>Ga0070741_10000046_pt1:7500-429565 | contig 429565 bp, 334 predicted proteins | sample Coa_R1_4_FD_66440 | JGI IMG/M metagenome (GOLD analysis project Ga0070741, IMG submission 66440) | Surface soil microbial communities from Centralia Pennsylvania, which are recovering from an underground coalmine fire - Coalmine... | ecosystem: Environmental > Terrestrial > Soil >...
TGCGTCGCGAGTTTCGGCCGACCAATTGGTTGCGCCGGTCGTCTGTGGAAAGGGGAACAGAATGAGCTGCCCTCGTTTCGAAGGGACCGCGTTGAAGATTTCGTGGTGCGCTTTCAGAACTTTGCCAATCAACTCCAGCGCTTCCGGATCCGAGAAAGCCCAATCGCCATCCGTAATAAACCGCAGCGTCATTCCTGATTCATTTACCGTTGACGCACGAAGATGGGCACCCACCGCGACCACTGCGCGGTCAACGTCGTGAACTGAGAACTCCGCTTGACCTGGCTGTTCCCCCGAAGAATAAGCCCGCCACGTTTGCGGCAGAGTCAATTTGATTTTGGCACTCGTATGTTCTTTCTGGGCCGCGATCGGCAACAAGTCCGCCAACATTAATAGCCCGCGGTCATTGTTCAGCCACGAAACCATCGCGGAATCCGATGGAAGAGCCGGCGGCGCGAGGTTCACTTCATAATGAAATCTCGCGGCCGGCTTGCTTGATTCAAATTGCCCCGGCGCGATCTTTCGGACGGCAACTTTCTGGCCCAATTCATCGTTCAGAGCAAACTTCTCGATCCGATTGCCGAGGCCAATCAAGTTCGCGTACGTATTCTGAAAAGACCACACGGTCGTCGGCGCGCAAGTTCCATCGATTGCAACGCGAGTGCTGGCCGGGTCCACGTTGATGTTAACCGCGACCTCCTGACCGGTAGCCTCAACTGCTGACCCCCAAGTCAGCACCAACACCACGAGCACCATCTTTGTCAGGTTGCGCAATCTTGCACCAGGTTTCATTGACATGGCCCAACGGGCTAACTAGACTGACTATGCTTAGACCAAGTCTCAGTCTAGCATCAAGTTCACAAGTGTTTCGTAACTTCACTCAAAGTTTTGGTATCAAGGCGAAGCGAGCGCGTCTGTTGGCCGCTCTGCTGCTGACGATTCTTGGCTGGCAATCATCCGCTGAATTCACCCACAAACATGGTTCCCTGCCAAGGGCGACGAAATCTAGTCAGCAGCAAATCACCGCCGTCCCCCAGCCAACAGAAGACGCGCACTCACACAAGAGATCTGGGTCAGCGTCATTCTTCCGAACGGCGACCGACTGTCTAATCTGCCAACTGCACCAAAACCTCTCGACGACGGTATTCACCGATACGTCGGTTAGCAGCGCCACGCAAGCTCGTGTTCTCGCTATCGAGCACACAGCGGCGTTCGTTCGCGCGGATTTTTCCGGCAACCAACGCGGACGCGCTCCTCCGACAATTCTCTAAGCCACATTCGCCGTTCCTGTGCGCCGGATTTGGCCGAGCGCATTCTCCAAAAAGGCCAAGGACGTTCCGTTTGGGCGACTTCAAAGTGATCGCACGAACTGCGTCCGACTAAGTCAAACCTGGGAGATCGCAACATGGCTCAGAGATTCATGGTTGGATTCGCATTATTCGCATTCATTCTTTTTTTCGCTACTGCGACTTCGCAAGCGCAGGCACTAACCGCGGGCACTATTAGCGGCACGATTGTCGATCCGAATGGGGCCGTCGTACCGAACGCAACGATATCGATTTCAAATTCAATTACCGGATACAAACGGACTGCAACAAGTGACGCGGACGGCAGTTTTCGCTTTGCTGACGTTCCGCCGAACAATTATCAACTTACCGTAGCGGCTACAGGATTTTCGGCAGCGACGCAGACACTAACGGTGCGGACAGCAGTTCCGATCACATTGAAGATACCGCTTGATGTCAGGAGCACCACCGAAACCGTAAACGTCACGAGCAACGCGTCCCAGGTAATTGAAAACATACCGACCACGCATACCGATGTCGATCAGACACTAATCACAAGGCTTCCCGTACGTTCACCCGGCTCAGGATTGAGCGATGTGGTGACGCTCGCTGCTCCGGGCGTTGTCGCAGACTCGAACGGATTTTTTCATCCGCTCGGCGATCACGCGCAGACATCCTACTCCGTCGATAATCAACCGATTTCCGATCAGCAGAGCAAAGCCTTCTCAACCCAACTCCCTCCCAGCGCGGTGCAGTCGCTGGAAGTAATCACTGGCGCGACGCCGGCTGAATATGGTGACAAGACAAGCCTGGTCATTAACGCAATCACGAAATCGGGTTTGAATCAAAAACCGCCGACGGGCAGCTTTAACACGACGTACGGCACGTTCGGCACGATCAGTCAGGATGGCTCGCTGAGTTACGGGGACTCCCATTTGGGAAACTTCATTACCGGCACCTTCGAAAGATCAGGCCGGTTTCTGGACGCGCCCGAATTCATGGTGCTGCACGATCGTGGCAATTCGGCAAATCTTTTCGATCGCATCGATTGGAGCCCAACTGCAAAAGACACCTTCCACCTGAATCTTTCTCTGGCGCGCAATAATTTTCAAACGCCGAATCAATTCGATCAGCAGGCAGTCGGGCAGGACCAGCGACAGATGGTCCACAGCATCAACATCGCGCCTGGCTACGTTCACATCTTTAGCTCGACAACGGTACTGACAGTCAATCCATACTATCGACTCGATACCGTGCAGTACTTTGGCAGTCCGAACGCTCTCTCAGATCGGCCGATTACCTTTGGTCAATCGCGGCGGCTGAACAACATCGGCGTCAAGGCCGACATCTCTTATGTGAAGGGCCGGCACAACGCCAAGTTTGGCGTGCAGTTGCAACACACGCTGTTAACGGAAGGATTCAACTTCGCGATTACTGATCCTGACTTCAACAATCCCGCAAGTCCTGATTTTCTTCCAGGCTTGCGGCGATTCGACCTCACGCGCGGCGGCAGCTACTTCAAGTTCTATGGCCGCACGGACGTCAAGCAGGAAGCCGGATACGCTCAGGACAACATTACGTTCGGCGCGGCAACTGCGACACTTGGAGTTCGTTTCGACAATTATGACGGAATATCCAGAGGCCGGCTGCTGCAACCGCGTCTCGGAATCTCATATCACCTGAAGAAAACTTCAAGGGTGTTGCGTGCGTCGTTAACGCGAAACTTCGAGACGCCTTATAACGAGAACCTCATCCTGTCGAACGCCACGGGCGCGGGCGGGCTGGCTAATGGAGTCCTAGGAGACGCAAGCAGCCAACCCTTGCGTCCCGGCACGCGCACTCAATTCAACGCTGGATTTCAGCAAGGCGTCGGCAAATACATCGTGCTCGACTTTGATTATTTCAATAAGCGCACGAACAACGCGTACGACTTCAACGCTCTGTTGAATACGTCTCTCGCGTTTCCGATCGCCTGGCAGAAGTCAAAGTTGGACGGCGCGTCATTCAAGTTCACACTGACCAACTACAAAGGCCTCACCGCTTTCACAACGGCGGGCCACACACGCGCGCGGTTCTTCCCGCCAGAGTCCGGTGGATTATTCTTTAACTCTGATCTGCCCACGGGAGTCTTTCGCATCGATCACGATCAGAACTTCGAGCAGACGACCCAGGTGCAATATCAATTCGAACATTGGAAGAAGCTGCTTCCCTACGTCGCCTTTACGTGGCGCTATGATAGCGGCGCCGTGGCGGGAGCGGTCACCGATTACGCGACGGCATTGACCTTCACGGCTGATCAGCAACAACAGATCGGATTGTTTTGCGGCAGCACCTTCGCGACGCTTACGACTCCGATCCGTTCATGCTCGTCCGCAACGCGCGGCGCTTTGCGTGTGCGTATTCCAGCGGACGGCGCTGAGAATGACGATACGAATCCACCGCGCATCGCGGCGCGGCATCTCTTCGATCTGAGCTTCGGCACAGACAATCTCTTTCGTTCGGATCATAAGAAGGTCAGCTTGCGGTTTACGGCCGTGAACATCACGAACAAAGTCGCTCTTTACAACTTTCTTTCAACGTTCAGCGGCACTCATTTCGTCGCGCCCCGTACGTTGCAGGTTCAGGCCGGCATCTCGTTCTAAGCCGGCACAATTTTGGGTGCACGGCTCTCCGCAAAGGGAGTCGCGCGCCCTTCATTTTGCAGCAGGTTCGCTTTGGAACTATGCCTCTATTTTTCCGGATATACCTCCAAATAAATTAACAACTCTTTACAAATCTGGGGATTGACATGACCATGATCCCCCTCTTAGAATCGCCCGTAAATTTGAGGCACGACGAGGTCACGCCATGACATTAGTGAAAATCATCGTCATCACAATCCTCATCATCCTGAGCATCCTGTTCTTCGGGCGCTTCCTGTTTTAGCTCGACGAGTACTTGCTCATTGCGAGCCGCTTCCATGCGGATCGATTTTCGATCCTTCTTCCCATCCCAAGCCGCAAGCCCGCACGTTACAAAACATGCGTAAGTTGGTACTCTAGCCCTCGCATTCAACCAACAATTTATGACAGCAGATAAATCCGAAGGATTGGTAAAGATCCGTCGCGCCCTGATCAGCGTCTCGGACAAAACCGGCATCGTTGATTTCGCGCGTGAACTGAAAGCCTTTGGTGTCGAGATCATCAGCACGGGCGGCACGGCCAGGACGCTCCGCGATGCAGGAATCGATGTGCGCGACGTTTCGGATGTGACCGGTTTCCCCGAAATGATGGATGGCCGCATCAAGACATTGCATCCGAAGATTCATGGCGGGCTGCTCGCGCTTCGCGACAAAGATGAGCATGTTAATGCGATGAAGCAACACGGTATTGAACCGATCGACATGGTCGTCATCAATCTCTATCCATTCGAGCAAACAGTGATGACCGGCGCGCCGCTGGATGAAGCCATCGAGCAGATCGACATCGGCGGTCCGGCGATGATCCGATCCGCCGCGAAAAACTATCAGCATGTCGCCGTCATTGTCTCGAATCATCACTTCCCATCAATCCTCGACGAGATGAAGAACCACGAAGGTGCGTTATCAAAAACGACGCGTCACAAACTGGCGCGCGAAGCGTTTAACCGAACCGCTTCCTACGACATGATGATTTCAAGTTATCTGACGTCGGCCATATTGAACATCGGCGACTCGCAAGCTCCGCAATTTGGCGGTATCGGAACGTTTGGCGGAGGTGGTGGAGGCGTCAATTTCAATCGCATCTTTGCGAAACGTGCGGCTGATCAAATGAAGTCGCTGGCCGACCACGGCGTCTTGATGCTGCAAAAGAAAACCGACTTGCGCTATGGAGAGAATCCGCATCAGCAGGCCGCGCTCTACGAAGCCGGCTGGGACGATGGCGTCGCGAACGCGCCGCTGCTGTCAGGCAAGGAAATGTCCTTCAACAACTACGTCGATGCGGATGCGGCGTGGCAGTTGGTTTGTGACTTCAAGGAACTCGCCTGTGCAATCATTAAGCATACGAATCCTGCGGGTGTCGCGCTCGGCGCAAGCACAGAGCAGGCTTATCGACGCGCACTTGCTTGCGATCCGGTCTCGGCCTTCGGCGGCATCGTTGCCTTCAATCGAACGCTTGATGAGGCAGCAGCTCGCGCAGTGATCGAAATCTTCACCGAAGTTGTGATTGCTCCCGACTACGACGAAGCCGCGCTTGAAGTTTTGAAGACGAAAAAGAACCTGCGCGTGCTGCGGGGAGGCGACGCAAAACCGGCAGAAGGCCTTGAGTACAAACAAATCTCCGGTGGCATGTTGCTGCAGACTCGCGACACGCATCGCTTGAAACGCGACGATTTGAAGGTCGTGACCAAGCGCGCTCCGACGGAAAAAGAAATCGATGACGTGCTGTTTGCCTGGTCAGTCTGCAAGCATACGAAGTCAAACGCGATCGTCTATGCTCGCGACAAACAAACGGTGGGCGTTGGCGCTGGTCAAATGTCGCGCGTCGATTCGGTCAAGATTGGCGCGATGCGCGCGCAACTTCCCATCGCAGGTTCGGTGCTGGCGTCCGACGCCTTCTTCCCTTTTCGCGACGGCCTCGATGAAGCTGCTAAACACGGCATCGCCGCGGTTGTTCAGCCGGGCGGTTCAGTGCGCGATCAAGAGGTAATCGACGCGGCGGATGAGCACAACATCGCGATGGTCTTTACGGGTGTGAGGCACTTCAAACACTGATGAGTGAGCGGCGGGCGCGCAAACTTGCTCTTTGCTTCGATCTGTCTTAATACTTGCGCGATTCATCCCTCGAATAAGAGAACGAAGAGGCTTGGAAATGAAACTTGTTTCGTTATGCTTATTATTACTCGTGGGCAGTTACGCTTTGGCCCAGGAGCCAAAGAAGTCTGAACCCTGCGCTGACGCTCAGACGCAAACCGAGATGACTATCTGCTGGGGCAATCAATACAAAGCCGCCGACAGGCGTCTTAACGAAGCATACAAGCAGTTCGCCGCGAAGCTGGACGAAGCGGAAAGGGCTCAGCTTAAGACGGCGCAGCTCGCTTGGGTCAAGTATCGCGATGCTAATTGCGAGTTCGTCGGCGATCAATACAAAGGCGGCACGATGCGGCCGATGATTGCCGCGATTTGTCTCACAGACGTAACCGACAACCGCACCAGAGAATTGAAACAGCAGATGAAGGATCGCGACCAGTAAACGCGGCAGGAATAATTCGACAGCCTGCTGCTCATTGTGTCCGGCGAAAACTGAGTTCTACGATTTTGAATTCGATCTAACCAAGTTGACTATGCTTGAAGGCAAACAAGGAATCATTTTTGGTGTCGCCAACAAACGTTCGATTGCATGGGCCACGGCGCAAGCTCTCCACCAGGCTGGCGCGCGGCTGGCGTTTGGATATCAAGGCGAGCGCTTGAAAGAAAACGTCGAGCGATTGACGGCGGAAGAGATGCCGGATTCGCTTCTGATTTCGTGCGACGTCGCGAAGCAGGACGAAGTCGATCAGGCGTTTCATCGGGTCGGGGACGAGTTCGGCCGTCTGGATTTCGTGATTCACAGCATTGCGTTCGCACCACGCGAAGCGCTTGAAGGTGAGTACATGAAAGTCGATCGCGATGGCTTTCTCTCTGCGCTCGAAGTCAGCGCTTACTCATTGACGCAAATGGCGCGCGCCGCAGCTCCCTTAATGACCGAAGGTGGCAGCGTCGTCACGATGACCTTTCATGGCGCTGACAAGGTCTATCAGGGCTACAATGTGATGGGCGTGGCCAAGGCCGCGCTTGAATCAAGTGTGCGGTATCTCGCGGCTGACCTCGGCTCGCGTCACATTCGCGTGAATGCCATCAGCGCCGGGCCAATTCAGACGCTGGCCGCGCGCGGCGTGTCCGGCTTAAGCAACATGTTGAAGCATCACGCTGAGCGCTCGCCGTTGAAACGCAACGTCGAGCCGCGGGAAGTTGGCAACACCGCGCTGTTTCTTTGCAGTCCGCTATCTTCCGGAATCACGGGCGAAACAATTTACGTGGATTGCGGATATAACATCATGGGGATTTAGGACAAATCCGCAGATTACACAGATTCCGCAGATGAGCACTCTAAGTCAGCGTTAGGTTACTTGTGCGCGTGGTTCGCGCTGCATTTTCCATCTTTGCCTAATCTGTGAAATCTGCGTAATCTGCGGATTGTTCAGAATGGAACACGAGAACTATTACAAAAAGCATCGCCGTGGGACGCAGGACGAACGCCTGCTCGAGACACCCAGCGCCGATGAGTTTCTCCACACCGACACGTGGCGCGTGTTCCGCATCATGGGCGAGTTCGTCCAGGGCTTCGAAGATCTCGCCCACATCACAAATGGCGTCGCTGTTTTCGGATCGGCGCGTACGCCCGCCAACGATCCTGAATATCGCGCCGCGCAAGAGACGGGCGCGCTACTTGCCCGGGCAGGTTATTCGGTCATCACCGGTGGTGGGCCAGGAATTATGGAAGCTGCCAACCGTGGCGCCTTCGAGGCCGGCGGGACATCAGTTGGTTGCAACATCGAACTGCCGCACGAGCAAAAATCGAATGAGTACCTGACGCTGTCGTTGAAGTTCAAATACTTTTTTGTGCGCAAGATGATGTTCGTCAAATATAGCGACGCCTTCATCATCTTCCCCGGCGGTTTCGGCACGCTCGACGAATTGTTCGAAGCACTCACGCTGATCCAAACGCGCAAGATTCACAACTTTCCGGTCGTGCTTTTCGGATCCAAATACTGGCAAGAGATGTTGAATTGGTTGCGAGGCCCAATGCTCGCCGAAGGGAAAATCGTTGAAGAGGATTTTCGACGGCTGCATGTTACCGACTCACCAGCCGAAGTTGTGGAGATTGTAAAAACTTACGAGCCTTCGCAGGAAGTTGTCAGCCACTTGAGATAGGCTTCAGATCCTTCCACGACCGGCAAAGCAATAATCTCGGGAGTCTCATAACTGTGAATCGCGCGCACCTCGCGTTCGAGTTCAGCAAATTTCGCGCGCGTGGTTTTGGCCAGCAAAAGCACTTCGCGATCTCGCTGCACCTCTCCCTTCCAAAAATAAATCGATTGCATCTCTGGGAGGATTTGCACGCAGGCAGCCAGCTTCTTATCGACGAGCAACTCCGCGATGCGAGTTGCTTCAACGGCTTCGGATGCCGTCATCAAAACAACGATGGGTTCCGCAGCCACGCTATTCGGGTTCTGGAAGGTCTTCTTCGCCTTCGGCGGCAGGCCCGGTGAGCGGTGACGTGTCTTCACCAAAGAATGACGCGTAAAGTTCACGGGCGCGATCGAGATCGCGTTCATCGACCAGCACGGCTACGCCCGGCGAAACCGCCGAAAACACCGGAGAGAAAGCGTCGTTCGCCCCAGCTTGGACAACTGCACGCACGTCGTTCTGGCGCAGGATGTCGCTCACCATTTCAGCTTCGGCCGGCGATGAGAGCGTGTGCAGGACGACGAAGCGAGCTTCGCTGCTGTCGTGCTCGGCTGTTTCAGGCGTTAGGCGCTCGACAAGCGTCGCGCCGTCATCGGGACAATGAGTGATTCCCGGCTTGTATTCAGATTCGCAAGTTGGACAAAACATAAGTCGGTGTCAGGTTTGAAGTTTCAAGTTCAATTTCTACTCATCAAGGTATCAAAACTACCCTGAAACCTGAAACTTGGAACCTGAAACTTCTCTAACTCTCTCAAACGGAATCTCTTCGAAATGTGTGAAGCGTTTGAATTCGCGAAAGCGTTGATTGATTTCATCGTGCGTCAATCGCTGAACGCGCTCAGTGCCAAATTCTTCGACATTGAATGACGCCATCACCGATCCGAAGATCATCGCTCGTCGCAACGCGCCCTCATCGAGCTTTTCCTGGCTTGCCAGATAACCCATCAGGCCACCTGCGAATGTATCGCCGGCTCCAGTGGGATCGAAGACTGACTCCAACGGATAAGCGGGAATCGCGAAGTATTCTTCCTTGGTGAACATGGCCGCGCCGTATTCTCCGCGCTTCACGATCAGCGTCTTTGGTCCCCACGAAAGAATTTTGCGCGCCGCTTTGATCAGGTTGGGTTCTTCGGAGATTTGCCGCGCTTCGGCATCATTGACGATCAGGAGATCGACCACTTCGATCGTTTTCTGCAAAGACTCGCGCGTGGTATCGATCCACAGATTCATCGTGTCGAGAGCAACCAGTTCCGCATTCGGAACCTGTTCGCGAACGCCGCGCTGCAAATCAGGTTGGATGTTACCGAGAAAAACCAGACGGGAATTCTTCGAGCGTTCGGACAGCTTTGGCTCAAAACCGGCAAAGACATTCAAATGCGTGTCGAGCGTATGCGCAACATTCAGATCGTATTCGTATTTCCCGAACCAGCGAAAAGTTTTTCCGTCGGGAATGACTTCCAAATCGCTCGTATCGACCTCGTGTCGATCAAAAACCGCGCGCTCCTCAGCGCCAAAGTCCCCGCCGACGACTGCTACTAGCCGAACGTCAGTAAAGAAACTTGCCGAGATCGAAAAATGGGAGGCCGAGCCTCCCAGCATTTTTTCACGCTTGCCGAACGGCGTTTCCACCGCGTCGAACGCAACGGAACCAACAACCAGAAGAGACATAGGAATTTTTTATTTTGAATCTTGAATTTGGAATTGAAGAACGTCTTTGTGCCTTATGCAAACTGCCCACTGCTCACGGCTTACTTTCTTTCGGTTTCAGCCCACCCAGAGATTTCAAATCGGCAAGCGCCTCGTCCCTGAATTTGCTTTGCGGATGTTCATTTACTAACTGAGACAGATAATCGCGGGCCTTCTCGCGAAACTGATCAGGTGTTAGATGGCCACCGATATATTGATCAGGCTTCTGCTTGCCTTTGGCTTCGGCAAGATTGAGACTGCTCTCGCCGGCCAGAAACAGCACTTCGTCAATCTTGGAAAAGTCGGGATTGCCCGCCAGCACTTCCTCGCACCGCTGCAACGTCGCGACGTACGCTTTTCGCAGCTTGTAGTATTGACGCGCGACTTCCAGATTGTGGAGCGATTCTTTCTCCATATCAGGATCGCGGCTGACATCGGGTCCCTTTTTCGCGCCACCTTGAGCGTTAGTGATTCCAGCAACCAAGATACTGAGAGCCAACGCGACTCCAATCCGCATAACTTTCTTCTTCATTTCGTTTGATCTACTCCTACACTACACCTTACGCCTTAGCTCTTATACTTTCCAATGATGGCATCGAGCTTTCGCGCGGTTGCTTGCGGCCATAAATTCGGCGCGGTAAAAATTGCATTCTTCAAAGCTGAGCCACATTTGCATGAACGTGGCCGACTCGCCAGCGCCTTCACCGCGGCTTTCATAATTAGCTGGGCGTTACGGACGTTCTTGTTCAGATATTCGATGACGGCTTCGACTGTGACCGCGTCATGACCCGGATGCCAACAGTCATAGTCAGTCACCAGCGCGAGCGTCGCATAGCAAATTTCAGCTTCGCGGGCCAGTTTGGCTTCCTGCAAGTTCGTCATTCCGATTACGTCCATGCCCCACGAGCGATACACGTTTGATTCAGCCACAGTCGAGAAAGCCGGGCCTTCCATGCAGATGTAAGTCCCGCCGCGATGCGATTTCACATCGGTTGCTTTGCAGGATTCCTGGAGCACATCGCCAAGGTCGCTGCACACCGGATGAGCAAACGCGATGTGCGCCACGATGCCTTCGCCAAAAAAAGTCGATTCGCGAGCGCGGGCTCGCGTGCGATCAAAGAACTGATCGGGAATCACCATGTCGAGCGGCGCATACTTTTCTTGCAGCGAACCAACCGCCGACGCCGACAGAATTCGTTCGACGCCGAGCAACTTCATCCCGTAGATGTTCGCGCGGAAAGGAACTTCTGTTGGTGTGAATCGATGGCCCACGCCGTGGCGAGGAAGAAAAGCGACCCGTTCGCCTTCGAGTGTGCCAATGATGAACTTGTCTGAAGGATCGCCAAACGGAGTTTCGAGCTGAATCTCGTCAACATCCGTTAGCTCCGGCATTTGATAGAGCCCGCTGCCGCCAATGATGCCGATTTTTGCTGCTGTCATATCAACTTTTTCGTTTAGACGGCCGACTTGTCCGCCCGTCGCTGAGCCGGACAAGTCCGGCTTCTAAACCAGCGTGACACGGAACTTCCCATCTGTGTTAGAAATTCTTCCCAGCGCCTGTTCCGCATCGTGATAGAACAAACACGTCCAATTCTCGCGTGCTGCTTGCGGCAATAACTTCTTCTTTGCTTCGACCGTCTCTAAAGGATAAAGATCGTAGCCCATCACCCAGGCAAACGGCATGTGCGCGCGCGTCGGAATCAGATCAGCAAAGCCGAAGAGCGTCTGCCCGTTCTGCTCAAGCCGGGGACACTGCATCGATCGATTGTGCCCCGCATGAGTTTCCATCCACAGCCCTGGCACAACTTCGTACTCAGCTTCTTTCAATTCGAGTTGCCCCGACTCTTTCACTGGCCGCCAATTATCGGGAAAGTAGCTCGCGCGGTCGCGATCGCTCGGCGCCTCGGCATGCTCGAGTTCAGCTTGCGAGATGAAGTAACGCGCATTTGGAAACGCCGGCGTCGCTTTGCCTGATTCATCTAGCTTTGTATTCCCACCGGCATGATCGAAATGCAGATGCGTGTTGATTACGATCGTGATGTCTTCGCTGCCAACGCCTGCGATCGCTTTCAACGAATCATTGAGCGAACGCTGCCGATCAATGCCGTACATCTCGCGATGCTTGTCCGACCACTTGTCCCCGATCCCCGTGTCGATCAGAATTCGTTCACTGCCTGCCTCAATGAAGAGGCAATTCATGTTCATGCGAATCCGATTCTGATCGTCAGGCGGCGCGACCCTTTCCCACAAGTTCCGCGGCACCACTCCGAACATCGCACCACCATCAAGCCGAAACTCGCAGTCGGGAATTATCTCAACTCGGTAATCGCCAAACTTCATAGGGTTTTGGGTGTAGGGCGTTGGGTGTTCAAATACGAGCGCTGAAAAGGCTTTTGATTCGGAATGATCGCGTCGATTTCAAATTCGCATACTGCGTCGCAACCCAGCATTCCCTAACGTGAATCTTGTTACGGTCGGGCTAGACAACCTCAACTTGGGTGATCTCAATTCTACTAGTTACGAACTAACGAGCGATGGTAAGCGCCGACACCCTAAACCCTAACCCCAACTCCCTACTTCTTTGGTTTCGATGGAGTCGTCGCCTTGCCCTTGTCTTTCGGTTCAGAGGCTGGCGGTCCCTGAGGCATCATGCCTGGCGGCAGTCCCTGCTGCATCTCCTGCGGGGGCGGTTGCGGCACTGAAAAATTATCGGCCACGCTAATGTGATTCGCCTGCCGTTTCACGATCTCATCGATCAAGTTCTTTTCCTTCTCCTGTTCGACGGCTTCGCGGGCCTGGTCCTTCGGCGACTTTGGCGGGCCGAACGGGTTTTGCGCACCGCCTCCTGAAATCAGAATGTGCCGAGCGTGAACCTGCTCTTCCGGCTTGCCTTCCTTCATTTCGGTTTTCTTCTCTTCGACCTTAATGATGTGAAAACCGAATTGGCTCTCGACGATGTCGCTGATTTGTCCCGGCTGCAACGCAAATGCTGCCTTTTCAAACTCAGGCACCATCTGGCCATGTCCAAACCAACCGAGGTCGCCGCCTTTGTCCTTGCTGCCGGGATCGGTCGAAAACTGTTTAGCCAACGATGCGAAATCTTCACCGCCGCGCGCTCGCTTCAAAACCTCTTCAGCCTTCGAGCGCGTCGCTTTGTCGTCAAGTTCGGGATGCTTGGCGATATACGCCGCAACCTCCGCATCAGTCGCCTTTGTATTCGGAATCAAAGTCTCTTTCGCATAAGTCGAGGCCAACAGTCGCGACTGTTCGAGCATGATCTGCAACTCCACGCTGCGTTTCTTATCGACGCCGGCGGCGATGCCCTTGCGTTCACCGATCAGGACCTGACCCAACTGGTGGCGAATCTGTTTCATTTGTTCGTCGGGAATTGCCTGGCCGGCCATCATTGGATTGTTCGCCTGGGCGTCTTTCAAAAACTGCTGGAAGCGATCTTCCTGGCCGGGTTCTTTGAAGAAGGCATCGATCTCCGCGTCCGAAATCTGCTGTGCACCCTGTTGTCCCGATTGCGACTCGCCATAGCTCTGCGCAATTACGATCGCGCGAACCAGATCCATTTGCCGCTTGATATCGGGCCGGTAGCCAATGCCCTTCGCCCGGGCTTCTTCAGCCACCGAGAGCAATTCGCGAACATTCTTCGCAAAGTCCTTACGCGCGGCATCGTCCGTCGCGAGACGCGCGCGCGCTTGCGGCGCCTGGTCAGAGGCAATCTGCGTCATGTCGTCCGCACTCAAACTGATCGCGGATGCATGACTCGCTCTCACTTGCCAAACGATTAGGCCGATTGAAAAAACGACGCCGACTCCCGCGGCGATCCATGCTTTAGTTGTTGAATTCAAAATAACTTCCTTTCAATTACTGTGAGTTCTCGTACTAGTCTTCGCGACGTTCTACTAATTCCAGCAAAACTCCACCGGTCGATGATGGATGAATAAACGCGACAAGGCAACCGCCCGCGCCCACTCGCGGTTCCTCGTCAATCAGACGCGCGCCCCTCTGTTTTAGGTCGTCCAAAGAAGCGCGAATGTCTTCGACGCGCATCGCGATGTGATGGATGCCGGGCCCGCGTTTCGCAAGAAATTTAGAAATCGGGGAGTCTTCGGAAACCGGTTCAAGCAGTTCGATCCGCGATTCGCCAATCGGCAGCATTGCCACGCGAACCTTCTGGTTCGCAACTTCTTCGATCTCAGCGACATCAAGCCCAAGCGAGTCTCGATAGAACGTCGCCGCGTCTTCAATCCCATTAGTAGCGATGCCGATATGATCGATCTTCATTTGAGTAACTCTTCGACGGCCGAATATGGATCGCGCTGCTTGCTCGCAACTTCGGCGGCCATTTGATCGAGCTTCGCCGCAGTCGAATCGCCGTTCAATGTTTCCGCCAACAGACGCTCGCGCAACAACTCGAGAATTCTCCAGCGAGCGATTGCTTTGCATCGGTCGTGCGAAGCGGGCGCATTTCGCTGAAACTCGCGACTCTCTTGGATTGCCACAGCGAGTTCTTCGATTCCCTTGTTTTCAATCGCGACCGTCTTGACGATTGGCGGCTGCCACTCGTCGCCGCGCGCGGACAGCGTCAGCAGTGCTTCCAGTTCTTTCTCAGTTCTGAGTACGCCGTCGCGATCCGCCTTGTTGATGACGAGCACGTCGCCGATTTCCATAATGCCCGCCTTCATCGTTTGCACGTCGTCACCCATGCCCGGCACTAGCACGACGACGCAAACGTCGGCGGTCTTCGCAATCTCAATCTCGTCCTGGCCGACACCGACGGTTTCGACAATGATTTTGTCAAAGCCCGCGGCGTCAAGAATCGCAACCGCTTCGACTGACGCGCGCGCCAAGCCACCGAGATTGCCGCGCGTGGCCATCGAGCGAATGAAGACGCCTTTGTCCAGGCTGAGCGTCTGCATCCGAATTCGATCGCCCAGAATCGCGCCGCCAGAAAACGGGCTCGATGGATCGACAGCGATGATGCCGACGCGCTCGCCTTTCGATCGATAATGCGCGGCCAGCTTATCGACGAGAGAAGACTTCCCTGCTCCCGGCGCGCCGGTGATTCCCACAATCAAAGCGCGGCCCGTTCGCGAAAAAACTTGCTTCATCAAATCGGCTGCATCGCTGGTACCGTCTTCAACTTTCGAGATCGCGCGCGCGACGGCGTTCGCGTCGCCGGCGAAGATGCGATCGGCCAGGGAATCTTTCATACCCGCTTCAGGATTTCTCGCGCGATGATGAGGCGTTGGATTTCCGAAGTACCTTCGCCGATCGTGCAGAGCTTTGAGTCGCGCCAGAATTTCTCCGGCGGATAGTCTTTCGTGTAGCCATAGCCGCCGTGAATCTGAATCGCTTCTTCACAGACGTGCACACTGATTTCGCTGGCGAACAGCTTGGCCATCGAAGATTCCTTGGTAGTCTTCTTGCCCTCGTCCTTCATCCACGCGGCGCGATACATCAGGAGTCGCGCCGCATCGATTTGCGTCGCCATGTCGGCGAGCTTGAACTGAATACCCTCGAATTCACTAATAGGTTTGCCGAATTGTTGCCGCTCACCCGAATAACGAACTGCTGATTCGTACGCGCCCTGTGCGATCCCCACGGCGAGCGCCGCGATCGAAATTCGGCCGCCGTCAAGAATCTCCATCGCGTTAACGAAGCCCATGCCTTCGTCGCCCAGCCGATTTTCATCAGGCACGTAGCAATCTTCGAAGATCACGCTGGCGGTTTCGGAAGCGCGCAGGCCCAACTTGTTTTCCTTTTTCGACGGCGCGAAGCCAGCCATCCCTTTTTCGAAGATAAACGCCGTGATTCCCTTGCTCTTTTTCGATCGATCGTTCGAAGCGAACGCGACACAAGTATCGGCATGAATTGCATGCGTGATGAAATTCTTCGAGCCGTTGATGACCCAACCGCCGTTCTGCTTGACAGCCGTCGTGCGCGTACCTGAAGCATCGGAACCAGCGCCCGGCTCAGTCAATCCCCACGCGCCCAGATGCTTTCCCTGGGCCAACGGCGTCAGGTACTTCTGCTTCTGGGCTTCATTTCCGAATTGATAAATGTGATTCGAACAGAGCGAGTTGTGCGCCGCCACTGAAATTCCTACCGATCCATCCACGCGCGACAACTCCTCAATCGCGGTTGCGTACTCCACGTAACCGAGACCTGCGCCGCCGTATTCTTCAGGAAACAAAACTCCGGTCAGACCAAGCTCGCCCAGTTTTGGGATCAGTTCGATGGGAAAGTGCTGGGACTCATCCCACTCCATGACGTGCGGCGCGATCTCGGCTTCGGCGAACTCGCGCACGCTCATTTTCATTTGAAATTGTTCTTCGGTTAGTTCGAAATGCATTGATGATTGAGCCTTACAGGCAAACGACAGGCGCGGGCGCCTGTCGCGACGTTATGAGAACCTTGCATTGTATCCTAACGACGAACGACGCGCACCCGGCGACGGTCAGTCTCTGGCTTCACTTTGCGCGGTTTCTTAAATCGTTTTACTTCAATTGCCGTTAGAGTACGCCATTCGCCAGTCCTCAGGTTCTGATCTTCCAAATCGCCGATCCGAATTCGTTTTAGCCTTACCACCGAATGACCAATCGCGTCGAACATGCGACGAACCTGCTGATTGCGTCCTTCGTGAAGCACGACTTCGAACCATGAATTCGATTCGCTCGATCGCAGCCTTCGCACTTCGGCCGGAGCGGTGCGCTCGCCTTCGCCGATGAGCACGCCGCGACGCAGACGATCGATTGCTTTGTCCGAAGGCGTCCCCTGCACTCTCGCCTTATAGACTTTGGGAATTTGATTGCGCGCGGACGTTATCAGGTTCGTGAACTCGCCATCGTTCGTCAGCAGCAGCAAACCTTCTGTGTTGAAATCCAGGCGGCCCACCGGATGCAAGCGCCCGAGCGATGGCGGAATCAGATCAACCACCAGCGGCCGGCCCTCGGGATCAGACACGCTGGTCAAGTAACCTCTAGGCTTATTCAACAGCACATAGACATTCACGCGTTGAGCCAGCTGTGGATTAATCAACCGGCCATTAACCTTGATGTGATCTGTGTCGGGATCAGCCTTCGTGCCAAGTTCCGTGACGACTCGACCATTGACGCTGACATGCCCAGCGCTGATTAGTTCTTCGGCGTGACGACGTGAGGCGATGCCGGCGGTGGCGATCAGTTTTTGCAGACGTTGTTGCATAAGAACAGAAGGCAGTAGGTAGAAATTAAAATGCAGCAAACAATTTTGTGGTTCCTGCCTTCTGCCTTCTGCTTACTGCCTACTGAGTTTCTCCGCCCGCCAAATCCTGGAAATCTTCCATGCTCGGCAACTCAGAAAGATCCTTCAGTCCGAACTGAATCAGAAACTCTTTCGACGTGCCGTACATCATCGGCCGGCCGACAGTTTCCTTGCGACCCTTCGCGATGATGAGTCGTTTGTCCAACAACGTCTTGATGGCCGAAGGTGACTGCACGCCGCGGATTTCCAAAATCTCAGGAACCGTGACCGGTTGTTTGTAGGCAATCACGGCAAGCGTTTCCAGTGACGCGAGCGAAAGCTTCGCGCTGGGTCTCGATCTGAGATACGCGCGAATCTGCTCATGATGCTCCGGGCGCGTCGCAATCTGCCAACCGCCGGCGATCTCGCGTAGTTGTAACGCACCGTTTCGCGTGTTGTATTCCTCGACCAGTTCCGCGATCGCCGTTTCAACTGCTTCACGATCAACCTTGACGACGTCCGCGATCGTCTTCGCGCTAATCGGCTCGTCTGCGACAAAGATCAGCGCTTCAGCGATCGCTTTCAACTCAGTCGCGCCGATTTCGCGCGTGCTTTCGACTTCGGCGTCGGACGAATCAAGCGGCTCGGCTTCGAGCTCTTCGACTGCGGCTTCTGCTTTTGGGCTCATATATCTATTTACTCAACGACTACGCGGGCGTGGGAATCACGGGCGTCGCCATGATGTCGCCAAACGTCTCGCGCTGGAGCAGCGAAATTTCACTTAAGCGCACCAACTCCAGCACCGAAAGAAAGGCAACGACCAATTCGCGCCGGGACTGTGCCCGCTCAAAAAATTTCATCAGGTTAAGTTCACCCGCGGATCGCACCATGTTGCGAAGACGATCGATCATCTCTGCCATGGTGACTTCCTCGCGCTCGATCTCCATCATAATTTCTTCTTTATGACGGGCGAGAATTTGCTGAAACACACGCAATAGATCGAACAGGCCTACGGCGACTTCGGGATTATTCGTGTCAGTCTCAATTTCGGCGCGTTTGAAGACCGCCTGCTCAACCGTTGCGCGCGACCAAAGCATCTGTGCGGCCGCCTTGAACTTTTCATGTTCAAGCAAACGATTGACAAGTTCAGAGCGCGGATCCTCTATCTCCTCTTCCTGGGCCAGGGGATCGCGCGGCAGCAGCATGCGCGACTTCAGCTCGATCAACTGCGCGGCCATCACGAGAAAATCGCCCGCGACAGTCAGATCGAGTTCCTGCATGAGGTTCAGATAGCGAAGATATTCATCGGTGATGCGCGCGACCGGAATGTCGTAGATGTTTACCTGCTCCTGGCGAATCAGATACAGCAGAAGATCGAGTGGACCTTCGAATTCACCGAGCGTCACTTTCAACTGATCGCTGTCCGCATCGGGCGCAATCGAAGGTTGCGCACCAGCGACGCTAATTGTCGTTGCGGCTTCGGCCACTGGTTCGACTTTGTCTTCCAACTCAGCCGTTTGGACAGTTTCTTCCATCGATTTATTTCCGGGCGCCAACCAAACCCAAGCTCTCTTTCGCGTGTTTCAGAGTTGCGCGGGCAATCGCTTCGGCCTTCTCTGCGCCCTGCTTCAGAATCGCGTCCAGTTTATCATCATCGATGCCACGCACGCGCTCCTGAATCGGCTTGAGAAACCCGATTGTGACATCGGCCAAATCCTCTTTCAGCCTGGCGTAACCCTTGCCGCTGAAGTGCGCTTCAACTTCCGCGGCGGACTTACCGGTGAGCAGGTGATAAATCGTCAACAGATTGTTGATGGCCCGGCGCGACTCGTCGAAGCGAATTTCTGTTCCTGAATCGGTGACTGCGCGTTTGAATTTGCGTCGCACGGCATCGGCGTCATCGAGCAGCATGATGCAACCGGCTTCGCTCTCTTCGTCCGACTTAGACATCTTCTTCGTCGGGTCCGCCAGAGACATGATGCGCGCGCCTACTTTCGGGATGAAGGGCTCAGGCACCACGAACGTCTGGCCGTAATCGCGATTGAAACGAATCGCGATGTCGCGCGCTAGTTCGAGATGCTGCTTCTGATCCTCGCCCACCGGAACCAAATTCGTTTGATAGAGCAAAATGTCCGACGCCATCAACACCGGATAATCAAAGTAGCCGACGCTGACATTCTCTTCCTGCTGTTTGCGCGCCTTGTCTTTGAACTGCGTCATCCGCTCAAGCTCGCCCATGCGCGCGCTACAATTCAAAATCCAGGTCAACTCTGTATGTTCGGCGACATCGGATTGCACGAACACGGTTGAGATATTCGGATCGATTCCAACTGCCAGATAAATCCGCGCCAGTTCGCGCGTCTTTGCGGCGAGGATCTTCGGATCCTGCGGCAAGGTGATCGCGTGAAGATTGACGATGCAGAAGAAACTTTCGTATTCGCGCTGGAGCGCCACCCAATTGCGCAACGCGCCGAGATAATTCCCCAGATGAACATTGCCCGTCGGCTGCGCGCCGCTGAAGATTCTTTTCATGTTCAAGCGCCGATGAAGAGTATGCGCATCGCGATCGGCATCACGATGCCGAAGATTAGGCGAAATACGCCCGTAAACATTGCCAATATCAAAAGAATGAAGCCAAACCGTTCCAGCGCCTCGAAGCCGGGCTCGAAGCTGGCCGGCAAAATGCTCTGGAGCACTTTGCTGCCATCGAGCGGCGGAATTGGAATCAGATTGAAGACGCCGAGGGCTATGTTAAGCGTAAAGAAAATCATCAGCAGCTCGACCGCGCCCTCGGCGATCAGAGAATGGCTCGTGGCTTCGGCTCCCAAGCCGTAACGCCCGAGACCTAATCCAACGACGTTAGTCGCGAGAAGGATTCGCAAGATAACTCCCGCAACGATGGCGATGATGAAATTACAAATGACTCCCGCAATTGAAACCCAAAAATTCGCGACGCGTTTATTCCGCCAGCGAAACGGATTTACGGGAGTTGGCTTGGCCCACCCAATCAGCGGTGCTCCCGTAAAGAATGCCATTGCCGGAAATAATAAAGTGCCAATCGGATCGACATGCGCCATGGGATTAAGCGAGATTCGCCCCTGCAGTCGCGCCAGATCATCGCCGAAGTAATTAGAAGTCCACGCGTGCGCCGACTCGTGCACGGACAACGAAAAGATCAGCGCGACCATGTAAAAAAGGAATTGTAGGATGACGCTGCTATCCAGATTAGTCTCCGAGGAAATAGGTCTCAGACATCAAAAAGCGAAGTTAGCATCAGCTCGGGGCTCAGTCAAAACGACGAACATATTTGTTTACGCATGCCGGTTGAGCAGCGTTCCGTGTATTCCCAACGGTAAGCTGTAAACCGCTTCGTTCGTCGCCACGATCATCTCGCCCGCTGGGCCAAATGCGAGACCGACAACATTCATGCCGGCCACGGCAAGCTCGGCATCAGCGCCATCCGGCGAGATTCGCACAATTCCTCGACGCCCGCGCAAGGAACCCGCCACGTAAAGACTCCCTTCTCGATCGAATACCAAACCCTGCGGACGACCGAGGCCGTTGAAAAATGTCGATGCGTGGCCGTCTTCATCGAAACGGGTCACTGAATCAAAGCTCGAAACGGTTGGCCCGGTTACATACAGGGCATTGTCAACCCCGAAGGCCAGATGATATGCCGAAACCGATGGCTCGTGTTCGGCCCAGGGCTTTGCCTCCCCGATTTCGTTGATGCGATAGATAGTGCCGGTCCGATCACCGACGAACATCTCGCCGTCGCGGTTGAACGCGATGCCGGTGGCGATGGCTAAATCGGCTGCAAACATCACGACTTCGCGATCAGAGGTAACTCGATTCACAGTCCCATCGAAGCGCGAGGTAACGAACATTCGTCCAGTGCGATCAAAGGCGATCCCAGTCGGGTTCATGATGTCACCCGAAAAGTCTTCGACCGCTCCGTCGCGATCGATTCGATAGATGGATACCGGAACATGTTCACCGCGCGAACCGGATCTCGTCACGTAAAGAGTGCCGTCACTTGGATCGAACGCGGGATTGGCAACTAGGTGAAGGCCGCTTGCCAACTTCCTCCCGACGACGCAGCGTCCTGTGCCAAGGATCGCGGCGCCTGACTCATCTTCGACAAGGATTTCGACCTCGCCATCGGAATTCGCTTCCGGAACAAGGACTAACGCGCGCTCCGCTCCGCGAGCGACGATGTGCGAAGGTCGGCCGGCAAACTTGATCGCGAGCTTTGCAGAAAAGTCTCTCGACAGCCGGGGATGCTCGATGGCGATTTCTCCGCCCGGAATAGCCGCTGCCGGATCAGCTTTGATGGTTGCACTCATGCTGCTCAAACTTCGTCACGCCATGGTAACACCGCGCAAGCAGTTGTCTAACCACGCATGGTATGATTTCATCAATCCACTGGATGAGAAGTCTTCACGGCAACACGCACGGTCTCAAGCCAAATCAACTCAGGCGAATAGAAAAACTGTACACGCGTCGCATTCCGCCACGACAGATTGTCACGCCGGAGTTTGCCCGGCAGTTGAGCGAGCTTTCGCATGAGACGAATCGGCAAATTGGCGCGCTCATCGATCGCAAAGGATATGTCGAGTACGTAGTCGTGGGCGATGCGCGTCGAATTGAGCTGCCCGATTTCAAGCGCGTGCGCGTCGCCGGCGATCGCTTCCGCGGCTTGCGCTTTGTCCACACGCATCTGCGCGGCGAAGAATTGACGCGCGACGATCTGACCGACCTGGCATTGTTGCGTTTGGATTTGATGGCGGCCATTGAGGTCGAGGCACGCAGTGGTTTGCCGGGCGTCGTGCGTTCTGCTCATCTGCTGCCGACGACTGCACCAGAGCTCAGCACGAATGGAAACGGAAAAAGTTTTGCTTTTCTCGATCCGGCGATTCCTTCGCAACTCGACGTGGATTTTCTTGCATTGATCGAAGCGCTTGAAAGCGAGATGGCGCGCAACCGGCGCACGGCACGTCGCGCGTCGAACGTTGATCGGGCAATTCTGGTAAACGTTTCGACTGGACTGCGGTCGGATGCCGAAGACTCGATCGCCGAATTGCGCGAGTTGGCGCAATCGGCCGGCGTTGAGGTTCTGGATGAAATGATTCAGCGCCGGCCCTCAATCGATCCGCGCACTGTGCTCGGCAAGGGCAAGTTGGACGACTTGCTGATTCGCGCGATGCAACTCGGCGCCGATGCAATCATTTTTGATCGAGAGTTACAGGCAGCGCAGGTGCGTTCGATTTCGGACGCGACTGATTTCAAGGTTATCGATCGTTCGCAACTTATCCTCGACATTTTTGCCCAGCGCGCGCAATCGCACGAAGGCAAGATTCAAGTCGAGCTCGCGCAACTCAAGTACATTCTGCCGCGCCTTGTCATCGGACAAAACTCAGCGTTTTCGCGGCTGGCGGGTGGAATCGGCGGACGAGGGCCCGGCGAAACGAAACTCGAAACCGATCGACGCCGCGTGCGCGATCGCATTCACCGTCTGGAAAAGGAACTCGCCGACCAATCAAAGCGTCGCGAGCAACGACGCAAGGAACGACGCCGGCATGACGTGCCGACGATCTCGATTGTTGGCTACACCAACGCCGGTAAATCCACTCTGCTGAACGCGCTCACGCAGAGCGAAGTGCTGGCGGAATCGCGCATGTTCGCAACTCTTGACCCAACGACGCGGAGATTGCGGTTGCCGCGCGAGCGCGAAGTGATCATCAACGACACCGTTGGCTTCATTCGCGATCTACCTGCAGATCTGCTCGAAGCTTTTCGCTCGACCTTGGAAGAAATCGAAGGCAGCCGGTTGTTGATTCACGTGGTGGATGGCGCCAATCCACGCTGGCGACAGCAGATTGTCTCAGTCGATCGCACGCTGGCTGAACTTAAGTTCGATCGCATTCCGCGCTTGCTGGTCTTTAATAAGATCGACTTGATCGACGAAGCTGATTTGGAAGCAATTATCCGATCGACGGCTCTCGAGTCAGGTCAGGAGCCCGTCACGATATCGGCGAATGACCGCAGAACGCTGACCCCTCTGCTTGGACGCATTGAAGAAGCGTTGCCTGGCGGATTTTCCGGTATAGAAAATCGATGAGTCCCCGTCCCCGATTTGCCTCGCGATTGGATACCGTTCGTAATGCGGTAGTCGGCGTCTTGCTGCGCCCGCTCCGCTGGTTCTCGCCCCAGACGCAATTTGTGCTTGGCTTCGCGTTCCTCGTGATCTTGACGACTCTACTGCTCAGCAGATGGCCCTTTCGTCTGCGCGAATTGAGTCTATTGCTGTTCGTGACGACCGCTTTCTACATCGTTTGGCGAGTCGTCTCTTATCGAGCATCGATCGTGGATCTGTTCATTTCCGGACCGCGCGCATTCGCGTTGGTTGGCTCGGCGATTCTTTTTCAAACAGCCGTGATGCGCAGTGCTTACTTGATCGCCACCGCCGTAGCATCACAAAGCACTCGCGCCCCTTTCAACGACGTTTCAGTTTGGAGTCTCGCAATACCCTTCGCGGCTGCGGCGCTTCTCATTACGATGCTGCTTGATCGCCAACTAAGTCTCCTGGTCGCGGTCGTGACTGCGCTTTTCGCCGGACTACTCGCGCCGAATGGAATTTTGCTGGGCCTGTTTGCATTCATCAGCTGCGCGGTTGCGGTTTATGGCGTCGGGCGATATCGCGAACGCCAATCAGTCACGCTCGCCGGGCTAATCGTCGCCGCCGTCAATTGCGTAACCGCAATCGCGTTGACTGCACTCACTCAACATCCGATTCGACTCTCGTCGCTTATGCTGGCAGCCTCGTTTGGTGTCGGTGGCGGTTTGCTGACGATTGTCTTCGCATCGGGCGGCGTTCCGATCAATGAATCGCTCTTTGGTGTGCTGACCGACATGCGCTTGCTCGAGTTATCAAACGCGGACTTGCCGGTGCTGAGCCAACTTGCGCTGCGTGCGCCGGGGACGAATCAACATTCGCACGCCGTCGGCCAGCTTGCTGAGGACGCCTGCCGCGCGATTGGCGCGAACTCTTTGCTTGGCCGCGTAGGCGCTCTCTATCACGACATCGGCAAGGTGGCCGCGCCGGACCATTTTGTTGAGAACCAAACCGGCGACAATCCCCACGATCGCCTGAAGCCGATTCAGAGCGCGAAAATCATCACGAGTCATGTCACCTACGGATTGAGACTAGCGAAAGAAGTTGGTTTACCGAAGCGAGTCGCGGATTTTATTCCGCAGCATCATGGAACGCGTACGCTGCATTTCTTCCTGCGAAAAGCCGAGGCGCAGGCGAATGGCGCCAGGATCGACGAGAGTGAATTCCGATATCCTGGTCCGAAGCCGCAGTTCAAAGAGGCGGCCATTCTAATGCTCGTCGATTCGGCCGAAGCTGCGGCCCGCTCGCTGGCCCAGCCCAATCTGCAAAACATTCGCACGATTGTCTCGAAGATTTTTGAAGCGGTAGTGAGTGATGGTCAGCTCGACGAATCGAAACTGACGCTGAGAGATTTAGGCGAGGTCCGCGAAGCCATCATTAATTCGCTGGCCGCGATCTATCATCCACGGATTGACTACCCCGATTTCAATGCGCCCCCTTCTGGAAGACCAAAGGACATGTCGCCTCATATTACCTACGAACGTGCAGCCGACGTTCCCATCAATCGATCGGGTGAAGTAGAAGAAGAAGCTGTGTCACGACCCGAACAGTTGAATCGCCGATAAGTCTATTCAGATTCTTCCCAGAAGTTTCCGATAAGTGGTGGGCAAATCTTCGGGCAACACTCGAGTGTCGGCGACGGTTGACATGAAGTTTGTGTCGCCGCCCCAGCGCGGCAGAATGTGCATGTGAATGTGGTCCGCAATGCCAGCGCCGGCAACGCGTCCCTGATTCATTCCGATATTAAAGCCTTGCGGCTGATATGCACCGCGCAGCGCTGCTTCACAGCGCTTGACCAGATCAATCATCTCATCGGTCGTCGCTTTGGGCGCAGAATGAAGCTCACCGATGTGCGCAAACGGCGCCACCATCAAGTGGCCACTGATGTAGGGATATCGATTGAGGATTACGAAGTTGCTGCTGCCGCGAAACAGGACAAAATTCTTTTCGTCGTCCGCCGAATTTTTTTGCGCTTCGCAGAAGATACACGCGCCGTCAAATTTTTCAGGACTGGTACTGGCGATGTATTCGTGCCTCCAGGGGCTCCAGAGTCTTTCCACAACTTAATCAAGTTCACCCGCGACAGTTCTCACGGCCGCTCGTTAATGAGTTCTTTCAACTCTTTGCCGGCTTTGAAGTATGGGACACGCTTAGCGGGAATGTTTACGGGCTCGCCAGTCTTGGGATTTCGCCCGCGACGGGCTCCGCGTTCGCGGACGCGAAAACTCCCGAAGCCGCGCAGCTCAATTTTTTGACCCTGATTCAAACTGTCGATGATGCTTTCGAAAACGATTTCCACTAGTCGCTCAGCATCTTTTTTCGTCAACTCAGCAGCGTTGGCGACGTCGTTAACAAGATCGGCTTTAGTCATGCAGTCACCTCGCCAAGGGAATGGCCCGCCTCGTATTAGTCCTTGGACTAACCCTTCATTAATGTCTGCGTGCAAGACAGGAAGTTTTTGACTACATTAGCAGAACCGGGAAAAGTCGGCAAGACTAAAGTATTGTGCAGACAATATCTTACAGCCACAGCCAGCTATCAGTATGCGAATATTTCGAAGATAGCAGAAAGGGCAGAAAAAGGCGGCTAAAATCTTTAGCCGCCATTTTCGTCGCTAGTTTTCGTGGGATAAAAATCAGCCAGCTCACCTAACGAGGCCATGCCTCCGCCAGCTTCTGAGGTGTAGATCTTCGTTTCAACGATAGGGTCCTCATGAGCCGCGGCGCGCGCGGACAATCCGATCTTTTTGTTCTCGGCATCGATGCGAAGAATCCGGAACTCCATTTCCTGGCCAAGCTGCACCGCGTCTTCCGGTTTGGCGACGCGGTCTTCAGATAACTCTGAAATGTGGCAGAGTCCCTCGAGGTTATCGCCCAACTCGACGAACGCGCCGAAGCTCGCGAAACGCGCAATCTTGCCTTTCACCAGATCGCCAGGTTTGTGGCTGACTACGAAATCATCCCAGGCGTTCGGTTCGAGATCTTTGATCGAAAGCGACATCCGCCGGTTTTCGGGATCGATGCCAGTGATGATCGCTTCGACCTGTTGGCCTTTCTTCAAAACCTCTCCGGGATGCTTGATCCGCCGCGACCACGAAATGTCGGAAACGTGGACGAGTCCATCGATGCCGTCCTCGATTTCGATAAAGGCGCCGAAGTCAGTCAGGTTTCGGACGCGTCCCTGAACTCTCGCACCAACCTGATAACGGTCACCCAGAGTTTGCCACGGGTTTTCCTGGACCTGTTTCATGCCGAGGCTGATGCGGCGCGCTTTCGGATCGACGCCGAGCACCTCAACTTCTACCGTGTCGCCCGGATTAACAAGCTTGCTCGGATGCTTGACGCGTTTGGACCAGCTCATTTCGGAGACATGGACCAGACCTTCGACACCGGGTTCAAGCTCGACGAACGCGCCATAATCGGTCACGCTCGCGATTTTTCCAGTCATTCGCGTGCCCGGCGGAAAGCGCTCTTCGATCGTCTCCCACGGATCGGGTAGCAGTTGCTTATAACCAAGCGACACGCGTTCACGCCCGCGATCAAAGCGAAGAACTTTCACCTGCACAGTATCGCCGACCTTGAATGCCTCGGCTGGATTCTGCAAACGCCCCCATGACATATCAGTCACGTGAAGCAAGCCATCGATTCCGCCGAGATCGACAAACGCACCATAGTCAGTCAAATTCTTAATCTGACCTTCGACGATAATGTCTTCTTCAATCTGATTCAGGGTTTCGCCCTTGCGGCCGGCGTCACGCTCTTCCAGCACGGCTTTGCGAGACAGAACGACGTTCGACCTTTTGCGATTGAGTTTGATTACTTTCGTTTCGATTTCGCGCCCGCGCAACGAATCGAGATTGCGGATCGGGCGAACGTCCACCTGCGATCCCGGAAGAAAAGCTGCGATGCCATCGACATCGACGCGCAGCCCGCCTTTGATGCGGTCGATAACCTTTCCCTTGATCGGCGTTCCTTCATTGAAGGCCTTCTCTAAATCATCCCAGGCGCGCAATCTGACGGCATCAGCTCGCGACAGCACCGGAAAGCCTTCGCCCGTTTCCATGTTCTTTACGAGCACGTCAACTTCGTCGCCGCGCTTCACCGTCACCTGCCCGTTCTCCATGAACTCGGCTTGATTGACGATGCCTTCTGACTTGTATCCAAAATCGATTACGACACCGCGTTCGGTAATTCCGACGACCGTGCCACGCACGACTTCGCCTTCCTGAAGCGTGGACTGCTCCTGCTCGAATTTATCGAGCAAGCTGCCAAAATCTTCTCCTGCCGGTTTCGATTCTTCCTCGTCGTCGCGAGGTTCGGTGACTGCCGGTGGGTTTGCCACAGCGTCCCCGCTCGGCGCTGTCATTTGAGTAGTCGAGTTATCGGTTGCGGTTTGATTCTCAGTCGCGGGTTGGTTAGCGTCGGCTTCGCCGACAGTGGTTAAAGGTTGTTCCGTGGACATTTACACTCCCTAATCATTTTGCGTACGCGCTCAGGCAAGGGCGCGCTCATCCGACGAGCGAAAAACACGATCGCGAGCATTTCCGCGAAGTTACTGTTGCGATGATGAGCCGGAGAAGTGTTTGAGAGGTGCGAGCCTTAAGGAGTTTGAAAAGAAGGTTACTGTTTCGTTTCCGTCGTGCCCGTAGTCTCCCGCCTTGGTCCGACTATCACCGATCGCTTGATCGGATTGTCTCGGAATTTACACGCCGCTAAGACTGAGTGTCAAGGCGGGTGACTACGTTTCACTCTTCAAAACTGCAACAAATTTCTAACGCCGATCATTCATTGAGGACTCAATGCCGCGCGGCACCACGTAAACACCGGCTGAATGTGAACCGACAAACAAGGTATTCTGATCGTGCGGATCGAGCGCCAAAGCCCAAATCCGCAGACTTGGCAAGCGATGCTCTCGGCCATCGATACGCACCCAGGTTGAACCAGAATCGCTCGAGTGATACACACCGCCACCGTACTCTCCGTTTTGATAAGCATTCCCCACAAAGACTTCGTTCGGATTCCGTGGATTGATCAGAATGCTCGTGAAATCGCCGAACGGAAGATTACCGCCACGGCGCGCCCAGGTGTTGCCGCCATCCTGCGACATATAAAAAGCCTGCTTCGTGCCGACATAGATGTATGACGGTCGCGTCGAATCCTGAACGATAACATTCACCGGAGACGAAGCTGGGACGCCGGCAACTTGCTGCCAACTCTCTCCCGCGTCACGCGACATAAGCACACCCGACGTAGTGGTCCCGACCAAGATCATCGAGGGACTCTGCGATATTGCCGAGATGCAAGTGGTGCGCACATCGATCCCGCGACCGTATGGCAGACGATCCCACCCTTGAACCGGATCGGATGTTCTGAAGAGCCCGGCATTCGTTGCAGCGAAGATTTGTGTTCCGTTGCGTCCAGAGATCGAAGTCAGCGCATTCACCGGCTCCGTCAGCGAGGCCACATGCGGCAACGAATTCGCCGAACTGGAAGTATCGATACCCAGCGCCGCGAGCGTTGCTTCATCAAGCTGGCCCGAGACTGCTAAATAGCGATCAGCTTGAAATCGCTTCACTGCCGCCACAGTTCGCGGCCCCAGTTGACCGTCGGGCGTGCCGATCTCATATCCGGCGCGCTCGAGCGCCTGTTGCGCTCGACGCACGATGTCGTCGCTCGGTTTTGGCGCGGTGCCTTTCTGTGGGGGGGCCGCCGTCGTCGTAGTGCGCCGTGAAGGCGACTGGGCAACTGTTCGTCTTACACTGTTACGACGCGCTGGCGCGCGTTTCTTTGCCGGCGGCGTCGCTTGCTTGCGAGCAGTCACGGGCGCCCATGATGTCCCGCGATCCGCGGATCGATAAACTCCCAGATTCGTCCCAAGGTAGATCACGTTGGCGTCCCGCTCGTCTTGCAATATCGCATAGCCGATGAGACGCGGCGGCATGTTTCGCATCGAAGGCTGCCACGAACTGCCGCTGTCGTTGCTGACGAAAAAGAATCCGCCGCCGGTCGTGGTATTGATCGTCGTAGCGTAAACGCGATTTCCGTTTTCGCGATCAGGCATGATGGCGTTTACAAAACGCCCACTGAAACCATTGTTGCTCGGAATAAAATTCTTCCCGCCGTCGGTGGAAATCATCACCCCGTAATTGTTCGTGCCAATATAGACCGTGCCAGGGTTCTTCGGATGTACCGCGATCGAATTGATCTCCAACTGACGCGACGTAGTTACCATCCACGAGTTATTGTCACCACCTTTTTCGGATCGCCAAAAGCCTTCGGTGGTGCCCGCAAAAACCAAACCGGGGATCGAGGGATGTTGCATAATCGCGCGGGTGCGTCGCGATTGTGAGGGAATGCCCTGCACCTTCTGCCACTTCTCGCCGGCATCACGTGTCTCATAGATTCCGCTGCAAGCCGAAGCGATGATATGGCTCGCGTTTCGCGGGTCGATGTTGATAGCAAAGATGTCTGAGTCGTCGATGATCCCGTTTTTGATGATTCTCCAGGACTGACCACCATCGGTACTCTTGTATGGCAGATACCAGGTGCCCGCGTAAATCACGTTGGCGTTGTTGGGATCGATGGCCAGAGACTCGACATCGATCAGTCCCGAGGTCCGGCTGGTCGGCAGCGCAAACCAACTCTCACCTGAATCGTTCGAGCGAAAAATTCCGGTTATGGTCCCGGCCAGCAGAATATTTGGATTCGACTCGGACTGAGTCAATGAATGTAAAGCCTCGTTCCGCAGTTCGGGCGATTCACGCCAGGTAAGACCACCGTCAACGGACTTAAAGAATCCACCCGCGTCTTTGTGTCGGTGTGTGGCGACATAAAGAGTTTTTGAATTCCTTGGATCGACGATGATGTGATCGACGAACAACCGAGGCCGATTGAAATTGACCAACATGCGCCAGTTATGCGCACCATCCGTCGATGTGTAGATCTGCCCATCAAGCGTCCCAAAATAAAAGCGATTCGGATCATTCGGATCCACCACTAAGCCGCGGACGTCGCCACCGGTTGGACCTGTGATTCGCCATTCGGCCGAATACGGCGTGCCTGACGAAGAGGCGTCAACCGCTAGGACGCGCGTCGAAATTGAAGTGGTTAATTGGAATGCGAAACTAAGACCGAGGGTAAGAGCGAAAAAGCGAAACAATCGAAATTTCATTACTTCAAAATTCTCCCAAGACTACTAAACGTTCGAATCGAGACTGGGGGCGATTGCATTATACCCTTTTTGAGCAATCCTTTTCGATGCCTGTTGCTGCGTAAGGTTGCAACCAGTGCAGCGGAAGCGATTTAGGTGCAAATACGAAACGAGCGGCGCTTCCTTGCGGAAACACCGCTCGCTTGCGAAGAAGGTCGCTACTCACCGAGAGCAGCGAACGTTTTTAAGAAGAGTCTTACTCTTCGCCTCGGCCTCTGCGGCCACGACGACGAGTTGTCGGTTTCTTCTTGCAATCCGGACAAGTCGTCGAAGCACCAGCCGCATCTCCGGACGGAGCTGCCGCTCCCTGAGGTTGTATCCACAGTTGGACGGTCAACTCAGGCGTGCATCCGCCGTTGACAACCACGATACGCGAAGCGTCGATGCCGCGAGTATTGACCAAGTAATCCTTGGCACGATTCGCGCGCGTCTCACCTTCAGCATCACAGGTGCCGTAACCGATGATGTAGCCAGTTGCACCGGGCTCGTTCTGGAGTTGCACCGCAAAGTTGTCGAGTCTGGCCTTTTCATCGTTGAAGCGGATGTTGCCATACTCGTCGAACTTACGCGACACCGGCGGATTACCAGCAATTGAGAAAGTGCACGACGCCGTTCTATTACAGCTTGGATCGGCGCCCACAACCTCAACACTCGCCGTAATGTTGTTACCGGCCTGTCCAGTTGTATCGACCGTGATCGTCGAGGTTCCCTGACCACTCGTGATGGTTCCCGCGGACACCGTCCAGTTATAGCTGGAGATTGCCGGCGTACCTGCCTGGCTAACATTCAGCGAAACCGTGGCCGGCGTACCAGCCTTAACGACATCAGTCGGACAACTGATATTGAATGACGGACAGACAACGTTCGGTACGCAATCGGTACAAGCTGCGATTGTCACTGTCGTGGTTGCTGCCGTGATACAGCCGCAGCCATCATCAACTTCAACCGAAGCGGTGTAGGTGCCCGGACCGACGCCACTCAAATCCCAACTCACGTTGGCGCCGTCACCCGTCACGCGACCGCCGGTGACTGAATACGTATAAAGCAACGTATCGCCATCCGGATCGCTCGCTGTTGTAGTTAATTGAACAGAAGTGCTGGCCGAAGTCGGGCAAGAACCACCGCTCGAATGCATATCTGGCGGGCACGGCAACGTGATTGTGCTTGTTGACGCAGCCAGTGACGCGGTCGGCGGCTGATTCGGCAACACAGCCGGCTCTCGCTTGTTGCGATGTCCAATCCACAACTGAGCGCCAAATCCATACGGGTCGCTCGAGGGCTGGAAGCCCAGGGGCACACCCGCGGACGTTGAAATTACTGAAGTGCCGGGCACGACAACCAAACCGCGATTCACCACATTTACGTTCGTGATTTGGTTAATCGCAGTGTTGACGTCAACGCCATTGAAGTTCTTCAAGCGCTGGTCATTTAACTGTCTGCGGAACCATGCGCCGACACCCCACCAGCGGGCCGGATAAATCTTGGCGCCGACGAGGAACTCAACCGGATTATTCGGGAAGGCGTTAGGCGTGTGGCCGCCGACATATTGCGTCGAGCGGAATTCGCCAATGCCCTGGAACCAACGATTGATCGGGAAATCGAAGCCGACGCCGGCGATGATTTCATCCGGCCGATCCAAAAGCGTTGAGTTACCATTCTTCGGGTTGCTATTCAGCCAGTATCCGACGTTCGCTGAAAGGTTCACTGAACGGCTCAGACGTCCATCAACGGCCAGCGTCAAGCCAAAGTCGCCGATGTTACCACCGGGACTGGCTCCGCGCTGAAGTTGGTTAAAGCCACTAGCACCGTCTGCTTTGTCGGCATACCATCGATACATCGGAAGAACTGCCACACCGAGTGGATTGCGCGGCCCGGTAATTCTCCACTTTGCTCCCGCCACGAAATTGGTAAAGCTCGACTCGCCGTAGAGACGATTCACAAACGGCGCATCAGGTAAATAGGAGGGCGACGTAGTCCAGGTAACCGGCACCACAATCGGATTCAACGTGGTTGGCGAACCCGGCGGCCGGCAGTTGCCTGTCAATGCAGTGCAGGGCAGCGTGGTCGTTGCTAACACGATACCCGGGAGAATGCTCCCAACCGGAGAGCCAACACCGGGAAAGCGATCGGCCGCGCCAAAACTATTTCCGACCGCAGTAGGCGGACCAAGCGTCGCGCTAAAACCAGGGAAACCAAACTGACCACCTTGCACTCCCGGTCCCATGCCAAAGTTCGGACCCGCGCCCCCGGTAAAGGGAAACGCGACGAAGGGCTGACCAGCATTGTAATAGACGCTATATATGCTCGTCGTTGGCACACAATTCGGACAGAATGGCGGCCTAAACACTGCCGTTCCTGCTATTGTCCCCACATTCGGACCTGAGGGCGCCAAAATAATCGCCGGCCCACTACCAAGTAGTCCTGCGCCAAAATAGCCCTGAGAGTTCGGCAAATAGAAACTGGACAGGTTCTGCGGATTGTTAACCTTGATTCCACGATAAGCGTTGGTCTTGAAAAACAGCTCAAGGTGATCATTCAGGCCCACGTTAAAGCTCACGGGCCAGTCGGTGATGTCCACGTTACCCGGATCGCGATCGAAATTACTGAACGCAAAACTGAACGTGTACTCTCCCCGTCTCAAGGTCTGGCCGTCGTAGATTGTAAACAGACCGGTCGGACCTCCCTCGGGCCCGCCAGTGCCGACCGACGGCGACAGATTTCTGGGATCATTTTCCCCTCTCGGCGTTTGCGCCATTGCAACCACCGACAAAACAAAAATTGCGAGCGCACAAAAGAGCACTCTATTCGCGAGTCTCATCGCGTTCCTCCTGCGATTAGTGAGTAAAGATTCTACGCGACCGGCCAGAGAAGATAATCGCGCGGTAAAAGTTTTTTCGATTTGCATGCGTACTCGAAGTATCTCGCCGCCCACTTATCTTCTGGATACGGACGCTCGAACTACCAGCGTCAACGATAACGTCAACATGCAGCCGCCGCTCCGGCACTTGTAGATCTGGTAGAGCGGCGCAACCAAGAGGGCCTACTCAAATTCCACTGGACCTCTGCTAAGTTCTTAATACCTTTTGATCTAGCGCTTCTTTATAAGCAAACCAAGCGCTCATGTCAACAAGATTTCAAGGTCTTGCAGCGCAATGACCCCACTGAGGAGTGAAAGGCCACTGCTGCAAGCGGTAAATACGCCCGAAGCCTACCATTGCCATAGCCGGAAATCAAGACTTTTTCACGACTTACGGCGACTTTGTTTATGTTTTTTCGGTCACGCATAGATGCCTCGCATCCGCGTGTCATAGGCTACCCGGTCGATGGCGAGCATGTAGGCAGCCGTCCTCGTATCCACCGAGTGGGCGTCGGCGTACCGGCATAAATCATTAAAGCTAGCGACCATGGTATCTTGTAATCGCTCATTCACAACGTCCTCACGCCAAAAATATCCCATCCGATCCTGCACCCATTCAAAATAGGAAACCGTCACGCCTCCCGCGTTCGCCAGGATGTCAGGGATAACAAAGATACCTTTCTTATAAAGAATCTCGTCAGCAGCCGCCGTGGTTGGCCCATTCGCGCCTTCAGCCAGAACTTTGCATTTTAGGCGCTCGGCATTCGTCGAAGTAATCTGATTCTCAGTCGCCGCCGGCAAAAGCACTTCGCAATCCAACTCGAGCAGTTCGGCGTTTGTTACGCGCTCGGCATCCTGATAGCCATCGAAAGAACGCGTGCTCTGCAAATACTTCAACGCCGCGGGTATATCCAATCCTGCCGGATTGTGAATTCCACCGTTAATCTCCGAGAGACCAACCACTTTGAAGCCCGCCTCGTGCAATAGCAGAGCTGCTATACCTCCGACGTTTCCACTTCCCTGGACGACAACGCGAGTTTGCGATGGCTCCATTTTAAATCTCTTAGCGGCCTCAATGATCACTATCAGCAGACCTCTGCCGGTTGCCTCGCGGCGGCCGCGCGATCCGCCCAGGTCGATCGGCTTGCCTGTCACCACCGCATTAACCGTATGTCGCGCGTGCATCGAGTACGTGTCCATGATCCACGCCATCGTCTGCTCATTAGTATTCATGTCAGGCGCGGGCACGTCTTTCTCTGGACCAATGAAATCCAAAAGTTCAGACGCGTAGCGTCGGGTCATTCGTTCGAGTTCGCCAAGGGACATCTGGGTCGGATCACAAACTATGCCGCCCTTCGCCCCTCCGAATGGAACATTCACAACCGCGCACTTCCACGTCATCCACGCGGCTAAGGCGCGCACTTCGTCGATATTCACATCTGGAGAATAGCGAATCCCGCCCTTCGCCGGACCCCGCGCAAAGTTATGCTGAACCCGATATCCTTCAAACACCTGGATGCGGCCTGAGTCCATTCGCGTCGGGATATAAACTTTCAACTCGCGATTTGGCACCCGCATCACCGCATACAAGTCGGGGTCAAGGTTGAGCAATTGCGCGGCCCGATCGAATCGGGACATCATTGATTCAAATGGATTGTCTTCTTTGATTTCTCGAATATCGTCAACGAGAGCTGTAGTCATAACTTGGTCTCCAAGTTTCTTACGGATCTGAAAGCTAGGCGCGGATTATTTAGAGCGCAAAATGTTATCCCTTTTGTTTTGAAGCCGCAACGTTTCGCAACCGGAAGTCGTTGATGACGCAACGCTGCGCGCGATGTTAACATCGAACGTCCATTGGAAATCGCCGTTCGGCGCTCTCATTCCTTTTGAAACGATTTGATGTCAGCACTTCGATCGCATTCATATTTCAGTTTCGCGTTAGGCCTGATTCTGATCGCTGTCTGCTGGCAAGTATCACTCGCGCAAGCGGACGATCTGACCAACGGTGAAACCGATCCGGTAAAGCTTTTCGATCGGGGCCAGGACGCGCACGCTAAAGGCGATTACCAGAAAGCGATCGCGCTCTATGAAGCTGCGATCAAACTAAAACCTGAGTTCCCCGAAGCTGAATTTCAAAGAGCTATGGCGCTGCTCTTCACAAATCACAAACGCGAGGCCATCGAAGGATTCAAGCGTGCCGTCGAGTTGCGCCCCGATTGGGCTATGGCTTATGCGAAGTTCGGCAGCCAACTCGCTTTCCCCGGAGATTCCGATCGCGAAGCCGAACCCATCCTGCGCAAAGCGATCGAACTCGACAATCAAAATCTGGAAGCGCTCGTGGCGCTCGCGGTCTTGCGTCAGCGAGCAAAGGGCTTCACGGAAGCCGTCAAGTTCATGCGCGATGCGACATCTCTTAAGGACGCCACTTCGCAAACATGGCGCCGGCGCGCTTACATCGAATATGCGTCCGGCGATGTTAAGTCTGCCGTGACCAGCATCACACGCGCCATCGAGATTGAGCCGCGCCTGACCACATTTCATTACGATCGTGCGCGTTTTCTTCTTGAGCTAAATGATCGTGCCGGCGCGCTCGCGGATCTGGATGCGCTGAAAATCGGATCATTCCAGGACGCGACGTTCGTCATCGATGTCGCCCAACTCTACGCGCGCGCGGGTCGTTCTGATGAAAGTTTGCGTTTACTTGATTCGCTAAGCGAGAGCGATCGAAAGCGGCCGGAAGTGATCGCGTTGCGTGCCGATATCGCCGGCGATGCGGGCGCGAGCGTCGAAGAGCGCGCCGCGTTGGAGCAATTGCTGGCAAAAGATCTAAACAACCTGAGCTTGCTTGAGCGCCTGGGTGGCGCTTATCGCCGCGTTGATCCAGCAAAATCAGTTGCTTATTATGCCCGCGCGCTGCAAATCGATCCGAAGAACGCAAAATATGCGACCGGTTATGCGGCGGCACTAATTCAACTGCGGCGCTTTGACGAAGCCGAGTCAGTCCTGCGCAAAGTGCTGAACGCCGAGCCGGACAATTACACGGCGCACGCCAATCTGGCGCTTGCGCTTTACGAACTCAAACGGTTTGCCGAAGCCGTTCCAGAATATGAATGGCTGGCCGCGGTAAAGCCCGAAATTGCAGCGACGTACTTTTTCATTGCCACGGCGCATGATAATCTCGGCGAGTACGTCGAGGCCCTGAATGCGTATCAGAAGTTTTTGTCGCACGCTGACCCGGTAAACAACAAATTAGAAGTTGAAAAAGTGAATCTGCGTCTCCCCACATTGCGCGCGCAAATTCAACGCGGCCAGGGAAAACGAAAGAACCCTTAGACTCTGCTCCGCAGTTAGTGGCGAAAATGCTAAGCCTGCTTCGTCATTGTTCGACAATCTTCTCGCTCTCATTACTGATCTGTGTTCTTTCGGAAGCTGGGCAATCCCAACAACCAAAGATTCCGCAAATGCCGGCGCCGCCGCCGATGCGCTTCGTCTCTCGCTCAGAGCGATCGGAGTTAGATTCAACGAAAGAGCCCAAAGCGCGATTGCGGGCGACATTGAGTCTCGCCGAAGGACATCTGCTACGCGCCGAAACGCTGACGAGCGAAAAGAAATTTGAAGACGCGTCGAAAGAAGTCGGTGAGTATCTCGGTCTGGTCGGTGACATGCTCACCTTCGCAAAGACTTTGCCTCAGGACAAAGGCAGCACGCGCGATCTCTATCGCCATTTTGAAATCTCCGTAAGGGCGCATATTCCCCGGCTGGCTGTCATTCGTCGCGACACACCGGCCGAATACGCGCTGAACATCAGGGACGCTGAAGAGTACATAAAGGACACCCGCTCGGAAGCGTTGGATTCTTTTTATGGTCATTCGGTGCTGCGCGAGCCTGAACCTGAAAAGAAATCGACAGGTCCAAGTTCGGCTTCGGACGCATTGAAGCGTCCCTGAGACTCGTCAATCATGAAATCAAGAAGCAACTCGCGACTGTTCCGATCCCTCATCGTCATCGCTGCTCTTTTTTCGTGTTCGTCGCCGGCTCAGGCGCAACGGGATCACTTCACTGATGCGGAAACGGATCTCATCCGGTTCTACCAGGAACTCGACAAGCGAATTGAAGTTATGATCAAAGCCGCCGATCGTCGTTTCGCGATCATTAATGGCACGACGCAGCCTTCAACTAAGAAGCTGGTGAAGGACGAACCGGACTGGGGTGAAGTTCCGAAAGGCACGCGCGCGGAGTTGCTCGGCGATGTTGCCGGCATTTTGGATGAAGCGATTACAAATATCGATGATGTGTCGCGACGGGATGAGAAGAATCCGATGATTTCGCGTTCGCTGAGAAAGCTGACGGCGGCAGCGAGTGGCTACCTGCTTCACCTGAACGCGCTCAAAAGCAAGACGACCGACGCGGATGAGATCGCCGCGATTGAGCGTGTTGGCGAGAACTCGAATCAAATCCTGGAAGCCGGCGGCAAGTTACCCGCAGCCCCAGCGGAAGATCCCAAAAAGAAAAAGAAACCGTAAAGAACAGCAGGGGGGTAGGCAAAAAGCAGATGGCAGCAAAGAAATCCCTGCCTTCTGACTTCTGCTTTCTGCCGTCTGCTTACTGCCTTCCGCTCTTCAGCACCTCACCGGCTCGACCAATTGCTTCCGTAATTCGCTGCGCAGCTTCTTTGGCATCGGCAACGCGACCATCTTCAATTGCTTGTCGCAGGTCGGGCAGCGGCAGCGCGGCGTAGCCGGTGTAGAAACCCGGCGCATAAATCTCGTGCTTAAACCAGGCACGTCCGCGGAGACCACGTTCGTCGATGAAGGCGCGTTCGGCCTGCATCAACGCGTCATTGAGCCGCGCCAGCCGATCTGAATTTGAATTTTGTTTTTCCAGATCGATTCGTCGCTTCTGAATCTTCTCAGCTTCGTCAGCCAAGTTGTCGATCGCTTTTAGCATTGGCTTCGCATCGAATGCGTCGCCGCGCTTCTTCTGATTGGCCAGCCTGGCCGTCTCGTTCACAAAATCGCGAAGTTGCTCCGCGTAATCCGTGTAGTCCATCGGCAGCGCTGCCGCACCCGCCAATCGCAACGCCACCGTTCCCCAGATCTGCGCTGACGCCACGTGATATTGAAATGTCGGATCGCCAAAGTGCGCCATCCAATAGAACGAATCGTACGCTGAGTGATACACGCCATAGTCACCGCCAAAGCTCATGTCGAGGGACGGCACGCCGAGGTGCTGCAGGAACGGCGTGTAATCCGATCCTGATCCCAGCGCGCCGATGCGCGGTGTCGCGATCGGCTTTTCGTTCCCCTTCTCGTCATAACGATCGGAGTCCGGCGCGCTTTCCCAGGCGCGAGCGCGCCACGCATCGTAAACACTCTTGCCTGTCTTTGGATCGCGAACGTCGCGCGCAGCGTCGTAAATCAGTCTCCACATCGACGGCACCGACGATGCGCCGAAGTTCGCTCCCGACACCGCCGCATCCATGTTCAGGTAAGCAACCGCGTTGCTTTTCAAATCCGCCGCGAACTCCTCGACCCATTCAGTTGATCCAATCAAGCCCTGTTCTTCCGCGTCCCAACTACACATCACAATCGATCGTCGCGGCTTCCATCCAGTCTTGATCAATTGTCCGAGGCCGCGACCGACTTCGATCATTGCGGTAGTGCCACTGTTCGGATCGACTGCGCCAAAGACCCACGCGTCACGATGATTGCCGAGCACTACCCAACGATCCTTTTCGTTTGATCCATCGACTCGCGTGATCACATCCCAGATCGTTTTCGTGAGAAACTCGATGTCCGTTTTCAAATGCACGCGCACTTCGTTTGTGCCACCAGCGTGATACGCGAACGGCAGCGCCCCCTGAAATCCTTTTGGTCGTAATGGGCCACGCATAGGTTCCAGCAGGCGGCGTGCATCGCCGTACGAAATTGGTTGGACCGGAATGCGCGGGAGATTTGTCGCTTCTTCCTTCCTGATGCGCGGCGTGCCCGGAACCGCGGGCGTGCCCGGCGTCAGCGGGTCACCGGGATAGATGAAGAGAAACTGTACCGAGCCGCGCTGCGCAGAACTGTCCGGCCGCCACGGCCCCTTCGGGTACACGTCGCCTTGCGCGTAACCATCGTCAGCGGGATCGGAATAAATTAGAAGGCCGACGGCGCCGTTGTCTTCAGCAACTTTCGCTTTCACTCCGCGAAAAGAATTTCCGTAACGAGCGATCGCGATCTTGCCCTTCACATCGACGCCGGCTTTTCGCAACGCGTCATAGTCATTCGGCAAACCATAATTGACATAGACGAGCGGCGCGGTGATGTCGCCGCTCGCGCCATAGCCGTTGTAAAGCGGCACAATCTTTCGACTAGATGAGGTTGGGTCTTGCGCCACCACATCTTCGCGAACTTGCAAACGCTCGCGGCGCGGTGCGACTAACTCGACGATGCTCGGCGTGCGCGGATACGGCAGCAGCACTTGGTATTCTTTCAGATCAGATTGGAGACCGAAGCTGCGCATTTGATCGCGCACGTAAACTGCGGTCGCATAGTCTTCCGGCGAACCCGCAATGTGTGCTTCTGAGGTAAGCCGCCGTAACTCTTCACGCGCGGTCGCTGGTTGTGGTACCGCGCGGAACTGCTCTTCGATGCGGCGCTGCTCTTGTGAACCGTTTACGGAGAAACCATCGAGCTTTTGCGCAAACGTTATCGGCTGAATAATAAGGAGGAGAAAAAGTGCCAACACTACGGCACGTGTCAACGTTGTCATTCCGCAGCTCCAATTTCTAAGGCCCAGAGGGCCGGGATTCAATAGCCATGCCCGTGAGGGCGTGGTCCAGCATAATCAAGCATCTCGAGGCTCGAAGTGCCGACATTGATTATCGTCTTCGTCCCCGCTGAATGTCGCACCTCCGCCGCCCATGTTTCTGTCCTGCGTACTCCACGCCCTCACGGGAGTGGCTACTCAATGGCGGCGCTTCGCGCCTGTTGTCGATTGGTTGAACTATCTCTCACAGCTTCACGTAAAATGCGCTGGGGAGAAAACTACAGAATGGAAAGCCGCTATTATCCCGGCGTCGAAGCCGATACGATCAAATTAATGACTGAGCTTCGCACTCTTTTCGACGAGGATTACGACGTTCAGACTGAGCAAGTCTCATCCACTTCCGTGCTGCAAGCGCGCAAGTCTAGCACGTTACGCGACATCACCGGACTCTCGGCCGCGCTCACGATAAAGGTCACTCCAGAAACCGGTGGCACGCGCGTCGAGATCGGGATGCAGAAGTGGTTCGACAAGGCTGCGGTCGCGGCGGTCGCTTGGGTGCTGGCCGGGCCGCTCATTGCTTTGCCCGCGCTGGGCGCTTACTGGCAATACAAGTTGACGGACGACGCGTGGAAGATTATCGAAGCGCACATCGCGCGCAAAGCCGGCGGCTATGTACCGCCGATGCCGGGGCGCTGCGGAACGTGTGGCGCAGCAGCTACCGCGGGCGCAGCTTTCTGTTCATCGTGTGGCGCGAACCTGCGCGCCGGGTTATCGTGTCCGCATTGCAACGCCGTGCAGAAGGATCCGGCGGCGAGATTTTGTGATTCGTGCGGGAAGAGTCTGACAATTTAGCCGCGGATGCACACAGAATAAGCGCGGATCAGAAAATAGTCATTGCCTGAATCCGTGCTATCCGCGTTAATCTGCGGCCAATTGTGCTAGTCATGTCGCAATGCCCTTACCGGATCGATTCGCGAAGCGAAATCGCCCGTTGACTTGCCACAGCATTCATCATATCGTCACGCCGTCCATAAAAGTGTAATTAGTCATACCGAGCTGCCAGAAATACCTTCTATAGGCTGTAGTACCGAAAAGCTCGCAAGAATGTTGCGACGCTGATTCCGGTTTGCGTCCTCTTCGGTTCCAGCAATTAGCGTTGGCCGAAAGACAACGACCACAACTCCAAACTCGTTTCAAAACCCCCTGGAGGTGGGTTCGCTTATGAAGAAATCCCTCGTGCTTTTTGCTCTAGCCCTTTTGGTTTCGATTTGCTCGCCGGCGTTTGCGCAAACGCCTGAACAAATGGGACCACCGCCCGTGTTACTGATCGTTCGCGAAGATATCAAGGCGGGCAAAATGCCTGCGCACAGCAAGCATTCGGCTGGTTACGCCGCGGCCTTCGCGAAGCTGCAAACATCGAATCACCGGATCGCTTTAGTGCCGGTGGCCGGCAACGAAAACGAAGTCGTGTACATCACGGGTGCCGGTTCGTTCGCCGAGCTCGAAAAGATGCAACGAGACACTGACAAGACTATGTCGGGCGTCACTGGCGCAATGAAAGCCCAACTCGATCGCCTCAACAACGAACAGCCTGACCTTCACTCGGCCATGCGCGATTTGCTAACCGTGTACCGCGCGGAATTGAGTTTCAATCCCGGGGTCAATATCGCGCAGATGCGCTATTTCACAATCACCACGGTGCGCATCCGTCCCGGCCACGACGCGCAGTATGCCGACTACGTCAGGTCGATCGTCAATGTGGCGCGTGACAAAGCCAAACTCGACAATTATCACGTGGCCTGTTTTCAGGTCATCTCAGGAGCGCCCGGCGGGACGTATCTATTTTTCCGGCCGATGAAATCGCTTGCCGAAATGGACCAGAACGTTGGCGCGAAAGTACGCGCGGCGATGAGCGATGACATGAAGAAGAATGCCGACAAGACCAGCGCCGATGCTGTGATTAGTAGTGAGTCCGCCACCTACGCGTTCGACCCGAGCATGAGTTACGTGGCAAAGGAGATGGCCGCGCAAGATCCAGGCTTCTGGAATCCCAAACCGGCACCGATGCCAAAGCCGAGGAAGAAGACGGCGAAGCCCGCTGCGCCTGCTCCCAAGCCGTAGTGGAAAACAACTTGGCCGCGGATTGACGCAGATAAGCGCGGATAGGAACAGCCGAACACTTGGTTCTTGTCAGCGACTATCCGCGTTTATCCGCGGCCAATGTCTTCTTAATCATGCCTCAACGCCCGCACCGGGTCGATACGCGCCGCGCGTGCCGCCGGATATAGCGCGGCGAGAATTGAAACGCTTAACGCAAACAGAATGGCGCCGAGCCAGAGCCACGGCGGCAAGTGAAAGAAGTCCACGAACGAAGCTCCCTGCGGTTTCAGAATGAATCTATAGGCCAGCCGGTTCGAGATCGCGTCGATGCCCCATGCCGCCAGCGATCCGATGACGCCACCACTCACGCCAATCACCGCCGCTTCAAAAAAGAAGATGAGTTTGATCTCGCGGTCCTCGGCGCCGATCGCCTTCATGATGCCAATCTCGCGCGTGCGTTCGAGTATCGACATGATCATTGTGTTGGCAATTCCGAAACTGGCTACCAGCAAAGAAATCCCACCGAGCAGTCCTAGAACTGAGTTGATAATTAGAAACACTGTGCGAATCTGGTCCAACTGATCGACGATCGAAAAACTTCCCAACCCAAGTTCCTTCAGGCGATCTCTGACGCTGGTTAACGCCACCGGATCGTTCACGCGAACTACAGCCGAGAAGTATCCGGGATTCTGATCTTCACCGATGCCTCCGCTTTCGCGGGCCAGGGCCATCAATACTCTCGCTTGTTCGTTCTGGTGCTCGTCGGACCATCGCTTGGCCGCAGCCAGCGGAATGTAAATGTCAGCAGTCGGCATCAAGCCGCGCGACGGACCGGGGCGACCGTCTTGTTTCGGCTCAGCCAGCACGCCAACGATGCGAAAAGTACGAGCGACTGTGACCGATCCTTTTGGCTGGTCGCGGTTATCCGCGTCGCCTAACGGCAGGCCAAAGAAGCTTGGGCCCTCATCGCTCGTTTCGTCGCTCTTTCCCTTTTCATTGTTCGCGACCAGGAACTCCAACGTCTTTCCGATCGCATCGGCCGGAGAGGCGAACCCCGCAGCGCGCGTGGTCTCCTCGCTAACGATCGCTTCGTCTGCCGTCGCGGATGAGATCATCTGTCCCGCGGCAAAATCTTTGAATCGAGAAGACGAGTTAGGCACAGTCGCGCCAGCCACCGAGTGCCCGAACACCTTTGCATTCGCACGACACTCGACGACGAAACCGATGTACGGTTCGACATACGAGACGCCCGGAATCTTGGCAATCTCAGCGATCGCCGCGTCGTCGAGGATTCGCGTCGGCGCCACGTTCGTCGGTAAGCGCGGCCCTTGATTATCTCCCGTCGCACGGCGCGCACCCGATGGACGATCGAGATTGCCGGCCGCTGCGGCCAGGCTTTTCCCGAACACGGTCATCTCGTTAAAGAGGTCCAACGCCTTAAATCGCGAAAGCAGGTTCCTCTGCAAACCTAGTCCGAATGAAACCATTGTCACGATGACCGCGACGCCGACGATCACGCCCATCGAAGTCAGCGTCGCGCGCAGCCTTGCCTCGCGCAGGTTTCGGAAGGCCAGTTTAAGTAGATCGAGAAATGGCATAGAGATAAGACGCGCCGCCGCGAGCCAGATTAGCGTACTTCGAACAGATGCGAGAAATCAGCGCAGATCGGCGAACCTAAATATTCCGCGCGAGCACCCACACACCCGCACCGATGCACAGCAACGAGAGCGCGCCCACGATAAGCATTGGGAGTCTTTCGGGCTCATTAAACATGAAGACGGTCGAAGCCAAATAAAGAAACGGTAGAACCAAGCCGGCCAGGATCATTTCGACCGCCGCCATACGATTCGCGGATTTACGACGCCGGGCTTTTTCTTCTTCGCTCATCTGCCTGACTGGCAGTTTGAATTTCTGAAGCCAGGCAACCTCTGGACGCGCGATCGCCAGCCGGTTCAGCACGAAAAATACGGCGATTACACCAAGCAGGATCGCCTTCAACCAATTCGGGAAAAATTTGTCCATTTTTCCTTGCTCCAGCCTCCAGAAGTCTAACTGCTTCCATGCAACTCGACTACAGATTTTTGTATCTAAGTTTTGTCCCGGCCATTTGAATCAGCGAGATCCTAAACCCTCAAGAGAATCGGCACGACGGCCCCTCGACCTCACTTGAACCAGCGGTCTTGCGTAACTGAAAAAACCCTGTTAGAAATTTTGAAGTATTCAAGGAGTAAACCCCAGATGTTCCCACTTAAGAAATCGTACGCAAAACTGACGGTCATGGCAGCCCTCGTGTTCGCCTTCGCTGCGGCCGCTGTTGCCAAGACCCATTCGGACGCCAAATTTTCAAACGTAAAGATCGGCAATTTCGGCCAGATGGACGACCGCTTTTATCGCGGTGGACGGCCGAAGCAGAAGGATTTCGCCAGCCTGAAAGCGCTCGGCATTAATACCGTCATCGACCTGACCGACAACACGCCGGAAGAGCGCGGCTTCGTCGAAGCCGCGGGCATGAAATATGTCAACATCGCCATTCCTGACAAGCATGACCCATCGGATGCGCAGATTGCTGAATTCCTAAAAGTCGTCAACGATCCGGCGACCGGCAAGTTCTACGTGCACTGCGCCGGCGGCCGTCATCGCACGGGTGTGATGGGAGCGATTTACCGCTTCAATAATTACCACTGGAATTTCGACCAGGTTTACCAGGAAATGCTCGACTTTGATTTCTACACCTCGAATGGCCATGGCGGCCAGAAGACGTTCGTCGAAAATTATGCGCAGCGGATGCTGAACAGCTCAGCGGCTGCCGTCACCGCTACCTCGCAGAAAAATTAATTGAACTCCCGAATCTGACTGATCCGATTTGCGAATTCAGAGGCCGCCGCGAAAGAGGCGGCCTTCTTGTTTTCCGCGCGAGCCTTGCATTCGTCTAACAAAATTCTTTTCGTTCTGTCTCAGGCGTAACAACCTCGCCGCGGTTTGCTAGCATACTTCTGCGAATCCCTCTTTCGGCCCTCTTGGTTTTAGAACTCGACCATTGTCGCTCACGCGGCGCGGTCTCGACCTTCTCTTCCCGGACAGGAGCTTTACCGTGAAATCAATGAATCGAAATCGTTGGCTGATCGTCGTGGCCAGCGTCATCATCGTGGGTCTTTCGCTCGAAACCTTCTCAACCGCAAAGTATCGCAAGAAGAAACAGCACGCCGACAAGAACGCGGTGCTGTGGCGCGACCCGGGCAATATTCGCAATCGCGATTTGTACTATGGCCCGGGCTCGAAAGATCGCGCGCCGGTGCCGCCGTTTCGCTTCATCAAAGAAGTGAAGGAAGGCGGTATGCCCAAGTTTGAAGTTGAGGATGCGCGCGGCACCAAATGGCGCGTCAAGCTCGGGCCCGAGGCGCAGGCCGAAACTGCGGCCACGCGTTTGGTGTGGGCGGCCGGCTACAACGCGGAAGAGTCCTACTATCTCGATCGCGCGCGCATCGACGGCATGAAGAAACTTTCGCGGGGCCAGAAGTATGTGCAGGGCGACAGCGTGCTTGGCGCGCGTTTCGAGCCGCGCCGCAAAGACATCGAGCGCGGCAAGAATTGGGATTGGAACAACAATCCATTCAAGAACACGCGCGAGCTGAACGGCCTGAAGACCATGATGGTGATGCTCAACAACTGGGACACGTTCAAGAAAAACAATCGCGTGCTACGCAATAAGGAATCGGGCGAGTCGATTTACACCGTGACGGATCTCGGCGCGACATTTGGCCAGGCCGGAGGAATCGGCGGTCGTCGCTCAAAGAGCGATGTGCGCGACTTTGAACGCGATCGTTATGTGCGCAAGGTCGATAAGAAGGGCAACGTGAAGTTTGACTACAATCTGAAGCCGAAAGGGTTGGGGTTGCTGAGCGTCGTCTATCCGCCCTACTATTTTCGACAACGCAAAGCGACGAACGACATGCAGAAAATTCCCGCCGAACACGCGGCTTGGATCGGAGGCGTGCTCAGCCAGTTATCAGATAATCAACTGCGCGATAGCTTCCGCGCCGCCGGCTATGACCGCGCGACGACGGAACGCTACGTGCGCGCCATGCGCGGACGGATCAATGAATTGAATCGTCTGGACCAGCCACAGGTGGCAACGCGAGCGAGAAGAGTGCGGTAGGGGAGCGCAGGCATCTTGCCTGCGGGTCGCGCGCATCCGTGCGCGCTCCCGAGTCTTCACGCCAACGGCGTGAATTAGCCAGGGGCAAAGCGTGCAGCGCGCCGCCCCTGGATCACGAAAACATATTTGATTGAGCGGCGAGGCTAAGCCTCGCCGCAAATTGCTTTTAGAGGTCGCACCGGAAAGCCTCAGGCTTTCCGCCCGGTGCTGCGGCAAAGCCGCTCACACCGTCAACACTTCACGCGAGTCAACCGCGTCGCCCCTGAACTGCAACTCATACAACTTCGAATACAGGCCGCCTCTGGCAAGCAGCTCTTCGTGAGTTCCCTGCTCAACGATGCGACCTTGATCAATGACAAAGATCACGTTCGCGCGGCTCACGGTGGCGAGCCGGTGCGCGATCACAATCGAAGTCTTCCCTTCCATCAGGTTTTCCAGCGCATCGAAGACTAGTTTTTCGGACGCGGCGTCGAGTCCCGCCGATGGCTCATCCAGAATCAAAATCGGCGAATTGCGAATGATGGCCCGCGCGATGGTCACGCGCTGCCGTTGACCACCAGACAGAGTCACGCCGCGCTCGCCAATCATCGTGTCATAGCCGTCGGGCATTCGCTCAATAAATTCATCGGCGTTCGCGAGTTGCGCGGCTCGCACAATCTCTTCATGCGTCGCGTTCGGTTTGCCGTACGCAATGTTCTCAGCGACGGTCGCGCGGAAGAGCAGCGTCTCCTGCAAAACAAAACTGATCTGCTCGCGCAGTGACTTCTGTTTGAATTGCCTGATGTCCGTGCCGTCGATTTTGATTACGCCGGAGTTTGGTTCGTAGAAGCGCGGCAGTAAGCTCGCGATCGTGGTCTTGCCGGCGCCAGTGGGGCCAACGAGCGCGACTAATTGGCCAGGCTCGATCTGCAAACTCACATCGTGAAGCACTCGTTGATTCTCATCATATGAAAAGCTGACGTGATCGAATTCGATCTTGCCTTTGAAGCGCGGCGCAGGTTTCGCTCCCGGAAGATCGCGCACCTGCTGCTCGTTTTCCAGCACCTCGCGGATGCGCTCCCAGCCGACGGAAGCGTTAGAGATCGTGTCCGTCATCTTCGACAATTCGCGCATGGGCTTGTACATCTTTCCGAGATACAGCAGAAAGACAAGTAGCTCACCGGAGGTCAGCTCGCCCGTCAGCACTAAACGCGCGCCGTACCACAACACCAGACAAGTGCCGGCGGCCACGATGATCTCGACCAATGGCGGCAGCTTCGCTTTGACATTGCGCGCCTCCAACGCGCGCTCGACGCTTTCCAAACTCTCGCGTTCAAATCTTTTCTGTTCATAGTCTTCGCGCGCGAACGCCTTGACGACGCGAATCGACGACAGCACCTCTTCAAGCACGTTGACGACTTCGCCCTCTTGCCGGCGCTTGGCGCGCGAGGTGGTTTTTATCCGGCGCGTGTAGTGATAGACCACGAGAAAGAGTCCCGGCGCGACCATCAATGCAATCAGCGTAAAGACCCAATTCAGATACAGCATCACCAGCATCATGCCGACGAGCGTCAGAACGTTGACCAGCATGCCCAGCAGCACGTTTGAGACGAGACTTTGCACTGCATCAATGTCGCTCGTGACGCGACTGATGAGATCGCCGGTGCGTTTTCGATCGTGATAAGAAAGCGAAAGCTTCTGAATGTGGCTGTAGAGAACGCGCCGCAGATCATGCATCACCCACTGCCCGACGCTGGTCGTGAGATATTTTTCGAAGTACGAACTAATCGCGCCGAATACGGCAATCATGATGACCGCGAGGACCGCGAAATTGAGAATGGAAAACTTATCTGTGCCGATTACGCCGACCGCGCTCGCCAGCCAATCCGGCATGCGCTTCGATCCAAACACGTGATCGAAGACAATTTTCAGCGGCCACGGATCGAGCAGATCGGTAACGCTCTCGCCAATGACAGCGAGGAATGCGAGCGAAAGTGTAGGCCAGTGAGGATAAAGAACGTCGGTGATGCGGATTTTCTTCTGCATACGAATCGTGTCAGTACCGCGAGCGATAACGAGCGGATCACAGAGTCAGCTCCGTCAACGACGACCTCTCGAAATCATTTTGATCAAGGTTCTCATGTGATCCTCTCGCTATCGCTCGCGGTACTGACACGCTCACCCCGGCAGATTCGCCAGCTCATTAATCCGATCTTTAACTTCGGCAATCAGCATTTGCGTCTCTTCAGGCGTGAAATCAGCGGCGCGAAACGCATCTTCCAACTGCTTGTCACTCAACTGCGCGAGCAACCCGCCGATCCACTTCGCGTCGGCCAGCGTTACCTGATTGAAGAGATCGCTTTGCTTTCCGTGATAACCGAACTTCACGCGCCCGCGATCTTCGCCTTCGACGAATTTGGTCTTGATGTATTTCTCGGGCTCGTTGCGGCTGTGCGAAATAGGACCGCCGGTCTTGCCAAACGTCGCACCGAGATCGCTGACTACGTAACGCGATTCACTTGCGCCATCCGCGTTCGTCGTTTGCAGCACGACATTGTTTGTCGTTTTCAAATCCCAATTGTTGAGCAGGGCCATCATCACCAGCAAACCATTTAGCTCCCGCTTGCCGGCGAACGGATTCGATTTCCAGTCCCAGTTATCGCCACGTTTCACGCCTTCGCCGCGCGCCTCAAAGCGCACGTCGGCAAAGCCATCGCCTTCGCAGCGTTTCACTTCCTTGCGCGGTTTCGGCGCGCCGTCGATGTGCGCGCACGGCGCGAGATAGACCGTCTCAGTCACATAACCAACCGCCCAAATCAGACGGTTCGCGGCGGTCTCAGGCCGCGCCTCGTTACCAAGCTTTGCTACCCATTTATGACCTGCTCCATCGCGCACGTCCCACTTGACCGAGTAGCCTGTGCTCTTCTCCGCTTCAAAGGTGACGTGCGACAAATCAGGTTTGTTCTCTTCCCCGCCGGAGCCGAGAAATAAATCGCGTGAAGTGATATCGGTCGGCTCGCGCCACAACACCGCTTCGCCCGTGACCACACTGGCGCGTTCTTCTTTGTCTTTCTTCTTGTCTTGTGAGAACGCCAGCGGCACTAACACGAGCAGCGCCAACCACGCCACAAACGGAATCACATTTTGAAAAGTTTTGGATCTAATCATCGACACCCCCAAATATTCGTCTAAGAATTTATCTGCCGTCCTTGGAAGAAGGTTTGACTGTCGAACAGCTCCTCTTCGCCGGCGCGCACACGTCGATATGAACCATCCGCCTGCAATTCGCGCGCGTTCACGTTGTCCTTCAAATACGCATCGAGCACTTCTTCCCTCAAATATTTCCGCAGTTGCGGGTTCTCGACCGGCACCACCACTTCGACGCGCCGATTGAGGTTGCGCAGCATCCAGTCGGCACTGCCGATGTAGGTTTCTTCGTCGCCACCGTTCGCGAAATAGAAAATGCGGCTGTGTTCCAGGAACCGGCCGACGATGCTGCGCACGCGAATATTTTCCGACATGCCCGGCACGCCCGGGCGCAGCATGCAGATGCCGCGCACGATCAAATCGATCTGCACCCCCGCATTTGAGGCGGCGTAGAGCGCTTCGATAATTTGCGGGTCGGCGAGCCGGTTGAGCTTCGCCATGATGCGAGCTTCGCGGCCCGATTTTGCATGTTCAGTCTCGCGATTGATGCGATCGGTCAGCTTCTCGCGCAGGTTCACCGGCGAGATCAGCAGCTTGCGATAATCTTTCTGATGCGAGTAACCCGTCAGGTAATTAAAGAATTCACTCGCGTCCGCGCCAATATCCTGATCGGTCGTAAACAAACCAAAGTCGGTGTACGTGCAGGACGCCGTCGGATTGTAGTTGCCGGTGGCGATGTGCACGTATCGATTCAGAGAATCGCCCTCGCGACGCACGACCAGCGTCAACTTGCAGTGCGTCTTCAGCCCCAGCAGACCGTAAACAACGTGCACGCCCGCATGTTCGAGCCGCTGCGCCCAATGAATGTTTTTCTCTTCGTCAAAGCGCGCCTTCAGTTCGATCACGGCAGTGACTTGCTTGCCTTGCTCGGCAGCTTCGATCAGAGCCTCGGCGATGTCGGATTGCTGGCCGGTGCGATAGAGACAAATCTTGATCGCCAGCACGTTCTGGTCGCGCGCCGCAGTGCGAATGAAATTAGTCACCGTCGAATAAGAGGTGTACGGGTGATGAAGCAGAATGTCGCGACGGCTGATCGCTTCAAACGGAGCTTCGCGGCTCTTCAACTCGTCAGGAACGATCGCGCGAATCGGACGGAACTTAAGGTCCGGGCGATTGAGTTCGCAGAGCGTCAGCAAATCCGAAATGTTCAGTGGTCCATCAACGCGGTAAACATCATCCGCAGTGAGCCCAAGTTCCTGCGTCAGATAATTCACCATCTCCCACGGCATTGCCGCGTCAACCTCCAGGCGCACCGGCGCGCCGAATCTGCGCTTGCGCAGCTCGCGTTCTAACGCGCGCAAGAGGTCTTCGGCTTCCTCTTCGCGAATGTCGATGTCCGCATCGCGCGTGACGCGGAACGCGTACGCGCGTCCGGCATCCAGGCCCGGGAACAGCGACGGAAGGTTTGCCGAAATCAGGTCGCTCAGGAGGACGTAACGCGTCTTGCTTCGATCGATTTGAATCAGGCCCGGAAGAACGGGCGGAACTTTGACTCGAACAAATCGGGTCTCGCTTTCGCTCGACGATTCAGCCGAGTTCGAAACCATCAAGCCGAGATTGAGGCTCAGTCCCGAGATGTAAGGAAAAGGATGCGCCGGATCCACGCCCAGCGGCGTCAACACCGGAAATACGCGCTCTGTGAAGTATTGGTCGAGCGTCGCTCGCTCTGTTTCGTTTAATGATTCATAGGTCGCGATCTCGATTCGTCGTTCCGCCAACGCGGGCAGAATGTGCTCCTTGAGCGCATGCGCTGCATCGCCGATCATCGGCGCCAGACGCTCGCGAATTTCCTTCAGTTGCTCTTCAGCAGTCATGCCGTCCGGCGACGGATGCAACCAGCCTTGTTCGAACTCTTCCTTCAAACCCGAAACACGCACCATGAAGAACTCGTCCACAATGCTTGAGAAAATTGCGAGAAACCTGAGCCGCTCAAGCAGTGGGTTACGATCGTCGATGGCTTCTTCCAAAACCTGACGAAAGAATTCGATGAGGCTGAGTTCGCGATTTAGCAGTCGCTTCTCCGGAACAGCCGGCGCTTCCGGCGTGAACAATTTCGCCGGCGCGGGTCCGCCGCCACTCAATCGATTAGTCAGTTCGGTGGTTGAAATCATGATTGTTTTATAGGGTCTTCAATAGATATTTCTGAATCTCGCTTCATAAGACTCCGCAAATGGTCTCCGCGAGCGAAGGACTAACTGCAAGTGTTATTCCTCCGCTACGACTCTGAGTCGGGCACGGAACGAATCGTTGGTTGTTGATCTCTTAAACGAAAATCAGAAGTGAGGCACAAAACTGTCGCAACAAAATCGTACTGAATCGCGGCATATTAGTGACGATTTTGAAACGGTTAACGAACTGGGTGAAACGATTTCGTCGTGTTGTTAGACGAAGCGGTTAGCAGTATTTCCGCCGGGCGGGCACGCTGATGAACTCGCCGGTTTCGATCACATACGCCGTCAGCTTCTTGCCATAGACGCAACCCGTGTCGAGACCAATCGCAAACTCAGCGCGATGCGGTTTCTTCTTAGGCCAGTGGCCGAAGAGAATGGTCTTCGGTCCACGATAGACTTCGTACCACGGCACGCCTTTGCGTTTGGTTGGGTCGGCGCCCATCGTGCGAATCTCAGTCAAGTCGCTGGCCGTTTGTTCATCGAGGGGAACCCCGGGCCGAATGCCTGCATGAACAACCATATGGGTTCCGAGATCGATTGTGTAAGGAAGTGAGCGCAAATAATTTGCGTACCTATTGGCGTCTCCTTCGAGTTGGCCCAGAGCCTCGCGCTGTTCCCTGGTTAGTCTCACCGGCTCACCGCGCAGCTTCTGGCGCAGCTTGCGATCGTGATTACCGACTACAGATGAGAAGCGCTGGTCATCTATGAAGAGGTCGAGGACTTCACGGTTCTTTGGTCCTTTGGTTACGAGATCGCCGACAGCCACGACGCGATCATCTGATTGCAATTCTGCGAAGCGCAGCAGGTCAGTCAGTTCATCGAAGCAGCCGTGAATATCACCGATGACGATGGTGCGGGTCATGCGTTTCCGTGTCAGTACCGGGAGCGTATGTGTCAGAACCGGGAGCGGTAGCGACCGGATCAAGCGAGCCTTACCATAGTTGCGAACTGTTCTTGAGCAGCCCGCCATCACTCGCGGACCTGACCCGCCGCCTGATCCCGACGCTATCGCGCGCGGTACTGACACTAATCAAACAAATGGTGTACCGCGTCAATGGTCCAATCGGAGAGGTTGGGCGTGACGACGTCGGCGCCGGCCGCGCGCAAGAGGTCTGCTACAACCGTGGTGGTCACGCCAACAGTACGCATTCCCGCCGTGCGCGCTGACTCAATTCCGGGCGGCGAGTCTTCGATAACCAGACATTCTTTGGCGAGGAGCGGCAACTTTCGATGCGCGCGCCGCGCTTCATTTAGCGTCTTGAGCGCATCGAGATAACAATCGGGAGCCGGCTTGTGATTGCGTCCTTCCTGGGCATGAATGATCAGTGGAAACTGGGCTTTCATACTCGCGAGTTCCAGCACGTACTCAATCTCACTGCGTTCGGCCATGCTGACAATCCCCAAATCGTAATGACGCGACGCCTGCTTGATGAATGCAACAACGCCGCTTGGCACGGGGAGATCGTCCTTGATCAGCTTGCGATGCAGCTCGTGCTCGCGATCTATTAGCCGGCGCGCCTGTTCGTCGGTTAAGCCTTTTTTCGCTCGCTTGAAGGCCGCCCGCACAAACGCGACATCATCCATGCCGAGTGATGCGAAGTAATCTTTATCGGTAAGCTCGACCCCTTCCGCCGCCAAAACTTCGCGATACGCTTTCAGATGAATGCGCTCGTCATTGATGATGACGCCGTTGAAGTCGAAGAAGATTGCGTGAATCATTCGTGTTGGTAAGTGCGTCCTGAAGAAAGGAGACTGCGTATCGTTTGCGCAACGGGGCGGAGCATAACTGGACCGACTCAGCATCCGCTCCCAGTCAACAAGCGTCACCGTCAGCCCGGGTCCGAAGATCTTGCTGAGTTTCAATTCGCCGTACTCGAAACTTTGGCTTGTGCCTTCAACTCGCCAATCTTCTCATTCTGTTCCGCGAACAAAAGCGGCAACCGTTCGCTCTCCAAAACATCCAGGCGCCGCAGGACTTCGGTCAGCGCCAACTCGTTTTTCAGATTCACCTGAAAATCCAGGTCAGCGCGTAAGCGATCCTTCGAGCCTTGCCGATTCTGCGACATCATGATGATCGGCGCCTGCAATCCCGCGACGACAGCGAGCACGAGGTTCAGCATTTGATAGGGCAGCGGATCGAAGCCGCGCACCAGAATGTACGAGTTGAGCGCGATCCAAAAAAGGATGAGGCCAATCGCGAAACCGATGAATTTCCAACTGCCACCAAATTCTGCCAGCACATCAGCGGCCCGGTCCGCCAGGGTCAAGCGCTTGTCCTGCTCCTCGTTGACGTTGCGCGACACGCGCTGCTGCAGCATCTTGTCTGTGCGGCGCAGGCGCGAAAAAGTCGCGCTCAACATTTCCAGAGCAACTGTCGGATTCGTCTGAATGAATCTCAAAAAGTTGTCGCGTGAAAGAATGGCCAGCCGCGCGTCTTCGATCACAGCCGCATCCGCCGATCGATTCTTGCCGTCGATGATGGCCATCTCGCCAAAGAAATCCCCGCGGGCCAGCTCCGCCAGCACAATCTCTTTTTTGTCTTCATCGGAAACGGTGATGCGCACGCGCCCGTTTTCGATCAGGTACATTGCATCGCCAACGTCGCCGGCGCGAAATAAAGTGGTACCGGCCTTCGTGTCCTGCGTGCGCAAAAGGCTGCGCAGCTCCGCCGCCGCTTCATCGTCAAGCGAGGCAAACAGAGGCACCGAACGAATCGCGTCCAGCGTCATTTCCTGAGGGGTTGGTGTTGACATAATTAAGACCTCGCGTCGTGCTTCGTTGGCCACTTTTGTCAGGGGTCAGTTGTCCGTCGTCCGTTGCCCGGACAGCAACTAACAACTGACTGTTGACTACTGACTACTGACCTTCCCGTCTTTCATCATGATGATCCGATTCGCGAAGCTGCTCGCCAGGTCGTGGTCGTGCGTCACCAACAACACAGTCAAGCGATCGCGATCGACCATCTCGCGCAACAGCGCCAGCAGTTCGCGCGCGCGCGTCGAGTCTAAGTTCCCGGTCGGTTCATCGGCAAGCAAAACCCGCGGCCGATTCGCCAGCGCGCGGGCAATTGCGACGCGTTGCTGCTCACCGCCCGACATTTCTGATGGCCGGTGGTCCATCCGATCACCCAGGCCGACGCGCTCAAGCAACGAAGCTGCGCGATCGCGGCGCTCAGTCCCGCGCATGCCGCCGAACGCCAGCGCCAGCTTTACGTTCTCGGCCGCGGTCATCGTCGGAATCAGGTTGAAGTTCTGAAAGATCATTCCGACTGAAAAGCGCCGGTAACGCGCCATCTGCTTTTTCGTAAACGGCCCAAGCGATTGCGAATCAAACAAGACTTCGCCGCTCGTTGGACGATCCAAACCACCCAGCAGATTCAGCAGAGTCGATTTGCCCGAGCCGGACGTGCCTTGAATCGCGACGAATTCACCTTCGTTCGCGCCCATAGTGACGTGATCCAGCGCGGTCACTTCGGTCGTGCCCATCTGATAGACGCGAGTGATGTCTCGAGTTTCGATGATCATCTTTAGCTGCGACGCGCCACCCGCCACAACTCAAACTTCTCTTCGTCGAATCCTTTCAGAGGGATTTCGAATCGCGTCGCTGTGATGTTGTTTTGCGAATCGCTCAAGAGTTCGCGCACGGCGGGATCAGAGTAAACCGCGGCGGAAACTATGACGTCATCGCCGGTGGATTGCCCTTCGAGCCGCGCCGCGAGATTCACCGTCGATCCAAAATAATCGAGCCGCTCGTTCAGCGTCACCGCGATGCACGGGCCCGTGTGCAATCCAGCTTTCAAGGTCAACGGTTGCGATCCGTTCGCCGGCGCAGCCATAACTCGCTGCGCGTGCAGCATGGCCCGCAAAGCTGACGCTGGTTGGCGGAACACGGCCATGACCGCATCGCCAATCGTTTTCACCAGGGCGCCGTCTTCTTCCGCGATGACTTTTCGCAGCACGTCGAAATGATTCATCACATGACCAAAAGCCGTCGCGTCACCAATTTCGCGATACAGCCGCGTCGAGTTTTTCAGATCAGTGAAAAGAACTGTAAGCGTGCCGACGGAGATTTGTTCCCCAGGTCGCAGCGCTTCGCTGGCAAACAGATCGCGGAAAACTTGCAGTGCTGTCACTTCAGCGGCGGTGGCCGCGTCGTCGCTCCACGCGGTCCGTTCGAGGATAAAAAGCTGCTCGTCGCCGGTCGCATTTTCAAACTGAAGCTGCGAACACTTTCCGATTTCGATCTCCTCGTTGGGCCAACCCTCCGGCGTGGCTCGCAGAGTTCTCACGCATGTCCCGTCGTCCGTCACGCGCAGATGTTGCCAACCAGGCAGCGCCATCGTGCGCAAACGATAGCGACCCAGCTCGAGTTCGACGTTGATCGATCGACGCTCGCCGCCCGGAAGAAGTTGCTGGGCTGCGATGTGCGGCGTGACTTGTGGTCCACCGACGCAGAAGATTTCGGTTTCGGCATCGCGAATTGCCGGATTGGGTCGAAACGTAAGTTCGACTGACTGCTCAAAATTGATCGCGAAGTCGATATTGCAGCCAGGACAGTGAACAGTTGAAGCGATCTCTTTCAACGAGTCGGTGGAAGCGCCGCCGCGACACATCGGACAGATCAGATTCCATTGCAGATCGAGAATTCCCGCGCGCGTTGCGCACAGGCAAGTTTGCAGCACGTCACGTTTGGATCGATTCCATTGGCGCGCCAACTCGTACGGCCGGATGCGTCCCAAAGCGAACTCGTCGCCGTTTTCAAGGTAATCAACAAGCATTGCGACGATTTCGGTGTCGCTGCCCAGGCCTACCATCTTCTCGCTCAGCGACAGCAGGCGCTCGCGACCCCCAGGCGCAAATTCCGCGCTGGCTGATTCGCTCGCCGCAGTTTTCCCGTGCTTCGCCAGACGATCGTATTCGCGCAGCGTCCGCGCAAAGTTGCGCGCGCTGATGAAACCAATCTGAATCGGGATCGCGATCGAACCGAGGAGGTTCTTTGGCGTGGCCCAAACCTCGTAAGTCAATTTCGCCCCGGCTGGCGATTCAGCGTCCGTGGTTTCGCGCGGTTCCAACTCGACGCGCACGCGCAATTCGCTCATCGGTCCTTTCGAATAGCGCCGCACGACGCCGAAACGATACGGCCGCACCCATTCGAACGGCTGCTCTTCCCATTCAACCGGAATTCCAAACGCCGACAAGCGCAACTTCTTTCGCGCGTTCGTTGACTTGCCTTGGGCCACGGTCTCGACAGTCGGCACGCCCGTGTCGCGGTTGAAACGGTTGGTGTCGGCAACCAGCGGCCAGATTTGCGCCGGTGAAGATTCGAGATCGAATTGCCAGACGTAATGGAATTCCTTGGGCATGGGCGGAAAGAGTTTCAGGTTTCAAGTTCCAAGTCTCAAGTTCTTAAGCCGCAGTGCGCGCAACCGCGCCAGGCAAAGAACACTCGAGACCAACTTGAAACCTGAAACCTGAAACTTGAAACTGCCTCTAGATCACTTTGTACTCTGAATCCACATCCTCGTCCGAAAAAGCCACGCGATAATTTTTCGACTGCACTTGTTTCGTGATCAGCAGATCGTCTTTCGTCTTCAGTAGATCGGCGCGGTTGTAAACGGAAAGCTCGAAGTTATAGCCGTGCGTAATCGCATCCTTCGGACAGGCCTCGACGCAAAAGCCGCAGAAGATGCAGCGGCCATAGTCGATGTTGTAAACCTTTGCGAACCGCTCATCGACGCCCGTGCGTTCGGTGGCCGGACGGGGATCGTCCGCCGCTTCGATGTATATGCACTCGGACGGGCAAGCTGCGGCGCACAGAAAGCAGGCGACGCATTTCTCCCGACCCAACTCATCAACGTGCAGCAAGTGTTGGCCGCGATAGCGAGGCTGCACCGTTACCGGTTCGTCCGGATACTCAACCGTCTGTTTGCGCTTCGGAATGTAAGACAATGTCACGCCCATCCCTTGAATGATGGTGCGCGTCGAATCGATTACTTCTGAAATGATAGACATCGTGAAGCTATTCTACCTTAAGCAGAATCCCGGCGCATTCTGTGAAGATGAACTCGCAATTCGCAATCCGAAATTCGAAATTCTCACTTGCCAAGACTGCCCATGAAGATCGCGGCGCCGTAAATCACGATGATGATCGCCAGCAACAGGAAATACGCAGAGGCGGTGGCAATGCCGACAATCGCGAACGGCTTGCCCGTGTTCTCTTCCGGTTTGTTCTTGATCTGGATCAGTTGATAGACACCCAGTCCGATCGCTACCGGTCCGGAAATCACGCCGAGGTAACAGCACCAACCGATCGTCACCGTGAAGATGCCGCAGATCATCGACGCGATCGCCATTCCCTGCTTCGGCGCCTGAACCATCGGCGGCGGAGGGGGCTGCCATCCACCCTGCATTGGTTGCGGCTGCTGATATCCGCTCGGCGTCAGGCCGCCCGAAGACGGCGCGGGCGGAGAAGGCATCGGCGGTGGGCTCGGTTGGGGCTGAAATTGTCCTGAGCCCAGATCGCCAGACGGCGACTGCCAGCCACCCGGCGGTGGTTGAGGCGGCGCTGAAGAGAGAATCGTCGGGGGCGGCTCGGAACTTTTCGGCGAATCATCGACGAGGGTGGTTCCATCCTGGGTACAAAAAGCCAGCCAGTCTTCTTCGAAGGTGCGGTTGCAGGTTGGGCAGCGTTTCATAATGTTGGTCAGTTGTCAGTTGTCAGTGGTCAGTTGCTCCGCTAAGTCAGCGCGCCTTCAACTGACTACTGACAACGGACAACTGACGGTTTCAAACCAATTCCAACTTACTGAAAAAGTAGGCGATTTCGATCGCAGCATTCTCGTCGGAATCGGATCCGTGCGTAGCGTTCTCGCCGACTGATCCGCCGAACTCTTTGCGAATCGTCCCGGAGTCGGCTTTCGCGGGATCGGTGGCGCCCATCAAATCGCGCCAGGCTTTCACCGCGCCATCCTTTTCGAGGACCATGACGACGCATGGGCCGCTCGACATGAACTCGGTCAAGCTATCATAGAAAGGTTTGCCGCGGTGAACTTCGTAGAAACCTTCAGCTTGTGGGCGCGTCTGATGAATCATCTTCAGTGCGCGAATGCGAAAGCCGCCGCTGATGATGCGATCGATAATCTTGCCCGTGTGACCGGCGCCAACGGCGTCCGGTTTGATAATTGCGAAAGTAAGATTACTTGCCATTTCTCTCCTAATTGAATCGATTTACTCGAAGACTCTTTAATTCTTTACCCCTGAGATACAACACGGATGCGAAACTGGTCCACTGACGGACGCCATTATGTAACACATCGCTGAGTCCCCGGGGTTATACGCTCCCGGCCTGATCCATGTAAAAGCTCTGCACCTCGCATTGGCCGCACAATCGGCTTGACACAGCCCGACTGACGCCCTCGGATAATAAGTGATGCGTGAGCCGCCGCTGTAACTAATATTATTCATTAAGCTGAACGCTGGCTTAGGCCGTTGCGGGGGAGGCGTGGGCTTCGGCGTGACTTCCTTTTTTGGCGTATCAACCGTGGGCTCAGGCGATGACCGTGGCGACTGTGTCGGCTCGGGCGTAGGAACGATCGGAGTCACTCTTGGATCCGGCGTTGGAGTTTTAGTCACTACAGTCGTCGCACCGCCGCGTGTAAGTATGTACGCGATGGCCACGGCCGAGATGCCGAGCACCAAAACGATCGCGAGTATCCACGGCAACGGATTGCGCTTGCTTGTCCCTTCCTCAACTTGATGTCGATATTGATACTGATCGGGTCGCGCGGTGATCGTAGGCTGCGGACTTGGCACCGTCGGTCGCGACGGCATGATCGTGGGAGAAACTTCTGTCGGCAACGGCGTCTGCGGCAGGTGCCACGTCGCATTCGCATCCGGCCGATCCGGCGCGCCGACCAAACGCGATCCATCATCCAGACAAAATACGAGCGTATCGTCTTCGTAGGATCGGCGACACCGGGGACAGGTCTTCATTTAGAATTAGTTTGAGAAGATTACGCGCTCAGGGCTTGCTGCATCGCCGCTCCAATATCCGCAGGCGAGTTCACCACATGAATTCCGGCGTCCGAGAGTGCTTTCATTTTTTCTGCGGCGGTTCCTTTTCCACCCGCGATGATTGCGCCCGCGTGACCCATGCGACGTCCAGGCGGCGCCGTCTGGCCGGCGATGAATGCGACAATCGGTTTGGTGACATTCTCCTTCGCGAACGCCGCGGCTTCCTCTTCCGCTGTGCCGCCGATCTCACCAATCATCACGATGCCTTCGGTTTCATCGTCATCTTGAAAAAGTCTAAGCGCATCAACGTGCGTCGTGCCCACGATCGGATCACCACCAATGCCAACGGCTGACGATTGACCGAGGCCTAGCGACGTAAGTTGGCCCACCGCTTCGTAGGTCAAGGTTCCCGAACGCGAGACGACCCCGACTCGTCCTTCTTTGTGAATATGGCCGGGCATGATTCCAATCTTGCACCGGCCGGGACTGATGATTCCGGGACAGTTCGGACCAATCAGACGCGTCTGCTTGTCGCGCAGATATTCTTTCACCTTCACCATGTCGAGCGCGGGAATGCCTTCAGTAATGCACACGACAACCGGAATGCCTGCGTCGGCCGCTTCCATGATCGCGTCACCGGCAAACGCCGGCGGCACATAAATCACCGAGGCGTTCGCGCCGGCTTCTTTGACAGCATCAGCGACGGTATTGAAAACGGGAATGCCTTCGTGCGTAGTGCCGCCTTTGCCGGGCGTGACGCCGCCCACGACATTCGTTCCGTACTCAACCATCTGTTTGGTATGGAAAGTTCCTTCTTTGCCGGTCAAACCTTGCACGACCAGGCGTGTGTTCTTATCGACGAGTATGCTCATGAGTCTCTACCGCCTGCGGTAGCGGGCGGGTAATCAATCAGATATTTAGATGTCAGCAAATGTAAAACGACGCCGCAGTATAGCAACGGCGTCGTTTAAGGCAAAACTGGACGGCAGAACTTTTGCGGCAACTCTCAACCGCGTGTTCCGCGTTCGCGCAAACTGTGATCGGGAAGATTGTGCAGCTTGATTCCCGTGCCGGCGGGACCTTCTTCGTCACGTCGCGCGGCGATCCAGTCCCATCCACCCTTTCCTTTCAATAGAACGATCCCTTCGCCGCCCTTATCGACTCCGCCCATCTCTTCCGCCGTTGCGTTGCGCCACGAGCCTCGGACTATGCCCGACCCGGTGTCCCAAACGTATGTGCCGTTCGCGCTGATGGTCAACGCGCCGCCGCTCTTTGCATACATCGGATTTCCGGGCGCGCCGACTTTCGAAAACAACCACTTGCCAAACAACTCATTTCGCTTCGCGGGCGCACCAAAGTTTTCATTGAGCGCCGCAGTGACATTCGAGAGCGCGCCGAACTTACCTAACTGGTTAACAAAGTCGCCAATCGAGACATAATGAAAGTTCACACCTCGCTTGAGAATGTCTTCGCGAAGCTGTTGCAGCACTTGTTCGCGTTTAGGATTCATGAACGGGTCGCCGTCGCCAAGCCGCTGTTTGAGAAATGAAAGGATGTCCTGTTGAGACATCGCCGGGCCGCCGGGAGCGTTCGCTGGTCCATTGTCGTTTGGTTCATCGAGCGGCTTTGCTTCGTCAGCACGATCGGGTTTGGCGCGATTATCATTTCTTGGAGGCTCCTCGGGCACGGTTCTGGCGGGTCGAACATCGGCTAATGCATAGGCGCGCTCAAAGCCTTCCGGATAAAACTGGCTGGGCTTCTCGCGAACCAGCACCTGTTTGCCGCCCGGCAGTTCTTTGACGCAGGTGCCGACTTCCCACTTCTCAGGCCAGCTTTGCGCTCGGTATTCGACCGGTTCACCGGGCTTGCATTGAGCAACAGCGACGACTGCGGTCAGCAGCACCCATAGGGCAACCACGATCGAAACTTGGATCGAGACAAGAAGTTTCCTCATGGCAACTGATTCTCCTTCAGCGACGAATTGTTGAGTATCCACTGTGAACGGATGACGCAAGTTAGTCATCACGGCCCAAACCTCTGCCGATATTCGATTGACGAGATGAATGCTTTAACCATCTCGGCGCGACGAAAGTCTCCATTGAATGAGTTCAACTTGGTCAGCCAGAAGTTGAATCCATCGAGACCATAGTCCGGCGCGTCATACGCGTTGCGCCGCAGGTAACCAAAGTATTCGCTCAAGACAAACGCGCGATTGAATTCGCGTCGATTGAGCGCATCCGATTCAGCCACGCGCCGCAGAACACGCGCGCGGGCGCCCGTGGGATTGTTGAATTCGTTGATAGCCGCGATGCGCTCGCTTGAGGTGGGCGTCAGGCCCGCATGGGCATACAACGCGTCAACATAAGCCGCCGGCAATATGGTCTCTGGATACAAGTCCAGGAACTCTTGCCGATTAACAAAGTCCTCGGTAAACGCAATCTTGTTCGCCTCGAGTTTCTGCTCCCACAGCGGCTGCAGCACGACTACGCCGTTGCCCACCGCCTGCTGGTCCTGCGTGAACTCAGTGAAGCCAGGCAAACCATTTGGCCGGTCCAGCGCGGCATTGTAGATTCGGTATACAAAGTAGCCGGTGTTCTGGAATTCAATCGACAGGAAGAATGAAGCGCTGGTATCGATGCGTTTCACTTCGCGGCATTGAACGTTCGCGCCACACGATTCGATGTTGTTCGTCCAGAAATCCCAACCAGCTTGATCGGGTTCGCGCCCGAGCAGATCGCGATATTGTTGGCGCACGAAGTTGCGCGAATCATCGATCTCGTTAGTTGGCTGTCCAATCGAGCTGTCAGCCAGCAGGAACGGGCTCAGTGAAGGGGTGCTCGCGCAAATCGTGCGCGTGCCGAAGTCGTGGCTGATCGTTCGATCAACCATCACGTTGTTCTCGCGATGCAGGACCTTCAGCGCGAAGAACTGCGCTGACGTTTGTCCCGACACCGGCGGCACATTGAAGCACACCGTAATCGGAGCCGTGTAAGCCGCGGTCGTCGTGATATCGAAAGCGAGACTTGCTCCGCTGATCGAGAACCCACCCGGCAGACTGCCGGTCGAACTCGGATTGATTGGCGTCACCGTCGTCGTACCGCCAGTGGTGATGCCGCTGAAGGTCAGGTTCACGCTGCCTTGTTGGACGGGGACATTGCTGCCGGCCGGAGTAGTAGCGGGCGGCAAGTTGTCCATCAACACACTAATGGTGCCGTTGTTGTTGGCTTGATCATTTGATCCGGCAATGATGTCCAGTACGCCGTTGCGATTAAGATCGGCGAGGATGATCTGATTGGGGTCTTGCGTCATCGCCAGGAAGAAATTAACGGGCGTAGTAAACGTACCGTCACCATATCCGAGGAGCACATTGATACTGCGGTTCCCGGCAACGGCCATGTCCGCGCGGCCATCTCCGTTTAGGTCACCGATCGCTACTTGGCGAGGAGAAGATACAGAGTTGTTGAGCGGAGCCTTGAAGGTACCGTCACCCTTGTTGAGAAGAACCGAAATGCTTTGATTGCGACTGATGATAAGGTCTGCTTTTCCGTCGCCGTTCACGTCTCCGGAAACCACAAAGTTCCCGTCTGCCCCCACCGTATAGTTCACGGCCGGCAGGAAAGTGCCGTCACCTTTGCCGAACATCACACCCACGGAATTTCCCAACACGCCGGCGATTACGGATGCGTCGAGTTTCCCATCACCGTTGTAATCGGCAAGGGCAAGGCTCTGATATCCGAAACTGGACGTCTGTCTCATTGCAGAGAAATCTCCCGCACCGTTTCCGATGTAAACCTGAATGAAGTTCTGTGAGGCGTTGTTGTTGATTGCCGTAATGACCACATCTAACTTGCCGTCACCGTTCACATCGCCAACCTTCAAGTCCTGAGGGAAGAGTCCCGTTCCTACGTTTCGGCTGGAACCGAAACCGAAGGTAACCGAGTTTCTGAGCCGGACAGTCAATGAGCCGACTGAAGTGTTGCCCCTCACCAGATCGGGACGGCCGTCGCCGTTGAAGTCGCCAACACCCAAGACACTTCCGTCTTCCGGATTAGGAACGGCTCCCAACTCCAGAAATCCTCCAAGGCCATTGAAGTACTGCACTTGTCCTCGGAAAGTGACATCGAGATTTCCATCGCCGTTGAAATCGGCTGCACCTAGTCCGCCGATTGCGTCTCCCACAGCGAAGGATGCGAGCGGCTTGAACGTCACCGGCGACGGCGTTGCACGCAGCGACGGAGTTGGAGTCGGCGTTGGCGTCGGAGTTGGGGTCGGCGTGGGTGTCGGAGTCGGCGTTGGTGTTGGTGTCGCGTTCGACACGTCGAACCCTTGGTCCACCGGCGTCGCCGCGTTGTAGTTGGCGTCTCCTGACTGACTAGCGCGGACGACGACATGACCAGCGCCCGTCAAAGTCACCGTGTTGCCGCTAATCGTCGCGGGACCTGACTGAATGCCGAACGTGACCGTCAGCAGCGACGACGCGGTGGCGCTAACGGGGAATGGCGGCGCGCCCAAGGTCTTGTTTTGCAAGACTCCGAAATTAATCGTCTGGTTGGCCTTCGCGATGTTAAAGCTGCGAGCAACATCACTCGCAGCGTTGTAGTTTTGGTTCCCGGCCTGCGACGCAGTCACCGTACAGGATCCGGCTCCAGTGATATGAACCGTGTTGCCGCTCAAGGTGCAGTTACCGGTAGCGGCAAAGCTCACGCTCAAGTTTGAATCAGCCGCCGCGCTAACCGGGAAATCGGCATCGCCGAATGTCTTGTCTGTGAGTGTGCCAAACGTGATGAGCTGGTTGGCCTTCGCAATATTGAAAGAGCGCGCGACGTTCGTGGCCGCATTGTAATTTGAATCGCCGGCTTGCGAAGCCGTGATGGTGCAGGCACCCGCGCCCGTCAGATGAACGACGTTGCTGCTCACTGTGCAATTGCCCGTCGCGCCAAAGCTCACATTCAACCCAGACGAAGCCGTGGCGCTGACATTGAAATCAGCTTCGCCAAACGTCTTGTCAGCCAAAGTTCCAAACGTGATCGTTTGATTGGCTTTGGCGATGCTGAAGGTTTGCGGGACGTCGGTCGCGGCGTTGTAGTTTGAATTGCCTGCTTGCGAAGCTGTGATGGTGCACGAACCGGCGCCGGTCAGGTGAACCGTGTTGCCACTGACAGTGCAATTGCCGCTCGCGCCAAAGCTTACGCTCAATCCGGAAGACGCAGTGGCGCTGACGTTGAAGTCGGCATTGCCGAAGGTCTTGCCAGCCAACGCTCCGAACGTGATTGACTGGTTCGCCTTGAGGACGTTAAGCGAAACGTTCTTCGAATTTGAGTTGAAGTGCGCCGTGTCGCTCGGCACGAAGTCCACGTGCAGATTCTGATTTGCACCGGCGTTGAGTTGCGTTCCTGACGGTGGCATATAGGTGAAAGTGCCGGCGACACTGGAACTATCATTCGGATTGATGGCCGTCGCATTAAGTTGCGTGGCGCTCAGCGCGGCGCCAAAAGTGATGTCGGCGGGATTGTTCCAAACAATCGTCGGCGTCACTTTTGCGTTAATAGTCAAAGTTCCATTCGCACTGCCTTGATAGTTCGCTTCGTTAATGACTGCCGAGACATCGTACGAGCCGACCGCGGTTGGTGACGTGACTGGCGAACCGCTCTGGCTGTAGGTGATCACGACGTTGAGTCCCGAGGGGTTCGTCGTCGCAGCCGCGAACTTCGGATTGCCGTCGAAAGTGTAGGTGAGGTTGCTCAGCGTGACGGTGGCTGACTGTTTCGCAATATTGAATGAGCGTGCCACATCCGGCGCGGCATCGTAGTTTCCATTTCCGGCTTGAGACGCGGTGATTGTGCAGGAGCCGGCGCCGGTGATGTGCACCGTCTGACTCGCGATCGTGCAATTCCCGGCGGCGGCAAAAGCGACCGTCAGGGTTGAACTAGCGCTCGCACTCACACCGAAATCTGCATCGCCAAATGTTTTGTCGGTAAGTGGATTGAACGTAATTGTCTGCGACGCCTTTTGGGCTGTCACCGATTCAGTCACCTGAGTCGCGGCGTTGTAATTGTTGTCGCCGGCCTGATCGTATTTCACCGTGCAAGTTCCGGTGCCTGCGGTTATCTGGAAATTAGCAGCGGTGTTCGAGCAAGCGCCCGAACTGCTGTAAGCAACGGTCAAACCCGAACTGGCCGTAGCCGCAACGGTAAAACCAGCGTTGAAGGCTTTCGCGGATGGGGCATGGCTGGTAATCGAAATCGACTGGTTCGCTTTATTAACAGTCAGCGTTCCCGTTCCGCTGCTGCCGGCGTAATTTGCGTCTCCTGCAAAGGTCGCGCTTACGGCGCTTGCAAAAGTTCCGGCGTTGATGCTTGAGAGACTGACGTTCGCTAGTGAGGCCACTCCGTTCGAATCCGTAGTCGTGTTGCCGACGGCGTTTCCATTCAGCGTGAAACTGATCGTCGCGCCGCTAATCGGCGTGCTGTTGGAAGTGAGCGTCGCGGTTAACGTCGCGGTGCTTCCGTAAGTACCGCTGCCGGAAACTGAAGAGATGGTGGTGGCGGGCGCCCCTGTACACTCGCCTAAACGGATCGACACGTCGTTTGAGTTGTAATTGGCAATGGCGAGGTCTTGTTTTCCATCGTTATTGAAATCTCCCACCGCCGGTGAAATCGGGTACAGGTTGCCGGTAGTAGGCGTTGTCGTGGTGAACCCTCCAGTGCCGTTTCCTAAATTGATCGTAATGTCTGCGTAGTAGCCGTTGGCAATGGCCAGGTCCTGGTTGCCGTCGTGATTGAAATCCCCAATCGCCAGTGAATTAGTGTACGTGTCACCGCTGGCGTTCGCTCCCGGCGTGAAGCCGCCACTGCCATTCCCTAAACGGGTTACCGCGCACAAGCAGGCACCGCTGGTCACCGCGAAGTCCTGGTTGCCATCGTTATTGAAGTCTCCGATCGCCATGTACGCGGGGGTGAGGAAATCGGCAAGATAAACATCAGTCGCGGCCGTGAATCCGCCAGTACCATTTCCCAAACGGATCGAGACGTTCCATTCGACGCCGTTGGCCACTGCGATGTCCTGCTTCCCATCATTGTTGAAATCTCCAATCGCCAGTGATTTCGGGCGAGTGCCGACGCTCACATCGGCGGCATTGGTGAAGCCGCCGCTGCCATTTCCCAAACGGATCGAAGCGTTTGCGCTGCCATCGTTGGCCACGGCAAAGTCCTGCTTGCCATCGTTATTGAAATCTCCAACCGCGAGTGAAATAGGATTATTGCCAACGCTGACATCGGTGAGAACATTGGTGAAAATACCATTACCATTTCCTAGAGCGATTGAAACTGTTGCGACGTCATTGTTGGCGACCGCGATATCCTGTTTCCCGTCGTTATTGAAATCCGCAACCGCCACCGACTGGGGACCACTGCCAACGCTGACATCCGCAGCGCTGCTGAAAGCGCCACTGCCATCGCCTAAACGGATGGAAACATTAGCTGAATAGTAGTTGGCGACCGCCAAGTCCTGCTTGCCATCGTTGTTGAAATCGCCAACAGCTACTGAATAAGGATGATTGCCGGCGCTGACATCCGCACCATTCGTGAATCCGGATGTGAGACAGGCCGTCCCCTGCTGCACGGTTAGCGTGAACGTCTTGGTGGCAGTCCCTCCGCCCCCGAAAGCCGTCACGGTTACCGTGTAGCTGCCCGCCGGATGCGCGTCGGTCACACGCACGACTCCCGTCGATGTGTTGGCGACCAACGTGCCCTTGAATTTTGTGGAGGTTGAGACGTTGATGCTCGTCGCAGCCTCGGGCGTCGCGCTCGGCGTTACGGTTAGGTTGCCGCTCAACGCCACTGACGTATTCGAATAATTGCCGAGTGCCGGCGTGGGCGTCGGGCTTGCCGCGGTCGGGGGTTGCTCTGAGAACGAATCGAGAACACGCGACGTCGCCGCAGCACCCCGATTACCTGATGGCGTGCTGCTGAAAGAGCTAAAGGCATGTGTCTTTTGCGCGAGCCACATCACCGGCAGCGCTGCTAATAAAGCCAGGGCCAGTACCAGAACCCGTCCGTTTCCGGATTTGATCAGTGTCTGAATTCCTACGCGCGATTGACGAATGAATCGTGGCATGTCGTCTCCCCCTGCAATCAAGAGCTTCGTGCGGAAACCAAATAAGAACGCGCAGCGCCGGTAGGTCTGGCCTCACGTCAATTACGGCTACATGGAAGTAAGGACACGTGCGGCGGAAGAATGTTTAGTTGACGGGTGCGAAAAATTTGCGGGTGGGTAATTGGTGTTGCCTTAGCGAGGCATTTGCAGCGATTCCGGATCGCCGATGACTACGAAACCGGCCCAATAAAATGGGTGACGAAACGGACCGCGACGAAGTTGGTTAAGAGAAGCTTGCTGAAGGGCGCGGGCCTTGGACATCGGCGCGGCGCGCGACGAGTATTTCCCGAGAAGGTTGCGATGAAAATCGAGCATCAGATCGGCTGTACTCTTGGACGGAACTTTCCACTGACTCGCCACAGTTGTGGGCGTGCCCGCGACGAACAACGCCCAACTCAATCCGATCACACCTTCGCCCTGGCTAATCTGGCCACGGGCCGTCTCGCACGCTGACAGCACAACCAAATCGGCATGCAGATCGAGGTCCATGATTTCTCTGGCTTCGAGCAGGCCATCCTCTTTGCTCTGATTTCCAGGACTAGCCAACACGACGTGGGAGTACATCGGACTGCTATTGTCCAAAATGCCATGCGTCGCAAAGTGCAGAATTCGAAATTGCCCAGCCGCGCTTTTGACTCGTTCCTCTTTGGCTTCAGCACCAATGAGAACACTGCTGTTTTGGGAGCCGTAGAGCCTTCCAATTTGCGCGGCCTCGGCTTCCGCCTCAGGGAGCGGCGGCAAGGCGGCATTAGCGTTGGCGCGCGGCGACTGCTCGACACTTCCTCCGGAGATCGCCGGATTCGCGAACGCCAACAAGTTCGGGCTACCGACTTTCATTTGCGCGCCTGCGCGCTTCATTTCGATGAGCGCCGTCAAGGAAGGCGCGTACGAAATGGCCGCGTCTTCCAGCATGAAGTGATTAGGCGCGGATTGCAGCGCCTGAAACGGAAGGCCCCAAAGCATCGTGCTCGGCACAATGACTAATGACGTCTTGCCGACAAGCGAAGTACGCGCCGGCTTAAGAAGTAATTCGTACAACTCGCGCGCATCCTTCTCGATGGGATCGCGTTGCGCGATGGCACGTCGGAATTGTTCGGCGCGATTCGAGAGCTCCTCGGTTGGCGACGCAAGCATGTAAGCTTTCGTCTGCAGGGTCGTACCCACCCTTTCAATTACAAAAAGGATTTCTTTGTCACCCGCAGCGGCAAATTCAAGTAGCGCCGTTTGTTGATTCGGAACCAGAGTCAGCAGTCGCTGCTCCGTCAATGCCTGCTCCTCGCCACGAAACACTTTGAGTTCGGGATGCGCCGCGTAGAGACTCGCGTGGAACTCTTCCAAATCCAGACGCGCTTGCTGCAGATTGCGCCGCAGGTTCGTCAGTTGCGCCTGATCGGGAGCCGGTCGCAGGTTCTCAAGGGCGAGCTGCGCATTCAGAGAGGTCAACGCGGCTTCCAGTTTCTGCTCATTCTCTTGCTCTGCCGGCGTCATCGATTTAGAAATCGCGTTGCGCCCCCGGCTGAGCACGTCGATCAAGACTCGCGCTTTGGCCCGCTCCGCAAAACGGAGAGCTTCCATCGGCTGGTTCGAGGCCACTGAAAGTTTGATCATCTCCTGATAAGGAACGACTTTGTTTTCAAAGAACATTTGCCGCTCGCGCTCGCCGCCGCTGACGTGCTGTCGCAGGCCCTCGATTATGCGAATCGCTTCCTGGAAATCTTCGGCGGCCTTGGCGCGATCCCCTAGCGCGCCGTGTATCTGGCCCGACAGCAATCTCACCTGCCAATACAATTCGGGATTGCCAATTTGCGAGGCGATCGCGCTCGCCCGCGTGAGCATCTCCATCGCGCCGTCGTTCTGGCGCTGGTTCCTCAGGGCCCGCGCGCTATACAGAAGGGCTTCGGTCATGCCTCGACGATCGCCAATCTCTTCGGCAACTTTGAGACTGCGGGTCAGATTCGTGAGCGCCAGGTCGAAGTCACCACGCGCCAGATGAATCGCACCAATCAGTGAAAGCGTGGTCGTGATCGCGCTTTTTGTTTTGATGGCTTCCCGAATCTCCAGAGCTTTTTGCAGATGCTCCAGCGCTCGATCTTGGTCACCCATTAAGAAATAAACGCGGCCGATGTTGTTGTGGTTGGTGGCGATGCCCGATCGATCGCCAAGCTCTTCGCGCAGCTTCAAGCTGCGGTTGTAGTAGTCAAGCGCCAGCGCGTAATTGCCTTGCCAGCGATAGACAACACCGATGAGGTTGTAAGCGGTGGCGATACCGACCTTGTCGTCGGTGTGCTCGATTATCGAAAGGCCTCGACTGAGATACGTGTGCGCATTCCGGTAATCACCCTGATCCATGTAGGCGGTACCAATATTTCGCAAATAGATCGACGCGCCCACAGGATCTTTGGCAGTGCGCGGATGATTCAGTGCCTGGTTGTAGTAATCGATGGCCTTAGAGTAGTCACCCAAGTTCCGATACGTCGCTCCCAGGTTGTTATAGATAGTTAACAGGATATCGGGATCATTAATTGCCTCGCGCAAAGCCAGCGCGCGCTGGTGATACGCGATGGCCTGCGAGTAATCTCCACGGGCGTCAAGCGCCACGCCCATGCTGGTCAGCGTCGTCGCCATGCCTTCGCGATCGCCAAGTTGCTCTCGCAGCGCGAGACTGCGCGCATAGTATTCAAGCGCCACTTCATAATTACTCTGACGCCGATACGACACGCCGATGTCATTAAGCACTTCCGCTACCGCTGCTTTGTCATCGAGCTTTTCGTAAATCGATAGCGCCCGCTGCCTGAGTTCGAGCGACTTCGCGTGTTGGCCCTGTTGTGAATAGACTCGACCCATCGCGTTGAGGACCGCGGCCGTCGATCCTTCATCGTGAAGCTGCTCGCTGACTCTTTCCGCAAGATCGTACGCCGTGAGTGCTTTCGTGTACTCCGCTCGAGTCGAACTCTCATCACCGAGCCGCATTAATTCTGCACTCAGATCGTGGGTCACAAGATCTTTCTGAGACGAAAGCAGCACGGCCCGTTCGTCCACCGTCTTCGCACTAACTAAATCACTCGCGAGTTTTCTTACCGATGGATTGTCTGTGGGTTTCGTTTCAATCTGCGCCGCGAGCGGAGAGGTAACGAGCAACGCAAGGCAAAGCGAGACAAAGAAGTGTTTCATTTGGGGGAACACCACGCGGTTTCACTAACGCCGGGATTTTAGGAGTAGGTCGCGCCGCTGTAAAGCCTGTTGTGGTGAACTTATGGCGTGGTTATTTCACGAAGCGGACGGTGTATTCCGCGATGGTCGTTTGGGCGTCTTTGCCGGTCTCTGCGATCGCGATTTGATAGGTTCCGCCTCGCAACTTCTCAGCGGCCAGTTGCAAATGGAAAGTCTTTGTCTTTGATTGGAGCCGTGCAGGCCCCGACCAGACTGTGCTTCCGGTCTCGTCCCTTACGAGGACGGCGTAGCTGAGAGAGGGCTGCGCGTTGGCCACGTGCAAAGTTAGAGAAATTACTCGAGTGCCTGGCGGCACGGTAATGGTTTTGAGGTCTTCCGTTCCGCGTAACGCTTCATTCGGATAAAGCTCAACGGGAACGACGTTCTTTGCAATCACGTCACTGGGTGGCGTCGCTTGGGGCGTAGCGACCTTCCCGGGCGTTGGTTGGTTGGCGGGTGAAGGTGATGCATTCTGCTTCGCCGGCGAAGTGATCGGTTGCGGACTGGAATTCGGCGTTGGCGACGGCTGCGTGAATGTCTGCTCGTGCCGTTGTGCAACTTCTGAGTCGGAGCCGCGGCGCATCATCATCCAGATCCCACCGGCAATTACCGCGAAAGCTACCGTGGCGGCGATGGCCAGTCCTATCGTCAGCGACGAAGTGCGCCGCAGTCGATGCGATTCAAACTCGACGACGTTCGATGATGCCTGCGCACGCGGGCCCACTGCGTCCTTGAATGCCGCGTAACGATGCGCAAGTTCAGCGTCGGACACAGTCTCGCCGCTCTCGTCGGCAAACGTAGCCAGGTCGAGCAGCAACGAGGTGCAGTCTCGACACGCCGCCAGATGATCCTGAATGCGGGCTTCCTCCGCTGGCGACTTCTCACCGGCGTGATACGCGCAGATATCTTCCGGGCTCAGATGTTCGACCTCATCCGTCGACGCGACAATTGTCGAACTCAATGATTCTTTGAAAGAGTTGGCTTCCACTTAGTCGTCTCTGCAAATCGCAACTTGTGAGTTGCGTCGTTCAAAACTCTACGTGCTCGAAATACGGCGCCAGTTTCATCTTCAACTGTTTGCGTCCTTGAAACAGGTGCGCTTTCACCGTCTCAATCGATAAACGCATCACCGTCGCGATCTCCTGATACGAGAGTTCCTGATAAACCCGCAGCACGATGCAACGCCGCATCTGATCCGGCAGCGACGTGACCGCCTCGCGCAACGCGTCCAGGCGTTCGGCCTCTACCACTGCCGCCAGCGGATCAACGCTGCGACGGTCAACGAGATGAACGGCGGTTGGCTGCTGTTCGGCTACGACCTCCAGTTGCATATCGTGTCCGGCGCGTTTTTGCGTCGCGTGACTCCGCAAAGCGTTGCGATAAATATTCGCGGCAATCTGGAACAACCAGGCTTCGAAGGGCGCTTCGCCGCGAAACTCGTCCAACCCTTTATAGACACGGATAAATGCTTCCTGGGTTAGTTCCTGCGCTTCATGAGTTGAAAATCCTCGCTTGGAGAAGAAACCAAAGACGGTGCGATAGTATCGCTCAAAGATCGCCTGAAAGGCCTGTTCGCCATCGACGCCGGTTCGCCACCTAGCCACGAGGGACGCGCCATCGGCTTTCATGGGGGCCTCTTCTACCATTTCAATAGCAGTAAATTTCTAATGCAGCTCAAACCGCTCGCCATATTGCGGCACTTCGATCGCCCAACCAAAGCGTTCACGAATGTGGTTGGCCATCGCTTGTGCGGCGTCAGGCTCGCCATGCGTGACAAAGGCCCTCTTTGGCGGCGCAGGCATTCCTTCCAGCCAGCGCACAACTTCTTTCCAGTCCGCATGCGCCGAGAAGCCGCCAATCTTTTCGATCCGGCAACGCACCGGAACCCATTGGCCCAGCACCTTCACTTGCTTCTCGCCATCAGCTACGCGCCGGCCCAAAGTTCCGCCGGCCTGATAGCCCACAAAAACAACCGTCGCATTTTCATCAGGCAACAATCGCAGGGCATGATGCAGTACGCGGCCGCCGTTCATCATTCCCGAAGCCGCAATGATAATGCGCGCACCCTCCATCGAGTTAATCTTTTTCGAATCCTCGCGCGTCACGCAGGCAAGCATCGAATGCGTGCGCAAAGGCGTCGGCGTAGTCTTCAAAGCCGCGGCGTAGTCTTCATCCTGCTCTTCGGTGCGACGGGCGTAGATTTGCGTCGCCGCCGCGGCCATCGGTGAATCGACGCAGATCGGCAAAATCGGAATGCGCTTTTCGTCTTCCAACTCGCGAATGAAATAGACGATCTCCTGCGCGCGGCCGACGGCGAATGCGGGAATCAGGATTGCGCCGCCCCGCGCCGCGGCCTCTTTGATGATCCGCTCGAGCGCGTCTTTCGGATGTTCTAAATCGTGCAGGCGATCTCCGTAGGTCGATTCAATCAAGAGATAATCACAAGCCGGTGGCGCTACGGGATCGCGAATGATCGGCTGATCGTACTTGCCGAGATCGCCCGAGAAGAGCACCCTCTTTTCGTCGCCGTTGCCGTTTACGTGGACCAGGACCTGACTCGATCCGAGGATATGACCGGCGATGCGAAACTCAGCCTTGATGCCTTTGACGATCCGCATTTCTTCGCCCGTGTTGGGCACGACTTGCAGCAGCTTCAACGCTTCGCGCGCATCTGCTTCTGTGTAGAGCGGCAGCGCCGGCAAATGCTTCGTGATTTTGTGGCGATTGCGATAATCAGCTTCTTCTTCCTGCAAACGCGCCGAATCCGGCAGCAGAATCTTCATCAAGTCCGATGTTCCGCGCGAACAATAAACCGGCCCGCGAAATCCGTGACGCACAAAGCGCGGCAAGTAGCCCGTGTGATCGATGTGCGCGTGAGTAATGATCACCGCGTCAACCGAAGCCGCATTGAACGGTGGCTCTTGCCAATTGCGATCGCGCAAGTCGTGCCCACCCTGAAACAAACCGCAGTCGATAAGCACCCGCGCCTGGTCGGATTCGATCAAATACTTCGAGCCGGTAACGGTTCCGGCGGCACCCCAGAATGAAAGTGTCTGCATGCGCGAGATGGTAACTGATGTAGTGGCGGTACCGCGAGCGGGCGAGTCAGTACCGCGAGCGGTACCGAGACATGCGGACGCGACTTCCATCTTCTCGGCTGACTCGCTTATGATGCGCTCGAAAGGTTCACCGACGAATCAATGAACAGTCTCATTCGGATTTCCCTCTTCGCCATAATTCTAAGCGCGCTGACTATCAGCATCGCTCAACCGATTGATCACAGTTACGCCGCGGCGTCACCGGCTCCGCGAACGCAATACGACGACCCATACTCAGACTTTCGCAACGCGAAATATTCGAACGCGGGATTGCTGAACGAGCGCGACGAGGTCAAGCTCGGCACCCAGCTTCATCGCGAAGTCACGAAGAAGTACAACCTGACCGACACCGGGTTAGCGCGAACGGATCGCTTGGGCCAACGCTGCGCGCAAGCCAGCCTGCGTCCGAGTCTGATCTACAAATTTCATGTGATTCAGAGCCGCGAAATCAACGGCTTCTCGCTTCCCGGCGGCCATATTTACGTGACCACCGCGCTGCTGCGATTAGCGAATGACAACGAACTTGGCGCCGTGTTGTGTCATGAAGTGGGCCATATCGTAGCGCGTCACAGTTTGAAGACGCTTAAGAAATCGAAAGAGTACGACGACATCGCGAACTCGATCGGCGATGTCACCGGCGTGGCGGGCAGCATCGCGCGCGACCTCGGCGTGGCTCTGGGCAACATCGTCGGGGCAGGAATGTTGACGATTCACTCGCGCGACGAAGAACGCGAAGCAGATTTTCTGGGAGTCCGCGCCATGCCCGGGGCGGGCTTTGATCCGCAGGGAATGATTACGATGTTCCAGAAGCTGGAGCGAATTGAAGAGCAGGATTCAGACTTGCTCGGCTCGTTGTTTTCAGATCATCCCGACGCCACCGAGCGCATCGAGAACACGCGTTATGAGATTTCGCGGATGAAGAGAAGATAGGAACGCGGGCATCCTGCCTGCGGGTCGCGCGCATGTTTGCGCGCTCTTATTTGTCGCGACTAGCCCTGCCTCACGGTCGGGCTTCTGACACTCCCAAAGAAAACAATCACCGCCGGAATCAACAACGCTAGATTTCGCAGCGCAGTCTTAACTCCTAACTGACTCGCGATGATTCCACCGAAGCATCCGCATTCCAGCGGCTCCCCGTGCAAGGCATAAACGTAATACAGCGCGAACGCGCTAAAGCCAATCAGCATGATCGCGGAGAGCACCGCGCCCGCACGGACAGTCCGCGGAACAATCAAGAGGATCGCGGTAATGATCTCGAAAGTGATAACGGCGATCGTCGCCGGCCACTGCCAACGCTCATAGCTGATGTTTAGGGCACTGAGTAATTCGGCGACGTTAACGGCGAACTTTTTGAGGATTGCCAGCTTGGCAGCGGCCGTAAAAAGAAAAAGCGCCGCCAGCCCGAAGCGGCAGATGTGAACGAGCCACTTAAGAATTGACGCGGAGGCGCGGGGACGTGGCGACACGGCGAAGTTCCCCGCGTCTCCCGCTCTCCCAATCTCCGCGTCAGCTTCCATTATCCCGCCAGCGCCACAACTTTTTCGGCCGCGTCCTTCATTCCGTTCGCGACGGTGAAATTCATTCCCGAATCGCGAATTACGCGCTGACCCTCTTCGACGTTTGTTCCTTCCAATCGAACGACGACAGGAACTTTGATTCCGAGGTTATTCGCCGCGCCGACCACGCCGCGCGCCACCATGTCGCAACGTACGATGCCGCCGAAGATGTTGATGAGCACCGCTTTCACGTTTGGGTCAGCCAGCAGAATTCGAAACGCAGCTTCGACGCGTTCCTGCGACGCACCGCCGCCTACGTCCAGAAAGTTTGCAGGTTCGCCGCCCGCCAATTTGATGATGTCCATCGTCGCCATCGCGAGACCAGCGCCGTTCACCATGCAGGCGATGTTGCCGTCAAGCTTGATGTAATTCAGATCGTACTTCGACGCCTCAATCTCCAGTGGCTCTTCTTCATTCAAGTCACGCAAGTCTTTGAAATCAGGATGACGAAACAGCGCGTTGTCGTCGAAATTCACTTTCGCATCCAGCGCGATCAGCCGGTTGTCCTTCGTCAGCAGGAATGGATTGATTTCCATGAGCGACGCGTCGAGCGACTCGTAAGCCTGATAAAGCGACTGCATGAACTTCGCGGCTTGCGAAATCAAATCGTTCGGCAGCCCGAGCGCGAAGGCGAGCTTGCGCGCCTGAAATGGACGAAAGCCCACGGCCGGATCGATCGTCTCTTTGAAAATCTTCTCGGGAGTCTTGGCCGCGACTTCCTCGATGTCCATGCCGCCAGCCGCCGAAGCCATGAACACAGGCCGGCCGCTCGCGCGATCCAAAACGATGCCGAGGTAAAACTCTTTGTCGATCGGCAGACCTTCTTCAATCAGCAGCACGCGCACTTCCCTACCCTCGGGCCCGGTCTGATGCGTCACGAGCTTCATGCCGAGCATCTGTCGCGCGATCTCCTGCGCTTCGTCGGCGCTTTTCGCCAGCTTCACGCCGCCGCCTTTGCCACGACCGCCTGCGTGAATCTGCGCCTTGACGACGACGGGCGTAGTCGCCAACTCCTTCGCCGCCTGGTAGGCCTCTTCCGGCGAGCGCGCCACGATGCCGCGCGGCACGGGCACATTAAACTTTTTCAGTAACTCTTTCCCTTGGTATTCATGTATCTTCATCGTGTTTTGGAACGCGGGCTCTTGCCCGATCTGTCCACCAGTCGGTGGCGTTGAATTTTCAGAATTAACTACGAGCGAAGTGCTGAGTGTACTCAGACCGTGATCGCGCCGCAACCGCAGGCGTCAACTCACATCGATGTCACGCGATCGATTCATCACGAACCGCCGATCGTTCATTAAGTCAGCCGCGCCAATTTTGCTCTCGCTGGCAACCTTCACCCGGGCGCAAACTCCACTGGAGCGCGGGGGCTTTGACGAAAAGCAGTTCCCTCTCCTGCGAGAGAAATTGTTGAAGCTCGTAAACGAAGAGCGCACCGCCGCGGGCTTGAATCAACTTGGACTCGATGAGCTGGCCTGTAAGGTCGGCGACGCGCACGCCGGCGACATGGTGCGCGGACAGTTTCTGGCCCATTGGGGCAGCGACGGGCGCAACGCCTACCAACGATATTCATTTGCGGGCGGCATCGATGCCGTGCAGGAAAATGTTGGCTCCGCCGAAAACATTCATTCGTTCGCGCCGAATTCAGTAATTCAGGATTTTCTCGACATGCATCAGGCGATGCTCAACGAAGTTCCGCCGAACGATGGGCATCGCCGCGCGATTCTGAACCCGCATCACACGCACGTAGGTTTTGGATTAGCCTACCAGGGACGTAGCTTGCGGCTCGATGAACTTTATCTCGCGCGTTATGTTCAGCTCGATCCGGTGCCGCAAAAGGCGAAGCCAAAATCGACGATCACCTTGACCGGAAAATTGCTCAACCCACAGGATTTTATTCACGAGGTCGATGTGTTCTACGAGCCCTTGCCGGCGCCGCCACAAATGTCGTGGCTGCGGACTCCGCGTTCGCTTTCGCTGCCGAGTGATTATGTGGTGTTGCGTCCGAAAGCGCCGGCTGGGACGACATACGTCGATGGCAGGTTGGGAGATTACGATTGGGGTGGGGGGAAATTTCGAGTGCCCGCGAAACTGTCCCACGACGCGCCCGGCATCTACACGATTGAGTTTTGGATCCATCGCGGCCGGACCGAGAAACCTTTCCCTTGCGCTCAGGTTTGTATTCGTGCCGAATGACCACATGAACATCTTCAAATCAATCGCCGCAATTTGTTTGATCGGGATCGCGATCGGAACTGCCGATGCCCAAGTCCGGGTGAACACGGCCCAGCGCGCGGTCGAAGTTCGCGCGGAATTTCTCCACGCGTGGAACGGCTACAAGAAGTATTGCTGGGGACATGATGACTTAAAGCCTTTGAGCAAGACCTGCCACGACTGGTACGCCGAACCTTTGCTGATGACGCCGGTCGATGCGCTCGACACGATGATGTTGATGGGATTGAAAGCCGAAGCGCGAACCACGCGCGAGTACATCGCCACGCACCTCACCTTCGACAAAGATATCGACGTGCAAAATTTCGAGATCACGATTCGACTGCTCGGTGGTTTGCTTTCAAGTTATGAAATGACCGGCGATAAGCGCTTGCTGAAGCTCGCCGAAGACTTGGGCAATCGACTGCTGCCGGTTTTCGAATCGCCGACCGGGATTCCCTATCGCTACGTCAATTTGAAAACCGGCAAGGTACGCGGCAACGTCACAAATCCGGCGGAAGCAGGAACTTTATTGATCGAGTTCGGCACGCTGGCGCGTCTAACCCATCGTCAGATTTTCTACGATAAAGCGAAGCGCGCGCTGGTTGAAATTTACAACCGACGCTCGCCAATTGGATTAGTAGGAACTTGGATCAACGTAGAGACCGGCCAATGGACCGACACCGACAGCCACATCAGCGGCGCGATTGACAGTTACTACGAATATCTTTTGAAGAGCGCGATTGTGTTTGACGATCCGGATTGCCGGAAGATGTGGGAAGGCAGCGTCGCGGCAATCAATCAATACCTGCGCGACGAAACGAAAGGACGCCAGGCCCCGGAACTCTGGTACGGTCATGCCGACATGAAATCCGGTAAGCGAAGCGCGACGACGTACGGCGCGCTCGACGCGTTCTTTCCGGCAGTGCTTGCTTTATCGGGGGATTTGAATAAAGCGAGGCTGCTTCAGGAATCGTCGTTGAAGATGTGGACAAAAGAAGGCATAGAGCCCGAAGAGTTCGATTATCAAACGAGCCAAGTCGTCTCAGCCGGTTATCCATTGAGACCTGAAATCATCGAATCAACATATTACTTGCATCATTACGCTTTGATCAGATCTCCAGGCCTTCCTACTCTCATGAAGCGCGCGGGCGGGCCTTCAACATCATCGATTGCACTATACGAGCAAATGGGCGACACAATGTGGCGCGACTTTGTGAAGTACTGCCGCACTGACGAAGGCTATGCCGCTCTGAAGAGTGTCATCACCAAAGAGAAATCCGATTCAATGCAGAGCTTTCTGTTCGCCGAAACCTTTAAGTACTTCTATCTGCTCTTCGCCCCACCCAATACGCTCGACTTCGATCGCGTGATCTTCAATACTGAGGCGCACCCGATGCGCAGGAAATTACAGAACCGCGAACGGTAGTGAGCGGAACAAACATGAATCTTTGCAGAATTCACGTGCGACGAATTTTCGATAGAACATTACATCATCCCGCTCGCTACCGCTCGCGGTTCTGTAACCTTAACGCGACCGCATCCAAATCAAGGCGAATGCGCCGTCTCATTTGGCCAATCGCTCTGCTCGCGCTAATTTCGAGCGCGCCGTTGATTAGCGCGCAAAACGCTAACAAGCAGACTCGCGATCAACTCATCTCCGCCGCTCGCGAAATAATGACCACGACCCGCTACTGCGCGCTGATCACCACCGATGCGCGCGGCGTGACCCATGCGCGAACCATGGATGCGTTTGCGCCAGACGACCAGATGATTGTCTGGCTGGCCACGAATCCGCGCAGCCGCAAAGTCGCCGAGATTCGCCGCCACCCGCGCGTCACGCTTTACTATTTCGATCGAGAGAACCAGGCCTATGTCACGCTTAGTGGAATCGCACAATTGGTAAACGATACGAACGAGAAGACACGGCATTGGAAGGAAGAATGGAAGGCGTTTTATCCAAATCGCGATCGTGACTATCTATTGATCAGAGTGACGCCGCTCAAGCTTGAGGTGGTGAACACCAAAACCGGCATCGTTGGCGACGCGCGCATGTGGCAAGCACCAACCGTGACCTTTCCGCGCCGCCGGCAACATTGATCTAACGCGTCGTTAACATTCCGCAGCCGTGAAACGTCTTTTGACCGTGAGCAATTCTGCGGGATAAGGGCAGGCAAGGATGCCGCGGCGCCGCACGCAGGATACACGCTCGCAGTAATGCGTACGCTTCAACAGTACGCGATGAAACCCGCGCGACGGCTGACGCGTAGAAATCAGCAAGCACTCTCCCGGAAAAATAGAAGGCAGTAAGCAGCGGGCAGCAAAGCCGTCTGACTGCGAGTCGCCTCGCTGTCTGAGAACCGAGGAGAGAGCTTATGACTCACCAATACCCGACGCTCCGATTCCTGATCGCGCTTATCGCGCTCATTCCGCTCTTCCTGCTTCAATCACATAACTCAGTCACGTCGCAGACACGCGAGCGGCGAGCCAATGCGAACGTCAGCACGTCGCCATCAGAGAACGCAAACAACGGAGCCAAGACCCCCGCCGCCCGCGATGAAGTCGTCAAAGTCGATGTCGATCTCGTGACTCTCGATGCGCTGGTTCTGCAGAAGAACACTGCGCGCATTGTGGGCGGACTGAAGAAGGAAGACTTCCTGCTTTACGAAGATGGCGCGAAGCAAGCAATCACGCACTTCAGCCAGGACAGTCTGCCGCTTTCAGTTCTCTTCCTTATCGATCGCGGTGGCTGTCTCGATCCCTTCAGCGAAAAAGTTCATCGCGCTGCCGTCGATGCCGTCGCGCGACTCAAACCTGTGGATGAAGTCGCGGTGATGAGTTATCACGACAGGACCGAGTTGTTGCAGGGCTTCACGCGTGATCGTTCGCTGATAGAACGAGCGCTGGATCGCATTCCCGGACACGACGAACAGGCGGATCATTGCTTGAACATACTCTTCGCGGATGCGGCCGATTACATGATTCGCGCCGGCAATCCCGTCGGCCGCCGCGTCATCGTGATGATTACCGGCGTGACACGCAACTTCGATTGTCCCGGCGGCCCGAGTGGGAAATCTGCGGCGCAGGCCGTTTACGAATCTGGCAGCGTCGTGTGCGGCATCATTCCGAAAGAGCCCGGCCAGGGATTGGAAAACGGCATCATGATTTGGGCCACGCGCATGGGCAAACTCGGCGGCGCGCCTTATCTCGACATTGAAACGTTGGCGAACGAAACCGGCGGCGAATTGCTTAGCGACAAGCCTGAAAACCTCGACACGACGTTTCAGACACTGATGGATCATCTGCGCAGTCGCTACAACCTGGCGTTCGTCTCGACCAACAAGAAGCGCGACGGCACAACGCGCAAGTTGAAGCTTGAACTGACGCCGAATCTGCAGAAGTCGAAGGACAAACTGGTCGTGAAATCGCGCCGTAGTTATGTCGCGCCAATCTCTTAGCTATTGACGACCAGGTTCTTTTCCCGTAAAAAGCGTCTGCGCAAACCAATCCGAAAGACAACTTTGCTCATTCAACTCAGGAGAAGAACCATGCCCCGAAACTATTCAACCCCGAAATCGATCGTCGTGTCTCTTCTCGTCGTAGCGTGCGCTTTGTTCGCGTTCGCGTGCGGCAAGAGCGGCGGCGGTGGATTGCACGTCAAGTCGGCCGCGACCGGCGAAAAAGATATCGCGAACAAATCGAGCTTTTCGTTTCCCGTTACGAAGAGCTTCACCGATGCGACTGGCAAGATGAGCACCGCATCGAGCTATCGCACATACGTTGCGAACTACGATCTCGACGGCGGGAACTTCGCGTTGACTCTGGACAAGCCGCTGACGTCGGACGATCAAGTTCGTGTCACTTTCAGCCTGGTGGGTGAAGAAGGCACGAAAGAAGCCTCGCCACCGAAAGCCGGTACCTACTCAGCAAAGGCCGACAAGTTCATGAAAGTCGAAGACGTCGGAATCATTTCGCGCAAGGGTGGCACCGACAACAAGAACTGGTTCGATCGCAGCACGTTGACGGGCCAGGTGAAAGTCAACTCAGCTACCGCCGACGAGATTGACGGCGATTTCGATCTGAGCGCGGGCGATAATAACGTCAAGGGATCGTTTACCGCGAAGGTTTTGAAACGGAAGTAGCTGAATGGGCCAAGCAGCTTAGCCGCCCGATGTGCGAAAGGTCTTTCGCCCTCCGGGGCCATTGAGATTTTGGCTGTGGGCTCACTCGCAGGTCGTGTACAATGCCCGAATGAGCGACGAGCAAAAGCCCACATTGGGAGAAGAGATCGCGAATAGCATTAGCCATGGTGCAGGCCTGGCCTTTGCCATCACCGCCACGCCGATTTTGATTATCGCCGCGGTCCGGTACGGCACCGCGTGGAATACAGTCGGCGTGAGCGTGTTTGCAGCGTCGATGATTTCGCTCTATCTCGCATCGACTCTTTACCACGCGCTAACCCACGACAAAGCAAAGCGTTTCTTTCGCCTTCTTGATCACAGCGCGATCTTCATTCTGATCGCGGGAACCTACACGCCCTTCACGCTGGGAATCATGCGCGGCCCGATGGGATGGACGCTGTTTGGACTGGTCTGGGGCTTGGCGCTGATCGGTTTGGTTAAGAAGGCTTTGTTCGGTGCGCGCTTTGTCTGGTTGTCAGTCGTGCTGTATCTCGTCATGGGATGGCTGGTAGTGATTGCCGCGCCGCAGATTCTGCAACGCATGCCGCTTACTGGTCTCGCGTGGTTACTGGCCGGGGGCATAGCGTACACGGCGGGCGTCGGCTTCTTCGCCGCGCACCGAGTCCGCTACGCTCACTTCGCCTGGCACCTCTTCGTCATCGCCGGGACTGTCTGCCATTTCTTTGCCGTGCTTTGGTATTCGGCTTGAGTCACTTCTTCGACTGGCACTGCCTCACTACGGGGTGCTATCATCCCCTCACTTGATGGCCATGTTCGCGCTTTACGAATTACATCTCAGGCCTCTCGACGACCGCGCTAATCTTTTCGCGGACTAATCATCCTTCATCAAAGATCGCTTCTAAAGTCGACACAATCCGAACGTGTCGTGGCATTGGTTTCAAACAAGGAGCAAGAAGATGATGGCAACCGCAACTGCATTACGAAGACCTGAAATTAAGACCGAGCTTCCCGGACCGAAGGGCCGCGCGATTGTCGCCGCGGACGCGCAGTTCGTTAACCCGGCCTACCCGCGACCTGATTTCAAATTAGTAGCCGAGCGCGGCGAAGGCGTCTGGGTCACCGACGTTGACGGCAACGTGTTTCTCGATTGCAACGCCGGCGTCGCCGTCTGCTCGACGGGACATTGTCATCCGGAAGTCGTCCGCGCAATTCAGGATCAGACCGCGCAGCTGATTCACATGTGCGGAACCGATTATTACTACCAAGGCATGCCTGACCTTGCTCGCAAGCTCGACGAGATTGTGCCGATCGAAGGTCCGACCCGCACGCACTTCGGCAACAGCGGCACCGAAGCCGTCGAGACGGCTTTGAAACTCGCGATGCACGCTACGGGCCGCGAAAAATTCATTTCGTTCTTCCGCAGCTTTCACGGGCGAACGCTTGGGTCGCTCTCGTTGACTTCATCGAAGGCTGCCCAACGACTTGGGTTCAAGCGTCAGGTGCTCGACGTCGTGCACATGCCCTTTCCGAACGAGTATCGAAATCCATTCGGTGACGATGATTGCGGCAACGGCGGCGTCGTTGAAGGTGCAGTCAATTGGATTGAAAAGCGTCTGTTCCACACGACCACTCCGCCCGAAGAAGTTGCCGCGATCGTAATCGAGCCGGTGCAGGGCGAAGGCGGCTATGTTCCGGCGCCCGCAGCTTTTCTGAGGGAGTTGCGCCGCATTTGTGACGAGCACGGCATTCTTCTGATCGCCGACGAAGTGCAAAGCGGCATGGGCCGCACGGGCAAGATGTTCGCGATTGATCATTCGGGCGTGAAGGCCGATGTCGTGTGCATTGCGAAAGGCATCGCCTCGGGTTTGCCGCTCGGCGCCTGCGTCGCGCGTGCGGACCTCATGGACTGGAAAAAAGGCGCACACGCTTCGACGTTTGGCGGAAACCCGGTGGCTATTGCCGCGGCTTTGAAAACGATCGAGTTATTGCAGCGCGAGCTGGTTGCGAATGCCGCTGAGGTTGGCGCGTATCTCAAGAGCGGCTTGCAAGAGCTGATGGCAAAGTACGATTGCATCGGCGATGTTCGCGGCATGGGTCTGATGATCGGTGTTGAGTTCATCACGGATCGAGCGTCGAAGCAGCGCAATCCTGAATTACGCGATCGAGTCGAGATGGCGGCTTTCAATCGCGGTTTGATTCTGCTCGGCTGCGGCGAGAATTCAATTCGCTGGTCACCGCCGTTGATCCTGGAACGAGATCATGTGGATGTAGCGCTGGAAATTTTTGATGAAGCAATTACTGAGTCGAGATAGATACGCACGCCGCTGGCGTGCAGCACGCGAGACGCGTGCGTACCAAAGGGAGTATCAATGTTCGAAGGAGCCGTAGTCTCAATCCACATTACGCCTGTCTCCGAAGGCCACTTACAGTCAGTTGAAGAAGTGCGCGCGATTCCCGGTCGTGGCTTGGAAGGCGATCGCTATTTTGATGATCCCAGGTCAGAGCCGCGTCGCGAACTTACGCTGGTCGAAGCGGAAGCTATCGAAGCGTTTCGTTCGGAATTCCAGATCGATTTTGGTCTCGATGGCACTCGCCGAAATGTCGTCACGCGTGGCGTGCCGTTGAATGATTTGGTCGGTAAGGAATTCTGGATTGGGGAAGTTAAGGCGCGCGGCCTGCAACTGTGTGAACCGTGCGCAACGCTTCAGCGGCTTTCACATCCAAAGGTGCTCCCCGGTCTCGTGCACCGCGGCGGCTTACGTGCGCAGATTCTGACTGAAGGAACGATCCGCGTCGGCGAGACCATCAAAGAATAGCAATCAGTTTGCCGAGGCGGCGACCATTTGCGCCTCAATCGTTCCCTTGCCCGAGTAACCATCCGGAACCGTTACCACGCCTGTCGTCAGATCGATCAGCAGGCGGTTCTCAACGAACTTCGCGTTCGCGCTCAAGTCACCGCTTGGCGTATCGACTAACGATCCGTGGCTCAATCTACTAAGAGCGACGCCTTCCGTCGTCGCCAATCCCGTTGCGATGTCCCGCAGGGCACGTTCACGCGCGGTGCCATCGCTGACAATCGCAAAACCGATCGTTACCAGGCTACTGAGCCTCATCACCTGAAGTTTGCCCGCGACCTTGTACTGTTCAGTGCGGCCGGCGAATCCGCCAGAGATACTGAACGAGCCGTTGCTGATTCTGTAGAGTTGCCCGGTCTGCCGAAATCTCTCGTCGAATGAAAGCTGCACTGGCCGCGTTCCGTTCGTCGCCATCGAAACAATCTTGAAAGGCGACGTGATCATCTGCGCGACGATGGCATCTTTGCGCGGCGCTTTTTCCGCCACGCGAATCTGGCCGTTCGGCTCGCGAGTTATCGCGATGCTGTAGCCGCCGGTGTTTCGCTCGCCGAGAAACGCCGCGATGACCAGACTTGATTGAAAAAATTGCGGATTCAACTCGGGCAGGTTTGGCGACATCGCGCGCAACGCCGCATAGGTCGCCCCATCGCGAACAACTGCGACGAATGGAGTTTTGACCTGAGAAACTGATCCTTCCGCGATCACTTTCAACTCAGCCATAGAACTATCGGTTTGATCCATTGAGTTTGGTTGCGAATTCGTTTTGCCCGACTTGCAGGAACTCGAGCCGCCGGTGATTACCGAAGCTAAGAAGAAAACTGCTGCGAGAATCTTAACGCCAAACATTCTGAATTGCTCCTGATCGAATTTCCTGTCCGTTCCTTGAACGGCGCGCTCCTGAGAACTTGCGGCAGTTCACAGTCGGTAGCGCACATGCTTGCGCAGTTCCGCGTCCTCGACTTCGAGGTTCTGCAAGCGCAGCATCACGTCGGCATTCAAGTCCCAACCGGCGCGCTCGCCGGCTTGCAGCTTCACCGTTCCCGCTGCGGCGATCATCGCGGCGTTGTCCGTCGATAGATGCGGCGAGGGAAAATAAACCGGCACGCCAAGTCGTTCTGCCGCCATGCGCGATGCTTCGCGCAAGGCGCCGTTGCACGCGACGCCGCCGGCGACGATCAAAGTCTGCGGATGGTATTCCTTCGCAACTCGCTCCATAGTCGTCACCAGCGAACGCACGACCGTGCTCTGAAAACTCGCGGCCAGGTCTTTGATTCCCTGCGACGGCTCCTCGCCGTTGCTCGCGGGTTGCAAACCGGATTCGCGCACATACTTGGTGACGGCAGTCTTCAATCCGCTGAAACTAAAATCGGGACGATTGTCACCCATGCGCGGCAACGCGAACTTCACCGCTTTCGAATTCCCTTCGCGCGCCAGCCGCTCAATGATGGGGCCGCCCGGATAACCAAGGCCGAGCATCTTCGCGACCTTGTCGAAGGCTTCGCCCGCAGCATCGTCGCGGGTGCGGCTGACAACTTTGTACTGGCCGGGCGTCGGCACATAGAAAATATTTGTGTGCCCGCCGGAAACAATCAGCGCCAAGGCTGGATGCTCCACCGGAGGATTCTCGAAACAGACTGAGTAGATGTGACCTTCGATGTGATTCACGCCGACCAGCGGCTTGTTCAAAGCGAACGCCATCGCCTTCGCATACGAAACGCCCACGAGGAGCGAACCGACCAGCCCCGGCCCAATCGTCACCGCAATGCCATCGATGTCGTTTTGGGTGACGTTTGCGCGGGTGAAGGCCTCATCAACTATCGGAACGATCTTGTCGAGGTGTTCCCGCGAAGCGAGTTCCGGCACAACGCCGCCGAAACGTGCGTGCGTTTTGATTTGCGAAGAGATAACAGACGAAACGATCTCGCGGCCGTCGCGGATGACCGCAGCCGCAGTTTCATCGCAAGAGGTTTCGATTCCGAGAGCCAACATGTTTTGAACGATTCTACCCGGAGTATGAAGTCAGTACCACCTGCGTGAGCAGGTGGCACAAGGAGGGAAGATTGAGTTGCACACTTGCCTTAGGCCTTCGCCCGCGGTCTCAGCGCTATCACGCCTGATCCGCGCCGCCTGCCGCGTCAGCTTGCATCATGCCAAAGATGTTGCCTTCGGTGTCTTTGCAATAGACCAGCCAGCCAACACCGGGAATCGGCATCTTGGGCACGACGATCGTCGCACCGTTGGCCTCAGCCGTGGCGATTGAGACGTCGATTGAATCAACATCAACCGTGCAGACGTAAGCGATCACGGCCTGACCGTCAATCTCGCCGCGTCGCGGCACCAGCCCGCCGTTGATGCCCGGCTTGTCGTCCGAACCTGTTGTGATCATCCAGTAGGGCATCGGGCCATCCCACTTCTGGAACGTCCAACCAAAAAGCTTCTGATAAAAATTGATTGCACGTTCGGGATTGCCCGCGTGAATTTCGAAGTGAACAACTCTTGGCATGTAATTACTCCTTTTGAAAATGTCGGATTGATTTAGCTGTGCGCCGGCGCCGGACTGCGGCCGTACTTCTGCGTTGCGAAGCCAACGATTAATCCGACCATGCTGCCCGGCAACATGATCTGAAAGTAGTAGCCGTGTTGCATGAACGCGACCAGGAAAGCCAGGATTGCGCCCACGATTAACCCGAACAAGAGACCGAGCGGCAGCGAATTGAACTTTCTCGCAAAGAAGCCAATCGCGATGCCGGCAATAATGCCTTTGACCGTTGAGCCAACAACAATGCCGGCAATTTGCTCCCGCACTGCCGGCGTAAACCAGGCAGTCAGGCCGTCAAACGCGCCCAGGATCGCACCCAGGGTGATTCCGATTAGAGGTTTTGACATCATTCTCGCTCCTTCTCTTTCTTCGCATTTTCCGCCGAACAAAGCCCATTGAGCTTGGTTACGTCGGACTCACAGTTCTATTACACGTGATGAAGGATTTCTTTAACGCCGTTCCGCCAAAATGTAGAAGATTCTCATCAGGAGGTAGGCCAGCACGAGAAATACCAGGAAGCGGTTCTTCCCAACCCAGCGGCCGAGCTGCTCAAAAACATTTTCCCGATGTGCGGTGACGGGTTCATCATCGATCAAGGCCACGATGTCGATCGCCAGCTCGCGCGCACTTGCGTACCGCTCGCCAGGTGCCGCCGCCAACGCTTTCATGCAAACCGCTTCCGCACGCCTGCTGACTTTCGCGTTCAGTTCTCGCGGTCTGGGCAAGCCGCCGGTGGGGCTTGACGATAGGTCCGATTGATTCGCTGCAGCGGGCGATTTGCCCGTGAGCAGAAAATAAAGGACAGCGCCAAGCGAGTAGACGTCCGAGCGCTCGTCGAGTTGAGCGATCTCGCCGCGAGCTTGTTCTGGCGACATGTAACCGGGCGTGCCGACGATCGTGCCATGCGCCGTGTCTTCATCGTTTTGTGTCGCAGGTGAGTCAGATTCATCCTCGGGCGGCAGCTTGAGCGTGTCGGCTTCCGAAACATTCGGCTTGGCTCGCAGAATCCTGGCGACGCCCCAATCCAGTACCAGCACCTCGCCAAACGATCCGATCATGATGTTCTCCGGTTTCAAATCGCGATGGATGACTCCATGAGCGTGCGCAAACGCAACCGCTTCGCAGATGGCCTGAAACTTTCTCAGCCGATCCTTAAGTGCGCTGCCGTTCGCGGCATACTCATCAAGCCGTGCACCGCGGACGAGCTTCATTGCATAGAACACACGTCGATCTTCCAGCACGCCCAGGTCGTGAACCGGCGCGATTCCCGGATGTTCCAGGCGGGCGATGATGCGCGCCTCACGAACCATGCGCTGGGCCAGATCGTGACTTGCTTCGCTGCTGTTGAGAACTTTGACCGCCACCTGCCGACCCAACTCAGTGTCTTCCGCGCGATAGACAGTTCCCATGCCACCCCGCGCAATCTCTTCAATGATGCGGTACTTCGTCCCGCCAAAGTCGGGATCGTTCGCGACGGCGAGCAGATGCTTCAGGCCTTTGTCCGAAAGCCACTTCATTTGATCTCAACTCCCAGGAGCGAACGCGCCTCAGTGCGAAACTCTTCTTCGGTAGCCGTCATCTCCTGCAGTTTTCCGAGCACTCGCTTGCGAAACTCGCGACGCGTGGCCGCCAAATAATTGGTCACCTCAGTCGTCGCGAGGTCATAGTGCTTCGCCAGTGAAGCATAGGATACTCTCGTTTCGTCCTCGCTCAGATCGTATCGCTCGAACAACTCGTAATGGACTGCACTTCCCTTCTCGGCATAGTGCTTTTGCAACTCTTCGATTGCCATCGAGAACACACTCCGCACCCACTCGCGATGGAACAATTCTTCCGGCGTAATTCCTGAAACGTTCACTTGCAAAGAAAGTTCGCTCTCGGCCGCGCTGAAGTCGAGCGAAAGGTGTTCGAGGCCGCCGCCTCGCTTCTGACGCTGAGCAGATTTTCTTTGATTCGCGACGAATCCATCCAGACAGGTGCGCAGGAAGGTTTGAAAGCTGGCTTTGCTTCGGTCGTAGCTCGCGAAGTAGTTCTTCTCGATGGCGGTAGTGAAAAAGCCTTGTGTCAAATCCTTGGCGTCTTCGTTTGACGACTGCCATTTGATGCGAATGTATTTGTAAGCAGGTTTCCAATAGCCGGCGACGATCGTTTCAAAGGCGCGCTGCCGCACCTCGGGATCTTCGCTGCGCGCGGCGATGATTGCCGAATGACGTGTGGGCGGAAAGCGTTGCACGGGTCCGCCGATGTCGGTATCTCGATCCATAGCTCGAGTTTCGTAGGGACGAAATATTCATAGACCGAGCCAGCCCACCATGCCCGCCCAGCCCAATTATGGGCGGCAGGATCACTTCACTCCCACGGAGCTGAAAAGGTTCATAGGTCGATGACTATGTATGTTTCGCCGCTACGCGGCTTTCCCCTCATAAAAGCTCAGGCTTGAATCGCCCTGCTTGAGCACGCGATAGCGTTGCAGCGCGCCGAATTTCTCTTTCAGATCTTTCTTCCGATCATGCTCGACGATCATGACGCCGCCTTCGGTTAACATCTGCGTCGCATGTTCGCCGACGAAATCCAACACGTCATCATAGTCCATCGCATACGGCGGATCGAAGAAGATGATCTCGAAGGCGACCGCTTCCTTCTTCGTGCGCCTTCTCAGGAAATCCAACGCTTCCTGACTCACGACTTCAACCTCATCGTCCCGAACGTTCAGCAGCTTAAGATTCGTTTCAATCAATGCATACATCTTCCGTGAACGATCGACAAAGGTAACATGTGCCGCGCCACGCGAGAGCGCTTCCATGCCGACCGCGCCCGAACCAGCGCATAGATCAAGAAAGCGCGCGCCCTCGATCCGCGGCGCGAGAATATTGAATAGCGTCTCGCGCAAGCGATCGGAAGTAGGTCGCGTTTGCAACGAGGGCGGACTCTTCAGCCGTCGTCCACGATATTTTCCGGCAATGATACGCATCAGAACATCATCCGGAGATTACACAGATTATGAAAAAGCGCCTGCCCGGCGCTACCAAGCATTTACGATTTGGTTTTTCTTGGTTTGTTATCTGCGGAATCTGTGTAATCCGCCGATGAGTCCTACCCCACTGCCGCCAACTTCATGCGCGCGTCATCCTGCACGCGCCTGATTAGCTTCGCAGCTTCAGGGGATTTATTTGATTGATTGAAATAGAACTCCGCTTCTTTGCGCGCGGCTTGTAGAATGTCGAGGTCGCGAACGAGGTTCGCGACGCGAAACTCCGGCACGCCGGCCTGGCGCGTGCCCATGATTTCGCCTGGGCCGCGAATTTCCAAATCCTTCTCGGCGATCTTGAATCCGTCGTTCGTCTCTTCCATGATGCCGAGTCGCTCACGCGCCACATCCGTCTGTTTATCCGAAGCCAGTAGGACGCAGTAGCTCTGTTTGGCGCCGCGTCCAACTCGTCCGCGCAACTGATGAAGCTGCGACAAGCCGAACCGTTCAGCGTGTTCGATCACCATGACGGACGCGTTCGGCACATCGACCCCGACTTCGATCACCGTCGTCGAAACCAGAATTTGAATCTCGCCAGAGACGAAATGCCGCATCACTTCATCCTTCTCTTCCGGTTTCATGCGGCCATGCAACAGGCCGACCGAAAATCTCGGGAAGACCTTGTCGCGAAGATATTCGTAGCGCCGCGTCGCATCGCGCAGGTCCATCTTCTCTGATTCTTCAACCAGCGGATAGACAACATAGACCTGGCGGCCGGCACGAACTTCGTTCGCGAGCAGTTGCTTGACTTGTTTGCGATCGTCGGCGTTGTCCGCGTAAATCTTCGTCACGATCGGTGTCCGGCCAGGCGGCATCTCATCGATGATGGAAACATCGAGATCGCCATAGACAGTCATCGCCAGCGAACGAGGAATGGGCGTCGCCGTCATCACCAGCACGTCGGGGTTCATTCCGCGCGAGCGCAACTCCGCTCGTTGCATGACCCCGAATCGGTGCTGTTCGTCGATGACTACCAAGCCGAGCTTCTCGAACTTCACCGCCTCTTGAATCAGCGCGTGCGTGCCAACCACGGCATGGACTTCACCGGCGGCGATCGCCTGATGCAGACGCTTCTTATCGCCTGACTTCATCGATCCTGAAAGCAATTCAATTCGGTAAGGCGACTTCGCCAGAATCCGTTTGAGGTTGCGCGCATGCTGTTCAGCGAGAATTTCTGTCGGGACCATCAACGCGGTTTGGTAACCGTTCTCCATCGCCGTCAACATGGCGATCAAGGCAACGATAGTTTTACCGCTGCCGACGTCGCCCTGCAGGAGACGGTTCATCAGCGCATCGGACTTCATGTCACGGAAAATTTCCTTGACGACACGGCGTTGAGCCTCGGTAAGCTTGAATGGCAGGACCGACGCGATTCGCTTTTTGAGGGCATCGTCGATTTTAATCTTCGCGCTCTTGCTCTCTTTGATTCGCTTGCCACGCTTGGCTGATAACCCCAACGCCAGCCAAAACAACTCCTCGAAAATCAGACGACGATGAGCTGGGCTCCGCGCATTCTCGTAATCGCTTAACGAAACTTCGTCTGAGGGAAAGTGAATTTCATTCAGCGCAGTCGGCCGAGGGATCAGCTTCTGCCGCTGACGCAGATCGACGGGCAAGGTTTCCGCAATCGCCGAATCAGGAAGCTCTTTCAACACACGATGCAGAATTTCGCGGAGTTGCTTAGGCCGAATGTCGCTGGTCTTGCGATAGACGGGAACACAGCGGCCGACGTGAATGGCAGAAAGCGCTGGATCACCGTTCCCCTCGGTGTCCGAGATAACTTCAAGCTCGTCAGGTTTGTTTATCTTGAGGGAATAGATGCCGAGTTTCCCGAGCTGCCATTTGCCGAACGCGATGAACCGCGTGCCGCGGACGAATCTATTCGTGTGATATTCGATGATTTGTTTGGCGCGTGAACCGGAAACGAACCACTCGATCAGCACCTGAGGCCCGGTGTCGTTTTGATCGCTGGCCGAAACACTGAAAATGAATCGACTTCGACCAATGTACCGCGGCTTGGCAAAACGCACAGTCAGGTCGAGCGACGCCAGTTGGCCATCCTGCAAGTCGCGAATGCTCGCGAAGCTGGAACGATCCTCGTAGCGCATCGGCAAGTACAGCAGGAGATCTTCGACGGTGACGCTATTGAGATCCTTGCCCGTTGATATTTCCGCAATACCGCCGGCGAGTTTGCGCGCGAGCAGCGGTCCCAACCCGAACGAACCGCGATTTGGAAGATCCAGAATGCGAGTTTCAAGTGAGATGGAGGAAGTTACCGCCATTTGCCGAAAATCATAACACGTGGGCCAAACGGGGAGTGCCTGACAGCGGGACTAAATTGTTGCCACCGTTGAGGCGGCGCAATGTTCATCGAACGCGCGCTTCAACTCTGCGGCAATTTCCTCCGGCCCGCGTCCTTCAATTTGATAACGCTCCATCATGTAAACCAACTCGCCGTCTCTCAAAATTCCAATTGACGGCGATGAAGGGCGATAACCTGTGAAGTATCCACGCGCTCGGTCTGTCGCTTCGAGGTCTGCGCCGGCGAACACAGTTGCGAGTCGATCTGGCCGCACCTGATTTTGCAGCGCGAGAGCTACACCGGGACGCGCCTTGCCCGCAGCGCATCCGCAGATCGAATTCACCACGATCATCAAAGTGCCCGACGTGTTCTTCACGGCATCATCGACCGCGTCGGCAGTTTTCAATTCTTCAAAGCCGAGGCGCACCAAATCTTCGCGCATCGGACGAATCATAATTTCTGGATATTGCATAGTTAACTTTCCCCCTGCATTAGTATTTAAACTCAAGTGCCAGCAGATCTCGAAATTGAAATCTCGCGCGGCGCTTCACCATCGCCGGTTATCGAAATCCTGATCACGTTATCGGGCAACGGATAGTGACCCAATCGCTCTGCCCATTCGATCACGACCACGGCCTTTTCATCCGTGAGAATCTCATCAAGATCGACCGCGTGGGCCGCCTTTGCCCCTTCATCCAATCGATAGAGATCGATGTGGTAAAGCAGAAGCTTCCCCGGATGTGGATTCACGAGCGTGAACGATGGACTGGTCACTTCTTGTTTATCGATGCTGAGCCCATGCGCAATCCCCTTCACCAGCATAGTCTTGCCTGCACCCAAAGCACCATCGAGCAGGATGATTTCACCACCGGACAGTTGCGAACCAATGCGCACGCCCAGGTTGAAAGTGTCATCTTCGCTTTGGGAAGTAACTTGCGCGGGAAGCGTCACGGCTTTGGATGTTCCTGATTAGTCGAGAAGCTGAATGAAGCGAAGAAGCGATTCATGCCGTCGGGATCATCCTGTCCTTTGAACACGGCCACGGCAATTTGATGCACGCGATTACCGAAAAGATAAACGCGACTCTTGAACGAGGCCTGGTCGCTCTCGCCGGTGAATTCCAACGCCGCACGTCCGTCCAGATTGATCTTATGACTCTCGATCAACTTAGCATTAACGCCTTTGAGAAAGTTGTCGCGGTTCGCAAGCAATTCGCCCTCAGGATCGAGTTTGATGCTCGGCGCGTAGTCGCCGTAACTGGCGAGATAGATCGCCTTGCTGGTCGTCACGGTGAACAAATGAAAAGTGAATTGGTCGGACGGCTCAACTTTCTCTTCAGGCTTGGCGGGCATCATAACTGAGAAGCCACCACCTAAAGGCTCAACTCTGACCCAGTCGGCTTGATAAGTGCGGGCCGTCGTACTTACGGCGCAAATCAATATCGCAAAGACGAGCAAACTTTTCAGCATGATCCGAGTTCAGCACAAAAACTGGTGTGGCGCAACGGCGGGAATCTCACCGGATGGATCGAGCGAGCGAAACGCTTCGCTGAGATGCTCGCGAATGTCCGAGGCTGTCATCGCGCGCATCCCCAGCTTCGACGCCGCAAGATCGCCGGCGAGGCCGCTGGTGTAAACCGCCGCGATCACGGTCTGCAACGCGTCGGCGTTTTCTCTCAAAGTACCGTAGGCCTGCGCCAGGAATCCTGTGATGACTCCCGTGAGAGTGTCGCCGGCTCCGGCCGTGCCCAAACCGGCATTGCCCGTCGGATTAACAAAGACACGGCCGTCATGCGCGGCAATCAACGCGCGCGAGCCTTTCAAAACCAGAATCACGTTGTGAGCGGATGCGAATTCTCGTGCTGCGGCCACGCGATCATCCAGAGCGCCTTTATCATCCTTTCCCATCAGGCGAAGCATCTCGCCCGGATGTGGCGTCAGGATGATCGGCTTCTCATCCGTACCCCGCAGAGCTGAGGGCCACGGAGACAAGCAATTTAGTCCATCCGCGTCGATGACTGTCGCGGTCTGCCGCTTTTCCATAATGGACCTGACAAACGTTCGAGTCCGTTCATCCTCTGACGACAGACCGGGGCCGATCGCGACGACGTTGGCACGTTCGGCGAATTTCAAAACGTAATTCACAGTTTCATCGCTGACCGCGCCGCGATCGGTTTCAGCGAGTGCCGTCGTCATTACTTCGGGCATCGCCTGCGTCGCAATCAACGGTTGGACTGACACAGGCGAGGCCACAGTCACAAGGCCGGCGCCGGCTTTCATCGCGGCGTTTCCGCATAATGCGGCTGCGCCCGTGAAGCCGCGTGAGCCGGCGATGATTAGCGCATGACCATGCGTGTTCTTGTAAGACTCTGGTGTGTAGCGCGTCTCCCTTAACCAGTGACGCGCATCTTCAGCTTCAATCAAGAACAATTGCGATTTTGCTTCATCGATCAATTCGCGCGGAGAACCTATTTCTGCCACCACTAAGCGGCCATTGAAGTGAACTGCCGGAGGGACTGCGTTGGCGCGCTTCGGCGCCGTCATCGTAACTGTGGCATTCGCTTGAACGACTTCGCCAATCGGATTTTCAGAATCGGAATCTAACCCCGAAGGAATATCGACTGCCACAACCGGAACGCCCGCTTCATTCAATCGATTCAAAAGGATGATCGCTTCACGATAGAGCCCTTCCGCCGGTCGCGTGAGTCCCGTCCCCAACATTGCGTCGATGCAATTATTTTGAGGAGCTGCCAGCACGCTCTCCAGTAGTTGCTGCCAGCCTGCCTCGGACTCGCACTCGAAGATATTCAGCCGACCAACGTTGACGCTCGCGCCGGACTTCGACTCGCGCGCGGCGCGTTCATCGTTCCACGAATGCAATCTGTCGAAGTTAATTCGCGCATCGCCTTTGGTCGATTCAATTTTCCCGAGCAACACCACATCGACACGCGCTCCAGCCATCGCCAGTAAACGCGCCGTCGCCGCACCGTCGCCTCCGTTGTTGCCCTTTCCGCAAATAACCAGAATCGATTTGTCGATCACGCTGTCGTTGAGAAGTTCAGTCGCGAGTTTCGCGGTGGCAATCGCCGCATTCTCCATCAGCGTCAGCGAAGGAACCTCGTATCGCTCAGTCGTCAAGCGATCGATCTCACGCATCTGGGCTGCCGAAATTATCGGGTGCACGTCGCGATGATAAGTAGAACTTCGCGAGATGGTCAATCAAGGGGTTGTGAGCGAGCGGAATTTTGGAAGTGAAGCGAGCCGATTCCAGAATTCAAAACAGAAAAAGCGGCTGAGGCTTTCCCCGCCGCCAGCCGCTGCACCATCCGATCCGTCTTTTCGGGATAGTTGTGTAAATTGCGAATTGCATCCCTTCTCCAAATTTTCTTCAAAGAATATTTCTGGAATTTCCTGCGTCACATTTCAGAAAAAATCGATCACGAGTTTTCTCAATCAGACTGATTGATCGCACTGTCAGTGTGACCTTCTGATAGCTCGGTCCGTTTGGCACACTCTTCGAAAAATCGCCTAAAAACCGCAATTTCGTCACTGGCACAGCCATTGTAAATCGCTGAGTGGCGGTACCTGTGAGTACCGAACCTGGAACCGAGAGAAGAGACCTCCTAATGAAGAGACAAACGCAAACGAAGAAGCAAGTTTGGCGAGCACTTACGGCAACGACAATCGCGTTGTCGCTGGTTGCCGGCATTCTTATCGGCGAAAGCGCCAAGGCGGAGAGCATCAAAGCTCCCCGCGCGCAGACCGCATTAGCGAAGTATGCCAGCGACCTGACTGCCGCAGCCGAGCAGGGCAAATTCAACTCAATCGACGAGAAGACCGCCGAGACGGATCAAGCGATCCAGATTCTGTCGGGCGAGCACAAGAACAATCCGGTCGTCATCAGCGATTCACAGGCCGTCCGTGACATCGTTGCGGTTAGCGTCGCGCGGCGTATCGCTCGCGGCGAAGTCCCAGCAGCACTCAGCGGCAAACGTTTCTTCAAACTCAACCTCGATACTCTTTTCCACGATTCCAAGGATGCCCAGCAACTCAACTCACATCTCTCGCAAATACTTTCAGACATAGCCCAACTGGACAACAACGCCATTCTCTTAATTGATCCGATTCAGGCCCTCGTCGGTCCCGAAGGGGCTTTCGAAGGCGCCGCCTCAGCGCTATTGCGCGAAGCGATCAAGAGCGGCACGGTCCAATGCTTCGGTGCTTCGAGCCAGGTCGCCTTCCAGAAAAATGTTGCGAGCGAGGAATCGCTCGCGCCGCTGTTTGCAGCGATCGAGGCTGATCAAACCTTCGGCGCCGACACTGAGTCGGGTCAAAGCGCGAAAGCTGAGCGCATCAACAAAGAATCTTTCGTTGGCGACAACGTTTCGCCGGATTTGCGCGAGCTGATGCGCAATAACAATGCGCCCTCGCATGTCAAAGCGATTCTCCAGGTCAACGATGTCAACAATCCGAAGGTCCGCGAACTGCTGAGCGCTAACGGCGTTGCGATCGATGCGCAAATGCCGCAGCTTGGATCGTTGGCGGTCGATGTTCCGACTAAAGTCATCGACAAGCTCGCTGCCAGTTCGCAAACGAACTACTTGTCTTTGGATCGAAAAGTCGCCGCCGCAGGACACATCGAGAACACTATCGGCGAAACCGCAATGTGGGCCCAGGGCGGGAACTCCGGTTTTGACGGCAGCAACATTGGCATTGCGATCATTGATTCCGGCATCACCAAGATGGGTGGTCTAGACAGGATCACTTACAGTCAGGACTTTACCGGTGAAGGAAGCACGAACGATTCGTTCGGCCACGGAACCTTTGTAGCTTCGACCGCCGCCAACAACAAAGGTTCGTACGGAGGTATTGCGCCAGCCGCAAAAATCATCAACCTCCGCGCGCTGAACTCGCAGGGCACCGGAAACGTTTCGTCGGTGCTGGCCGCGCTCAATGCGGTTGTTGTCAATCGCACGAAGTACAACATTCGCGTAGTCAATATGAGCCTGGGAATGCCCGCGGTTGACTCTTATCAAAACGACGCGCTTTGCCGGGCCGTTCGCGCGTTAGTTAACTCGGGTGTCGTGGTCGTCGCCGCCGCAGGGAACGACGGCAAGGACGCAACCAACGCCAAAGTTTATGGCCGGATCCACTCACCTGGTAACGAACCCTCGGCAATCACTGTCGGCGCCGTGAACACCCTCGGCACTGACATTCGCAGCGATGACTCGGTCGCCACCTTCAGTTCCCGTGGCCCAACCCGCAGCTATTGGACCGATGCGTCGAAAGTCAAACACTACGACAACTTGATCAAACCGGACGTGGTCGCGCCGGGAAACAAGATCATCAACAATGCCGCACCTAATAACCAGTTGGTGTCGCGGAATCCCAACCTTTCCATCCCGGGCAGGGGAAATCTGATGCGCATGAGTGGCAGTTCTGTCTCAGCTCCCGTCATAGCGGGTGCCGCGGCTGTGTTGCTCGAAGCCAATCCCAATCTGACTCCCAACCTCGTCAAGATGATTCTGATGTACACCGCTCAACCGTTGGCGGGCTACAACATGCTTGAGCAAGGCGCTGGCGAAGTAAATATCGAAGGCGCCATGCGATTGGCGAAGCTGATTCGCAAGGATCTCTCATCGAGCACCGCGGTTGGCTCGCCGTTGCTCACCTCTTCATTGCCGACTCCGCAAAGCACCATCGCCGGCCAAACATTCACCTGGTCGCAGGGAGTGTTGTTCCATTACGGCTGGGGCTACGGATCAGATTTGATTTCGAAGTATCAAGGCATCTACGGCTTGGGCGTTTTGGTTAGCGATGGCGTTCTCGTTAGCGACGGCGTCCTGGTTAGCGACGTGAAAATGCTAACTAACGGAGTCTTGGTTAGCGATCAGATTCTCAAAAGCAACGGCATCACCATGTCAGACGGAGTGCTGGTTGCTGATGGAGTTTTGATCGGCGATGGCACACTCCTCGCGGATGGCACGCTTCTCGCTGACGGCACGCTTCTCGCCGATGGTACGCTTTTGGCGGACGGCACGCTCTTAGCCGACGGAACAATTTTGGCGGACGGCACCATTCTCGCCGACTCCGCCTTGCGCGGTGATAACACGGCCTGCATGTCAGTTGAATAAACGAAACCTTTAGTCCCGTTCTCCCGGACTCTATGCGGTCATTTGTTAAGAATGGCCGCATTTTTTTGTTCGTCGCCGCGTGTGATTCTTCTCGGAATTTTCTTGATCGACGACCTAATCAAGCTGTGATACCTTGAGCCTTCGCGAGGGAAATGAAATGAATTCGCTGATTCACTGTCCTCACGATGAAACCTCAGCCGGATTCGCAATTTCCATATTTTGCACTGTGCGGATAAAGGCTTGAGGCTGCGCGGGTACTTCGTACGCCTCGAATAGATCGTTGAGCGATAAGAATCCGATCACTGATGAGTCAGTTGTGGACCTGGCGCAGGCGCGCGTGCGCCGCGCTCGCGCCGCGAAAGCCGGTCGTGAATCTCTAGCCCTTCAGCTTGAAGCCGTCGAGGATTTGCTCGACAAGGGCCAATCCGTGGAAGCGCAATCGCGCCTCACTTCCCTAATTGCCGCCGCCCGAAACGATCCTCAAAGTCTGGCTCGCGCTCGTCTCGCGCTGGCGCTGACTGAAGAGATGCACGGCAACTTTGCCGAATCGCTAGCGGCGGTTTCCATGTATGAGCCGGCGGAGTCACGCTCAGGGTTTCCCATCGATCTCTCCGTGAAACTCATCGTGCAGATGAGCCTCGCCTCGAATTACACCGGCGATCACCCGAAGGCGATCTCGATGCTCAAAGCTGCCCTGCGCGATCTTCCCGACGGCGACTCTAACCCTGAATCCGGCGCCATCTTCGCGGCGCTAGCGCGCGTGTATCGCAGCATCAACGAGTACCCGATTGCGCGCGATTATTCCGAAAAGGCTCTGGAGATTTATCGCCAGCGCGGCGATTGGCGCGGCCTGGCGGAGGCATACTTCGGAATTGCGTTAGCCGTTCATCAGGAAGGCCAAGTCGAGGCTGCGCTTGAGAACTTTGAACAAGCACTGAAGCTAATCGGCGATCATCCCGCAACTTACCTGCTCGGGAAAATCTACGCCAACATGGCGTCGGCCGCGTGGTGGCTGAAACGTCCGCAGGAAGGCATCCAATATTTAGAAAAGGCGATCGGCTATTACGAGAGTACGGATCACAAATCAAACGCGGCGATCGGCTACAACAACCTCGGCGTCAACCTGACGCTAATCGGCCAATGGGAGCGCGCGCAGAGTGCGCTTGAACGAGCACTCGAAATTGCAGAGACAGTCGGCTCGAATGTTGTTCAGACCCCAATGATTCTGGATTCGCTGGGTGAGCTTTGCATGCTCCGCGGCGAACTTGAAGCAGCCAATAATTACTTGGAGCGCGCCGTCGAGTTAGCCACAGAACACGGTAACAAATGGTACGAGTGCCAGGCGTTGCGCACGCTCGCGCGTTGTCAGATCGCGTTGGGGGCTAGCAAGGCGGCCTTTGACACGGCGAGTCGCGCGCGTGAGCTTGCCGACCGCATGGGCGATCGACAAGCCACGTACGAATCTCAACTGTTACTGGCTGAGAGCGCGCTCAACACAGGTGACATCGAATACTGCGCCGCGCATGTCGCCCCCGTAGCCGAGCACACCTCCGATTCTGCCGCTGATCTCGGCCTGGCGGGTGAAGCTCAGAGACTGCTGGGCTTACTGGCGATGGCCCAAAGTGATCCAGCATTAGCTGCGCAACACTTTGGTCGTTGCGCCTCGATTTTCGATCTGCTGGGCGATCGATATCGTACGGGACGAGCACAGTTCGATCTCGGTCGCGCCTACATGAGCGCACAGCCTGAGCTGGCGACTGAGCATCTTTTGCGCGCGGCCAACATCTTTCGCGAACTCGGCGCGAAGCTAGATCTCGAACGCGCTGACGCTGCTCTGCGCGAACACGATCAGACACCGCCACAGCAGGAGCGAAAGCGCGAAGCCGCAGTTCAATTGATCACGTTGCGCCTGGCTGAAGCTGTTGCTTCGCGCGCACTGTTGTTGCGGGAGCTGGCCGCCGTGGTGCGCCAGGAAACAACTGCCGATCGAGTGATGGTGCTTGAGCCGGATGAAGAGCAGAAGATTCGCGTCGTTGCGTCGCACGGATTCGATTCGGATCGCGCGACGACGATCGCTGACGAGTTTGCCTCGCTGGAAAACAACACAGCCCGCGAACGGTTTGCTAAGAAGCATGATGCAAAGTTAATCACGCTGAAATCGACCAACTCCCTGCCCGCAACGCTGCTCATCTCGCCGAAAAGCGCCGCACAGCTCGCCGGAGGTTTGCCGCTCGAACCATTGTTGCGGGTCGTCGAATTGGGCATGGACGTTTGCGCTTTGCGCGCGCGCGCATCAGCCGGGCATGCCGCGGAAAATCAGGATGGCAGCGTGGGCACGGACCTGATGCCCGGCTTTATTCACTCAAGTCCGGCGATGACGCGGCTGGTCGAAGAGGTGCACAAAATTCGCTCGTCGGATGTGACGGTGCTGGTTACCGGCGAATCGGGCACTGGCAAGGAATTAGTGGCGCGCGCGATTCACGCCCTGTCGTCGCGTCGCGACAAAGTCTTTGTGCCGTTCAATTGCACCGCCGTACCGAAAGAGCTCTCGGAAAGTTATCTGTTCGGTCATCGGCGCGGCGCTTTTACGGGCGCGGTTTCGGATTCGCCGGGTGTGATTCGATCGGCCTCAGGTGGAACACTTTTTATCGATGAAGTCGGCGATTTGCCGCTCGACGTGCAGCCGAAGCTTCTCCGCTTTCTCCAGGAAGGCGAGATTCAGCCGCTCGGAGAGCAGCAGCCGATCAAGATCGATGTCCGCATCATCGCCGCCACGAATACCGATCTCGAAGATTTGGTCGCGCAGAATCGCTTTCGCGAAGATCTCTATTACCGCCTGAACGTGATTCGTTTGCGCGTGCCGCCATTGCGCGAGCGCCGTTCAGAGATTCCGACGATCGTTAACTACTACATTAATCACTACTCGGCAAAGTTTGGACGCCACGATATTCAGATGACGCCGCAAGCAGTCGATCTTTTGATGGTTGGTGATTGGCCGGGAAATGTGCGGCAGCTCTGCAACGAGATTCAGCGCATCGTCGCCCGCGCCGAAAACGGAACCGTTATTACGCCGGAACACTTGTCGGCAGAATTGCGTCACATGGGAGTGCCTACCGCGCCCCACGCGAACGTGAGTCCGTTCGGAGTCCCACAAACCGGCCGCTCCGAAACGATCAATCTGGACAACGTGACGCTGGCTGGTGCGCTCGAGGAAGTCGAGCGGCGCATGATTACTGAGTCGCTGCGTCGTCACAAAGGAAACATTTCGCGCGCGGCCCGCGAACTCGGACTGACGCGGCGTGGCTTATATTTGAAGATCGAACGCTATCAAATCGAGATGCAGCCGAAAGCCGGCGGCGCGAATGCTTAGCTTCAGCGTCGGCCTCGCAAGAGCCGCATAGCTCTCTTGACTACCGCACTCGATTCAGAAATTCCCACGAGAGAAGTTACCGCAAAGTAGCAGAGCCCATACGGCACAAGAACCAATCCCGCGACGATGATCGGATGGAGCGCGGGAATCACCAACTTGATCACCCAGCCCAACGCCGCTCCAACAACCGCGCCTAACCAAAGCTTCCCAATGTACGATGGCGCTAACCCCGTCCGACCGATTCGTTTATTCAGCGAACGCCGCAGCAGAGCAAACTCAACCCAACCGGCGATGCCGGCCGACGCCGTCAATCCGGCTGCGCCCCACTTGGGATCGATTCCGATGAGCCTTGGCAAAGGGATGGCGGACAGGTAGCCAAGTCCAGTCGTTAACGCGACTCGAATAATCGCGTAACGAAGCGGCGTGCGCGTGTCGTGCAGTGCGTAGTAAGTTGACGCGTACAATCGACCCTGCGTCGATGCGAGCAAGCCGATGGTTGAACCGGCCAGAATCCCCCAGACATAAGTCGAGTCCGCGCGATTGAATCGTCCGGTTTGATACAACGCGCCGGTCATTACATCGCCGAAGGCCATCATCGCCATCACAGACGGCACAATGAAGAACGCGATGCGATGCAGTCCATCATCGAGCCGATGTCGCAACTGATCATAAATCTGGTCGCGTGAACCGAGCGCGCTCGACATCGCCGGCAGCTCAGCCGCAGAGACCGACATGCCGAATAAGCTGACCGGAAGTGTGTAGAGACTCTGCGCGTAAGTCAGAGCGGCGACTGCCTGAGGGCTGATCAATCCGGCGAGCATCGCGTCAACGAACGCGGAAATTTGCACCACGCCGCGACTCATGAAGACTGGAAAGAAATTGCGCAGGACCGTGCGCACGTTTTCGGTGGCAATGTCGAAGACTGGCCGCAGCCGGCGAATCAAATGCAGTACCGTTGGCATCTGCACGGCAAATTGAAGCGCGCTGCCAACGACCGAGCCCCACGCAGTCAGCGTTGCCAGATGAAACTGATCTTCGCGCCGGCCAAACCAAATCAGCGTCGCGATGATTGCCAGATTCCAGACGACTGGGGCGGTATAAGAGAGGAAAAATTTGCGGTGACTGTTGAGTACGCCGAGGCACCACGCTGAAAGTACCAGCAGGCCGGCGCCGGGAAAGAAAATGCGAATTAGCTGCGTGGTCAAGTCCCGAGTAGCTGCGTCAAAACTCGCCGCAAAGAGCCGAACGAACAGAGGTGTCGTCAGCACGCCAATCAAAACGATGACTGAAACCGCCAACGCTAGTAGCGTCAAGACGGCATCAGCGACACGCGACGCTTCTTTCTTGTCGCCGCGCGCGAGCAAATTCGCGTAAACCGGAATGAAGGACGCTGAGAGGGCGCCTTCGCCGAAAACATTTTGCAGGAAATTTGGAATGCGGAACGCGGCGCTGAATGCGCCGGCGGCGTCCGAAGTGCCGAGGTAATGCGCGAACACGCGCTGGCGTATGACGCCGATGATGCGGCTGATCAGGATCCCGGCGCCGACCATGAAAGCATGCTTACCGGTGTGTTCGCCACCGGTCGGATCACTTGAAGCCGGCCGCGGAAACTGGCCCGTCGCTTCGCCCACTACATCGATGGTCTCGCCCGAAATTTCGGCGGTCGATGCGTCGCGGTGCAGACCGCTTTCGCCGGCAGGCATCGAATGGGAAGGTTCCGAGTCGCTCTCGGGACTGAGAGCTTGAGATTTGAGACTTGGGCTTTCGGAATTCGGACTATCGTTCCGGTCGTCGCTCATTCGATTACAGATTATAGTCCTTAATCTTGGTCAAGAGCGTCTTGTAACTCACACCCAAGGTTTCAGCGGCGCGCGTTTTGTTGCCGTCTGCTGCGTTCAGCGCCTCGCCAATCTTTTGTCGCTCGACCATTTGCACGGCACGTTCAGTAGCTTCGCTCAGTGTGCCGGAAATGTCGAAGCCAAATGTTTTTGCGTCGGTCGCGGTGGAGTTTGTAAAACCAAAATCGTGAGGCTGGAGTTCGCTGGCATCCGCGAGAATGCATGCGCGCTCAATCGAGTTTTCCAACTCGCGCACATTGCCGGGCCAGGGTTGTTCGCGCAGGGCTTGCAGGCTGGCTTCGCTCAGAGTCGCTTCGCGTCCGCGCAACTCTTTACCAAGTTCTGCGGCAAAGCTTCTCGCCAGCAGAACTACATCGTCGCCGCGCTCACGCAAAGGCGGAATCTCGATCGGAAAGACAGCTAGCCGAAAAAAAAGGTCACCACGAAATTCACCGTTATCAACCGCCGCGCGCAAGTCTTTGTTCGTCGCAGCAACCACCCGCACATCAACTGGCACGGGCCCGCGCCCGCCGATGCGATCGATAGCTTTCTCTTCGATAGCGCGGAGCAGTTTTCCCTGCACCGCGATAGGCAGCTCGCCGATCTCATCGAGAAAGATCGTGCCGCCAGACGCCAATTCAAATTTTCCCAGCCGTCGATCGCCCGCGCCAGTGAAGGCGCCTCGTTCGTGACCGAACAATTCGTTTTCGATCAGAGTTTCCGGGATCGCCGCGCAGTTGACGGCCACGAAAGGTTTGTCACGCCGATTTGAAAGATGATGCACCGCGCGCGCGAACAGTTCTTTGCCCGTGCCGGATTCACCCAGCAGCAAGACTGTTGCTTCGGTTTGCGCGACGCGCTGCGTCTCGGCGACAGTGCGTTTGATGGCTTCCGATTCGCCAATGATGCGCGGAAATCCGTAGCGCTTTGACCATTCCTCGCGGAGCAAAATGTTTTCGGTCCGCAGGCGTGACTGCTCCAACGCGCGCTCAACCAGCAGCAGCAAGTGATTCGAATCGACCGGCTTTTGCAGAAAGTCCTGCGCGCCTTCTTTCATCGCCTCCACGGCTTCATCGATTGAGCCGTACGCGGTCATCACGATCACCGGGACATCGCTGTCGGCGTTCTTCGAGGCACGCAGCACATCAAGGCCGGAACCGTTCGGCATGCGCAGATCGGTGAGCACGATTTTGTACGGAACGCGCCCGACTTCGCGCACGGCAGCGCTGGCCTCGGCAGCTTCGGTCACCGAATAGCCTGCGTGCTCCAGCGTCAAACGCAGGACCTTTCGCAGACTCTCTTTGTCTTCGACAAGAAGAATGTCAGGCATAATGAAGGGTCGAACAGCGGTCAGTTGTCCGTTGTGAAGACCCTACGAGCACTTTCGCTGCGCGTCCGATTCTGATCTTCGATCGACTGACAACTGTCCATTAACAACTGAATCATTTACTGCGACGTTCAGCGTGTCAAGCTTTGTTTTGATTGTGAGTTTGAGGGACGCGTCTTAGAACAGAACCGTTTCGCGGTGGTCGATGGATTGTTTGGCGAGGATTGCGTTCGCGCGCGTCAGCACATCGGCAACAGCGTAGGGTTTGCTGATCACATCATCGATGCGCGCTTTCTGATAGTCTTCTTCGGCGATCATTTCGGCAAAACCGGTCGCGATAATCACCGGCAATTCAGGACGATGGTCTTTGACCCAACGCGCGACGTGAAGTCCGCTCAGTTCCGGCAAGCCGAGATCGCAAATCATCAGATCAAACTCGCCGGCATCGAGACGTTTCAGCGCTTCCGCGCCCGTCGCTGCTTCGGTCACGTCGTGACCCTCATTGCGAAACGCATCATTCAACAACACGCGGACGTTCTCTTCGTCTTCGACGACCAGCACTCGTGCTGATTTCGATTCCGTAACGATGGTTTGCGTCGGCGCCACCACGACCGATTTCGACTCGTGTAGCGGCAGCAGCACGTCGAACCGGGTTCCCTTGCCGGGCGCGCTGACGACGTTGATATCGCCACCGTGATTTTCGATGATGCCGTGCGATGCCGACAATCCCAGACCCGTACCGCGCTCGCCTTTGGTCGAATAGAAGGGTTCGAAGATTCTCGCGACGACGTCCGCGGTCATTCCAGCACCGTTGTCCTTAACCCAGAAACGGGCCGTCGATCCCTCGGCAGAAGTTCCGATTTCGATTAAGCCACCTTGCGGCATTGCATCGACGGCGTTGAAGATCAGATTGAGGACCACTTCGCGCAATTCCGACGAATCGCCCATGGCCATCGCCGGTTTTGGCGCGTCAATGCGCACCTCGATAGTGCCAGTGCGATTGCCAGAGTCGGTTTGCCACTTGGGTCGCGCGATCTCAACGCTCGAAGTCACCAGTTCGCTCAAATCAACTGGGATCGCATGACGGCTGGAATTGCGGCGCGAAAAGTCGAGCAACCGTCGCAATGTCTGCGAGCAGTCGCTGACCGCCTGGGTGATCACTTCGAGACTCTTTTTCGCAGCCTCATTTTCCGCGCTGCGCATCAACAAGAGTTGCGCTCTGCCCTGAATCACGGTGAGCGAGTTATTCAAATTGTGCGCGACACCCGCAGCGAGTTCTCCGAGTGCGCGCAACTTGTCTGATTTCGCGGCGCGTTCCTGGGCCAGCTTCTTCTCAGTGATGTCGCTCATGAAGACCATGACACCAGTGATACTGCCGTCGTGCCATAGCGGCGACGTGTGCGCATCCATGCAGCGAACTCGTCCATCCGCGCAGATCGTCCGCAACTCAAATTGCTTTTGCTCGCCACGCAAGGTGCAGTTGATTGCCGCACTGGAGTCTTCTTTCGTCTCAGAGGCGACGATCATAGCGAACTCCTGGCCCAGCAAAACTGAGCGCGTCAGGCCGCTGTCTTCTTCCGCGCGCTGGTTCATCCAGGTAAAGCGCTGATCTTTGTCGAGCGTGTAAATCTCGTCGGGCGCCAGGTCAGCCAGGCTGGCCAGAAACGCGCGATTCTTGCTTCCTTCTTCTTCGGCGTGGCGCAGCTCAGAAATGTCGCGCGCGATTACGATGCAACCGGCTGCGGTCTCGTGCTGCTGATCTTTCGTCTGGGGAATTACGCGAACCTGAAGATGACGCTCAGCTTTATTCGTGGCATCGAGTTCGACTTCGACTTCACCGCCGCTCGTCATTGCCCGATCGACCATGCACGACGCGCCTTCGAGCCGCCACAGCATGTCGCAACAACGACGCCCGATCAAAAAGGATCGGTGCGCGCGTTCGAGCGATTCGCCCGCGCGATTGATTTTCTTCAAACGCTTGTCCGGGCCAAAAATGTAAACGGCGTCGGTTAGAGTATCGACGGTCGCCTCCCACATCTTGTCGGCGGCCATCAAACTGTTGCGAAGATTTATGTGTGCCTGGTTGGAACTCATTTCCGCACTCTGGACGGGCGGGAGATACACTCCCGTCAACACGGTTGGCAACGCGTATGCCAGCGAGGCAGGCTCGACCGGTGCCAATTTGCTTCAGAAATCATAGGAAAATCACAGATCAGGCGTCACTCATGGTGACAGAAATTGGAAGGTTCATTCATAGTGACGGGATGGGCTGTCACTTTGTCTTTCAAACTGACGATATGTCAGGAGACGAGAGGGTTAGTTCTTCGGCTCGTATTCGCCGCGAGCCTTGGCAGCCGCATATTCAGAATCAGCCAAACGCATCGAGAGATTAACCGGACGATAATCAAACGGCGCGGGACCGCCGAGCGAGTTTTGAATTGCTGCCACAATCCCGTCCTGGTTTGTGCGGAAGCGAACCACGTTGCCGTGCTGATTCATGATCACGAACAAGATGATGCGACCGCTTTTCGTTTTCATCTGCCCTACCAGCGAACTCGCGCCACCATCGGTTCGCACCAATGTGCCCGTCTTGGCAATGACGCTACCGCGTTCGAGCGGATCCGTGTAACGGTCTTCTAACGTCCCCGGATCCACACCTGCGACCGGCAAAATGTCGGACAGAGTAAGTTTGTGCTGCGCGAGTTGATCGCGCAGCGCGCGAAGAATTTTCATCATGGCGCGCGGCGTGACTCGGTTGATGCCAAGGCCACTGGTCGACGAAAGCGCCACATCATCCGGATTCAGATGCAACCGAGACGTGACTGCCGCGCTGACTCCATTTGGTCCACCGAGCGTTTCGCCAATTCGCTCCGCCATGAAGTTGTTCGAATAACAAAGCAGCGCTTTCAGCACATCAACTAATTTGCTCGACTTGTGAGTTAACAGCGCAGTCGCGCCTGGCGGCGCTGAATCCACCAGAATCTCACCCTTCACCACCACGCTGGGAACGCCGCTCAGACTAGAGTTGTCGCCGAGGATCGTTCGTTCATCCAGCCACGCGCGCGTGGCACCGTCAGAACGACGAGCCGCATCGAGCGTGTTGCGGAACTCTTCACCCGAACGTTTCACCGACCAGTCGAAGTTCATCGTGAAGCCCGGCGCAACGATCAGCTTTCCCGTCACCGTCCGAATGCCGATTCGATTCAACTGCCGCGCCAACATCACTGCATGTTCGTAATGGAACGATGGGTCTCGTCCGGTGATCACCAGGTCGCCATTCAAAGTTGACGTGGTTTTATCGATCGTTCCGTTGGCCCAAATGCCGGTGACGAAGCGATAGTCCGGCCCGAAGTTCTGCAACGCTACCAGCGCGGTCGCGAGTTTCACTGACGACGCGGGATTGAATCTTTCGTCGGCAGCTTGTGATGCAATCGTGGATCCATCGAGGGTTTCAGCCAGCACGCCCTGAGTTCCGCCGATCGGGGTTAGGTAAGCCGGTTGCGCAAGTGCCTGATTATTTGCGGTCTTTTTAGCTAAATCGTTAGCCGGTTTGGTTCCCTGCGCCGGAGCGCTAACAGCGTCGATCTGCGAGGCGGGCGCTGCTTGCTGTGCGAAGCCCACGCTTACCGTGGCGGCAATAATCAATATCGCGAAGGTGAATTTGTGGGTCAAGTGAGCCATATACAACATCTGTCAGCGCGCAAGCGCATCTGAAATGATAACACGCTGCTCAGAGCAACGAGCGCAAATTTGATGCGCCGCGCTTGCGCCTGGATGTACATGCGACACTTGAACGGATGATGCAACCAAACTTCGTTGACAGTGTTGTGAAGCCAAACCTAGAATTCGTTCGTTGAAAACTCGTGAAAGCGAATCACGAACCGATAACGATCGATCGCTTGCGCGCGTCGTACGCCGAGCGGCAAAAGGAAATTCGCGCGCGGCTGCGCGACTTCCGCCGCATCTGGCAAACGGGATCGGACCGCCGCCTGTGGGAAGAGATGGTTTACTGCATTTTCACCGCAGGCTCGTCGGCGAAGATGGGGTTAACCGCAGTCGATGCGGTCCGGCCGTTGCTCGCCGATGGGAATCGGGCTGCCATCACGCGCGCGCTGAAGAAACCGCCGGCATACCGGTTTCACAACGTTCGGGCGGAACACTTGGTGACCACCCGCGAATACTTGCTCAGAAATTTTTCGATGCGCTTGCGAGATCAGCTGAACAGCTTTCATGATCCCCTGGATCGCCGCGATTGGTTGGCGCGGACGCCTGGAATAAAAGGGCTGGGCTACAAAGAGGCAAGCCACTTTTTGCGCAATATTGGCTTCAAAGGTTACGGCATCCTTGATAAGCACATCGTTCGCAGCCTTTGCGAACTCGGCGTGATCGATTCGCCGAAGCCACCAACCACGCGGGCCCGTTATTTGGAAACTGAGCAACGCATGCGTGAATTTGCTGCCAGCACCCGCTTCGATTTTGACGAACTCGACCTCTTACTTTGGTCGATGAAGACAGGCGAGATCCTGAAATAGGCAGAACCATGAAATTCCAACCCGATCTACGAATGCCGTCAATTTTGTTCCCCATCGTTTTGGTGATTCTTTGTGTTGCAACTGTTTCGCACTCCGCCGTCGCCGCACCTGACAATAACGACAAGGCGCACAGCCGCGCCGAAAAAGCTCTGCGCGCCGGCGACTTTGAACGCGCCGAGCAGATGTATCGCGACTTGCTCACCAAAAACGATCACGACACGGACGCCAGACTGGGACTCAGTCGCACGCTGCTCAAGCAACGGCGGCTTCAGGATTCGTACGATCATGCGGCGCGCGTGCTGGCGATCGATCCTTTGTCAGCGCGAGCGCATGCGTTGCTCGGCGCGGCGATTCTTGCTTCCGGTGAATTCCGTCAATCGGTTGAAGAGTTCCGCACCGCGCTGACGCTCGACGAAAACGAAGCCATCGCGATTGCCGGTTTGGCGATGGTTGATTATTACGAGAATCGGATATTCCCGTGCGTGCTCGGCCTGCGGCGCGCGGCTTCGATCGATCCGAATGAGCCTGATTACGTTTTTAATCTCGGGCAAGCCGCCGCGCGGTCCGAGCGCTACAAAGAAGCTGCGGATGCTTACGAACGCTTTCTGATAATTGCGCCGCGCACTGACGAAGAACGCCGCGCGCGCATTCGCGGCTTGATTGATTTTCTTCGCTACTTAGGTCGCCAGGGATCGTTGTATGGACTCGAGGGCGCCGATCGAACAGTAATCAGTTTCACCAGTCCGGACGATCGGCCGCTGATCAGAATCAGAGTCAACGGTTCGAAAGAATATCTGCGATTCGTCCTCGACACGGGCTCAGGCATGTCGGTCTTGTCGGAAGAGACCGCGAAGAAGATCGGGGTGAAGCCTGTCGCGCGCGGTGGTTTGGCGCGAGCAGTAGGCGGCGGCGGCAGATTTGAAATCGTGTACGGCTATCTGAATTCGATTGAGATTGGCGAGGTTCGCGTTACGAATGTGCCGGTTTACATCCGACACTTTTTCGACGAGACAAATCCGGTGGATGGTTATCTCGGGATTTCTGCGCTCTCGCGCTTGCTGACTTCTGTCGATTATGGAGCCAAGAAACTTTCACTTTCGCGCAAACATGACAACGACACGGAAACGGTTGCGAACACCGACGCAAAGGCGGCGAGCGTTGAGCCGCCGCGGCCCGGCATCAACTTCCCCGTACGGACGACCGCCAGTGGATTTCTTAGTGGCGAGGTGCTCATTGAAGGAATCGGGAAGCCACTGAATTTCATCATCGACACAGGCGCGACGATTAGCGTGCTATCCGAAAAGGCGGCGGCGCTGGAAGAAGCGCGGCAATTTATTCAACCGGGATACATGCGCGTTTACGGCGCGGCGGGAGTTGCGGAGAACGTCAAGACGGCTTCCCTGCCACGCCTCGCAATCGGCACTTACAGTCGAGACAAGGTCAACGCCGCGGTGCTCGACCTCGATCCAGTGAACGAGACCGCGGGATTTCTGCAAAGCGGAATTCTCGGTGGCAACTTCCTGCGGCATTATCGCGTAATCTTTGATTTTGAAAAAGGCATTGTGCGTTTCGAACCTTTGGACGTTGAGAGCATGCCGAAGAGCGGCTCCGTGCCTGATGCCATCAATCAATGAATCCAAGCACTTATCTCGAGACATCGGTCATCGGCGCGTACCTGGACAACGGCGAACCCTTTCGTCGCGACTTGACGATTCGTTGGTGGGAACATGAGTTATCTGAGTATCGCGCGGTCATCTCGCCATTGGTGGTGAGCGAGTTGGAGAGATTGTCTGAGCCGCATCGCTCCGCATATTTGAAACTGGTGAGCGGACTCGAGCAGGTTGAGTTGACGGAAGAGGTGGCGATTCTCGCAGAAGGTTATGTCTCGCGCGGAATCTTTCATCGCAAGTTCATCGCTGATGCTTTGCACGTAGCGGTTGCGTCGTTTCACAAAATCGATTATCTAGTTACATGGAACTTCGGTCATCTCGCGAACGTTCGCCGGCAAGCGCGCATTCGATTGTTCAATACCGCAGCCGGATTTTTTGTTCCCATGATCGTGACGCCTGAGTTCCTGGTTTCCGAAGGAACTGAAACCGAAATTCGAAATTAGTTCTGAGTTTTATGTATCGTCGCCCAAAATTTCTGACCGTGCTGCACAAGATACGCGAAACCATGTCGCGCGAAGCTGACTATGATGTCGATCTGTTTGCCGAGATGGTTCGCGCCGGTGCGCAGCCGGCACGCGGCCCGCGCCGCAACATTCGCGGCTTTGTGAAGCATGCGCCGCGCAACGAGGAAGACGAATTTGCGCTCGACTTCAACGAGGAGGCTGCGACGCGAAAACGAAAGAGTTCTTAGCCCTTTGCCCTTTCTCATCATGGACGCAACTTTCGAAACCATCGGATTGGAAGTGCCGAGCGAGAAGGCGATCAACTTTCTCGCTGAGCGCGCTGAAAATCATGGAGAACCTACGCAGATCTTGCGGCGCGGCGCGGTTTTGCATGGCCGCTGTTGGAAACTCGGCGACGGTTTAGAAGTTTGGACCGTGCTTTATGAATCGGAAACCGGTGACGTTTTCTATGCGAATTGCCGGCCAGGTTTTCGCGCGCGCTACACGCAGCGCGTCAGCCCGTGGGCTTTGACGGAATACGATGAAGAAGGCGAAGCGGTAGTCCACGGTTACTGCGATGGCAGTGATACTGAAGTGCTTTTCGAACTTCAAAATTTGACGGAAGTTGGGCTTTCAGGATTTCGCGCACCCGCCTTGTATGTCGGGCTATGCGGCCTTGCGTATCGCGCGCGGGTTTGTTCACGAGACATGAACACGCGCTGGCTCCCGCTCGAAAAGGCGGTGCCTTCGCGGGCCGCGCATGAAAATGATTGGGCATTGCGCGGAAGTGTGATCGCATTCAAGCCTTTGCGGAATCCTCTCTCCGGCAGCGAGCTGTATTGGGTCTATGTCGATTTGGCTGGCCTGAAATTAGAAGTTCTCGTTAACGCTCGCGCGCTCAGCGGCGGTCCGCTGGAAGTCGGCGCGACGCTCTCGGCCGAGGTTTGGTTGCAGGGTCACGTCCTCGATGCCCAGGCTTTGCGACTGCGCTACGAAGGTGTCGATCGGGCAATGCCGCAAATTGATTTTTGGTCCCACTTCTCGCGCGCTAATTAATTCTTGTTCTCAAAACATCAGCGTCGCTTGATTCCCTTCACAGTTGGTTGGATATTTAGCGAATGAAGCGACTCGCCATCATCGTCATCGCACTAATTGTGATCGGCTGCGGCGCGTACGCTTTCGATCAGTACTGGATTCATAGATACGACGCGGTGATTGCGCGTGAAGCGGCGCGTTATCGGGTTGATCCCGATTTGGTTTGGAGCATCGCCTACGAAGAGACCTATTTCAGTCCGTGGAAGACTGGCAGCCACGGCGAGATTGGGCTGATGCAGGTGACGCCGGTGGTCGCGCGCGAGTGGGCCGCGGCGAACGCTGGTGTGCTGATGCAACGCCGCACGGCCAGTGAAGTTGATTCTGTCTTGAAGGATCCCGAACAGAATATTCAAATTGCCTGTTGGTATTTGCAGAAGGCGAGCGACGATTATCACGATGTACCCGGACGCGAGGCGCGCATGCTGGCGGCGTATAATGCCGGGCCGAGTCGCGCAGCTGATTGGAACCGAATCGAGAGCGGCGCGCCGCCTTTGACGGAAGAACAATTCATCGCACGCATCGACATTCCTTCAACGCGCGCTTATGTCACTTCAATCCTCAATCGCTATCACCGCGTGAAGTCTGCCAAGAACAGCTCGTTCGTGGGCGCGCTGTTCATTCCTCTAAATTGAAGTGGCCTGGTTTCCTCGCTTGGCTCATCCACGACGGAAGTCTATGCTACCGCATCGATGCCGATCATCTACGCAGCGCGCTGGATTCTTCCCATCATCGATCCGCCCATCAAAGACGGCGCGATCGCCGTCGAAGGTCCGATGATCGTCGCGGTCGGAACGCGCGCCGAACTCCTCAAGAAATTTCCCGACGCAAAAGTCAACGACTTTGGAGAAGCTGCCATTCTGCCCGGCCTCGTCAACGCGCATTCGCATCTCGAACTCACCGTGATGCGCGGATTTCTCGAAGCCGAAGAGACCGACTTCTTCGCGTGGCTTCGCAAACTGACGATCGCGCGGACGGCGATGACGCCGGATGATTTATTTGTTTCGGCGATGTGCGGAGCGATCGAAGCGGCGCGCGCCGGCATAACCTGTCTCGGCGATTCCAGTTCGTCGGCGATCGACTCCATCAAAGCCCTCAATCAAATCGGACTGCGCGGCATCGTCTATCAAGAATCGTTTGGGCCGGACGCGAAACTTGCTGGCGAGAACGTCGCGAAGTTGCGCGAGCAGCTTTCCGCAAATCGGGCCGCTCAAACCGATCTCGTGCGCGCGGGAGTTTCTCCTCACGCGCCTTACACCGTCAGCGCGCCGCAGTTGGAGATGATTTCGCGACTGGCAATCGATGAGGGCTTTCCCCTGATGATGCACGCCGCTGAGTCCGAGGCGGAGAGGTTATTTCTTCTCGAAGGTCGCGGCACTTTCGCCGATGGATTGAAGAACCGGAACATCGAGTGGAACGCGCCCGGGATCTCGACGATTCAATACTTGCAGCGGCACGGCGTGATGGAGACTAAGCCGCTGCTGGCGCATTGCATCAATGTCGATGACAACGATCTTGAGTTAGTCAAAGCCGCTAACGCGGGCATCGCACATTGTCCGAAATCGAACGCCAAGCTGCGCCATAGTCGCGCGCCTTTCGCAAAATTTCTGGCACATGGAATAAACACCGGTATCGGCACTGACTCGGTGGCGAGCAACAATACTTGCGACATTCTGGAAGAAGCGCGCTTTGCCACGCTGATGGCGCGGGTGAGTAGCATTGACTTCAGTCCGTGTTCTCAGCCGACCCAATCACAGACTGAAGTCTATGCTACCAACGCGCTCTTTGCTGCCACGCTTGGCGGCGCGCGCGCTCTCGGGGTGGACGATCAAGTCGGCGCCCTGAAAGCAGGAATGCAAGCTGACGTCGCGATCGTCACTCTCAATGGCGCGTACCAAACTCCATCGAGCAATCCAATCGACACTCTAATCTTTTCGTCATCGGGACGTGACGTGGCTTTGACGATGATTGCCGGGAAAGAAGTCTATCGCGAGGGTTGCATCACTACCGCCAGCGAAGTGGAATTTCGCAACCGGTTGAAGCTGGTGAGAGTGAAGATTGATCAAGGCTAGCCAGCCTTCTCAACTCGTCTTAATCGGTTGTATGATGCGCGCATGATGAAGTACTCAAAACTCTTAATCGCGACCATCATTTCGTTCGTGGCTTTGCTGGCAACGTCGGCGACTTCGGCACAAACAACCACGACGGCAACTCCGAATCTGCCTCCGATCAGTCCCATCAATCCCACGATGACGTCGGCTTACAACGACAACGAGAAGGAGAGCGTGTACGCCAAGTGGACTGACTACAAACGCAACCCAAATGCTGAGCAGCAGCGCTTCGCCTATCCAACTGCGAAGGAATATTTGCGGCGTTGGGGCGGCGAGAAGGACGCCGAGACCAAAGAGGTCCAGAGATGGGTAACCGAGTACGAGCGCCAGATGTACGCGCGTGACCTGTACAAGGCCTATGATGCGAAGACGTATCCGAAAGTATTTGAGCTGGGGCGTGCGGCGGTGAAGTCAGATGCTGAGAACTTTGTCGCGCTGAGCTTGATGGTCGAAGCTGCTTACGACAATTCCCTGAGTGGCAAGCAGGAGTTGAATTCAGAGGCAGTGGATTATGCGCGCCGCGCGATCAAATTGATCGAAGATGGAAAAGTGACGCGCTCCGATCCGTTCAAGAGCATGGACGTGGCGCGGGGCTTTCTTAACTATGCGCTCGGAAATTTTGTGAAAGATGAAAATCCGATCGAGGCTGCGGCAGCCTTCGGAAAGGCAGTTCGCACTGACAGTCCCTACAAAACTGATCCGGCCGCTTATCACCGTCTCGGCGTGTCAATTCTGAAAGGCGAGTTCGCCGCTGCTTCGGCCGAATACAATCAGAAGTTTGGCGGCAAGCAAGGTTCGGCTGAACAAACTGCGATGTTGCAGCGCATCGCCCATCTCATTGAGCAAACCATCGACGCTTACGCCCGGGCGGTGGCGCTGAGCAGCAAGCCGGAACAGAAAGAGGCCCGCGACAAGATCCTCGCGCAGTTAACCGCACTCTACAAGAACGTTCATAACAACTCGGATGCGGGACTGAATGAATTGATCGCGGGAGTGCTGTCGAAGCCGATGCCTTAAGGCAGTAAGCAGTAGGCCGTAAGCAGTAAGCAGTAAGCAGCAAGAAAACGCAAAGCCGCACGAGATCGGATCGGCAACAAGAAACAGAAAACGGGCAGGATTCCCTGCCCGTTTTGCTTTTTCTTCTTACCGCTTACTTCTTGTTTTCTCGGCCCCGTCACGCGGGGCCCAAATTTGGCCTTATCAACCTTCTATCGTGGACATCGCGGTTACGGCTTTCTTTTCGTAACCGGCGATGACCACGAGGTTCCTCTTCTCAACTGCGCTTAACTGCGCGTCACTGTAACTTGGGTTGGCCTTGTACCAATCAAAGCTGGCAAAGTATTTCTGCGTCCACGGATCCTTAAAGACCTTGCCATGCCGCGCGTAAATTTCGTCGCGCATCTTGCGGACGTCTTCAACGAACAAGCCGTTCAGCAGCGCGCGCGTAAGCGGCTTCGTGCTGATTGAATTGTGCAGCTTGGTTTCATACGCGACGATCGTTTCGATATTCGTCTTGTCAGGGCCGGAAATCTCTTCGTCTTTGAAGTCTTCCTTCGGATCGTACCAGGGCTGGAATCCAAAGTACTGCTGAATCCAAAGTGTCTTAAAGATGCGGCCATGTCGCGCGTAGATTTCGTTTCGCAGCAGACGCAGCTCGTGCAAGCTCAATCCGCGCAGCATTGATTCGCTGATGAGCTTGTTTTCGAACAACTCCATGTCGCCCGGCGCGATGGCGACTTTCCGCTGTTGCCGGCGAATCACTTCGATCAGCGCGAGGTTCTTGCGCTCGATGTCGTTCAGGTCCTTGGGGCCATAGTTCGCCGCAGGCTTGTACCAATAACGCTCGTCAAAGTATTGCTGCAACCACGGCGTGTCATCGAAACGTCTTCCGTGGATCGCTTCAATCTCTGACGCCAGCACTGTCCACTCGGCGTTAGTGTGTTCGCCCAATTTCTTTCGCGTCAGCGCTTTGTTTTCCCACAGACGCATGTCGCCGGGCTGCACGGTCTCATGCTTTTCAGCTTCGGCGATGCGAATCACGTCAAGATTTTGGCGTTCCGTGTCGTTCAGCGCGGAGTTCTGAAAGTTCGGATCGGCTTTGAACCAGGGTCGCGATTCGAGAAAGAGTCGAATCTGCGGGTCTTTGAAAACACGGCCGTGCTTTCCGAAAACCAAGCCACGCAAAAGTTTCAAGTCGTCGATTTCGAGTGAACTTACGTCTGCTTTGGTGAGCGTCTTGGCGGCGAAGTCGTACGACTCCCATGTCTTCATCGACGGATAATCGTCCTGCGCGCGCGCGACGAATGAAGCGCAAAACAGAACCAACAGCAGCGGAAGAGTTTTGCGAAGTGTGCTAACGAGGGATTTCATCAGGATGCCTTTCTATGTAGCGCAAATTGGTAATTTGCGAACGAATTGGTTCGGTAGCCCAAGCGCAAATTGGCAATTTGCGCTACCTATCCAAAAATGTCGCGAACCTTATCGACCAATTTTTTGTCTTCCAGGTCCTGCGTTTCGATCTTCGCCAACTGCTCGAGCAGCTTGCGCTGTTCGCGCGTCAAAGTCGTCGGCGTAATTACTGAAACTGAAACAAAAAGATCGCCCTTGCCACGGCCGCCCAGCACCGGCATGCCCTGCCCGCGAACGCGAAACACGGTTCCTGTTTGCGTGCCGGCGGGAATCTTGAGATGCTGATTTTCATTCAGCGTTTGGACGCTGATTTCTGCTCCCAACGCTGCCTGGGCAAACGTAATCGGCACCGAGGCGTAGAGATTATTTCCCTGCCGCTCAAACTGCTCGTGCTCAGCGACATGAATTACGACATAGAGATCTCCCGGCAGTCCACCGAGCGTTCCCGATTCGCCTTCAGCTTGCAAGCGCAGGCGTGAACCAGTCTCGACGCCCGCCGGAATCTTCACTTCGATCGACTTCTCGCGCTCGACCCGGCCCGCGCCGCGGCAGGTTTCGCACGGCGACGTAATCACCTGGCCGGTGCCACGACACGCGCTACACGTCCGCGAAACCGAAAAGAAGCCTTGCTGAAAACGAACCTGACCGGCGCCCTGACATGTGTGACAGGTCTCGGGTTTTGTTCCGGGCGCGGCGCCCGAACCATTACACGTTTCGCACGCTTCCAACTTCGGAATGCGAAGCTGCGCAGTCATCCCCGTGGCTGCTTGTTCGAGCGTGATCTCCAAATCGTAGCGAAGATCAGCGCCGCGCTGTGCGGCCGAACGGCGTCCACCGGGGCGACCGCCCGCGCCAAACACATCGCCGAATCCGAACAGGTCGCCCAGGATATCCTCGATACCGCCAAATCCCGGCGCGCCCCAAGCCGCGCTCGCGGCGCTGCTCGAAACACCCGCGTGACCGAATCGATCGTAGCGCTGCCGCTGTTCCGCATTCGAAAGCACCGCGTAAGCCTCGGCGGCTTCTTTGAATTTCTCTTCAGCTTCAGGATCAGCCTGATTCTTGTCCGGGTGATATTGATGGGCCAGGCGGCGATAAGCCTTCTTCAAATCCTGCTCAGTCGCTGAATGGCTCACGCCCAGCACTTCGTAATAATCTCGTTTGTTAATTGCCATGCTCTACTATTAATGAACGGCCAGCAGTTCCAACCGTTTCCGGCAAAGCCACTGACCGCGTCTGTATTTTAGCTGAACGAATAAATTCGCTCAATTATTTGGTTTCTGCTTCGGTCGCCTGATTCATCATCGCGTCAGTCAGTTGCCGAGCCACCCGTTCGACGCCATCCAAAGCCATTCTGATTTCACCAATCTGCTTCGCATCGATGGCCGCTTCGCCGTCCTTGAGAACTTGCTGCGCAGTTTCCTGAGCTTCCTCGGAAAGCAAGCCGCCAAATTCCAGAAACGCGCGCTGAGTGTTCTTTACGAGGCTGCTCAGCTTATTGTTCAAATCCATTCGATCGCGCATGGCCCGATCGGTTTCGGCTGAAGTCTCGGCTTCGGCAATGATCCTTTCGATCTCTTCCTGCGAAAGGCCGGACGTCGGGGTGATGCGCATTTGCTGCTCGCGCTTGGTCGCCTTGTCCATCGCCGAGACTGACACAATGCCATTCGCGTCCACTTCGAATGAAACCTCGACTTGCGGAACACCACGGGGCGCTGGCGGAATGCCTACCAATTCGAACTTACCCAGACTCCGATTGCCCGAGGCGATTTCGCGTTCGCCTTGCAAGATATGAATTTCGACAGACGATTGGTTATCAACCACGGTCGTAAACGTCAGGCTGTTGCGCAAAGGAATCGTCGAGTTGCGCTCAATAATTTTCGTGAACAACCCGCCGCGCGTCTCCAAGCCAAGACTGAGCGGCAGCACGTCGAGCAGCACGATGTCTTTCACATCGCCAGTCAGCACGCCACCCTGGATAGCGGCGCCCATCGCGACAACCTCGTCAGGATTAATCTCAGCCGAAGCTTTCTTGCCAAAAATTTCCGCGACTGTGCGTTCGACAATCGGCGAGCGCGTCTGGCCACCAACGAGGATCACTTTGTCGATCTCCGTAGCCGGTAACTTCGCATCGGTCAGCGCGCGTTCGCAAGGCTCGATCGTTTGCTTGACCAGGTCACCAACCAATTCTTCAAACTTGTCGCGCGTCAGCGTCTTGTTCAGATGCTTCGGCCCCGAGGCATCCGCCGCGATGAACGGCAGATTAAAAGTAGTTTCACCGGCGGATGACAATTCGCATTTCGCGCGTTCGGCGGCCTCTTTCAACCTCTGCAGCGCGAGCCGGTCTTTGCGCAAATCGATTCCGGTATCGTCGAGGAACTGATCGGCCATCCAGTTCATGATCCGCTCGTCGAAGTCTTCGCCGCCCAGGTAAGTGTTGCCCGACGTCGATAACACTTCGAAGACGCCGTTATTCATTTCCAGAATCGAGATGTCGAACGTGCCGCCACCAAGATCGTAAACCGCTATCTTTTCGGTTTCTGATTTGCCGAGGCCGTACGCCAGCGCCGCCGCGGTCGGCTCGTTGATAATCCTGACGACATTCAAGCCCGCAATCTTGCCCGCATCTTTCGTCGCCTGGCGCTGCGTGTCGTCGAAATACGCCGGCACGGTGATGATGGCATCAGCGACTGACTCGCCGAGAAAATCTTCCGCCGCGGCTTTCAATCTCTGCAGCACGATGCCTGACAGTTCCGGCGGACTGTAAACGCGGCCCTGCACGCGCACTCGGGCATCACCGTTCTGAGAATCAACGATTTCGAATGGCGCGGTCTCGCGCATCCTTTGGCCCTCGGCCGAATCAAACTTGCGACCAATCAGACGTTTCACCGCATAGACGGTGTTCGACGCATTCGTCACGGCCTGCCGCTTCGCAATCTGCCCTACGAGGCGCTCGCCCTTATCAGTGAAACCGACCACACTGGGTGTGGTGCGTCCGCCTTCTTTGTTCGGCACGATCTGAACGGTGCCGCCTTCGAGGACCGCAACGCAGCAGTTCGTCGTACCCAAGTCAATCCCGATAATCTTTCCCATGTTGTTACTGCGGGCGAACTATTGGTTCTTGTGTGCGGCCACTTTCACCATCGAGGGCCGCAGCAGGCGATCCCCGATGCGATAGCCGCGGGCAATTTCTTCGGTCACAGTGTCGGGTTCATATTCGTCGGACGGCTCAGTGACAACGGCTTCATGCAGATGCGGATCAAACGGCTGGCCTACAGCGTCGATGGGCTGAATTCCCAAAGATTCGAACACGTCATCCAATTGCTTCGCGATCAGCTCGACCCCGTGAAGAAAATGGCGGAATTCTTTGGATTCTGCGGCTTCAACCGTGCGCTCCGCTTCCAGCGCCCGCGTCAAATTATCCATCACCGGCAGAAGTTTGCGCGCCACGTCCGCAACGATGCGACGATGCGTCTCTCCCCGTTCGCGCTCGATCCGTTTGCGGTAATTTTCAAAGTCAGCCTGCCGCCGAGCGGCGGTATCGCGGGCCTCCGCCAGCGCTCCCTCCAGGCGTTTTAGCTCCGCGCGCGACGCGACAAGTTCTGCGAGATCAGGGCCTCCCGTTTCAACTTCGGCGCCCTGAGGTTCTGCGACCGGATCAACTTCTAATGACGACTCGCTCATGACTGGATCGATTGCTGCTTCGGTATCATCTTCACCCTGCGACTCATCGGGCACGCCGGCATCATCACCGACGAAATGAATTGGAATTCGACTCGACGGTTTTTCGGATTTATCAGTTGCCATCGTGTAATCGAATTGGGACCGGGGCGAACGGTTCGGATTAGTGAAGCGATGCTCCACTGGAAATCGCGCGTTCGATAAAACGCGCAAGGTAGTTTACCACAGCCATCATGCGGCCGTATTCAATTCTGGTCGGACCCACCACCCCAATTGTTCCAGATACATCGCTGCCAAGGTTGTATGAGGCCGTGATGACAGCGCAATTCTTTAACGATGAGGTCATATTTTCTTGCCCAATCAGAACTCTCACGTCGCCGCCGGTGGAATCTCCGGCGAGACACTCATTCAAAATTTTAACGAGTCGCGATTTTTCTTCGAAGGTGCGAAAAAGTTCGCGTACTTTTTCAGCATTTGAAAATTCCGGCTTGCCAAAGATATTCGAGGCCCCGTCGAGAAAAACCTCGGCAGTGGCTGAATCTTCATCTTCAAAACTTCGCTCGCACAGCAGAATCGCATTCCGTACGACTGAATCGTAAAGCGCTTTCTCTTTCTTCATCAGGGCCAGGATTTCCGAGCGAATAGCAATCAGCGTTTTGCCCGCAAATTCCGAGTTCAGATAGCGCGCTGTTCGGTTGAGCTCGTCCTGCGTGAAGTCCTCGTCCAACGCAATCACTTTGTCGTGCACGATGTTCGATGTCGAAACCAACACCACCAGAATTCGATTGTCGGACAGCTTCATGAAGCGAATCTGCTTGAGCCGGTTTTCCGCCAGCGATGGCCACACGACGATGCCGACGTTCTTAGACAACTCCGACAGCACGTGCGATGCGCGTTCCATCAGACGGTCCGGCCGGGCAGTGATCTCCTGTCCGGCGCCGATGCTTTCAATCGCCGAGAGATCGTTCTCGGACAACTTCGCCGAATCGAGGATGTTGTCCACGTAATACCGATAGCCTTGATCAGTCGGAATCCTGCCCGCGGAAGTATGTGGTTGCTCCAGCAGTCCCGCCTCCTCCAACTCAGACATGACGTTGCGAATGGTCGCCGAACTCCATCCCGTCGCGCGCGCAAACTTTTCAGAAATGATGTGCGAACCAACCGCCTCACCCGTGATCAGGTGCTCTTCGATGATTGTCGAAAGCACGGCCTGCCGCCGCGAATCGGCCGTCGGGCGTCCGGACTTGGTTGTGGCTTGAGATCGAACCATGAAGTGTCAGCTTCCGCGTGAGACTGCTTCGCCAGTATAACGAATTACTTAAAATCCTCGCAATATTGGTACTTACCAGCCATTGACGGCGAGAGGAGTTTGCGCCGTTTTCCGCGCAACTGTTGAAATATTGTGAGTTATACGAATGAACTTTGTCCGCACCGTCTCGCGCCTCACTAACTCACGGCGTAATCAGCAACCTATAAGGCATTTTTCGCTTCGATCCTTGCGAGTTTGACTCGGAAACTTTCATCAACCTAACATGGCCTCGCGCCCGGTTCTCGCATGTCGCAGTCGAATCTCCATCTCAGCAAAGTCATCCACGATGCTTTTCGTCATTTCGGCGGAGGCCGCAAGCGCTTTCAGCCTGACCTGGCGGCGATTGAAGTGAAATTCTATCCGTACGCCGGTCTGCATCACACGATTCGCGTTCGTGCCGGACGAGTGTACGTTCGCATTTCCGATTTGTTGGAATCGGCGCCGCCCGAGGTGATTCGTGCGCTCGCCTTTCTCCTGGTCGCCCGCTTGCTGTCGCGGAAAGCACCAAGGGATCACGAACGGACGTATCGTGCGTATGCATTCAAACCGGAGCTTTTGCGTGCTTCGGATCTTACTCGCCGGCAGCGGGGCCGCAAGATGATTTCAACATCAAGTGGTCGCGTTTATGATTTAGAAAGAATGTTTGCGCGTCTCAATCGCCGCCACTTCGGCGGCGAAATGGAAATGCCGGTTCTCACCTGGTCACAAAGGCGCACGCGCAGCATCCTCGGTCATCACGATGCCGCGCACAACACCATTACGATTAGCAAAACTTTGGATTCGGCCGATGTGCCGGAGTGGTTCGTTGAATACATCATGTTTCACGAGATGCTGCACATCAAACATCCCGCTCGCATCATCAAAGGAAGACGCTACTATCACACGCAGGCATTTCGCACCGACGAACGTAACTATCCCCGTTACCAACAGGCGCAGGATTGGCTCGATCGGGTGATTCGCCGGCGCCAGGAAATTCGCGCGCGCGCCGCCTAAGACCCCGGCAAAACAAAACGGAACTCTATCGCTGGATCCACGTTAAATGGATTAGGTAGGTGGGCTCCTCCTGAGAGCGGGCAAGCAGAGCTGGTGATCCCGAGATCGCAAGCAACGCTTGCTCGTTCTGTTTTAGCGTAACGCAAATTGGCAATTTGCGTAGATCGCTTCACTAAAACTAATTGGCCACTGCTGGACAATGGCGCGCTCGTGCCGCTAGACTACGTCGTTTGCAATACCAACGCGGTTCTTATCTGTGCCGCTGATCCAATAAATCAAAGAAAGTAAGACAGTCCAATGGCAATTCCAGCAACCCAAATCAGAAGAGGCATGGTCATTGTTTTCGAGGGCGAACCGTGCCGCGTAGTCGAGTTTCGTCACCACACGCCCGGCAACTTGCGCGCGATGATTCAGACAAAATTGCGCAGCCTCCGCTCCGGCTCTTCATTCGAACATCGCTTCCGTTCAGCTGATACAGTTGACCGCGCAACGCTCGAGCAGCATGAGATGGAATATCTCTATTCGGACGGCTCGCATCATCACTTTATGAATACCGAGAATTACGAGCAGGTCGCTCTGAGCGATGAAGAACTCGGCGATTCGGCGCAATGGCTGGCGCCGGGACTGAAGATTCAAGCCGAATTTTACGAAGGTTCGCCGATCGGTATCGACTTGCCGCCCTCGCTCGAACTGACGGTTACGCAAACTGAGCCGTCTATGAAGGGCGCCACCGTCTCGAACGTGAACAAGCCGGCAACCCTGGAAAACGGCGTGACCATTCAGGTGCCGCCGTTCGTCAACGAAGGAGACCGTATTCGCGTAGATCCCGTCGAAGGCCGCTACATCGAACGCGCAAAGTAGCATAAACTTCGGGCTGTAAATCATGTACCTCCTGTACAGCCTGCTTTTGACGTTCGGTTTTGTTCTGCTCTTGCCGCGATTTGCTCTCGACGCATTTCGGACGCGCAAGTACGTCACCGGCTTGGGCGAACGTCTCGGCCAGCTTCCCAACTTCAAAATCGATGGTCCAACAATTTGGCTGCACTGCGTTTCGGTCGGTGAGACTGAAGCAGCAAAGCCGCTAGTGCGCGCCCTCAACGAGAGATTTCCGAACTATCGTCTGGTAGTTTCAACGACAACAGTCACTGGCCAGCGGCTCGCGCGGACCGCCTTTGCAAAAAATGCGGCGGCAGTTTTCTATTTTCCGATCGACTGGACTTGGGTGGCGGGTCGGGTCCTGCGCAAGGTTGATCCAGCCGCGGTCTTAATCATGGAAACCGAGCTGTGGCCGAATTTCCTGCGCGAGTGTCGTCGCCGATCGATTCCAGTAGCGATCGTGAACGGCCGCATCTCGCAGAAATCATCGCGGCGCTACCAAATGATTCGCGGATTTGTGCGGCGCATGCTGAATGATGTCTCGCTTGCGCTGATGCAGTCCGAACAGGATGCAGCCCGCATTCTCGAGCTTGGCATTGCGAGCGACAAAGTTCTGGTGGTCGGAAATCTGAAGTTTGACAGTGCCGGAATCTCTATGGCGGATCAAGGCCTGGCCGCGGGGCTTCGCGAACGGTTTGGTTTTTCCCGACAACAGCGAGTGATGGTCGCAGCCAGCACCCACGCGCCAGAGGAAAAGGTCGTGATCGAAGCCTTCAAGTCGATCAAAGCTTCAACTCCGGATCAACGAGTTCGGCTCATCATCGCGCCGCGACATCCCGAGCGATTCACTGAAGTCGCTGACCTTCTTTCATCCTCGAATTACAATTGGGCGCGTCGCTCAGATCCGGCCAGAGACGACGATCACAATTGCGAGATTGTGCTGCTGGATTCGATTGGCGAACTGCGCGCGGCCTTCGCGGTCGGCGATGTCGCCTTCATCGGCGGCAGCATCGCGCCGCATGGCGGACATAATGTGCTCGAGCCGGCCGCGCAAGGTGTATGCGTCGTGACTGGCCCGCACACTCAGAACTTTACCGCGATTGTGAACGGTTTGCGTGACGAGGACGCGATTGCGCAGTTGCCCAACGTGGCTGATGCGGCTGCAGTTCTGGCATCGACAATCAGCGAGCTCTTAATCAACGACTCGCGCAGGATCGAAACCGGGAAGCGGGCCAAAGCTGTCTGCGAACGAAACACCGGCGCAACCCAACGCGCCCTTGAACAAATCGCAAATTTGATTGACGTTCGTGAATCAGACGCAATTATCCCGTTGCCCTCACTTCATGTGAGCACCGCTGCCAAATGAATCGCGCCGCCAGCATCGCGTTGCTCCCATTGAGCGCTTTGTATGGCGCGGCAGTCCAGACGCGAAACGCGCTGTACCGTCGCGGCAGTTTCAAATCCCATGACATCGGGGTGCCGGTTATCTCAATCGGAAACATTACAGTTGGCGGAACGGGAAAGACGCCGCTGGTTGAATGGATCGCGAAACAACTCGCGCAACGTGGCTTGCGCGTCTGCGTTCTGACGCGCGGTTATGGCCGACAGACCACCGGTCGCCTGATCGTTTCCGACGCCGAGGCAATCCGCGCGGACGTCACTCAAGCCGGTGACGAAGCATTTCTGCTCGCGGAAAAACTTAAGGGACAGGCCGCGATCATATGCGATGCGAACCGAGTCGGGGCGGCGCGTTGGGCGATTGAAAATTTAAGAAGCGAAGTCTTTTTGCTCGACGACGGGTTTCAGCATCAGCGAATCGCTCGCAATCTGAATATTGTGACGATTGACGCCACAAACCCGTGGGGGAATGGCGAACTTTTACCTTCGGGAATCTTGCGCGAACCTCGCGAATCTTTGAAACGCGCCGATTGTGTGGTCATCGCTCGAGCGAATCAATCTCAACTTGTCGCCGATCTCGATTCGCAAATTACCGAGATTTGCGGCGACGTTCCGACGTTCTTGTCGCGCATCAACCTCGCCGACTTGCACCACTTGAACTCTGCCAACCAAGCTAATCCGGATTCTCCGGTGGCGGCCTTCTGCGGGATTGCGAACCCTGAATCCTTCTTCGCGATGTTACGCGAAGCCGGCTACAACCTCGTTCATACACAAATTTGTCGCGACCACAAGCGCTACACCCAAGCCGACATCGAGCGCATCATCGCGCACGCAAAGGCGCACGGCGCCGAAGCATTGATCACAACTGCAAAAGACGCGGTGAAAGTTCGATCAATGAGTTTCGCTCTGCCTTGCTACGTCGCAGAACTCTCGATTGAAATCGATCGTGAAGAAGAGTTTCAGAGATTGATTCTTAACGCCGCGCAGCGGTAGCCCGCCGATTTTTTAGTTCCCAGGCGAAGTGGTGGGTTTAGTAACCGTCTTGACAGTAGGCGAAGGCTTCGGTGGCGGCGGCTCTTCTTCTACTTTTCGTGGTGTGGGCCGAGGTGTTGCCGACTCGCGCTGATTGTTGTTACGGGACGAATTCGTGTTTTCGTTCGCGCCGAAATTCCCTTTGACGACCGGCGTTACTTCTTCAACTGGTCTCGCGTTCGAGTTAGCTTCGCGCGGAGTCGGCGCAGGAGTTGGTGTACCCAGCGGGCGCGCTTGAATGTCGCGTTCGCCTTCTCCCGTCGGTGTGCCGGCGGATTGCACCGGTTGGCTGTTGGGATCGGGAACCAATCCGGGCTGCTGCGCAAAGTTCGCGTTTGGCTGCGCCGTTTGGCCGCTTCCTCGCGTCAGTAGAAACACAATTCCAAATACGGCGATCAGCACCACCGCCGCCGGAATCATGATGCGCCATGGATTCGTCGTCACCACTGGCGACGCTTCCGGAATCATTTGTTGGTAAGGCGTCGGCTCGCGGCGCGGCTGGACAACCGTGACCTCGTCGTCGGTTCGCGGCCGAACCACGGTGACTTCATCGTCATCAGCGGGCACCGGCTCATTGACCGTCGTCACGGGCGCGGCGGCAACCGCGGGTGCTCCTGCGGCCGCAGCACTGAACGCTTCTGAGAATTCGCCCGCTGTTTGAATACGATTATCTGGCTGTTTGGCGAGCGACTTCGTAATTACTTTTTCAATCGCGGCCGGTAAATCAGGACGAGCATCGAGAATCGAAGGTGGAGCGTCCTGCACCTGCTTCATCATGATTACGGTCGGCGATTCACCGGTGAAAGGGACTCTTCCTGCCAGCATTTCATAAGTGATGATGCCGAGCGAATAAACATCTGAGCGCGCATCGATCGGGCCGGACTGCGAACACTGCTCGGGCGACATGTACTGCGGCGTCCCGATGACCAGGTTTGGCGCGGTGATGTCGATATCACGGGCGCCTTCCGGCTGCTGAATCTTGGCAATGCCGAAATCCAGAACCTTCGCCCAATCGCCACCGTTGGTTTGCGACAGCATCACGTTTTCGCTCTTGAGGTCGCGATGCACGACACCTTGTTCATGCGCCGCATCCAAAGCGCCGGCGACTTGGCGGACTATTTCAACCACCCGCTGGAGCGGCATTGAGCCCTCGCTCTTGATGATGTCTTTCAGCGTGCGACCATCGAGATACTCCATGACGAGAAACACGACGCCATTCTCGTCTTCTCCAAAATCGGTGACAGTCACTGCATGCGGGTGTGAAATGCGCGACGCGGCTTTCGCTTCTCGCGAAAATCGGGCGACCACATGATCGTCGAGAGCCAGCGACGGCCGCAGCACTTTGATCGCGACCCGCTTGTCCATCAGCACGTGCTTGCCTTCATAAACCGAGCCCATGCCGCCGCGCTTAATTAATTTTTCGATTGCGTACTTGTCCGCGAGAGTCTGACCGATGAGAGGATCGTCAGGCCGCTCCAGCACTGCGGCATCGAGAGGACACAGCGTGCTCGTGTCAGAGTATTCCTTGCCACAAAGAGGACAAATTTTCATGTGATCGATTTTCGTGCGCTGAGTGGAGAGCGTAGCACAGCAAATTTGAGCCAAGCAAAGTAGGGGCCAACGAAAAACGAGCGCGACTTTGCGCCGCGCTCGTCTTTTTGTGTGCGATTAGTGACCGCTTACGCGCCGCGAACGACTGTAAAAACGATCAGCAGGGCAAACAGAACCAATGACTCGATCAGGGCGAGGCCCAGAATCATCATCGTCTGAATGCGGCCGGCCGCGCCGGGATTGCGGGCAGCGCCTTCGCAAGCAGCCGCGCCAATCTTCGACTGGCCGAGCGCGCCGCCGAAAACGGCGATCGCGAAGCCAATGCCTGCCGCGATAGCGATGTAACCACGATGGTTCGAACCGCCTTCCGCAGCCTGGGTCGCCGGCTGCGCCACGGCTGTAATCGCCGAAAGCATCAGGCCGAGCGCCGCAAAACTAATCATCTTCATTTTCTTCATTTCACTTCTCCTTGTCGGATAAACCGACCAATTAGTTTGTGCGAATCAGCAGCAACAAGCCCGGGATGATTTCGCCCGCATCCGGTATCCACCGCCCCTCTTACAACGGCGCTCCAGCGATACGAACTATGAATTAATTATGTTGGTCTTGTTCGTAAATTCGCATTCCTGGCGCTTCAACGTGCGCGGCGCGGCGCCGCATCGCTCGAAAGCGCGTTTATGAAAACTCAAGTTAAGACCGGCGCGATGGTTTCCATGCCATCATCTTTTTCCGGGTGATGGCTGTCATGCGGCGGATGCGAAACCTCGCTGATATACAACTGAGACAGCAACACAAAGACGAACGTCTGAATAAACGCGACGAATAGGCTCAAAGGCATTAACAACACCGGCACCACCCAATTTGTGTAAGGCGGCGCGAGGTGGGAGATCGTCTCCATCACCTTTTCGTCAGAAAAAATATTCGCGAAGAGACGAACGCCCAGCGTGAAAGGCCGGATCAGATTGCTGATTAGCTCAATCGTGAAAATTAGCGGAGCAATCCACCAAATCGGGCCGGCGAGGTGCGCCAAATGTCCGATGATGCCGTTCTCTTTAACGCCGATGTAGTTGTAGTAAAGAAACGAAGAGAGTCCGAGTGCGAACGTGACGCTGGTCGCCGACGTTGGTGACATGAAGAGCGGGAAGAAGCCCATGATGTTCGAGACCAGAATCAGGACCGCAAACGTCATCACCACCGGGAAGTACTGCAAGCCGTGCGGACCCACGATGTCTTCCAACATGCCCCGCACCGCGAGCACGCCAACTTCCAAAGTCTGCTGACCGTGACCCGGTTCATCTTCGGAAAGCCGTCCCTTCATGATCCAAATCATGACCAGGCTGAGGATGCACGCGATGACAAACATAATTGTGTACCAGGGGATTGCGTTCTCGGGCGTGTAAGCACCAAACGCCGACTCGGGCGTGGTGCCAAACTTAGCGAGAATCTTGGTCCACAGCGGGTGCGTGTACTTCATTTCAAAGTTGTACGCGTACTCGCCAAAATACTGGTTCACCAGCCGCACGATAATTGGCGCGTGCTCTACAGCCTCTTCGGCTTTCTCTGCTTGCTCGGCAAGAAAAGCGAACATTAAAACGATTCCTCTCGATTGATAATTACTAAGTAGAACTGTCGTAATGCTTCAAACATTAGCGCCGGCACGAATGCGCAAAGCCCGGCGAGGGCGGCCGCCAGCGAAACAAGGTTTAGTTGATAAGCAGCAAAAACGACCGCGCCGACGACAAAATAGCGCAGCAAATAGCGCAGGCTTCTCGCGCGTCCTTCGCTCGTCCTCGCGTTCAAGTTGACGATCGCGACCACCGAAGAATGCAGCCAACGATAGTTGAAAATCGAGAGCGCGCCGCCCAGTAACAGTCCGATCGTGACGCGCCACGGCGCCACGAAGGCGGCGATTACCACGGCAATCACGACACTAATGGTCATCGCGCGAGCGATGCGCGCCTCAAGCGCACCCGCATCCTGGCCGGTGACCACGTCACCTGTCACACTGTCAGCGATCTGACTCATAAATTAAGCGAAGGATTTTACATGGGAGTCGCGCAAATTGGCAATTTGCGCTGCATCATCGCAACTGTCTTGGCGGCGGTGGTGGTTGCGTATCGTCAGACCGCTTGCTTCCTGTTTCCGAAAGCATCTCTTTGATTGCACCTACGCTCGAGAGCATGCTCGCCGTCTCCACCGGCATGAAGATCACTTTCGCGTTATTCCCCTTCGTCATGTCGCGCAGACTCTCGATGTAGCGAGTAGTAATCAAATATTCCGCGGGATTACCATGCTCGTGCATTGCTTCTGCAACCAAGGCGATGGCCTGAGCCTCGCCTTGAGCATTTCGCTGTCGTGCTTCGGCAGCGCCTTCGGCGGCGAGGATCGCGGATTGTTTTTCACCTTCGGCCCGGGTCACAGCGGCTTGCTTCTCGCCCTCGGCACGCGTAATCGCGGCTTGCCGGTCGCCTTCCGCTTGCAGCACCAATGCCCGTCGATTCCGTTCGGCGGTCATCTGTTTTTCCATGGTGATACGCACGTCTTCAGGCGGATTGATGTTCTTGACGTCAACACGCGTCACTTTCACGCCCCACTTGTCGGTCGCCTCATCGAGAATGATGCGCAGCTTCGCATTGATCTGATCGCGCTGCGACAGCGTGTGATCGAGATCCATATCACCCATCACGGCGCGCATGCCGGTAATCGTCAACTGCACGATGCCACCAACCAGGTCGTTCATCTCGTACACAGCCTTCACCGGATCCGTGATTTGCCAGTACACGACCGAATCCACATGAATCGTCACGTTGTCGCGCGTGATCACCGGCTGCGGGGGCAGATCGATGTATTGCTCGCGCAAATCGATCGAAGTGATCCCGCCGCGCATGTTGGTCCAATAGACCGCGCGCGGCTTGTCGAGGAAAGGAATCAGAATATTCAAACCGCTGGCTGCCACCCGGCTGAAGCGGCCCAGACGTTCCACTAACATTACGGTAGCCTGCGGCACGATCTTGATTGTCTTTGCCGCGATGATCAGCAGGACGATGCCGATGAAAAAAAGAAAGAAGATCAGCAGGAAGGCCGGCAAAACTCCTTCGTTTTGTAACAGGAAAAGGTTAGCGGACGTCATTGGGCACCTCGGAGAAAATTGGTTTCCGGGAAACTAATGCCTGGCGGCGTGAAACTATATCGGAAGCGGAGACATTGAACAATCGTGTCGGTACCGCGAGCGATAGCGAACGGATCAAGAAGAGTCTTTTGTTGATACGGCCACTTGATCCGCTCGCTATCCTCGCGGGCTGACCATGAGCAAATCACGCTACGGCCTGTTCAACTAGTTGCGCCATCGCCAGTACGACGCGTTCCTCAAACGGACGACCAATAATCTGCACACCGATCGGTATACCCTGGCTGTCATGTGCGACCGGGACGGAAACGGCGGGTAGTCCAAAGACGTTCCAGGTCTGTGAATAGCTGAAGGCGCGAAAAACGCTGATTGTTTCTCCACCGACTGCCACGCGTTTCGCCCCATGCGTGAATGCGGGGACGCTGCCCACCGGCGCCAGAATCAGCGGTGTTTGTTTCATCCAACGCAACAAGTCCTCGCGCAAACGCTCTCGCTCGACGACGGCTTTCGCGCGGCGCTCGGCAGCAACGATCTTCTCCTCGAAACTCGGGTCTTCGATTTCGTCAATTAGCGGCGCCACGAGCGGGCCAGCGTCTGCTTCCCTTCCTCGATAGCAATCCCGCAGTTGTTGCTGGGCTACATCCGCAAACAATTCGATCCACAGACGTGATCCCTCGGTGATTCCCAATGGTTGGGTTTCGCGAAGATCGAATCCAGCTTCTCGCAAAATCGCGGCTGCGAGCCGAACCGCGTTTGCAGTTTCTTCAGTAACCGGAGTGTGACCGTCATCGACATAGAAAGCGACGGACATCGATCGCAACTCGTTCGGCGTGATCGGGTCATCGGGCGATTGCGCCATTACTCGGAACAACAAATCAAGATCGGCAACGCGGCGCGCCATCGGCCCGATCGTTGCTCCCATAGCGAGACTGCCCCGAGCTTCCGGCACATGACCATCCATCGGCACGCGCCCGGTTGTTGGTTTTAGGCCGGCTATTCCGCAGAAGTGAGCCGGGACGCGAATCGAACCAGACAGGTCGCTTCCGATTCCGGCCGGTGATAAGTTCGCCGCGATCGCCGCAGCTTCGCCTCCGCTCGATCCTCCCGGCGTGCGATTCAAGTCATGCGGGTTATTAGTCCTGCCGAAGACAGGATTATCCGTCTCGTAGGGTATCGCCATTTCAGGCGTGTTGGTCTTTCCAAGAATGATTGCGCCCGCAGCTTTCAATCTGGCGACGACGGTCGCATCGCGATCTGGCACGTGATCGGCAAACAGGCGCGACCCATAAGTCGTCCGCAAACCTTTCGTATCGATCGTGTCCTTGATTGTGATTGGCAGGCCACACAGCGGACCAGACTCGCCGGACTTCATCAATTTCGCTTCGACTTCACGCGCGCGATCAATTGCGTCGTCGGCAATCGTGACGATCGCGCTCAGCGACGGGTTCATTTGTTCGATCCGTCGAAGATGCGCTTCGATGACCTCGACTGGAGATGAGGCGCGAGACCGCATCAGGCCGATGAGTTCGATTGCGGATTTGGTTGTTAGTTCCTGAGCCAGGATCGCACTCCAAAGCGTTATGACGACAGCTCCGCAGGAGCCTAATACTTATAGCAGCGGAATCGGGGTTTGTAACCCGGATGCGGTGGCCAGATGAAATCTCACCAATTTGATCTCGCCACCGCAACTTTGAAAACTCCGAGGACTTGAACTATAAACATTGCGCGCCCAACGGCGCTCAAATCGCATAGCAGAGGACGTGGAACCGAGACTTACGTGACAGATGTCACAGACTGAAGTCTGCGCCACGTGAAAGGATCGCAATCATGCATACACGAAAGAAAATTACAGTTGTGGGCGCCGGCAACGTCGGCGCGACCGCGGCGCACTGGCTCGCCGCGAAAGAACTCGGCGACGTAGTCCTGGTCGATATCATCGAGGGCGTACCTCAGGGCAAAGCGCTCGATTTGGCGGAAGCTGCGCCGGTCGAGGGGTTCGATGTGCGCCTGACTGGCGCTAATAGTTACGAAGAAACCGCCGACTCGGATGTGGTAATCATCACTGCCGGCTTGGCGCGCAAACCGGGAATGAGCCGCGATGACTTGCTGAAAACGAACGCGGACATTGTCGGCAAAGTTGTCGATGAATGCGTCAAGCGTTCGCCGAATTCCATTCTCATCATTGTTTCGAATCCGCTCGACGCGATGTGCCAGGTCGCTTTGCGGCGCTCAGGTTTTCCCAAGCATCGCGTGATTGGCATGGCTGGCGTGCTCGATTCAGCGCGCATGCGTTGCTTCCTTGCTGAAGCTCTGGATGTTTCAGTTGAGAACGTCACGGCGTTTGTGCTGGGCGGACACGGCGACACGATGGTGCCGCTGCCGCGCTATTCGACCTGCGCCGGAATTCCGATCACCGAACTTCTTTCGAAAGATCAGATCGATGCCATCGTCAAACGCACCGCGGGTGGCGGCGCTGAAATCGTCTCTCTTCTGAAAACCGGGTCAGCTTATTACGCGCCATCGGCCGCCGCAGTCGAGATGACTGAATCAATCCTGAAGGACAAGAAAAAGATTCTGCCCTGCGCTGCTTACCTCGAAGGCGAATACGGGGTGAATGGCTTGTATGTCGGCGTGCCTTGCAAACTCGGCGCGAAAGGCCTCGAGCAAGTGATCGAAATTACGCTAACCGCCGAAGAACGAATCGCTCTCCACAAGAGCGCGGCGGCCGTGCAAGAGTTGGTCAACGTACTGGGAATCTAATTCGAGGTAAGAATCAGCCACAGATAAACACAGATCGGCACAGATAAGATCAGAGTCTTTTCATCTGTGCTAATAAAGGTTCATCTGTGGCTTATTTTCGCGACTACTTCTTCAACCACCCCAGCAATCCATAAAGGACCGTCTCGCGGTTCTCCTCATAGATGGCTTTGGTGAGCGGGATGTTCATCGGACACGCCTTGACGCAGTTCTGCGCGTTGCCGCAGTTGGTGATGCCGTCGTCACCCATGATCCCCTGCAAGCGCTCGTCACGATCCATCGCGCCGCTCGGATGCATGTTGAAGAGCCGCACTTGCGCGATCGCCTGCGGGCCAATGTAGTGATCTTCGTCGTACTGCGGGCAAGCTTCGAGACAACAACCGCAGGTCATGCAACGCGAGTAAGCATAACGCTCCATCACGTCTTCCTGGTCCATACGCGGTCCCGGGCCAAGATCGTAAGTTCCGTCGAGTTCAACCCAGGCATGAACTCGCTTGAGGTGATCGAACATTTGCGAGCGATCGACGACTAAATCGCGAATGTTCGGGAACTTAGTCATCGGCTCGAGCTTGATCGGCTGATCGAGATTATCGACGAGAGCCGAACACGATTGCCGCACGCGGCCATTGATGACCATCGTGCAAATGCCGCACACCTGTTCGAGACAGTTCATGTCCCACGACGGCGGTGTGGTCTTCTGACCGGACTTCGTAACCGGGTTCTTGCGAATCTCCATCAGGCACGAGATGACGTTGAGGTTCGGCCGATAAGGAATCTCAAAGATTTCCCAATGCTGAGGCGCGCCCGGCTTCTCGCGGCGTTTGATGTGTATCTCGACAGTGTTCATTGTTGTTTTGGAGTTCGGCGACTGGTCGCCGCTTTCCAGAGCGCTGACAAGTCAGCGCACTCCATGCTCATGCTTTTGCCGTTTCTTTTTTCTCGTGCGAATAGTCGCGCTTCCGCGGCGGAATCAGCGAGATGTCCACGGGTTCGTAAGAAAACACCGGCCCTTCGCCTGAGTATTCGGCAATTGTAGTCTTCAAGAAATTCTCGTCATCACGATTTGGAAAATCAGGTTTGTAGTGCGCGCCGCGCGATTCGTTTCGATTCAACGCGCCCAGCGTGATGACCCGCGCGAGATCGAGCATATTCTTTAACTGTCGCGCGTGCGGCAAGGCCATCGTCGCCCACAGATTCGAATCGTTGATCGAGATGTGGTTGTAACGATCGGTCAACTCAAGCAGCTTCTCGTCCGTCTGCTTGAGACGATCGTTATAGCGAATGACCGTGACGTTGTCGGTCATGATCTTCCCCATCTCGTCGTGCAGCTTGTATTGATTCTCGCTGCCGCTCTGCTTGATCAACTTGTCGTTGAGCTCTTGCTGGCGCTTGGTTTCCTGATCGTAGATTCCGTTTGACCCGTTGCGTTGCACGTTCTTGGCCCACTCGATCGCGGCCGGCGCGGCGATGAATCCGCCGTACACGCAACTCACCAAAGAATTCGCGCCGAGACGGTTCGCGCCGTGAATCGAGTAGTCGCATTCACCCGCCGCCAGCAACCCGGAGATGTTCGTGCGCTGATCGAAATCAACCCACAGCCCACCCATCGAGTAATGCACGCCGGGAAAGATGCGCATCGGCACGTGCTTCGGATCGTCGCCGACGAACATCTCGTAGATTTCCAAAATCGCGCCGAGCTTTTGCTCCAGCGTCTCAGGCGGGATGTGTGTGAGATCGAGATAGACCTGGTTCTCGCCATTCACGCCCATGCCCTGCAAGCAGACCTGGAAGATTTCGCGCGTGGCAATGTCGCGCGGAACCAAATTGCCGTACGCCGGATATTTCTCTTCGAGGAAATACCAGCGCTCGCTTTCGGGAATTGAAGAGGGTGAGCGCTTGTCGCCTTTGTTCTTCGGCACCCACACGCGGCCACCTTCGCCGCGCGCCGACTCGCTCATCAAACGCAGTTTGTCTTCGCCGGGAATTGATGTCGGATGAACTTGAATGAACTCGCCGTTCGCGTACTTAGCACCTTGTTGATAAGCAGCCGCGACGGCACTGCCGGTGCACACCATCGAGTTGGTTGACTTGCCGAAGATCAAACCCGGTCCGCCGCTCGCGATGATCACCGCATCCGCCGGAAATGCTTTCAGCTCGAGCGAGCGCAGATTCATCGCCACCAAGCCGCGACAGACCTGATGATCGTCGAGCACCAGCGACATCATCTCCCAGCCTTCGTACTTCGTTACTTTGCCAGCCACTTCATGACGGCGCACCTGTTCATCGAGCGCGTAGAGAAGTTGCTGGCCAGTCGAAGCTCCAGCGAAAGCCGTACGGTGATGTTTGGTGCCGCCGAAACGACGGAAGTCGAGCAGGCCTTCATTCGTGCGCGAAAACGGAACGCCCATGCGATCGAACAAATAAATGATCGACGGCGCCATTTCGCACATCGCTTTGGCGGGAGGCTGGTTTGCGAGGAAATCGCCACCATAAACCGTGTCGTCGAAGTGCTCCCACGTTGAGTCACCTTCGCCCTTCGTGTTCACTGCGCCGTTGATGCCGCCTTGCGCGCAAACCGAATGCGAACGCTTCACCGGGACGACAGAGAAGAGATCGACTGAGTGTCCCGCTTCGGCGATCTTCATCGCCGCCGCTAAACCGGCGAGTCCACCGCCGACGATCGCGATTTTGATTCCAGCCATAGTTCTTTACATGAGCCCGGGTATTAATCCACCCGGTTTGATAAATGCAATCGCCGCGTTGATTCCGACAGCCAGCAATAATAGCCCGATTGCGATGCACGCATAACCGGTCAAACGCTGCGCACGCTCGCCAATCGTGATGCCCCAGTCAACCAGAAACAACCAGATGCCGTTGGCCAGATGCCAAACCGTCGCGGTAATACCAATGACGTAAACGATAAAAATCCAAACGTTGTGAAACTCGCGCGAGACGATCTCGAAGCTCTGTTCCGGATGATGAGCAACTGACAAAGTATTCAGACCCGGTATCATTCCGAACCTGAAATTCAGCACGTGGAACGTGATGAAAAAGAAAAGGATGATGCCGGTGACTCGCTGAATTGTGTAGAACCAATTGCGCGCGTATGGGTAGTGCAGATTGTTTGGGCGTGCTTCGACGGTAATCACGAGCCCATAAACCGCATGATAGATTAGCGGAATAAAGATGCCGCCGATTTCCACCAGCAGAATGTAAGGAATCGATTGCAGATCCTTGACGGCGTTGTTGAAATCCCCGGGACCGCTGAGCGCTTTCGAGTTGGTATAAAAATGTTCGAGGAGAAAAATGCCCAGGGGCATAATGCCTGTCAACTGATGCAGTTTGCGCAGAATGAATGTTCTGCTCAGACGAATCGCCAAGGCGCTGCTCCTTTGTGGGATAAACTCAGCAAGGCTTGCGAAGTTTGCGGGAACGAATTAAACGTTTGTACGATCAAAGAAAATTATAGAGCGACAAAGCAAAAATGCAAATCAGTAACGCAAATTGTTAATTAGCGAAGGTCAAAGTCAAACCTAAAGTTAGAATGACAGACGACGATACTTCATTTTTCCCCGAACCGGTTGTGATCGAAATCACAGACGTTTTCGATCTGCACACGATTCCACCTAAACAAGTCCGGGCCGTCGTCGAAGAATATCTTTACCAGGCGCATGAAAAGGGCATTCCCGTCGTGCGCATCATCCACGGCAAAGGCATCGGCGTGCAAAGAGAAATCGTCCGCAAGGTTCTCGAACGGACTGACTTTGTTTTGGATTGGACCGACGCGCCGCCAGAGGCGGGAGGCTTAGGGGCGACGATTGCGAGACTGAGGCTTGAGTAACGTTCGGCCTTCCTGCCGTCTGTCCTATGTCCTCTGCCTTCTGCTTACTGCCTTTAATGGTGCCCCCGGCGCGATTCCAACGCGCGACCTTCCGCTTAGGAGGCGGACGCTCTATGCAACTGAGCTACGGGAGCACGTAACCGCAGAGGCTAGATTTTAGAGGCTAGAGGCTAGTCAATCAAATGGATTATGGGTTGTTCCAGCCTCTAACATCTAGCCTCTAACCTCTAGTCTCTAGCCTCTAACCTCTAACTCTGATACTTAATCAACGACCGCACGTCATAGCCCTGCAACTTGTCGCGGCCTGGCAAGAATTCGAGTTCCACGACGAATACCAGTCCTTCAACTTTCCCGCCCAGCCCTTCAACCAGATTACAAACCGCGCGAGCCGTGCCGCCGGTGGCGAGCAAATCGTCGGCGATGATCACTCGATGGCCTTCGCCGATGGCGTCACGGTGAATCTGCAAAGTGTCCTGGCCGTATTCGAGATCGTAAGAGATCGAGGCCGTCTCGGCGGGCAGTTTCTTTGGCTTTCGCACCGGCACGAATCCGGCGCCAAGGTGATAAGCCAACGCCGGCGCGAAGATAAAGCCACGCGCTTCAACCCCGACGACTGAGTCGATTTGCACGCCTTCATATTGGGCAGCGAGTGCATCGACGGTCTTTCGTAAACCTTCCGGATGCTTCAAAAGCGTGGTGATGTCATAAAAGTTGATGCCCGGCTTGGGAAAGTCAGGCACCTCGCGAATCAGTTGTTTCAGTTCATCCATAGTTTTCGATTGGGCTTAATTTTTGAATTCTTGATTCCATCCGATGACGCTAAGGCCAGATTTTCGAGCGGCTCATGATATCATCCCCCGCGTTCTTTCCGTTTCCCCAGCATCGAAAAACTTAACGCAGAGCCGCCGATGATGCCTCGTCTGCTAACCCGCGTGCTTCTCCTGTTCGCAGGCTGTGGTGTGTTCGGCCTGCCCGTTCACGCGCAACAGCCGACCCAAAATGAAGATGTCGTTCGCGTCAACACCGAGTTGGTGCAAACCGATTTCATGGTTTTCGACAAGCAGGGAAACTTCATCGACAACCTGAAGAAGGACCAACTGGTGCTGAAAATCGATGGCAAACCACGCGAGATAACCTTCTTCGATCGTGTCACCGCCGGCAGCCGCAACGAAGAAGCCCAACTCGCCGCCGCGCGCGGCAAGACGACGACGGGACCAGTCACAGCGGTCCCGCTTGATCGTGGCCGCATCGTGCTTTTCTTTGTCGACGACCTTCACTTGTCGCCGTCGAGTGTCACTTACGTGCGGGACACGCTTAAGCAGTTTGTCGATCGAGACATGGGCCAGAACGATGAAGCGGGGGTGGCCTCCGTTTCAGGCATGCTTGGTTTTGTTCAGCAGGTGACCAACAACAAGAGTGTTCTTCTGGCGGCGATCGACCGACTGCGAAGTCAAAAGACGTCTCTGCAAACGGCTGAATATCCACCGATGTCTGAGTATCAGGCGCTGCTCATCTTGCAGCACGATCAGGATGTCTTCGATTTCTTTATCGATGCGCTCTTAAAAGAAGACCCGATGCTGGCGCGGCAAACGGCGGCTGAGATGGTAAATGCGCGCGCCGGCCAGATGATCGAGGAAGGATCGGCGATTACGACTCGGACGCTGGCAACCTTGAAAGGCTTTGTCGATCTCGCCGCCAACATGCCCGGCCGAAAGATTGTGTTCTTCATCTCCGACGGGTTCTTCATCGATCGAAACAGGTCCGATAACTACGACCATTTGCAGCGAATCACGGCTGCGGCGGGGCGAGCCGGCGTCGTCATCTTTTCCGTCGATTCGCGCGGGCTGACCACTGGTCTTCCCGACGCCAGCATGTCAGTCGCAGTAGATCCATCCGGCCGCTTGCAGCGCGCGGCCATTGGCGAACTCCGTGCGTCGCAGGACGCGATGAATGTCGTCGCCAGCGATACTGGCGGCCGCGCTTTTTTCAACTCTAATTCGCTATCGAATTCGGTCTCGACCGCGCTCAAAGAAACTTCTGTTTATTATTTGCTGGCCTGGCGACCCGATAACGAGGAGCAGCGCAATCCCAAGTATCGCAAGGTCGAAGTCAGTATCGCGGGCCGTTCCGATTTGGTGGTGCGCTATCGGCGCGGTTTTGGCGAACCGCCATCGAGTGAAACTGCGAAGTCAAACAACTCAACTCCGCCGCCCAAAGTTCCCAATGAACAGATTAATGCGGTGCTGCGCGGAACTTATCCGGTCACCAACCTGCCGGTTTCAATCTCGCTGAATTTCCTGGACACGGCGCGATACGGCGGCACGCTGACCACATCGATTAAGGTCAACACTCAGTCGCTCTCCATCGATAATCAGTCAGGCGGGCCAACATCTGTCGTCGATGTCGCGGGTGTGGTGCTGAACGATCAAGGCAAGTCAGTCAGCAGCTTCAATAAGCGTTTCACGATCAAGATCACGCCGAACGGAGCGGTCGCAAAGCCCCCAGAGACCGTGTTCTACAATCATTTCGCGCTGGTCAAACCCGGTTTGTATCAAGTTCGTATAGCGGCTGTCGATGTGAAGACCGGAACCAGTGGCAGCGCTTTCGAATGGATTGAAATTCCGGATTTGCAATCCAGCGAGTTGGCGCTAAGCAGCTTGATCGTCGGCGAGCGCAAACTTGAAATTGAAGGCCAGCAAGCTGAAGCAAGCGCGAATGAATCGGCCAAACCGGCCGAAATGCAGCAGGTCGTTCTCAACGTCGATCATCGGTTTGCGCGCAGTTCAGTGCTGCGATTTCTCACCTTTGTTTACAACGCAAAAACAGCGTCGGTCGAAACGAATCCGTCTCAAACGAGCGCCACAGCGACGAAGACTTCTCTTCCCGATTTGGCCGTGCAAGTGCAGGTGTTTCGCGATAACGAACCGGTCATCACCGCGCCGCTGCATAAGATCAATGTTGAGGGTCAGCCGGACATGCAGCGCGTTTCTTATGCGGCAGATTTAAAGCTCAACGATCTGTCGCCGGGCCAGTACGTTTTGCAATTGACGGTGATCGACCGGATCGCAAAAGCCAGCGCGTCGCAAAAATTCAGCTTTCAGGTAGAGTGAGGGGCGCGCAATTCAGCGCGCCAGAATCGAGCAGAGTTATTCGATTGCCTCAACCACGATCTGTTTCTTTTCGCGCGAACGAATAATCGAGAGCGTGTGTTTCTTTTCGCTGGCGAAGGGCTGGCTCACTGTCCAGGAGCTGCCGGGAGTCAACGCCTTTCCGTCAACCGATTCAATTACGTCGCCTTCACGAATGCCGCCCCGGGCCGCCGCGCTGTTTTCCTGGACCGCCACGACGAGAAATCCATTCTGGGCGCCTAGACGCAAAGCCGCGCGCGGCGTTAAGGCCATCGTTTGAATTCCGATCCGTCGCAATCCGAAGAAAGCACCAGGCACCGTCGTCATCTCAATTCGCCGCTCAAACATCGGACTAAACGATCCGCCCAGCGTCACGGGAACTGAAAAAGGCGCGGGCGCAGCCGGCCGGCGAATTGTGAAGCGCACCTGCTCGCCGCTGCCGGCTTCACCCAACAACTTCGAAAATTCTTCGGCGCTCTTTACGTCCGTTTGGTTGACCTGAATAATCACGTCGCCCGGCTGTAACTTCGCCATCGCCGCCGGGGTTCCGGGCGCGATTGAAGTAAGCAGAATCCCAACCTGTCCCTTGATCAAATCGCTCACTTGATCATCGCGCCAGCCGTTGGCAAGGAATGCCGCGCGCGCCGACGCATCGACCGGTTCGCCGCGCACGCCCAGCAGAGGCCGCGGCACGCTTGCCTTGCGGGCGAGCACCCGCCGCGTCGCGGCGCGAATGCGATCGGCGCCAACTATTTTCGCCTGATCACCTTCAATCGAATCGACGATCCCGATCGTCATGCCTGATTGATCGCAAGCAATACCACCGATTACATCGGGCGTTAATTTCGCTCCTTGAACAGTGAAACCATCGAGCATTCCCGAAGTGGCCACAGTTAGCGTGGAAACCGTCGCATCGATTTTGCCGACTTTGACGTAAGTGTTTCGCGTTGAGGCTTCACCTTCAGGCGCAGCCGGTTCTGGCGCAAAAATTTGCAGCGCCTCGCCCGGTTGAAGTCTTGCGACTGTAACTTTCGGCGTCAACGCCTGCAGACCGGTGACTTGCAGGATCGACAATCCGGTTTCCGCGTCGAGACCGACCAACCGCGCGCGCAACTTCTTCCCATCAGCCGTGATGGCCCACAAGTCAGGCTCGAGGCTCGTCCTCATCAAACCAAAAGGATCAGTTGTCGCGGCGCGCGCTTTCATTTCGGGAAATGCTCGTTCGAAATCGGCCAGTTCGATCTCGGCGGCAGCTTGCGGCAATCGGGCCGCGATCGTTTTTCCATCGTCCATCACCCAGCCCGCGATGATGCTGGCATGAGCATCGCTCGTCAGTGTTTCGGGATCGATTGTTTCCACGACCCCGTTTTCGCCGTTTTGGCGCAGCAGCAAACGCAGAATCTTCACGCCGCTCAATCGATGCACAATCGTGACTACTTGAGGAGCAACACTCGCATCGCTCGAGATAACCGTCACGCGAGCAGGCGGCAAAGGAACTCTTCTGATCTGTTTCCGCGGTAAAGGCTGCGGCGCGGGCGGGGCTTGCGCCGTGGTGGTGGCGACGGTTTGTGCGGAGACCGGAGACGCAGTCAGCGCCGCCGCGAAGATCGCGGCGCCAATTACTTGAAATGAAAACTTCCTGATCATCGTCTTACCAATCCCGGCTGTTCGTCATGCTCACCGGCACCCGACTGTCGTTGAATCGTTGCGAGCCAAAGCTAACCGGCGGCAACAGAATCTGGTGGCTTCGGCCGCGCTCATCGCGAACTGTAACGACCGTTGGATTGAGCGGCGCGCTCAAGGAGACTTCGCCGGCGCGATCCTGATTCAGTCGAATCGATTCGGCGGGTGAAGCATTGAAATCGTTAGTCGTGTTTCCTGAGGTCCTGACTGCTGCCGGTCGAAAACCGTTTGGATGTTTCGGCGTTGTATCGCCTGGAACCGCAGTCGCAACCGTATCGCTCGGCGGCTGCTTCACATCAACTGGCCCAACTGACGGAACAGTCGGTGTCTTTGGCGCTTCCTGGCCGCCGTTTGTACTCAGTGTGTTCGTGGGCTGCATCGGCGTCCTCTGATTGAACCAAACCAGCCCCGCGACCACCATGACGGCCAGGGCCGCCACCGCGATTCCCGGCGTACTCATAACGAAACGAAAAATGTAAGGTTGGCGCGAGCGAGCTGAATTCTCACGAGCAATTCTGGCGCGCAAGCGCATGTCGAAATCCGCCGGCGCGCCTACCGGAGACAGGCTGCCCACCAACTCCCGCAACCGCGATCGCTCAGCTTGAAACTGTCCGCACGCCGCGCACGTCGCAAGATGCGTTTCCGTTTGTCCGCTCAAGCGTTGGCCTAATTCCGATTCGTCAATTTCCCGCCGCACCACGCGGCAATCTGTTCCGTTCATGATTGTTACCACCTAAACATAATGGCGCATCTTGTCGCGCAAGAAATTTCTCGCGCGATTGATGCGCGACTTCACTGTGCCTTCGCTCGTCCGCAAAATCTGCGCGATCTCGTCGTAACTCTTCCCTTCCACATCGCGCAGCACGAGCGGCGCGCGATACTTTTCCGGCAGCGTGCTGATCGCCCGTTTCACTACGCGGCGCTGCTCCAAATCGACGAGGTTCGCGTCCGGCAGCGGCTTCTCGTCCGGCGCGTCAAAGTCCTTCGCCTCTTCGCCTTCGCCGCCGGTCAATAATCCAGTCAAAGAAACCAGACGGCGACGTTTGCGTTTGCGCAGTTCGCTGATCGCCAGGTTCGTCGCAATCCGATAAATGTAAGTCGAGAACGCGTGCGTCGTTTGATAGCGCTCGGCCGCGCGATAGACACGCAGGAAAGTCTCCTGGGCCAAATCGACCGCGCCGTCATAATCGTTCGTCATCCGATAGATGTAACTCGTGATCTGATTTCGATAGCGGCTGACGAGTTCGGCGAACGCATCTTCGTCGCCCGCCAGCGTGCCTTCGAGCAACGCGTGGTCCGTTGCCTTTTCGACGATGACAGGCGCGGGCATGGCCGCCGCAAAATTCAAATCCTCGATCGAACTAAGCGTTCTCATCAGGCAGGAAGGGCTCTCGCTGGTACCGCAAATTGTTAATTTGCGTCGCATGCGCAAGTTGGTACCTTGCGCGTTCTATCGGTCAGTTTTCGCAAATTGCCAATTTGCGCTACGTTTTCGCGGAAATTATACATCGGCCCGCGATGACCTCAGCAATCTACACGCAGTTTTTGGGGAGAAGTTCCGGAAAGTTCGGGAGCGCCGACATCCTTATCGGCGGGTCGCCAGCATCTGTGCTGGCGCTCTTTATCTAGGGGTTACCTGACGCAGCTTCAGGACTTTGAAACAGCGAATCCTCTATTTTTCCGCCGTAGGTAATCGTCAGGATTTTCTTTTCGAGGACTTGTTTGCCGTCCTCAAGCGTAACGGTGCGGTAAGGCACCTGGGTGCCCTGAGCGACGCGATAATCGTAGAACCGTTTTGTGTATTTTACCGGAGTCGAGGATCCTGGCGGCGTCTCTTCGTACTCGAGCGACAAGATGCGAAAGGTGCGTGCGCTGATGAAGTACCTCGTCTTGCGATTGGCTTTATCAACCAAATCGATGACGTATAAATCGATGCCCTGCTGTTTGTCTTTGCCGGCTGAGCTGATTTTCGATTCGTTTTCTTTGTAGCGCAGCAACGCGTCGATGCTGTGTGCCTGGTCTGAAATGAAACTAGCGGCCGCGTCCGCACGCGGTGTGAACGTAGTGCCGTTAACAATTCCGAACAGCCGGCCATTACCCCAGACCAGCGAATACTCTTGTTGCGGCGTCCTGCTGTCGAGCCGAATCTTGTCTTGCTCGGGCTTCTCACCGTGAACGAACCGCAACTCGTAGCGCGTCTCCTGAGCTCGCCCGTCGGGCGACGTGCGCGTCTCTCTTCCAATCTCGATCCCGTTCTTGCGAATTTGTGATAGCACCGCGCGACCAAAACCGTTTCCGGCGATCGCGATGGCGCTTTCGGTTATTTGCTCCGCCGTGTATTCCTTGGCCTGTTCCGCGCGCGACGGAATGGTCAGGACAGACATTCCCAGGCTCGCAATTCCGATGACTAAACTGATAATTATTTTATTGCGGATGGGGGTTCTAAAAAGACTCATAACTCACCACTCGTGACTCTTAGCTGATAATCGGGAGGGCGATTGTAACACAGGGCCCTCATGAAGCTACTCCATCGAATCAATGATGCAGTCATCAGCGCGCAGGGATGCTTGCGGCGCGCAGTTTGACAACCCGACTATGGCCGCGTTAACTAATTAGTCACCCAAAACCAGGCTGTCATTTGGAGTTGATCGGATCGAACTGGCAAGTCGAACTGTGCAGGGAAACTATTTTCAAAAAACGGTAAAGGAAGATTTTTTATGAAGAAAGTCGGCATTCTGGTCGGACGGGAGAAAACGTTTCCCGAGGCCTTGATCAAGAACATAAACGAACGCGGCAAAGGCAAAGTTGTCGCCGAATACCTCACGCTGGGCGGCGTCCGCCACGACGCACCGCCCCAATACGATCTCGTGGTCGATCGCATCTCGCACGAAGTGCCGTTTTATCGCGCGACGCTGAAGCGGATGGCGCTCGAAGGGACGTTCATCATCAACAATCCGTTTTGGTGGTCGGCCGACGACAAGTTTTTCAATTACTCGCTGGCGCGTAAGCTGGGCGTAGCCGTCCCCAAAACTGTGTTGCTGCCGCAAAAAGATTACATCGAAGGCATTGTCAGCGAGAGCCTGCGCAACCTCGAGTTCCCGCTCGACTGGCAGGGCATCGTTGATTACGTCGGCTTTCCGGCGTTCATGAAACCATTCGACGGCGGCGGCTGGAAGAACGTTTCGAAGATCAATTCGCTCGAAGAGCTGATTAAGGAATACGACCAGACGGGCACGTTGTGCATGACGCTTCAGGAAGGGATCGAATTCGATCAGTTCGTGCGCTGCTACTGCATCGGGCAGGAAGACGTGATGATCATGCCTTACGATCCACGCAAGCCTTATCTTTCCGGCGAACAGTACATCTACGATCCGCACTACCTTTCGCCGGAGTTGAATGCGCGTGTTACGCACGATGTGCGCACGCTCTGCTCGGCGCTCGGCTATGACATCAACACTTGCGAATTTGCGATCAAGGACGGCGTGCCCTACGCGATTGACTTCATGAATCCCGCTCCGGATGCGGAACTGCAATCGGTGGGCGCGTTCTATCACGGCTGGGTGACTGAAGCGGTGACGAATTTAGTTTTCAAGCGCTTGAGCGAAGGAGCGCGACCAGCGCAGTATCGTTGGGATGCGCTTCTGAACCCGGCGCCGATGACAACCGACGTGGTGGCATCAGCAGCGGAGCAATCGTCAAGAACGGTGAAACCCAGGAAGCCCGCAACTAAATCACGAGCCGCGAAGAAGGAGTAAGGACGCAAAGGGCAAAGAGATTAACTCTTTGCCCTTAACTTTTGCTCTTGGCCCTTTGCTCTTAGCTCTTCGCTTTTTGCCCTTTACCCTTAGCTCGCGAACCGCCGTCGCGTCATGAGAAATCTTCTAATGATTAGCGATCCCGACCATCCAATAAGCGAAGACGACGCGAGCGCCCAACCCAGCCCGGCGATCATCTGATCGAATGAAGAACTCAGCAACGCAATCAGGAGTGCCGCAAAACTGACGCGAGCCGTCAGGCGTTGGACTCGACCCGCGCCCTCAAGCCAGTTCATCCGCCGCAGTTCCGCCGCGAGGTAATCTTCGTCGTTGTTCAGATGCGAATAGTAGTTGGTTTCTCGGCGCGCCAGGCGGGCCGCCGCCTTATCCGGAGCAATCCGCGCGGCGTCGCTGTAGTGATGAATGACGTGCGCAAGTTTGCCTTCGCTCAAGGCAACCTCAGCCAAGCCAAGTTGCGCGCGATACGAATTTTCGTCGATGTCGAGCGCGCGCCGGAAAGTTTTGGCGGCGCGAGATGGATCGCAGTATTCGAGAAAACTCTCGCCGATTCTTTCCAGTACTCTCGCGTCGTCGCGGCCGCGGCGCGCTGCCAACGTCAGCGCCGCACATGCGCGTCCCAATAAACGCGCATCAGCGAACGCGCTGGCCTGCGATTTCAACAGCCGCGCGTATTCATAAATCATGCGAGCGTTGCGCGGCTCGATGAGCAAAGCGCGGCGGAACGCTTCGGCAGACTGCTGCAAGCGGCCGGCAATTCGCAAATCATTCGCGGACCGCCTCAGCAGAGCGGCGCGGTCAAAATCTTGGCGCGAAGCTTCCCCCTGCGCCTCGCGGCGATGCTTCTCAATTCTCTTCTCAGCTCTTGCGCGCACATTTTCCAGCACGACTGATGACGCGATTCCCAGGCGGTCAGCGTCAGCGCGTACGGCCTTTACATCGACAAAATGATCGCGCAACTCGCACGCGCGGGCATCGAGAAGGTGTTCTGGGATGGCCGGTAACAGCAACTGGATCATTCGCAGGAATTGTTTGCCTCCTGACGCAAATGAAAGCACCGATTCGTCGGCAATAATCTCCACCCGATAGCGATAACGCACATTGCCGCCGCGACGCAGTGTGCGCAGGCTGGTCACTTCAACTCGCTCGATCTCATCGAGCATGATCGATGTCTTGCGTTTGAGAATTCGCAAGACGAGCGAACTCAATCCGCGGCGCATCAGCACTCTGCCGTTGAAAGTGAGCCGATCCGTCAGCACCAACACGGGAATGGTGGTCCAGGTAGTCACGATCAGAATCACGGCCGGCAAATCGCGATGAGTTCTCAAGCAAATAAGCGCCACGAAAGTGAGGATTGCCGCCACCGCAAAATAACCGCCAGGCGACATGCGCACCGACGCGAAGCTGCGACTCTGAGCGCTCTTCCGATTCGCCCGAGATTCAACGCTTTCTCGCAAATTGTTCGATGATCTTTTCACGCGTTCAAGCTTATTTAGACGGACAATCGACTGGAATATTCACTGAAAAGTTGCCACGCGACGTTCCAGGTTCAGTGTATCGCAAGTCTGCAAATTGAACGAGCGCTTGGCCGACGCAGTTATCTGAATCGATTTTCTCAATTGGAAATCTTGCAAAGCCCAGCAGCACCTGAGCGCGGCGATCCTTTTCGGCAATCGAAAGCAATTGCGAGCCTCTTCCGGTGAGCTTTTCGATTCGCTGCGGCGCTGAAGGGTCTTCGCCACTAATTACAAAGCGATACATCGCGCGATCGGTCTCTGCGACGCATTGCCAGGTGAATGGAGTTGCTATTGAGGGCATCGCTGCGGCTTTGATTAGTCGCTCGCCTCGCGCGTCGGCAAGCTGGGTGGCCACGATGACCGCCTTGTCGTACGCACCGCGATGAATCACGGCCAACACGCCCCAATAGCACACCACGAACAGCAGCGTGGCAAATGCGATTGCGCGACCAAAACGCTTTGCAAATCTCGAAAATCGCAGGGCTGTGAGGATCACGATTCCGACCATCCAAATCACAACCGCGATCTTTAGTGCGGGGCCCGCCTCGCGGTTTCGGGACGCAACGATGATGAGTGACGTGCCCAGCGTGGCCAACACAGCCCAGGCGAGCGTTCGGATTTTGGTGTTACTAGTCAGGAGAAACGCTGCGCCGCCGAGCACCAGCCACAGATAAGGATCGACGATGAAGACCAAGTCGCCATAGAACCATCGTCCGCTCCACGGCAGCAGCGGGCGCACCCCGTAGTTGTTCGTCCAGTCCATCAGCGGATGTGATGCGGCGGCAATCATCGACGCGAGCACAAGCCCGCGAAATCGAATTCGAGTTTTGTAACTAGTCAGCGCGCCAACTATGCGTTCGATCACCAATGCAAGAACGGGAACCAACAAACCGATCGCCATCGTTCCAACGATCGAATGCGTAATGCCGCGATGGTGCTGAAGCAACGTCCATCGATCGCCAAAGAACAGCGTCACGAAATCGGCGTCCGCGGCATTTGCCGAAGCCAGACACACGACGGTCGCGTACGGTGACAACCGTTCGAGACCCGCTTTGGCTGCCGTCAAACCAACGAGCGAGTGCGTCAGATTGTCCATGCTTGATTTTGGATTAGATCGGCTCGGGAGTTATCACGGTCCAAAGGCGAGCGGCGAAGGAGGAGCGGGGAGTTGCGCGTGCCGCGTTGGGTCGACCTTGAGAAGTTCCTGCGACGCTTCGCGTGACGCCGCAGATTCGGGAATTGGCTTGCCGTCCTTGTCGCGCGCGTTGCGTGCGGTCGAGATAATGTTGAAGAGAATGTCTCCTGCTTCTTTCTTCTTGCCTTGCTTCTCGTAAACCACAGCGAGCCGCAAGTTCGCACTATCAGTGGTGACGACTGTTGAATTGAGCTTGGCCAGCTCCCCATAAATTCGCGCGGCTTCATCGAGCTGTCCGTCCGATTCTTTCGCTTGCGCCAAAGCGTACTTTGACAGTACCGCAACGTCGCCGCTTCCTTGTGCCAGGCTAGCCAGATCGGTTTCGGCTTTCAGACGATCGGTGACGAGTTCGTTTGTCGCGATGAAATACTGGGCTTGGGTGCGATAGGGATCACCGTACTTCGCGGCGATCTTTTGGAACTCGCGGATGGCGGTTTCCGAGCGTTCTTGTTGGCTGCTGAAAACTGGATCCTTCGATCCTGGTGGTGGCGCCGGCATGATGTCGGCGGCGTTGATGGCTATCGCCCGGCCCATCGCGGCCTCAGCTTCTTCGGTATGCTTATGTCGCCAGCGGACGAAAGCATAGATACCGATCGCGATAACGACCACGGCAATCAGCCCATAGAGAATCTGCTGCCGCCGTCCGGCCACCCGGTCGGCGAGGCGATCGGCGAGCAGCATTGTCGTATCGCGAAAGCGGTCATGTTTCAGCTCGCGCGCGCGTTTCTTCTTGTATTTAGCCAACCAGTTTCCTCTTGCAAGAATGCACGGTAAAGTGCGTTCAAATTGGTGTATGATCGCGGAAACAGCGAATGTAGCGACCGCTCCGAACGTTGTCAAGCGAGGCTGCAACGCAAGTTCGCATCCTGCGGACGAACCCGCGACCGCCGACTTTTGGTTTGAAATTGAGGTACGTCAGCTCGACCGCAACGCGAAGGCGGTCAAGTGTCATCAAACAGTACGATGCGATTAGCTACTTACAGCATCAGATGGGAACAAAACAGGCCGGCTGGCTGTCTAAGTGAGCGTGTGTCCGGGAAGCGATTTCGAACGCTGCTTTTTGAGCTTCCCGACCGAGGGGGTGCCGAGTGAGCTACGGAGAGCAAATCGCCCTCCGCGCACATGCGGACCTTGAGGCCGTTGCTTCGGCAACGCCGTTGGATCTGCGTCCGGCATCCGACGATCAGTTCCTTGAAAGATTGCGCCGGGGCGAGGCCGTTGCGTACGAGCAATTGGTCGCTGAACATTCGAGCGATGTTTATGCGCTGCTGTTCCGTTTGACGAGCGACCCTGAAGAAGCGCGCGACCTGACGCAGGAAACCTTTCTGCGAACTTTTCAGAACATCGATCGCTTCCGTGGCGATGCCAGCTTGAAAACCTGGATTTATCGCATTGCGATCAATCAGGCTCGCAACCGTTGGCGCTGGTGGCGCAGGCGCAGGCGCGACGTCACAGTTTCACTCGATGCTACGGATGAACAGAGAGATAAGCCGCTCGCGGCGACATTGCCGAGCAATGACGATCTCAACCCTGAAAGAGGGACGTTGGCTCGAGAGCGCGAGGCGCAGTTGCGCGAGGCGTTACTCGGATTGCGACGTTCGTATCGGGAGGCCGTGATACTTCGCGACGTCGAAGGATTCAGCTACGAAGAGATTGCCGCCACTCTTCAGATCAGCATCGGCACCGTCAAGTCGCGAATTTCGCGCGGACGAATGGAATTGCGGCACACGCTTGAAGGATCTTTGTAAATCGAATGGTTCGTCTGCCCCGGTGTCACGGAAAACTCGGTGCCAAGTTGGGTCGAAGTGACTGCTTTGCAAGAAGGCCGGGCGATCAGCCGGCGGGAGCGATTTGAAACGGGCCAGCAACAGCGCGTCGCTTTCGCTCCCCGGGCTGAGCTAAGCGTGAAGAGGTTCGCGAGCCATTCGGAAAAACGAGAGGTTAGAGGTGAGAGGCCAGACGTCAGTTGAAAGCATTTCTGGTGACGGCTACACGTCAACGATTAAACTGGAGGGCATTGGTTACTTGCCTCTTACCTCTAATCTCTAGCCTCTGGATCGTGCTATGAGTTGTGACGAAATCCAACAGTCGCTTTCGCTTTATGTTGATGACGGGCTGACGCTGGAAGAGCGACAAGCCTGCTATCAGCATCTGGAAGTTTGTCCGGTATGTCGCGCGCATGTGGTTGAGTTGCGAACCTTGCGGAGCAATCTTGCGAATCTTTCCAGGCCCGTTGCTCCGGCCGATTTAGTTCCGCAGATAAAGGTTGCGCTCGCGGCCAAAGCCGCGGAAGTTCGTGCGCGCCAAAGAGCAACATCAGTCGATCGGTTCAACGAGTGGGCGTTGAGGTGGCTGCAACCGCGGCCGATGCGTTACGCGTTCAGTTCCTTCGCTTCAATCATAATTTTTTCTGCCGTGTTCGCGGCCCTGCGCCCGCACATGATCGCTTTGCATGAGGCGACGCTGGCCTTTGAGCAGGTGCAGCTTGCGACTACTCCGGATGAATATTTTCTCCTTGCGGAATATGACATCACGAAGCCAATCTCACCAGAAAGTTACGCGGCTTTGCGCAAGAAGGTTAATGGTGAATCACCGAGTCTCAATCCTAACGGCGCGCTGGCAACTCTGGGATGGCAGGTCGATCAATATCGAGATCGGCGGCAAGGTGATGACGATATGGTGATAGTCGCCGACGTCTTCACAAATGGTTCGGCGTCGCTCGCTAACGTAATGCACGCACCGCGCGACCGTCGGGTGCTGGAAGATTTCGAGAAAGCTTTGCGAACGAATGCTGCGTTTGTCCCGGCCGCACTCGACCGCCGGCCAGAGACAATGCGCGTCGTGTTTTCAGTGCAGCGCGTGGACGTGCACGATCGGAGTTATTGAGTGTCTGTACCGCGAGCGCGAGCGAGCGGATCAAGCGTCGCACTTCATCGAGTCTTGCGTCTTACCCTCCCTGACGGTCGGGCTTCTGATGCAAACCGCGCCTCGATCACGCCCTTTCTTTCCCTTCCAAATTTCGCGGTCATGGTCGGATAGGTTTCGATCACAGCAGGCAACGATTCCGCGCCGAGCAATTTTTCAGTGCGCTTGATTTCCTTCACCGAAGCTTCGATTTCCATGAACAAACCAAACGGAAGTTCATCGATAACGACCTTCACACCATCGACCTTCCAGCGCGCGCGGCGCTTTTCGTAAACCACCGCGGGCTGAAATCCGAGCGACCTCAGAATCCAATCCATTCCGTCAGGGTCGGCGATCGTAACTTCGTGTTCTTCCTGGTGCTTGATGGCTGACTTGCTTGGTAAGCGACGCTTGAATGTGAGATAAGCGCGGCCGTTCACGCGACGCAGACGCAAAGCGATGCCACCTAAGTCCAGGCGCCCGCCGCGATAGATCGTGTTTTCTTCGTGTTCCAACTCGCTCGGCGTCAGCGACAGATCGCGCATGCGGCGCTCCAGCACCTGGCGTTGCTTTTTGTTGAGACGATACTTCTTTTCAATTTCAATCGGCATAGCGGCAAAGGGCAAAGGGCAAAGGGCAAAGGGCAAAGGGCAAAGAATTCGACAAAGAATATTAGGTTAGGTTGCATACCGCTCCCAGCTCTTAGCTCTTAGCTCTTAGCTCTTAGCCCGCTCACGCTTGTCTCACCCAGCGCCACACTTCCGGCAGCGTAGCTTTCTTTCCGGTCATCAGCATCCCGACGCGGTAGATACGCGACGCGACCCAAATCAATCCAATGGCGGTCGCAATGCCGATGCCAAGCGACAGGAGAATCTGCCAGAACGGCGGCGTCTCTGTAACGATGCGCACCAGCATCGTGATCGGCGCGAAGAACGGAAACATTGAGGCCCAAAACGCCAGCGAAGAATTCGGACTGCGAATGATGTTGAAGGAAAGGTAGAAACCCATCACCAGCAGCAAGACGATCGGCAGCGCCAGCTGTCCGCCCTCTTGCGTCGTGGTTACCATCGATCCGACCACCGCATAAACCGTCGCGTAAATGAAGTAGCCCATGAGAAAGAAGATCACGAAATAGACGAAGATGAGCGGCGGAATATGTGGGACGGTGAACGAAGAGCCAGCGAGCCATGCCGATAACGACAGGAACGCGATCGCCCAAATCGACATCTGCGTGAGCGCCACCAGTGACACACCGATCAATTTTCCCATCATCAAGGGAAATGATCGCATTGACGAAAACAAAATCTCGGCGATTCGGGTTTCTTTCTCTTCGATTACTGCGCCCAGCACGAACTGCCCGTAAAGCAGGACACTCATGTAGATCAAAAGGCCCAACCCAAAGACGAGGAAAAAGCTCGACTCACCTTTGCTCTCTTTGCCGCCGGCGCCGGAAGTGCGGAGCGATATGGGCTCGGACATCTGCTCGACTTTCTTCTCGTCAATTCCATTTTCCACCATGCGCTGCGAGCGCAGCGCGCGATTGATCGAATTCTCAACTTTCGTTCGCGTAAACAAGTCGGCAGTATTGCGCGCGCTGTATTCCGGCTGTTCCCCGTTGAGCAGATTGGGCGGCAGAATGACGAAGCCATCGAGTTCCTTGCGCGCGACTCGTGCGTCCAGATCGTTGCGAACCTGATCGAGCGAGCGGCCATCGGCGCGGACCTCTTCGACGACGAAACTCGTCTCAGGTTCTCGGTCGCCCGGTGCGTTTGGATTGTTGAATCCAGGCGTGGCCGATTGCGGCGGTTTGCGCGTCTGAACGCGCGTGCGATCGTTGACCAACTCCTGGGCCACCCGCGCGTACATCTTGCCGGTTTGATCGACGATGCCGATTCTCGTAGGTCCGCCAGCTTTAATTCCAAACATCACCGCTGGCACAACCGTAAAGCCGACCAACAAAAGCGGCCCCAGAATCGTCGCAATCACGAAAAATTTCGTGCGCACCCGCTGGACGTATTCGCGTTTGATAACGGCGAAGAGTTTTTTCATCCGGCTTTCTTCACCTCTTCGATAAAGATGTCGTGCAAGGAAGCCTCGACCAGCTCGAATTTCGTCACAACAGCGCCAGTATCAACCAGTCGCTTCAACAACACTTGTGGATCGGCGCCCGCCACCAGCAACACCTCGAACTCGTCGCCGACTTGTCGAATATTAGCCACGACTTCGGGATCGTTAAGCAGCGCATCGCTGCCCTCGAATCGCAGCGCCACGGCGTTGCGCGCGCGGCTGCGGCGAATGTCGCGGAGCTTGCCATCAAGAACCTTGCGCGATCGATTGATCATGCAGACGTCGTCGCAAAGCTTCTCGGCAATTTCCATTTGATGAGTTGAAAGGATGATTGTCTTATTCTCGGACTTTAGCTCGAGGATCGTGTCCTTCATGATGTCCACGTTGACCGGATCGAGCCCGGAGAACGGCTCATCGAGAATCAGCAGGTCCGGATCGTGAATTACCGAAGTGATGAACTGAACCTTTTGCTGCATGCCTTTGGACAATTCTTTCGTGCGCTTATCTTTCCAGGCACTGAGCTGTAACTTTGCCAACCAACGATCGATCCTTGTGTCGGCCTCTTTGCCGTGCAGATCTTTCAACTCAGCAAAGAAGCGAAGCTGCTCGCCGACCTTCATCTTTTTGTAGAGTCCGCGCTCTTCGGGCAGATAACCGATGCGGTCCTGTAAAGCCGTCGCCATCGTTTGGCCGAACAGCTTGATTGTTCCGGTATCCGGCGCCGTGATGTTGACGATCATACGAATGGTCGTCGTCTTGCCCGCGCCGTTTGGACCAATCAAACCAAACACGCGGCCCGGCCGAACTTCCAGACTGAGATCGCTGACGGCAGTGAAGTCGCCAAAGCTCTTGCTGATGCGATCGAGAATCAGCGTGGGTTGGGTTGAGTCCATGTGGTTGATGTTACGTCGAGGCGAGGCCGGCGGTTTCAATTGTAAGTATGCCGCGACTGATATCCACCGGGTCCGACCGTGTCAGTACCGCGGGCGATAGCGGATCAGGTGCCAGTGTCAGAACCCGGAGCGATAGCGACGGGATCAACGGAGCCTCAGCACGTGAATGATCCGCTCGCTATCGCTCGCGGTACTGACACTAGTGCTCGATCCTAAACGATGAATAAGTTCCGGTTGGATCGAGATTAATCTCTTCGACCTGATCGACGGACGAAAAACGCGGGCCGGTCGCCAACTCATGCTTGAAGGCTTCGACGCTCTGAATTGGACCTTCTGCGAAAGCTTCGACGCGTCCATCATCGAGGTTCTTTACGTACCCGACGATCTGATGACGCGCGGCGGCGCGTTGCGCAAAGAAACGAAAGCCGACGCCCTGTACGTCGCCGCTGATGAAAAATCTTCGCGCGATTTTGGTTGCCATAATTCGTCAAGGAAGCGACTCGTGTGTCGGTACCGCGAGCGCTAGCGAGCGGACCATCCAGGTGCTGAGACTCACTTGATCCCGTCGCCATCGCTCCGGGTTCTGACACTCGCTCGCGGTACTGACACGATCGAGATCCACTCGATGTTGCTCAAGTAAACCGCCCCATCTTAACGTCCTGCAACCAGCTCAACAACCGCAATCCCACCCGCCGGAATTTGCAGACTAACGCTCTGCTGATTAACTGGAATCGATCGATCCGCTGTCCACTCAGTTGCTGTCGCAATCTTGCCGCCGCGCAAAGACAACGTAACACTCGCCATCGCGCTGCGATCGACTTGCGGTAATCCCTGCTGCGGTTTGACGACGCCGTTGTCGTTGAAGAGCGTGACGACCCAACCGCGCGAATTTCGATTAACCAAATATTCGACGTCACCATCAACCTTCACCGGCAACGCCTCAGCCGCCAGATGAATCAGCAGATGCGCGACAAACGCCGGCAGCCGTTCATCCTCGCCCAGCAAATCGCGCACACCGACAAAGATCACCTTCCCTCGGCCGAGCTTGTTGATGGTCACCAACGGTTGATTCGACGGCGTTGTGATCAGCACCTGTGCGCCTTTCAGCTCAACTTGATCGAAGCGAAAGATCCCGCCGTGTAAATCCTGCGCGGATTCGTTCGGCGAAAGGCAAGTTGCGTTGTGCGCTTCGCCCGTGTCCCCGGTCACGCGCACGCCGAGGAATTCAGTCGAGAGTCCGCCGACCTGTGCGGCATTCAACACAATCGTTCCGCCATTGCGCACGTACGTTTCGAGTTTCTTTTTCCATATGTCGGACCAATCAATTGCACCACCGGCGATGGCCGCTCGATACGCATCGATCGCGTCTTGGTGCGTATCCGACGCAACCAACACATCGAAAATATTTCCGAACACGCCGGGCACAAAGGCTTGTCGCTCGCCGCTCGCCGGCTCGCCCTCGCGCACCGGACCGGGATAATAGGCCGCGCCGAACAACTCGCGCAGCGCGCGATCGCTCCGATTGATTTGCGAAACTTCGAACGGCCACTGCGGATAATCCGTCATGTCCCAGCCGTGCGCAGGATCGAGCAGGAACGCGATCGGCGTGTAAGGCGTGCCGCGATCAGGATGCTTTTCCGCGAAGCGAACGAACTCATCGGTGATGCGCCCCAGCGGGTTCAATTGAAATGGGTGATCGCCCGGGCCGGGTTTGAAGAATTGATCGAAACCCTGCTCGAGATAGATCGCCGACGCGCCCGACATGTAATAGAAGTAGTAACTCTTCCGATACCACGACAGCGACGGGCCCATCGTCGCGCCGTAGCGCGAGTGAAAAAAGTTGTCTGGCCCCGCAAAGTTCTGTTGCTTCGTGAACGTCGTCGCCGTGTCGCCAAAGTTAGGCGCGTGATAATAAAAAAACTCGCCGCCGTACTGGCGCGCCGCGCCGCGCGTGAAGGCGACCCGCATTCCAAACATCGGTTGGACCGCAGCGGTTTCGAGGCCGAGAAACTTGACGCCCCACTCGCCGAGGGCGTGCGCGTATGAAGTGCTGGAGGTGGACTGCGCCGGGATCATCTTGTCCCACATCGGCCCAGCCTGGGTCTTAAACATCGAGTTCCACTTTCGTGTCAGCGCTTCGGTGTAGAAGACTCGGTGTGCTTCCAGCAATTGCGCGCGCGTCATCGTGGGCGAAATCTTCAGATACTGTGGCGCTTCATCCCAGACGAAGCCAATGCTCTCACCGGAAATTAATCCCAGAAATTGATCGCGCAACTCGCCTTGCAAAAGTTTCCATGCGGCTTGAGCCTCCGCTTCTGAGGCAAAGCTCGCCGAGCCGTAGTTGATGAGGATTGCGAAGGGCGACTTGGTTTCCGCCAGATAGCGACGAAACGCGCTGCCATCCTTCATTAGCTCCGGTAAGTCGTTGATGTAAACGACGGGAACGACGAGCTTCGAATCGAAGATCGGTACGTCCTTCTTGCCGGCGTAAGACTTTACGAACTCATCGATCGGTTCGGCATTGAATGGATAGAGCGGACGCTCTCCAGCGGGCTTGTCGTACATCTGCCAAAAGTCTTTCGCGATGTTCCAGGGCATCACAAAGTCGCGACCACTAATCTTGGGCCGCGACCACAGCGCAGGGACCTCGTTTGTCGATGGATCGAGAAGTGGCGTAAAGGCAGTGCGAGACTTTGTCCACTCGCGCAAGTAACGCATCGCAGCGAAATCCGGTTTGCGCCGGCCTTCAGGCACGAACGCGAGATCGTTCGTCAGTAGAAAACAATCAACTTGCCGGCGCGCTTGCGCTGCCTTCGTAATTTCGATCGCGACTCGCGCCGGACCTTTCGCGAGCGTCGCCGAAGCGTGATCCCACGCGAACGTCCAGCCCCAATACATGCTCGTCTCATCGTGCGCGTCGATTACGTCTTTTGTTCCAAATTCGTGACTGAAGACTTCGCGACCTTGCTGGGTGACGCGGACCATAAAGCTTTCGGCCTTGTTAGCGAAATCCGCATAGCGAATCCAAACTTTGTATTCACCTGCGCGCGGAATTTCGAGGTCCTGATAGATAGTGCCGCGCGTTTCGTCAGCGCTCGCCGCCACAGAATTCCATTCGCTTTCGCCGCCCTGCGACCATTCAGCCGAAACACCGGGCCCGCTGATCGACCAGCCGGGAGCTTTAGACGCTGGTATTTCGAGATAAGAAGGACTCAACAATGGCTCATGTCGCGAGGTCTCAGTGATCCCGCGCATGTTTTCGGCCTCATACCAGAGGTATTCGTAATTCGCAGGGGGAGTGGGCGTTTGGGCGAGGGACACCGCTGCAGCGATTGAAGCCCACGCGGCGAACAAAATCGTGATTAGTGGTCTTAGCTGTTTCACGTCTTTCACCGCCCCAACTGCCAATTCTTGATCGCGTCAAACGGATGAACAAGCATGATGATTTCCAGAACAAGGCTGTCGCGAATCCAGAATGCGAGCACAATTTCCGTAGCGATGAAGATTGGCAGCGAGCGCAACCAACCCAGCTTCCGCGCAATCAGCAAACCGACGCCGCAACAAAGCATATCGCCCATCGAATTGAAGACCGTGTCGCCGTGATAGCCGAGCGCGGCCGTCGCTTCGCGATAGCGATCGATGACGGCGTTGGTATTCTCAAGAATTTCCCAGAGGCCTTCGAAAACCATCGCAATAACCAGTCGCCAACTCGTCGAGAGGTTTCGCTTGATGATGAACCGGGCGAACAGCAACAGCAGTCCCGCGAACATGAAGCCGTGGAGCAGATGCGTGAAGCTGTACGGATCGAGAAAGAGTTGGGATGTCTGTGAACTCCACGCATCAGCCGTCCAGAGAAATTGTGGGCAAGTGCAGCTCCATAGCCGGCCCTGCAGGCGAAGTTGGATCGCCGTCGCAATAAATATCAAGGCGATCGCCAGGGCAGGCCAGAAGTATTTCTTGATGCGCACAAAGATCGAACGTTGGAATTAACCCAGCGCGTCGAGGCATTCGGCGAGCGTGCGTTTGCGGCAGGTAAACATCGGCGTGTCGCGCAGCGTGAAACAACTTGCTTTCGTCTCGCGCAACTCCTGGAACAGATCGAGAAAGTCAGCCGGCTTGTCCGTCTCGAAAGTAACGACGAACTCCTGATCGTCGAGTCCAAATGAATAAGTCGTGTGCAGCTTGACTGAGCGATACTTTGAACCGATGCGCAGGTTTTCTTCCATCATTTCCTGCCGCTGTTCCTGTGGACGCGAGTACCACTCACGCGTGCGTTGCAGAGGACAAACGAAAAGATAATCACTCTGCCCGGGGATGACGTGAGTGCGATCCTCGGAATGTTCCGGGCAATTGCCCTCGATGAACATCGAGCGTTTGGTCATCGAAAGCAGCGAATGCGTCGGCTCGACATACTTGGCCATCGGCGTCTGGTTTAATTGCGCACTCATCTCCTGAATGGGATCGAGATCCGTGCCGATGCGCCAAATCATAAAATCAGCATTTGTGCGCAGACCGATGGTTGAGTAGCTCTGAATCAGAAGCCGCTTGCGAAAATCCTCGACGCAATCGATGAAGCTGCGCTTGCAGTCTTGTTTCGCGTTGTCGTCCAGCAGGCGCCAGTCGGGCCGCGCGCGATAAAAAGTGAAGTTGACGAATTGACGCGGGAGTTTACGCTTATGCTCTTCGAGCTCTTCGACGTTGGGCGCCAGGCGCAGCGAGCCGCGGGCTGAGTGATTATTTTGGTCGTGCTCGCTGCTCATAAATTTTTCCGATCCGAAAAGAACTTTCGTCCGTCTAATTAGTTGCGCGAGATAATTCGCTTGGCGCGAACCTATTCTGCCTGTTGTCTTTGACAGTTGGCAACTTAGCAGAGGCCGAGTCGCGCGCATGCTATACTCGTGCAGCTTTTCACAAAATTACTTTTGGAGACGATTGATGATGAGCCGGTGTGTGTTGATGCTGATCACTTTGGCCTTATTAATTTTTGCGGTTGGTTGCAAGAACTCAAGCCCGAGTTCCGGAACGCCGACGAATACTCGTTCGACCACGCAAGCGACGCCCGATCCGTTCGCCTCCGCGCGCGCGAGCTATGCCAAGGATTGCCAAAACTGCCATCAGCCAAATGGTGAAGGTGGAACCGTGAAGCTCGACGACGGATCGAAGTTGAAGGTGCCGTCGCTGCGCGAAGGGCATGCGCTGCGTCATCCCGATTCAGATTTTCTGAAGCAGATCACGAAAGGCGGGGACGGTATGCCCGCGTTTGGCGACAAGCTGAAGCCGGAACAGATGAACGACCTCATTAGATTCATTCGGCACGAGTTTCAAGGAGGCATGGCGCCTCCGCCTGAGAAATCGTCCATGCAAGATATGAAGAAATAAGTAGTCGCTTGTCAGGAACCTGTCTTTGGCTACGGTTTACTATTCACGATTCACGATTTACCATTTACGAGCCGTGCACCCATAGCTCAGTTGGATAGAGCGTTTGACTTCGAATCAAAAGGCCGGAGGTTCGAGTCCTCCTGGGTGCACCACAAGAACAAAAAGGCCGGCATTCAGCCGGCCTTCTTCCTTGAAATTCACTAGAAACTACTGCGCAGATTTGTTTACCGCGGTCTCTTTCTTCTCAGTCTTGACGTCGTTCGATGTTGCCGCTGACGAAGGGCCGCGCGTCAATCGGACATTACCGTTGATGCCGCTGATATCGATGGGCGAGCCGCCGCTGCCGATGCGTGCCGAGTAACGCGAACCAAAGTCGCTTCGATCGACGGTGACGTCAGAAATGTCGGAACGCACATTGCCGTTCATCCCTCGGGCGTTCAAATCAGCGTTGACACCGTTCGCCAGTTTGAATTCGATGCCACCGTTAACTCCGCTCACGCGGACTCCGCGAGAGCCGAGCTTGTTCAGTCCCACGGAAATGTCGCCGTTGACGCCGTTGATCTCGGCAAAGTCATTCACCTGGCCAAAATCCAAACGCCCATTGACACCGCGTACCTCGAGTGAGCCATCGATGTCCGTCGTATTCACGCGACCGTTGATTCCGCGGAATGAAAGCGCAATCTGACGTGGCGCTTTGATAGTCACTTCTTCTTTCGGATCTTTCCCGAAGAGATGGTCCCAGAGTCCGACATGATTCTGTTTGCTGCGCACGAGAATGCCCTCGCTGGTTTGTTCGATGATCATCTCGCGCCGGCGTAACGAACTCGGATTGTCGCCAGTCCGACGTACGAACACTTCAGCGGTCTTGGTATCTGAAGTTTGAATATCGACGCGACCATTGATGCCCTGAATTTCAACTCGCGCGCCCGGTTTCAACTCAAAAGTCTTGCGCGTCTCATCTCCGGAAACGCCCTGCGAGTTCTCGCCTGATGCATTCACGATCCGATTAAAGCCTTCGCGCACGCCACCGTGCGAACGCCAAAGTCCAAGCACCGCAGCCGCCACCACCAAAACTACAACAATCAGTACGCGTCTCATTTTTTTCTCCTGGATAACTCGAATGCGCAGCAGAACCGCTTTCCCAACTTAACGAGAGCCGGGCCGATGAAGTTCCGCCCAAATCAGGGCTTCTTGTTGTCGCTGATATATTTTTGCAGCTTCTTCTTGTCCGCGTAATCGGGTTTCTTTGCGAGAAACTGCTCGTACTCGTTCGCGGCCTTGTCTTTCATACCCACAGCATCGTAGAGAGCTGCCAATCGCAAGTGTGCTTCCGGACGACCGAGCCTTGCGGCCTCATTCAAATAACCAACCGCCTTCGAACCCTTCTTGATCTGTAGGTAAGCCTCGCCGAGAAAGAGATTTCCGTCGGGCGACGACGGATTGTTTTCGACAAGAGTAGTAAGCGGCGGGATCGCTTCTTCGAATTTCTTCTCACCAATTCTCAAGCGCCCGAGATCCAACAACGCCAGACCAAACGTCGGTCGAACTTCCAGAGCTTTTTGATAGGCCTTCTCAGCGTCGCCTTTTTTGTTCAGCAACATATAGGCGGTGCCGAGTTCGGTCCATGCCTGAAAATCGCCGGCGTCGGCAGAAACGACCTGCGTCAACGAAGCGACCGCGTCGTCATATTTCTTGTCGTCAATGGCGCGTTGGGCCTTATCGAACAGTGATTGATCAGCGGCGCTTCTCTTGTAGAAATCGTTCGCGGAAATAGTGCTGGGTTTTCCGCTCGAAATGGCGCCAGTCGGTTTCAGCGCCAGGTCGATATCCTGCTGGTAATCAGATCCTGGACGTCCGGCAACTGAAACATGCATGCGCGCTATCTCGGTCATGTCGGCTTCGACCGCTAGTTCATATTCGGCCGCCGGAATGTTGTTGAAGCGATAGCGCCCCCCGGGTGGTACTGTGACACGACCAATCGTTGTCGCTCCGCCTTGCGCATACAACACAATCGTCACGCTGCCGATATTGGTGGCGCTGCCTGGCGGATCCTGATGAATCCTTACATCGCCATAGAGAGTCAGGCTGCCGCGCGTTTGCGCGAACGCTGAGATAACTAAGACGAATAACAAGCCGAGCGGAAAGAACACCTTGATGAAATGCCTTCTGAATATCATGGGGCTAATTCTCCGTGAAAATAAAAGCAGGCTGCCAAGCGTAAGCCAGGCAGCCCGCCGTTGCAAATAAAAGTTCTCGGAAGTTAGAACGTGTATCGGAATCCGACCTGCATTACGCGCGGGCTTCCCTGAATTGAAAGGAAGTTGCCGAAACTTGGCGGCGCCGGCGAGTTCTGCGGATCGAGACCCTGCACGAAACCATCGACTGAGGTCAGCCGCTGGGTGTTCGTGACGTTGAATACTTCCCAACGCAATTGAAGCTGATGCCTTTCACTCCAGGGCATCGTAAACGACTTCGAGAGACCCATGTCGAGATCGATGTAACCCGGGTACCGGAAGACGTTGCGATCGCCTCGCTCGCCAGGACGGCCGCTGCGGAAGCTTTGATAAGCAGCGGTCGGATCCGAGAACAAGTTTGCCGGGTGTGCCGCATCGGTGCCGCGCGTTGGGCTGGCGCTCACAGGCCTGGTGCGCGTCGTGTAATTGCGCCGATTCCAGTTCGTGGGCCAGCCGCCGAAATCCAAAGGCGCCTCAACGGGCAGTCCTGAATTCCAACGAAAGATTCCTGTCAACTGCCACCCGCCGAGGATCGCATTCGCAACGCCACCGGTGTTCAGGAATGCTCGCCCCTTGCCAAACGGCAGTTGCCAGATCGCGTTCGCATTGATTACGTGACGCACATCGAAATCCGACACCGCCTTAGCCTGATGCACGTTCTCGGCGTTTAGAATGAACGGCGTGAATGGCGCATCGGTCTGCAATCCGGAAATATCGTCAAGCGACTTCGAGAAGGTGTAGTTAATGTCATACGACAGCGTCTCTTTGAATCGCTGTCGCAGCGTAAACGTGGCACCGTGATAATCGGACGACGCGATCGTGCTGTAAACCGCGAGCGCTCCGTATTGGCCTTGATAGAAATGGCGCGGGCCGCCGGCGAACTCAAGATCGAGTTGCGTGGTCGTCCAGTCATTGCCATTAAAGTTCAGCGCATCGAGATAGACAGCCTGCGTGTTGGTGAGACCGGCGCAGGTGCCAAGACCTGCGCACAGACTTCCCGCCGCCCACAGGTTCTCGAAGAACGGAATCGGGGTGATACTTCCTACCGGCCGATTCGCCGCCCTTGCGATTTCCAGGAGGGTTGCGGCTTGCTCCCAAGTTTGGCCAGATTTCGTATCGGTGAAGTTCAGGTTTGTCTGCACCGCGTCGCGACCGGCCAAGAGATTTCGCGCCTGCCGTCCGACGTAACCCGCCTCGAACACCATGCCCTTCGGCAGCGTTCGCTGGAACGAGAAGTTCCAACTGTAATTGATTGGCGAAACCTGATGGGTATCGAGCGAACTCTCGATGCGCGTCAAGCTGGCGCCCTTCTGCTGCGGGAAGGTGATGCTTCCCGGAACGGTAATGCCCGGCAAACTGCGAACGTCCTGGCCAAAGCCCGTGAACAAGGGCGCCGGCCGCGTCGTGACGTTGTAGGTGTTCGCGCTGATGGTTTGCGACGAGGCAAATCCCAGAGTGTTCTGCGCATTGAACGTCACGGCCAACTGCTCACCGAAGTAATCGTTCGTAATCGCAAAGCCGCCGCGAAACACGCTACGCTGCTCGCTGCGCGTGTTCTTGCCGAAAATCTTGCTCAGGAATCCATCGCCGAAATTCGGCGACCACGCCACCGCAACTCTGGGTTGAAAGTCGTTCCGATCCCAGTTGTACAAGTGATCGGACTTGTTCACAACGATCGGCTCCGTGTAGTTGATGCCTTGGGCCGAATTCACCAGACGCCGGCGGAGATACTCGCCGAGGGCGATGCTGGGCGTCGTCATGAAGCCTTGCTTTTCATAGACAGGCTTACTCAGCGCGTAACGCAATCCCATCGTCAGCGTCAGGTTGTATCTCGCTTTCCAGACATCCTGTCCATAAACGTCATAGGACTGAGTCGCGAAGTTTCGCACTGTCGGTGAACCTGGCGATTGCGGATTGCCATCAAGCCCGAAATTAAACCTCGCGGTGTATTGCGAATAGCGACCGATGACCGCGGCCAAAGCGGCCTTCAGATCATCCTGATTGCCCTTGATGGTGTAGCCCGCGCCGGTAACGGGTGCCAGCAAAACGTTCCCGGACGATTGATAAAACAGCGGATTGGTTAGCGCCTGATCGAAAGCCGCGCCGTAATCCGTGCGCAGGTTGCTGACGTTCCGAACGTTCGCGCCGAACTGGAGCGTGTGATTGTTCTTAATCCAGGAGAAGTCATCGACGAAGTTATGCACCGGATTCACGCGGCTCAACGTATAAGACTCGGTCGTCGGGATGTAAACGAAGCGGAAGAAGATATCGTTGCCGCCCGTGTCTCCCAGGTTGCTGACCGCCAGCCGCGTTAAGCCATAACGGAAGTTATTCGTCTTCGTCGGGCTGATGGTCCAGGTATGCCCGATCACGACTCCGGTTGGGTGATACCACTGATTGCGAATCGGCGTATCGGGAAACTGCTGCGGATTCGCGAAGCTCACCGGCTGCTTGTCGTACTGATACGAACCGCGGAACATTAACTGTTGGGTCCCGGCCTTGTTCAAATTAAAGTCGAGTCGCAATTGATTCGAATTAAGGTTGACTCGAGTCGGCGCATTGAAAATGAAAGCGCCAGTGTTGAAGCCGTCGCCTCCAGGCGAGTTGGCTGCATAGCGATTCGCAGCCCCGGCCAGCACGGCCAGTGCCGCATTATTCAAACCCACGGTTGGAAACAACGCGTTAAGCTGCGCTGCGGTTAACGTCTGAGTCGTGGCGGCCACGGTAGTTCCGCAATTTGCCGCCGGCACCGCTGGCCCGCAGCCCAGGAACTTAACCGTTCCCTGCCCCAGACTTGGCAGCGGCACAGTGCGTGGCGTCACGGCCGATTGACTCGCGTCGCGACGACCTTCGTAGCTGTAGAAGAAAAATGCGCGATCGCGAACGATACGCCCGCCGAAAGAACCACCAAATGTGTTACGCAAGAGCGTAGGCCTCGGCACATTGCTGCGATTGTTGAAGAAAGTATTGGCGGTAAAGATCGTGTTGCGATGGAACTCAAACAGAGAGCCGTGCCAATCATTCGAACCGCTCTTTGTGATTAGAGAGATTTGCGCGCCTGAGGAACGACCCTGATTGGCATTCGGATTTGAAACAACTACGCGAAACTCTTCGACTGCTTCAGCATTCAGTCTGAGCACGGGGGCATTGATGTCGTTGGTTTGCGCTTCGTTGACGTCAACACCGTCCAGCGTGATGTTGGATTGGTCCGCACGCGCTCCCGTGACGTTGCCGGCGCGGGTGACGCCCGGCTGCAGAGTCAAAAGCGAAATCGGATTGCGCGCTTCGAGTGGTAATTGAGTGATTTGCTGATTTACAAAGTTGTTTCCGATCGTAGCATCCTGAGTATTAATCAGGACCTCGCCTGCGCCGGTCGAAACGGTTACGGTCTCGCTCACATTTCCCACCTCCAGCGCAACCTGCAACTCGGTCGGCTTATTCACCAACGCATTGACTTCTCTGAGAGCGGCCTTCTTGAAACCTTTGGCTTCAACTACAAGTTGATATTCGCCCGGCGGGATGAGCGAAAAACTGAATCGTCCGCTGTCTGAAGTGGTCTGGGTACGAGTAAAGTTCTTGCCACTATTGGTCAGCGTCGCCGTCGCATTCGGGACTACGTTGCCCTGTGGATCGACGACTGTGCCGCTAATTGACGTGTTGCTCTGACCGAGCGCCGTAAGGCAGGTCAGCGTTACCAGCAAAAGACTAAATGCAAATGGGAACAGTCTTCGGAGAGTGCTGCGATTCGTCATTGTATCCTCCAAGTTCAGATTTGAAGTTTCTTTGGGCGTGAATCTGTTGATGATCATCGGGCGATGAATGTGCCTGCGGAGAGAGTTCCACATTCGTATGACCAGGTTTGCTTAGAGAACAGAAGCTGGACATTGATCCGATCAGACCAACAGTCGTGCGCGTGCGTTTTTCGGCGACGCATATATTGTTCCAACTAATTAGATAGTTTTGGTTAACAGAAAACTCTGGAATTTTTTGGAGTGAATGAAATCGCCTGACGCGACGATCCGAAAAACCGTTGAATGGATACAGATTTTTGGATCGCGCTAGGTTTGTGTGAAGAGGGCGATCACTGCGATCGAAGACCGTCCGCCAGAATCAGTGACAATTTCGACATCAACAGGTACGCGGGATTATCAACCGACCACATAACTTCCGGCATGTCATCGACGGTGATGGCGACCGCGATCTTTCCCTGCTTGGTGAAAAGCAGCGCGACGCAACTGCGCAGCGCATCCAGCGCGCCATACTTGCTAGCCATGGGAATCTCGGGAGTGGTGCGGCCGATGGCGTAACGACTTTGCTCACGCTTCATCAAATCGAGCATCTGCTTCGAAGCTTCAGCGTCCACGATCTCGCCGCGATCGAGCTTCTCGAGAATCTGCACCATCTCGTGAGGCGTCGTGGCACCGAGTCCGAAGCGTTTTAGGTTGTCGGCTAACTTCCCTTCTTTGCTCTCGCCGCCACCGCCAACGCGACGCATGATGCGCGTCGCTTTGAAGCCGAGCGCGTTCATCCGATCATTGACGGCATCCGCGCCCAGCGCGTCTTTACTACTCAAATAGTCGAGCACCATGTTGGTCGCGGTGTTATCGCTGAGCGTCATCATCAAGCGCACAGCATCCTGCAGCGTCAGCCGCAGGCCATCGCCAAGCTCCGGCAGAATTCCCGATCCCGCGTAGCGCGCGGCTTTCGTGAGCACCAATTCATCAGTCCATTTCGCTTTGCCTTCACTGACGCGGGCCCAAACTTCGATCATGACGGCGATCTTGATAGTGCTGGCCGTTCGCACGCGCTCGTCGCCGTTGAGCGTGTAAGTCGCGCCGGTGTCGAGATTCTTCGCGAAGATGAAGACCTTGCCTTTGAAGGGCGTGACTTCGTTGCGAATGCGAGTGTCGAGTGAACTTGGTTGAGCTGAAGTTGGAAGAGCGAAAACCGCGATGACTACCGCCGAGAGTAACAAGCGCGAAATGATTTTCATGCGGCGCGGTATAACAAAATGTGGCGCAAGTTAGCAACCTGCGCCACACCAAGCGACCAGTCTGGAAGAACAATTAGTATCGCACCCTCACCCGATAACTCAGCGTCGCTTCGCCATCCTTAGCCACCGGTACATTGAACTGCGCGGCGAAGGCGGCGGTTTTCTTGGCTTCGAAAGTTGTCGAGACCATCTCCCAGTCGCCGCCAATCGGTTCGTTCACCACCACAGTGACCGGCGTCTCTTTGTGATTGCGGATTTTGATCTCGTACGCGTACTCATACAGATGACCTGAAGCAAGAACCTTGTAATCGGTTTGCTTGCGCTCCGCCACGATGTCGAAAGCATCGCCAACTTTCACGCGCACGTCTTCATCCTTCGGCGTGTGATCGATCCGGTCTTCGCCGATGAATTGCTGATTGCCTTTGTCGTCCTTCTTGTACAGACGAATCGTACCGGCCGGCAAAGGCATGCCGAGCTTATTCGTTTGCGCGTTGCGAAATTGAATGAACACCCCGACCTTCTCTTTGATCGACTGTCCCGGGTTGTTGTAGTTCTGGTAGTAATAGCGCTGCCCGTTGAGCACGAACTCTTTCTTCACATCAAAGCCCGCGGCTTCGAGCAGAGACACCTGCTTCGTCTCGTTGTCACGAATCGTCGTCGGCCGCTGGAGCGTGTATAGGTGATATTCGAAGAAGCCCTGCTCCTGAAACTGCGCTTCGTCCATGGATTCTTTGCGCGCCATCGCGCCGGCCAGCGCATACGTGCGGTTTTCCGCAACGCGATTCACATCACCGGCTACCAATTGCAGCCGCGCATCTTCAAAAGTCGCGCCGCTGGCATTGGTTAGCGTCACCCAACCCTGCAAATCCGCCTTCGTATCGTCAGCATTCACCAGCAACACGTAATCCGATCGCCAGTTCATGCCGGCCGTAAGGTAACTCGCCTCGATCGTCTGCGTCGATGCTTCGCGATTCTCGACATCCCAAACCAGCGTAGGCGTAGCCACCAGATTCTTGGGCAGATCGGGAAAGCGCATCTCAGCGATGTTGCTCGGGTTGATGACGATTTGCCCGTTAATGCGCCAAACCTGGCCGCCGTTGTTCGACAGCAGCGTCGCCTGCACCGGCTCGAAACTTTCCGTGTTGTTTGAATAACGACGAAGCACAAGCGTGATTTCCCGACCAACAAACTTGTCGAGGAGCTTCGCCGGATTCAGCAAGTCGTATTGATAGTTCTGCTCGAGGATTCGCAGCGCAGACGGCGCCGTGAGCGATGCCAAGTGGACCGTCTCGGGACGAATCTGCGCGGTCACGTCTGCGAACCTCAGCGCGATGCGCCCGTTGGGCAGCGTCAGCCGGCGGGTCTCGCGGACTAGTCCGAGATTCGAGTTGTAAACCGTAATGTTGACTGCCTGGCGATCGCTGGCCGTCGTCGTTTGTTCCGATGTCTGCGCAAACGCGGCGGTCCCCAAACTACAACCAGCGATGATTGCGAAAACTAATTTTGCTATGCGTACCATTTTAAGTGCCTCCAAAAAACTGCGAATCGACGCTCCAAAACAAGCAGCGCCATAGTTAGAACGATGACATGGCTCGAGCTTGCAGGCTCAACCAAAGTTTCCGTTTTCCATTTCAGCGCTAATCATACCTGAAAGGTATCGCATATAATCGGTGAGCTTCGACACGATGAGCAAAGATCCTCGATCACGCACCAGCCGAATCGTCGTTAACACCGGGGGTCACCGGCAGGTGAGACGGCCCGCGCCCCAACGAACTTATACCGAGCTTTGGGTTGCGATTAGCGTAATTGTCGCCGCGGCGCTGGCGACCTTTCTCGCGCTTTTCATCACCAGCCGATCATTCGACCCGATGAACGCGAGTGTGGCGCCCGATCAGGTGGTTCCTGCTGGGCCAAGCTTGTCTCCTTCGCCTAAAGCCTCTCCGACAATCTCGCCAACGCCTGCGACCAAACCAACTCCCGAATCGTCTCCCGCGATTGGCGGAGGCGAAACGGCCAACGCTACACCGCTCGATGATGCGAGCATACAAGCAAACATCGAGAAGGCTTTGAATGCAGATCCGCAGCTGAGCGGTGTCGATGTGAGCACGCTGGTTGAGAACGGGAAAGTAACTGTGGTTGGCTCGGTAAAATCGGCGGAGGTGAAGCAACGCATCGAACGATTGATTCGATCTCTGAAAGGCGTGACAACGTTCGATAATCAACTGGTGATCACGCAAGCAACGCCTTCGTAGCATGGACTTTAGTCTGTGAATCCGTGTCAGGCTCATGACAAAGACTAAAGTCTATCCTACCCCTCTCGAACCAACCGCTGCTATCATGGCGGCATCAAAATTTCCGAGCTGAATTAACCAATAAACAAAGGTTCTTGTTAATGAATCAAAAGAGAGTATTAGCAATTTTCGCGTCCGCTATCGCTGTTTTTCTCCCGCTATTCCTGTCGCAAAGTACTCAGGCCCAGACCACTTCCGCCGCGGAGATCGTTTTGGTGCTGCCGTTCGAAAATACTTCAGAACATCCTGAGTACAATTGGATTGGTGAGAGCTTTGCCGATCAAATGTCGGCGTTGTTGGACAAGCCCGGCCTGATCGTCGTAAGCAGCGACGAGCGCGCCGTTGCTTACCAGCGCCTGCACATTCCGCTGACGGTCATTCCTTCGCGCGCGACGGCTATTAAGATCGCCCGCGAATTAAAAGCTTCGATGATTGTGATCGGAACTTACAATGTCGTCGTGCCGCCGCCGGCAGCCTCGGACGACAAGACAAAGCCGCCGACCGACAGACCGCTCGCGACGATCGTCGGCGAAGCACGTGTGATTCGCGTGAACGAAGGCCGCATGGCCGGCGAGATGTTCGACAACGGATGGGCGCCGCGCATCTACGACTTCGGTGACGAGGTCGCGAATCTTCAGAAGTTGAACGGCGATCTCGCTTATCGAATTCTTTATCAGCGAGACAAGGCGCTGTCGTTCTCGCGCAACAATCTGATTCAGGAAGCGACGAAAGTCCCACCTCAGGCTTTCGAAGCGTACATGAAGGGCTCGCTTACGTCTGAGCACGATCCAACTCGCGCGATCTATTTCAAAAATGCTCTGAAACTTTTTGGTCAAAGCAACGGCGGCGCAGTTTATCCGGAAGCTGCGTTCGAACTTGGCCGTTTCTATTTCAATCAAGCGCAGTGGAAAGAGGCGATCGAGTATTTCACGATGCTTCAGAAGAAAGAGCCGCATTACAACGAGGCGCAGTTCTATGCTTCGCTCGCTTATTGGAAGACCAGCGATATCGATCACGCGCTGGCGACGATACTGCCGCTGGCCGATGAAAAGGTGATGCCGCTGGTTGGCGTTTACAACAACGCCGGCGCGCTCTCGGTCGAAGCGGCGCGCAACGAAAAGAAACCGGAAGAGCGGACGCGGCTACTGGCGCAAGCGATTACCCTGCTGTCGCGCGCCGCCGATTCTTCGCCGGACGACACGACCGTGCTTTTCAATTATGGCTACGCATTGTTCCTTAACGAGAAGTACGCCGACGCGGCACAAAAGATCGAGAAGGTGATAGCAGTAGATCAACGTGACGGCCAGGCTTATTACCTGCTGGCAAAAGCGCAGCAGCGCGCAAATCACGCTGATGCGGCAACGGCCGCCGACAATCAGGCGCGCCGCTACCTGCAAACTTATGCGAAGTGGGAGACTGAGTGGCAGAAGTCACAGTCGGTCGCGAATCTGAATCTGCGCTCACGTGACGTGCTGAATCAGGTTGATATTTCCGACTTGAGCCGAGTCAAAGCGATCGAGCAGGCTAATGCGAACAGTGCGCAGGAGTCGCTCGCCAAGATTCGCGATTTATATGAGCAAGGACGCGACGATGAAGCGCTCACTGAGATTCGCAAGCTCCTGAACATCGAGCCGACGACGGCCGAAGCATTTCTCATCAGCGGCCGCATCAACCAACGTCGCGGCGATCAGGAAGCCGCGATCGCGGCACTGAAGACCGCCATCTTTTGGGATTCAAGATTGATCGACGCGCACATCCTGTTAGGTCGAATCTTCTTGGAGAAAGGTGATCTCGGAGAAGCTCGCAAGTACGCCGCCAGCGCCATCGGTATCAATCCTGATAATCCAGACGCGATGGCTTTGCAGCGACAGGTAACGATGGGCCGGCCGTAGCGAGAGGTTAGAGGCTAGAGATTAGAGGCTGGCGAATTAGAAAGCTGAGAGGCGCTGAACTCGAAAGCAACAGGCTTCGAGTTCAGCGTTTTCGTTTGTCAGGAGCCCTTCGCAACTCGTAAGACCCATCTTGCGTCCTTTTCATACCCCTTGCCAGCTTCTAACCTCTAGCCTCCAACCTCTAGCCTCTATTCCTTGGCACGGCAAGTGCTGAGGAGCAGGACGGCAAGCACGATGAAGTTAAACGTGCCCCCGCCGCCATCACTTCTCTGAGCGCTGCAAGCCGCTGCGCCAGCCGCCCGCCGAGCGATCCTTCAGTTTAATCCCCCCGAATTGGGACCCAGTCAGAAATGGCTGGGTCCTCCCGCTTTTATACGGCCCTTTTTCGCCGCTTCATTTTGTTTTGGAAGCGAATACTCGCTTCGGCAATTCACTCCCAACGCCAATTACTCTCGATTCAGGGCGATTCATCCGCCGCCCGTTCATCCTGGCTGCTACTGTCAAAAAGACGATTTTTGTCATTCTGAGAGTGCCGCTTTTTGTAAGTTGACCGCTCAAAACAGGTGCGGACTGGCAAGCTGAATCGTTTTCGGAAAAATTTTTTCGCCCGCCCAAGCCCAACCGGAGTTTCATTCCAGAATTTCCGTTTCTCGTGCGATCTGGCAGCGTCGATGCGGTAAACTCGCCGCATGAGCCAAGCGAGAGCGTCGCGCGACCGCAGCCAACATCGAATCTGGAAATGGGTTCGTACGAGCGTCCCAACGCTTCCCGAAATTTGCCTCGTCATCGGATCGGCACTGCTACTCGTCCTTTCATTTCCCAATTTTGATCTCTGGTTTCTCGCCTGGATTGGATTGGTTCCGCTGCTGTTTGTTGTGGCGAAATCAACAACTTCGCGACGCGCATTCGTCGCCGGCTGGCTGTGGGGCACAGTCTTCTTTTATGGAACTTGTTGGTGGCTGACGTATCCGATGATCCATTACGCGCACATTAGCGCGTGGCTCGCCTATCCGCTCCTGCTGCTGCCGATCATTTTCGTCGCGTTGTTCCCTGCGCTGGCGTGCAGCCTGACCGCTCGCCTCATCAATCAATTTGGAAGTTGGGCAATCGTAATCGCGCCGCTGATTTGGGTTTCAGTTGAGTGGCTGCGCTACGCCATCACGGGACAACTCTGGAACGCGCTGGGTTACTCGCAGGCGTTTCATCCGTTGATGATTCAGACCGCTAGGATCGGAGGAGTCTATTTCGTCACTTTCTTGATCGTCGCGACCAGTGCTGCGGTTGCGCTTACGCTTGTGCGTCCTGTTCGTCGTTCGCTAATCGTCAGTGGCTTGGTTCTAATCCTCGTAATTGTCTACCTTCTTCTTTCACATCCACGGCACAGCGTGGCCATGCCGCTCATCGATTTCCGCCAGGCTACGCTTGTCATCGGTGTACAGCCCGTTGTGCCTATGACCGATGTTGACGATGCCGGCTATCGTGAATTGCTCGAGCGACACATTCAGTTGAGCAACGCGGCCTTAGCAGGTGAGTCCGCGCGCGGTCATCAGCATCGCCTCGTCATCTGGCCTGAGTCGCCGATGAACTTCAGTTACTCACGCGATCCTAAATTGCGAGAAGTGCTCGGCAACTTCGCGAAAGCGAATCACGCATCGATCCTGCTCAACTCGCTAGAACCAGCCCCAGGCGGAGCGGATCAAAATTCTGCCGTTCTTATAAATGAAAAGGGTGAAATGTCGGCGCGATATGATAAAATCCGTTTGATGCCGTTTGGCGAGTACGTGCCGCTGCCCCGATGGCTACCGGGCGCGAGTTCGGTGCGCGGGATCGTCGGCGAATTTAAGCCCGGCAGTTCGTACACACTGATGCCCCTCGGTGCGATTCGCGCCGGGGTTTTTATTTGTATCGAGGCCGCGCATCCCGGGATCGCGCGCAGCTTCGCAAATGAAGGCGCAGACGTGCTGATAAATATTTCGAACGATGGCTACCTCGGACCGACGCCGGTGATGCGACAGCACCTGGCCAATGCCATCTTTCGCGCGGTTGAAAACGATCGGGACTTGATTCGTGTGACGAATACAGGAATTACAGCTTACATCAACGCAAATGGAGACGTAGCCGATCAGACAAGCGGATTTCAGGAAGCGGTTCGTACCTGGACGATTAGCAAAAGTGCCAACGAGACAACCTTTTATTCGCGTCACGGCGATGTTTTCGCTTACGGCTGCGCGTTGATTAGCTTGGGATTTATTTCAGCGAGTTTTATGAGAAGGAGATTGGGTACGCACGCCTCTGGCGTGCTCAATCAGTAAGGATAAGAGCACGCCGGAGGCGTGCGTACCGAAAGTAATGATCGCAACTTTATCAATACAGGATTTAAGAAACAGCTACGAAGACCTTAAGAAGCGCGTCGAGCAACTCGGGAGGTTTCTTTGATGTCCCGGCGAAACGCGCCGAACTAGAGAAGATCGAGGCGCAGGCTTCCGCGCCAGACTTCTGGTCCGATCAGGAATCCGCGCAGAGGCTCTTGCAGCAACGCAGTCGGACTCAACGAACGATTGAACGGCAGGAGAAGTTCGAAACCGAAGTATCCGACGCCGGAGTGCTCTTTGAATTTGCGGAAGAAGACGAAAGCTCTTTGAACGAGCTGCGCGAGCTTTTGAACCGGCTCGAACATGAACTCGTCTCCGCCGAAACCGAAACGTTGTTGTCGGGCGAAAACGACGCGCGCAATGCGATCTGCACGATTCACCCGGGCGCGGGCGGTACGGAATCGCAGGACTGGGCTGAGATGCTGCTGCGGATGTACCTGAAGTGGTGCGAACACCGCGAATTCAAGACTGAGATCATCGATTATCAGCCGGCCGAAGAAGCGGGAATCAAAAGCGTGACGTTCAAAGTCGATGGCGAATATGCGTACGGTCTGTTGTCAGCCGAAGCCGGCGTGCATCGTCTGGTGCGCATCTCGCCGTTCGATCAGAACGCGCGGCGGCATACTTCGTTTGCTTCGCTTTTCGTCTATCCCGAAATCGATGAAGAAGTCGAGGTGGAGATTAACGACAAGGATTTGCGCGTGGACACGTATCGCTCGACGGGCGCCGGTGGTCAGCACATCAACACGACCGATTCAGCCGTGCGTATCACACACTTGCCGACGGGCATTGTCGTCCAGTGTCAGAACCAGCGTTCGCAACATCAGAATCGCGCGGTGGCTATGCAAGTGCTGCGTTCGCGTCTTTATGAACTTGAATTGGAAAAGCGGCGCGCGGAGACGAAGGAACTTGAAGCGAACCGGCTGGATATCAGTTTCGGATCGCAGATTCGCAACTACGTGCTCGCGCCTTATCGTTTGGTAAAGGACGCGCGCACGAAACTCGAAAAGGGTGACGTTGATTCGGTACTCAATGGCGACATCGACGACTTCATTAAAGAGTATTTGTTGTCGCGCAAGGCGAGTTAGATCAGTTGAGTTATCAGTAATGAGTGATGAGTAAGATTGCAGTCAGGTCGTAGTTGTTGGTTGGTTTTCCTGCCTACTGCTTACTGCCTACTGCCAACTAAATTTATGGCAGCTATTCCCTCAGACCTCGAAGTCGAACAAACGCCGCGCAATAGTCGCGTAAACGAGATTATTGCGATTGGCCTCATCGCGACGGCGCTTCTGCTCGGGTTGTGCCTCGCGTCCTACCATCCGAACGATCCTTCGTGGAACGCGGCCGGCGAAGCGGGTGCACATAACTGGATTGGGGCGGTCGGCGCGAATGTCGCGGCAGCGTTCTTCCAGGGGATCGGTCTCGCGGCGTATCTGCTTCCCTTCCTGCTGTTGGCTGCGGCGTGGCGCCGCTTCAGATCGCGTCGCATTAACGCTCCGCTATCGCGCATCACGGGTCTCGTAATTCTCGTTCTGTCGTCATCTGCATTGCTTTCGCTCGCGAATTTCAAACCGTTCTTTGATGCGAGCTTCAATGCCGGCGGATTGGCCGGCGCGATCATCGCGCGCGCGCTCGTTGCCGGGCTTAACACGATCGGCGCGACGATCTTGCTTGCCGCGATCGCGGCGACCGGCGTGCTGCTCGCGACCAAATTTTCCTTCGCTGGTTTTTATGCAAAGTTGTCTGAAACGATCAGCGAGCGATTCGCAGTCTTGCGTTTAATTCCAGAGCGAGTTCGCGCCTGGCGTCAATCTCGTCGCGAACGCCGTCAGCAAAGAATCGAAGCGAAGCGCCTGGCGAAAGGCGAAGCGGCTGTGGCTGGCTCAACTTCCGTTTCTGCGATCGCCGAACCGACCGGCACGCAGATTCGATCAAGCGATCCTGAATTGGCCGAAGCCTTCGCATCTTTCGCAGCACAGACGAGCGTTCCGAAAGCCATGTCCGCCGCGGCCGGCGTTGCTGCTGCGCCGGTCAAGAAGGCCGGCTGGGCCACGCGCGGCCGCGCGAAAACGGAAACCGCGGAAGCGGCGGTCGTGGAAGACATGGTTCGCGAAGCTGCCGTCAAACGAAAGACGGAAGCGCCGGCGGCCGGCTCATTACCATTTGATGGTCAAAGAAGAGTTTCGACCAAGACCGCGGCCAGCGACTATCAACTGCCGTCGGTCGAACTCCTTAACGAACCGCAGATGCGCAGCGAGCAAGCTGACGACGAATTGCTCAGCATGGCAACGAAGCTGGCCGAGAAATGTCGCGAGTTCAACGTCACTGGCCAAATCAAATTCATCTGCCCGGGCCCGGTCGTAACGACGTACGAATTCAAACCCGATCCGGGCGTGAAGTATTCGCGCGTCACCGGTCTGGTTGACGATCTCTGTCTCGCTTTGAAGGCTGAGTCGATTCGCATCGATCGCATGCCCGGCAAGCCCCACGTGGGCATCGAAGTCCCCAATCCGCGGCGCGAAACCATCTTTCTGCGCGAAGTGATCGAATCGCGCGCTTTCAAGGAATCACCTTCGAAGCTGACGATCGCGCTGGGCAAGACGATTGACGGCCTGAATTACGTAAGTGATTTGGCCAAGATGCCGCACCTGCTTATCGCCGGCACGACAGGCTCGGGCAAGTCGGTCGGTGTCAACGCGCTGCTGCTCTCGATTCTCTACCGGGCGCGGCCGGATGAAGTGAAACTGATTCTGATCGATCCCAAGCGACTGGAACTCGGTCTTTACGAAGATATCCCGCATCTCGCGACGCCCATCATCGTCGATCCCAAACCCGCGGCGCGCGCGCTGCGCTGGGCGGTTGGCGAGATGGAGCGGCGCTACAAGGAACTAGCCGGTTGGGGCGTGCGCAACATCGACGGATACAACGCCGAGCGCGAACGCCGCAACACCGTGAAGGACTTCGATGAGAATGGCGAGCCGTGGACGCGCATGCCGTTCATCGTGATTATCATCGACGAACTCGCGGACTTGATGATGACTTCCGGCAATGAAGTCGAGGATTCGATTACGCGTCTGGCACAGATGGCTCGCGCTGTCGGCATCCATCTGGTGTTGGCGACGCAGCGTCCTTCTGTCGATGTCATCACCGGACTGATCAAAGCCAACTTCCCTTCCCGCATCTCGTACCGCGTCTCTTCGAAAGTCGATTCGCGCACAATCCTCGACACGAACGGCGCGGAGCATCTGCTTGGTCGCGGCGATATGTTGTTCCTGCCGCCGGGATCGTCGCGGCTGCTGCGCGTGCACGGCGCCTACGTTGACGAATCGGAAATCAACAAAATCGTCTCGCACATCAAATCGCAGTGGGAGCCTGACTACGACGAAACCATCACGCAATCAGACGAAGAAGCGATGGGTCTGGAAGATTTGGACGGCGAACGGGACGAATTGTTCGAAGATGCCCTGCGCATCTGCGTCGATATGAAGCGCGCGTCAACCTCGGTTCTGCAACGCCGGCTCCGCATCGGCTATGGCCGCGCGGCAGCGCTGCTCGATCAGATGGAGCGCGAAGGCTTAATCGGGAAAGCCGACGGCGCGCGCCCGCGTCCTGTCCTGCAAAAAGCTTTCGAGCTGATTGGGGATTGGGATGAGCAGGAAGTTGAAGTGTGAGGGTAAACTGTCCGTTCATATTCCATGACTCCCAATTCGAAGAGAATTGCGATTTTGTTGGTTCTATTGATCGCCACGGTTGCTGGCGGGCAGGTGCCAAATTCCGCGCAAGGATACCTTGAAAGAGCCGCCACCAACTTCAAGCTTGGTAAACTTGACGCCGTCATAACGGACTGCTCAAAAGCCATCCAGTTGGACCCGAAGCTGGTGCTTGCTTACTACCTTCGCGGTAACGCACTAGTCCTCCAAAGGCGACTCGATGACGCCTTGCCAGATTACGACAAGGTCATCGAGCTGGCCCCCAATGCTCCAGGGGTCGAGCAGGTTTATGGCAATCGCGGTGCGATTCGAGAAAGTAAGGGTGATGCAAAAGGGGCATTGGCCGATGTGAATAAAGCGATCGCTCTAAACCCCGACTATGGTGACCCTTATACCACCCGAGGGAACATTCGTTCGGAACAGGGAGACATAAAAGGGGCGCTCGCCGACTATGACAAGGCAATTCTGATTAATCCCAACGATACGCCAGCTTATGTGGGGCGAGGAATGATTCGGTATCAACAAGACGATTTGGATCTTGCGTTGAAAGATTATGACAATGTCATTCGACTTGAGCCCCGACACCCCCAAGCACACATTGATCGCGGGGTAATCAAAGGCCTCAAGGGGCAGATAGATGCCGCTATCGTCGACATTAGAGCAGGCGCAGCCATCGACGCGGCCGCGATAGCCGAAAATCAGCCCTCAACTTTCTCCACACCATTCTCGACGCTTGGACAGTACATTTCCGCTCATCCAACTAAAGCACGTGCCATTGAAATGCGTGGCTTGATTCGATTAATGAACGGTAACGTTTCTGGTGCTGACCAGGACCTTCGCGAGTGCGTCAAACTTGCCCCGGAACTTCAAACTGAAATCGATCGCGTCCGACCGCTAATGCGAAGCAGTCAATAATCCTTCCACAGCTTCTGTGGAAATCCTTGTGAGGATCGCGCTTTCAGTTGTTACAACTTTCTTACGCTGCAACACTTCCAGCAAATTGCACTCGCGAGCGGCATTTGATCATTCGCGGTTGGTGTCAGAAGCCCAAGCGTCAGCGGGCACGATTCCCTAACTAGCCCTCCCTCACGATCGGGCTCTGAAACCTGGCCGTCCGGTTGCTACCTTCTTCTATCAGCGCTATAAACATCGCGCTCTACCCGAGGTAATTCATCGCAATTGGTCAAATAGCATGCGGCTCTCAACGCTGGTTCTTTTGCTAGTCCTGATGATTTCAACCTCAACCTGCGTCAAACGCGAACGATCTCCTCAAGCGTTTCAATCGCCAAGCTTGTCGGCCACTCAATCAACCCAACCGAAACGAATCAATATCAACACGGCTTCAGCGAACGAATTGGAAGCACTGCCCGGCATTGGCAAAGCCCTCGCGGAAAGGATTATCGAACACCGCGACAAGTACGGGCCGTTCCGAAAGCCCGAACACCTGATCATCGTGCGCGGCATCAGCGAAAAGCGCTTTCAGAACCTTCGCGATTTAATAACCGTCGAGTAAGAGTCGTAATGGATCCCAGCCAACTTCGCGCCAAGGCGCGTGAAATGTTCGATAAAGCATTGCGCGCGGTCGGTGCGGCGGTCGCAATTAGAAACGCGGTGGAAATTGAGGGCGAACGTCTGCATATCTGCAATCAGACAATCGAGCTGCGCGACAGAAACATTTGTTCGATTGGAATTGGCAAAGCCGCAGTCCATTTGGCCTTTGCTCTTGAAGAAGTGCTCGGCGAGCGTTTTACTGCCGGATTCTTCACCGGACCGCTTGTGCCTCCGCAGGTCATTAACTCAAACGGCCTGCACGAATGGCCACTGAAAACACGCTGGCGCTGGATCGAGGGCGGCCATCCGCTTCCTAACAAAGCAAGCCTCAATGCGGCCCAACGTGCCTTCGAATTACTGAAGCAAGCGAATGACGCTCAAGCAATCATCATCTTCCTGGTCTCCGGCGGCGGCTCGGCCATGCTGGAATGGCCGGTTAGCGACGACATCACGCTCGCTAACTTGCGAATTGCCAACAAGGTGCTAGTGAATTGCGGCGCGTCAATCGCCGAAATCAATTCAGTTCGGCGCGCCTTCTCGGAAGTGAAGGGCGGCAAACTCGCGGCACGCGCGCCCAACTGCGATCAAGTCACTCTGATCGTTTCGGATGTTCCCCAGGGCCAAGAGTGGAACGTTGCTTCCGGCCCGACGCTGGCGCCACCGTCCGATGCGCCGAACGGGCGTGACGTGATCGACAAGTACAACCTGCGTGATCAACTGCCTCCGTCGATCGTCCGCGCGATCGATTCCGTGGCTGCAAGTCAACACGATGAGAAAACCTCATTGCGCCAACATTTCGTCCTGCTAGACAACAACACCGCGTTGCAGGCTGCGGCAGAAGCTGCGCGCGCCGGCGGCTTTGTTACCGAGATCGCTTCGGAGATTTCGGATCAGCCGATCGAAGCGGGATGCGAGTTGCTCTTACATCGATTGGAAGAATTGCGTTCGGCGCATCGCGCGAGGAGCCAGCCCGTCTGCTTGATTTCCGGAGGCGAGTTCGCTTGTCCTGTCCGCGGCGATGGTGTCGGGGGACGCAATCTCGAAACCGCGCTGCGACTTGCCCTAACGATGGCGAAGCAACCTGCAAATAAAGGATGGGTCGCTCTCTGCGCCGGCACTGACGGCATCGACGGCAACAGTTCAGCCGCAGGCGCTATCGCAGACCACACAACCATCACTCGCGCCCGGGCCATCGGGCTAGACGCCGAAGACTTCCTGCGACGCAGCGATTCTTATTCGTTCTTTCAGGAGCTCGGCGATGCGATAACAATCGGCCCGACGGGAACAAATGTGCGCGATATTCGCTTGCTGTTAGCCGGGACATAACCTCAGGCCTCGAAAGAATTCATCTTGACTCGCCATCGTCCGCACGATATAAGCGTTTTTCGTTAACAGGAGAATCAGTGGCTACTCAATTTCAAGAAACAGAAGAATCTTTTCACGGACCAACACTCACATTCAGCGATCTCGCAGAGAAGCTCAAAGCATTCACGATAGTTCCGTCGCTTCCCGAACTTTACGAACTAGTCGAACGCACGGATTTTGGCGAAGAGGTGCAGCCATATCTCGGCTTCAAAGCCGGCAATTACTCGCGTCATCGCGTGATGAAGACGCCACAAGTCGAGATGCTCGTGCTTTGCTGGAAACCGGGACAACGCACGCCGATTCACGATCACAACGGTTCACACGGCGCGGTCTTTGTGCATGAAGGGATTCTGTGGGAGACGACTTTCGATTACGACACTGAAACCGGATTGAACTATCAATCACATCGCGAATTGCGCGCGGGTGGATTGACTGGCTCGGAAGTTCCCGACATTCACCAACTCGGCAATCCCGATGTCAGCGGTCAGGACCTCATCACGATTCACATCTACGCCCCGCCCTTGGGAGTGCTGAAGACTTACAAACTCGGCAGCGCCACGATCGAGCAATACACTCCGGCCGAACCGGATTTTGTTTAGAACAATATTCGTCGGCCATCCGCTCTTCCGCTTCCAACAAGTGAGACGATTCGAGAGCCCTTGCCGGTCTCCGGCTGAAATCGGAAAACCTTCAGGCTCTCGAACCATTCTCAAAATGCATTAGGGCGAATTTCGAAGCTAATTCGCGGACTACTTCCAGGTCCAATACCAACTGCCGTCTCTTTGCCGCGTGACGGTGATCTCAGAGATATTGATCAAATTGAACTTGTACCGGATGTGTTCCTTGCCGTTTTCGTCGATGAGCTTGATGTCCCAGCTCGCGGCGCGCTCCTTGGGTGAAAAATGAATCGTAGTGTCGTCGCCGCTTGCCAAGGTATCGATTCCGAGGATGTCCTCGCCCCATTCGTCCTCGGCAGCGGGAGAGACGTACATTTCCGTAATCGCCAGTCCAGTCCGGTTGTAAAGCGTAAAGTCTTGCTTGCCCTGTGCAGCCGCCAGTGGTGCAAGAATGGCGAGCAGCGTGAATACGCTGAGGGAAGTGATTAGTCGAATAGTCCTGGGTGATTTCATGTTCCTGATTCTCCTCCTGAAGATGATCTAGCTGATTTAGAATTTTGTGTGGTCAGATCTAATCGTGAAAGCTAGTGACTCACACGCCGGCACGTTCCAAGTCCGCCTGTCGTTTCGCTAATTGAGTCTCTTGATGCTGTTGAAAAACAGTTCGCCCTCGCTGGCGTGCTTGTCAGCCATACCGGGCGCCCAGAACGAAAGAATCAACGCCACTTTCTTAGCGTCGAGTACGTCCACGCTCCATTCGCACCTTCGGCCATCGACCGTGCCGGTGCCGCCGGTGCTGAAATGGCGCATGCCATTGTGAGTGTCCGACGTACCGCGATCGAGAATCTTGATGTTCTTGACGACTTTGCCTAAATCTTTGTCCAAGCCTCTAAGCGCCAGATCGAACGTGTCCTCATTAGGAATCCAGAAGTCTATCTGCACCGTTCCGTCGGCCGTCCAAATCAGCAAATCATCGCCTCGTTCCTCAGCTCTCCATCCCTTTGGCAACTCGAATTGGAGTCCGGCCTCTGGGTTAGTAAGCACGCGGTCTTCCCGCGCCGGAGCCGGTTGCATCCTCTTGATGCTGCTGATGAACTGCGCGCCGTCTTTTGTATGCGCATCGAAGGCTCCGGGGTCCGCAAACGTCAAAACGATCACCACTTTCTTGGCCTCGAGTATGTCCACGCCCCACTCGACCGGGCTACCATTGACTTCGCCGGTCCCGCCGGTGCTGAAATGCCGCATGCCATTGTGCGTATCGGACGTACCTTTATCCACAATCTTGATCCGCCTAATTGTCTTGCCCAACTCTTTGTCCAGCTCTCTTAGCGTCAGATCGAAGGTGTCCTCGTCGGGAACGAAAAATATCATCTGCACACTTTCGTCACCGGTCGAGACGAAAATGTCATCGCCGTCACGCTTTGCTTTCCAACCCCTTGGCAGTTGGAACTGGATACCGGCATCTGGGTTCGTATAAACCTCGCCTTGTACCGCCGCCATGCTTGTGCTGCTATTGATTGAACCTGCCGCGATCAGTGCCGACACCGTCAGCGCCAGCGCCAAAATGATCGTGATTCTCTTCATCGGGTAATCTCCTTGTCTTGATATGAAAAACCGCGAGCCGAAGCTGCGAAAAAAGTCCGTAAGAATGCCCGACGCATAACAGGCAATCGCAGACGCGCCGCGTACTGCAGGCGACGAAAGCAGGTATTGCGCATTAACCGATTGAGCGAACTTGGTAGGTATAAAAAGAAAGATTGCCGAAGACTTCTTGACTATCGTAGTCGCCATCGAAAGTTGACAGTTAGAAAGCGACTAGCGGCAGGTCAAGCTGGACCAGCTCGTATGCAGCGCGTCGGGTCGCCGATAATTCGCGGAAATCCTAAGTCAACTCTCGGATCAAGTCAATCAATAAATTAGCGGCACTAACTAGTGGTCAACGTAGCTACTTATCTTGAAATCACGGCCATTGGTCACCATCGTGATAGTGCCGTGCTCTCCGGTAGTCATCACCTGCGCGCCGCTGGTTCGCCATCGCTCTACAACTTCCTTATGCGGATGACCGAAGATCGAAGTGCGTCCCACCGAGATGATCGCGAATGATGGTCGCGCCGCATCAACAAACGATTGAATTGAAGAGGTGCGACTGCCGTGATGGGCCACTTTGATGATGTCGGCGTGTAGATCAACGCCGGACCTTAATAACGCTGCTTCAGTCTCGTTCTCGACATCCGCCATCAACAGAAAGGCTTTGTCGCCGTATCGAACGCGCAGCACGAGTCCGTCGTTGTTCCGATAACTCGCGGTTGCATCGTTCGAGGCCGGTGGCCACAACACATCGATTGCCACGTCTCCTAACCGCAGCACATCACTCTCGCCAACTTTTTGTATTGGAATACCAGCGACGTTCATTGTGGAGGCGAAGCGCGCGTACTCCGGATCATCTGCCGGCGAGCGCGCGACGATCGCGCTCCGAATTTTGAAGTTGCGCGCGACGTCGTTCAGGCCGTCGATGTGATCCGCATCGGCATGCGTCGGCAGAACATAATCGACGCGATCCAATCCCCGCAACCAAACGTATTCAGACACCACGCGCTCACCAATGCTGGCCGTATCTCGCTGAAACTCAGGCTCGACATCGTCCTCGGTTCGGTTCCAATCAATGTTCGGACGACCGCCGCCATCAATCAGCAGCGTTGTTCCATTGGGCATCGTCAAGAGCGCGCTGTCGCCTTGCCCAACATCGAGAAAATCAATATGGAGATTGCCATCGGCGCGCACGGCGCTATACGGATGAAACACGATGATGGCGAGTAGAAAAACGAAGACGGCCGCAGCGGCGGTCATGCGACTTCGCCAGACTCTGTTGCTTATTCCCAATATCTGCGCCGGCCGTAGAGGATTCCAGCGAGACATCCCAATAACCAAAGCCGCGAGCGCAACGAAATACAGAACATAAATCGCGGCCAACCATCCGCGGTAGTGCGGCAAACGCAGCGCGGCAACTCCGAGTCGTTCGAATGGATCGACGGCGTGAACCATCAGCCATTCCAATTTCTCCGCCAGCCACACGAACGGCGCGGATGCCATCGAACTGATTTGCGCGATGATGACAGCCAACAATGCGAGCAACCCAATCACCGCCATTAGTAAGCCGACGAAAATATTCAGGAGCAGCGACGCGAACGAGATCCGATGAAAATAAATAATCAAGGCGGGCAGCATGCCGAGTTGCACGCTTGCCGAGACTACGATCGCGCTGGCGGCAAAGCGAAGAAACCTTTGCAGGTGAAGGCGTTCTAATAATTCCGCCGACCGCGTTTTGAACAGCCGACAATGAATGTTCGACTGTGCCATCTCTTTCCGCCAGGTTTGCTCGCTCCAGAACAGAGCTTCCGAGAGTTTTCTGAACCAGGAAGTACAAACTGGGGGATATGGAGTCTCGTGCGTTGGACGCCATGAACCAACCGCTTGCATCCTGGTGATGATCGGCACGGCGATCGTAACGATGGAAATCACTGACAGAAAGGTCAGTTGGAATGATGGATCAAAAAGGTCGCTCGGCCGCCAAACCAATAACGTAAGCGCCGCGCCCGCGATGATGTTCAGGGAATTGGCTCGCCGCCAAACCAGCGGCGCAAAGATTCCCAAACTGAAAACCAACGCCGCGCGCATCACCGGCGTTTGGGCTCCTACCATGAGGGCATACGCAAAGAGAAACGTGACGGCACAAGCAAACTGAATGACTCGATTCCGAGTAATGCGTCGCATCAGCAGGAAAACGATTCCGGCGATGAAACTGATGTGCAGGCCCGCGATCACGAGCACATGAAACGTGCCGCCTGCGCGAAATCGATCAGCAACCGAACGCGAAACTTTGTAGCGATTGCCGAGCAGAACTGCGTCCAGCACTCCAGCAGTTTCCGGAGAGAAGCGCGCATCGAATTGTTTCTCCAAATGTTCGCGCCACTCATACAGCCACGCCAGTGGTAGAAACACTGCCGCGTCACCCAATCGCTCAACGAGCAGCGGGCTCTTGATCACTCCGGTCGCATCAAATCCTTTTCGATCGAGATACTCGGTAAGTGGCATGACGCCCGGATTGCGATAGTCCTCGTCGCGATCGAGTGTCGTCATCACTCGAATGCGCGCGCCGTGACGCAGTTCCAGGTTGTCATACGCGTTACGAAGTTCTTGATTCGCAATGTGCGCGAGCAGTCGAACATTGCCTGACGCCTGCCGCTCAACCTGACGAATCCGAATGCTTTTCGATTTCACATTCAAATAGAAGCCATCGGGTGATGATTCGGGTGCTCCATCAACCACCGCAGTTAGTTCGACCGGCTCACCGGGCGCGAGCGCGCGGTCATCGAACATCCGCTTGATGCGACTCGGTTCGGGCCGGCGATTCTCGATGAGTGCAAGTGAGAAGCCGCTCGCGAAAAAGGTAAGAACAACCAGCACTGCAGCGATTGTCTGTCGCTGGCGACGAAAGCACGCGACTGAAACAACGAGCAGAAGCCCGACGCCGATTGCGGACGCGATCTGCACGCGAGTCGAATCTGGTGTTATCCAATGGCCAAGGAGTATTCCGCCGACAAACGACACCGCGAGAAGGAGAAGCGGTGCGTTTGCGAGGCGCAATCGTGGGAGTTCGGCCATTGAAATTTGCTACCCGCTGAGATGGACAACGGTTTCCACGTGATGAGTCTGCGGGAACATATCAAAAGCGACAATAGAGTCAAGAGAATATCCGCCGGCGATCAGTTTCTTGAGGTCGCGCGCCAACGTCGCTGGATCGCAGGAGACGTAGCAGATACGTTTTGGTTTCAGTTTGAGGATGCCAGAGATGACACGCGACTCAGCACCGGTGCGCGGTGGATCGAGCAGAAGGAAATCGAGCGCAGCACACCGCGGGTTCTGTTCGTTCCACGCCAGCCAATTCCCCACGTCTGACCTTTCAATTTCGGCATTATCCAAACCCGCATTCGCGAGATTCTTACGAGCGAATTCAGTCGCATCGGCATCATCTTCAACTCCAATCACAGCCTTGAGTCTCCGCGCCAGCGGCACTGTGAACAGGCCCACGCCACAATAGAGTTCGATGGCTGAGTCGCCGCGCTGTTTACCAATCGCTACATCGATTAGTTGCGGCAACAAGTCAACGTTCGTCTGAAAAAAGCTTTCGGCACCCATGCGATAAGTCTCGCTGGCGATCATGCGCGTGACTTCAGCACTCTCTTCCGCACGCGACGATGTGGAGTTCTTTTGGGCGGGCCCCCGTTGAGAGCGACGCCGTCTTTCGAATCCGGGTGCGACGATCGCGCCGTGATCGCCGGCGAACGCACGAAAGTACTTTGCCTCGCGCGGTAGCAAGTCTTCGAACATTTCTGAGCGAAGCTCTTCAAGCGTCTGCTGCAACTCAGGCACGAGCACGGCGCACTCGACGACATCACAGACCCGGCGCGACGCCGCTTCGAAATAGCCGAGCTGCTTTTGCTCTGCGTCATATTGCCATTGCGCGCGCGCGCGATAATGCCACTCGTTCGGTGCGGCAATGATTTCAAAATCAGGAACTTCAATGCGAGCAATTCGATGAAGGCAATCTCTAATGATCTTTTTCTTCGCGGCGAGCTGCGTCTGGTAATTCATCTGCTGAAAATCACAGCCACCGCAGCGACCAAAGTAAGGACACGGTGGCTCGATTCGCTGTGGCGACGCCTCAATGATTTCTTCGATCGAAGCAAACACCACGTTTCCCTTTTCTCGATCGACACGCACGCTCAAGCGATCGCCCGGCGCAGCGAGAGCGACCATTACGGTCTTGCCGTCCGCATGCGCGAGACCAAGTCCACCGGGAAGAATGCGTTCTATCGTGACTTCCATAAGCGTGTCAGGAGTGAAGGAAAAACAGGCTCAACCGAGGGACGCCCAAATGCTCGCGCAGACGTTTCTTAAGAAGGTTCTCGCGTGTTTGCGCAAACACCTCCTTTTCCATGTGGCGCTTGTAAGGTTTGACTTGCGCATCAACCTCGGGCTCGAACGTCATCATTTCTGAGGGCGAGGTCGAGTTTCGAATTGCATCGTCGAGCATCCGATCGATTCCGCTTAGTGACTCTTCCAGCTTGCGTGTGTCAGGACGCGCAGCGCTCGCGTACTCCTCGCGAATGTCCGTCAACAAATTGCCGGCACGAGTTAACGCTTCCAACAATTCATCCTTGTCTATCGCCCGTTCTGCTGCGAGCCGAATCAACGCATCCAGCGAACTATTCAGGTGCGCGGTGACGACATCTTTTGAGAAGGCGGACTTTCTATCCTCAGCCTCATCGTTTTGATCGTCATGGCTGCCAACGCGCGACTCAAGCCATTCGGCATACTGCGCCTCGACCTCTTCCTGGCAATAAAGCAGCGTCTTGACCGTGCGCTTGTGCTTCTTTGATTCATACGAATCAAAAGCGTGTTCAATGCCACGAATGGCCACGTGCAACGGCACGCCACGCTCCTTCCAGCTTTCGATCAGAGCCCAATCGATCGGGCTAAGCATCAGGTGCTTGCCGCGGCGGCGAATAAACGTGTCTTCGATTTCTGAAAAATAAGAGAAGTAGTTCACACGAGGTTTCAGGTTTCAGGTTTCAGGTTTCAGGTTCCAGGCGGGAATCAACAACGTGAAACCTGAAACTTTAAACTTGAAACTCACCGTGTTCGCTCATAAACCAATCGCAATCCTTCCAGCGTCAGTGTCTCATCGACTTCCTGGATGAACTTTGATCCGCGCGCGATCAGCGGGGCCAATCCGCCGGTCGCAATGACCCGAGGTTTACCGCCTAACTCATCAATCATCTTGCGCAGAATTCCGTCCACGAGTCCGACGTAACCATGATAAAGACCTGACTGCATTGCATCGATCGTCGTTGAGCCGATCACTTTTCGCGGGCCTTTGATTTCCACACGCGGCAATTTGGCGGCGCGCTCGAACAAAGCGTCGGCAGAAATTGTGATACCCGGCGTGATCACGCCACCAACATACTCGCCCTTCGAATTGATCGCATCGAACGTCGTTGCCGTGCCAAAGTCAACGACCACGCATGGCTTTCCGTATTTGTAAATCGCCGCGACTGCATCGACGATGCGATCAGCGCCCACGTCTGAGGGTGGCTCGTACAAGATCGGGATGCCGGTATCGACGGTGTGATCGATAAAGAGCGGCGTCAGATGAAAGTACCGTTCCGCCATCTGCTTCAAAGTGAAGTTCAGCGGCGGGACGACCGACGCAACAGCAATCGCATTAATCGATTTGAAATCCAACTCGGCCAGGGCAAACAGATTGCGCGCATGTACGCCCCACTCATCGACTGTCCGCGAACGTGCCGTCGTCAGACGCCAATGCACGACCAGCTTGTCACTGTCATAGACACCCAGCGAAGTGTTCGTGTTTCCGATGTCGATTACGAGCAGCATAAAGAATTGGGGGTAGGCGCTAGGGTGTTGGGGTTAAGGTGTAACCGGCACTAGCCTTTCTTGAAAATCAGTTACTGCTCTGAAGCAGCGGAAACAGCAAAGTGTAGCTTTGCTCTTCGCTCTTGGCCATTGGCTCTTGGCCTTTACGCCTACACCCTACAACCTAAACCCTACCCCCTAACCCTAACACCTAAAACCTTCTCAATTTCATCAACCGCCACGCTCGCGCCATGTTCTTCGCTAACAACATCGCCAACCTGCGTTGCCGATTCTGCGTACTTTGAATCATCAAGGAGAGCCTTCAATTCTCGTGTCGCTGACTCTGCATTGTAACGCGGACGCGGCAAAACACGCGCGCATCCGAGCCGTTCAACGCGAGCCCCATTATCAAATTGATCGTGCGCATGCGGCACAACTAGAACCGGTTTGCCCGAACGCATGGCCTGTCCCGTTGTGCCGACACCGCCCTGGTGGACGATTGCGCACGCGCGCGGCAGGACTTCACTGAACGGCGCGTACTCGAATGCGGCGACTCCGTCGGGCAATGGCGACGGCGGCATATTGCGCACATTTCCGATCAACAGCAAGGCGCGCCGGCCGAGGTTGCGCGCTGCCTCAATCGAGTCACGATAAAAATCGCGCGCCACCCAAAACGCGGACGAGCCGAGCGTAAAAACGATCGGTGGCGGGCCTGCATCGAGGAATTTGAGAAGCTCAGGCGACGCATCTTTCTCGCCGAAATAATCGCGCCGATCATAAAAAGGAAATCCAGTCACGACGGTATTCGGCGGCCAATCTCGTTGCGGCTCGGCCATCACTCGAGAGAACAACGCCAACACTTTCGTCGGCGAGTGTTGCCCTTCCAGCAACGGTTGTCCGCCGCGCGGCATGCCCAAATCAGCGCGAAATTCGTAAACGGGCAGCATCAACTTGTCGAGTTCCTTCCGCACCAATCGAAACATGAATCGAGAGATTGCCGGACTCAGCTTGAGCAGATGATACAGCGCCGGCAGCTTGGGAAAGACCGGGGGATCGTAGGTTGAGAAAAACGACAAAGGCGCCAGCACGCTCGAAACCCATGGCAGTTTTCGCTGGTACGCCACGATTGGACCAACCAACGGCAGCGGATGCGTCAGTAACAAGTCTGCGCCTCCGACAGCTGCGCTCAAGTCTTCATAGATGTCGCGCAGATGCGGAAGCACCAACTGCATCACGCGCTCGCTGCCCTCGCGAGGATCCATCAAACCATCCATCAACTCTGCGATCTTGTCGGGCTCATCGAACGAAGGCAAATCGGGCCGGACCGGATGAAACTCGATCCCGATCGCTTCCATCTTCTCGCGATAAACGTCTGAGGTGGCGATCAGTGGTCGATGGCCACGCTGCTTCAACTCGAGCGCGATGGCCACATAAGGATGCACATCGCCGAACGAGCCGAAGGTGGAAATGACGATGCGTTTACTCTGCATGAATCGATCCGTCGTTTTGCGCTCGTAGTGCCGTCACGTCACCTGCGCGCACAATTCTGATTCGTCCCTCGTCGGTTTCCACTCGCAACGCGCCGTCGCTTTCCAAACCCCGAGTGACACCTGTGAAGCTGTCAGACTGAAGCGACACGCGCACGCGCCGATCGTAGGCGTAAGAAGAGTTCGCGCACCATTCTCGAATTAGATGTTCGCAGCCATCTTTGCTCTGAAGATTTTCGTATCGCTCGGCAAACGCTTTCAGCAGCTCAGCCAACACGACTTCCAAGTCTGGCTTAGCGCCTGTCACTGACTCAATCGAGGTCGCCGTGTCACTCAACTCCGGTGGCACAGCTTCCCTCGCAAGATTGATCCCAATGCCAACTACCGCTGCCAGACCGTTGTTTGTCTCAGTCGTCTCGGCAAGGATGCCGCACAATTTGCGGCCGTCCGCGAGAATATCATTCGGCCACTTGATATCCGTGCGAAGTCCGCACGACTTGCTCAAGGCGTTTCCAACTGCGAGCCCGGTCATCAAAGGCAGCAGCGGCCAAGACTCTTTCGCAAGCGACGGACGTAGAACGATACTTAGATAAAGGCCGGCATCCTTCGGCGAATGCCAACTGCGATCAAGCCGGCCACGCCCAGCAGTCTGCTCGCGCGCCACGACACACAGACCTTCAGGGGCGCAGGCTCTCGCCTGGCGTATCGCCTCCAGGTTGGTTGAATCGATGGAATCAAAGCGCAGAATCGTCGACTGAATCATGTGTGCGCGCAGGATAAACCAAAGCCAACTCGGCCGCCACTGAAACCATCGAAAGAGTTACCCGATAACGAGGCTCACACGCTACCCAAAATTCGCGCTATTCCGGGGGTTGCCGAAAAGCCGGAAACCTCTGATATTTGAGCCTTTTCTCTACTCATTCAACGCAGCTTCGATGAACCACCGTGTCTCACGATCGTCTTCGCTTATTTCGTCGCTGGTGGTTAGCGGACTGCTCATCTATGGCCTCTGGTGGTTCTACACGCGCGTCTGGGACTTCAGCAATAACAAACGCGGGCTGGTGCTGGCTTTCGGATTTCTCTTGATGTCCGACGGTTTATATCTGCTGATTCACGCGTTCCTGCGGCCGCACAACTACAGCGGCACTGAATGCGCGCCTGAAGATCTAACTGTGGTGCTCGCCACCTACAACGCCGGTGAAGCCATCGCCAGGACGATCAGCGGAGCGCGCCGGCATGTTCCGCCCGATCAGATTCTTGTCGTTTCGGATACGTCGACTGACAACACGGTCGAGGTAGCCGCGTCGCTCGGCACCCGGGTGCACGAGAACGACGTAAACCTGAACAAGGCTTTGACGATCAGCAGGATCTCTCCTGAGATCGCGACGCCGTACACCTTGATCCTGGATGACGATACGTTCATCGGTAACGCCACCATCCCCACGAGCCTGCTGGATGATGGTTATGACGCGGTCGCTTTCAACGTGATGCCTGAACCGGAACCCACTCTGGTCAACAAATTTCAGCAGTACGAGTATCGAAAGAATATGTTCCTGAGCAAATCGCTGAGGGCTGGTTCAGCTTCGGTGGGAAACGTCTCGGGGGCAATCGGGCTATACCACACCAAAGATGTTCAGCTCCAGGCCGGTTACCACTCGGGGTTCTTTGGCGGAGAAGATCAGGAACGAACGACGCTGACTTATCTCTACGGCACAGGTCGCGGCGTCACCTACACGAACTCAACCGTGCTGACGGAAGCTCCACACACCTGGTGGCAGCTTTTCCAGCAGCGCGCGATCAAGTTCGGCGGAGGTTGGGGCGCGGCACATCTCAACATCGTGATCCTCTATCTCAGGCTCATCGTTTCACGCCGCGCGAAATTCGCATTGAAATTTGAGAAGGGCTATCAGGTCTTCATCACCCTGACAGATCCGCTGCGGCTAGTGCTCTTCCCTTTGATGATTCTGGATCCGGTTGGATTTCTGATCGTCTATGCTGCTTACGTGGGGCTGGAAATTATTCTGTGGTTCTGGACGAAACGACAGGACAGCTTCTTGATCGTGCTGCTCTCTCCGCTTTACGGAATGTTCAATACCATCGCGCGCTTTGTCGCGTTTCCATTCTGGCTCAAGAACCGCTGGGACTTCGTTTTCCGCAAGCGCTTTCATCGGCGCGTGACGAAACGAAAACTCGTGCTCGAATACGCCACCATCACCGTGATTATGCTTTCACTGCTCGCCTATTCGATTTATCAGTTTCCCAACATCGAAGGTCTGCTCAAGCCCGCAAACGAGCCCGGCATTCTTGACGCTCAACGTATCAAGTGAAGATTAGCCCAGAAAACCTCCAAGTTACCGCCGGCGTAACCCGGTAAGATCGACTCCAAGTTCGTTGCGCCGAGATGCTTCTGCGCAATCTCACCAAAGACATCGCGAAGATCAGTCGTCAGCGCGACGTCGCGTCCTTCGTATAACTGATCGTCCTTCAACCCAGGCCTATCCATTTAAAAACCGCCTATGTTATGCTGCGCGCCGCCCGCAATACTACTAACGCGCAATGAAGCGTTGCCCAACCTGCCAGCGCACTTATCCTGACGACACACTCGCGTTCTGTCTGGTGGATGGATCGGTCCTGTCGGCGCCATACGATCCTGCGAGTACGGAAACATCCACGCCTACACCCAAGACGAATCCGCCGGCGACCGAAATACTGAATCCCGCCGCTTCGCTCGATTCATTACCGCCAACGCAACGCGCATCCAAAGACCTACAGTCAACGATTCATGCGCCCTATCAACCACAGGCCGCCCATCACGAACCGCCAAACTATGCTGCAAGGGTTCCAGACTACCCTCACAATCGATCCGACTACAGCCCGCGCAAATCTTCAGCGTTGAAGAAGGCGTTGATTGTGCTCGGCGTCCTCGGCATGTTTCTGGTTATGGTATTTGTGTTTATGCTGGTGTTCGGGCCTCATCCTGCGAAAATACAGAACAACAGGGTGTCATCGAACGCAACGAACACGAATACCAACGCCAACACAACTCTAAATACAAACAGCCCCGATCTCGTGGCAAAGAGGGAAGCGAACCTTCGTGAGCAGTTGCGTGACGATCCCAACAACGCTGGCCTTAATACACTGTTGGCGGTGAATCTGCGAGAGCAAGGAAGACTTGACGAGGCTGAGTTCTTCGCGCGAAAAGCAATTCGCTTAGATCCAAAGTTTTCTCCTGCACATTACGCGCTGGCTGGGGTGCTTCACGATCGCGGAAAAACGGCGGAAGAAAATGCTGAGAAAAAATTAGCGGCCAAACTGGCGGTAAATGATAAATAGCCAAAAGGCCACGAGGAGCTCGTGGCCTTATTGCGCTGAATTGCGCTGAAATTTTATGAGGCTTTAGCCGAGGAATCCACGGAACTTCGAGCTAGAATAACCTGGAAAGATCGATTTCAAGTTTGTCGAGCCCAGGTGCTTCTGCGCAATCTCGCTGAACACATCGCGGAAGTCAGTCGTCAGCGCGAGGTCGCGTCCTTCGTACAACTGATCGTTCTTCAGTCCCGGCCAGTCGCCATACACCTTCCCGCCGCGCACTGAATTGCCAACGATGAACATCGCATTCGCGTGGCCATGATCCGTGCCGCGGTTGCCGTTCTCCTTCACCGTCCTGCCAAATTCAGACATCGTCAGAATCACGACATCATCCATGCGCTGGCCGAGATCAGTGTAGAGCGCCGCGATCGCATTGCTGAATTGGCGCAGCAGATTACTAAGTTGTCCTTGCTGATTGCCTTCATTCACATGCGTGTCCCAGCCGCCGACATCTGTGAAGGCGATTTCCAAACCGACACCGGCTTTGATCAACTGCGCAATCTGTCGGAGTGAATTGCCGAAAGGTGTCTGCGGATACGTCGCACCGTTTTCTACTTTGTACTGTGCCGGATTGACCTGCTTCAGATAGTTGATCGCTTCGAATGTTTCCTTGCCGGTGCCGCGCAGCGTGTCGTTCACGGCCTGGTCATACATTGCTTCGAATCCACCTTGTACGTTCGCTGAACTCTGACCGGCGCGAATGTTAAAGTCCGAAAGATTCGCCATCGCGATCGTCGGCGCTTTGCCCTGCATCGCGCGCGGCATCTGCTGCGTCATTGAAACTGCGCGGAAGAGCGACTTCTGCGGATCAGCTTTCGATTGCAGGAACCGATTCAGCCAACCGTCCGCCGTGGACTTCACGCCGGGCGTGGCAGACTCCATGTAGTCCTGAGCGTCAAAGTGCGAGCGAGTGTTATCCGGCGAACCTGATGCATGAACGATCGCCAGCCGCTTCGAATCCCACAGCGGCTTGAACCCAGCCAGCGAAGGATGCAAACCGAAGAAGCCGTCGAGGTTGATTGCCGCTTCAGCGCCGCCATTGGGTTTCGGAATCGCGATGTTCGGACGCAGATCGTAATAGTTCGACTCGCCATACGGCACGACTACATTCAACCCATCGACCGCGCCGCGTTGGAAGATCGCGATGAGCGTCTTTTTTCGTCCGCCTGCGCTGTCTAAAGCTGACGCGACTGCACGCTTTAGAAAACTTGGCGCCGTTGCCATCACGCCGAACGAAGCCAATGCGACACTGCCTGATTTGATGAAAAATCTTCTGTTCATTACCGTTCTTCCTTTGCTCTTTCCGCTTTGCCCTTTGCCGCCATTACTGCCTTTGAAATTCCGGCGAACCCAAAATCAGACCCGCCAGCTTCACCACCGGATTGTCGATCGACGCTCCCGGATTATTTTGCGCGAGCTGCTGGCGCAGTGGTGCTTGCCCCTGTTGCTGCTGTCCGCCCAGACCGGGTCCCAGAATGCCGCGTTGAAATCCTTCCTCAAACGGATTCGCCGGCACCGCATTTGCCGCGGTTCGCGCCGGCGGCATCGGCGGCAGAGTAATCTGATCGCTCAATTCCTTCAGCAGAGTCTCGCGCGTCTTCGCGGAAATCTCGCCACCGACAATCATGGTCACGAATCGATCGAGCAACTTTTCTTTCTGGATGGTCGAGCCTGTCTTCGCATCGCCAAGAAGCTTTGCGAGATCGACTCGCGTTCCCGGTATTCGATTGCTCACCAGCGCCAGCGCGAAGTTCATCCGCTCGAGCAGCGCGCCCGTGTTCACCCAATTCTCTGCCGTGTCTGAATAACCGTTCGGCGTTTGGAATCCATAGAGTGGCTGGCCCATGCGCGCAATCCATTGATGGAATTGCGGGCCGCCATTCGTGTCCGCGCCGAGCGTGCGTACCGCGCTGACCGCGAGTTCGAATGGCCGCTTCACCTTCGCGCGATAGGCTGCCGCTGAATTGAATTCCGGCGAGAAGAAAATCGTGCGCAGCATCTCGCGAATGTCGCCATCGGATTTCATATAAGTCTGTGCAACTCGATCGACCAGCGCCGGTGGCGGCTCGTCTGAAATGAATCTCCGCACGAGCTTCGTCGCGATGAACTTCGCCGTCGAAGGATGATGCGCGAGGATGTCGAGCACCATCAGCCCATCTTTCATGCCGCCACCAGCGGGAATCTTGTGACCCAGCACGATCTTCTCGCCGTTGTCGTGGACCGCGGGACGATAGACAAAAGTGCCGGCTTGCTTTCGCAGCATGTCGCCCATCGGACCATTCATTACGGCCTGAGCCGCGGCGCCCGCACCGCGCGGCGCGATGATCGTCCAACCGGTAAAGCAGCGCGCGACTTCCTGCACGTCTTTCTGCGTGTAGCCACCATCGACTCCGAGCGTGTGCAGTTCCATCAGCTCACGCGCGTAGTTTTCGTTGATGCCGCGGCGCTGTTGTTGTTGAGGCCGTTGCGCCTGCGGGTTGTTAACCATCGTGATAGGTCGTTGCCGCATTAGTTGTTGCAGCGGACCGCCACCGCCCTGGCGCGGAGGCTGCGCGTTCGGACTGACGCTTTGAAAATTGTCGAGATAAAAAAGCATCGCGGGGCTCTGCGCATCAGCCAGCAAGAGATCGTAGAACTTGCTCATCGTGTGCGGCCGAATGGTGTCGCGATCGTAGGAAGCCAGCAGCCAACGATCTGCGCCTTTGCCGGCGAACACGTTGAAGTGGTTTGTCCAGAAATCAACCATCACTTCCTGCAACTGCCGCTCGCTGTAAACCGCACGCAGGATGCGCGACATCTGCAACTCGCCGGTGAGAAACTGCGCGGGCCGCAAATTGTTTTCTTTGAAGTAGGCCATCAACGCCTGACGATACTGCGGATTGTTCATCGGATTCGCATCGTTCGCCGCAGCATTCGGATTGGGATTGTTCGGATTCGCGGACGCTGCCATTTCATTCGGCATTGCCTCGACGGTCTTTGCTTGATTTGGATTTGCGGCATTCGCGCCACCCTTCACCCGATTGTCGCGCGCCTGCGCAAGATCAGCGGGCAGAGCGCCACGCCGCTGCAACTGATTCAAGAGTTGACCGGGCTGCGGATACTTTTCGTAAAGCTCGGCATTGGACATCCGGAGCGTTTCCAGATTTTGGAGCTTCGCTTCGCTTGCTGAGTCATCGATCTTTTCCGGATTGAGTTGCAGCTCGATGTACTTATCAACGCCCATCGCCTTCACGCGCTCGACGTCGCCCGGGCGCGCACCAAACCCGAGCCGGTTGAGCACGTGCAGAATGCGCTGATCCTCGCTCAACTTGGCGGCAGATTTGTTCGCCGGCGCGTTCATGCTTTGCGCGCCAACCCCCGCGACAAACGCGCTTGCCAACATCGCCGCGATCAACAGAAACGCGCCGATTTGGCGCGAAATTGACGGTTTCGAATCAGTTCTAAAGCTCTTCATGGCAATGCCTTTACTTTCAAATTTGCAGCGGATTCTCGATCTTGCAACCTTCTATTAGACGCTCCCCCTTCGCAGTTGGTCGAGCAAATCTCGAATGCAATCACGGCGACGTGGGCGGGTTCGCACCGGTTCCAGTTCGTCGCGGTTGTGCCTTGGGATAGCTCACCGGGCTCCGATTCCCTTCCTTGTCCACCGCCCTCACGGCGAAGAAATAATTGTCTTTTGACATCCCCTTCATCGTGTACGTGTCCACATTGCCAACGGCACGGGAATGTGTCCACGTCGCCTCAGTCGTATCACGCCAGACAATCTCATAACCCGCGATATCGGATTCCTTGTTGGCGTCCCACTTGATTGGCGTGTCATTCGACAAGCCTGTCGGGAACGTCACATTCTTGGGTCGTGCTGGAGCAGAGGCCAACGCCGCGAGCGACGCGGCGTTAACGCGCGCAACGTTCGCGATGTAATTGAAATCGTCGAACTGCGGCAAGTCGCCGTATTGAATTCCGTTTTCGATGCGGACGTTCTGATGCTGGTGCTGATAGTTTTCGTTCGGTTCGGTGAAGCGCACCGCCGCATAACCACGTTCCAGAAACGGCTCGTGATCGCCGCCGCGGCCATAACGATCGCGACGATAGATCATCCAGACTTTCATCCAAGGGACGTAATGCTCGCTGATCTCCTTGATGAAGCGCGCGAGCTGGCGCGACGGCGAATCGTTCTCGCCACCATTAGTTCGCAGGGTTGTCAGCACGGCGGCAGAAATACCGCGCGGTGTTGTCGCGTTAGTCGTATCATTTGGAACGCCTTCTGAAAACACGCGCACGGTTTTCGCGTCGCGCACGCCGTTGCCGCCCAGCGAACTGCCGATAATGTCATTCGTGAACATCGCTTCGATGTCCATATTGTTATTCTTCGCCTGTTCAGCGAAGTAAGTCGCGCCGAGGAGTCCCTGTTCTTCACCAGGCACCGCCATGAAGATGATCGTCGCGTCGAACTTGTATTTCGCCATCACGCGCGCCATTTCCAAAACGGCCGCCGTGCCGGACGCATCGTCATTCGCGCCGGGTGCGTCGCATTTTGCGTCGATCGGGCTCGAGCACATCGAATCGTAATGTCCGCTGACGACGTAAACTCGGTTCGTTGATTCTGGTTGAGTTCCTTTCAAGGTTGCGACGATATTCGTCAACATCGTTGGTTGGGGCATCCGCGCAGCTTTCGCTTGCTCGAAAGTTTGTTTCTCGACGGTCATGCGGCCGCCGGATTGCGCCGCCGCTTTCTGAAACTCGGCGTACAGCCAATCGCGCGCCGCGCCGATACCGCGGTTGGGATCATTCTGTTCAGAGAGCGTGTTGCGCGTCCCAAAACTTACCAGCTTGCGAATAGTCGCTTCGATATTCTTTGCGCTGATCTCGGAAACAATTTTCGGGATATCAGTATTACCACGGAGGCGTTGCGCGGGTTTCTTCCTTGGCGACCATATTGGTTTTGCCTGCAACGATTTGTTTTGCGGCGAAGGATTGGTCTGCGGTTGAGCCAGTGCTGAAATTGTGACGCAACCCATGAAGAGCAAAACAACCAGAACGATAGAACGCGAACCGAATGAAGCCATGCCAATTTACCCCGAAAATTCCTGAGTCGAACGCACGAACTCTATCAACTCAGACTTTCGACGGCAACAACATAAACGTGCGGACAGAACCGCTCAGCGCTCTACTTCTTCATGCTGACGGGGATCGCGATAGACGGGATCAAAAAACCGGGTCGTGTTTTCCGTGACGCTAGGGGCGGGTTCGAGGCGAGCGGTGCCGGGACGCGCCAATCGCGGGTCGGGATAGGCCTGCGGCAGCGACGCAGCAGGTTGTCTTCGTTCCGGTGAAAGCGCGGCGCTTATCAACTTGGACAACTGGCGGATCAGCAGGATGTCGATCGTCAGTAACGTGGGCATGCCGAAAATGGGAATGGCCGGGGACACGCCGCCGGCCCCGTTCTGGACCATTTCGATTGTGCCGGAAATAATTATGCCAAAGCCGCCGAGTGTCAGCAGCGCAATCACGGCTCCGATGATTAAGATCGGCTTGGTTAGATTGATTGGCGCCAGCTCGACAGATGCAACAGGCGCAGCGAGGTTCGCGCCACAGCGATTGCAGAAATTAAGGCCGGTGCTTTCAGTGCCGCAGGATGGACAAAACATAAGCGAGTGAATAGTAATCGTGAATCGTGAACTGTAAAATGCCGACTTCTGGGGTTACTACGAACGATCGCAGCTCGCCGTTCACATCATTTGCGATTCACGATTTGCGGTTTACTTAATAAGGTACGCTTGGCCCTTCCAAACCACGATGACTTCGCCGCCAAGTTGTTGGGCGATCGAACGCAAGCCGGAGTCGAGTGCGTTGAATTCCTCTGAGCCGCGCGAAATGCGCTTCAGGACCATCGATGATTTGAATTTCTGATCGACCCACGAATTGCCCTGCCGGCGGAATTTGCGGCCGCCCGCTGAACGCGTTTCCGATGATTCTTCAGTCGAAGAACCGGCCCGAGTTGCGCTCTGCGGCTTGGCCGGCTCCGATCGAACCTCGTTCTGATTACGACTCATCGCGAGGTTGTCATTGTTCCGGCTCGGCCCACCCTTCTGCTTCTCATCTGCGACTCGGCGATTCGCCGGCACAGGCTGATTCAGAAAGCCAGTCGACCGGTCATCCGCCCGCCCCGCGTCTTTAGCCGTATCGCGCTCACGTTCAGCCGCCCCGATCTTGTCCGCCCCTTCGGCTTTCTTCTGAACGGTGACGGCGCCGGCCGCGCTTCGCTGCTCCTGAGTGGCGATTTGCGATTCGCCCGGCGGAGGTGGTGCATAAGCCGGCAACGACTTCAAGGCCTGCGATTCACCCGTTTTGGTTTCAGTTCCAGCCAGAGTCGCGGGAGCTTCTTTCGCAGCAACCGGAGGTGCGACGTTTTCAGCAACCTTGGATTCGTCGCGCTTCGGATTTTGGATGGCAGGCGTCGCCGACAAACCTGGGTTTGTGGTATTCGCAGGTGCGCTCGGCTGATTATTCCCGGTGGTGTCGGCGGCAGGCTCTTTGAGTACGCTGGAGGGATGCTGATCAGCCTGCTGATTTCCTGCCACCAATTCCGAGTTCTCGTGACGCGGCCGCAGCGCGATGAAGGCCACACCGGCGACAATCACGAGCACCGCCGCGAACGCTGCGTAGCGCAACACCGGCAGCGCAAACATTCCGGTTAACGTCTGCCAAAGCGATCTCGATTCAGTCTGCACGGCGACGGGCCGTTCGCGAATAACGGCTCCGGCGGTCACCGCCAGTTGCGCTACCTGGTGACGACAATGATCGCAATCCGCCAAATGCGACACGTAACGCGCGCGCGTCGCGGGCGGCAGCGCACCTTCCGCGAACGAGTTCATCTCGTCGGCGTCCAAATGCTCAGTCGTAGCCGCGCCGCTTGAGGCCGTCGCGAAACGTCGCATCAGAAGATCAATTTGTTTGTCGTTCGGTGTCATTACTTCGCGAGCGATAAAAACTCCTATTCATGAACGTCTGGATGTCGGTCAACTTGCGTCATCCCGCCGGCGAACTTTGTAGAGTCGATTCCGCACTTCCCGTTAACATCGGCTCGACTTCAGTCTGCAATTGCGACGCAACCTCCGCCAGGGAATTCGCTGCTTCCGCCTTTGTCCAACCATGTTCTTTCATCAAGATTCCTTCTACGTGCTGCCGCACTTCGGTGTGAATCCGCGCCAGGCGGCGGCTGGCAGTGGCTTCATGCACACCCAGCACCGCGCCGGCTTCTCGCAAACGCATGCCGTCGAAGTAATACAACTTCATCAGCAGCCGATCTTCATCTTCTAATTCAGACAGCGCTCGTCCCAGAGCCTTTTCGACATCCGCCGCGGCCAATCCCCGCGCGAGCAAATCCTCGGGACTTGCAGCCGTCTGAAACGCTTGCGCACGATCAGGCTCTGCGTCTGTCGCCAATCGATCAAAGTCCCCATCTTCTTCGGTCTGCACCAGCTTCGCTTGCCGCCGATGCTGATCGATTGCCAACTGCCCGACGACTGCGCGCAGCCATCCGCCCAACGAGCCCGCGCCCGAGTAGTAAGCAAGCTTGCCCGCCGGCAGGCCATCTTCGCGCGCCTTCAATCCGTGCAGCTCAGCCCAGATCGATTGGGCCAAATCGTCCGCCATTGCCTCGTTCGAACTCGCTGAGCGCGCCGCCGAGCGCACCGTCGCGCCGTACCCTTCAAACAACTCGTTCCACGCGGTCTGATCGCCACGCTCACACGCGATGACCAGACACAAATCGTCAGCATGCAGGCCATCGAGAAACTTTTCGATCGCAGCCTCAGCGGCCGAAGGATCGTCTTTGAGAACGTACTTTTCGGTGGCGGCGCGCAACCGCTTCGCCAGCGCTTCCACTTTCAGCGACCGCGCATTCTGGGCACGCGCAAGCAGCCGGCGCGCCCCGGCGGCGATCGATTCGTCGAGTTGTTTTGGGGTCAGGCTCAAAGTCGTCGGCGCGGTTATGCTATCACGATCCTTAAGGTGCTGATTAGGAATCGGAGAGCCGTGGTTTCGATGAGCGCGGGCGGCGTCGCCGATGCTTGGAGTTCAAATAAACACCTCAATTATCGCCAAATCGACAATCACAGCACGAGAATCTAAAATCCCAGCGTGCTGCGTGTGACTGAAATTTTTCATTCGATTCAGGGCGAATCGACGCATGCCGGGCGGCCTTGCACGTTCATTAGATTGACGGGCTGCCCGATGCGCTGCGTTTGGTGCGACAGCGAATACACATTCACCGGCGGCGAACATTTCTCGACCGACGCAATCATGGACCGAGTGCGCCGCTTCGGCTGCAAACTTGTCGAAGTCACGGGCGGTGAACCGCTGGCGCAGCGCGAAGCTTTCGATTTGATCAGGCGGCTGTGCAATGAAGAATACGAAGTGCTAATTGAGACAGGAGGTTTCGTCTCGACGGCGGACGTCGATCCGCGCGCGAAGTTTATTCTCGATATCAAGTGTCCGGCATCAGGCGAAGTGGAACGGAACGATTGGACAAATCTCGAGCGCCTGCGGAAGGATGCTGACGAAGTGAAATTCGTGATTGCGAATCGGCAGGACTGGGAATTTACGAAGCAGATCATCGCACAGCACGACCTGCAAAGCAGAACCAAAGCTATTCTGATTTCACCTGCCTGGGGCATGATCGATCTGAAGGAGTTGGCCAACTGGATCACGGAAAGCGGGCTCAATGTTCGAATGCAATTGCAGCTTCACAAATACATTTGGGGACCGGATGTGCATGGCGTGTGAGTAGCATAGACTTCAGTCTGTGCGGTTTTGATTTATGGGCGGCCACAACGATTCAGCTTACGCACTGGAAAGCACAGACTTAGGTCTGTCCCACCTGGCCATTTGCCTCGTTTCCGGAGGCATGGATTCCTGTGTGACCGCGGCAATCGCCAAGCAAGAGAATGATGAACTGGCGTTCCTGCATGTCTCGTATGGACAGCGCACGGAAGCGCGTGAGCGCCGCGCTTTTCATGAGCTAGCCGATCATTTTGGAGTAACGAAACGGCTAATTGCCTCGATTGAATATCTGAAAGAAATCGGCGGTTCATCGCTGACCGACGACAGAATCGAGGTGGCAGCGGCGGACCTCGGTTCGCGCGAAATCCCGACCAGCTACGTGCCATTTCGCAATTCGCATCTGCTTTCGATCGCGACGAGCTGGGCGGAGGTAATCGGGGCTCGCCGGATCTATATTGGCGCGGTGGCCGAAGATTCTTCCGGGTATCCGGACTGCCGGCCTGAATTCTATGAAGCTTTCCAGCGCACGATCGACGCCGGCACAAAGCCGGAAACTCGAATTGATATTGTGACGCCCGTCATATCGCTGCGGAAGTCGGAAATAGTAAAACGAGGCGTCGAATTGCGCGCGCCGCTCGAACTAACTTGGTCGTGTTATCAGGCTGAAGATCGCGCCTGCGGCCGCTGCGATTCATGTGCACTGCGCCTGCGCGCGTTTGCGGAAGCCGGCGTAGGGGATCCAATTCCGTATGCTTGACAGTGATGGGCGCGGTGATTACCTTAAAACCGGTTTCCGGCTACAACTTACCGTTACCACATCGCATCTTATCGTTGGCCCGACGAGAGCCACACTTGGAGGTATGAAATGCGTCGTCATTATTTAATTGTTTCAATTCTCGCGCTGTCTGTTTTCCTGCTCAGCGCTGCGGTTGCGTCGGCCCAAACGGGACAGCTTCGCGGCAGCGTAAAAATTATTGGTTCGGACGGCAAAGAAGCTCCGGTTCCGAACGCCGTAGTTGATGTTTACCGCACAGACATGGCGGGCGACTATCACACGAAAGCCGATAAAAAAGGCGAATGGGTTTTCGCGGGTCTTCCCTACATCGGCAAGTATGTCGTGGCCGTGAGTGCGCCGGGTGTCTCGCCTCAGGCGCGCGCGGGCGTTCTCGCCGGACGCGACATTCCAGTTGACGTCATGCTGACCGCGGGGAACGGGAAAAAGCTAACTCGCGAAGAAGCAATTGCGGCGGCGAGTAGCGGCGGTGGCACCAGCGGCGGCAGCACTAGCGGCGGCGGCATGAGCGAAGCTGAGAAAGCCAAGGCTGCTGAAATGGCGAAGAAGAACGAAGAGATCGCCAAAGAAAACGAGAAGATCACCAACGCCAATACGGTGATTGCCGAAGCTTTTAAGAATGGCAATGCCGCATTGTTGGCTAAGAATTACGACGAAGCGATCAAGCAATACGATTCGGGCCTGGCCGTCGATCCCGACCACCCCGGCGTCTCTTCTCTCTTGACGAACAAGTCCGCTGCGCTCCGCGCTCGCGCCGTTGATAAGTACAACGCGGCGATTCAATCGAAGGATGACGCAGCCAAGGCTGCCGGTATCGAGGCTGCCAAAGCTGACTTCAAAGCCGCCGCGGATGCATCGAATAAGGCGGTAGAACTCGTCAATAAGCAACCGACTCCTACAGATCCCGCTGAACAGAAACAACAGCAGACAAATAAGTACTTCGCGTTGTCATCCCGCGCCGAAGCGATGCGCTTGTTCGTGACCAAAGTCGATCCGGCACAAGCGGATGCCGGAGCCACTGCGTTCCAGGAATACATCGCCGTTGAAACGGATCCGGTTAAGAAGTCGAAAGCGCAATACGACCAGGCCCAAATGCTTCTTGACTCTGGATCAGCGGACAAAGCCATCGTTGAGTTTCAAAAGATTCTGGCGGAGAAGCCTGACGATCCAGACGCGAACTTAGGCATCGGGTTGGCTCTGTTCAGCACCGGCGACAAAACTAAGTTTCAGGAGGCGGCGAACTATCTCCAGAAGTTCGTTGACAAAGCTCCCGACACTCATAAGTTCAAGAATGATGCGAAGGCGGTTCTGGCTGAGCTGAAGAGTACTGAAAATGTTACGCCTGAGAAGACTACGACGAAACCGAGCAGGGGCAAACGACCATAACTCGCCGGTAACGGAGCGCGGGCATCCTTGCCCCCAGTTATCAAAGGCGGGCCACGAGCCCGCCTTTTTTATTAATGGAAGTCGTGCGAGCCAGGACTGACAACTTTCATTTGCAGCGGCTCGATGCGTCGCGCCTTCACCGAAACAACATTGTCTTGATGCTGCAAGACTCCTTCGATCAGCAGAAACGGAAATTCGATCAGCGGTGATCGATACTTTTCAAACAACTGCGGCGTCACGATGATGTTCGAGATTCCCGTTTCGTCTTCCATGCTGAGAAATACAAATCCTTTCGCGGTGCCCGGACGCTGCCGCACAATCACCCAACCAGCGACTTTCACCCACATGCCGTTGCGCATGTTTCTTAGCTTGCCCGCCGGCGTCACTTTCATCGTATTGAGCCATTCACGCTGATGGGCCATCGGATGGCGGCCGATCGTGATGCCTGTGCCGCGCAGATCGGCGTTCAATCTTTCATTCAAACTCATCGGCTCAAGCGGTGAACGGTCGGTCTCTTCGAGCGGTTCATACAAGGGACCAGGTTCGCGCGAGACACGTTCGACTTGCCACAGCGCATCGCGACGGTGCGCGGTAGGGTGCAGGGTGTTGGGTTTAGGGTGTAGTTGTTCGTCCAACGACCATTGTTCATTGTCAAAGGTCTGTTGCGCCACCTTCTGACTTCTGACTTCGGACTCTCGACTCCCGATGTTCGGTTTTTGACTTTGGACTTTGGACTTTGAACTTTGGACTCCAGTTCCGACCTCTGACCTCTGACCTCTGACCTCTCCGCTCACTAAACCCAACACCCTGCCCCCTACACCCTCTCCAACGAAATTCAACGCTCCCACCGCCGCCAACTTTCGCAACTCGTCTTTGCGCAACTCCGGCACGCGCCGATGCAAATCATCGAGGCTCGTGAATGGTCGTTCATTTCGCGCACGCACAATTGCGTGTCCTGCTTCTTCGCGCAGGCCTTTGACGCAAAGCAGGCCTAGGCGAAGCGCGGGGTTTAGGGGGTTGGGTGTAGGGTGTGAGTAATTCAAGACATCGTCGATTTTCGCTGGGCCGCAGAGCGGGTGAATGTTTATAGAACCAGAATTTAAAAATTGATCCGCAGCTCCGTAGGAGCGAAATTCCGTCGCCCCTGAAGGGGCTCCGAGAAATTCATCGTCATTGTCATCTATAAATATGCCGTCCCTACGGGACGACGGCCGTAGAAGAGCTTGATTACTCACTTCAAGCATTTGCTCCAGCGATTCTGGCTCTGACCTCTGACCTCTGACCTCTGACCTCTGAGCTCTAGCCTCTATCCTCTGACCTCTCTTCCCCTGGCTCCCGGCTCCTGACTCCCGGCTCCTTTCTAAAACGCACTCCCACTCCGACTTCGTCACATCCACCGGCAAAACCTTCAACCCATGCCGCTGCGCGTCCTTAATGATCGTGAATGGTTGATAGAAACCCATCGGCTGATTATTGAGCGTTGCCGCCGTGAACGCCGCCAGGTAATGGCATTTGAGATACGCGCTGGCATAAGCGATGAGCGCAAAGCTCGCCGCGTGCGATTCCGGAAAACCATAAAGCGCGAACGAAGCAATCTGCTCAATGATTTCTTCCTGAACTTTGCCGCTGATTCCCTTCCCGGTCATCCCGCGTCGTAGTTTCTTCTCGATCTCTTTCATGCGCTGCTCAGATCGTTTGAATCCCATCGCACGCCGCAGCTCTTCCGCTTCGCCACCAGTGAAGTCCGCGCAGATCATCGCCATCTTCAGAAGCTGCTCCTGAAACAAAGGCACGCCCAGGGTTCGCTTCAAAACGGGTTCCAGATCGGGATGCGCATAGCGCACGGGCGCGCGCCCAAGCCGCCGTTCTAAATAAGGATTGACCATGTTGCCGACAATTGGCCCTGGCCGAATGATCGCCACCTGCACCACGATGTCGTAGAACTTGGTCGGACGAAGACGTGGCAAACAAGACATCTGCGCGCGGCTTTCGATCTGAAACATCCCAATCGTGTCGGCTTGTTGCAATGCCGCGTACACGGATGGATCGTCTTGTGGTAGATGTGCGAGATCGACCTCCTCGTCGTAATCATCGCGAATGATCTGAATCGTCTCTTCCAGAACTGCCATCATGCCGAGACCCAGCAGGTCGACTTTGATGATGCCCAGATCAGCGCAATCTTCTTTGTCCCACTGGACGACCACACGGCCGGGCATCGCGGCCGGCTCGAGCGGCACAACCGAATTGAGCTGCCCCTGACAAATCACCATGCCGCCCGAATGCTGGCCCAGATGTCTCGGCAAATCCTGCACGGCCAAATAAAGCTGAAAGAATTTCTTGATACGACGGTCGCGCAAATCTAATCCTGCATCTCTGAACTGGCGCTCAGTTGTGTCTTTCGGATCTTTCCACTCCCACGTGTGCACCAGACCCGACAAACATCCGAGCGTCTCTTCATCAAATCCGAGAACCTTGCCGACTTCACGTGCCGCCGAACGCCCGCGATAAGTGATCACGTTCGCCGTCATCGCCGCGCCGAGTCTTCCATAACGCTCGTAAACGTACTGAATCGCGCGCTCGCGTTGATCGCCGCTGGGCAAATCGAGATCGATGTCCGGCCATTCGCCACGTTCTTCGGAAAGAAAGCGCTCGAACAAAAGCTCCATCCCCACTGGATCGACCGCAGTAATTCCAAGTGAATAACAAACCGCGCTGTTAGCCGCCGAACCACGACCCTGAATCAAAATGTTTTGGCGCTTGCAGAACTCAACGATATCCCAAACGATCAGGAAGTAGCCCTCGAGTTTCAGCTTTTCGATCAACTTCAGTTCATGTTCGATTTGTTTTTTTGCCCGCCTGAATTCACCGTTACGCCCATAACGTCGGTGCGCGCCTTCGTAAGTGCGCTTGCGGAGGAAGGAAGTCATCGTCTCGTCTGGCGGTACTGGATACTTCGGAAATTCATAACCGAGATCTTGCAGAGTGAATTCCAGGCGCGACGAAAGCTCAACCGTATTCGCAATCGCTTCAGGCAAATCTGCGAACAACTCCGCCATTTCCTTTGGCGACTTCACAAACCGCTCAGAATTGATCGACAGCAAGCGCCCGGCAGTTTCCAAAGGCACGTGATTACGAATGCACGTAAACACGTCAGCAACTTGCCGCTGTTGCCGCGTCGCATAAGTGACGCCATTGGTGGCGAGTAGGGGCAGCTTCAATTTGCGCGCAAGTTCAATCACCGCATGATTCCGCGCTTCTTCATCGCGATTGAAATGACGCTGCAACTCGGCATAGACGTTGTCGCGACCAAAGATATCGATGAGTCTCTCAGCGCGTTGTCTCAGAAGCCCGACCGTTAGGGAGGGCTGACCATCGCTACCGGCCCTCCCTGACGGTCGGGCTTCTGACACATCCTCAGCGCCCGTCAAACAAACCAACCCGTCCGCATATTGCGCTAACTCATCAAGCGTGACCGCGCACTCGCCGGGCTTGGCATGTTTCGGCACGCGCAGTTTCATTAAAGTGATCAGGCGGCAAAGATTCTGGTAACCAATCCTGTTCTTGGCGAGTAAAGGAAGCGCAAAGAAATGCGTCACCGAGCCGCGCAGCGGCGTCAGACAATAGCCCCGGGCGTCAGCCCGGGGATCACGTTGCCAAAAATCCTGGTGAGCCCCGGCAGGGGCGAGAGATTTTTTCCGAGACAAATCCCGATGAGATCTGACGCCCTCTTCGAGGGCTTGGATGTTTTTTTCCATCTGATCCCCGGGCTGACGCCCGGGGCTATTATCTGCCGCGCCTACGGTGCTCATGGTGCCGTTTAATCCAAGCGGTGAATCACATCGAACCGATATCTCCGCCCCAATATGCGCCTTTAACTTCCGCTTCTTCGCTGCCAAATGAAATCGGGCCGCGCCGTACACGCCATCGTTATCTAGCAGCGCCATCGCCGGCATATGTAATGCTGAACATGCCGCGATTAACTCTTCTGGCGTCGCCGCGCCGCGAAGAAAACTGAAGGCCGATCGCGCGTGAAGTTCCACGTACTCAGTCATAAATTCCCGCCACGAACCATTGCTCATTCGTCAAATCACGATAGATGCGACAGAGCACTTCGCCTTCTTGTGACTTGGAATCGAGTACCGCGACGTCCCACTCATCTCTCGCCCAAACATCTGCACGCCACCAGTCACCTGAACCGCGCCAAGGCCCAGACGCGCAAACAACATCGCCACGAATTCGGTTCGACGTTTCTTCACTTCGCGCGCTGACTCGGATCGGCATTCCTTGGTTAGTTCGAACATCCGCACGCCACGCCGGGCGAAAATTTCGAAAGCCCATCACAGGGGGCGCGGACATCCTGCCCGCAGTGAGCGCGAAGCGCGAATCCTTCTTCGCATTGCGTCGAATCTTCCGGTCAAGCCTGAACTTCTTCATCCGAAAAGCATCCGGCCGGTGAGTATCGAGCAGTTCAGGCGAACCAACGTTTTCTGCCCCAACTAACTTCGCCAATCGTGCCAGCGTGATTTCGAGTTTCTCAGGTTCAGGCGCGATCGGAATGAATAATCCTGTTTGCGAAGCGCGCGGCTTCACAGGCGTAGCACTGATCGTCACCGCGACGATGGGCGCTTGTGGTGGTTGTCGCTCAATTTCAAACAAAAGCAGCCGTAAGAGCGTCTTGGGATTGCGCATGGGGACGGGCAGAGTGACGGTGCGTTGTTGAATTTCATCTTGCTTCTTCACAGAGTCTGTTTCTGACCCGCTCGCTACCGCTCGCGGTTCTGACACAAGTCGCAAACGCAACTCATTCGTTGCCAACGCGTATTCATTCAGATTCGCGCAAAGCTGATTGAGCAAACGCGACAGGATGAACGAAAGCGGTTCGAGTTCGGTGACGGGATGTTCCAGTTCGAGCGACTGCTCAAATCCGATTGGCGGGCGAACTAAATTAAGACTCCGACCAGTGTTCCCCTGCGCCAGCTTTTGCAAACGCACGCCATCCTGACCAAGTCGTTCGGCCACGCCCGCCAATGGCAACCGCGCCAGCTCGCCAAATGTGCGCACACCCCACAGCGCAAATGTTTCTCGAACTTCTTCTGCGCGTTTCTCTTCAATCGCAGCCAGCGAAAAATCAAGTCGCTTGATCGAAAGATTGCTGAGTGTCGAATTCTCTTCATCGCCAGGAATGATGGTTACGCCTTTGAACGAGCGTGCAGCATGAATGGCTGCATCAGGATTCGCCGCGACCGCAATGTTGAGCTTGAGATTCAAATTTTTACCGCGGCGATAAATTTCATCAGCGACGTTTCCTGCTGATTCAATCTCCGCGCTTGTTGAGAATTCGCTTCCGCCCCCAAACAAAAGATCTTGACCAGAGATGTCCAGCACGACTGTGTCCGTAGTCGTTTGCTCAACCAGCGGCGAAAACGTAAAAGCGAGGTCGACAAGAGTCATCAGATTTTCGCTTTCCCGCGCTGGTGGCTGGCTTGCTTCAGAGACACTTCGGCCATAAATGCAGGCAAACATAACCGCCTTCCCTTATTTTCAAAGGCTAAATTACAAGTTGGGGCTAAGGCGAATATTATCGAATATCTACGAACATCACAAGCGCGGATTATCGTAATCGCGGAGCGAAACTCATTTTGGGAAGTTGCCACTGAATCGGCCGCTCACGATTGATGCGTACTCGGGTTGATTGAAGACAATGAGAATGAGGAATCGCAGCGGCGGGCAAAATGCGCGCTTGTGGAGTTGCTAAAGAAAGGCGGTTTCCGGTCTCGCTTCTATCCGTGAAGTTGCTGTAACTATTATCAGAAACGAATGACAAAGTGCTCAGCCACACTGCCCCTTCGTTTTGCACTTCTAAAGCTAACGAGGCACAGGAACGAACTGCGGCGATGGGCGCCAGGACGATCAATGCGGTCGGTGTGTTTTCGATCGCGCGCCGAAAACGAAACCACCACGATGATATGACGCGGCGCAAAGTCCTGGCTGGGACATCGCAAAGATTGAGCGCGACGAATCCGAATCCGCCGGCGTGCAGGATCAAATCGACGGCTTTGAAAGAGCGCTCGAGATTATGGCCGCAACGGATCCAAAGCAGTCGCTCGAAATCGACACCGGCGTTTTGCGCAGAAGCAAGATCGAAGGTGTCATTACAATCGACTACAGCACAGATTTCTTCCTGTGACGTTGCGGCGGTTAATGCTGAGAGCATGAGACTCGTGCGGCCAGAGGAGGCAGCGCCATGGATTTCTGTAATCGCTCCGCGGGGAAAACCTTCTAAGGCATTATCAAGTTCGTCGATGCCAGTTGGCAGAGTTTTATTAGGGAGCTTTTCGTGTCGTTCAAAAATGTGACCGAAACGATCCGCTAGCGCCGACTCGATTTCTTTTTTCGTAACTGCGGCATTCATGGTTCGATGAGTAAAGACAAATCCGAAACTTCAGCTAAAGAATTCTTTCCGGCACGCAAAAGCCTGAAAGCTTTCCGAGATGCTGCGGCCGATTGCAAAGCCTGCGACCTTTGGGAACGCGGCACACAAACGGTTTTCGGCGAAGGTGCGCGACGCGCCGAAGTAGTTTTCGTCGGCGAACAACCAGGAAACGAAGAAGATCTCTCAGGCCATCCTTTCGTTGGTCCGGCTGGCCGTTTACTTGACGATGCTTTGGCCGAAGCCGGTATTGATCGGTCGCAAACGTACGTCACGAATGTCGTCAAACATTTCAAATGGGAGCCGCGCGGTAAACGCCGCATTCACAAAAAACCAAATGCAACTGAAATCAAAGCCTGCCGGCCGTGGCTCGAAGCGGAAATCAATTTAGTGAAACCAAAAGTCATCGTGTGTCTCGGCGCCACGGCAGCTCAAGCTTTGCTTGGTCCACAGTTCAAAGTAACGAAGCAGCGCGGACAATTCCTTGAATCAACTTTGGCGCCGTACATTATGGCCACCGTTCATCCTTCCTCGATTCTGCGCGCGCCTGACGATGAAACTCGGCACACTGAGAGACGACACTTCGTTGATGACTTAAAGAAAGTCGCGCACGTTCTTTCAAAGAGGTGATCCTCTAGCCTTTGCCCTCTTACGCGTACTTTCTAATCACGCCGACGACGACGCCCTGAATCTGCACTCGCTGCGGCGGTCGAATCACAATCGGTTCATAATTAGGATTCGCCGGTTCCAGCCGGACTTGATTTCGGTTGCCAAAGAAGCGCTTCACCGTGGCGTCGCTGCCATCAATCAGCGCCACAACGGTTTGCCCATTCTCAGCAGTCGGCTGCGACTTCAAAATGATGAAGTCGTTGTCGCGAATCTGTTCATCGATCATCGAGTCACCACGCACTCGCAGAGCAAACATCCGCCCATCGCTCATCATGTCCCGCGGAATGGAAACTGTTTCGTAATTCAAAACCGCTTCGATCGGCGATCCCGCGGCCACAATCCCCAACAAAGGAATTTCGTATTTCTCTTCCGCAGACTGCTGAACCAACTCGATTCCCCGACTGACATTCGGAATGCGACGAATGAATCCTTCCTTTTCCAAAATCGAGACGACGTTGTGAGCGCTGGCCGACGAACTCATTCCGAATTCTTTTCCAATTTCAGCGATCGTCGGCGCCTCCCGATTAACCTCCAAGTAGTTCTTTATGAAATCCAAGACTCGTCTTTGCCTGGCAGTTATTGGCACGGGCCGCTTCTCCTCTCTATCGAACGTCGGCGAATATTATCGAATACATACGAACAGATGTCCATTACTTTCTTCTCAATTCGCGGCAAAAAACTCGAAAAAACATTCATTGACAGAACCCGCCGGCCAAGGCTATATTCGTGTTGCAACGGTGTTGGCCGCCGTTGACTCCTTGTCCCAACGTACCTTTGGCCAGACAAGCCGTCCCACCGAGGGAAAGAATTCCCTCCATTGCATTTCAAAAAGACAGGCTCGAATGTCAGCAAAACTCGGCGAAATTCTCGTCCGCGAGAATCTGATCAGCCCGCAGCATCTCCGTCAGGCGCTCGATTACCAGCGAGAGCATGGCGGTCGTCTGGGATACAACCTAGTCAAGCTCGGCCTGGTTTCAGATGACACGATCACTGCGGTGCTGTCGCGGCAGTACGGCATTCCGTCCGTCAATCTTGAACTCTTCAACATTGACGATTCGGTGTTGCGCCTGATTCCGCAGGAAGTCGCACAGAAATATTCTGTGTTGCCGTTATCGCGCGTCGGCGCGACGCTCACGCTCGCGATGGTTGATCCGACGAACGTGTTCGCGATGGACGATATTAAGTTCATGACTGGACTGAATGTCGAACCAGTTGTCGTCGCCGAAGCCAGTGTTCAGGCAGCAATTGCGAAGTACTACAGCACTTCCCGCGAGATCGAACTTGCCGCTATGCCGGCAGATGTGAATGTCGAGAGTCAAAACGGCAACGGCTTCTCGCAAGCTGACCTGGTTTCGCTCGATAGCCTTGATTTCGATCATGAATCGTTAAGCAGCGAAGTTGATGTACTCGAGGAAAACGATGAGATCGATCTCTCCAGCCTGACCCGAATGAGCGAGGACGCTCCTGTCGTCCGGCTCGTCAACGTTCTGCTGGTCGATGCCCTTCGCCGCGGCGCTTCGGACATTCACGTTGAACCGTACGAGAAGGAACTTCGCATACGCTTCCGCATCGACGGCGTGCTCTACGATGTGATGCATCCCCCGCTCAAGATGCGCGACGCGCTGATCTCCCGCATCAAGATCATGTCGAAGCTGGACATCTCGGAAAAGCGTCTGCCGCAGGATGGCCGCATCAAGATTCGCGTTAAGGTCGATTCGCGTTCGCGCGAACTCGACTTTCGTGTTTCAACTCTCCCTACTCTGTTCGGCGAAAAAGTTGTGCTTCGTCTGCTCGACAAAGAGAAGCTAATGCTCGACATGACGAACCTCGGCTTCGAGCCTGAATCACTCGTCAAATTCCAGCGCAACATCGCGAAGCCGTACGGCATGGTCCTCGTCACCGGCCCAACCGGAAGCGGTAAGACGAACACTCTGTATTCAGCACTGCAGTCCCTCAACACCATCGATACGAACATCATGACTGCGGAAGACCCGGTCGAGTTCAATCTTCCCGGAATCAATCAGGTCCAAATGAAGGAACAGATTGGATTGAACTTCGCCGCCGCGCTGCGATCCTTCCTGCGACAGGACCCGAACATCATTCTCGTTGGCGAAATCCGTGACTTTGAAACGGCTGAAATCGCCATCAAGGCCGCTCTCACTGGCCACTTGGTCCTCTCCACCCTCCACACTAACGATGCGCCTTCGACTATCTCGCGTCTTATGAACATGGGCATCGAGCCATTCCTCGTCGCCACGAGCGTCAACCTGATTCAGGCACAACGACTCATCAGGCGCATTTGCAAAGACTGCAAGAAAGAACATCCCACACCGGTCGAAGCTTTGGTCGAGATCGGTTTCTCTCCCGAAGAAGCAAGCAAGATCAAGACTTTCAAAGGCAAAGGCTGCCCGAGTTGCAACGATACGGGCTACAAGGGCCGCATCGGCCTTTATGAAGTCATGGAGATAACTGACGAAATTCGCGAACTGATTCTGATCGGGGCGTCGTCGCTCGAACTGCGAAAGAAATCGATCGAAGACGGCATGATCAGTTTGCGTGAATCCGGCCTGCAGAAGATTCGCGCCGGAGTTACCACCATCGAAGAAGTATTACGCGAAACGGTGGCGTGAAAGGGGTGAACTATGTTACGTCGAATTGGTCTATTGGTTTGTTTGTTGGTTACCGTAGTTGTCCTACTGCCCTTTGCAACCTCAACAGCGCATAATTTGCGATCGCAGATCTCCTCGCGATCCCACCGTTACCATCACCATTCGAGAGCATGGTGGCGCCGTCATCGCGCCATGCTGCGTCGTCGTCAGGCGATGATTGCGCGCCGACGAGCCTTGCAAGCTCGCTATGGATTTAGCACTCCGGTCGCTCAACCGAAGGTCGCGGAAAACCATGTCACCATGCCGTCAGCTTTGGCGCTGCCGGAAAATATTCTCAGAGAAGGCAATTTCGCGATGCCATTGCCGAACAACTGGTCAACGGCTTCCGTTGGCAAAAACGGTTCGAGTTTTCGCATCACACCGCCCGACGGGGCACCTGAGGCTCAGGCGAACCTCGCCGTCGTTGCTGTGGCTCCCGCAAATGTGCAGCCGATCCCGAGCGAACAGCGAAAGATGTTGGGCGGCGTAATGTTCACGGATCTTCGCCGCACCGTGATCGACAAGATGATCACGACCGGCGGCTGGGTTGTAAATGATCGCCAGCGGGAAATCGGCGGTCACCGAGTATTCGAGGTGATTGCGCAGACGCCGGCCTCGAATGACGGCAAACCGGAACAAGTTTGGAATTACTATTTCACGGAAATCAACGGACGCGTCTATTCATTGGTCACGCGCTCAGCGAACGCTTCCAATCAAAAGATTTCTGCTGATGCCGAGCAGTTCCTATCGACGTTCAAACCGATGGAACCGAAACGCTAATCGTGTCAAAAGGCTGAACAACCACCATGATGGAGAATCCACCACAAGTCTCTCTTTCGGAACTGCTGCACAAGCTTTCAGAAGTTGGCGGTTCCGATCTTCACATCACGACAGGAACGCCACCGCTGGTGCGCGTGCACGGCGAAATTCGTCCGCTCGATGGCTATCGACCGCTGACCTCGGGTGAAACGAAGCAACTGGCGTATTCAGTCTTGACCGACGCACAGAAACATCGGTTCGAAGAGAACCTTGAGCTGGATTTCAGTTTTGGCGTGAAAGGTCTCTCACGTTTTCGCGCCAACGTTTTCAATCAGCGCGGCGCGGTCGGCGCCGTGTTTCGGGCCATACCTTACGAAATCAAGACCTTTGACGAGCTGGGTCTGCCATCGGTGCTTCACGAGCTGTGCAAGAAGCCACGCGGTCTGGTTCTGGTAACTGGTCCGACGGGCTCAGGCAAGTCAACAACCCTGGCGGCAGTCATCGACAAGATCAACAAAGAGCGTCACGAACACATTCTGACGATTGAAGATCCCATAGAGTTTCTTCACAACCACAAAAACTGCATCGTCAATCAACGCGAAGTCAACGCCGACACTCACGGTTTCGCACAAGCGCTCCGGACGGCATTGCGCCAGGATCCTGACGTTGTGCTGGTCGGCGAAATGCGCGATCTGGAAACGATTGAATCGGCATTGCGAATTGCGGAAACCGGTCACCTCACTTTTGCGACCCTTCACACGAACTCGGCTGTCTCGACGATTAACCGAATCATCGACGTGTTCCCCTCGATGCAACAGGCGCAAGTTCGCGCCCAGTTGTCTTTGACGCTGGAAGGAATCCTCTGCCAAAGCCTGCTGCCGCGAGCTGACGGACACGGGCGAGCGCTGGCGATGGAGATTCTGGTTCCCAATTCTGCAATCCGAAATCTAATCCGCGAAGACAAGGTGCATCAAATCTATTCAATGATGCAGACCGGTCAGGACATTCACGGGATGCAGACCTTCAACCAGTCACTCGCGACGCTGTTCCACAAGCGAATCATTTCGAAGGAAACCGCGTTGCAGCGATCTTCAAACGTGAACGAGTTGCGTGATCTCATCGACCGCGGAGCCGGCATCAACGGCAATGGCTCCCGCGTCCGCCCGCAAGCGCCGCCCAACTATAGTCCGTCGGGCCGGCTGCTCAGTCGCAACCGATAACGAACCGAGCAAGAACGGAGTAACCAAAAGATGCCAACCTATGTTTTCAAGGGCCGTAACCGCATGAACGAAGTGGTGACGGGCGAACGCGTCGCTGACAATCGCGAGGCGCTGCGGCAGATCCTGCGCCGTGAACAAGTGACCCTAACTTCGGTGAAAGAAAAAGGTCGCGAGATAGGTATTCCGAAGCTGTCCGGAAGGAAGAAGGTCAAATCAAAAGAACTGGCAATTTTCACGCGCCAGTTTTCGGTGATGATCGATGCCGGCCTACCGTTAGTTCAGTGTCTCGATATCCTTTCACAGCAGCAACCAAACAAATATTTCCAACAAGTTCTGGCGCAAGTTCGGCAGGACGTTGAGGAGGGCTCGACGCTGGCCGGCGCCATGAGCCGACATCCGAAAGTCTTCGATCAACTCTACGCGAACATGGTTGAAGCGGGAGAAACCGGCGGTATCCTCGATCTCATTCTGCAGAGACTCTCGACCTTCATCGAAAAGATCGTAAAGCTGAAACGCGACGTTGTCTCAGCCATGATCTATCCGGCCGCAGTTATCATTCTGGCGGTCGTAGCGGTCGCGGTGATCATGATTGTCGTCATTCCGCAGTTTCAGACGATTTTCATGGGCCTGCTTGGACCAGGCGAACCACTGCCACTTCCCACGCGAATCGTAGTGGGCATTAGTAACTTTCTGGCGGGCTGGGGAGGACTCGGTATCCTGGTCTTTTTGATCGGAGCAGTCGTTGGAATCAGCTTCTATTACAAGACACCGAACGGTCGCAGGCGAATCGACACGATTTTGCTAAAGATTCCGGTACTCGGGCCAATTTTCCTGAAGATTGCGATTGCGCGTTTTTCGCGCACGCTGTCAACCTTGCTTTCATCGGGCGTGCCGATTTTGCAGTCACTGGACATTACTGCGCGCACCGCCGGCAATACAGTGATTGAGGCAGCCATCATGAACGTGAGGACGGCTGTCGAACAGGGTAAGAGCTTTGTCGAACCACTCCGCGCTGCGGAAATCTTTCCGCACATGGTTTCGCAGATGGTTGGTATCGGCGAGCAAACAGGCGCGCTGGATGCGATGCTCGGTAAGATCGCGGACTTCTATGAGCAGGAAGTTGACGCCGCGATCGCCAACTTGCTGACGCTAATTGAGCCGGTGCTGATCGGATTCTTAGGCATCACGATCGGATCGATCGTCATCTCGATGTATCTGCCGATGTTCACGCTGATTGGCAAGTTGTCGCAAGGACACTAAAGCGTTTCAAACAGTAGTCGTTTGATCGGCAAATCGACTCGTCTTCCACCAATCGATTGTCTTGCGAAGCCCTGCTTCGAGACCGACGGTTGGCGTGTATCCCAGTAGATTCTTGGCGAGGGTTAGATCCGCCAGGCTGTCGCGGACGTCGCCAGCGCGCGGCGGTTCGTACTTGGCGCGAATATCCGAGCGCCCAGTCAGCTCTTGCACCGTCCTCAGCAACTGGTTCACGGTGATGCTCTCGCCGTTCGCAATGTTGATGACATGGCCGACGGCCGCTCCAGATTCAGCCGCCCGCAAATTCGCCTCTACGACATTTGAAACGTAAGTGAAGTCGCGTGACTGTTCACCGTCTCCGTAGATGACAGGACTCTCACCGCGATTGAGCGCGAGCAGGAAGCGCGAAATCACCCCGGAATATTGCGAGCCAGGGTCTTGGCGCGGACCAAAAACGTTAAAGTAGCGCAAGGCCACCGTCTCCAAACCATAAACACGCGCAAACACCTGGCAATAATACTCCCCGACCAATTTCGCAACCGCGTACGGAGATAAAGGATCGGGACGCATGCTCTCTCGTTTTGGAGACTCCGCTTGATCTCCGTAAGCCGAACTCGATGCGGCGTACACGAGCCGTCGGACCTTTGAATCACGCGCCGCCAGAAGCAGCGAGAAAGTTCCATTCACGCTCGCTTCATGCGTCTCCAGGGGTTTGCTTACCGATCGCGGCACCGATGGAATCGCAGCTTCATGGAAAACCAGTTCGACGTTTTCCAAAGCGCGCTTGAGTGCATGTGTATCGTTGATGCTGCCGTTGATGAGATCGATGTCGCCACCGATCTCAGCAAGGTTTTCAGCGTACCCAGTAGAGAAGTCATCGATGACACGAACGCGCGCGCCGCGATCTAGTAGAGTAGCCGCGATGTGTGATCCGATAAAACCGGCACCGCCTGTGACTAAGACAATTCCCGAAAGCGCCATCTCTTATCTTCCCACCCCAGCGTATTCGAATCCCAGTTCCCGCATGTCTGACGGGTCATAAATGTTTCGTAGGTCAGCTAGGCGTGGCGTCTTCATCAGCTTTCTCAGCCGACTCATGTCGAGCGCTCGAAACTGGTTCCACTCGGTGACAATCACCAAGATGTCCGCACCGCTGGCTGCTTCGTACTCATCAGCAGCGTATTCAATATCAGGCAGGAGTTTCTGCGCTTCGGTCTTCGCGACGGGATCGTACGCGATTACCGACGCGCCGAGCGCAATCAGTCCGCGGATGATCTCGATCGACGGAGCGTCTCGCATGTCATCAGTCTCGGGCTTGAAAGCAAGGCCGAGAATGCCCACACGTTTGCCTGAAACATCGCCACCACCAAGTTGGCGGATCTTATCAATCATGGAGAGCCGCTGCTGTCTATTTACGTCGATTACCGCCTCGACGATTCGGGTGGGAGACTCATGTTGTCGAGCAATAGTCGCGAGCGCAGCCGTATCCTTTGGAAAACATGAACCCCCAAACCCCGGACCCGCGTGGAGAAACTTCGGCCCAATGCGCCGATCCATTCCAATGGCGCGAGCTACGTCGTGAACGTCACAGCCGACCTTCTCGCAAAGATTCGCGACTTCATTAATAAACGAGATCTTGGTAGCCAGAAATGCGTTCGCGGCGTATTTCGTCAACTCCGCACCCTCGACTGAAGTAATCACAAACGGAGTTTCAATCAAATAGAGTGGGCGATACAAATCTCGCATGATGGCGATCGCTTCCGGGTCGGTGCCGCCAATAACGACTCGATCGGGACGCATGAAGTCGCTGATTGCGGCGCCTTCTCGAAGAAATTCGGGATTCGAGACAACGCTGAAACCCACCGGTTTCTTTTGGTTCTCCTCAATAAGACAAGCTAAACGTTTTCCTGTACCAACCGGAACCGTGGATTTCGTCGCAATTACCTTGTACGAATCCATGTGTTGTGCGACGTCGCGCGCAGCAGTCTCAATAAAGGTTAGGTCTGCGGCGCCGTCCGGGAGCGGTGGAGTTCCTACTGCGAGGAAAATGACGAGCGACTGTTTGGTGGCAATTTCGATATCGGTGGTAAATCTAAGGCGCCCTGCCTGCAGGTTCTTCTTGATTAACGCCTCAAGTCCGGGCTCGTAAATCGGGCTTTCGCCTCTTGTTAACCTTGCGATCTTGTCGGGATCCACATCAACGCAAGTAACATCAACACCAAATTCAGCAAAGCATGCTCCAGTAACCAGGCCAACGTAGCCTGAGCCAATAACGGCGATATGCATTCAGAATTTCCTACCCAAAGAGTATTGTGAACAAAATTTTACGGGTCACGCGCTAAATGCGCGTGACCCGCAAAGTTAGTCAATGCCGCGCAAATTGCGCGTCACGAGCCCGAATTGGATCCAACCTACTTGGTCGGACTAACGACTGTTACCGAACCACCAAAGTTCAGATCGTTATTATGAGTGGCCGCGATAATCGCCGCCGCTACCGCACCACCAGCTGCCAACAACAGAGCCGCTAAGGCTCCACCGCTGAGGTGGCCAAATGTATCCGGTTTGGTAAGCCGGGTGCAACGAGTTCCTGGTTGAGGCGTACCGGCTGATTCAGAGGTACCCGCAGCCACGGCCTTTGTCTTACCAGCAGCTCGCAATTCAACTAGGCCAGCCTGCGACGCAACAATCATGTTGCCGCATTCGACGTCAACCATAAAGGTCGCTGCCTGATTCGGATTCGCAACCGCAGCACCATCCTTCGCAGTTACTATCGCCGAGGTGCCAGCCAGAGTTGAAACTTGAACACGACCCGCATCGAGCGCTCCGGAGATGTTTCCATCGCCAAAGCTCAACTTCACCGTCGTGTTCGGGAACAACTCAACGCGACCAAGCTTTCCAAGGCTCACAGTCGCACTGCTGCCGGCGGCAGTAGCGATAACACTATCAGTAAAAACTGTTGCGCCGGAGATCGCGGCCTGACCATTCACGGTAACTTGACCGGAGACCGAAAGCTCGCCTGACGCTTTCTGCCCCGGCGTTGCCAGCGCCACCATGGAATAAACGCTAAGAACGGCAACTGCGACACAGAACGCAACAGACTTACGGCTCCAAGTTCTGCTAATCATCATTTCCTCCCGTACAGTAAACAAGTTTTGTGGAAGACCTATTGCGAAGACATTCATCCACGCAATTGACGGACACTCCGTCGGACTCGAAATCTCGCTCGCGCAAGAACAAAAAAGAAAGCGTGCCGGGCCGGTAAAGAAGGCCTAGTCTTTTGCCTTTTTACACGAACCGCGACCCTAATGTCAACAATAAACCCCTTGATCTAAAAGACCTAAGCCACTTGATTTCCTAGCTTTGCGTCGCAAGATAGCACGGCGGTTAACCCCTGTAAAGCCCTTTTTTCCCGAAAGGCTGTCAAGATTCTGTGTTTTTGCGAGGGAGTATTGGCCCAATTCCGTATCCGGCGTAGAAACGCGATTCCCTATTATTGCGGCACAACACGCCGCGCCCTGGTGGTTGACTGCCCGATTCGTTGTCCCTTTGGACTTGTTTCCAAAGACGGGGCGCCGCCGCCGCGGCTCATCAAATCCGCTTGCTCGTATGGATCGAGGCGCGCAAACAAATAGAAAATTTCGCCCGTGCGAACTTGCCCAAGAAAGCGAAACTTATTGGCGAACACTTCACTTTTCTGCAGCGTGTTGACCTTTGGTGGACGCTCGAAAATCGTTCCCATCTCGTCCGAGGTTACAGCTTCCAATTCGGGCACATAATCGTTACCACTTTGTCGGACCAAGCGAATCGCCATCTCCCTCAGAGCATGAATTCGATTCGAGTTCCGGCGATAGTAAGTAGGCGTGATCTCGCGTCTGCTGACACGATCGTCAACGACTTCTTGTTCGTTATGAAGATAGCCCAAGTACGCACTTACCACAGGACCAAAGTCTGCATCAGAGGCGTTATTGCTACGCTGACCCATAGCTGCAACTGCGCAGCCGAAGATGATCGAGAAAGAGAACAGCAAATACGCCAGACGAGATACGCTGTACATGGACTTACCCTCGGGCATGATTGGAATCCATTCGACGGTCAGGCGGTCGGGAATAAGATACTCCAATTATAGGTTCGACCGCGAGTCATTGTTGCCGTCAAATTGTTGGCCGGGATTATAGCCCTGGAAAATTTCGTTTCGTTGCGTGACGAATTCAGCGATGTTACATTTCAATTTCAAATAACCTTGTGACCGATCAGTTTTCCAAAAGCAAAGTGGCGTTGGCAGTCACTGGCGGAATCGCCGCCTACAAGGCCATCGAAGTACTTAGGGCACTGCAACGTGCGGGTTGCGACGTCCGGGTGGCAATGACTCGCCACGCGTGCGAGTTCGTAACGCCACTAACGTTTCGCGCGTTGTCCGGGTCGTACGTCATCGTTGATGACTATGCACCCGACAACCCGGATCCGATCGCCCATATCACCTTTTCCCAAACTATTGATCTCTTCGTTATCGCACCGGCCACGGCCAACACCTTGGCAAAACTCGCGAATGGCGTAGCGGACGATTTTCTGACCTCGACTTACCTCGCCTGCACTGCTCCCGTGCTGGTCGCGCCGGCTATGAACACGACGATGTGGCAACACCCGGCCACGCAGCGCAACATTGAAAAGCTTCGCAACGATGGCGTGCACATAATCGATCCCGACGCAGGCGAGATGGCTTGCGGGACGATAGGCCCCGGACGTTTGAGCGAGCCTGATCGAATCGTCTCCAGAGCTCTAGAGATTCTGCAAAGGAATGGGCCGCACACTTCGAGCTCGACAACCGATGACGACGATCTACGCGCTGAACGAATTCTGATCACTGCCGGCGCAACCCGAGAAGCTATCGATCCGGTTCGCTTCATTTCGAATCGTTCGTCAGGACGAACGGGGTTTGCGTTGGCCGAGGTCGCCCAGCGCCGCGGCGCAAAGGTTGTCATTGTAGCTGGCGTGACTACGGCAACACCGCCTGCCGAGGTTGAGTTAGTAACGGTGAACTCAGCCGAAGAGATGCATCAAACTGTTCTTGAGCGGGCCAGCGAGTCAACCGTTTTCATCGCTGCCGCCGCGGTTGCCGATTACAAGCCGAAACAATCAGCCGCGACAAAGATTAAGAAATCAGAAGCGACCCTCAAACTCGAACTTGAGCGGACCGCCGACATCCTTGGGGAAGTCGCCGCGCGCCGACGGGAGGGCCAACTGCTGATCGGATTCGCCGCGGAAACTGACGACGTCATCGCGAACGCGCAAGCGAAACTAACCTCGAAGAATCTCGACATGATCGTCGCCAACGATGTTTCGCGCAACGACATCGGTTTTGATTCAAACGACAATGCCGTTACGATCCTGGTTCGCGATGGATCGCCACCAATTGAGTTGCCGCGGGCGTCGAAAACAAGAATCGCGGAGCAGATTTTAGACGAGATCGTGAAGCTAAGGCAGCGCACTAAGAAAGCGAAGACGGCGTAGCCGATGGTCGGCGAACTAAAAACTACTGAACTACTCGAAGTGCTCGAGCAAACGCGCGAGCACGCAAAGTTCTTCGGCGAGCTCGGCGTCGAGTTCATTAGTCCCGCGCCCCCAGTGGGCGCGCGCGAGCCAATGACAACCCAGCCCGCGACGCCCGCGCCTGAATCACGAAGTGCTGAATCGAGCTCGACTCGATCGGAAGAGCCTTCTGTTCTCTTTGCGCGCCTGCCCAACCCGATTTCAAAAACCTCGCGGCCGGACGAATCGCATCGAGGTGCTCTCTTCGAATTGGCTGAGCCTCAACCCTCGTTCGCTCCAGCCCGTGAAACTCTGGAAGACATCTGGCGCGATATTGGCGACTGCACGCGATGTGGTTTGTGCGAGGGGCGAACCCAGGTCGTCAACACCCACGGAAATCGACAGGCGCGTCTGATGTTCGTCGGCGAAGCGCCCGGGGCTGATGAAGACGCGCAAGGTAAGCCGTTCGTGGGACGTGCCGGTCAATTGCTAACCAAGATGATCGAAGCGATGGGCATGAAGCGCGAGGATGTGATCATCGGCAACGTTAATCGCTGTCGTCCTCCCGGAAATCGGCAACCGACGCTCGAAGAGGCGGCAATTTGTCGGCCGTTTTTGTTTCGCGAGATTGCCGCGATTCAGCCGGAGATAATCGTGGTGATGGGAAACACGGCGCTGCGGAACCTGCTCGAAGTTCGCGAAGGCATCAGCCGCGTGCGCGGCACGTTCCAGAACTTCCGCGGCATCAAGGTCATGCCGACTTTTCACCCCGCCTATCTGCTGCGCGACCCTTCGAAGAAGCGCGAAACATGGGAAGATTTGAAGAAAGTTCGCGACTATCTGGAAACCACTCCGCCGAAAGCAAAATCCTGATCCACTTTCAATCCGCGCCTCGTTTGCGTTAGGCTGCCACGGACCACTTCCATGACGGCCACCGAGCAAATTTTCGATCCATCAACCGGGCGATACGCCCAGGTTGCGATTCCCGTTCATCTGCGAAAACTGTTCACCTATCGCCTGCCGGCGGCGATGCAGCAAGCCGCGCGCGTTGGCTCACGCGTGATGGTCCAACTGGGCACGAAACCGACGCCCGGCTACATCGTGGCTTTGTTGCCGCAATTGCGTGAAGGCACGAGCCTCGTCGAGTCAGATCTCAAAGAAGTTAGTGAGCTGCTCGACGTCGATCCACCGCTGACGCCGGAGGTTCTGGAAATCACGCGCTGGGTAGCGGACTACTACGCCGCGCCCTGGGGCGAAGTGATGCGCGCGGCCCTGCCGGCCGGCATCAATGCCACAGTCGAACAGACAATTTCAATCACTGACCGAGGCCGCGGCATCTTGAAGTCAGCGCCGCCCGCGGTCGGCAGTGGGTCAAACAACGAAAGCGAGCGGGCTGCCGAGTCAGTACCACCTGCGGTAGGTGGGTCAAACAAGCTGCGCGCATTAAGCATGCTGCGGGATGAAGGTGAGTTCGAGCTCAATGCCTTCTGCCTGCGTCTGGGATCAAAATCGATTCCGAAGTGGCTGCGTGAGCTCGAGGATGAAGGCCTGATCGCGCGGTCTTATCGAACTCGCGGAACTCCGACGCAAGCCAAGAAGCGACGAGCTCTAAGACTAGTTGATAAACCTCTGCTGACAACCTCTGCGCGCAAGACTAAAGCGCAGGAACGCGGGCTGGAAACGCTTCACAAGAATCAGGGGTCGATGTCTGCCGGCGAACTAACGAAACAAGCGAACATCAGCGAATCTGTCATTCGCACGCTGATCAAACACGGCCTGGTCGAAGAATTCGAAGAAGACGTCCGTCGCGATCCGCTCGCGCGCGCCGAATTCCCGGAACATGACAATCTCAAGCTGACGCCAGCTCAAACAGAGGCACTTCGCTCGATCGAGCAACCTTTGCAGGCCCCGACGTTCGCGCCGATTCTGCTACACGGCGTCACCGGCAGTGGCAAAACGGAAGTGTACATTCGCGCGATGCAGGCGGCGCTGAAAACGAATCGGGGCGCCATGATGCTGGTGCCCGAGATTGCGCTGACCCCGATTCTGTCTCGGCGCTTGCGCACGCACTTTGGGGACGAGATCGCCATCTTTCATTCATCGCTTTCAAAAGGCGAACGCTTTGACGAATGGTCGCGGCTGCGTTCGGGCGAAGCGCGCGTCGTGCTCGGCACGCGGTCCGCCGTCTTCGCGCCGGTGAAAGACCTCGGCGTGATCATCGTCGACGAGGAACAGGACGCATCTTATCGTCAGGAGGAATCGCCTTTCTATCACGCGCGCGACACGGCGATCGTGCGCGCCCAAAAAGAATCCGCGGTCGTCGTGCTTGGTTCGGCAACACCTTCGCTCGAGTCTTTTCACAACGCGCAGACCGGCAAGTACCAGTACGTTCAATTGCCCGAGCGCATCGCTAATCGGCCGCTGGCCAAAGCAGAAATCGTTGACATGCGCGAAGTCTTCGCGCGGCACAAGAAACCGGCCGTTTTCTCAGATCAACTCTTGTCGGCGATCGACGAGACGCGCGCGCGCGGCGAGCAGACGATCATTCTGCTGAATCGGCGCGGCTATTCGAGTTTCATCCTCTGCCGCTCGTGTGGCGAATCGGTCGAGTGCCCAAACTGCGACGTCACGCTGACTTATCATCGCGGCGACAGCACGCTGGTCTGTCACTACTGCAATCATCATCAGCGCGCGCCGTCGCAGTGTCCCGCGTGCGGCAGCAAATACATCTACTACGTCGGCGAAGGTACGGAACAGGTCGAAGAAATCCTGCGGAAGCGCTTCCCGCGCCTGCGCATCGGTCGCATCGATCGCGACACGAAATCACGCCGTCACGAATTCGAAAAGCGCCTGCTGGATTTTGCCAAAGGAGAAGTCGATCTGCTCGTCGGCACGCAAATGCTGGCGAAGGGACACGATTTTCCGAACGTCACTTTGGTTGGCGTTGTTTCGGTCGATGCCGGCCTTGCTCTTCCCGACTTTCGCGCCGCCGAAAGAACGTTTCAATTGATAACCCAAGTCGCCGGTCGCGCGGGCCGTGGTGACTTGCCGGGGCGAGTCTTGATTCAAACTTACCATCCGCATCATTACGCTCTGCGACACGCGACGGCTCAGGACTATCGCGGGTTTTATGACGAAGAGATTCGTCACCGACGCAATCACGGCTATCCGCCCTTCGTGGCCCTGGCACTCTTGCTGGTGCGACATAAAGATCCGGCGCGCGCTTTGAGCACAGCGCAACAGCTTCGCAACGCTCTAAATGAAGCGAATCGCGATCATTCTTGCCGTATCCTGGGCCCGGCACCCGCGCCATTCGCGCGACTGCGTGGCGAGCACCGCATTCAACTGCTCGTGAAATCGCGCGGCCGGAAACAGATGCGCGCGGTGATTGATCAAGCTATGAAGGATTTTGCAGAGCGCGGCGGCGACGAGCGCTCGGTCACGCTCGAGATTGATCCGGTCAGCATGATGTGAGGTAAACTCAGCCTGATGAAACTCTCTGAACTCGCGGATCAAACCGGCGCTAAATACTCAAACAGCGACGGTGAAATTGAAATCACCGGCGCCGCGGGACTGGATCAAGCAGAGCCGGGGCAAATCACTTTTCTTTCGAATCCGCGCTACACCGCGCGAGTGGCAACGACCTGCGCGTCGGCGATTTACGTCACCGAGAATGCGCAGATTGAACGAGCCGATCTCGCAGTCCTGCGGGCGAAAGATCCTTATCTCGCGTTCACGCGTGCGCTGAACGTTTTCCATCCGCGGGAATCCTTCGAGGCGGGAATCGACCCGGCGGCGGTAGTTGATCTGACCGCAAAGAGCGGCGAAAGCACATTCATAGGCGCGCGTTCCGTAATCGGAGCGAAAGTCAAAATCGGCGACCGCGTGCGCATTCATCCAAACGTGACCATCTATGAAGGCGTCGAAATCGGCGACGATACGGAAATCCATTCGGGCGTCGCCATCCGGGCCGGCTCGATCATCGGCAGCCGCGTCATTATCCACAACAACGCCGTCGTTGGCAGTGACGGATTTGGGTTCGCTAAAGATGAACAGAAGCATTGGCTGAAGATTCCGCAAGTCGGCCGCGTCGTGATCGAAGACGACGTTGAGATCGGCGCGAACACTACGATTGATCGCGCCTCAACGGGCGAGACTCGGATCAAACGTGGCGCGAAGCTCGACAATCTTGTTCAGGTAGGACATTCATGCGTCGTCGGTGAAGATGCGCTGCTTTGCGCCCAGGTTGGGCTCGCGGGCAGCTCGCGCGTCGGCGATCGCGTGATCCTCACGGGCCAGGTCGGCATTGGTGGCCACATCACGGTCGGTAATGACGCGATTCTCTATCCGCAGAGCGGCGTGCCCAACGATGTCGCCCCGGGCGAAATTCTCGTCGGCACACCCGCGTTTGAAGTGAGCGCGTTCTGGCGCGCGGTGGCAGTCTTCAAGAAGTTAGGCGAGGTGCCGAAGCGGCTTCGGGCTTTGGAGAAGAGGTTGGATGAAGTCGAGAAGTCACAAGGCGGAAAATGAAAAGCCGCACTGGTCTCGTGACGAGTACCGCACGGCTTTTCTGTTTTGGTTGCTGTGGTCGCTCTATGTTGTGCTGGCGACTATTGGCGTGGTCGCGCTGTTAACCAAGTGGCCGCACTTTCTTCACGAACAAGCTTACTTTAGGTAACCGCGCCACCGTCAACGATCACCACTTCCCCGTTCATGAAGCTGTTGCGATCGCTGACTAAAAACGAAGCGAACTCGGCCAGCTCTTCGGGACGTCCCAGTCGGCCCATCGAAGTCCAAAAGTCGTGCATCTGCAGCCAACGTTCCGGAAGAGCCTGCGCCAGATCAGTATCGAAGATTCCCGCCGCAATCGCGTTGACCCTGATTCCGAATGTGCCGGCTTCACGCGACAAGCACTTGGTGAAACCAATCATCGCCGCCTTTGAAGTCGCGTAATGAACTGCCGTCGGCAACGCGCGAATCGCGCCGATGGAAGTAATGTTGAGGATGCTGCCGGCGCGCTGCCGGATCATTTGCTTGTAGATCGGTTTGGTTACCGCGAAGAGACTCCCGACGTTCGTGCCGATTACTTCATCCCACGCACGATCGGTTGTCGTCGCAAAATTATCGCCGCGATTAATGGCTGCGTTATTAACGAGGATGTCGATGCCGCCCCATTCCTGGACCAATTCGCGGGTCAAATGCTTAAGGCCGAATCTGTCTGTGACAGAAATCTTGAACGAGCGGGCGCGTCGTCCCAGCGCCTCGATGACGCCTTTGATTTCATCCGCGAGATCGTCTCGCGAGTTATAGTTGAACGCGACATCCGCGCCTTCGCGCGCAAACACCTGACAAAGCGCGGCGCCAATGCCGCGCGTGCCGCCGGTGATGAATGCGCGTTTTCCTTCGAGTAACAGGCTCATTTTTTCAATGTAACACAGACTTCAGTCTGTGCGCTGAGGAACGCAAACGATCGCAGACTAAGTCTGTGCTACTCGGCTAATGTTGATTTCAGTTGATTCCAGAACTCGGGAATTAAATCGCGAAGCGAGTGTGACAGTCAAGAAGGGTTTGATCCTAGGCTATGCTGCGTGTTCGACCAGCGACTCGTTTGCGGTCGCCTGTTCCGGGATCAGCGCGGTGATTTCTTCAACGATTCGTTTAGTCGCATTCGGAATCGCCACCGTGATCGTGGCCGCGCGCATCGCTGCGTAATGCTTCGAGTCATCGATCATCCGATGAACTACAGGCACGATGTCCGACGCCTTATTGAGCATCACGGCCGCGCCGCTCTTGACGATCAGGTTGACCGTGCTCGCTTCCTGAGGCATCGGTTGAGTGATCGTATCGGCGATGATCGGCACGCGACACGTCAAAGCTTCGAAGGTGGTCAGGCCACCGAGTTTCGAGACCATCACGTTCGCGGCGCGCATTAGCTGTTCGACTTCGTCCGAGTAGCCAATCACCTTCACCGGAAACTTTGCGTCAGCAGCCAACAATTCAGCTTCGCTTTTCAGAGCTTCATTCTTGCCAGCGAGAAAAATCGCTTGCACGTCCAGCTGGCCCCGAATCAATTCGCGAAAGATGTGCGGAATGTTGCCGCCGCCTTCCCAACCTGCGTTGAGGAAGACCGTGAATTTTTCCGGATCAAGGCCGAGAGCGGTGCGCGCGACCCGGGCCGCATCGTCGCCCGGAAAGGAAAACTTCGGATGCACGGGCATGCCGGAAATCTTGATCCGCTCGGACGGAATCCCGTAATCGATTAACTGCCGCCGCGCGTCTTCGCTGGCCACGAGATAAAGCTTCACATCGTCGCAGGCCCAGCCTTTCCAGAATCCGTAGTACGGATCGGTCACGACGGTGACGAGCGGAATGCGCTCGGCGAGTCCCAACTCCCTCAGCACTCGCGCAAACATGTGCTGCGTGAGCGGATGAACACTGACCACTACGTGCGGGCACCACTTTTGGAAATGACTGGAGACGTAACCGACGGTGCGCTTGTAAAAAAACTCGCGCGTGTCCGGACGAAATCGATTGATGAACCAGTAGTAATACTTCATCCAGTGCTGCTTGTTGCGCAGCAGCCAGTTGTAGATCGCAACCAGTTTCGCGGCCAGATGATGAGATTCTTCAATCGCGCGAATCGTGCGAATCGCGTAGGACTCGCCCTTCACAAAGCTCTCGATGCCGGCCACGATCGCTGCCGCCGCCGAGCGATGCCCACCGCCGGTGTCGGAAGAGATGATGAGAATTTTGGGGCCGTCAGGGTTCAAACTTTCACCGCAACTCCATCGGGCTGCTGGTCGATCTCCTTCTCTAATTCACGCGCCGCCTTCTTCATCTCGCGTTCGAGCTTCTTGATCTGAATCAGGTGCTTCGGATTGAAGGGCAGCGACGGGTAATAGCAGTTGGACTCATGCGTGCAGAAACATCCATTCGCGGCATGCTTGCGGCGCGCTTTCATCTCGGGCGAGAGCCAAAGTCCCTGGAAGTTCCAATCGTGATCGCGCAGGTTTCCGATCGGTGCGAGGTTTTCGCACGAAGACAGAGTTCCTTCGTCGTAAATCACCGCGCCGGCCGTGCCCGCATAACATGTCAATTGCGCTTGCTGCGTTTCCTGCGTTTTGGTGATCAGCCCGTGCATGTAGATATCGATCGCAGCTTTGAAGAACCCGGCGTTGCCGCCGTAGTTGTTCTTGATGGCCGCGTGACGCGAATCGTCATCAATCATGTTTGCGAGTTTCGCGTATCGACTCTGATCGATATCGAGTTCGATCGGATCCGCTGACGGCGGGCGAATGTAGTTGAAGTTCACCTTGTCAGGCTTCAGATCGTGTTTGAGGAAGTCGTACCAATCGAAGATCGTGTCCTGATTCGAATGCATGAAGCAGGTGCAGGTTTGCAAATCGAGGCGCGGGTACTGCTTCTTCATCGCCTTTAGCTCGCGCGCGGTCTCGATCGCGATAGCCCATGAACCGGGCTTCTGCCGAATCTTGTCGTGCTGCTCTTGCAACCCGTCAATGCCCATAGCAACGGTGACGTTTAGGTTCGGGCACTCTTCGAGGATGCGCGTGACGTCGGGAAAGATTCGCTTCTGAATCTGACCGTTCGACATCAGATAAACCGATTCGAGATTGTTGTGACGATAGAACGAGCTGACGATCTCCGGCAGGTCCTTGCGGGTGAAGGGCTCGCCGCCGGCGAGAATCAACACGCCGAGATTGCCGCCCAGGGTCTGAGCGATCTTATCGATCTCTTCCGTCTTCATCTGCAGCTTCTTGCGCGGACGATCATCCAATTCGTCCGTGAAGAAGCAGTGGGTGCAACGCATGTCGCACACCGACGTGACGAGAATATTCAATAAGACCGGCGCGAACGGCTGGCCCATGGCCATCTTCGTGTAGCGCTTCAATAATTCGCGTGTGGTGTAATCCATAAAAACTAGTTCTCTACTTCATTAATAAAGAGATCATCGACCGGCATCGTCCAGCCCGGCACTGCCGGTTCCGCATTCGCGATCTCGCCGCGACGAAAAATCTGCGGTTTCTCCGGAGATTCAATTCGATAAGATTTAATGACTTCCTCGTTCAGAAGATCGACATCCCAGACCACCATCGTCCCTGCAGCAAAATAATCCGCGCGCTTTTGCGCCGACGCTCTCTCCGCCGCCGGGCCGTAATCGCCTTCGCTGCGTACTTCAGCCGCAAATACGGGCGCACCTTCAAAGAACTTCATCCCGGTCCACTTGCCAAGGTGATAAGCGGCGTCAGGGCTGAAAGATTTACGGTTCGGCAGTTGGACATGAAACGCTGCGTTATCAGCTACCGCATGGCCTTTGTTGATTCGTCGCGCATAGGTGTCAAGGCTTACTACGATCCGGAACGAGGCATAACTCGGAGCGGCTCCAGTGGGGGACATATGGACGATCTCTCCATTTACGATTTCGGCCTTACCGTCCACGCGGTAAAGATCTTCGATTGTGGCTTCCAGATTCGCTACCATCGATTCGGCCTCAAAACAAATTCTAGCACGCTGCTGCTTTCCAGTCTCATTTATCTCGCGCTGATTCCCAGCGCCTTCATTCGACGATACAAGTGGCTGCGATCGATGCCCATCAACTCGGCGGCGCGCGAAACATTGCCTTCCGCTTCCTCTAGTTTGCGCTGAATGAATTCGCGGTGATAGGCGTCGCTCGCCTCCTTGAAAGAAGGAAAACGATAAGAAGACGCCGGTGGTTCCGCTTCACCGAATGCGGGCAGATCATTCACGCCCACGCGATGATTTTGATGCATGATCACAACGCGTTCGATCGTATTTCGCAATTCGCGGACGTTACCCGGCCACGCGTATCGCTGCATCATGTCCAGGGCCTCGCGATCGAACTTCTTCGGCTTCTTGCCGTAGGCTTTCGCGAATCGCTCGTTGAAGTGTTCCACGAGCAGCGGGATGTCCTCGGCGCGTTCCCGCAGCGGCGGCACTTCGAACGGAATCACGTTCAAGCGAAAGAAGAGATCGCTGCGAAACGTTCCCTTCTCGATTTCCTCGTCAAGCCGCTTGTTCGTCGCGGCGATGACGCGCACGTCGACATTGATTGGCGTGTTGCTGCCGACTGGCTCGAAGCGTTGCTCTTCAAGAACTCGCAGGACTTTCGCTTGCACGTTAGGACTCATGTCGGAAACTTCATCAAGAAATAGTGTCGCGCCATCAGCCAACTCGAACTTGCCTTTCTTCGCCGCAGTCGCTCCGGTGAACGAGCCTTTTACGTGCCCGAATAATTCCGACTCGATAAGCTCTTCGGGAATCGCAGCCGAATTCACTTCGATGAACGGCGCAGCCGCGCGACGTGATTGCGCGTGAATCGCGCGCGCCACCAATTCTTTACCGGCTCCGGATTCGCCCGAAATCAGCACGCGTCCGTCCGTGGGCGCGACCACCGCAATCTGTTTTCGCAACGCGCGCATCGCGACCGAGTCGCCGACCATCGCGTACTCCTGTTCCAGTTCGGCGGACATCTCAGCGTTCGCGCGCTCAAGTTGTCGCTGGCGCAGCGCATTGCGCACGGTAAGGACGGTCTTTTCGATCGAGAGCGGCTTCTCGATGAAATCGAACGCGCCGAGTTTCGTCGCGCGCACAGCCGTTTCGACGTTGCCGTGTCCCGAAATAATCACCACCGCCGCGTCGCAATCCGCTTCACGCATCAGTCGTAAGGTTTCGAGTCCATTGATTCCCGGCAGCCAAACATCCAGCAACACGCAACCAAACGCGCGGCGCTGCACTGCCTTCAAGCACTCCTCGCCACTCTCGACCGCTTCTGCCGCAAAGCCTTCGTCGCGCAGCACCGCGCTCAGCGAATCGCGAATGCCGCGTTCATCATCGACAATGAGAATTGATTCAGACATCTCTCAATCAGAGGCTAGAGAATAGGGGCTAGGTGCTGGCAATGCGCAAATTTCGAAATCGACTAAGAGTTTCTAGCCTTTAGCCTCCAGTCTCTAGCCTCTACCCCCGAGCCTCTCCACTAACCGGCAGCTCAATCACAAACCTTGCGCCTCTCGGACTGTTCGCCTCGGCGAAGACTCTTCCACCGTGCTCGGTGACAATTCGCGAAACGATTGCCAGGCCCAAACCTGTACCGCGCCCGCGCGTCGAAAAGTAAGGCTGAAAGAGCCGTTTGAAATCGCCCTGGAAAATTCCTTCGCCACTATCTTCGACCGTGGCGATAATCAACTCGCGCGCGGAGTCGTGCTTCGTCGTGATGACGACTTGTCGCTCATCTGTAACGTCGGCTAACGCTTCGAGCGCGTTGTCGATCAGATTCACAAAGACACGCTTGACTTGCTCGACGTCGAGCATCGCGGGCGGCAACTGCGATTCCAGCATGAGCCGCAATGCCACCCCGCTGAGACGATCATCGTAAAGCTGGGCCGTCTGTCTAATGACTTCGTTCAAATCGGCCAGCTCAGGTTTCGGTGGAGGCATGCGCGCGAATCGCGAGAATTCATCAACCAAAGCCTTCAAGCCGGCGACTTCGCGCGTGATCGAAGTTGTGCATTCCTCGACGACGCGGGCGAGCTCATCATGGCCGTTGCCGTTTGAACTTGCCGCAGCGTGCTCACTTTGATCCGAACCGTTCGCCGCCGCGAGCGCGTCCGTACCATTCGTGCGAACTGCAAAGTTGCGCGCAATCCTCTCGGCTGACAACTGAATCGGCGTCAGCGGATTCTTGATTTCATGCGCAATGCGGCGCGCCACTTCGCTCCAGGCTGCGGCCCGTTGCGCAGCGAGCAACTCCGACAAGTCCTCGATCACCAACACGACGCCACGTCCGTCGGTAGAACTTCCACGCAAAGCCGTCGCTGTCAACGCCACCGGAATCGTATTCGCTCCGGTCGCGCGACTGAGTTGATTTTGCTCTGAGGCGCGACCGGCGCGCCGAGCCCGGCGCAACAAGCGGTCAAGTACAACTCGATCATCCTCGCCCAGGAGCGATGTCAGCTTGGCCCACGCCGGCGGCGCCTCGCTCAATTTCAAAATCGAAACGGCAGCAGTATTAATCGTCGTCACACAATCGTTCTGATCCAACGACACGACCCCAGTCGAAAGCGATTCCAAAACCGTCTCGATGTAATTCCGCCTTTCCTCGAGCGCGAGGTTCTTTTCCTTCAGCGCACCTGCGCCGGCTTCGAGGTCCTTGCGATTCGTTTCCAACTCGGCCGTCATCTGATTGAACGACTCGGCCAGCAGCGCTAACTCATCATCGGCAATTCGAGCCACGCGATGTGAGAGATTACCTCGCGCAACTTCTTTCGAGGCTTCTGCGAGCGATCTAATCGGCGCCGCGAAACCGCGCGCGAGATGGATTGCCACCCACGTCGAAGCGAAGAGCAGTAGCAGAGTCATCAATCCCAATGTCGAGATTCCCAACAAGCGCACCTTGCGCTGACGCTGTAGCAGATGTTCGTATTCGCGTTGCGAGCCCGCAATCGTGTCGCCGACGTTGGTATCGCCGAGACGATGCGGCACGAAAATCAAGCGCATGTCGCCTCTCAAAGGCACGGAGGTGAGATCGAATCCCTTTCCATCAGACAGCGATTCACCTTTATCGGATTCCCGACCGCGCGCCAGAGTCGTGGCTAGTTCCGGCTTTTGGGAATCGGGAATACGAGCCTCAGCGTGCGCGATCACGTCGCCCTTCTCCGAAATGATTTCGACTGCCGCAAGTTCGTTCGTCGCCGCCAGCCTATCCAATGCACCCTGCCAATCAGATTGAGGCCGCGAATTGATGTCTGTCGCCAGCAACGCGGCCGTCTGCCTCAGCTTCTCGTTCTGAGCGTTGAGACTCTCGCGCTGTTGCTCGCGAACCTGGGCGACAACATTCTCCGGCAAGCGTCCCATCCATTTTTCAATCGACCGATTGAGAAATAGGTACGAGAACGCCGCCATCGCGGTGATTGGCAAAAGGCTCAGGCCGATAAAATAAACAAGGAGCCGCGTTTGAATTTTCGCGCCCGGTTGTCGCTCGCGCCGCTCGCGCCGTAAGCGCAGCAGACTGCGCAGCAAGATAAAACTGAAGACGATGAAGGCCGCAAAATTCAGCGATGAGAGCGCGTACAGCAGAAGCGTGTCAGACCCGGTCTCAGATGGCAGCATCGCGGCAACATTGAAGAGTTGCTGCGCAGCGATAATCGCAAGCAGCACCGCCACCGTGCCGGCCAGCAGCCATGGCACCAGACGTCTTTGCGACCGCGGCCTGTTTTCTTGTTCTTGATGCTTACTCACGCGCAGCTCTTACGGGTCGGATCGGATTGGGCCAAGTTTAGCACACGATTGGTTGGGTTCCGTTGCCCTCTCCCAACTGGGCGAATGGCAGCGCAATCGCCTGAATTGGACCGGCGGGTCGCGATTGAGAATGCTAGAATGCTGCGCCGCCAATGGAAGCCTGTAACTTCTTCCTCGATCGAAACCGTCACCTGCGGAGTGGATGGCGCGTTGCCATCTTCGCGGTCGCGTTCATCATTTGCGTCCAGGTCTCGCACGTCATTCTGCTCTATCTGCTCAGCGCGATTCTGCATCGCTCGATCTTTGATCTCTCGAACAGCAACTGGAGCGTTGTTGCCGGACATGGATCGATTCTCTTCTCGGCTTTCATATTGGGTTGGGCGTGCGGAGCGCTGCTGGAAGAGTTGCCGTTTCGCGCGCTTGGCTGCGCGCCGCATCGCGGATGGCTTCGCAATTTCGTCTTGGGATCGATCCTCGGCGGTGCGTCATTGTTGCTTGCGGCCGGCATAAGCGCGGTGACTCGCGGAACGCAATTCAGATTTGATCCGGCCGGTGCGGGATCGATCGCGCGCACGTTGATTCTCTCACTGGCTATTTTCGTTTTCGCAGCCGCGGCGGAAGAGATTTTGTTTCGCGGTTATCCGCTGCAAACGTTGACCCGCGCGAATCTGGCGTGGCTTGGCATCCTGCTCACGTCGGTTCCGTTCGCCGCCGTGCATCTGAATAACCCGCACGCGGTCGCGGGATTTACTTTTGTGAATACGGCGCTTGCTGGTCTTTGGCTCGCCGTAGCCTATCTGCGCACGCGAAGTCTCTGGTTGCCGCTCGGTCTGCACTGGTCGTGGAATTTTGTGCAAGCCTCGTTGCTCGGTTTACCTGTCAGTGGTATCGAGCGCATCGCGCCGGCTCCTTTGTTGAAGGGACTCAACCTCGGTCCGGATTGGCTGACTGGCGGCGCTTACGGAATCGAGGGCGGCGCCGCCTGCACGATCGCGCTGATTGTATCGACGCTGGTGATTTGGCGCGTGAAACTATTTGCCCGGGCGGACGTAACTTAATCAGCCACGGATTAACACCGATTTGCACAGATAGAACCAGTGACGATCCGTGTTTATCTGTGGCCGCAGCACCACTGTTAACACTCTCTCCACGCATCCCGTCTTAGCCATGTCAGAAGCAGTCAACAAACTGACGATTGCGGTATCCAATTCCAGGGGCGAATCAATGATCGAGGCTGAAGCCACCGCGGAGATGCTGCTCATGAGCCAGCCCTTCCGCTCTCCCGAAAAAATTGAAGAGCCGATCGAGGTCACGCTGGTTCGTGATGTGCTCGCCGGAGAGACCGATCAGTTTGCCCGGCTTTACGAAATTTATGCGCCGCTGGTGCATGGAGTTTTGCTGGCGCGCGTACCGCGCGACGAAGTTGACGATCTGGTACAGGACATTTTCCTGCACGCGTTGCGGAAACTGCACACCTTGAGAGATGCCAAATCGTTTGGGCCGTGGGTGGCGATGATCGCGCGTAATCGCGCCATGGATTTTCATCGCAGTAGCCGCGAGACAGTGGAAGTGACAGAACAGATCGCGGTGGCGAAGACGCCGAACAAAACAGCCAGAGAGGTTCTCGGTCTAATTCGCTCGTTGCCGGAAGCATATCGCGAAACTCTTGTGCTGAGATTTGTCGAAGGCATGACCGGCCCGGAGATCGCTTTGCGCACTGGACTAACGCCGGCGTCTGTGCGGGTGAATCTGCACCGCGGCGTGAAACTGTTGCGCGAACGAATGGGATTGTCAGTACCACCGGCGGTAGCGGGTGGGTAGAGGAACTAGTTATGAACGACAACTATCTTTGGGATCGAACGGGCGAACCCGATAGAGAAATTCAGCAGCTTGAGGATGTGTTGGGCGAACTTCGTTATCAACCTCGACCGCTGCACCTGCCGCAAAACTTCAGCAAGCGGCGACGAACCCTTGTGCCCGCTCTGGCGATTGCGGCGACTCTACTGCTGGCCGTGGCGATTGGTCTTTGGCTGAACCTGAATCGACGCTGGAACCAGCCGCCCCTACGGCAAGCCGCAGGCTCTCCACCCGAACCGGGTTCACCAACTCCGAAAAGCACTACGCAACAAAATCAAACGGTGACGGTACACGATACGCAAAAACCGAAGCAGTCCGAACGACGGCAACTGATGGCGCGATCCGTTTCTAACACAAAGCGTCTGCATCGGACGGTTCAGCCGGCACTGACGGCCGAGGAACTCGCGCAGAAAGAACAAGTCGTGATGGCGCTGCGCATGGTCAGCGCGAAATTGAATCTCGCTCAACGCAAGTCAGTCGGCGTTCCCCAAACAAACATTATTCGTAATCAACACAAGGTAGGATGACTTATGAAAACACTCTTCCGAGCTTCATTTGAATTAATGCTGGTCGTCGCGCTGCTCATCGCTGCCGGCATTACGGCCTCCGCCCAATCGGCGAAGCTACAACTCGATCAGCTCGATGCGCTCGCCAATCGCGCGAGTGAAACAGTTGACGTCAAACTGGACGAGCGTCTGATGCAGACAACCGCGAAATTCTTTGCGGGCAAAGACCCGGACGACGCGGAAATTCGCGACCTGATCAAGAACGTCAAGGGCATCTACGTAAAAAGCTTCACCTTTGAAAAAGAGAACCAGTACGCGCCCGCAGACATCGAATCTGTTCTGTCGCAGCTTAGAAGCGGCGGGTGGAACAAGATCATCGGCGTAACCAGCAAGAAAGATGGTGACAATGTCGATGTCTATCTGATGAACGTCGGCGATCAAATTAGCGGCCTGACCGTCGTCAGCATCGAGCCGAAAGAAGTCACCATCGTGAACATCGTTGGCCCAATCGATCTGGAAAAGCTCAGCCAATTGGAAGGTTCATTCGGCGTGCCCTATCTGAATCTACCGCCATCGAAACCGAAGAGCGACAAATAGAGCCGCGCGCACGTTCGTCAGGGATTTGCGAACAATGATGATGAAACTCACATTGACGGGAATAATGATCGCGCTGACGCTGGCCGCGCCGCTTGGCGCGCGCGCTGATCGCGACGATTTCAACGCCGTCGTGAAAGCGATTGAGCAGTTTTATCACGTCAAGCATCAGAACGTTCCGCTGCTGGCCCGCGCCGGTGTGAAAGCGGTGCGCACTGCCGCCAAGATTCGCGGCGGGCAGTACAAACGCATCGCCGAGGCCGGCAGCGTGCGCGTCGCGTTCTTTGAAGATCAGACGTTCGATTCGCACGGAAACATGGCCGCGTTCAAAGCCTCGATTCAGAACACCTTGGTCGCAAATTGGTCAGCGCTGGTACAAACGCTCGCGCCCAAAGAGGAGGAGCAAACTTTTATTTACGTTCGCGATGCGAACGAAAAATTTCACGTCTTGGTCATTACGATAGAGAGACACGAGGCAACTGTCGTGCAAGCGACGATTTCGCCGCAGGTGCTCGCGGATTTGGTGAGAGATCCGAACGGCGTGGGCAAAACAATAACCGACGAAGCAACCATCAGCGATCCCTAGTTTCAGAAGCCCGACCGTCAGGGAGGGCAACATCCAGGAGAGTCATGAATACATCAAGCCGAATTCGCTACATCTTGTGTCTGGCCATATTCGCCCTCGCGATTGCGATTGGGCCGCCCATCTTGCGCGCGCAAGACGTCGCCGACACGATCAAGATTCGCACCCGCGTCGTCTTTCTTGACGCGCTGGTTAAAGACAAGAAAACCGGCCTGCCAATCTCCGATCTAAAGCCGGAGAACTTCGAACTGTTCGACGACGGCAAGCCGCGTGCGATCTCCTACTTCAGTCGCGAAGGGCAGGCTCGCAAGCCGCTCGCGCTGATCCTGATCTTCGATTGCCGAGGTGACGGCGCCGGCCGATATCTGAAGCGGCCCGAAGTCATCAAGGAAATAACCGATCAACTGGCGAAGCTGCCGCAGGGCGACGAAGTAGGAATCATGGCAATGAATATCGGCGAAGATGAAAAGCGCGTTTGGCTCGCCAAATTTACGAACAACTCGGCAGAACTCGGCACGGCACTCGCCCGGATTCCCAGCTTCGTGGACAAACCGGATCAGGTTGCGAACAACAACGAAAAGAAGGACGCCAAGCGCGAGTCGAAAGGAAGTGTGACGATCAGTTCGGATCCGAAGAAAGAAGAAGCAAAACAAGCCACCGCGCCGAAACCTGAAGCTGTCGAAACCGAAACAATAAAAGGTAAGAATGGCGCAGTCGTGACGCGCACGACGATGAAAGACGGCTCGGTGAGTCTGAAGCGCGTCAGCAAGAACGGTAACATGACGATCGAGCTCGATGACGTTTACGACATGGCCGCGGCGATTCGCGAGGCCACCCGCACTGCTGAACAGGATCGGCCCAACTCGCAAACTGCCATCGTTTGGATCTCAGATGGCATCGCACCAATTTTTTATGAGGACCGCGACGCGACCGAACAGATTCTGATTCGCTCAAACGCAACCTTCAACTCGATGACGACCAACCTGCGGACGCTATTTAAGTTTCTGCTACCAGTGGGCAAACCGCTCGCTGGTTGGATGGGCGTCAGCCTGTACGGCAGTGCGAAGCAACTTGCACAACGCAGCGGCGGCGAGGCGTTGCGCGTGAATCGCACCAGCGATTATGGCGGTGCGCTCGCGAAAATCATCGGCAATCTTACTTCGCGATACAGCTTGGGATTTGCGCTGACCGAAGATGAAAAAGATGATGGCCGCATGCACGAGCTTGTCTTGCGCGTGAAAGCTCAGGATGCGAAGGGCAAAGCACGCCGCGTCGACGTCAGCTCGCGCCGCGGTTACTACATGCCGAAGATCGAAGCTGAGCAGGCAGCGACCACCAAGTAGCGCCGCCAGAACCAAATCAGTAGAATAGCTTCGCTTGATCGCTGCCCAGGCAAATCGAGCACAACCCTCGAATGAAGCTGTTCACTATCGAAGAAGCCAACTCATTGCTACCCAGCGTGCGACCGATCGTGAATGCGATCCAGCGCTCACACCGCCGGCTCATCTCGTTTCAAACCAGCGCGAAGCATGCCTCTGATGGCGCTGAGCTCGGTGGCGGAGGCATGCCCCAAGGCGTGCGTTACGCGCAACTGCTTGTCGAGCTTTCACTCCAGGCTGGGCAACTCGATGCGCTCGGCATCCAATTGAAGGACTATCGACAGGGGCTCATCGATTTTCCGTCAATGCGCGACGGAAGAGTGGTGCTGCTCTGCTGGAAAGCCGACGAAGGCGATCGCGTCGAGTGGTGGCACGATGTTGAAGCCGGCTTCGCGGGACGGCAACCGTTGTAGCATAGACTTCAGTCTGTGTTGTCTGACCAAAAACACAAGACTTAACCCTGCGCTAACAACCTCAAGCCTGTCTATATTTTCTCGTTGACGACTTAAAGTAAAGCTAGTATTATCGGCGGCGTCGTTGGGATGGGTTTGCTCCGTGTGCAATCCTCCCTGGTTCGAGTTGCTGATGCAGTTTCATGCAGACTTGCATCGCGGCTCATGGCGGTCAACCAGATACCTGCCCCGTATCTACAATTGAACTAATGACTCAAAAGGCTCTACCCCGACCTTCTGCAAAGTCAAAAAAAGTTAAGGGCAAGCGTAGCGAGACCGCTGAACCAACTGAAGAGTCGGTTGACGCCGCGACGCCTTCCAGCCTGATCGCATTTCCCGGTGTGTCACGCAGCATTCCTGATTGGCGCAGACAGCTTAGTCAGCGTGTGCGCGAGGTGCAGGAACGCAAAGCGCGCGAAGCCGCCGAAGAATTAGCAGCGGCGCAAGCAGCCGGATTGGTTTCATGCTCACTCCCTTCGGGCCAACTCGAACTGGTTCCCGATCTCGAACAACAGACCATGAACCCGATCGTCTCGAAAGCGCTCGAGCGATTGGAGCGCGCGCGTCGTCCTGAATACGCGCAATCCCGAATGGCGACTGCAACTGCGGCGGCGCTTGCTCCTGAGGTAGATTATGCGCAGCCGATCGAAGAGTGCGTCGAAAGCAGGAGGGCGAAGTTTTCGGTTGTCGCTCCAATCGTCCCAGAGATTGAGTCCGTCGAAATTCTTGACTCCGCGAACACCGTCGAAAGCGAAGCTAACGAGATCATCGAGGCCCATGCGGAACCCAAGACCGCTACCACGCGAGTCGAGAATAGATCCAAAGGACCGCAGCCCGCGTTAGAGTTTCCTCATGAAGAGCCAGAGGCTGAAGCGCCGCGCCGCAAAGGCGTCCGGGTTCTTTCCGACAACGATATCTCGCTGGCTTATCTCGAGAATTGCTTAGGCGTGCCCGCACTGCCAGAAGACACGCGGCACGACATCCCGACGATCACCCGGCGAGTGACTGCGGGAGTCTTCGATCTTCTGCTGGTCGCGGTCATGGTTTCGCCGGCTGTGGCAGCGATTCAGTTTTCCGGCGGAGACTGGTTGAATCCGCGCGTGTTTGGGTTGATGGCCGGCATCATGGCGATCACGATCTTTGCCTACTTCACGATCTCAGTAGCCATGACCGGACGGACGTTGGCGATGCGGATGTTTTCCTTGCGCGCAATCGATATTCGGACGGGCCTGATTCCCACTGGAGGTCAGGCAATCATGCGCGCGATTGGTTATGTCTTTTCGCTTGCTTTCTTCGGCCTCGGCTTGGCATACGTTTTCATCGATCCGGATCGACGCACGATTTACGATCGCTTTTCAAACACCATTGTCGTGCGAAGTTAGAACCGACTAAACTCGAATACGTAGAGCGCAGCCATCGTTGCTGCGCTTTTTCTTTTTGGCTTGGCAGCTAACTTTCTGTGTTAATTTCACCACATGGATGACGCCTCGATCCAGGAGATTGTCAACGAGCTCGCACCGCTCCTCATCCATCGCATTCCTGGCAAGATTTTTCAACTTGGTCGGACCGCGCTGGCGATCGATTTCGGCTTGCGCGACGAAGGCTATCTCTTCATGGATGTCGATCCTTCCCTTCCTCGGATTTACTTAATCAAGCGACGCGTGCGCGACCTGGAACGGCAAAGTATTCCGCTCAATCAATTTGGTTTGGCCTTCAAAAAGAACTTGGCGAACACGAGATTGATTTCCCTCGAGAAAGTCGTTGGCGATCGTGTCGTCAAGTTTTCTTTTGCCGGCGAGGATGAATTGGGTGAGCCAAAACAGCGCGGGATGATTGCGCAATTGACCGGACGATCGGCAAACATCTTTCTCGTAGACGCCGACCAAACAATCATTCAGGCTGCGCGTCCTACGGAAATACCCGGACAACGAATCGGCGAGAGATATTCTCGCCCCTCATCAGGCGACAGTCAGAGCCGAGAAAAGGCCGCTGAATTGTTGAATCAAATTCGCGGTGGAAAATTCTCTTCGGCTTCCGAAGCGGCTGACGCATATTTCACTTCTCTGATCGCCCGCAGGGAGCAAGTTTCCCGCGTCAATGCCGCGCGCGCGAAGCTGCGAAGAGAAATCGCGCAACAAGAAAAACTTCTACAGCGACTGCAAAGCGATCTGGCCAGTCACGCAAATGCCGAAGAAAACAAACGCATCGGCGATCTTCTGCTGGCAAACCTCAGCACGGCGCAGCGAAAGCAAAACCGCGTCAAATTAATCGATTACTTTTCTGAGGACGCGTCGTCGATGGAAATCGAACTCGACGACTCTGTTTCGCTCTCGGACGAGGCGCAACGCCGCTTCGACCTCTACCGGCGTTCAAAGCGAGCAACTGGTCAAATCACTTCGCGCATTGAAGAAACTAAGAAACAGCTTGCCGCGCTGAAAGCAAAAGAGCTGACGCTGGAAGTCGATCTCGCCAACCTACCTTCGCCAAAATCAGCGCGCTCTTCAAATCTGGTGAGTTCTTCGACAGCCGCACCTCGACGAATTGAGAAATCAAAACAAAAGATTCCCGGCACTCGTCGTTACGTTTCGTCTGACGGGTTTGAAATCCTAGTCGGCCGTGCGTCGAAAGACAACGATTATCTGACGATGAAAGTTGCGAAGCCCAATGACCTATGGCTTCACGCAGCCGACTACGGCGGCTCGCATGTCGTCGTGCGGAATCCCACGCAAAAGGAAGTCCCTCAACGCACGTTGATCGAAGCGGCCCAGCTTGCCGCCTATTTTTCCCAGGCGAAGAAAGATCCGAAAGTTGACGTGCATTACACCGAGCGCAAGTTCGTGACCAAGCCGAAAGGTGCGAAGCCCGGCCTCGTCCGGGTGCAACGCTCAAAGAACATCACGGTCGCACCGAAAGAAACCGGCACGCGGGAATAGGTCACAAACTGAAGGCTGCCGAACGGCGATCATGCAGGCTGTATTGCGCGCTTCTTTCTAAGTATCGCTGCGGAAATCAGCGTGATGATGAGGCCGACTGGGAATGGCTCAATAAAAGTCATTAACGCATTGAAAAATGGGTTGCTGTAGAGCTGTTTGAATTGCTGCATCTCCTGCGTCTTCTTTTGGATCGCTTCGGCCGTGGCGCCAGACGCGCGCGCTTGATCGATCACATGGGCGGCGTACTTATCCATGAAATCTGGCATGAAGTTGAAATAGAGAATCTCCCACGCGATCACGTAACACACTGACGAGATTACGGCGATCAGAATTCCGACGGCGAACGCGCGACCGAAACTGATAGCGCCGCCGCCGATGTTCTCGCGATACGAGCGGATGCCGAAGAACACCAGGACAAACGCCAGCACCATCGACGTGTAGCCAACTACGAAGCCCCATTTATCGAAGCCGATTTTGTCGTGGAAAGGGAGAGTCCCGAACATGAACAGCGCCATCAATGCGCCGGAGATCAAACCGAAGGTGATAACGATCTTTTTCATTTGGTGAACCTTTCGAGGTTGTGTTTGGTAAAGCGCCGCGAGATTAGCCGCGAACGAGCGAACTTGTCGTCATACTTTCGGGTGATTTTCATGGTTTCGGTTGCGAATCGTGCGTTCGGATGATGGAAATCGGCCGCGGATTTTCGCCGATAGACGCAGATCAGAAACTATTCATATTAGTCCTATCCGCGGAAATCCGCGTTCATCTGCGCCTAATTCTTTTCCTCAATGAATCAACTGCATCTCTTTCGCGATCTGAACTGCCTGCGTCCGCCGCTTCGCGCTTAGCTTGTCGAACAGACGGCTTGAATGCGTCTTGACGGTGTTTTCACTGACGAAGAGTTTTTCAGCGATTTCGCGATTGCTCAGGCCGCCGGCGATCAGTTGAAGGATCTCAAGCTCGCGCGCCGTGATTCCGAGCTGCTCAAGTTTTGCCTGATTCAGGACAAAGGGTTCGCTCGCGGGCACGCGAATTTCGACTGGAACTTCAATCGGAACCTCTTTCACGACAACCCTGTTCTTCGTGAGCCTTAGCCCAAGCCAAATCCCAACCGAAACGAAAAAGAGCGCAATCAACCCGCCGTAAATTTCGATCGAACGTTCAATGACGAGGAAGCGATATTCGATCACTTTCAGCAGCACGATAAGTAATCCGCCACAGATGCCGTAGATGAAGAGATGCTTCTTCATGACCACTAAAATATTGGCCGCAGACTAGCACCGAGAAAACTCCGAGGTTGTTATCCCCCAAAGAGAACGCAGGGCGCCGCTACGACCTCGTGACGCTCCGCGGTTCGACAGATTACTCAGATTGCTCAGAATCGCAACAAATTTATTTGATTGTAATGAAAGACTCCAGCGGCAAATCGATGCGGAACGTAGTCCCTTTGCCTTTCTCGCTCTCGACCGAAATTGTGCCGCCGTGAAGATCGATTATCTGCCGCACAATTGAGAGACCCAAACCGGTTCCTCGTTTCTTCGTGGTGAAGAAAGGTTCGAAGAGGCGGGCCTGCGTTTTCGCATCCATGCCGCTGCCGTGGTCGGCAATCGTGATCACCGCATGAGCGCCGTTTATCGATGTCGCTTCATCGAATTTCCGAGGGCCAGCGTTCGGGGTAACGAACTCAGTCGTGATCGCGACTTGAGACTTCGCCTCGCTCGCGTCGATCGCGTTGGCCAGGAGGTTCACAAAAACTTCACGCAGTTGCTCGCCGTCCCAGAAGCCACGGATATCAGGCGAAGTGAGATGCGTCTCGACTGTCGTCTCTTTGTCGCGAATCCGGTCGGCGACCAGATCGATGCTCGATTCGATCACTTCGTTGAGGTCAACTTCGGATCGTTCTAGTTGTCGTGGCCGCGAGAACTGGGTTACATCGACTACCAATTTGTTAAGATGTTGAATGCCCCGTTCGACCAGCGTGATCGTCTTGTCGGCGTCTTCGCTCTCGGTGTACTGCCGCAGCATTTCCACGCCAAGCCGAATGCTGCCGAGCGGATTCTTGATCTCGTGCGCGAGCTGGGCCGCGGCCGAACCTACCGCAGCGAGCGACTCGGTGCGACGCATGGCGGCTTCGGCTTTGGTCGCTTCAGTCACATCGACGAGCGTGAGAATTTGTCCGTGTTCGCCATCAATTTCCAAAGGCGACGAATAAATGTCGTAGGTACCCGTGACGTCCTCTTCTTCCAAATTCCAACGTCCGCGATAAGTCGCCGTCGCAACCCGCGACGCCGTCGCCGCTTCCAACAATTTCACCGCCTGCGCCGAGCCAACCCGATCGTGAATCGACGACCCGATAGCAGCTTGCGGGAAAATTTTGAAGAACGCTGCGTTCGCACTGCGAATCCGATCGTGCCGATCAATGGCGGCGAGGGCGCTGACCATTCCTTCCAGCATTTGATTGCTGAATTCACGCTCGCGCCGGGCCGCCTCGGTGCTTTGCTTGGTTTGGCGAAAACGTCGCTGGACTTCCCAGATAGTTCCGGCGGCTACGACTAATCCAATCAGCACCGCGAAAATATTCCATAGTCGAATCGATCGCGTGGCCTCGAGTTGCATCGCTTCAGCGCGACGAAAAATCAAGTTCTCTTCAGCGCCGGATTCTTTGATCAAATCAGTTAGATCGCTATCGACGTCGCGAAAACTAGTGAAGCCTTCCTGCGAATATCGCGTGTGATCACGCGTGATTTCGAGATAGGTGGTGACATCGCCGCGGAACTTGTGCCACTTGGGCAAATCCGAAAGCGGCGGCTTGTCCAGCAAAGGCAGCAAATCGTTCACGCGATTGCGCGCCGTGTCGAGACGCAAATCAAACGGCGGGCGCAGTTCGTGACGCGCGTTTGCTTCCATGCGGCTGCGGGCCTCGTTGTCAACACGCGACAAAGCTTCGCGAAATTGCAAAAGTAAAGATGCGCGCGCGGCGTACGATTGTTCGAGACTGAGGGCGCTGCGGCTGGTGTCTTCAATACGCCGGACGCTCAGGTTGCCAAGCAAAATAATTACGAGCAGCAGGACCGCAAATCCTACGATAAGCGGCACGAGCGCCAAATCGAATCGCGACTCTCGCTTGCCGCGCGACGGTTCAGTCGCACCGACGCGACGATAGACGACTTTGCCTTCCGAAGGATCGTTCGTTGCCATTAATCGAACAGCATTGCAAATTGAAAATTAGAAATTGAAAATTTCAAACTTAGTTTCTTGGGCCGTGGTTTCTGCTTTCTGCCTACTGCCTACTGCTTTTTCGCGTCCATCCAATTGTCGCCGATTCCGGTTTCCGCCACGAGCGGCACATCAAGCTCGACCGCGTTTTCCATTTCGCGCTTTAGAGTTGCGGCGACTTTTTCAGCTTCGCCTGCCGCACACTCAACGAGTAGCTCATCGTGAATTTGCATGAGCATCCGCGCCTGCAACCCTTCGCGGCGAAAAGCATGATCGGCGTGCAGCATGGCAATCTTCACGATGTCGCTCGCGGTTCCCTGGATCGGCATGTTGATGGCTTCGCGCTCGGCCGCTTTGCGAATGTTGGCATTGCGATCGTGAATCCCTTGCAGCGGACGAATACGGCCGTACAGCGAGCGCACGTAACCATGTTCGCGCGCCTGCACGGGAATTTCATCCATGTAGCGGCGCACGCCTTTGTAGGTCGCGTAATAATCGTCGATCACCTTGCGCGCCTCCTGCCGCGAGATGCCGACGCGTTGCGACAAGCCCCACGGCTCGATGGCGTAGGCGATCGCGAAGTTCACAATCTTCGAAAAGCGCCGCGCTTCTTTCAATTCTTCATCGGTCTTCGCGCCAAACACCAGCCTCGCGGTGCGATTGTGAATGTCGTCTCCCTTTTGAAATGCGTCGAGCATCACTTCGTCGCGCGTGATATGCGCCAGCAAGCGCAATTCAAGTTGCGAATAGTCTGCCGAGATGAGTTTGTTGCCTTTCTCGGCGACGAACGCGCGACGAATGCGGCGACCAAGCTCCGTCCGAATGGGGATGTTCTGCAAGTTGGGATCGCTCGAAGACAAACGTCCGGTCGCCGCGACTGTTTGATTCAACTGCCCGTGGATGCGGCCGTCAGCGGCGACCTGATGCGGCAACGCATCGGTGTAAACGCTCTTCAATTTCTCCAGTTCGCGATATTCGATAATCAGCCGCGGCAGTTCATGCGTCAGCGCCAACTCTTCGAGCACTGCCTTGCTGGTCGAGACCCGACCGGTCGAGGTCTTGCGGCCCGAAACAATGTTCATTGCTTCAAAGCATTCCGCGACCTGCTTCGGCGAGTTGATATTGAATTCGCGGCCGGCCATTCCGCAAATTTTCGTCGTCAGCTTTTCCAGCTCTGCGCCGAGATGATGGGACAGTTCGGCCAGCACATTCAGATCTACGCGGATGCCGGCACGCTCCATCTGATAGAGCAGCGGCACGAGCGGCAACTCGATATCGTGGTAAATGCCGTTGAGATCTTTCTCGTCGATTCGCTTGCGCAACTCAGGAACGATCTGCGCGGTCAGGTCGGCGACTTCAGCAGCGCGCCACGCATCTTCCGAGAAGCCTTCGAACGGCGGGCCACCACCTTCAATCCCGATGAAATCGCGCGCGAGATCATTCAGCTCATATTTGCTGCGAGACGGATCGAGAACATACGCGGCAAGCAACGTGTCATCTTCGACGCCGGCTAGTTCAATGTCGAAAGGCGTCAGCAACGCAGTCGCGCGCTTCAAATCGTGGACGGATTTTTCGAGCAAGCCGTTAGTCAACAATTCCTTCAGCGCATTGATCGCCACGTCGCGGCCGTCCGCAAAATTTTCCAAATCGACGAACGTGGATTTTCCGGCGGCGTCGGCGAAAGCAATTCCCCGCGCGCCGTGATCGCCGCGTTCGCTTTGCTGCTGTCCCGCGCCTGGAGCCGACGAATTTGAAAGCGCAATGCCGACATGTTCGGCTTGCCACAGACTTTCGAGCAGCGTATCCAACTCACGTTTGGTCTTGACGATTGAATAATGACGTTCGACTTTGCTGACGCTCACGCTCGCGGCGTCGGCGAATTCGCTGGTGAGGTTCGCAAATTCGAGTTCTTTGAATAATTCATGAGCTGCCGCGCGATCGGGCGGACGAACTTGCAACTCATCGAGGTTCAGGGTCACATCGCTGATGTCGCATTTGATCTCGGCCAGCTCACGCGATTTTCTGATCAAGTCGGCATTGTCGCGCAGCGATTCGCGATAGCGCTTGTTCTTGATCTCTTCCCAATGCTGAAGCGCGTTCTCGATCGAGCCGAACTCCTGGATGATTTGGGCCGCGCCTTTTGGGCCAACTCCCGGCGCTCCGGGAATGTTATCGATCGAATCGCCCATCAGTCCGAGCAGATCGACCAGCTTGTTGGCGGGCACGCCGAACTTCTTCAGCACCCAGGCTTCATCGCACCATTCGATCGGCGGCACCGGTTCCTTGCGCTTCACGACCTGCGAGTTCTGTCGCATGCAAACAACCAGTGGATCCTGCACGAGTTGGCACATGTCCTTGTCGTTCGAAACGATGACCGCCTGCAATCCTTGCTCGGTGGCTTGCTTCGCCAAGGTGCCGATCACGTCGTCAGCTTCAAAGCCCACCTGGCTGATCATCGGGATGTTGTAGGCTTCGCAGAGACGCTTAATGTAAGGCAGTTGCGAAGAGAGGTCCTCAGGCATCTGTTCACGATTCGCTTTGTAATCCTTGAACGTCTCGTGGCGAAAAGTTTTTTCTTTCGATTCAAAGATCGCGGCGATGTACTTTGGCTGCTCGTCCTGCAAGAGCTTCCGCAGCATATTCGTGAAAATGTAAACGGCTTGGGTAACCTGGCCTTTCGAAGTCATCAACGGCGCGGCGCGGTTGGCCAACGGCGCGTAGAAGGCGCGGAAGATGTGCGACATCGAATCGATCAGAAAGACTCGATCTGCCGGCTTGCTTCCAGCAGGGGATTTCGTCTGCGGCATTGTGATTTCGATGATAGGGAGCGATGCAAACTAACGCAAGCGGCTCTCTGACAGTTGCGTTTGTGCGTCGCATTGGCTTTCGAGATGTTGCTGGTTCGCCACAGAGCGGCTCAAGCGATCCACATTTTCAGACCCAATGGGATGGGCACAACCATTGCTCATAATATTCGCGCTCTAATAAACATCAGACTGCCTCCGCTCTCTGAATGAACAATTCACACGCGAAACAGATCACGCTCGCCGGTACAGTCGAAGCCAGCGGCATCGGATTGCACACGGCTGTGCCCGTGAACGTACGGCTGATGCCCGCTCCGCCGGACATTGGATACGTTTTCAAACGAACGGACCTGGGCGGATTTGAAATTCCCGCGACGGTTGAGTCGGTCGCGCATTGCAGTTACGCGACGACGCTGATGCGCACGGGTGTGATGCTTTCGACAGTCGAGCACTTGTTGGCGGCGTTACGCGGCTGCGGCATCGACAACGCATACATCGAAGTGGACAACCTTGAAGTGCCGATCATGGATGGATCGTCTGAAGCTTTCGCCGAAATGATCGAAAGCGTCGGCGTGATCGAGCAGCCTCTGGCCCGGCGCGCCCTGTTAGTGCGCGAAAAGGTCTCCGCAGTGTCTGGAAATCGAAGCATCACTATGGAGCCCGCCGAAACCTACGAGATCGATTGCACCATTGATTTCACGCATCCGCTGATTGGCGTGCAACATCGCAAAGTCACTCTCGAAAACGGCTCGTTCGCGCGCGACATTGCGTCGGCCCGCACGTTTGGATTTATCGAAGAGGTCGAGGCGTTGCGTCGTGCCAACCTGATTCGCGGCGGTTCGCTCGATAATGCCATCGTGTTGACGAAACACGGCATGCTGAACGAAACCGGTTTGCGCTTTGCCGACGAGTTTGTGCGCCACAAAATTCTCGACATCGTCGGAGATCTGGCCCTGCTGGGGATGCCGATCCTCGGCCGGGTTTGCGCGGAACGAAGCGGCCACTTGCTGCACGCGTCCCTGATGTCTTCGCTACTCCGCAATCGCGCTGCATGGGAAATCGTCGATGTACCGGCCGCTGTTTCAGAAGCCCGGGCGTAAGGGACGGCAGGAATGCTGAATAAAGTTGCCTTCCCTTACGGTCGGGCTTCTGACACTCGCCCAGCTCTCTGCTAAAATCAATTCCCGATTAGACGTTTCGTTGGATCAGTGCATCTAACGCACCGACTTCTTTTGGAGGCTTTTCGATTCAGATGAAAAACCGCGCATTGCTCGCCTTGCTTTTTGGATTCGCTCTGGCGCTCACGGCTTCGACGTTGCGGGCCCAACCGCGCACTGGCACCCCTGTTCAGGAAACCGACGATGAATACAAAGTCACGACCTATCGGAAGTTTGTCGATAATCGCGAACCGTATCCGGCGGTCGCCTATCAGGCGGCCAAAGACTACATGGCCAAGTACGGCAAGGAAGACGATCAATACACGCGTTACTTGCGGACATGGATTTCGGCCTATGAAGAAGATGAGCGCACGCGCCGGCTGGCCGCAGAGAAAGCCGACCGTGAACAGCAACTGCTCGGCAGCTTCACGACCAAAGATTTTGCGAAGGCGTACGGATTGGCGAGGCAGGTACTCGCCGACGATCCCGATAACGTTAAGGTGCTGATCGCTCTGGGCTATGGCGGGGTGTTCGCCAGCGAAACTCGCAACGAGACTTTCAACGAGGCGGCCGCGGGTTACGCGCAGAAAGCGATCCGGCTAATCGAATCCGGCAAGTCGCCGGATACCTGGGCGCCGTTCAAGAATCGCGAAGACGTGCTGGCGTCTTTGTATTACGCCTCTGGCTTTTATTCGCTGAAACCCAAGCCGGAGTCGGCTATCGAGAGCTTCTACAAAGTCGCGACCATCGAAAGCGATCGAAAGAAATCGGCGTCAACTTACTTCTATCTGGCGGCCGCTTACCAAAACGGCCCGTACAAGCGCCTCTCGGAAGATTACAGCAAGCGCTTCGGCAATCAGCCTGAAAGTCCGGAAAGTAAGGCCGCGTTGGAGAATATCAACAAGGTCCTCGACAAAGTGATCGACGCGTACGCGCGCGCGGTCGCTTTGGCCGGCAACGATCCGCAACAGCAGGCTGTGAAGAATCAGTGGCTGTCGCGGCTGACGGACTTCTACAAGTTCCGTCATGAAAACTCCGACGCCGGATTGAATGAGTTGATTGCCGGGATCTTGGCGAAGCCTCTGCCGCAACCGTAAACCTTTGATCTGGCTAAAGGTCTCCTTGACAACGCACGCTCGATCATTAGAATCGAATTTCTTTGATAAGCGGGAGTAGCTCAGTGGTAGAGCATCGCCTTGCCAAGGCGAGGGTCGCGAGTTCAAATCTCGTCTCCCGCTCCAAATTCGAGAGATTCGAAGGCGGAAGCGTGAAGAATCGTTTTTCAGTTTTTGGTTTTCAGTGTTGTTGCCGCTAATGGCGGTCACGGCTGAAGGCTACAACTGAGAACCTCGTGCGATTCTTCATTCTTCCGCCTTCATCTTTCATCCTCGCGTTTTGGCGGCGTAGCCAAGTGGTAAGGCAGAGGTCTGCAAAACCTTTATTCATCGGTTCGATTCCGATCGCCGCCTCCAATCTTTTCATCTCATTAATTCCATAAACGGTTCCGTCGTTTCGGAACCACTCGGTGGTCCGCAGCGTTGGAACGTACATCACGCTTCAATGGCTGAAAGGACTACCGCCGTGCACAAAACATCACGCTTATCGCGGCCTCGATCATTCGTCCTGTTCATGAAAATGGCCGTCTGGTTGGCGGTCTTAGCCTGGGCGCCAGTGCCGGCAAGTATCGCGCAGGATGCGTCCTCAAAGGACAGGCCCGCGGCCGAAAACATCAGTCCAGCCGACGAACATATCGCGCGTCTGCGAAGACAGGTCCAGGAACTCAGCGCCCAAGTGGCGGAACTGAAAGAATTGGTAGCGAAGCTCGAAAAATATCGGCAAATCGATTACGTCCGTGACTTGCTGATGAAGGAAGAAGACCGCGCGGCCTCGATTCACAAGGAACTGATTGACATGGCCGCAAAGGAAGTTACTTTGCAGAAGCGGCTGGATGAAATTGAACCGCAACTGCGACGCGATCGAATTGAACAGTCACTTGCCGGAGTTGGTTCGATGAGGCCCGAGGAGGAGCGCGAAGCCGTCGCGCGCAGATTGAATGACGAGAAGCAAAAGATTTCAGCGGAACTGGAGACCATTCGTCGGAAGCGGCCCAGACTGCAGGACTCTCTGGCCACGGCCGAAGCTTCCATAGCCCGTCTCAAAGAACGGCTGCGGGAAATCACACGCAAACGCTAAATCATCCCTTTCTAATTTTCACCGACATCGATAAAGACACAAATAAGGGAGAGGCTCGATTCTTGAAATCGAATCCTCTCCCCTTCTAGTTAGATTCACTACGGCCAAGCCGTAGTGAAGTTAGAAGCTAAACTTCGCTCCGAAACGCCAGGCTGAAGGCGCCTGAACGATCTGCGCCGATCCATAGAACGGGTTCGACACCGGCGGCACGCCGGCCACGCCGCTATTGATCGTGAAAGTTTGATCCAGAGTGATCGCCCGCTGGCTATTGAACACATTGAACCAATCCGCGCTCAGACGTATCTCGCGCTTCTCACCAAGTTTGATTGGATAGTAGAACCCGAGGTCGAGATTCATCGTCCTCGGTGTGCGGTTCGAACCGACGCTTTCGACCCTGTTCGGGAATGCCGGGTCCGTCGTAGCCACCGCAGGCACAATCGCGGTGCCGCGCGGCAGACCGAATCCCTGGTTGTTGCCGTACACGGGATGCGGAACCAGTTGGCTGAACGGCGTGCCTGACTGCGCATAGAAGTTGCCGCTAATCATCAAGCGCCACGGCGTGCGATAGCTGCCGTTGAACTTGAACTGATGTGGCCGATCATTCGGCAAACGTCCATACGTGTTGTCGAGCAAGCTCTGCAGATCAAACAACGAAGTGATGTTCGGATCGGCTTGCCCGTTGTCGTTGCGGAACAGCCCTTCATAGTTTCCCGTCAAACTCGAGAAGACATACGAAGCGATAAACTGGTAGTTCTTCGTGAATCGCTTGGTAGCGGTCAACTCAAGAGCACGGTAGAAGCGCGCGGCTGAACCGAAGCAGCGCGGCTGACGACCCGTAGCAACGTCGCCCTGGCAGGCTGCCCGCTCCGTCGTTCCGGGCTCGTTTCTTCCCGGATTGAACAGGAAGTAGTTATTGCCGTCGTCGAACGATCCGTCCTCGATCACATTTCTCATGTGACGATAGACGCCGCGGGCGCCGAGTGTCAGGTCCTTGGCGACTTCATATTCGAGACCGGCGCTGTATTCGCCGATGCTCTGCGGTTTCAGGCCAGGATCAAGCGGCGTTGCTGCCGATCCCAAATTCGTCGGGCCGAACCCGGCCGAGATCGTCGCATTGGCTGGAGCATTCAGGCGATTGACGTTGAACTGCTTGTCAGTTTGCACGTTGCCACCGCCGGCGCGCACGTTCACATCCAACGGCAAAGGCACTTCAATGAACGTCGCGTAATTCGCGTAGAACTTACCTTTGCCTTGTCCGGTGAAATCCCAGGTCAGGCCAATGCGCGGCGCCAGGTTGTCCCAGAAGTTATTGAACTTCGCGTAAGTGGTGCCATCGTTGCTGTAGGCTTGTTGATAATCCCAGCGCGCGCCGATGTTGAACTGCCAGTTCCGCGCGAACTTGTAATCATCCTGAACATAGAAAGCCTCCGCGCTCGTGTTCGTCTTGCCGACCAATTCAAAGTCGCGCACGCGCGTCGTGTTCCTAATGATGAACGGATTGTTGAAGGCTTCCGCAGTCGTGATGGCGCCGGTTGCTCCGACCGTCAGGCCCAGCGAAGCCAACGTCGCCGCAGGAATCGCCGAGGCGCGCTGGGTGCCGGCTGCGGTTGGACAAACGATCTGGTTACTGCGCACTGTGCAGACCAGCCAGTTGTTCGTGATGCGCGAGCCGTGGGTTTGATTTACATCCGCGCCGTTCGTGAAGGCGATACCCAGCGGATTGGCGTAAGTAATGTTCTGCCCGCTGGACACGGTGTCAATGTTGTACTTATTGGTAAACCACTCGAATCCCCACTTGATCGTGTGCTTGCCCTCGATGTTCTGCATGTGAGCGTTGAACTCGTAGCGGTTTCGATCCTGCGCCGTGTAAAGACCAAAGCCCGGACCACGACTGAAGTTGCGCTGGAGTGAACCGCCGCGGCCATCGACGAAATCGATGAAGCCCGTCGTGTTCACCACGCCATTTGCGTTGGCCACGGTTTGAAAGTCAACGCCGGTTTGCGTTGGCGCCAACACGCGGCCACCCCTCAACACGGAAAAGTTGTCGAGGATGAGCGGTTGATCGACTCCGGTCGGGATCACATTGTTTCGCTGAAAGTGGAGACCACCGGAAAACTCGCCAATGAAATTATTTCGAATGGTAGAGTTCAGGCGCATCGCATAATTCTGGCCGCCCGATTCCTGGACTCCGACAAATGCCCTGATGTCATCGCCGAATCCGTTGACGTTAGTCAGAACGTTAGCGAGTGAATAAGCCGCGAGAAAGCCGTCAACTTTGGTGTAATCGCCGAAGGTTGAACCGGTCAGCGTGTTCTTGCTGTTCAAGGCCCAGGTGATCTTTCCCGCATAGAAAGGCACCGTCACCTTGTTTGAGACCGGCGAGTGAAATGTCTGCGTCAGGAAAAAGTTCGAGCGACGCTGCGGATTGAAGGCGCCAAAGAACCAAAGCTTGTCTTTGACGATCGGACCACCGATATCGCCGCCGATATCAACTTCAGAAAAGCCGTTGGCCGCCGATCCGGTGAATGGAAAGTTTTTGACAGCCCGCACCAACCCCTTCGAAGTTCCATACCCGAACACGTCGCCATGGAATTCATTTCCACCGCTCTTGGTGATGACGTTGAAAATTCCACCGGTGGATTTTCCATATTCAGCGCCATAAGCGCCGGTTTTGATCTCGACTTCCTGCACAAATTCAAACGGCAGGTTGGCGCCGGATCCGCCAAACGCTGGGTCAGTCGTGTTGACGCCATCCAAAATGTAATTGTTCTCAGGCCCGGACGATCCGGCCACGCCAGGATCGCGATCGCGGCCCGTGGCGTCGCGCAAACCGGAACGGGTAACCGACGGCGCGATCGTGTAAAGCCCCTGCACGGTGCGCTGCGTCGGGAAATTTGAAAATTGCTCGGTCGAGACGTTCGAACCACTGGTGTTCTGCGCCGTGTCAACTGCGGCACTGCCGGTCACTGTCACGTTCGCCGTTGCGGTCGCCAGTTGCAGTTGCGCATCCAGACTCGCGGTGCGACCGAGATTAACGATTACGCTCCCTTGCTCGAACTTACCGAAGCCGGAGCTTTCGATCTCGACTTTGTATTCGCCGGGAGGCAACGCCAGAATCTGGTAACGACCATCGTCGTTGGTGGTCGCCGTCTTTGCGGAAATCAAATTGGGACTGCTTACGGTTACTGTCGCGCCCCGCACGGACGCTCCGTTTGGATCTATGATCCGGCCTTCAATCGATCCCGTGGTTGAGGTTTGGCCCAACGCCTGGCTGGCCCAAGCCAAAGCCACGATGACCAACAAGGCATACAAAACTCGGAATTTATTTCTCATCGCTCGTTGCTGTCCTTTCTTCTCTGATGGATAACTTTGTGGCCCCGTGTTCCGAGGTTGGAACAACCAAACTCAACATCGACGGCCGCACCTTTCGCAGGCGCAAAGTGCATGCCGATCGGTTGGTCCATCGACGGCGCAGTTGTTTCATCTCAACTGTTCTCGCAGTCAAAATCCGAAAGACGATCGCGCGAGAGTTTTGGGCGGACGAGATTTTTCAGAGAAGGAAGTTGCGGGATTTGGACTTTGAACGGAAAGCCGGATCGACGACTCAAACGTGATGTTCCGAATCGCGTATCAGCTTTGCGGAACGTCTGACGAGTTGGTTTGTAATTGTTTCCGAGAGTTCGGAGAAGACAGAGCAGCTTCGTCAGCCGGTTCGAATCCGTGAGCCGGCGATTCTAAGGTCAATCTGTAACGGCGAACCTTGGTGTGCAGCGTCGTAACTTTCATCCCAAGCACTTTTGCTGCTTGCCGCTGGCAGCCATCGGTGATTACCAACGCGCTGCGAATTAGTTCCGCTTCGAAGCGCTGCACTTCGCTCGGCAAGTCGAATCGATGAGCCGAGTTGGCGTGAGCGCTCTCTGCATATTCGAGTTCGCGCAGCAGCGTCAGAGTCAAGACTTTCAGCAATTTGATCCGGATGCCGGCTTCGTCATTCATCGGGAATCGAGTTCAGTGAATTGTTTTGAGAACGCGAACGAGTCTCTGATAGCGAGACTTGCGGAATAGTTGCCCACGTTGCTCTGAGAGACGCACAGTGAATCATGCGGGGGGGTGAGCGATTCACAAATCGAAAGTTATTTACGAAACGGCGTAGCGTCTCGAACGGCGGGCATCGTCAACGCGAGTAGTTCCGAACGCATTCAGGGACATCCATGTTTTCCGGCAATCTCGGATCAGGTAACGGCTCTCCGATTGATAGTTGCAAAGGAAGCACGCCGGCCCAAATTGGCAACGCGTAATCCTCTTCATCATCGAGCGGCGGTCCGGTGCGGATCTTTGCCGATGCTTCGTCGATCGGCATGGTCAAGACTGTTGTCTGTTGCAGCTCGGCTTCGTTTGGTTCGCGCACCTCTTTCCAACGACCGCGAATGATGTGTTCAGACAAAGCCGTCAGTGCCGCGATCTTTTCTTCGCGATCGTCGATCACTGACGCATTGCCGAAGACTACGACCGATCGATAGTTCATCGAATGATGGAACGCGGAACGCGCCAGCACAAGTCCGTCAATGAGCGTGACTGTGACGCACACATCGATTCCCTTACCCACATTGCGCAGCATTCGACTGGCTTGCGAACCGTGAATGATGAGTTGGTTATCAACGCGCGCGTAACCCGTGGGAATAACCACAGGCTGGCCATCAAGGACAAAACCGACGTGACAGATGAAGCCTTCATCCAGGATTTGATTGATAACTTCGCGATCATGACTGCCGCGCTTGGGCAAGCGCTTTAGCGTCGTGCGGGGTGTGCGTGGTAACTCGTCCATCTCTGTTCCTTTCGCGCCGCACAGTTTAGACGCTGAGACGCTACAAACAAAAACGCGCCGAAGTTTGTACTCCGGCGCGATGCTGGGGTGGCTGGGCGCGTTCGGAACAAAAAATCCAAACGCGCCCAGGGACACGGTAAGTTCGCTACGAATTCAGGACGTTGATTTGATTGTCAATCGACTTAACTCCTTTTACGCTGCGCACGGCGCGCTCAACTTGGTTCTTTTCAGCTTGGCTATGAACGCTGCCCATCAAAGTCGCTTTGCCGTTCAGCACGGTGACCGTTATGCCCAGCGCCGAAAGGCTCGGGTCATCACTCAACTTTTTATCGACCGCGGCCTGAACGGTTGAATCGTCCGGACCAGATGGGGCGCTGCTCGACGTGGTCGCTCCACCCGACGAGGAAGGCGCACCGTTGATGATCACCGGCGCAGGCTGCGTGGCTGGCGCAGGCTGTTGCACGATCACCGGAGGTTGTTGCGCAGGCTGTTGCACGATCGTTTGCGGCGGTTGCTGCTGCGCGGTGTCATTTGCGGTATTTTGCTGGTTCATCACGAAAAGAATAATGATGGCCGCGAGCGCTATCACCCCTACGACGATGGCGGCCAGCGCCGTCCCCGACACACCATTGCGTTCGGGATAGCGAACCGCTTCCGTGTGAACTTCTTCGCGTCTCGCTGTTGGTGTTTCGACCACCACGCGACTGTGTTCTGCCTGTCGTTCTGCCATATCGATTTCTCCTTTGCCGAGTTCGAAACTTCTGCGAATCCTAATTGCGGAAGAGAAGAGCCGCTACGTTGCACTGCAATCGTTATTCCCAGAGGCGCGACAAGCTTCGGATCGCAAGAGCGTTAGAAGAAAATCGCCGATAAGCAGAGCAGAATGGCATCGCACATGTCCTTTTGTTTGAACTGTACTTAATCAAATGTCGTATGGTTTCAGGTCTTAGTTGCATCAGACTATTGCGCGACCATTTGACCTGCCCGTTTCGAGAAGAGTAGTTTCCGCACTGTGCTCGACCGTTAGGCAGGGGGGAAACAACGCTTTGCCAGTCTCGATATTTGACGCGCCTTCGCTGATGCTCGGATTTCCGAAACGATCCTAAGGAGCTAATGATGACCACTGAAGAACGACGAGAACTTATTGCCACATACAAAGCCGGATACGATGAAGTCGTTGCCGCGCTAAAGGACTTTCCTCCGGATTTGCTGACTGCCCATCCGCTTGAAGGCAAATGGAGCGCAGCGGAGATCGTGCATCACCTGGCCGACAGCGAAACGACGAGCGGGCTGCGGCTGCGACGTTTGCTCGTCGAGGATCATCCGCTGATCCAAGGCTACGACCAGGATGCCTATGCTTCGGGGTTGAATTACAACCGGCGCGAAATCGCTCCGTCGTTAGAAGCTTTCAAAGCGGCACGCGCAACTTCCGCTCAGCTCTTTGAATTCATGAGCGATGCCGACTGGCTGCGCGAGGGGACGCATTCGGAAAGCGGCTCGTACGGGGCTGAAGACTGGCTCAAGATTTACGCCGCCCACGCCCACAATCACGCGGCGCAGATTCGGCGATTGAAAGAAGCGCTCGCTGCGAGCGCATCGGCCACGGCATAACAAGCAGCCACAGATACACACTGATCGACACAGATTAATAAGTGAGTCCTTTATCTGTGTAATCTGTGTTCATCTGTGGCTAAATGTCTTCGGCCGATCGATTGTGATCTTGCATCATCGCGATCGATCGGTTTTATTTTGATCACTTTCTTGACAGCGCACGAGCGAATAAGCAAGATGCAACTTCACCTAAACTTTCATCTTTCGAGTTCGCATGATGGCTTCAGTAGCTCCGGTAGTCCAAACTTCTTTCACCGATCTCAAACTCTTAAGACGCGGCAAAGTTCGCGACGTTTATGAAGTCGATGCCGATCGACTTTTGATTGTCGCGACTGATCGCATCTCGGCTTTCGACAGCGTTTCGCCCACGCCGATAGAAAGAAAAGGCGAAGTGCTGACCGCGCTTTCGCGGTTTTGGTTCGCCAAGCTCGGGCATATCGTTCCGAATCACTTGATCACCACCGACATCGATGAAATGCCCGACGCTGTGCGCACGCACGCTGACGAGCTGCGCGGACGCTCAATGCTCGTGAAACGCACGGAAGTTTTTCCCGTCGAGTGCGTTGTGCGCGGTTATCTTTCCGGCTCGGGCTGGAAGGATTATCAGCGCACTGGCGAAGTTTGCGGGCACAAGTTGCCGGAAGGAATGCGCGACTCCGAAAAACTCGCGGAGCCGATTTTCACGCCGGCGACCAAAGCCGAAACCGGCCATGACGAGAACATCAGCGAAGCGCAAATGGCGGGAATTGTGGGTGGAGACATTATGAAATATCTACGCGAAGTGTCTCTGCGCGTTTACAGCGAAGCGGCTGACTACGCTCGTGGACGCGGCATTATCATCGCCGACACCAAGTTCGAATTTGGGCGCGACAAGAACGGCGAAATCACATTGATCGATGAAGTCTTGACGCCGGATTCGTCCCGCTTTTGGCCCATCGACAGTTACGAAGTTGGCAAATCGCAGCCTTCATTCGACAAACAATACGTGCGCGATTATTTGGAAAGTATCAAATGGAACAAGCAGCCGCCGTGCCCCGAACTGCCGCCCGAAATCGCCCAGGCAACCACGGCGCGCTATCTCGAAGCCTACGAATTGATGACCGGAGAGAGTCTCTGAGTCGAGAGCAAACAGATGCAAATTCGCCCCCGCCTTGAAGCTGTCATCGAAGAGATGCTCGATGGCCACATTCTTCTCGATGAAGCGCTCGAAGAGTTCGAGAAGCTTTACATTGAGAAGGCTTTCACGCGAAATAAGAAACGAATTTCTCACACCGCCACGGCGCTCGGCATTCATCGCAACACGATTTCGAAACGTGTCAACGCCTATCGAGCGAATGGGCGCAAAGCTAAATCGATTTCATCGCGTCGCGGCCGGAAGGCTCACTGACAAACTTTGCTCGGTTGCCCAGGCTAAGTTCGGCTAACTGAATCAAAGACTGCTTTGGCAATCTTCGCGATTACTTCTTCGCGCGTCGCTTCGTCTCCCGGAGAGTCCGACACAAATACCGCAATCGCGAGATGCTTGCCGTTTGGCAGAGTGATGATTCCAATGTCGTTGGTCGCGGCGGTAATTCCCTTCTCTGTTCCCGAGGTTCCCGTCTTGTGAGCGACAATTGTTCCTGCAGGGAGCAGACCTTTCAACCGCTTCGCTCCGGGTGTTGATTCGATCATGTAGTTCAAAAGCAGCGCCTGACTTACGTCCGATAGTCCACGCCGTTCTTGCAGTGCGCGCAGCAATGCGACCGCAGCTTCGGGTGAAGACCAGTTTTTGTATTGTGTCTGCCAATCCTGCCCGATCTCTTTTTCAGAATTAACGATTCGCATGTCAGTGACTTTGATCTCCGACAGGTAGGACTGAATCGCTCCAGGCCCGTCGGCGATTTTCATCAAAACATCTGAGGCCGTCCCATCGCTTTCAGTGATCGCAAACCTGATTAACTCGGTGACGCTAAGCTCCGCTCCCTTTGGGTGCCGATCGCGAATCGGACTGTGCTGGCCGATGCGAACGAAATCCTGCGTGGTCACTGACACCTTCTGTTCGAGCTTCAACTTTCCGTCATCTACGTGTTTCAGGACTGCCATGCTAATGGGAAGTTTGTAAACGCTCTGCATGGGAAAGTGATCCTGCGCATTGAGCAACGCGAGGACTTCGCCGGTTTCGAGGACCATGGCAGACACCCCCACATGGCCTTTGGCTGTAGCCGCAATTTCAGTGACCTGAGATTGCAGCTGAGTCTGCTGTACGGGCCTCGGCGGCCCAAAACTGGACGGTTCAGCCGCGCCGTGACGCGAACAACTGGTTAAGACGAGGAGAACTATTAGGAAAATCATAGCTTCTGTTGAGCATCGCCGCATGGTGAGCAAGCTAATCCAGAGCAAAGCAAAGGGCAATGTGGACTGCCACAGCCATTCGGGATGGCGGGGAACAAGCCGACGCTCGAACTAATGGAAATTGGCCGGTTGACAGCCGAGCTAACGTCTCTTATATTTTCCTAGCACTCACATTTACAGATTGCCAAAAACTGGATAAGTGAAGTGAGCAGTTTCATCCGCAATGTTGTGTCTAATTTTCATCGACTGAGAGGAGCAAGAAAGTAGTTATGGCAGTTAACATCAGGCCGCTTCATGACCGCGTCATCGTGCGCCGCATTGAAGAAGGCGAACAAGTTCGCGGCGGGATCATCATCCCCGATACCGCTAAAGAGAAACCACAGGAAGGCGAAGTCGTCGCCGTTGGCGAGGGCAAGTATCGCGATGACGGCAGCCGTCAGACCCTGGACGTGAAGGTCGGAGATCGAGTTCTGTTCGGCAAGTACAGCGGTTCAGAAGTGAAGATCGACGACGAAGAGCTTTTGATTATGCGCGAAGACGAGATTCTCGGAATCATTCAACGCGCCGCCGCAGGCAAGAAAGCCGGCAAGTAAGCGAATCAAGATTCGAATCTAAGGAGAAGAAACAAAGATGGCAAAGCAAGTAGTTCATGGCGAGGATTCGCGCGCGGCGATTTTGCGCGGAATCAATCAGCTCGCTGATGCAGTGAAGATCACGCTCGGTCCCAAGGGCCGCAACGTCGTGATCGACAAGAAATTCGGTTCACCCACAATCACCAAAGACGGTGTGACCGTCGCTAAAGAAATTGAACTCAAGGACAACCTGGAAAACATGGGCGCCCAGATGGTGCGCGAAGTTGCCTCCAAGACCTCCGACGTGGCTGGCGACGGTACCACCACCGCGACCGTTTTGGCGCAGGCGATCTTCCGCGAGGGCGTGAAGACCGTGGCGGCTGGCGCAAATCCGATGGCCCTCAAACGCGGCATCGACAAGGCCGTCGCGCGTGCGACTGAAGAAATTCATCGTCTCGCAAAGCCAGTTAAAGGTGAAATGATTGCCCAGGTCGGGACGGTTTCAGCCAACGGCGATGCGACCATCGGCGGCATCATCGCGAAAGCGATGGACCAGGTTGGTAAAGACGGCGTCATCACCGTGGAAGAATCGCGCACGATGGAAACCTCGCTCGAAGTTGTTGAGGGTATGCAGTTCGATCGCGGTTATCTCTCGCCCTACTTCGTGACCGATCCGGAGAGAATGGAAGCCAGCATTGAAAACGCGCTGATTCTGATTCACGAGAAGAAGATCAGCTCGATGAAAGACCTGCTTCCCTTGCTCGAGCAGATTGCCAAGATGGGCAAGCCGCTGCTGATTATCGCCGAAGACGTTGAAGGCGAAGCCCTCGCGACTCTGGTAGTCAACAAGCTGCGCGGCACTCTGAATGTCGCCGCGGTCAAAGCTCCGGGCTTTGGCGATCGGCGCAAGGCAATGTTGGAAGACATCTCGATTCTGACTGGCGGTAAGGTCATCAGTGAAGACCTGGGCATCAAGCTCGAGAACGTTCAGGTTCAGGACTTGGGCAAAGCCAAGAAGATCACGATCGACAAGGACAACACGACGATCGTGGAAGGCGCCGGCAAGCAGGCTGACATCGAAGGCCGCGTCAAAACCATTCGCGCCCAGATCGAAGAGACGACTTCCGACTACGATCGCGAGAAGCTCCAAGAGCGTTTGGCGAAGTTGGTTGGCGGCGTCGCGGTGATTAAGGTTGGCGCAGCGACTGAGACCGAGATGAAGGAAAAGAAGGCTCGTGTCGAAGACGCAATGCACGCCACGCGCGCAGCAGTCGAGGAAGGAATCGTTCCCGGCGGCGGTGTGACGTTGGTGCGTGCCGCGAAGGGTTTGGAAGATGCGAAAGCAGTAGTCGGCAAAGGCGCCGATCCCGATGAGCGAATCGGAGTATCGATCGTGCGCCGCGCCCTCGAAGAGCCTCTGCGTCAGATCGTTTACAACGCCGGCAAGGAAGGCGCGGTTGTGGTCGAGCGCGTTCGAAACGACAAGAACGAGAGCTTTGGCTTTAACGCAGCGACCGAAGAGTTCGAGGACCTGGTGAAAGCCGGTGTCATCGATCCGGCCAAGGTCACGCGCACGGCGTTGCAGAACGCAGCGTCGATCGCGGGCTTGATGCTTACCACTGAAGCGATGGTTTCGGAGATTCCTGAAGAGGACAAAGCTCCGATGCCCGGCGGCATGGGTGGCATGGGCGGCGGCATGGGCATGTAACCCAGTAACGCAAGTTGTTAATTTGCGAAGAAAGCGGCTTCGAAGAAATTCGAAGCCGCTTTTTACTTTGCCCACAAAACGTGTGCCAGCTCGAAGGTAGCGATCACGGGGGGCGCGATTCGGCGGCCGAGCTGGCACTGGCGGGTATCAGATTGTTGTCGGACGACTCTTACAACCGGCTGACTTTGGGGTCAGTCCCACCCGACGCAAGGAATTATACTCCTCGAAAAAATCGCGTCAACGGGTTTTTGTGAGAAGCCTTTCAGTTGCCGCTTTTGCAGGAAAATCAATGGATTCTCGCTGGATGAGGCGAGAGTCGTGCCTATCGCGGCCTATCGCAGCGTGAACCCGGCCACTTCCATTTTGATGTTCGCGCGATCGTCTTCGTCCGTGAAGCCGTCGATTAAGATCGATACGCGCATCGTCTTATTTGGAGCCAGCTCAGCCTGTTTCCCTGGTATTACCACCAGCGTCCGCTGCTTGACTGGTTTGCCGTCATGATCCACGACAGCCCCCCACATCTCCAGGCCAGTAATGGTCTTGCCTGTAAAGTTTCGCACTGTGGTTTGTAGCGTCATGATCGTATCACCCAGCGCCCGCTTAGCTTCATCAGCCTCGGGATCGTCTCGAGCAATCAGTTTGCTGTACTTGTCCCAATCCGGAGAACCGGGACGAATCGCGCCCTGCAAGGTTTGCGGCGCACTCGGTGCCACAGATTTGCGTAGCAGCAAATAAAAGAATCCGCCGATCACCACGGCTGCAACCACGGCGACCACAATAATCAAAGTGCGCCTGGGTTTCTCTTCGGGAATAGAATGTTCTGCCGGCATAAGTCCTACCGAACCGTAATCTCCTTTGCTTTGTGTTAGACGTCCATTTTACTGCACATGTTCCGCTTTGCGTTAAGGCTTCATGCTTTGATTCGCGGATATAATGACGGCAATGTCGGCGGTTACAATTGTAGAAGCACGTCCGGATTCCGATGAAGCGGTGAGACTTCTTGCGGCGCTGGATACCGACCTGCAACGCCACCCGTATCCTCCCGAAAGTAGGCACGCGTTCAGCATCGAAAAGCTCCTGCGAGAACGTGTCGCGTTCTTTGTGGTGCGATATCACGATGAGCCTGCCGCGTGCGGCGGCATCAAGATGTTTTCAGATTATGGCGAGGTTAAGCGCATGTATGTTCGTTCCGAATTACGCGGCTTGGGCTTGGCCAAGGCTACGCTTGACCGTTTGGCTGATTATGCCCGGACTAGCGGCGTGAATTTGTTACGCCTCGAAACCGGCATTTATCAAGTCGAAGCCATCGGTCTGTATGAACGCTACGGATTTCAAAGGCGACCGCCGTTCGGCGAGTACCGAGAAGATCCGCTCAGCGTCTATTTTGAAAAGCGTCTGTGACGACAAATCATTTTTGAGTCGAAGATACACCGGAGGAAAAATCATCGTCGCCGCTAGTCGCGCCTAAGCTCGACCCTTTACAATCGAAATATGAAATGTCCTGTTTGCAAATCTACTGAGCTGACTTCGATCAAATTGGATGACAACCTCGACGCGCTAGAATGTCCCAATTGTCGCGGCCATTTTATCGCCGGCGCGGAATACTGGAATTGGGTGGAACGACACGGGAGCGATCTCTCGGAACGAGTCCACGAAACGGAATCGCTGGCGTTAGCAGAACCGGGACTACCGATTGACTGTCCCGAGTGCCGCTTTCGCATGGTCAAGTATCTGGTCGGACGCGGGCTGCCGTTTACGATCGATCATTGTCATGGCTGCAAAGGCATCTGGCTGGATGGCAATGAATGGAAGGCTTTGAAAAAACGCAACCTTCACGACGATTTGAACTTGATGTTCACTTCGTTTTGGCAGACCGAGGCCCAGCGCGAAACTCGCAAGAAGAAGCTGGAACAAATCTACGTTGGAAGATTCGGCGAAGACGACTACGAGGAAATTAAACGCATTCGTTACTGGCTTGATACAAAAACAAACCGGGAAGAGTTGTTGGCGTTTCTTATCGACAAGAATCCATTCGAAGTTTGAGATCTTAGCCGCGCGCGACTTCGGCGTACACCCGCTCAGTTTCATCAACCATTAGTTCAAGCGAAAAGCGTTCTCGCACCGCGGTCCGCGCATTTTGCGCAAGGCGGGCGCGTTCGTCCGGGTGATCGAGCAGCGCAATCAACGCATTGGCGAGCGACTGAACGTCGCCAATGGGCACGATCATGCCTGTTTCATTTGGCCGAACGATCTCGCGCGCACCTTCGGAAGCCGTCGCGATCACCGGCACGCCGGCAGCCATCGCTTCGACAATTGAAAGTCCAAACGGCTCGGCGTGCGCCGACGAGACGAAGATGGCGAGCGTCGCCAGCACTGAAGCGACATCGTCAACCCAGCCGATCAGCCGCACCCGATCTGTCAGTTTCAGTTCGCTAATCAGGTTTTCAAGATGCCGACGATTTTCGCCACCCGCAGATTTATCTTCGCCCACGATCATAAAATCAACATCGTCGCGGTGCCGACAAACGATCTCAGCCGCGCGAATGAAATCGTCAATGCCTTTAATCGGAGCGAGGTGGCCGATGGTTCCAACGCGCAACTTCTCTGACGATCTCGATTCCCTTGCCCGAGCAAACCGATCGACATCGATGCCGTTATGAATCAAAGTAATCTTGGCTGGATCGAAGATCGATTGCTCCTGCAACGCCCGCGCCACCGCTTGCGAAACCGCAATGACGCGTGCGGTCCGCCGCAGCGTCAACCTGTGAATTGAGTTCATGGGAAACAAAACATGCCGCGTCAACACGAGCCGCGCTCCGGATCGACCTGTTACCAATGCCGCGAGAGGATAGTCGCGCGCGACGTGCGCGTGCACAATTTCGATTTCCTTTTCACGTATGAATCGCGATAGCCGCATCGCGCTTCTAAGATTCAGCGCGTTGCGCATCGGCGCTTCAATCACGTTAGCCGGACTCAGCGCGGATAACTCCTGGCGCAGCGGAGACCCCGGAACTAACGCGGCGAACACTTCATGGCCTCGCTTGGCAAGTGTGTTCGCAAGGTCCGCCAGATGTCGCTCGCCTCCGCCAAGCTCGCGCGCGGAACAAATTTGCAGGATGCGCATGGTTCGTCGAGACTCTAACATAAGATTGCGCTACTTGAGCTTCGCTCGCTCGGTGTAGTACAAGCATGTTCACCTAATGACTTCGAACACGCCCGCGCCGCAATGCGTTCTCTGCGAACGCCCGCTTCACCTTATCGGCAAAGACTTCACCGGCAAATTAATTTACCGATGCGACAACTGCGATTATCTCACTACGCCGATCGCTGATGCTGAGGACGGCTCCGCGCTCTACGACAATCCAGAATATTTTGATGGCTGGGGATGCAATCTTGATTTCGACTATGACAAATTCGAGCCGGCCGTCCATCAGCAAGTCAGCGAATATCTGGAGTTCATCAAGAGATACACGCATGGCAAATCTCTGCTCGACGTAGGCACCGGCAGCGGCTTGTTGCCTCACCTGGCGCGGACGCACGGTTACGAGGTCGAGGGAACCGATCTTTCAAAGCACGTGAGCGAAACGCTGCCGGCAAAGGCGGGCTTTCAAATTCATCATGGCGCGATTGAAGACATCTCTTTCAATCGCACGTATGACATCATTACGATGCTGCACGTGCTCGAGCATACGAGGAATCCGCTGTCCACGCTCAATCGCGCCACAGAGATTCTGAATGACGGCGGCTTCATCATCGTCGTCGTTCCGAATCTTCGCAGCCTCGACACGCGCGTCAAGGACTCGCTTTCCAAATTGAAGCTAAAGAGCCGGCCCTACAAGCATCTCGCGCTCGGTCATCACAATTGGGTGTTCTCGATTCGCAGTCTGAAACTGCTGGGAGAAAAAGCGCATTTGCAAGTTGTCCGAAGCGAAACTCGTCAGCCGGCCTGGCGCGCGGGCGGCGCCCATCGGATGCTCGCGCGATATGAAATGGCAACCTGGTGCTGGATCGTTTACCAAAAAATCGCGACGAATGATTAAGCCAGCAAAGAAGTCCTGGAAGAAAAAACTGGTCCTGGTACTGATCGGAATTTTCTTCGGCCTGCTGATGACCGAGATTTTCCTGCGCGTGATCGGCTACTCGTATCCTGATTTTTATACGGCTGATTACGATCGAGGAATCGCGCTGCGGCCAAATGCCGCCGGACTTTATCAACGTGAAGGCCAAAACTATGTGAGCATCAACAGCGCGGGGTTGCGGGACCGCGAACACGCGACCACGAAACCACCGGACACTGTCAGAATTGCTCTGCTCGGCGATTCGTACTGCGAGGCGCTGCAAGTATCGATGGAGCAAACTTTCTGGTGGCAGTTGCAGCAGAAGCTTGAAGCTTGTAGCGCATTCAAAGGGAAACACGTCGAGGTGATCAATTTTGGCGTGTCAGGGTACGGAACAGCGCAAGAGTTGATAACTTTGCAGCAGAAGGTCTGGGAGTATTCGCCCGACGTCGTGATGCTGCTCGTCACAACCAACAACGACATCAGCGACAACGTTCGCGATCTGAAAAAGACCGATCAGATTCCCTACTTCGTTTATCAAGATGGTCAATTGGCGCGCGATGATTCTTTTCGCAATTCCAAAGGCTTTCGATGGCGCATGTCCAGGCTCGGCAGATTTAGTTCGTGGTTCAGAGAGAGCCTGCGAATCGTGCAACTGATCGATTACGTTCAGTTCTTTGCCAAGTACAAGCTGAACGAGTGGCGCACTCAACCCGCACCTCCGACTACGCCACAAGCGCCAGCGAAGCAAGTTGCCCGCGAAGCCTCAGTCGAGAACATGATCTACCTTGAACCTCGCGAAGCGGTTTGGAAGGAGGCCTGGCAAATTACTGAGAGCTTGATTGCAGAAATGAACCGGGAAGTCCGCGCGAAGGGGGCGAAGTTTTTTCTGGTGATCGGCAGCAATCCGATTCAGGTCCATCCCGATGCTACCGCGCGAAACGGCTTTGCCTCGGAATTAGGCGTCGCAAATCTTTTCTACGGAAATGAACGATTGGTGAAGCTGGCCAATCGAGAACAAATCGACTCTCTCGATCTCGCGCCGCCGATGCAGGCCTACGCCGAGCAGAACAAAGTTTTTCTGCATGGTTTCGGGAAGCAGATCGGCAACGGCCATTGGAACGCCGATGGACATAAGGTTGCGGCCGACTTGATCGCACAACACATCTGCCGGCAGTGACGCTCGCTATTTCACAATTTCAAAGTCCATCCATTGCACGGCGGTTCGATGCTTCTCATCCGCCAAGGCATCAGTCACAACAACTTCCAAAGCGTACTCACCGGCAGAGAGGTCGGTGCCAATCTGCAACGCGCCACCGGCGATGAGTCGTTTCATGTCAGTCTGGTTGGTCGCATCGACGGGTTGTACTTTGCCGGTGAAGACAGCTTTGCCGTCGCGAAACAGAAGCACTTGCGCCGTTAGATTCGGTTTGGCTGTCGTCTTGTCGAGCCGCGCGTTGTAAACAAACAGCGCGTAATTCAGGAGCATGCCATGGCGAAAATGACGCACGACCGGGCTAGCTTCGGCGCTTTCATTATCGATGCCCTCAGACTGATCAGTAGCCGCCGCATTCGTGTTTGTCTTAACTGCCGCAGGATTCAATCCTCGCAACACCAGACCGGACAATGCGAGCCGGTTCTTCTTCAAGTCGGGGACTTCGATGAATTGGCTGGCTGAGCCGATGCGTTCAGTGGCCGAATCCCGCAGAGACATCCGCAATTGATACGCTCCTGGTTTCTTGATGGGCACGGTCACGTAATAAACAAAGCCGTCGCGCAACGCGCGCTTGTACAAATCGTCGGGCACCTGAATCGTGTACGTCTTCCCGGTCGGCTGATCGACAATAGTGCCGTTATCGCCGAAGGTGATGGCCACCACGTCGAACACCGATCTATGCATATTGTTCGGCGCATCGGTAAAGGTCAGATCGTGTGCATCGATGTGCAATACCGAGCGCATGTAAGAACCCGCTTTGACATCGTTGGCGAATAGCGAAGTGAGCTGCAGGTGGACGCCGGTCGCACCGAACGGCGACGTCAAGGCGGACATCATTTGTTGGGCCAACGTTTGCGGCGCCCGCCGCTCAACATCAGTGACGCCATAAAACCCATTACGCATTCGCACAGTGAATTTTCCGGGCCGAGTGACTTTCAGAGAGAGTTTATGAAACGTGCGCCTGCCGGTACGCGGATCGAAGGTTGAAACATCCGGCCGGTATCCGATCAGGTAATAGCCCTTCTGATCCTCGAGCACGCGGCGAATCCCGCCACTAAGATCATTCGTGTTCCTGATCGCGAGCCCACCCGTCTGGCGCGCGAGGTAATCCAACCCTTCCTGAGTTTCGAAAGCTCGATTGCGGCGGTCGCTGAGCGCCTGTTCCAATTGATTGGTGTCGCGCCCGGACAAGTCATCAGCCGCGGTGAACCCCAGCGTCTGCAAACCGGTGGCGTTCATCGTGTAGATCACCACCGACGCGCGCCCGGCTTCGTCAATCAAGCGTTGCAGCTTTTGTAGTGCCAGGTAATTTCGGGACGGGTCATCGACGTTGTAGATCCGAAAGCCGTCAGAGACCAGCAAGATTGATTTTCGACCCGGCAGATCCTTTAGGCCCTTTACGACGTAACTCACCGCGCCGAGCGTGCCAACCGCGAACATGTCTTCGCGAAATTGATTGAACTCTTCATTAGCCGCATCGATGGCTGCGCCTTGTTCGCCCGGCGTCGGCGGTTGGATCGCGTCGAACGCGCCGATGCCACTGCGGCCATTCATGTAAAACTTGACGCGATCGATCGCGGCGTACAGTTGGCGCTTGTCAGAAGTGAACTGCTGCAACGCACCCATGCCGCCGCTCGTGCGAATGATCGCAACCAGATCGCCTGGCTGCATTTGCTCGTCCACAAATTTCTTCAGCGCGCGCCGAACGTAGTACGTGCTTTCGAATGACAGGCCAAGATCGTCCACCACTAGCGCGATCGTCCGCCGCACATCTTCGGGCTTCAAACGCGTGGGCGGAACAAACGGAGCGTTCTTGTCTGGCTTAACCGGTGGCTGGCTCTCGTTGGCGGTGGTCGCGGACTCTGCCACATAGTAAGAGAAGTTCGTGATCTTCTGTTTGTGGCCGTCTTCGAAAATCTCGACTTCGTCGGGTTTCAAATCGGTCACGACTTTTCCGCGTGAGTCGGTCACGATAGCATCAACCTGGACCAGGTTCGTCGTGATGCGCACGACGTCGACGTCCTCAGGCTTCGGCTGAACTTGTTGCGATTGAGACGGCGGAATCGGCGATGGCAGTGGCTGTTGCGAGAACGACGCGGAGGCACTCTGAAGCAACAGCAAGCCGCCGAGCCAGGAATGAATTTTCACGGGAGGCCTCCAGAAAAACGCGTTCGATCAGTCTGTTAGACGGTCGATCGTTGGTTCTGGTTTCAAAATCAACGCGCCGGGGCCTGCTTGAGAACGCGTTCGTAAAATTCGATGTAACGGGGAATGACGCGATCGGTGCTGTAACGATCGGTCGCCGACGCGCGCGCGCGCCGTCCGAATTCTTTTCGCTGCTTGGGATCCATCAGCAAACGCACGGCGTCATCAGCCATCTTGTCGAGATCACCGACGGGGCTGAGGAATCCATTCTGCCCATCATCGACAACTTCGGGAATTCCGCCGACGCGAGACGCAATTACCGGTACCTGCACCGCCATCGCCTCCAGTGCCGCCAACCCGAACGATTCCTGTTCCGACGGCAGCAACAGCAGGTCGGATGCGCAAAGATAATCAACGATGTTCGGTTGCTTGCCGACGAACACACAATGATCCGAAACTCCGAGACACTTCGCGCGATGAACGCAATTCGTGCGCTCACTCCCGTCGCCAACCATGACAAGCCGCGCTTTGGTTTGCTTGAGGACGCGCGCGAGGATCTCAACGCAATCAACCGGTCGCTTCACCGGACGAAAGTTTGAAACGTGCACCATCACGGGCGAGCCATCGGGTGAAAGTGATTCTCGCAATTCACAATCAATCTTAGGTTTGTATTCATCGGGGCAGACAAAGTTCGGGATGACTTCGATGCGATCGAATCCGAAATGCTCGATCGTTGCTTGCTTCAAATAATCTGAAATAGCCGTGACGCCATCTGATTGCTCCAGGGCGTATTTCGTGATGGGCAAGTAAGATCGATCGGCGCCGACCAACGTGATGTCCGTTCCATGCAGCGTTGTAATGACCGGCAGACGACGATGGTTCTTGATCGACTCGCGCGCAAGAATCGCGCTGATCGAATGCGGAATCGCGTAATGGACGTGCAGCAGATCGAGGTTCTCGCTGTCCGCAACCTGCGCCATCTTCGTGGCCAAAGCCAAGTCGTAAGGCTGATGCTCAAAGAGCGGATAAGACAACATCTCGACTTCGTGAAAACGCACCCGCTCGTTGAGTTCAGTCAGGCGAGTTGGTAAAGCTGAAGCTATGAAGTGGACTGTGTGGCCGCGGGCCGCGAGTTCTTTGCCCAACTCAGAACCAACAATTCCGCTGCCGCCGTAAGATGGATAAACTGTGATGCCGATGTTCATTGATGTAGAGGTTAGATGTTAGAGATCAGAGGTTAGAAGTTCAAACGATGAGAGAGGATCGAGTGCGAGGAGAGGAGGAAAGATGAACCTACTCACGAGATTCGAGCGATTGAATTTGCTCGAGGCTCTGATTTTTCAAACGCAAGCCAGATACTAACCTCTAGCCTCTGATCTCTAACCTCTTCGCACAAAAGAAAGGCGGGCGACCCTCGCAATCGCCCGCCTCATCTCAACTGGTCTCACCTTCTTTCGGAAAGAGGGCCAAGTGAGGTTCGGCAGTATATGCCCGCTCGTATTCACTTGCAAGTATTTTTGCAAGCCACCAAATTCGCCGGAATTGAGCCAGTGCGAGTATAATGGCAACATTACCAGTTGAAGCTGTGTCAGTGATTTGAGAGCGACGATTTATGCCAAAAATTAGCGATATTCAAGAAACTCCAAACCCCAACGCCGTCAAATTCATTCTGCGCGAGCCGGTCACGAGCGGAGTCGCGCGACAATTCGGTTCAAGCGACCAGGCTCAAAGCGACTCGCTCGCGAAGTCTCTTTTCGATGTCGGCAGTGTGAGGTCCGTCTTTTACATGGACAACATGATCACGGTCGAGAAGGATGAAGCGGCCGATTGGGATGAACTGTTGCCAACCCTCGCGGTTCCGATTCGAGCGGCGGACGCCGCAACTGCTCCGGGAAACGGAGCGGCGGCAGTCGGTGGCGCAATCGCCGCGGTTACAAGCGACGATCCACGATTGCTGCGCATCAACGAGATTCTCGACGAGAAGGTGCGACCGTATCTGATGGGTGATGGTGGTTATCTTGAAGTGCTGGATCTTACGGATCACACTCTGAAGATTCGTTACCAGGGAGCGTGCGGGAGTTGCCCTTCATCCTTAACCGGCACGTTGATGGCGATCGAAGGAATGCTGAAAGAACAGATTGATCCCGACTTGGAAGTAATTGTGGTTTGATCAGAAACTTTCCGGAACCGCTACCACTCCTCACGCGTTTGTCCTAACACGCCTAGTCGTATCTGTTCTCTGGAGGTCGCCAAATGAATCGCTCTTCCCTGCTTGGCCTGCTGTGCGTGCTGGCTTTTTCAGTTTCAGTCGCGGCACAGCCCAATGATGCCAATAAGCCTGCTCCGAAAACTCTCGCAACAAATTCCAAGGACAAAAAAGATCCTGAAGCCGAGCGCCTTCTGAAAGAACGTCGCGACAACGCGCAGAATCTGCTCATCAATCTCGCTTCGGATGCCGGCCGATTTAATGACCAGACCTTGCGCGCCCGGACGCAGGCGCGCATCGCGGACGTGCTTTGGTCAGCCGATCCCGATCGCGCGCGAACGTTGTTTCGCAAAGCGTGGGAGTCGGCTGAGATTGTGGATCAGGAAGGCCAACGCAAGATGCAGGAAGACATCAGGCAGCAGCAGGCACGCGGCGGCAGCGTTGCCGTAGCTGGTCCGCCGAACATTCGTGGCGAGGTACTGCGGCTGGCGGCGCGCCGCGATCGTGCGCTTGGTGAGGAGTTGCTCGCCAAGCTAAAGACCGAGAAAGAACAGGCCTCTGAAGCTGCCGCCGACAAAGCAAGATCGAACCCGCTCGAGAATGCGACGCCCGAAGCAATTCGCCAACGATTGAGTCTCGCAAGACAACTGCTCGATACAGATGTTGAGCGCTCGCTTCAATTTGCGGATCCTGCGTTGATGACGCTGAGTCGCGAAGGTGTGGACTACTTGTCGTTTTTGCGTGAGAAGGACGCTGCCTCAGCCGATCGTCGTTACGCAGCGTTTCTGGCGCGCGCCGCCGGTGATTTGCAGTCTGACGCGAACACAGTCTCGACGTTGGCGTCATATCTGTTCACGCCGCACATTTTTGTGACGTTCAACGACAGCGGGGCCTCGACCATGCAGACCTCGCGCGGCGGCAATCCGCCGGACGTCTCACCCGATCTGCGCAGTATGTTCTTTCGGACCGCCGGTGACGTTCTTCTTCGGCCGCTGGCGCCGGCGGGACAGGATCAAACTTCAGCGGGCGTGCAGGGCAAGTACCTCATGATGAAGCGGCTGGCGCCGCTGTTCGATCGGTTCGCGCCGAAACAACTGGCTGATGCCATCCACGCGCAGATCGATGCGTTGGCGCAAGCCGTACCGGAAGATGCGCGGCAACGCGATGACGATACCGTGCGCGAAGGAATTCGCGACCCGCAACCCGCCGGAGATCGCGAGAAAATTCTTCGCGATAGAATTGATCGCGCAAAAACCTCCGACGAGCGCGATGGGCTCTATCTACAATTGGCCAGGCTGTATGTCGAGTCGGGGAAAATTGAAGCCCGTGATTTCGTAGATAAGATCGAAGACACGGATTTGCGCAAGAATGCGCGTGCCTTCATCGATGCCTCACTAATTATCCGAGCCATCGATAAGAAGGATTCAGAAATGATTCTTCAGTTAGTAAAAACGGGCGAACTTACACACCTGCAAAAGTCCTGGGCACTAACGCAGGCTACCAAGCTTCTGGCTAAGACCGATCGTGATAAGTCGCTGGCGACCCTTGACGAAGCGAACGCTGAAGCCCGCCGAATCGAAGAAGTCGATCCGGATCGTCCGCGTGCGCTTATGGCGATTGCGACAGTTTTGCTTTCACTCGATCGAACGAAAGCCTGGGACGCTGTTTACGAAGCGATCAAAGCGGCCAACAGTGCCGGAGACTTCAGCGGCGAAGACGGTGTGTTGCGAATCAGTCTCCAGACAAAAAACATGTCCTCGATCAGAAGCTCATCCGCTCAGGACTTCGACGTGTCGGGAATCTTCAACGAACTCGCTAAGGAAGACTATAACCGCACAGTTGAACTCGCACGCGGTTTTGAAAAGGAAGCCCCGCGAGCCAGCGCCACGATCGCGATTGCGAAGTCTGTTTTGGAAGAGAAGAAGAACTGAGGCTTGAGGCTTGAGGCTTGAGGTCAGATGCAAGAGGTTCGAAAGGATAACCGGGGCTTCATTCCTAGCCTCTAGCCTCCAGTCTCTAACCTCTACGAATAGATATTCATCGGCCGCGTTAACAACTCAACCGGATCGTTAACGTTCAGCGCCTCGCGCACGAAAAAAGGTTCGCCGTCTTCCACGCCGATTAGCGACCCGTAGTAACGCGCGCGATCCGCAATCTGCCGGAGAAAGCCCTTCTGCGCGATTCGTGTTTCGGGTTCTTTCGAGTCTGCAAGGTAAAACTGCGAGGCGTATGCGCGAATCGCTTCCATCTTTTTCTCAGCAAAATCTGAGACATCCACGATGAAAGAAGGAATCACGAGCCTCGAATAAACGGCGTGCGCCACAGCCGGCATTTTGATCGGTTCCAGTGCAGCGTCCTTGTCGTAGCGCTTCATCGTCGCCAGTCGCGCTGCTTCGCGGACAATGTGTGCGGTAGCCGCATGGTCCGGATGAGGGTCATCCCAGTGCGCAGTGAAGACCACTTTGGGGCGGTGCTTTCTCAAAACACGAACGACAGCGAGGCGGCTGTCTTCATTCAAAGCGAGGTGGCCGTCTGGCAAAGCGAGATTCACTCGCGCATCGAGGTTCATCACGCGCGCTGCGTCAAGCGCTTCTTTTGCGCGAATCTCCGGAGTGCCGCGCGTCCCCATCTCGCCGCGTGTCATGTCCGCGATGCCGGTGCGGTAGCCAAGCGATTTCAATTTCAGCAACGTGCCCGCCATCGTCAACTCGGCATCGTCAGGATGCGAGAAGATGGCGAGTACGTCGAGCTGCGGAATATCAGTCATAAGTTACGAATGAGAAGCATTGAAAAATGAAAATTGAAAATTAGAAATCGCAAAATCCCCTGAACTCCTGGAAATTGAAGGACTCTTGGCGCTCTCCAATTTGCAATTTTCATTTCTCAATTTCTAATTTTCAATGTTCTTCTCTTCCCTGATCACTGCTTACTGCCTACTGCCTTCTGCTTTATTTCTATCGCTCCATCACCTACTGTGAAGTTCAGCGTTGCGCCGCCGTTGCTCGCGCGCGCGCGAATCGATTTTGAACTTACGCTGCTGCCTTCGCGCGGTTTCAACTCTGGATAATCAACTTTGATTTCGCCAAGGCGCAGCACGTCCGCGTTGATGTCGGCGCTGAATCCGGGCACTAGTTCGACAATCAGCTTGCCGCTGGCCACTCTGAACTCAGAGCCCAAGCCGTGCCAGCTTCGCGCCGGAATGGTCAACGTTAGTTCTCCGGCTTGAACAGTCACCGAAACGAGCCCACCCGTCAATGACAGATTTGCCTTGCTACTTAACGCATTCAGCCGCAGCGCGCCCTCGACGCCTGAAATCGCAACCGGCCCGTTTCCCGCATCGACGCTCAAGTCAGTCAGCGCGGGCATCTTGATTAGGTAATCAATCTTCCACGGCAAGCCGATCAAGTTCTTAGGAAAGTTTTTCGTGACCCGCTTCATGAAAGCGCGATCGTGCGTGCCGGTCGTGAGAATGCGAATGTGGTTCACGTCCACATCGACGGCGAGATTATTCAGCGGCGCAATTCGATCCAGATCCGCTTGCGAAGGCGCTTGTATTTCAATCGTGGCCGTCAACTCGAGCTCATTTCGCTGCCAACCTTCGATCGTAATCGATCCTGCCGGCGCGCCTGAAAGCGTAACGGTGCCACCAAACGGCAGACGATACGTTTCATGGCGAGTGGTCGTCCGCGTCACTAACGGACCAGTGGGCTGCTTCTCTTTCTGCGCTGAAGCTGTTTGAAGAAGCGAGAGCGAAATGAATACGAGGATGACGAACTTCACCATCAATGGGGCGGTTCGATTCACGTTGGAGTGATTGTGCGGGAGAAAGAAAGAGTTTGTCTAGCGACGTAAGAGATTAATCGTGCCCTGGTAAGTTGTAACCGTAACCGAGGCTCGACCATCACCGACGTCGCCGATGATTCGCCGGCCATCGCTCATCAACTTCATGCCGTTCGGATTCCAAAACGGCCCCATCTTGATATCTTTGGTCGGCGCGGTTGCAACGACGCGAAATCCGCAATTCGCGGGCAGGCGCAGCGTGATGTTTCCCTTGCCGGATTTGAATTCATAGGTCCCGCCGGAAGCGACTTCGCCGTCGAAATAAATGTCGCCGGTTGTGTTGGTCGCAAAGACTCGCCCCGCCGTGATTCCTGAGAGCTGGATGTCGCCTGAGGTCCAAATGTGCGCGCGCACCAGCTCGCCCTGAATATTGCTGACGGTAATCTGGCCGCTTCGAGTTTCGAGATCGACTGACGATCGCGCCGGCAACTCGATCTTAAAATTCAGATCTCCAACGTCGGGCTTTCCGCGATTGTCACCCGCGATGTCGATCACCAAACCGGCCTCAGTCAGCCGCGGATTGAAATTCACTTTGCGATTGTCCATGATCGCGGTCACGCGAATTTCATCGCGCGCCCACGTTTCCACGGTAATGGTCCCGGCGATGTTCTTTAGTTCGAAGCGAACATTCTTTCCGGCGGGATAACGACGGGAAACCTTCTGCTGGGCCACCGCGAAATTCGCGGCGACGGTGGTGAGGGCGATAAAGAGAAAAACTGAAAAACTCTTAACCCAAATTCGCGTTGCGGACGAGAACAATTTCATCGGAGGTATCGGGCCTTCAACTTATAAGTCAGCGAACTCTTTCAATAACGCAACTTTGTCGTTCAAGGCGTCATTCAAAATATCTTCCGAAACTGAATCATGCGGATTCTGACTCAGTTGTTTCATGGAATCATTCAGCGCGGCATCGATCACAGTCAGGTTGCGATCGAAAGTATCGCGCATCTCCGGACTCCAACGCGCTTTATTCAATTCGACGCGCTCTTTCCAATAAGCGATCGCCTGTTGCTGTTGGCGATAACGATCTTCCAGCGCAACGTTGACGGTCCCCAGATTCAGTCCAGCCGTTTGCACTCCGGATCCGCCTGACAATTGCTTCACGCCGATGACGCTGGCAATCGAAACCACCAAAACGATGGCGGCGACTGACGCGGCCAGTTGCCCAAACGACAATTGCCAACTTCGATTCATGAGACGAAACCACCGGTTCGCCCCGCTCGGCACATTCGCCGGCGAAGCGCCGATGGCTTCCGCCTCGATGGTATTGCTAATTCGCAACCACAGCGCGCGCTCGTTCGGCACCGCGTCGTATTCGCCCCGATGCTCTTGGCAATAGGCCACGATCGCGGCAAAATCGTCGCGCACCTCGGCGCACGCCACACATTCACTCAAATGTGATTCAATCCGATTTCGATCTTCCGTCGGGAGAAATCCGTCAACCAGATCGCTCAACAACTCTTGGTACTGCTCGCAGTTCATTGTCCTAACCTCTGCGGTCGCGCAACTTCTTTTACTTTCGACGCGCGACTCTCGCGGTCTCAAAGCAATAAAGGGGAGACTGCGTCGTCTTGTTCGCTAATAGCGGCAATAAGCACGCTAGATGTCAAACTGGCCCGTGACTGGGAGCACGGAACCCGGCCATTTTGTTGGCCGGTTCTTGGTTGCTACCGAGCCTTGATTTGTTGCCTGAGCAGGCCGCGTAATTTCATTCTGGCCTTGTGTAATTGCGATTTTGACGTGCCGACCGAGCATCCGAGCATCCGCGCGATTTCCTCGTGCTCGTGCCCTTCGATGTCATGCAGAGTGAAAACCGTCCGATAGCCCGGCGGCAACTGGGCAATCGCCTTGTCCAAAGCGATGCGATCGACGACCGGCATCGCGTTCGGATTTTCGGTGCCTTTGACGATCTGTACCGGAACTTCGCCCTCTTCGGTCGTCTGCTCGAGCCGCACGCCGCGCTTGCGAAAGTGCATCAGGACCTGGTTCACCGTCAAACGATGCAGCCAGGTCGTGAACGCCGACTCGCCGCGAAAACTGCCAATCTTGCGAAAGAGCTGAATGAAAACTTCCTGCGCGAGATCCTCGGCTTCCGTCACGTTTCCGGTCATGCGCAGGCACAGCGAATATACGCGCCGGTTGTGACGCTGGTAAAGCTCCTCGAAGGACTTCATGTCGCCTTCGGCAGCCTTTTGCGCTAATTCAAAATCGGAACTTCGCGGTGTCTCGGTTTCGCTCGCAGCCACTTGGTTTACCAATCAGCAGGCAAATCTCCAGCCGTTAACGCTAATTTGCGCATTGGTGCCGCGGCGCAATTTAGCAAATTGCGCTACACCTGCTTGCCTGATGAACTAACCTAGCCCTTTTTAGTATGAGGGAAGAGCGAAAGAAGGAGCAAGTTGAGGTGTGACAGAAACGCGAAGCATAGCGACCGGATCAGCCCGCGAAGTGAATTGCCACGGCGCCGCTCACAACCTCGGTAACGCAAAACTGAATTTCGAGCCTTTGCCGACTTCGGATTCGACCGAAACCGAACCACCGTGCTGCTCAACGACTTCCTTCACGAAAGCCAAACCCAAGCCGGTTGATTCTTCGTCTTTCTCCTGGCCGTCGCGCGCGACGCGATAGAACTTTTCCCAGATACGATCGATCGATTCGGCCGGCACGCCGTAGCCGCGATCCTCGACAATTACCCGCACAGCTTCCGCTTCCAGCATCGTTGAAACCGTTACGGTCGTGCGTTCCGGGCTGTACCGAATCGCGTTGTCCAGCAGCTTCATCAGTGCCTGCGTAATCAAGCTCTTGTCGGCGGCGACTGGTGGAATCGTTCCGTTCGCTTGATCGACCAGGCGAATACGTTTCTTCTTCGCCACGGGCTGCATCGTGCTGATGGTTTCGCGCGCCAATTCATCCAGCCGCACCGGAATGTGAACGACTTCTTTCTTGTCGCCGCGTTCGAGCTGGGTCACGGACAGGAATGTGTCGATCATCCGCGACATGCGCTGCGATTCGTTCGAGATGATTTGCAGGAACTCGCGCGACTCTTCGGGGATGCCTTCATCGATAGCCAGCAGTTCAGCGAAGCCGTTGATACTGGTTAGCGGCGTGCGCAATTCGTGCGACATCAGGGAAACCATGTCGCTCTTCATCTGCTCGAAGTCTTTGATTTTCGTGATGTCGCGCACCCGGATCGCGAAACAGAGCGGACCGTTTGCGTGCGAGCCGTTGCCGTTCCCGTTCCCGTTCCCGTTGCCGTTTCTGTTGGCCGGTTCGTTGGTCAGAGAAATTCTCAACTCAAGCGTCTGGTTCCGATCCGCGAATGCAAGTTCGCGTTCGTAAGGTTGACCCGATTGCAGCACGCGGCGGACAGCAATCGCGGGTTCGTCAAAGACACCGGTCTTGAAGCGTTCAAGCAGCGCGAAAAGATCCACATTCGGCGTTTCGGAAGGATCAAGATTCGCTGCCGCGAGCATCGCCTTGTTCATATAGGCGACCGTCCCATCGAGATAAGCCAGTGCGTAAGCATCGGGCGCTTCGGCCAGGACCTGCGCGCCAAAGCGCTGTTCGGTAATCACGCCGCTCAAATAATCAAACGCGTGCAAGCGATAGCCTGAAGTGCGCGCGGAAACGAACGCGGGCAGATTTCCGTCCAGCTTTTTCTTGCGCGCCTCTTCACGTTGCAAGTTGCGCGCAATTTGCCCACCCACCGCAGCTAGCAGACGGCGATCACTTTCTTCGAATGGTTCGCGCAATCGCAGTAACATCACGCCGACCGTATGACTCTCATGACGCACCGGCATCGCGACACTCTCGAATGAATCGATCGTGCCGGCAGCGGAAACGGCGATCTCATTGCTGTGTATCGCTTGATCGCAAAGACTAACCAACCGGCGCCAAACTCTATTTCGTCCGGATTGCAGCGACGCGCTGGGGCTATTGCGGACGCGTGCGATGGGAACAAGTTTGCCGAACTCATTCGGTTGAAACAGGACGGCTTCTTCAAGGGGCAGAATCGTCTGGAGAAGTTTGAGGCCGCTACCCATTCGGCTTTGCGACAGACCGGGCTCAACGATGTCGGTACGCGCGGAAGTTTCGTTGACGCGGTTCGTCAACAAGCTGTCGATCAACCACAACCGATAAAGCTGTACGAGAAGCACCGCGCTAATGCTGCCGATGGCCATGGGCGCGAAGACGATGTCAACTTTCCAGTAGCGCGAAGCGAGCAAACTCGCCGCCGCGCTCGAGAGAAAGCCCATACCGAGAATCCAAAACGAGCGGCGCGCGCCGGCGCGGCTCACAAGAAATCCACTGCTGACGCTCACGCCGACGATCAGAAGCAGGCCCACCCAGGTCTGCGGCGTTTGCAAAGGGGCCTCGCCGTGCGAAACGTTGACGACGAAAGCTGCCTGCAGCGAATCGATCAACCCGCCCCACCAAATCGCACACGTCGCCACACCCGCGGCTAATGCGAGCAACAACGAGACGAGCAGAGATTTCCAGGAGAAAGTCTTCACGGTAAGCGATTGTGTGAGGCGGTGTGTGAGCGGCGAGGTGACCGCTGACTTCGATTATACACGTCGGCAAGTCGGTTTTGGAACAACTAAAATCGACGATTTTCCGCGGCTTTTCGTGGACTTTGGCAGATTTCAGAGGGAGGCAAGGGCACTCTCGATATCGGCTTCTTCGCTTGATGCGACCGTGCGCAGGTCGATTACGACGCGATTTTCGACAATCCTCGTGATGATTGGAGGTTGGCGTTTTCGGAGGAGCGCCTCGAGCTGATTCGCCGTTCGCGCTGAATCTTTGATTGCGATGAGCACAGTCGGCAAAGGCGAAGTCGGAGCTGAACCGCCGCCGACCGCAGAGCTTGCCTCGGTTAGTTCCAGTGTAAGGTTGTCGCGTTTTCCAATCCTCGCAATGAGTTTCTTCGCGCGGTTGCCAATCTCTGCGGACGACATCTCGATCATCTCAAGAGTAGGAACTGATTCGCCGCGCGCGTAACTCTCAAGCGTGGCTTCGAGCGCTGCCAGCCGCAACTTATCTGCTCGCAAAGCGCGATAAAGTGGATTGCCTCGCATACGTTCGATGAGGTCGCTGCGTCCGACGATAAGTCCGGCTTGCGGCCCACCCAAAAGTTTGTCGCCGCTGAATGAAACGATGTCTGCACCCGCAGAAATTGAATCGCGGACGACAGGTTCGCCTTCGATGCCAAACCGCGTGAAGTCGATCAGCGCGCCCGATCCGCCATCTTCGTAGAGAAGCAAATCATTGCTGTGTGCCAAGTCCGCAAGCTCTGTGAGCGTTGGCATTTTGGTGAAACCGACGATGCGATAGTTCGAGGTGTGCACGCGCATAACGACGCGGGTGTGCTCGGAAATAGCTTTGCGGAAATCTGACAATCGCGTGCGATTGGTGGTGCCAACTTCGATCATGCGAGTGCCGGACTGGGCCATCACTTCGGGAACACGAAAGTCGCCGCCAATTTCGACCAACTCTCCGCGGGAAATGATCGTCTCGGCGTTTCGCGCAAACGTGCTCAGAACCAGCAACGCGGCCGCGGCGCAGTTGTTCACGATCAGCGATCCTTCTGCACCAGTGAGATCAACGAGCAAGTCTTCAGCGCGCCCGCCGCGCCTGCCGCGATTGCCGGTTACGAGGTCATACTCCAAGGCACTGTAGCCGGCCGCCGCTTGCAGCGCGTCGCGCGCGGCCACGGAGAGAGGCGCCCGCCCAAGGTTGGTGTGAAGCACGACCCCGGTTGCATTGATCACGCGCTGAACGCCGGCCGCTTTCTGCCTAGCATGAAGATCGACGAGGCGGCGCTCAGCTTCGCTCATGAGTTCATCGCGTAATCGGCTGTCACTCCTGTCAATAGACGCGGGGGCAAGTCCTTTGGACCTCACCTCTTCGCGAATTTCTGCGGTGACCTGTCTTGCCAGGGCGGTGAGTTTCTCCGCGCCAACCTCGGCCTTCAGCCGACGCGACGCTTCGCTTTTCAAAAGCGTATCAATCGACGGCAACGCCCGAAGCATTGAATTATCGGTGTCGGATTTTTTCATTAGAACACGGCGTAAACTGCTGAGAGGATAAGCGTTTCGTTCGTGCGAGGCAATCGTGAAAAAGGTTATTGACACTGGTCGAAGCCAACCCCTACACTCAAGTTAACGCGGTGACCCCGCTTGCACCGCTGCAGGAGAGTTCGATTTGCCCAGAAGTCAAAACAAATTAGCGCGATTGGCGAAGGAACGCCGCGACCGGGCGAAGGCCAACGGTTTTGAAGCCGAGCCGACCGTCGAAGAACAACTGGCGCGCATCGAGGATGATATTCGCCGGTTGAAGGTCGAATTCGACATCTACTTCAACGGCGGCATGAAGCGTCCACCGTATGACACAAAGCTCCGCGTCGAGTCGCACTTGAAACGTCTCGGCGACGATCGCACTTTGAATTTCGCGCAGCGCTACCACTTCAACACGCTGGCGACGCGATACGCATCGTTCAATCAACTATGGCGGCGCATTTTGCAGGATAGGGAAGAGGGCCGCGGTGCAGCGGGCAACATTCGGCAATTGTCGCGAGAACCGGCCGAGCCATTTCAGAAAGCAGAATTCGCCTGCACCGACGTGAAGCACGACGTCCGCACGGTTAAGGGCGTTTATGATGCGCTGGTGAAAGCAAAACGAAACTGCGGCGAATCGATTCACGACTTGTCCTTCGCCAAGTTTCATCGGCTCGTGATGGAACGAACCGAAGCGATGAAAGAAAAGGTTGGCTGTGATCGAGTTCTATTCTCAGTCGATGTTGAAGGCGGCCACGTGAGTTTCAAAGCGAAGGCTGACAAATAGCTTAGACTTAAGTCTGCGACTGAATCCGTCGCGGACTAAAGCCTATGCTACAGAAAAAGGCGATCTCGAATTAACGAGATCGCCTTTTTTATTTCGCGTCTTCCGGGCTCACGACCGGAAGCGGTCAGTGGCTCTGCTTAAACAGCAAGCCGGGGAGACCTTACGCCTTGGTCACTTTTTCGGCCTGTGGACCTTTCGGGCCTTGCGTCACTTCAAACTCGACTTCCTGGCCCTCTTCGAGGGTCTTGAAGCCATCTCCTTGAATGGCGCTGTAGTGAACGAAGATGTCCGAGGAGCCAGGCTGTTCAATGAAGCCATAGCCCTTCGAGTTGTTAAACCACTTGACCTTACCGGTTATTCTAGACATACAAACGAATCCTCCTAACGATTCGAAGAAAAAAGGAAGCATGTAGCATAGGCTTTAGCCTGAGCGACGCGTGAAGTCTTCAGCGTAAGGAATCACAGACTGAAGTCTATGCTACTGTTCCACAGGTTAATGCTGTGAGCCGGACGCGCTTTCTGTTGGGGCGCAATACCGAAAACACACAACGGACAAAGTGCAGCCAAACCCGCGAGGCTGCGGATCTGTCAGACACGTACTTCAAAAAACCAAACTCACTAAGTTTTGTTGCGCTTGCAAATCGAAATGCGAAGGCAGGTGTAAATCCAAACCCTGGCACTGATCGAAACGTCGGCGAATGCTAAACGATGCTGTTTTGGCGTGTCAAGAAGAAAGTTTAGCGGCCGACGCCTCGCAATTATCGCTAAGTTATAGAAATCAATTGATTTTCTTGATGCTCTTGACGAGCTGCTGGTACTCGAGCGCGTGCTTTTCCATCAACTGGGGCGCGCCAAAGGTCAGAATTAATAGCGGCTTCTTGGCGGCCAGCACGTCAACGCTCCATGCGATGGTGGCGCCGTTTACTTCTCCCGTGCCGTACTCACCAAAGTGCGTCATCCCGTTGTGCGTGTCCTGCGTTGGCTTGCCGTCCATCTTGACGTTCTTAATCGTCTTATCCAATTCCTTATCGAGTTCCTTCACTGCCGTGTCGAAGCTGTCTGCATCCGGCACCCAAAAGACAACCTGCAAGGCATCATCGGCAGACGAAGCTGTAATGATCTCGCCATCCGGCTCCGCTTTCCAACCCTTCGGAAGTTGAAACTGCACCCCAGCTTCCTTGTGGGTGAAAACGTCCTGTTGCACGACTGCGGCCAGCGCGCGTTGAGCAGACCCGGCAACGCCGGCTGACGCCGACAACAGCGCGCAACACAAAAAGATTCCAAGTTTTTTCATCATTCTTCCTTTCGTATTTGTTTAAGTCGCATTAAGCCGCGCGCCGCAAACTTGCCGGTGCATTACGAATATCGAGTTCTTTCAGTAGGTAACCAGCGCCGCCAAATTTATCTGCGATGAACAGAACATAGCGGATATCGACTGAAATGGTTCGGCCCTTAGCGTCGTTATAAAAGAAATCGTTGCCGAGCCCTTCGTAGTTTCCGTCGAAGACGATACCTACCTGCTCGCCTCGGCCATTCATGATTGGCGAACCCGAGTTGCCACCGATGATGTCGGTAGTCGAAAGAAAATCCACCGGCACATTCTGTCCATCCGGTGTCGCGTATGGGCCAAAGTCTCGAGCCCGATAAAGCTGCTTCAGTTTTTCCGGCGCATCGAAAGGCTCGCGACCAGTGTCCTTCTCGATAACTCCCGATAGAGTGGTGAAAGGTTGATAAATTGCTGCGTCCTTGGGGATGTAGCCCTTTACTTCACCGTAACTGAATCTCAGGGTGCGATTCGCGTCCGGATACCGCATGCCGCCGCGCATCTCGCTAACGCCGCGCACCAGCAGCGGCCGCCATTTGGCCACCGTCGAGTTGAAGGCGCGCGTGCGATCCTGCACCTGATCATTAAGAGCGCTGATCTCCCCGGCAAAATCGAGCAAAGGCTCGTGCATTTCCCGAAGTTGCGCCGGCGTCATGTCGAACAGCGCCGCCAATGACTCGGGAGTTGAAAGTTTTTTGCTTTCGAGCACCGTGCTCGCGAATTCTTCTTCGGCCCGAACGCGCGCCTCACCCTGAAGACTGCCAAAGCGTTTCTCAATCGGCTCGATCTTTTGACTCGGGGGCAACTCAGCGGCTTTTCTCAAGAGAAACGCGAGAATCCTGCGCTCGAATCCCGGCATGCGATCAGCAAAAACCTCTGGCACCGCGCCTTTCGCCCGAACAGCCAGCATGGCCAGATTCGGATTACGTTGGGCCTGCGGCTTTTCTTTGTCGGCCGCGGCCGCAGCGATAATGCCGGCAATCTGAAAAATGTCGCTAACGGCGTTGAGTTGCTGAATCAAAGAATCGCGTGGTTGCGTCCTGTTCAGCTCGTCGTAAATGTTTTTGAGCGACGGCAAGACTTCTCCGTATTTTTTCTGACGATCGGGGTTTTGGTTTACCCACTGAGTGAAAGCAGCTTCCTCTTTGCGTTTCGTTTCGACGATGCCTTCGCGACGCATCGCTATGACCGAGCCTTCGAAGTCCTTCAACGTGTTCGAAATGTCGAAGATGCGACTCTGCAGCTTAATCTGAAGTTCGCGATTAGCTTTGCCCGCTTCTTGCAAACCATCGATCTGCTCGTGGAACAAATCGATTAGGAACGGCATGAAAACGTCCTGGTTGTATGCGACCGAATAACTCTCGCGATAACGACGCGTCGAGCCCGGATAGCCCATCACCATCACGAAATCGTTTTCTTTGACACCGGCCATCGAGATCGAAAGAAACTTCTTCGGCTTGTAGGGCACATTGTTCACGGAATACGGCGCCGGCTTTCCATCCGGTCCGGCGTAAACGCGCATGAAAGTGAAGTCCCCGTCGTGACGCGGCCATTCGAAGTTGTCTGGATCGCCACCGTAAAAGCCAATGTTTTTCGGTGGCGCGTAAACGATGCGCACATCCACGAAAGTCAAATAAGTGAACAGGTAATAAGACAGTCCCTCGTTAAGCGCCTGGACTTGTGCAGTGATTCCTTCGGCCGGCTTGGCGTTCGCAGTTTGAATCGATCGAGCGTTGTTCGCGATGGTCATACTCCGTTCCTGCGGAGACATCGAATCCGTAACGCCCTTCAGCACATCGGCCGTAACATCTTTCAAGTCTTGCGTAATCTGGCACGTATAGCCCTGCGCAGGTAATTCCTCGGCGCGCGTCTTCGCCAGATAACCGTTCGAGGCGTAGTCCTTGGCGGCGCTGGAGGCCGAGACCAACGCGTCAAACGCGACATGATGATTCGTCAGCAGCAGTCCTTCATTCGAAAGAAACTCGCCCGTTCCGCCATCGACGATCACGACTGCGTCCTTAATGCTTGGCCCATTCGGGTTGTAGATGTCGGTGATCGGAATCTTCAAACCACGCTGCTGAAGTTTCTTAATCGGCAATTCATTAAGCGTGTCCGGCAGGAACATGCCCTCGTCACCAAGGACAGAAGTTGGCAGCAAGCTGATCGTGATCAGCAGAGAAAGAAAAAGCGCGGTCACGCGCGAGTACTTCGAAGTCATCAAGATTTTCCTTTTGTAATCAAGCGAAGTTGAGGGATGTTAGCAGACGCGCGGGAAATGTGAAAAGAAGGAAAGGTGAACTTCTAATTACTTCGAGTACCGAGTTCAGCGCTGAGGCTGGCGTTGAACCCGGTACTCTCAAGAGCTAATTACTAGTCGTAGCGCCCGGCAGGTAAGGTTTCGGGTCCACCGGTTGATTATTGACGCGCACTTCGTAATGCAAGTGCGGCCCCGTCGATCGGCCAGTCGATCCAACAAGTCCGATTCTCTCACCCTGCGTTACGGATTGACCGACCGTCACATCGATTTCCGATAAGTGGCCATAGCGCGTCGATAAGCCGTTGCCATGATCGACGTAAACTACTTTTCCATAGCCTCGCAGCCATCCTGCGATCACAACTTTGCCGCTGGCGGCAACTTGCACAGGCGTGCCATACGCAGCGTCGATGTCCTGGCCTTCGTGATATTCATAGCCACGGCCACCGAAGGGATTGCGTCTTCCACCCACGCCGCTTTCGAGTTTTCCGTACACGGGCCAAATCGACGGCATCGCGCCGCCGTGCTTTCGGAGAAATCCTTCGTACATGCGCAGCGTACGCTCAAGTTTCGCTGTCTTTGCCTCAAGCGCGGCCAAAGCTGCTGCGCTATCCACCGGTCGGGCGGGACCACCTTGACCGCGAGGCGCGGGCGGTTGCTCCTCTATGCCTGAAGCCTCAGCGAGCTTTCTGGATTTATCCTCGACGGCATCGACGCGATTGTTCAGATTTTGAAGCTCCTGTCGTTGCTTGTCGTTTTCCGCACGCAATTTCTGGTTTTCGTGCTCAATCCGGAGATGCTCGGCTTGCTGAGTCAGACCATAAAATCCGTAGATAAGACCACACAACAACACAAAAAGCGCTGCCGCTGACGTTTTAAGCCAACGCTTATGGACGCAAATTCTTTTGATGTGGGCTTTGGATCTGGAAGTTCTAGCTACAATGAACGCATAAAAACGGTCGTCTCGGGTCATCATTCTGCTCCTGCGATCGGCCATGCGCAGCTTAAACTTCGGGGGGCCGCATGGTGACCGGAAAGTAACAGACGCCGATCGATGGCGACTGAAAACTAATTACAAAATCGGGTAAATACCAGCTAAACCTGCTTGATAAGACCTACTTGAAGTAAACAGCGGGCGTGTGCGCTGAAATCGCCGACAGGATTCAGCAGACCTCCCTTAGATTGCTGTTTGAAGGGCGAAACCCTATCACACGCCATCGGCCGAAGGCAAACGCAGAACGCCACCGGAAGTGATGCGAATCACAGCCGCCAGAGGAGAAGTTTGTGATGGAATTGCGTGTTTAGGCGTTCTTAACGCCGTTCTTGTCGCGCGACCATTCTCGAATCATGGCCACGGCAATTGAAATGAACAGAACCAGGAACGCAATGACGATGAGGAACTTGATGAGCGCCAACAGCAGACCGAAGACGATAACCAGTCGCTTCAGGATCGCAAATGCAAACATGACAGCAGCGGCGATCGCGGTGCCACGACCAAGAGCTAGAAGGATTCCCATAACTTTCAACGCAAATTGTTAATTTGCGACCTCTAATTTCAATCTGCTGAAGTTAGCAACTAGCTACTTCAAACGCGCCGATCGAAGCTGACGCGAACCTGTTGGGAACTCACCGAATCGGGCTGATTCAATTGGCCAGGATGAAACAACTGATGGCGGCGGCGCGCCCGTATCGAATCCCCGCAACTCTTCGCGCCGCTTTCGCCGCTTCAAATAATCGAAAAGCATGTAGGCGCCGAGAATCACCAAAGCGACCGGCAAGGTTCGACGCACTGGAAACTGAATCCCTAACATCGTGTGCATCAGGAATACGATGCCCAAAGTCACTAGCGTCACGCCCCAGGCGATTGGATTTCCGTAGAGCTGCCGCGCGATGGCGTCTTCTTCAGCGTCCGGCGCCAAGCCTGCCCGCATTAGTTGCGCGGTGCGGCACGCATCAACCGCGGCAAAGAGCCAAGTGCCGGCAACGCCGAGGACAAAGAAGGTCACCCCGTTCGTGACCACAGCCATCTGAAAGAAACTGGCGAAGACTGCGAAGTGCACGATTGCTTTCGAAGTTTGGCCGTTGTACGCCGCGCCCAACCCGGGCACAAAGAACGAAAGAAACGTCGCGATGAATGGGGAAGTCTTGCGCCGAATCACGTGCGAATCTGACGTACGTGATTGCTGATACCGAAGCATCTCGACTCCAGCGACGATGCAATCCTGACAGAACGGAAACCCGCGAATGCGATGATCGCATGCGGGGCACAATGCTCTGGCGCACTGACTGCACTGTACGGTCGCCGGATTCTTTGTGTGATAGGAGCAGATCATTTACGTCTGGAAACCCAAGTTCTCTTAAGGATTCTTCGGTCGTGGTTCAGCGCTCTTCTGCTTCGGTTGGTTCGGAGAAGCATTGTTCTGATTCATCGAACCCTGATTGTTGTTCTGGCTCGCTGGCTCTTCAGCTTTTTCGGGGCTACCAATTAAATCATTGACGCTGCCCTCCAGCTTCTTAACGCCATTCGGGAGTGCGGGGCTCCTCGTGGCGTTGTCGGCAGTTTGCTGTGCCAATTGCACAGTGGCGTGATAGATGCCACCCACCGAACCGTCAGTCGAAACCGTATTGGTCAAGACAAACACAGCAACCAGCAACATCGTCGCAACGGTTGCCAGTTGCGGCGACACGATCGGATCGAGCGCGCCTCGCAGCCACTCAACCAACCGCGCTGTAAATGGCGCGCGGACCTGCTGCGGCAGAACATTTCCAATCGTGCTCTGCAAAATGCGCGCTTCGAGACCGGCGGGCACTGGCAGATCGTCCTGCTTGTACGTATAGCAAGCGCCAATCGATCGCACCACATCACCCGGCAATGCGCTACAACTTTCACAAAGCGCAGCGTGCCGCTCCCAGCGGTGATAGAGCGGCGCAATCAGGAACCCATCGAGATAATCGGTCAGGTACTCTTCAAATTCGGCGCAGGTGATCGCTGTTTCCGGAATTGTCTTGATCAGGATGCGTGCTTCGAGGCCGGCAGTTGCGGGCGGCGCTCCCGAGGCCGAGCAGGCTACAATCGTATTCTTAACTTCGCTGAGCAGATCGTGACAGACCGGGCAGCGCATCGCGTGTTCGGCGAACTGCTTGTTAGTCTCCGCCTTCAACGCGCCGTCGAGGTAATCGGTCAATCGATCTTCAAATTCGTGACAAAGCATCTGTGTTCCTTCTGCCTGCTGGCCTACGGGGAGTCTAAGCCTCCACTACACGCATACGACGCAAAATCTTCGCAAGTTCGATGCGACCTCGATTAATCCTTGATTTGACCGTTCCTTCGGGAATCTTCAACAAATCGACAATCTCCTGGTAGCTCAATTCCTCTATATCACGAAGGATTACGCAAGTTCGGAGATCTGGCGAAAGCTTATCGATTCCCGCCTGGACCTGAATGCCCAGCTCACGCCGCTCCATTTCTCGCTGAACCGTATTTCCGGCCGCGCGCAAATGATATTGATGATCTTCGAGGTCTTCTGCGGCCGTATCCTGCGGAGCCCGCTGCCGCTTGCGATAGTCATCAATGATGAGATTTCGCGCCAGCCGCATTAACCAGTTCTGCAAATCGCCTTGTTTGGGATTGTATTGGTCGAGCGAACGATAGATTCGAATAAAAACGTCTTGAGTTAGGTCTTCCGCGGCGTCTGCGCGCGAAGTAAATCGGTAGGCGAGATTGTAAATTCGGCGGCTGTAGGTCTGGACGATTTCTTCCCATGCCGCACCATCGCCGGAGCGGCATCGTCTCACTAATTCAGCGCCTTCGTTGGTAGCCAAGAGTTTGGCGGCTCCCACTTGTTTGCGTCTCCGATTCGTGCGGCGTTGCGGCGGGGCACGATTAACCGCCCAACCGTGCGTCTTTACGTTGCCGCGCTCGGCAAAGTTCCAGTGAACAGCAGCCCGATACGTGCAACCGCGTCATCTCGTCTGAGGCATTCTTGATTGCACCACTAAACTGTTGTAGCCTTGCGTCGCCACCCAATATCTTGTGGTTGAGTACTTCGTTAGTCAAGCTTCTGTCCGCGCAAATCCCTTGAGCAAGTACCGCAAATACATCGAATTCGCCGCACTGGTCATGCTGGCGGTGCTGATCATCTGGTTGTTTGGACGCCGATTGAATTGGACAGAGGTCAAGCTGGCCGTCCAGGAGTCTGACTGGCGATTGATTCTGTTGGCATGCGTCGTTGTCCTCCTGGCTTACGTCTGGCGCGCTATGCGCTGGCGCGCGTTTCTCAAGCCGTTGACCCCAGCGAAACTGAGCGCTGTCTGGGTCGCGACGACGGTTGGGTTTGGAGCCGTACTGCTGGTCGGCCGTGCGGGAGAAGTTGTTCGCCCCGTCGTTCTACCAATGCGAGACGAACGCGTCAGGCCAGCCGCATCGTTCGTCACGATCATGATCGAGCGCTTATACGACACGATGACGGTGATGCTCGTGTTCGCGCTGAATCTGCTCTGGTTGAAGCCAACCGCGGATAGCGCGGCGCACCTCGGTCGCGCGCGAATGATTGGGTTCGGCTTGGTTGCCGGACTCATCGTGGCCGTGGGCCTGCTGATTTGGTTCGAGAAGCGCTCGGCTTCTGCCATCGGCTGGATCGATGAGCGCTTCAGCGCCCATTCGCCATTTAGGAGCAGAATCAAGCATGCCCTTCTGAGCACGCTCGAGCAGCTCGCGGCCGCGTTAAAGGTTCTTTCCGACATTAGGTTGTTAACGATCAGTATTTTCTGGTCGCTGCTCCTTTGGGGATCGATCGCTTTCGCGAATCTTCTGGTGTGCCGAGCCTTTGGAATTCCGTTTGGGTTCTCGCAAATCTTATTTGTACTTGGCTGGTCAATGATTGGGTCCGCCGTGCCGACGCCCGGCGGGGCTGCCGGTGCATTTCACGCCGCGACCGGAGCTGCGCTAGTGCTTCTGGGCGTTGGGCGTGATCAAGCGGCGGCAACTTCGATAATCTTGCATCTGGTGGATTTCGGCCCGGCCGCGTTGTTTGGCTTGTTCTACTTCTTGCGCGGCGACATCAACGTGGCGCGACTGCGCGCGCTGATTTCGGTCAAAGCCGTCGAGCACGCAGTTGAAGAGGAACCTGTGGTAGCTGAGACGGTGTAGTCTGAACGTCCTTCACACTTCGGAGGATTGATTTTATGAAATGTCCATTCTGCGGTTTCCTGGAAGACAAGGTCGTTGACTCGCGCGAATCGCGCGAAGGCGATGCGATTCGGCGCCGGCGGGAATGCTTGAAATGCGAACGGCGATTTACTTCCTATGAACGTATCGACGAAATTCCCTACATGGTCATCAAGAAAGATGGCCGCCGCGAAACATTCGATCGCAACAAAGTTATGGCTGGATTGTTGCGCGCCTGCGAAAAGCGTCCGGTACCATCCTCGAAGTTGGAGAGCATAGTTAACGCGGTCGAGAAATACGTGCAGGAATCGCCCGAACGCGAAAGACCGACAAGTAAGATCGGCGAGCAAATCATGCGGCGTCTAAAAGAACTAGACAAAGTTGCGTACGTGCGATTCGCATCGGTTTATCTTGAATTTGAAGACGTTTCGGAATTCATGAACGAGTTGAAGACTCTAGTACGCGCGCGGCAGAGCGGCGCCATGAAGCGAGGTTGACGATTAGAAAAGCGATGGTCAAAAGCGTGGGCGCCGCCGGCCTCGAACGCATCGAGCTGAAGCGCCTGACTGAGCGGCTGGGCAAGCTCTATTCAGTATTGCTCGAAGCCGCCGAAACTGAAGCAGCGCCGCTCGCCGGCGCATGGATACCAGCCGTTGACGTTTGCGAATCAGCCGAGGTTGTCTGCATTCGCATGGAACTTCCGGGCGTCAGCGCCAATCAAATTAAGGTGGCGCTGAGCAATGACAAGATTCGGATCTGTGGCGAGAAGAAGCGGCGAACGAACCGCCAAAGAATTATTTCGCATCTCTGTTCCGAGCGGAGCTACGGACGGTTTGATCGTGTTGTGCCGGTGCGATGGACGATCAGCGTTAAAGATTCATCAGCAGAGTTGCGCGATGGCGTCTTGTTGATTCGATTGCCAAAAATCAAAGATAGACGCGGGTCGGAGCATCTAATACCGATTACTCAGATAACTGACGATAAATCATAATTTTTATAATGGCTGACATTGACGAAAAAGCTTCGGTGGCACTCGAACCCGTGGATCCGGATCCGCAGTTGCAGATTCCGGGCGAGTTGCCCTTATTGCCGCTGCGCGACATCGTGATCTATCCGTTCATGATCGTGCCGCTGTTCGTCTCGCGCGAGAAATCAATTCGCGCTGTGGACGAAGCGCTCGGCGAGCATCGGATGATTCTGCTGACTTGTCAGAAGGATTTGGATAAGGAAGAGCCTCAGCAGGATGACCTCTACAACGTCGGCACCGTGGCCGTCATCATGCGCATGCTGAAGTTGCCCGATGGACGCATCCGCATTTTGGTGCAGGGTGTGTCACGAGCGCGCGTCGAATCGGTTAGTGCCGAAGGCGATTCTCTGCACGCCAAACTGGAACCGATGGCCGAAGAGCCCACCCCAGAACGTTCCTTGGAAGTCGAAGCGCTGATGCGCAATGTACGCGGCTCGATGGAAAAGGCGGCAAACCTGGGCAAGAACATCTCGCCGGAAGTCATGGCGATCATTGCCAATCTTGATGATGCGGGACGCCTGGCAGATCTATCCGCTTCGAATCTCGAATTGAAGGTTGAAGATGCGCAGTCAGTATTGGAAATTGCCGATACGACTGCGCGACTGCGGCGCGTGAACGAACTGCTGAACAAAGAGATTGAAGTCCTGACCGTGCAGCAGGAAATCAACACGCAAGCTCGCGCCGACATCGATCGATCGCAGCGCGAGTTCTATCTGCGCCAGCAGATGAAAGCGATCCAGAGCGAGCTTGGCGAAGGCAACGAACTCGCGGAAGAGGTCCAGCAGTTTCGAGAAAAGATCGAGACGGCAAAGATGCCAAAGCCTGCCGAAGAAGAGGCGCTGCGCCAGCTGAAAAAGCTCGAGCGCATGCATCCTGACGCGGCGGAAACCGCCACCGTGCGCAACTGGATGGAGATCATGACGGATCTCCCGTGGTCAAAGTCCTCGAAAGACAATCTCGATCTGTTGAAGGCTCAAAAGATCCTCGACGAGGATCACTATGGTCTCGAAAAGGTTAAGGAGCGAATCATTGAGGCGCTCGCCGTGCGCAAGCTGAAAGAAAAGCCGAAGGGACCGATTCTCTGCCTCGTCGGACCGCCGGGTGTCGGCAAGACCAGCTTGGGCCGATCGATCGCGCGTGCGCTGGGACGAAAGTTTGTCAGATTAAGTCTGGGCGGCGTCCACGACGAAGCCGAGATTCGCGGCCATCGTCGCACCTACGTCGGCGCGATGCCGGGACGAATCATCCAGGCGATTCAGCAAGCCGGGACGAATAATCCGCTGATCATGCTCGACGAGATCGATAAAGTCGGCGCTGATTTTCGCGGCGATCCGTCGTCAGCCTTACTTGAAGTGCTGGATCCGGAGCAGAACTTCAGTTTCCGTGACAACTATTTGGGCGTCACATTCGACCTGTCGAATGTCATCTTCATGACGACGGCGAACATGCTCGACACGGTGCAGTCGGCGCTGCGCGATCGCATGGAGGTCATTCGCCTCGCCGGATATACAGAAGAAGAGAAATTGGAAATCGCCCGCCGTCACCTGTTGCCCAAACAGATGGAAGAGAACGGTATCGCGCCGCGCGATCTGAATATTTCTCGGACGGCCATGTCGGCGATCATTCTGCGCTACACGCAAGAGGCCGGCTTGCGGCAACTCGAACGCGAACTCGGATCGATCTGCCGCAAAGTCGCGCGCCGCATCGGCGAAGGGCACAAAGGAATCATTCGTGTGTCCGGAAACAATCTGCATGAATTTCTCGGCGCGCCAAAAATTATTCCCGAAGAAGTTTTGAAAAAGGATCAGATCGGCGTTGCGACTGGTCTCGCCTGGACCGCCGTCGGCGGCGACGTTTTGTTCGTCGAGGCTTTGCGCATGAAGGGCAAGGGCAATCTCGTTTTGACGGGTCAACTCGGCGATGTGATGCGCGAGTCGGCTCAGGCAGCCTATTCGTATGCGAAGTCGCGCGCAAAGGAACTGCAAATCGATCCGGAAGACTTCGTTACGTACGACATGCACATCCACATTCCCGAAGGCGCGATTCCCAAGGATGGCCCGTCGGCGGGAATTACGCTCGCCACTGCGCTGGTTTCTGCGCTGGCTCAGCGACCGGTTCGAAAGGACGTGGCTATGACCGGCGAGATCACGTTGCGCGGAAATGTTCTGCCGGTCGGGGGCGTCAAAGAGAAGGTCCTCGCGGCCCGACGAGCCCGCATCACCAAGATCATTCTACCGACGCAAAATAAGCGCGATCTGGACGAGGTCCCGAAGGAACTATTCAAGGACATTACCTTCGTTTTCGTCGATAACATGCGCCAGGTTTTCCGCGAGGCGCTAAAAGAGCGAATTGCCCCCGCCCTGTCCGGGCCGGGACCGGCTCGAATGCCCCAGGCCGCGAGCGGAAGAAATATCTCGCTCAGATAGGACGGCGCAGGCAAAGCCAGAACGCCGAACTGCATCTAGTTTCTGGTGGGCAAAACCACGGCTTGAGCCCATTTTTGGCGGGTTCCAATGAATTGACACCCCCCGGCTCGTGTGGTAACCTCGCGGCTCAAGTGGTTGATTTTCAGCCACAAAATGCGGAACTTTTCCACGTTCCGTATTGTTTTACTAGTAGTGAATGCCGCAGCGCGACTCGGTGGAAGTCGCAGTCGTGGATTCGCCCGAAGCAATACCTGAGGAGAACAACGATTGATGACCCGTACCCGTCTTGGTTTAGCTGTAAGCGCCTTTTTTGCAGCGACCGTCTTATTCCCTGGAATCATACAAGCCCAAAGCTCTTCCGCTCGCGAAATTCCAACGGAGATTCAGAAAGCTGAACCGCGTGTCGATCAGGTGATCGAGCGCGCTGAGACTTATTTCAAGCAAGGCAAACTCAATCTCGAAGACAACAAGCGCGATGCCGCGCGTTCGGATTTTGATAAGGCCGTGGACGAGATTCTGATGTCGGGCCTCGATGTGCGCGCCAGTCAGAAGCTGCAACGGTATTACCTGGAGCTCGTCGAGCGGATCTATCGCGAAGAGGTTCCGGTTCTGCAAATTGCGCCGCAACCACAGCAGAACGCGACACCGGTGATCGCTCAAGACGCTGCGAATCCGAAAGTAGAGGAAGTCGCCAAGGCCGAGCGTCCCAAGCAGGTTCAGATCGGTTTTCGTCAACAAGGTTTTGAACCTTCGCCGCTGGACGCGCTTAGCAAGCTAATTCTCGACAAAACAGAAACGCCGGTTACGAGCGATCAGCTCAGCGAACTCGAGCAAGCCAAGAACGCGCTCGATTTCAACTTCACGATCAATCCGCTCATTCAGCAATATATCAATTACTACCAGGGTCGTGGACGTTCAACGATGGAAGCCGGCCTCCGTCGCTCAGGACGCTTCATGAAGATTGCCCGCGAGACTTTCCGTCAGATGGGTGTGCCTGAAGACATCACCTGGCTCGGACAGGTTGAGAGTGCGTGGAGTCCAAAAGCTCGTTCATGGGCAGCCGCGTCGGGTTTGTGGCAGTTCGTTCCCAGTTCAGGTTTGCAGTACGGACTTCGCCAGACCGCATGGGTCGATGAGCGCAACGGAATTGAGAAGCCAACCGCAGCGTCTGCGCGATACTTGAAAGACTTAGCCAAGCGTTACAATGGCGATTGGTTGCTGGCGATGGCCGCCTACAACACGGGCGCGCTCAACGTCGATCGCGCGATCTCGCGCGCCGGCGAAGCCAACTACTGGAAGATTTATCCGTACATCGCGCAGGAGACCCGTAATTACGTCCCGAACATTCTCGCGGTGATTATGATTGCCAAGAATCCTGAGAAGTATGGATTTCACGGAATCAAGCCTGAGGCGCCGATGTCGTTTGAAACGATTCCGGTGCAATCAGCAACCAGCTTACGTTTAGTTGCAGATGCAACTGACACCAGCGTCGAATATTTGCAATCGCTGAATCCTGAATTGCGGCGCGACACAACTCCGCGCGGCGAGGCTTACAACCTGCGCGTTCCAGCCGGCAAAGGAAAGCAATTGGCATCGGTGCTCAAGCGCGTGCCGGCAGATCGTCGTGATAGTACTCGCATCATCTCGATTGCTCCGGGTGAAGATCTTCAAGCGGTTGCCAGTCGCACCGGCGTCAACGTTGCAACGTTGCAATCGCTGAATCCAGGAATCGACGCGAACTCAACGAAGCTGATAGTTCCGAACAGCAGCATTCGCTTGACGAATTGGCGTCGTTCGCCATCGAGTTCAGATGCAGCGACCCCAACTCTCAGCAGCGTGCGCGCGCGCAAAGGCGACACCATCGCCAAGATTGCCGCCGCTCGCAAGTTGTCGGCTGATGAAGTGGCCCGCTTGAATGGCATTGCTCCAAACACCGAATTGCAAGCAGGTCAGGAGATCAAGTTACCCGGCTCAACCGCTCCCGCAGGCGGCAGCCGCCGCAGATAAGTCTAAAATCCGAAGGCGTTCGCTTTAGTTCGGGCGCTGTTATTTCAGGCGAGCGCGCTTTTCTCTTTTTGAGAGGCGCGCTTTGTCTTTGCCTTGTAGCATAGGCTTTAGCCTGTGCCTTTTCTTAAGATGAACAACCGCGCAAACTAAGGCTTGCGCTACGCCAACTCCCATGCTCTTCCGCACTCAATCCGCTGCCGTTTACGGGATCGACGCCAACCTCGTCGATGTCGAAGTCGATCTGACGCCCGTTCGAAACGAAACTGACACGCAGCCGCCGGTGACAATCGTTGGCTTGCCTGATTTGGCTGTGCGCGAGTCGCGCGAACGCATCCGCGCCGCCATCAACAACAGCGCCTTCTTCTTTCCGTTTCACAAAACCACGATCAATCTGGCGCCCGCCGATGTGCGGAAAGAAGGCGCCAGCTTCGATTTGCCGATCGCGCTCGGGATTCTCGGAGCCAATGGCGATCTCGGCGACGCTGAACACCTGACCGACATTCTCTCGGTGGGCGAACTGTCTCTGGACGGGCGAGTTCGCGCAATTCGCGGCGCGCTACCCATTGCTCTGCGCGCGCGCCAATCGCAAGCGAAACATCTCCTCCTGCCTGACGAGAATGCCAAAGAAGCCGCCGTCGTTGCGGACGTGAAAGTCTATGCGGTAACTGATCTACGAAACGCGGTTGAGATGATCGCCGCGATCAGATCAGACAATCCGCCGGAACCGATCCGGGTCGATCCCGCTGAGATTTTGGTCCACGACGATCACTACAGCGTCGATTTCAAGGAAGTCCGCGGACAGCAAGCCGCCAAGCGCGCTCTCGAAGTCGCCACTGCCGGCGGGCACAACATTCTTCTGATTGGACCACCGGGTTCGGGCAAGACCATGCTCGCAAAACGCTTGCCGACGATTCTGCCGCCGCTGGAATTCGAAGCGGCGCTGGAGCTAACCAAGATTCATTCCGTCGCGGGGCTAACAGGACGTGCCGGTTTAGTCACGCAGCGGCCGTTTCGTTCGCCGCACCACACGATCAGCGACGCCGGCTTGATCGGGGGCGGCGCAGTTCCCCGTCCTGGCGAAGTCTCGCTGGCCCATCAAGGCGTTCTGTTTCTCGACGAGCTGCCGGAATTCGATCGGAGCGTTTTGGAAGTCCTGCGCCAGCCGCTCGAAGATCAGAAAGTTACCATCAGCCGCGCCGCGATGTCCCTGACCTTTCCTGCCTCGCTGATGCTGGCCGCGGCGATGAATCCGTGTCCTTGCGGATTCTGGAACGATCCAACCCGCGAGTGCCGCTGCACGCCACTGCAAATTCAACGTTACGTGGGCCGCATCTCCGGCCCGCTGCTGGATCGCATCGACATTCACATCGATGTTCCCGCGGTGAAGTTTCGCGAGCTTACCGGTGAAACTCCGCCCGACGCGGAAGACTCGGCAACGATTCGTCAACGTGTAATCAACGCTCGCGCGCGGCAGGGTCAACGATTCTCAAACGAAGGAATCTTCTCGAACTCTGCGATGACGCCGCGCTTGATTCGCAAGTACTGTCGAATTGATGCTGAAAGCGAAACGATGCTGGAGCGTGCGATGTCGAGATTGGGATTGTCCGCGCGCGCTTACGATCGCATCTTGAAAGTCAGCCGCACGATCGCCGATCTCGATAATTCCGAGGCGATCACTTCCGCTCACGTTTCAGAGGCCGTGCACTACCGCTCGCTGGATCGGACTTACTGGACTTAGGCTCAGACTCACGTCTTACTCACCTCGACAAAATAAAGATCGGTCGCAACCGCAAACTCGTCCTTCTTCAAGGTTGTCTTCATCGTCTGCCACTGCGTCGTCGGTTGAATGATCTGCCAGTTCTCTTTCGATCCAACGCGCACCGGCATCGCGAAATTTGGCTCGTCCGCTTTCCATCGATACGAAACCGTGCCCGCGGCGTCATCGAATTTCAACTCGAGCGTGGGAATCGCGGTATGCCTCAAGTATTGGTCGAAGACCGCGGTCAGGTTCCGATGCGTGCGTTGATTGAACCAGGCCACGATGTCTTCCGTCATGATGGTTTGATACTTGAAACGCTGATAGAAATCGCGCAGCATCGCCCACCATTGCTGATCGTTGTTAACGATGCTGCGCAACGTGTGGAGAAACAGCGCGCCTTTGAAATACATGTCCTGCGGCGGCGTGGCATTGATGCCGTGCGGCGGAATGATTGGTTGTTGGTTGCGGACCTTTGTTTTGTACGCGTTTACATACTTCAGATAATCATCGTGGCCGTACATGTATTCGACGTACAAACATTCCAGATAAGTCGTCCAACCTTCATGTATCCACATGTCGGGTCGGTCGGCCGCGGTGATGCTATTGCCGAACCATTCATGGCCACTCTCGTGAATGATGATGGGTCGAGTTTCGTTTTGTTGATATCCAGCAGTGGACCCAGTTCGTAAACGTTCCGATAACCGTACGTGCAGAGCGCAATGTAAGTCGAAAGATTCAGCGAGGCCGTAATCATCTTCGTCGGAAAAGCCTTCTGTTCGCCGACGAAATTGTTGTTGCAGTAGATCAAAATGCGAGCATTCTTGTCCGGCAGTACGCGGTTCAGACTCTCGACCGTGATATCAGGAAAACTGAGGTTGACGGCGTCCTTGATGTGCAGCAACTCGTACTTCTCGCGGCTGCGCGCGTCGAGAACGATGGTTCCCGGCTCGTGACTCATCCGGATGAATTCATCCTCGGTCAGCCGCCGCGAGTCGCGATAGTCGGCGGCTTCCGCAGCAACTTTCAAGTACCCCTCCATGTCGATGTTCGGATTAGTGATCCCCGGCTTCTGCTGCGCGTCCGCCATTTGAATGCCGACGGCGATGGCGATTACCAGAATCAAAGATCGTTTCATGTAGATTTGGCCTCCCTATTCCACATGAACGACGCAGACCTCGCGCACTTGTGCTCAAATTTTGTTAATTGTGCCGCGGCAATTGGGCGCGCCGCAGCGACATCTACGAGAGTCGGGAAGGAGGGTTTGTTCGTAATCAATCGTGATCTCTTCGCCCGCTTTGATGTCACGCAGAGCGAAGAATAGAACATGGCCGTAAAGCGTCTGCATGTAGGCGTTGGGGTTACACGAGTGATTTATGTAATGAGTGCCGTTGCCACCGCGGGCGCCGTCCAGGCTCCACTTGCCGTCGATGTCGCAGATGCGCAGATGGCGTCGCCCGCGAGCTCGTCGCATCGCTTCCCAATTTGAGATGCGCTCGCCCGTGTATTCGGCAATCTTCTTGCCGCGTTTGAAATGAGTCGTGGCGAAGCAACCCTTGCCGTTGATTGTTGATTTGCGGATTGAGAGACCGGGCGCGAGATTCATCGCACCGATAATGTGTCAGAAGCCCGCGCGTCAGCAAGGGCTACGGTGACTTCGCGCTGCCCGCCCTTACGGTCGGGCCTCTGACACACCGGTTACTCAATTACGCGTCTGAGGCGCCACATATCGAATGGATTTCATCTCAGCCAGAGCCGCCAGCTTCTCGATCGGCAACCGGCCAATGACCATCTTCGCGGTCTTCGGATCGAGCACGATTTCGAATCCCAGTTCCTTCAGTTTGGCCATCGCCTCGTCTGATTTGTCGGTGAACCAAATCTGGATTTCAGCCTTGCCGTTGTGAACGAACTGAGCCTGATCTGTAAGCAATCCCGCCTTGGGCGCTTTCAACCAATCGATGACGAACAAAACCGACGGATGAAATCTCAATTGCAGATCGGCGCGCTTCTTTTGTTCTGGAGTTAGCGGTCGATCGTCAACGTCGCGCAGGCCATCAATGGTGATATTCCCGGCAGATTTCGGTGGAGGAGGCGTAGCGCCGCCAACACCACTCCCTGACCCCGCTCCTCCCGCGCCGCCGCCCGCGCGTCGGGCCTTTGTGGTTTCGCTTGAGCTGGTAACCACGACCACTGACTGACTCATCGCCATCGGACTGGCAAACGCGACTCTTCCATTCATCGGCGTTTCCTCGTCCTTCCCAAAGATTGCGCTGCGGTTCACGCCTTCCGGCACTTCGATGGGCACATCGATGCGTCTTGGTTGGCCACCATCAGTCACGATCATCTCTTCGACTGCAACAAACGACGTGAACTGCGTCATCAGCCGGTAATCCAATCCCAGTTTGATGATGCTTTGCTTGACGTCATCCTTCATCGTGCCTCGTTGCGCGCCCTGGAAATCCTGACTCATCAAATCATCGACGCGCGTGCGCGCCCACACCGTCGCCAGCACGTCGTGCGATTGCCCGGCGGAAAAATCGACGGGAATCTCGCGCACAAAATCGCGACCGGACATCTTCCCTTTCAATCGAATTACGCCTTTGCCGCTGCCAGTGAAGCGGCCACTCAGAATCACCGGTTTCGCACTGAACAAATCCGGAATAGTTTTCGGATAGATATCGCTCACCGGCAAACCGTTCCAATCGACCGTGATGTCGGTCAACAGCGGATTGCGCACGCGTTCGTGCATGCGCCGCGCACCGGCTGAGCCATCGTCGTTCAGTCCAACATACTCAACTTCGCCGCGTCCATATTTCGCCATGCTGTCGAGCAGAAAACGATTCACGCTGCTGCCGATGCCAAACGAAAAGACGCGCGCGTTCGGATGCTTCTGAACCTCGCCAATGATCTCAAGGTCGTTACCGACATAACCATCAGTCATGAAGACCACGATCCGGACATGGTCTTGCGCGTCGGACGGATCCATCGAAGCCTTGATCGCTTTCATCATTTCCGTTCCGCCACCGCCCTGGCGTGTTTCAAGGAACGCCTGCGCTTTCGCGAGATTCTCTTTAGTAGCCGGCACCGGTTCAGGAAACAGGATGTGCTCGTCGCCGGAAAACGTGATCAAGTTGAAGGTGTCGTATGGATAAAGACTGTCCAGCGCGAGCTTCATCGTCTCTTTCGCTTTCTCGATCGGAAAGCCCGACATCGAGCCGGAAGTATCGAGCACGAACACGAGTTCTTTCGGCGTCACATCTTCAGCGGTGACTTTCTCCGGCGGTTGCAGAATCAGCGTGAAGAAGCCGCCCTTATCACCAGCGTGCGTGAGAAGCGCATCCGAAATCTTCTTGCCGGCAACGTCATAGCGAAGAATAAAATCCTTATTGGGAATGGTTGCTTGATCTTTCAACCGCACGAGCGCGCGATGATCGTCGGGACGTTCGACATCAACATCGTGGGTTTTTGAAGTTAAGCCATCAATCGGAACGCCCGCATCCAGCGCCACCTCGATCGAAACGTCATGGCCGGCGCGCATGCCATCCGGAACAGGCTTCGGCGTAATGCGCGAAGCATCGGGAACGCGCTCCGTATCCGGCGCGAAACCATTTCCCTTAGCCCCCGTCGGGTTACCCGGCACATAACGCGGACCAACTACCATCGGGAAGACAAATTCATACGAGCCGTCTTCATACTTCAAAGTCTCGACATAACTAATCGTGATCTTGATTTGTTCGCCCGGAAGAATGTTGGCGACGGATTGCGTGAAGATGTTCGGACGTTCCTGATTCAAAAGGCTCGCGGTCTGGCCGCGGTTCTTGGCGGCTTCGTACACGGCTTCGGCTTCTTCGCGCTGCAAAATTTTTCCCCGCACCGTTCGATCGCCAACGATCATCGTCATGTCATCGACTGCGGCGTTCTGCGGCAACGGGAACGTGTAAACCGCTTCGATTTCTTCTTTGAAAGGATTTTCAAATTCCTGCGTGACCGTCGCCCGCGCAAGGAATCCGCTGATTTGCGCTTTCACATCGGTATGTTTGAGCGGACAGATGGCTTTGGGCTGACCGGTTGGATCTACTATCTGAAGCGATCCTTGGGTTGCGACGTTCTGCGCGGAGACAACTGCGCCCGGGCTTCTCAAGAAATTCAATCCGATAATTGCTATGGCCAGGACTGCGAATAGGGAAAGGGACCTAATAAAGAACTTGCGATTCATCGTCTTCTCCTTTGACGTCGAGGCGCGAGATGAATTCATCCCGCGACCGCCAACTAGTTTTGGGCCATTGAGACCTCGCGTCTCTGAGGATAGAACGTGAGATTAGGGAGACCTTGCGCTAGTTATTTCAGTAAAGATTAAAGTTGTATTCCAACTGCACCAGATAAGCGCGCTGGTCCAACCAGACTGCTTCCAGAGATCGGGGAGACTTAATGAATATTACGGGAGACGAGCCAAAGGTTACGGAGAATTTGGTTCGCGATTCAGGTTTTTGGTTGCCTGTAATGAGGTGAGCTTATTTCAGTCGCAAGCTGCGCGCGATGAGATCCGTCTGATTGCGAATGCGCGAGAGCTTGTCGCGCAACCCCGTAAATCGAAGGACGTACACGGTGCTGCTGTCGCCCTGAAGATAGTACGTGCGCCCGGCCATCGGTTTGCCGCGCTCAGTAAATTCATACGAAAGCGTCATGCCCGACAAGCGTCCGTTGAAAGGCTCCTCTTTGCCATCGACGTAGCCCGGCAGATAGCGCGTCTTCTGATCCAGATCGCGACGCGCGAATTCTCTGACCGTCAGACCCTGTTCGAGAGCTTCTTTGCGAATTCGCAAGTACCCATCGTTGCGATCACCGTAAATGAATTCGGTGTGCTGATGCACTTCGTCAGGCTCATCAGTGAGCCGCCAGGTCGGCGACGGAAAATCTACTGTGTAATCAACCTTAGGACTCGTGTAGCTATGTTCCTGAGCCTCAGCAATCAAGGCTGTCGCCGAGCCAAGCGTGAGCAAAGCAAGGATTCCAAAGAGACTGATTAAGCGTCGCACTGACTAACCTCCGTGAATTCGGCAATTTGCCTGTATTCAGATGCGGGATGGAAAGAGCCTGTTGTCCGCATAAACCAGGGTGTTGAGTTTAGGGTGTTGGTCGTTCAACTCGAACACCGCGCTAGTCATCCAACTCAGGCAGCTTTTAAGCGCAAAGTGAACTCAAAAGCAACGCGCGTTAACCGTGACTTGAGGCTCATGACTCGCGACTCATGACTCATCACTTAGCACTAACCCCAACACCCTACGCCTTAAACCCTTCCTCAATCGCTTGTCGCTGAAGTCGCACCAGTTCGCCAATTCCCTTCTTCGCCAGTTCAAGCAATTCGTCCATCTGCTCGCGCGTGAAAGGCGCGCCTTCCGCCGTGCCCTGCACTTCGATGAATCGCCCGTCGCCAGTGCAGACCACGTTCATGTCCACCTCGGCGCGCGAATCTTCGTCGTATTTCAGATCGAGAAGGGGCGTTCCGTCAACGATGCCCACGCTGACCGCGGCGACTTCACTGACGATCGGGGACTTCTTGATCTTGTTCTCTTTCATCAGTCGCTTGCACGCGATCGCGAATGCTACGTATGCGCCGGTGATGGCGGCGGTGCGCGTTCCCCCGTCAGCCTGCAATACGTCGCAATCGAGCGTGATAGTCCGCTCGCCGATTACCTTGCGGTTCGCAATGGCGCGCAACGAACGGCCAATCAACCTTTGAATTTCGTGGGTGCGACCGGATGGACCACCGCGGCCAATCTCGCGCGCCGTGCGCGTGTGCGTCGCGCGCGGGAGCATACCGTATTCGGCCGTCACCCAACCTTCAGTTCGTTGGCTACGTAAGTGCGGCGGCAACTTATCTTCGACTGAGGCCGCGCAAATGACGCGCGTGTTCCCCATTTCGATCAGTGCTGATCCTTCCGCGTTCGCGAGAAAGTTTGGCGTGATCTTTACGACGCGCAATTCGTTCGGCGCACGATTGTCAGTACGTGTTGTCATATGGAGCGCACGCATTCTGCGTGAGGTTCGCAGGCCTACTAGCCTGCGTCTATTGTCTTCCAATCCAACGGCGCCTCGGGCCATTCCTTGTCAGGACTGGCGGGCGCAGGTTGATCTATTCCCAGTCGCTCTTTGTCGATATCAGCGACGATGAAATTTTCCGGCGGCACCGGCATGCCTGCAAGTCGTCGCAACATCGCGATTTGTCCGGCGTGCGTCATCGCATCTGAAAGCGGACCCTGTAAGAGTTGCTCCGCCGTCGTCTGTTCGGCTATAGGATCGCCATTCATTATATGAGCGGATAACGACTCCAACATTTCATGAAACCTGACGATTTCTTCCTGCAGCGAAGGCAGCGGTGCAGGCCGATATTGCCCACCGACAAAGTACGTGCGCGCGTAGCCAAGCACACTAGTCATGTGGCGAACCAGTTCCTTCGGTGAACGCACCTGGTTGCCCGGATCGAATTCGGCGAATTCTGGCGGCGCATCGCGCAGAGCCTTCTGCGTCCGATAGGCCAGCGCCGCGAGAAAATGGCGCAGTAAGTTTCGCTCGTTATTGGTCATCGGAATATTGTCCGCAGATTACGCAAATTTCACAGATAAGGACTCGCAGGTTTACGTGACTGAAGAATGGTAGTAGTTCCCAACCATCTTTTCTGCTTATTGCCTATCTGTGTAATCTGCGTAATCTGCGGATTAACTCTTCAACCTGTCTTCGCCCCAAACCTCAACCGCTTCCAAGCGGGACGGCTTCGCGCCCAAAAACCTCTCCGCCACGCGCGCAAATCGCTCGGCCGCATCAGTCACATAAAAGTGATCCAAATCATCGCATAACTGTCGTTCGAGCGCACCGGTGGGAGGCGACAAGCGAGCCAAGCCCCTCTCTTTCAGCAAAGACTTAACTTCCAACGCAGTCGCTTCGCCGGAGTCGATCAGGTTCACATCTTCACCGACAGTTCGTTGAATCACGTCGCGCAAGATCGGGTAATGTGTGCAACCCAGCACCAGCGTATCGACCTTCGATCGTAAGTCGGCAAGATAAGTCTCCGCGATCGTTCGCGTTACTTCGTTATCAGCCCAGCCTTCTTCTGCCAGCGGCACGAACAAAGGACACGCGCGTTCGATGACTAGTGCGTCTGGATCGGCTTTCCTGATCGCCGCCGTGTACGCGCCGCTCTGCACCGTCGATTCGGTCGCAATCACGCCAATCTGGGTACGCAGGCCTCCGGCCTGCTTTCTCTTCGCCACCGCCGCTCGCGCACCCGGCCCAATCACGCCGACGACGTCAATCTGCAAAGCGCTGCGAATCGCCGGCAAGGCCAACGCTGACGCCGTGTTGCATGCGACGACGAGCATCTTGATTCCGTGTGCCGCGAGAAAGCGCGCATTCTCAACTGCGTACCGCTCAACCGTCGCCAGCGATTTCGTTCCGTAAGGCACGCGCGCCGTGTCGCCGAGATAGACGAACCGTTCATTCGGCAGATGCTCATGCAGCGCGCGATAGACGGTAAGCCCACCAACGCCACTGTCGAAGATGCCGATTGGAAGCGAAGTATTCATCCGCAGATTACACAGATTACACAGATAGGCACGAAAACAAGAAGGCCACAAAAAGGCACAAGATGCACAAACCAGAGCCGCTGAACAGCACTGCTGTTCTTTTCGCTGACGGCACGACGTCGACCAGACGAAAGCGAACTAGTAGTTCAAGTTCGCCTTTTGTGTCTTATGTGCCTTTTTGTGGCTTGATTTCTTAATCCGTGGAATCCGCGTAAGTCTGCGGATTGCTCGGCGGTTGACTGCCTACTGCTCACGGCCAACTGCCTACTGTTTTTGGTGGAGGCGCCGAGAATTGAACTCGGATCCAAAAGCCAACGCCGAAGGACTCTACATGCTTAGCTGCTTCTCTTTCCGCTTGGCCGGTACGCACGCCGCTGGCGTCCTTCTAAACTTCCAGCACACCAGAGGTGTGCGTACCGCTTACGCGACCTTCGCCCATCTCGAACTAAGTGAATCAGCAAGACGTTCGAACGGGCTAGTCCGACTTTGGTCTCGCCCATCCTCACGGACCGAAAAGATGGGCCAGCTCATCTAAGGTGACATCTCCATCCGCGCGCATGAGCAACTTGCGGCGGAGACGCTCGCGGGCTAATTAGGCCGCGAGAGCTAACTCGTTAGAGTTGGCAATTGATTTTCCCTGCAATTTGATAACGGTCCCCACAGAGAGAAGGCCCGGCATGCATCGCGACGGACGTTACGGCCCCTGTCGAAGCCTGTCGCCCCCAATCGTGAAGCCAAATGATTATAGGGGATGAGAGGTGAGATGTCAGGTTTGGTTTGTGTCTGATGAGCGATCCGACCGCAGCAAAAGAATGTGAGTCTAAACCCAGCACCCAAATTGTTTTGTCTGTGCCTGCGATTTTTTGCTCTTTTGGCCTCGCCGAGCGGCGAGGCGCCGGGCGACCAAAAACAGAGGATTCCCGAATCCGCATTAGCAGCCTCCAAGTACTCTCGCGCAAGACAATTCCGAGCCGTGAGCCTGCGGAGCAGGCAGCAGCATGAGGTTTTGCACCCAGCCGAGATGCTCGTGTCACAAAATTCGCGAGCCCGCGAAGCGGGCTCAAATGCCTTTTAGGAACTCGATCCCCGGGCTTTACGCCCCGGGCTAAACTCTGCCGCCGCTCCGCGGCTCGTTTGACACATTCATCCAATGAGACCCTTTACTCAACCCGCAATTCCGGCTGAAGGCGCGAGATGAGATAGCCGAGGGCCTCTATTATGTCACGCCTCCAGCTTGATGATTTGGCTCTCCTCGATGCAACTTGACTAATTACCCCTTACCGACTTAGAAGTCATCTCAGGTTGTCTCACAAAATATGACGACGCTTGCTTACTATTTCTCGTCTTATCTGGACTTGATGGGAACGGTTGCGCTGTTGAGTGTCTTCTTTTTTGGGCTCGAAGCCTTGGCGCCGGCAGAGCAACGACAGCCGCTGCGAAAGCGATTCTTCAACCTTGCGTACTATCCGGTAATACTGGTGCCGATGCTGGCGCTGAACTCAGTGATTGGTCCTGTGTATTCGCGACTTCTGCAGATTACGACAGGCGGATTTCTGCCGAGAGTGCTCAGCGCTCCCCGAAGTTTCACCGGGCAACTGTTGTTCGCGTTGCTTTTCGCGTTCACGTGGGATTTTTGGCAGTACTGGGTCCATCGCTGGCAGCACGCGTGGCCCATCTTGTGGGAGACGCATAAATTTCATCACAGCGAAATCGCGCTGAACTCGACCGCACAAGCACGCCATCACCTGTCGCATCACCTGTTGGTGCTTTTGCTCTATGCGCCTGTTGTCCTGATCTTCGGCACGCTATCGCCGCCTGTGGTTGCGTCTTTCGTGATGTTCAGAGTTTGGGGATTCGTTAATCACGCTAACCTGCGTTTGCACCTGGGGCCTCTCACTCCGATCATCGCCGGCCCACAATGGCACCGCATTCATCATTCAATCAACGAAAAGCATCACGACAAGAATTTTGCGACGTTCTTTCCCTTCATAGATATCCTCTTTGGTACGTATTACCACCCGGAGAGAGAAGAATATCCGGCTACCGGACTGGGAGAAGAAAAATCCGTGGGGAATCTTCGCGATGCTACGTTCGAACCGTTGATCGGAATCTATCGATTAGTGACAACCAAGCCGTGGGCCTTCGCGAGACGAACAATCAATAAGAAGATCGGGCCCAATTCCAGAACAACGCTGCCGGTTCACAACTCTAGCCCCTACCAAAACGACTACCGATGAAGAGGTGCTGATGAACATTCGAGATTACTTACTCGCCGAATTGAATCGTGAAGTGGAGCGCTCGCGGGCCGCGCTCGAACAAGTTCCGGAAAACAAATCCGATTGGAAGCCGCACGAAAAGTCGATGGCGTTCGGTTATCTAGCCAACATGGTCGCGACGATCCCGATGTGGATCACGATGCAGATTACTCAGCCTGAACTCGACGTCGCGCCAAAAGACGGTGGCAAGTTTCAGATGAAGCCGCTTAACAAAAGCGCGGAGTACATCGAGGCGCTCGAGAAGGCTGCCGCGGGAGCACGCGATGCCTTCAACAAAACGAGCGATGATCACCTGAAGACAAACTGGCAATTGAAAGCCGGTGGCAACGTTGTAATGGAAGCGCCACGTTACGAAATGATTCAGGATTCGCTGCTGCATCTCGCGCATCATCGCGGCCAGATGACTGTATATCTGCGCTTGATGGGCGCGAAAGTGCCCGCGATCTATGGGCCGTCAGCGGATGATAAAAGTTTTGGCTAGTCGATCGAGCTGAATCTAGTCTCTCGCGACGGGTTTCAGGAAGGTTCGCTCGTAGCTGGTAAAGCATTTCGTTTCGTTGTAGTGCCGAGTCTCGGCGGCGCATTCATTGTCTTTCGCCACCTCACGCCGGTATTTCTCGTAAGCTGCAACATCGGGAAAACTGAAGAGCGCAATGGCGATAGCGGCGGTCCGTCTGCCCCAATGTCGGCAAAGCTGAATGCTGCCGGCGGCGGCGCGTCGTGCGGCAGAAAGTAACCGTGATGCGTGCCTCCATATTTTTCAATCAAGTTCATCCACACGCGTGCGTATTGCTCAAAATCGGCGACTTTGTTTTCATCAATCGTGTAACGTATCAAACAGGTGATCATAAAAATCTTTTCCTGACTCAACGCACTATCAAGATGGGCACGACGTACGCCTGAAGCATCACAAGGATTCCCACCAATGCCGCGAGTGCCAGGCTGTGAAGAAACACGAAACGCAAAATGTCTCCTTCGTGCCCATGCCAACGCGTCGCGGTGCTGGCTACCACGATCGATTGCGCGTCGATCATCTTGCCCATCACGCCGCCGGAACTGTTCGCTGCGCCCATCAGAATCGGACTGAGTCCCAGTTGAGTCGCGGTGATCTTTTGCAGACTTCCGAACAGAACGTTCGACGACGTGTCTGATCCAGTCAGCGCCACCCCCAACCATCCCAACATCGTGCCAAAGAATGGATACAGCCAACCGGTTTTCGCGAACGCGAGGCCGAGCGTTGCATCCATCCCCGAATAACGCGTCGAAAATCCAATCGCCATCATCACGGCAATCGTCAGCAACGATGGACTGACGAGTTTCACGGTCTTCCAATAAACGCGCAGCAGGGCGCGCGGCGAAAATCCCATGACGAAACCGGCGATGATCGACGCGAGCAGAATTCCAGTGCCGGCCGCGGACAGAAAATTAAAGCTGAAGACAGCGCTCTCAGGCGTGGGCTTGGGCACAACCGGAGGAACGCGTGAGACAAGTTTGTCCAGACGATAGACTGCAATCTTCGGCGCTGCGATGCCATCGAGAAAAGTTTTCGTCTGCGGCAAGCCCCAAATGAAAACTACGACGCTGAGGATGATCCAGGGCAGCCAGGGACGGAGCGTGTCAGAAGCCCGACCGTAAGGGAGGGCCGGTTTGGCTGAGAGCTGCTCTGATTCTTTGACGTCTTCCCCGGAAGTTGCCCTCCCTGTCGGTCGGGCTTCTGACTCTCTCCAGATTCGTTTCGGTTGCCACAACTTCAGAAACACCGCCAGCGCCGCGATGGAAACGATCGACGCCACGACATCAACCAACCATGGCCCGTGGAAATTTGAGACGATGAATTGCGGAATCGCAAAGCAAGCGCCCGCGACTAGAATTGCGGGCCAGATTTCCAGCATCCCACGGAATCCGGCGAACGCCCAGATCAACCAGAACGGGACCAGCAACGAAAAGAACGGGAGCTGCCGGCCAACCATCGCGCTGAGTTTCTTCAACTCTAATCCGGTGACGCCCTGCAATCCGATCAGCGGCGCGCCCAGCGCTCCGAACGCCACAGGCGCGGTGTTCGCGATCAGCGAAAGACCGGAAGCGGACAGAGGCGAAAATCCCAAGCCAATCAAAATCGCGCCGGTGACGGCCACGGGTGTTCCGAAGCCGCAGGCGCCTTCGATGAACGCGCCAAAGCTGAACGCGACCAACAACAACTGCAACCTGCGATCTTCAGTGAGGCCGGTGATGCTGTGACGCAATCGCGCAAACAGACCGCACTCGTTAGTTAACTGATAGAGAAAGATCACGTTGAGCACGATCCATCCGATCGGAAACAGACCGTACGCCGCGCCGTAAACCGCACTCGCGGAGATCATCGAGAGCGGCATGTGGAAAATAATCGTGGCCACGACAATAGACATGAGCAGACCCAGCAGTGCCGCGTAGTGCGCTCGCAGACGAAAAATCGCGAGACCGCCGAGCAGCACCACGATCGGCAGCGCGGCGACGAGGGTTGAGAGAACCACTTGATTGAGGGGATTGTAAACTTGTGACCAGGTCATGAGCGGCGCACGCGAGTCTCGCGCCTTTTATCATGCCGCGCGCTATCCGCCAACAACATTTATCGAAAAATGGGGCGGTTCGGAGGATGTTTGAATTTCGAGGCTTGCTGTCTCGCCTACGATCAGGATTCGATATTCAGAGTCAGCGGCGAATAATGCGACGGACTTGATCAAGCATTCAACCGGTGAAGCGATGAAGCGGCTCAAGCCGGTTGCTTTGCGGCCTCTGCTATTCAACAAATCAGCATCCGATGTCATGGCACTGACATCATCACGAGTCGCGTCATCACCTTCAAGATCCTGAATGGCCACGGCTTGGGCCATCAGATTCATCTCTGCATTGACATAGACCGTCCACAGCAGACCGATGTCTAAAAGAAAGTGAACCGCATCGCCGAGGATCACCCAACCCAGCACCGTCGCGCCCAGCACGTGCTTGATTACATGCTCCTGATAGGTTGAGGTTTCGAGTTCAGTCCACATCAGAGAGTCTGGAGGCTAGAGGCCGGAGGCTGGAGGCTGGAGTAATGAGTCTCCGCTGCCTACTGCTTTCTGCTTTCTGCCTTCTGCCTTCCGCCTTCTGCTCACGGTTCGTAACGTAGCAAACTCCTCGCCTTGATAAGAGTAAGCACAGCCGCGATGACGCAAGCAGCACCGCCGGTGACGACTGAAAGCGGCGCACCGATCAACGCCGCGACCGTGCCGGCTTCGACTTCTCCTAACTGCGGGCCGCCCATGAAAAAGATCATATTGACGGAAGTCATGCGGCCGCGCATGTTATTCGGCGTGACCAGTTGGCGAATGGTTTGGCGCAGGATCGTACTCACCGTATCGGCCGCGCCGGTGGCCGCCAGCATCAGCAGCGAAAACCAGAAAACGCGCGAAACGCCAAACGCCACGGTGGCCGCGCCGTAAAGCGCGACGGAAACGATCACGGTCAGGCCCTGCTTCTTGATCGCGCCTCGCCGCGCCATGACGAGTCCCGCGACGATGGCCCCGGCAGCGGGCGCGGCCGCGAGAAATCCGTAACCGCGAGCGCCGACCGCCAGGATGTCTTTCGCAAAGATCGGCAACAACTGATTCGCCGACGCGAAGAAGGTCGCGATGAAATCCAGCGTCATGGTCTGCACGATAATCGGTGTGCGCCAGACGAAGCGCAGACCCTCGAGGAGTGCGTGCAAGCTAATGCCGGGGGTTTCGCTTTCTGATCGTTCGGGCTTGCCGCTCGCTCGCATCAACGCCAATCCGACAATCACCGCAATGAACGACGCGGCGTTACAGGCATAGACTAAGGCGGGGCCATGGCTCGCCAACAAGAATCCCGCCAGCGGCGGCCCGGTGATCAATCCAATCTGAAACACGAGCATGCTCAAGCTCACTGCATTCGGAAAATCTTTGAGCGGGACAAGCATCGGCATCAATGCTTGCCGTGACGGTGTGTCAAAGGCCCATGCGGCCGAGGCAATCGCCGTCAAAAGAAAGATCGGCCAGGCGCGTTGTAATCCCGAGAAAGTCACGAGCGCGAGAATTCCGCTGCACACGAGCATGATCGTCTGCGTGGTCATCATCACGCGCCGGCGATCGACTACATCGGCGACAACTCCACCCATCAGCGAACACAGAATGATTGGCACGGCGCGGCACGCGCCAACCAAGCCCAGAGCCAACGGCGAGCCGGTGAGGAGATAGATGTGCCAGTTGATCGCGGCGAGCTGCATCTGCGATCCGATCACCGAAACGATCTGGCCCATCCAGAGCAGGCGAAAGTCTCGGTGACGAAGCGACGCAAAAGCGCTCTGCCGTTCGCTTGATTCAGCGATGATTGGTGCGGGCGAAGGATCAGAACTCACGTGCCTCTATTTATAACTGATCGCAAGACGAAAACGGGAATGCTACCTTTCAGCAAAAGACGTGTTGTGCGTGAGCAATCTCACCCATCGCTAAATGCAAAAGCGCGCACTCGCAGATTGAGTGCGAGAAATTCCTCATCGAATGTCCAGCTAGCGACACCTTGTTTTGAAGTGAGATTGGGCACTGGGTTTGCGACGAAATCGTTTCGCGGAAATTCAAATCAAGGAGTGATGCACATGAAGCGAACGTCTCTTTCTCTTTTTGTTAGCGTGGCAATACTCACTCTGATCACTTTCAGTTTCATCCAGCAGCGAACTCACGCAGTTGCTTCTTCGCCCGAGCGAATTCTCTTTCAGGACAATTTTCAACGCGCCGACTCTAACTGGGTCGGCAACGGTTGGCGCGAATACACGCGCCGCAACAATCAATTCGCGGCTGCCGATTCGCCGTGGCAGATTCGCAACGGCACGCTCTACTTCGAAGCCACCGGCTCAAATAACTACATCGAAGATTTCATCGAGACGGCGGCAACCTATCCGGTTGACAATGTGCGCGTGGTGTTTGAGTTGCGCGCGAAAGTGGCTACGTCGCAGGGTTACGTCGGCCCAAATGCGTTTTGGAGTGGCGAAGCGAGTCAGCGAAGCTCGGCCACGAACGTCGCTAGTGGGCCGGGTCACATCGGAGTGGCAGCGTTCAACTCATGGGAAACCGGCGGCGCGCGCGGCCTCGTGCTGGCGAACCATGGCGGTTCGCAGGTTTACAAGGACGTGACCCTGGCCGGTGTGAATCAAAGCGGCTTCGCGACTATTTCGATTACGGTTCAGAACGGCGTGATCAGTTACCAGGGCTCGAACTCCTTTTCGACGATCACGCTGCCGCTGTCAACATCATGCGCGGGGGCACAGCGCCACTGGACATTCGGCGCCAGACTCTATGACTCGGGCGTGCCACAGGTGATTGAGATTCGGAATTTGCGAATAGTCGCGCTGAACTAGTTTACGTCGAGAGAATTCATCGGCACGCAAAGGTGGCTCGGAACCGGGCCACCCTCGGTAAAGATCTGTGCGAGTTTCATTGAACCTGCTTGGTGCCCTTGAGTTCCTTGTACACGTCCTCGACGTTCGGGGTGGCGAAGTTCTGAAACGCGAAGCCCTTGTACTTCTCGGGCAGAGTGAGTTGCTGTTTCGCTTGATCGATGGTGAGACCGCTAACAATTCCCTGCTTCACGCGCGCACGGAGATCGTCGAGGTAGTTGCGGAAATCGCGAATGTCGGAAGCTTCCGCCACGTTGCCGTGACCGGGAATGAACTTGGAGGTCGGATGATCTTTGAGAATCGTATCAAGTGTCGGGATCCAATCGTTCACAGTTGCATCAACCAGGTTCGGCAGAGTCTTTGACCAACCAAGATCGCCCATAAAAACGACATTCGCGTCCGGCACATACGCGAGCACGTCGCCTCCCGTGTGGCCGGGCAGTGTCGCCAGAATCACTTCGCGCTTTCCAAGTTTCAACTTCATCGTGCCTGAGCTGAACGTCTTTGTAGGATTCGTCAGCTTGATCTGCATCATCGCGTCGAGACGGCGAATCTGTCGTTCCAACTGCGCACGTTTTTCTTTCTGATCCTCGGGCGTTTCGCTGAGCTGCGTCGCAGCGTCGGCTTTTCGCTTCTGCAACTCTTCCGGCGCGGGCAGGAAGCGTTTGTTCTTCGTCGTCTGCCACTTCATCACGTTGTCATGCGCGATGATCGGGATGCCGCGCGCAACCAGCGCTTGATTGCCGCCCGTGTGATCGAGATGATAGTGACTGTTAACGGCGAACTTGATTGGCAATTTTGTGAGTGACTGAATTTCGCCGATAAGTTCAATCGCCGCGGGCGTAAAGAACGTGTCAAAGACGAGGACGCTGTCATTGCCGATAACGAAGCCGGCATTGCCTGAGGCTAAGCCACCGGGCTTGGCGATGGCGGCATAGACGCCATCAGCGACTTTGACGAGTTGAAAGTCGTCGTTCGGTTTCGATTGCGCGAACGTGGGCGTTGCGCACAGAAACGCGAGCGTCGAGACCAACAGGGCGAGCAGTATCCTTGGTTGGATCATCGAATTAGAGTTTCGCGAGAATCGCTTTCCATCTGACCCAGGCATCGTCTCGCGCCTTGCGATTGGCCTGATACGCGGTCATTGCGTCGGCGGCTTTCTTCGTCGTCGCTTCATCAGCGCCTGCCGGCGCCGCAGCAGGCGGTGGGTTATTCGGCTCGCCCGCGCGCATAAAACCGTGGCCCGCGCCAGCGTACGTGACTGGTTCATAAGGCTTCTTCAATTCCTTCATCGCATCGGTAGTCGGCGGGATTGTCGCGTTGATGCGCATATCGTTCTCGGCATAGAAGCCATATACCGGCGCGCCAATCTTTCCCAGCGCTGCCTTATCGACTGAGTACGGCTGACCCTGCGCATTGTTGCTGGGTGCCGAACCGTAGAATACAAAAGCAGCTTTCAGCGTCGGCCGTCTCGTCGCAAACAGAAAAGTCGTGCTGCCGCCCCAACAGAACCCTCCCGCCACAACTTTGCCGTTGGCGCTCGGAAGTTTCGAAACGTAATCCGCAACGGCGTTTAAGTCACCGGCGATCTGATCCGGCGGCAGTGCGCGAATCGCCTGTCCCACGGCGTTATTTCCAGTGGCGGCGATTTCTGTGGTCCCCCCGCCTTTCGGGCCCATGCCTGAAAGCAAATCCGGCGCGATGGCAATGTAACCCGCTTCGGCCAATTCGTCCGTGAGCTGTTGGACCCAATCGGACATGCCATAGATTTCGTGAATCACGATCACCGCAGTAGCTTTCTTGTTTGTCTCGGGATAGACAATAAAGCTGTTGACTTCGCGGGTGCCGTTCTTGATCTTTACCCACTCGCGATGACGCGGCGATTTCGCCAACTGACCTTTCGCCCATTCCTGCGTCACCGTTTCATCGGGCATCGACATCGTCGGATCGGCGGTCGCATGATTGTGCGACATGTCCTGACTGCAAACGGCGATCGCGGTTGCTAACAGGAACGCGGTTGTCGCGACCATTCTCAGCATTCGACCTGAAAGTTTCGTCATTATCTTTCTCCAGCTTGGAAATTTTTGGGATTAATACCACAGGACATGGCGAGGACGCGAATGCAAAAACAAAAGCGGCGCCGCTGCACCGATCAGCGACGCCACTTTGGCAAAAGAGTCGGGTGGTTATTGCAAGCAGTTACTTACCACGGGAACGGCCAGCGTCCGTAGTTACCATTGTTCCGGCGACGATTGTATCCGCCATATCGTTGATAACCTTCCTGATAACCGCGCAGGAAACCCTGGCGGTACGCCTGCTGGAACTGATACGAATTTCCATAGCGTCCATAGCCACCGTTGTCACCATGTCCGTTGCGGTAGAAATGCGAACGCTGCGGGTCATAGTTCTGACCGCGTTGTCCATCGCGCGAGCCGGTGTACACGCCGTCCTGATAGCCTTGATTGAAAGCTATCTGGCTGTAGTTGCCATAGCCACCGTAGTTTCCGTAGCCACCGTAGTTTCCGTAGCCGCCGTTCCGGCCGTAACGATCATCGCGTCGGTAGTCGCGGTCACGATCACGACGATAGTCGCGGTCGCGATCGTCGCGCCTGTAGTCACGGTCGCGATCCTGACGGTAGTCTCGATCGCGGTCGCGATCCCTTTGCGCCTGCACGGCCGTGCTCGACGCCAGCCCGATACCCGCTATGAACGACAATGCCAGCAAGATTCTCCCGAGTTTGTTGCTGAGATAGTGTGATTTCATTTCCGAACCTCCGCGAGGTGTTTGGCAACTGCCATGCCGATGTATCGTCGGGATTATGTGAGCAAAGTTTCGATGAAAACTTTTGGAAGGGCGTTATCGATTGGACGATTTCGTATGGCGCGACGAACAATTTGCCGCAAATCGTTAAAGGAATCGATTGCCAGGTCCGAGACCAAGCCCGCAAAACAAAATGCCGCGACCGTGGCGATCGCGGCATAGTATCCAGACCAGCGAAAGTGCTTAGGGATGCGGGCTGAAGACGCCACCGCTGAAGTACCGCTGCCAGTTCGCGTAGCCTTCAGCGTAACCTCGCAAGAACCCGTCGCGGTACGCCTGTTGATAGACGCTGCGCCCGCCGTAAATCGAGCTGTAGCCGCCGGTACCGCTCATAAAGAAATGTGAACGGTACGGGTCGTAGCTTTGGCCGCGTCTCGCGTCATTGGCGCCGGTGAACAGGCCATCCTGATAGCCACGGTCGTAGGCACTTTGGCCGTACACGTAGTTGCCATAATTACTTCCGTAGTAATCAGTCGTGTAAATCTCGTAGGGTTGATAAATCGGGTAACGTCCTCGATTGCGGTCGTGCCTTGCCCCACGATCACGATCGCGATCTCTATCGCGATCTTTGTCTTTGTCTTTGTCCCGGTCTCGATCGCGATCCCTGTCTCTATCCCGATCCTTGTCCCGGTTACGATCCCGATCACGGTCGCGATCTTTGTCGCGGTCCTTATCGCGATCGCGATCCCAACGCTTATCACCATCGCGGCCGCGATCACGATCACTGCCACGATCACGATCGCGATCGAAGTTGCGCGTGTTGGTATCGGTCGATGGGTTATCTACCGGCGCCCGGTCGCGTCGATTGCCGCTACCGTCGCCCTCACTGCCGCGACGAGAGGCGCCACCGTCGTTTCCTGATCGGCGATCATTTCCGCCGCGATCATTGTCGCCACCTCGACGCGTTTCCCGCTGAGGATCGTCGCGACGATTCCCGCTGTTGTCGTTGTTTCTGCCGCTATCGTAGTTGCGGCTTGGCTCACTCGGCGTGCTGGGGGCTGGCGAACTTGGTGCGGGCGAACTTGGGGGAGAGACTGGCTCAGGAGCGCTCGGTGGCGGACTTGGCGATGATGGTTCGGGTCGTTCAGGCTTGAGGTCCTGGGCTGTTACGCGGGCGGAAGCTGAAAAGAAGGCAATCAACGCGATCGCCAGAAAGCCGATCCACAGCGTGCGAAATTTTGTTTTCATTGCTCTCCTCCTTGGGGCGAAAGGATGATCGGAACGGGAAGAGTCGGTAACGGGATTATACTCTTGTCAGGACAAAAGCAATATCTATGTGACGGCGACTCAGCCGATTTCGCGCGTGCGCAAATTCTGATCGCGATCCAGAATATTTGTCGTGCGCTCAGTGACACTGCCGGGCGTCTGCGGAGGCGAGACCAGGGTGAGTTCAGGATCAATTCGAGTACTTTCGGATGCCGGCAAATCGATTCGCAGCGGCACGGCATCAGCCGCTTGAATTTGCTGTTGACGTTGCGGCTTGATGCTCAAGCCGGCGATGATATGGCCCACGCCGGACAACATCGGGATTAACCCAATCAACCAGAAAATGCGGACAACCGGATCGATCGCGAACGGAATGGCCGCGACTACATCCGGCGGCAGCCTCAATTGCATAGCGTGTGTCAGGAAATAAAGAAAGATTGCCAAACCGCCGCCCGTGAAAAACTTGACCGCGCCGCGGGTTAGGTGGTTTTCGCGACGCTCTTCCGCCGTCTTCTTCTTTAGCCAGCTCTTGCGTTGATTTTCCGCTGAGGCGCGCGCCATTTCCACGTTCATCTTTTCCATGGCGCGCGAGACTTCGTCTGTCACATGCGAAATCTTTTCCTTAACCTTCGACGGCACCGTGTCTGATTTCGAGATCGCATCCGTGAAAGTCACCACCTTGCCGATGACTTTCAGATTCGTGCCGCAGGAACGACAGTAATGCTGTCCTTCCGCAGATTCGCTGCCGCATTGGGGACAAAACATGAAACCCTCGCGCCTTTCTGCTGCATTATCTTCCGAACCTAATTGGGAGCAAAGCTAAAACCTGTACGGCTTTGGCGGCTCTGCGGTTTCCAAAAAAGAATGCCGCGAGTTTCCCCGCGGCACCTCAGCTTTACGATCGTCGTTTCAATCAATGTTTAGGATCGATATCCGTCAGCATAGCCTCTCAAGAAACCCGATCGATAAACTTCCCCGAAGTTTCCAAAGCCGGCCTCCTGATAATAATGCGATCGCTGCGGATCATAGCTCTTGCGATCCTTGGCATCGTGTCGTCCGGTACTCGATCCGTCTCGATAACCCTGGTTATAAGCTGAGTCCCCGTTATCAAAGACGTAATGGCCATAGCGACTGTAGTAATCGAAGTACGGATTGTAGCCCCACGGTCGCCATCCCCATCCAAACGGACGATATACGCGATAGTACGGTTGACGAACGACAATCACTCGCCGCTGCGCTTGCGCCGTGCTGCTCGAAAGCAACGCGACTCCGGGGAGCAACAACACGGCGAGAATGAATCCGCCTAATCTACGTAGATATTTTCCTTTCATGATCTTCCCTCCTTGTTCTAATAATTTAGACGCTTGGCGCGCGGTGTTGGTTTGCGACGACGAGGCCGCACTGTGTAGCTAACTATGCGATCCGTTTATGACCTTGTTGCATTTTTGGAAAAGAAAATGCCGCGGGCCAATCGACCCGCGGCACCTCCGTTCTTAGCTCTCTGCCCTTCCCTCTTTGCCGTTAGTATCGTCGATAGTGACGATGACGCTTCCGAATCTTATAAGTGTACAGCGCGCCACCACCCGCACCGACGAGCGAGCCGATCGCCGCGCCTTTCTTGCCGCCGGCAATGCCGCCAATAGCTGCGCCGCCGAGCGCGCTGCCCGCAACGGTTAACTTGTCACGATGTTTCTTCCAAAAGCTGCGATGACGCCGATGATAACGAACGCGTGTCGTTGTCTGTGCGTAGGTTGTGGTCGATATCACGGTCGGCGCGATCGCGAATGTTCCAAACATCAACACTGCCAGTAATAATATTGATAGAACTCTTTTCATACTCTCCTCCGTTCTAAATCGTGGCAACTCCCACAGGATTCATTCAATTCACGCCTGCTTTCACGGGAGAGTCGGCGCGACACGGTGGTTAAGTGCACTTGATGTGCCAGCCAGAGCGCTGCGCGAGAGAAACAACGAACGTGTTACGATGCGCGCACAAATGGGTGAGCTTCTCACAAACAACACAAACGGCTCGCTGCCGCCTCCTCTAAAGTGGGCGGGTGGAAAGCGCTGGCAACTGCCTCATCTGAAAAAGTTTTGGCAGCGTGAGAGTGAGCGCCGTCTGGTGGAACCATTTTGTGGCGGACTCGCAGTGGCACTTGGCCTCATGCCCAAACGCGCTCTGCTGAACGATGTGAATCCGCACGTCATCAATTTCTATCGTTGGTTGAAGCGAGGTCTCTCGATCGATATCGACATGCGTTACCATGCGACGCTTTTCTACAAACATCGGCGCCGATTCAATGATCTTCTACGACAGAAATGTGCTGCAACAAAGGAAGCTGCATCCCTCTTTTATTATTTGAACCGCACCGGCTACAACGGTCTCTGTCGCTTCAATCGGTCAGGCGAATTCAATGTGCCATTTGGGAAGTACGCGAAGGTCAACTACCGGCGAGATTTTTCTGGCTACAAGCCTCTGTTGTCGCGATGGAAGTTTTCTAACCTGAGATTCGATCGAGTGGAGCTTCACGCGGATGATTTCGTTTACGCCGATCCGCCTTACGACGTCGAGTTCACTCACTATTCACAAGGCGGATTCAGTTGGGACGATCAAGTGAGGACGGCAGAGTGGCTCGCCGGACATTCCGGGCCGGTGATTCTTTCGAATCAGGCCACGCCGCGAATCGTGAAGCTCTATCGCGAACTCGACTATCGTTTGGTGAAATTGGATGCGCCGCGCCGTATCAGTTGCACCGGCGATCGGCGCGCCGCGAAGGAAGTTCTGGCGCTGCGCAATCTTGATTGAAGAGAAAGTACGCGAAGCTCTGCTCGCAGTTTGTGGCTTTGCCGCCGCACAGCGCGGAAGGCCTTCGGATTTCGGCGGGTGAGTTTGAGGAAAAGGGCGAGGCCCCGCCTCCACCCCACTTTCACCTTTCAACTGTCGGACGCTGACTGCGTCAATCTCGAACCGTTGGTGATCGCAATCACGCAAGACTCGCCATTTGTGCGGCAAAATCATCGAATGGAGCGCGCGGCATCATCATTGCACTACCAATGACGAAGCGGCCGGTTCGTGCCGCTCAATCAAACCAACTACGACTCGGAGAAACATGAAGAAACTTGCTTATTTGATTTCACTCTTATTAGTGCTGGCCCCGGCCACGCAGACCTTCGGACAAAAAACCGATAACACGCTCCGCAATACCGAACACGCGAAGAAGAGCGTCGCCAAGCTCGGCGTCGGCTCAAAGGCCCGCGCGACGATTACGCTGAATGATGGCTCGAAGGTGAAGGGATACGTTTATAGCGCAGGCGATGAAGACTTCGTCATCCGCGATCGCAAAACCGACGCCTCCACGACGGTCAAGTACGCCGACGTGAAGAGCGTTGACGACAATCGCGGACATTCCGTGGCGCGCAATGTCCTGATCGTCGTCGGCATCGGCGCAGCAGTTACCATCGCCGCGGTGTTCGGCGCCATTCTCAGGAACGAGCGTTAGTTGAACTCAGCGTCGCTACCGACGAGCCAACACTTGGATCAAGAAAGGAACTCCTACTCCTGACTCGTGACTTCTGTTCTAAGCTGCCGCGCTCTTCACGAACTTCGCGTTCAACTTGATATCAACTCCCGCGAGAGCTTGCGACACCGGACAATTCTTCTTCGCGCCCTCGGCCGCATCAAGGAACGTCTGCTCGTCAATGCCCGGCACTTCGCCTTCGGTGTTGAGTTCGATCGTGGTGATCTTGAATCCCTCGCCGACCTTCTCGAGGCTGACGTTTGCGTTCGTGCTGATGCGTTTCGGATTGTGACCGGCTTTGGTTAATCCCGCCGCGAGCGCCATCGAAAAACATCCGGCATGCGCCGCGCCAATTAATTCTTCCGGATTAGTGCCCGTGCCTTCTTCGAATCGAGATGAAAATGAGTACTGACCTTCGAACGCGCCGCTCCCTAACTTAACAGTTCCCTTGCCTTCCCGAAGATTCCCTTCCCAAACCGCGCTTGCTGTGCGTTTAGCCATGTTCGTTCTCCCTTTGAATTAGTTTTGATTGATTGTAGCGCACCGTCTAAAGCGCTGAAAGCGCGTAAGAAAATAGCCAGGGGTAAGCGCGAAGCGCGCCACCGCTGGATCAAAATCACATATGACTTCTGTCGCGCGACCTTGATGGTCGCGCGCTACGGTCTTAGCAATTGGATGGAGAGAACCGACGCGCGTCGCGCGTCATAAACGCTACCCCGAAGGATTTCGTTTACCTGTGCTCGACGCCTCTAACCTCTCGCCTCGGATCTCTTTGCTGACCATACTCGCCAAATTCCCCGCACGCACAAAATGACGGAGAAGAATGACACCACTCCAATCGCGAGCAGACCCCAAACGAAGAACAAATGACCCTGATGACCGGCAAGCCGGCTCGCAACACCGACGCCCTTCGCACCACTCATGTGGACGTACGGCACAAACAAACCGAGCAGCGATCCGAGCAGCACGATGATGTACCCTGCGAGCCGTTCCCTGAGCACCAGCGTCCCGTACAGCCACACGCCGGAAATTAGCACCACGCCGATGAGGTTCGCGAGCTTGCCCGGCTCCCATCCATAGACAATGTCACCCGCCAGATGAAACGTTAATAAGAGGAAGTTGAGCAGCGAGGCAATGGTTAGCATGGTGTCTTCGTTCATCGAATTTTCTCCTTGTTAGTCTTCACGTTCAGCAACGCGTCAATGAGGAAGTCTCGTGAGAGTATCGGCGCGAGTAACCGATCCGTGTCGTGCCCCTGTCCGGGATAGAAGAATACTTCCGACTTCCCGCGGCGCATATAAAGCGCGCGACTCTTTTCAATCGCCAACGCGATCTTCCGATCATGGCTTGCCTTCGCCACTCGTAATCCCAATCTCTTCGCGAGTTCCAATCCATTCTTCACAGGAACGGAAGTATCCTCGACGCCATAATGCATCTGAAGTTGTGGCAGTCGATGCGAAAAATAAAGTGGCGAACCGGCGATCATTCGATGCCGCACGGCCGGCAAGCTCTCTTCTCCTCTGACCGCTTTCATCAAGAAATGCTCGACGAGCTGCCCGCCAGTTTCATCAGGTTTCGCCCGCGTGCGCAGCCCTTCGGCAAACAGTTCCTGCTGCTTCCACCCTTCGGTGCCCATCAACGAAAACCAATCGGTCGGTCCCGACCATTCGACGACGCAGCGGATTCGCGAATCGCGTTCGCCCATTAGTAACGCAACACTGCCGCCGCGGCTGCGGCCAAACACAGCGATGCGATTTGGATCGGCCTCAGGCATAGTCGTCAGTGCGACATTCAGCAGCGCGATGGCGTCATCCGTCGCGCCGTCCCAGGCATTCGTGCGATCACCTTCGGATTTGTATTCCTTGCCATTGAAATCCAAAACTTCGCCGCGATACGACGGCACCACGTAGATGAATCGCGTGCGAGCGTCAGCCATAAACGACGGCGAATCGAGCCGGCTGAGATTGAGATGAAAGTAATTCCACGAAACGCCCTTAGCCTCGACGATGATGGGACAGCACCCCGGCGTGGCGTTGATTGGCAGAATGATCGCGCCATAATGTTTGGAACCATCGACGCGATGAGCGACGATCCGCACGCGAAATTCATCGTCATCAAATTTGATCGTACCGGCCGTGACTTCTTCCACATCTTTTGGACTCAAGTTTCGCTCGCGCCAATCCGTTTCGACAGCTTTAATCTCGGCGACAGTTGGCGGCTGAAATACTTGTTCGAGCGGGAAAGACAACTTCCATGGGTTGTCCTTCGCTGCAACGTCGGCAGGCAATGCACCCAGCCGCGCCAAACCGGCGATCGCCTGCTTGTCCGCTGAATCGAGCTGATATGCCCTGCGGAAACTGGCGAGCGCGGCGCGCCGATTCCCCGCTTCCATTTGCACGTCGCCGAGCAACGCGTTGAGCTTCGCGCTACGTGGAAAGTGTCGCTCGACTATGGCAAGAAAAGTCGCGAGGGCGCGCACTTTTGAAGGAAATCGATCGAGAACTCGCTGCGCCGTGCTGATGATTCGCGCGGGATCATTTGGATCTCGCGACACGTATTCGCGCGCAGCAATTTGCGCTTGGCCGGCCAGCAGAAACTCGATCGGCAGCAGCGGACGATCGCGCCGCATGAGTTGGAGACCTTCACCTTCCATGCCGCGAATTGTCACCGACGTGATGTGCCCTTGCGCGTCGCGATGAAAGCTCGCGCCACGTTCGCGCCGATCAACCACGACGAATTCGTCGCGCGACTCTTGTTTCAGTAACTGCGTCGCGGTCCACAGCGCCGGACGCAGCGTCAGACCGAACGGCGTCTCTTGAAAGTAGGCAACATAATCTGTCCCGTCAGTGTATCGTCCGGCGTACTCAGATAACTTGGTTTGTGCTAGAGCGGGATAAGCAAAAAGAAGCAGCGCGATTAAGAGGAGAGTCCTTCGCATGGTTTCTTTAACGCGGTGGAAGTGCAAATTGTTCGGGGATAAGTTGAGAGGTTGGCATGAGCGTGTCAGAACCGGCTGCGTTGGCGGCGGCCCGTTCGTCGGTATTACCGCAGTGTCAGAACCGCAAGCGGTAGCGACCGGATCGATGGCAACCGCGGAAGGGACTGCGAACCTGTCGTGCGCCTCAGCGGACGACTGACTGTAGCCCAGGCTCTCAAGCCTGGTTTGACGATGAATATGAGAAATGAGACTCGCTTTAGCGGGCGACAGAATCTTGCCTTTTCCTGCTGCCAAGACTTACTATCGCAACCATGGTGACGATTACGTTTCCCGATCGAGAAACTGAAAAGCGTGCGCTCGCGTTTATGCTCGGTCGCTTCTCTGGTCGTGTCCTGCGATCGGGCGAACATATCGTTCCCGAAGCCGCACTCGAAGCACTTGCTGATCAGAACATTCCTTTCGCCGTGATCGGGAGAACCACTTATGAGCAGCAAATGGCGGCGATTCGAGGTCCTGCTCCCACTTCAGTTCAATGACGGAAGCGATGTACCTGCCGAATTGCTTGCCGAAGCCGTCCTGGAAATCGTAGATCACTTTGGCGCCGCCAGTTACGAGACGCAGAAGGTCGAAGGCCACTGGCGTCACGGCGGCGTAATCGTGCGCGACAATCTGGTGAAGATTGTGATCGACCCCGACTCGGCAAGTGATCGTCGCTGGATGAAACAATACAAAGACCGCTGGCGATCAAAACTTGAACAAACCGAGTTGTGGATGGTGAGCTATGCGGTTGAGGTGGAATAACGAACTGCCCTAAGGAACAGGTTGCGTGAGCGTGCGAAGCATACCGGCGTCTGGCCCTCTTTTTCCATTCACGCTTTACGATTCACCATTCACCGCTTTACCGACACCGCTTTGGATTTGGTTAGAGTTCAATGACTGAAGCGGAGTTTAGACCTTCAAATGTTGATAGAACGAGAAACAGGAGAAACAGCTAGGGCGCCAGATTTTCGTCGCCACGCACCCAACCGGTCTTCACTAACTCCGCTTTCAAGTCTGCACTCTGTTTTGGATCAAGCTTCTCAAGTACTGCCTCAAACGTACGGACGAGGTCGTCCTCGGTTGCCAAGAGCAACGGGCTAAGAGGGAGCTCCTCATTTGTGCTCTCGTCTTTAGCCTGCGCGAGAAGATTCATAAATTCACCGATATTGAGCGTACCGTTCGTTTCAATCGCGGCCTCAAAAAGAGCGTTCATTAGATTGTTAAGCGACGTGGTACGAACGAACGGCTTGTTACGGAAGGTCTCCGCATCTGCTTGCGACAACCAAGCGACGTAGTTCGCCTGAATTTGTGAACCTTCAACTGCAGACATCTGTACATTAACAACCGCTTCCGGCGGAAGTTCAGCAATTCGCTCCATCACCTGTTCCCGGTCGCCGGCCGCAACATGCAGCTTATCGCAAGAAATTAAAACAGGTCCAAGATGCAGTTGTTTACCCAACACTACGGAGACCCACCCGTCCGCATAGTGTTCGATCGCCATTGTCACGCCAGTAGCAAACTTGGGAATCATGTCTTGTAATTCCTTCACGGTGAAATTCATCTCCGGCGGCATCATTGTCGCGGATCCCGTGGTGACGATCTGCGCGACGGTGAGGATCTCCTTTGCCTCTTCTGGGGAAACCCTTTGGGGCGAAGTGAATGTCACACCAGTCTTGCGTTGAATAACTTCTAGAGCCTCTAGGATCTGAATCATTCGCGGGTCAGGTGCCTCGAAAATTCCAGCTTCGATCTTCGAATGGCCTATTCGTGAATCGTTTTTCTCAATTTCGATAGTTAGATAGCCGCCGCGAGAAAGAGCTTCCCAGAATTTCTCAATTTTCAGCGCCTGTTTGATCGGAATATCTACGCAATTACAAGTGAATGTTGTCTCAGCTTGATTCTCTTTAAAGTTAATGACTTGCGTGAGCTTCCAGGGCACCTCCTGATCTTCGTTACTAAGAACGGCTTTCTCACTACCGCCGCGGATCTTCTTCAGAGCGATATTGTCTAATGTCACTGACGGGCCATCGTTGGGTTCCATGATTGCGCGCACAATAAGAGTCTTGTCTGATTTTGCAGGACCAAAGGTAATCTGCATTTCAGTCACTTTATTGGGCATGAGTGGAGAAAGAATTTCGGGCGGAATAAATTTACTCAATTGCGGGCTTTTGATCGTCGCAGGTTCTCCTTCTGCAAATAACTTCTTCAGCGCCTCGTGGGCCTCGCGGTCGGTTTCCTTTTTCTTGTCAAACTCAAATCCGACTGTAAATGTAAGCGGCTTATCATTGCTAGCGCCGTCATATTTTTCTCGTACCGAAAACTCGTTATCACTATTCATTACCAGACGATAGTGAGAGTCGGAATTCAGGACTTCTTTGGCTGGTTTGAGAGCGGAATTCATCGCATGCGCGATAATGTACTTCGGAAGTTTAGCGAGAATCTCTCTGAGGAATTCAATCACCTCGGGATGATCAAGCGTCGTCGGATTGTAAGGAATGATTCGCACGCCGTAATGCGTCTCGAAATTCTCCTGTTCAGTACGTGTAGTCCCGCTGATGTCTAGAAGGGCGTAATGAAGGGGCGTATTGCCATCAAAGATCTCGCGCAATTCTTCCAGCAGCAGTCGGAGTTCGGGATCATTCAAGCCGAACCCCAAAAAAAGAACCGTGCGATCCAGAAAGAGTGCTTTTAAGAACGTGCGATAACCCGAGCTACTATGGATTAACGTCGCATAATCTTTTTCGCTTAGGACAATAGTTTCAGGACGGTCGATCGTTCCGTGAGCCTTCAGAACGAAATACTCCTTCGAGTTAAGCGCGGTACCAAGTTGAGCGTAGTCCGTTTGCGAAAAAACGGGGATTGTCCCTACCTGCTTTGATTCGATAGCTGCTCGTTCTACGAGTGTTTCGTAATTTGTCGTTCCTGCCGCTGTGAATGGGATCTGGGCGAGAAGCCGATGAAACTCTGGCAAACGAACTGTAGGCCTGTCGAACGTTTCCCTTAGAAACTCAAAATATTCGTCGTCGCCCATCTTGGTGCGTAGCGCCTGAGCCGCGAGAAGGTAATTTTCAGCAGTGATCAAGTGTTCGATGTCTGATTGATTTGGGAGCCCAATGCCACGCGCCTCGCACCATTTCACCATTAACTTCAAGAGCCGTGGCCAACTGGGGAAACCTGCGGCTTGTGATGGGCCCGAACCTACAAACGCTACACAGTTGCTTCGCGCTATAGCTTGAAGTAATTCATTTGGTACTTCTGGTTTCATAACACTCCTTGAAAGCAAAACCGCTGCGAGGTATCGCAGCGGTTGCTCACCCAGTTGACTGAAAAGTTCCTTACTTACACTTGCTGTATCCACAATCCCGACAAAAATCGCAGCCGCTCGCGCGCTCAAGTTGGCCGTGGCATTCGGGACAGGAGGTAATCATGCTGCTCATGATTACGGAGCCCGGAGCCGGGAGCCGGGAGTCGGCAGAACCAACCGCGGGCTGAGAGCTGATCGCTGAGGGCTGAATGCTGACCGCTGCGGTCTTCAAAGCGCGCGCGGAATCGGGATGGCCCTTCAAGCGCCGGTTGGTGATCATGATGCATTCGGCGACGGCTTGTTCGGGTGAAGTTAGCAAACGTTCGTTGAACCAGACGGCGTGCGTGCCGGTGACTTTGTTCAAGCTGTAAGCGACTTCCGCCGCGTCGAATCCACCGCGCAGCATCTTTGAAGCCAGCATGCCGACACCGCCGCTGATGGGGCCGGTGGCGAATACTTCGGCAATCATCTCGCCGTCATGATTGACTGTGACGTAGAGGTTCTGGCCGTCGAATGGAATGCGCCACGTCGCGCCAGAGAGTTCGCGCGGCCGCTCGAGCCGAATCGCGCCCTGCTTGCGCGCCGCAGCTTCTGCTTCCGCTAAGCGTCGCGCGGCAGCTTCGTTCTCTGATTCCGCTCTTCCCTCGGGAACAACGGAGTCTGGAGTCTGGAGTGCGGAGTCTGGAGTCGTATCGATAATTGTTGTCGTGGTGACAACTGTCGGAGTCTCGCTCTTCGTTTCCGTCTTCATCGAAGTTAATACCTGGTTCTCGCGCGAGCCATCGCGGTAATAACTCACGGCTTTGCAGCCGAGTTGTCTTGCTAATCGATAAAGATGATCGACTGACTCGACAGTGTCATTCACGGCACCGTTGCAAGTCTTCGACACGCTGTTATCGACGTTGCGTTGCGCGGCGGCCAGCACGTGTACGTGCTGCTCTGCGCTGATCGACATCGCGGAAATGAAATAACCGGGAAGTTCGTGCTCGTGCTCAACTACGTAAGCCGCCGCAGCATCGATCGAATCCTGATCGGTCTGATCGACATCCAAACCCAGCGCCTGGGCGGCGAGAGTATGGACGTATGTGCGTGTGCCGAGAGTGTCTTTGCGCACGTACGCCCACGAGAAGTTGGGTTCCACACCCGACGACGTTTCAGCGACCAGGGAAATCGTGCCCGTGGGGGCAATCGTCGTAACTTCATAGTTGCGCGGGGTGAGCGGAACTTCACGTGAGATACCGATCTGGTTGTAGAGAAAGTCGGCGTAACTGTCGCGATTAGCTTCTAGTTCAGGAAAGACGCCACGCTCTGCGCCCAAGCGCAGAGATTCGTTCCAGGCTTCCTTGCGAATGAAGCCCATCACTTCGTCCATCAAATCGATCGACGCTGGCGAACCGTAAGAAATCTTCAGATTCAGACAGAGATCCGCAAAGCCCATGATGCCCAGGCCTACGGGGCGCGTGCGCTTGACCACGTCGTTGATTTCCGGCAGCGGCCACGCGCACGTGTCGATCACGTTGTCGAGAAACCGCGTCGTCCAGTGCGTGACTTCCGCCAATCGATCCCAATCGAGCCGATTCTCGCGATTGTAGAACTTGTTGACGTCGATCGAGCCGAGGTTGCAAGAGTTCGCAAAGTGCAGGAACTGTTCGCCGCAGGGATTGCTCGCCATGATCGGGCCCATCGAATTCATCATATGATTGTGGCGATTGACTTCGTCGATGAAGGCGATTCCCGGCTCGGCGTACTTGTGAGCACTGGCGATAATGCGATTCCAGATGTCCGGCGCGTAGACGAATCCCGGAGCTGGCGGTTCTTCAATCAAAGCGTCGGAAAGATCGGCGGTCTCAAATGATTCTTTGTCACGGAACGTGACGGTCGAGCCGTCAGGCCGGCGATAGACGACGTAGTTGCGGCCAGTGACAGGATCGAAAACCGGATCGTTCCAGGGCTCGTCATGAAACTCGAGTTGATACCACTCGCTCTTATCAACCGCTTCGAGGAACTTATCGGTAACGTTGACTGAGATATTGAAATTGGTGAGCGAGTGCTGATCGTTCTTTGCGTGAATAAAACGCAGCACGTCAGGATGCGTGACTCGCATCATGCCCATGTTCGCGCCGCGGCGGACGCCGCCTTGCTTCACCGTGTCGGTGGTCGTATTAAAGATGTTCATGAACGACACGGGCCCGCTGGCAACGCCGTGCGTCGAGCGCACCATCGAGCCGCTCGGGCGAAGCTTCTCAAAAGTGAAACCAGTGCCGCCGCCGGTCTGATGAATGATCGCTGCGTCGGTAGCAGTCTTCATGATGCCGGCGATCGAATCAGGCACGTCGAGCACAAAGCAGGCGGCGAGTTGACCGTTCGGCTTGCCGGAGTTCACCAGACAAGGCGTGTTAGGAACGAATTCACGAGCGTTCATGATGTCGCTCATGGCGTTGTAAAAAAGATCGCGCTCAGTTGGATCAGTTTCCGCGACGGAGACGTGCGCGACCACGCGCGCTACGATGTCGCTCCATTCTTCGATTGAGTTTCCCTGTGCATCTTTCAGCGAATAACGCTTGGCCACGACCTTTCTCGCATTCAGGCCCAGCGGTTTGGCCTGCCGCTTAAAAGTCACGATCGGTTCGGGGATTTCGTTTTGAGACACCTTTGTCATCTTGGCACCACTCGCTGATTTCATTAGTTTACCTTTCCCACGTGCGATGGGCACGCGAGCCGATTTTGGGGAAACAAATACCGAGACGATTCATCATCGCTCTTTCAAAAACTGAGTTGTTTTGCAGGTACTACGGTCGGTTTTGCGAAGCTACTACTACCCTTGCGGAGTCGGGTTTGGAGCCCTTCTGCCGCCGCCGCCAGCCGTCACAACCAAAGCAGAACGCACTATACGCTCGTGTCAGGCAGTTGTCAATATATTGTGGTGACTTTTTTTTTCAACACGATAGAGTGTGTTTCTTGAAGCATTACCTGAAGGGCTAAGTGGCGGGAAATCAGACCGTTAGGATGGACCAAACTATCAGAAACCACTGGTTCGCGCTCTCTTTCACGATCAGGCGCCTGACCCAAATTATTTGGAAGACGATCCCGTGGAGAGGAGCAAATCCAATTCGCGATGTTGGTTGTCGAGCAGGCCGTAGGTGTCCGCTGTCTCTTCCAGCATCTGTCGGGTCATAGCGATTGAATCGCTGAGTTCTTCGAAATGCAGGGCCGAGACACGCTCAGGCGTCGGCAACGTTACGACTTGATCGTTGACAAGTCCGAAGAAGTTCTCGATTGACTGAAGCTGGCCTTCAACCATGCGAACTGATCGCTCAAGATCATTGAAGGCCGCAATGCGGCGCTTCAGGATTTCCGCGTTGGCTTGTTGGATTCGCTTTTGCCGGTCGTCGGTGGCAGTCTGGACCGAGTGTTCCGCTTGCTTCAGTTGATTCTGCACCGCCTGGCGATTAGTCGATCGGAGATGATGCTTGCGACGGCGATAGACGTCGAGCAAATCAACGAAATCTTCCCAACGCTGATCGAGCGTTTGCAGGTTCGCGGGAATCTCTTTCGAGTTGGTGAACTTGCGATAGTTCGAATAGATCTGATTCCTCATCCAGCGCAGATATTCAACCGCTTCGCGTTCGCGTGGATCGAATCCTTTGATGACGGCTTCGCGTTGCGCCTCGCGAAGCTTGCGGGCGCGCTCTTTCGCACGACGCTCAACCAGACGGCGATAGACAGGACTGGCGGGCACCACGGCGAGATAGAGAGCTTCAGTTCCCATGGCGAGCAGCAACGGCGTCACGTCCTGAAAGAACGCGGCGCCAATCGCGAAGCCGGCCATTCCCCAAAAATTGATGGGCTCTTTGAAAGCTTCTTTGACGTAACGAAAATCAATCTTGGGGAATTCCATGAAACCGTCTGCTCTTTAACTAATACTTAGGACATTCCTATCGGTTACTGTTGCGGCGTAGTCTCTCCCTGCGCGGGCAGCGCCTGGGGCCCTCCTGCATCCGCGCCCGCCGGCAGCAGGCCCATCTCGCGCTTGTATTGTAGGAGCTTGTCCTGCAATTGCATGTCCATCGCTTCCTTTTCGATCTCCTGCATCTGGTTATCTACCGAGGTTGAGCCCAACTGCATGCGCGCTTCGGCAGCCGCAGCGCGGCGATCAATCTTGTCGCGCATCTCGTCAAACGTCGAAGCGTCGTCGCCAATCTGGAACGAGGCCATCGTCTGCGCGAGTTGCTCCTGGAGCTTGGCCTGTTTCGATTGATTGATGAGCTGCATCGCTTCAGCAGTGCGCCGTTGCATTTGCAGCATATAGTTGTCGCGTGCTTTGAGGGCCTGCTTCGATGCCAGTTGTGAATGTTCGTACTGGTGGACCGTCCGCTGCAGATCGACCTGGGCCTGCTGGAGCTGACCAATGTAAGCCGTGGCAATATCGTCGCGGCCCATCTTGACCGAAGCTTTGATCTTGGAGTCCAGATCGACAACCTGGGCCTCCAGCCGCTCTTTATTCTTGCCGAGCAGCTTTTCCGTGGCCATCACCTGGGCCACCGAATTGTTCAGATCAGGAATGCGATCGCGCATATCCCGAATTGTCTGTTGCAGGATCAACTCGGGGTCTTCGGTCGATTCGATAATTCCGCCGAACAGCGCGCGCATCGAGCGCTTTATCCTAGTCCACAGTCCCATTTCATCCTCCGGCCAATTTCAGTTTGAAGATCGGGTAGATTCCGTAGTGTCATCGAAAAGCACCAGCGCGCCTTGGAATTGTACGAAAACGCGGAGCGCATGGTTGCATCTTCCGAGCGAAATTGCAGTGAGTATAACAGACGGCGGCCAGTGGACAGTAGGAGTTAGCGACCTGTCCGGCGATCAATCCTGATTCAGAAAACTTCTCACGAGACCGCGCCTAAATCGTGACCACGGGTCCGCCCAATATCGCGCCGGTAATGCATTCCCGGCCAGTGTATTTCGCTAGCCGCAGCATAGCAGCGCGAGAGCGCGACATCGAGTGTTTCACCTATTGCGGTTACGCCGAGCACGCGGCCTCCGGCCGTTAGCCACTCTCCGTTCGCGCCGCGCGTAGTGGCTGCGTGAAAAATCGAAACATGTTCATGCAGCCGCGCGCGGTCGAGCCCTTCGATGATCGCCCCGGTTTCGGGTTTCGCCGGATAGCCTTTCGCCGCCAGGACGACGCAAGCGGAAGACTCACTCGACCAGTTGATTTCCATCGAGCCCAAGCGCGTCTCGGAGATTGCTTCGAAGATTTCCGCTAAGTCTGTCTGCAAGCGAACCAGAATCGCCTGCGTTTCCGGATCACCAAAGCGAACATTGTATTCAAGCACGCGTGGGCCATCGTGGGTGAGCATCAGTCCAACAAATAGAATTCCGCGAAATGGAATGCCTTCAGCCGCGCAGCCACGCAGAGTTGGCTCGACAACCTCACAGACGATGCGATCGCGCGTCGCTTCATCGAGGACGCTGGAGTCCGTTATCGAACCCATCCCTCCCGTGTTCGGCCCCGTGTCTCCTTCACCAACGCGTTTGTGATCACGCGCTGCCGGCATCAAACGAAAATCTTTGCCGTCGGAAAACAGCAGCACCGAGACCTCTGGTCCTTCGAGAGTTTCTTCGACGATAATTTTACTGGCAGCTTCAGCAGCGACCACGCCGCGCTTCAATTCATCCAGAGCCTCGGATGCTTGCAGGCGATCACACGCGACAAAGACGCCTTTGCCAGCCGCAAGACCATCGGCCTTAATGACTACCGGATCGTGTTCGCCCCCAAACTCTCCGCTTTCAAGGATTCTCGCGGCTTCTTCTATTGACGATGCGACGTGATGGGAGGCAGTTGGGATTGCGTGCCGCCGCATGAAATCTTTAGCGAATGCTTTGCTTGATTCCAGGCGGGCTGCGTTTCTGTTTGGACCAACAATCTTCAGTCCGCGTTGTTCAAAGACGTCAACTATGCCATCGGCAAGCGGAGCTTCTGGCCCAATCATCGTCAAGTCGATTTTGTTTTCATGCGCAAATGTCGCCAGTGCCGCGGTGTCGCTCACAGGTATCGGAGAGCAGTGGGCGATCTGCGCGATGCCGGCGTTGCCAGGCGCGCAAAACAACTCCATCGGCCGTTTTGAAGTCTGCCGCAACGAGCAACAAATTGCGTGTTCTCTACCACCTGATCCGACGATGAAGATCTTCATTTTTGCTTTTGGCTAAACGATTGAGAATCACCGCGACTTGCTTTCAATAAAGATCATCAACACGCCCCCGAAAATGCTTGACAGCGCATGACCATAGTCATATAAGTGCACCCGCTGTGGCTGCCCCTTTAGTGCTCGCCTTCAAAGCATCGCTAGTTTAGTTTTTTGCAGCCTCCTCGTACAGCTTCGATCCGTGCTTGACCCAGACAAGCGTTGGGAGGAGAACGATGTCAGACCTTCACACCGAGCAAGTTGCTAAACAACAAACGTCTGACTTTCAAGATCGATCCATCAAGTGTGTAGATTGCGGCGAGAATTTCGTCTGGACCGTCGGCGAGCAGGTCTTCTTTCACGATAAAGGTTTGAAGAATGAACCGAAACGCTGCAAATCCTGCAAGCAAGCAAAGAACGATCGTTTGGCCGCAATCTCTGCCGCTCAATCAGCGGGCGTCAAACAACGGATCGAAGTCACCGTGACTTGCGCACAATGCCACGAACAAACGACCGTACCTTTTTATCCCTCACAAGGCCGACCTGTTTATTGCCGCGCTTGCTTCATCGCCTCGCGCAGCATGACAGCAAACGCATAACCCTCGGATCATCATCCGAAAATACTGATTAAGCAACCGATCGTCGAAGTGATTTCGGAGGTGTGATTTCTGAAACGACTGCGCCTGAAAGCTGTGAAGATTCGACTTGAAAACAGCGCCCTAAAAATAAAAGCGGGCGGGGCCCTCCCACAAGCCCCACCCTAAGGCCACGTGTCCTCACCCCACGCGACCACTTCGCCCACCGGGGAGGCGGGCGCAGGGTGATTATGCACAAGGGAGGGCCAAGATGCAACCGGAAGCATAAATTTTTTCTGTTTTAAATATGTCGCCAATAACCGAAATTAATTTTTGTGATAAGCCTCATTAACTGCGCTTGGCCAAGACCGACTCGATCGCGTGAAGCAGAATAACCACGACGTCCTCTTCACCGTTCGCATCTCTGACTTTCAGAGCGACGTAGTCATTCGTAACGTCGGTAATCGAGCCCTCGTAAACTCCGCCAGACATAGTCTTAATGTCAACAGCATCGCCTCTATACCTAATCAACAGGTTCTCGACATGTTGATAGCTCATTGTTGATTCTCCTTCTCAGATGAATTCTGCGAATCGCTCCACTTAACCAGGAACAGGCGGTAGCCGTCAGGGTCCTTCAGGCTAATGAATTCTCCGCCCCAGCCCTCGTCGCGAGGTTCGGTAACAGAAATATTGCGAGTTTTGAGCTTCCGATAAAACGCATATACGTCGGCAACGCCTAACACGAAATGCACGCCGCGGCCACGCTTGAGCATCGTTTCGAGCTGTTGGACCAGCGTTATTCTCAGAGAACCTGATCGCAGAGTTGCGAGCGGCGGCTCTGCTGCTCGATTATCCGATTCCATGTCAAAGCCAAGATCGTCCGAATAAAAGGCAACCGACTCTGCCAAATTGTTGACTTCCAAAAACAACTGGTCGAGTCCGGTAATCATTTTTGTCTCGAATCGCAAAATCAGACCGCAGTAAGAATCAGATAGACAACATAGCCACCGCTGACAATCACCAACCAGAAGATTATCTCCTGAGCGACACGGAATCTTCGCATCGGATTAGTTTGCGCCAAAGACGCACGCGCGTTCGTCATCGCTGAGTGTGCTATGAAGATGCCAAAAAGAACGACACCGAACGCCAGAATTGAAAGCGGCCATAGGAACCAAAGCCCGTTGAAGCGCACCAGGAACAGCAACATCAAACCGAGGACTATGCAAAGAAGAGCACTCAAGCTTTGTCCTGAGATGCCCACTTCGCGCGCAGCGGGAGGATTCGCCATTTTTGCAGATTGCGCAAACGGTCGGCGGCGACTCGCATCATAATCACGACGGGAACTTTCGTTTCGCAGCACATCGTAAGCTTCATTGAGCGCTTTCATCTCCTCGTCAGAGCCGCCGCGATCCGGATGACGCTTGTGGGCCTGTCGCTTGTACAAGCGCTCCAGTTCGCGCGGTGAAACATTCTCGTGCGCGCCCAGGATCGCATAATAATTTGGCTTTGCTTTCAAGGCTGGTTCGGCATTGTAGGTTTGCGATCACCAATTTTCAATGGCAAGGATTTCGAATCTTGTTATGGGCTGGAACCCTTCGGTGAACTTTGCCTTCCCGCTTAATCTGCTGGTAAGTTCTGAATGTACATGAGCCAGCCATTCGCACCCGGAGATGATTTGTTGTTCCAACTCGAAAGTGGGTTCGGGCTGCTGCGAGTAATTGCGATCGAAGAGGCGGAGGGTAAGCCAGTCTGGCATCTGATGGCTTATGAAGAGCTTTTTCCCGATATCGAATCGGCCGAGAGGGCACTCATGAATCCCGAAATGCTGCACATCAGAATGCCGCACATGGCTTTGACCGAGCGCGCGTTTGAGCGGACTCCAGCCGCACGCTTGGGTAACCGTCCAGTCACCGATCAAGAAATCGGCGAGTATGCAAAGTGGGTCAAGGGCGGCCGAGCGGTTTCAGATCGTTCGGCATTACTAATGTTGGGACTGCGTTGATTTCTAAGGAGCGACGATGAAGCTGTCGAACGTTCGCGGCCGGCAAATTCAACGACTTCTATTTGTGACGGCGTTGATTCTCGCGGCCGCCCTGGTGGCCTCGGCGCAACGGCGAGAGCGGACCATCGAAGGGTGGAAGCCCCTGCACTATGACGTCAGTCTTGCTTTCGACGATCAACTTACGCAACTCACGACCGCGCGCACGAACGTTTCGATAGAAGTCGTTGCGTCGCAACTCTCGAAAATCGATTTCGATTTCGGCGACATGCCGATCGATTCAGTCCTCGTCAATGGCGCCACCGCGCAATTCGCGCGCGCGCCGGAAACTTTGAGTGTCGTTCTTTCAAAGGTGGCCACGCGCGGCAACAAGCTGATCGTGACCGTCAATTATCACGGGCATCCCAAGGACGGTCTCGTCTTCGCGAGGGATCGCGACGGAAATCCGTCAGCGACGGGAGATAACTGGCCCAACCGGGTACACAATTGGATCCCATCACTCGATCACCCTTCAGCGAAAGCCACGGTCTCGTTCACTGTCAGTGCGCCGAGACAGGAACAAGTCATTGCAAACGGAAGATTCATTTCGACCACGATTGCTGGCGACGCAGCCCCTGCGAATGCGGCTCATCAAGTTTGGAAATTCGAAGAGACGCGACCGATTCCGCCATACTGCATGGTTGTTGCCGTAAACCAGGGCGTGGTGATCAAGTCACTCGATCAAAACGTTACACAGTTGGTTTACAACATCCCCCTTAAGGATTCCGATTACGCACCAAAAGGATTCTCCGCCGCGGCGCCGTCGTTAACTTTCTTCAGCCAAACCATTGCCCCATACCCTTACGAAAAACTTGCTTTGATTGTCGGCGCTACTCGCTTCGGCGGCATGGAGAATTCAAGCGCGATTGTCTTTCCCAGCACGCTCTTCGAGCACCGCCCCAACGAGAAGATCAGAACCCGCTTCGACATTCCCACGCATCTCGAGGAAGTTGTGGCGCATGAGATTGCTCATCAATGGTTCGGCGATTCAGTCACGGAATCAACCTGGGCTGACCTTTGGTTGAGCGAAGGCTTCGCCACTTATTTTGCCGGCCTGTTCGTTGAAAAGTACGACGGCGAAGCAGCTTTTCGCGACTACATGCGCGATGCGGCGCAGCGTTATTTCCGTTTCGAGCAGCAGCGCAATCTCCCAATTCACGACACCAGTACGACGGATTTGATGGCATTGCTTAACCCTAACAATTATGAGAAGGGCGCGTGGGTGCTTCACATGCTGCGCCGCCGACTTGGCGATGAAGCGTTCTTCAAAGGGCTGCGCGATTACTACAACGCACACGCCGGCGGAAATGCGTCGAGTGAAGATTTGCGTACGGCCTTAGAGAAGGCTTCGAAGAATGATCTAAGAGATTTTTTCGCGCGTTGGGTTTACGGCGCGGGACATCCGCGGTACGAGTTGGGCTGGGGCTCGATGGAACGACGCGCGGTGACGAGCGTGGTCATCCGGCTAAATCAATTACAAGACGGTGACGCGTTTCTCGATCCCGTGCCGATTGAATTTGTGGTGAATGGAAAAAAAGAGCGGCGCACGATCGTCCCCACCGGCAAATCAACCACCGTGACAATTCAACTGCCGGCGAATCCTTCGGCGATCTCGATCGATCCTGACGACACCCTTCTAAAAGAGGTCGTCAGGATCAATCCGTAGTTCAGTATTAATGCTCAATCAGGGAGCAAACCGCGCCCGATACTCGGTTGACGTTAGAAATGCCTTCACCATTTCAGCGTTGATATAGTTACCATTGAATTGGTTCAGCTTCGTCAACCAAAAATCGTAGCCCGTGTAATCCAGCGTCGGTTCCGGCGCATCATTCGGGTTGCGACGCAAATACCCATAGTACTCAGCCAGAACAAACGCGCGATTGAACTCGGCGTTGCTCAGCGCGGTATTTTCGGCAACTTGACGCACAACTTGTGCGCGCACAGTTGTGTTCGATGTATTCCCGGCTCCGCCAAACAAGTTGATTAAGTTTGTCCGTTCGTTGGCCGTCAGGACATTGCCGGCATTCGTATTCAACTTATCGACGAACGCAGTTGGCGTCATCGTCGTGGGAAACGCGTTCACGTCGGTGAATCTCGTTCGCTGAACAAACTCACTCGCGAACGCTTGCTTGTTGCTCTCCAGCAGCGTGTCCCAACCAGGTTGCAGGACGATAACACCACGTCGGATGCGCTCACTATCCTGTAGAAATTCACTGAACCGAATTATCGGTACGGCTAGTTGATGCGCACCGTTAAAGGTTGAAGTCCCAGTGCCGTCGCCGTAGGCAACTTTATAGAACCGCTCGACCAGGTAGCCAGTCTGTTGAAATTCGGTCGAAAGGAAAAATGATGCCGAAGTGTTAATGCGGCAGACCAATGGATCAGGATTGCCGCAACCTGTTGTCTGGTTCGTCCAAAAATCCCAACCGCCGGAGTCCGGATAGCGGCCGAGGAAGTCATAGTAATGGAGTTGCACAAATGAACGCGCTGTGTCGAGTGGATTAGGACCCGGTGCAACGTCGTTATCCGCAATCGTAACCGTCGCGGTGCTTTGCGGTGCGAGCGTGGCTCCGGTCGCGCCACTCAACGTCAAATTGATTGTGCGCGTGCCATCGACAAAAGCGTTATCGATAACCAGCACGGGGAAAGTCTTACTGGTTTCGCCGGCCGCGAAGCTCACCGCGCCGACCGCCGCCACATAGTCCTTACCCTCCTTGGCGGTGCCGTTGCTCGTGGCATACGCCACGCTCGATGCACCTGTAGTATCGCCTCCGCGCGAGACCGTTACGTTAATGAATCCCGCGTTTTCAGCAGCTGGAAAATTCGCGGCACTAAATTGCACGGTGCTGCCGCCACCAACATCGTTCAGTTGATACGCGCCGCGCCCGTAGGTGCCCGCCTGGATGGTGTTACCACTGTTAACCAGTCTCATGACCACGACCGGGGGCAGGCCGTTGTTGAAAGTTGTCCAGGTGTTTCCACCAGTCGTCGAGATGAAAACGCCAATGTCCGTGCCGACATACAGCGTGTTTGCATTTTGCGGATCTATTAAGAGGCAGTTGGTGGGAATGTTCGGTAAGTTACCGCTGATGTCGGTCCAGGTGCCGCCTGTATTGGTTGTCTTAAAAACATGACCTGATCCAAAGCCCGAAACCGTCACGTAAGCTGTCGCCGGAGTAGTCGGGTTGACGGTGATGCCCGTAATCGTTCGCGTCGGCAAGCCGGCCGTAATGTCAGTCCACGCGACGCCTTCGTTCGTGCTAACCTGCACGCGACCTTGATTCGATCCGACGTAGATCGTGTTCGTGTTCGACTTGGCCACAGCAATTGCGCTCAACGTATCTGGATCGCCCGCCGTTAAGTCAGTCCCGGAAGTTGCATTCCAGGTGTTTCCTCGATCGGTTGAGATGTAGAGTTTCCACGTGCCGAAATAGAGTTTCGAATTCACTCCGTTCCCCACAAACGGCGGATAGAAATCGATCCTCGGATTGTCTTTCGGCTCACCGAAAGTCGCATTCGTCGCTACACCCTGATCACGGGTCGCGCCGAAATTAGTAAATCGCGTAATTGATCCGTAGATATAAGTGGAGAAGACGATGCTGGGCGTCACCGCATCGACCACAAAGTTCCCGCCGTCACCACCATCAACCTCCGCCCACTGACTAGTTCCAGTCTGCCGCCGCTGCGAGCCGTTGTCCTGCGTACCGCCGTATGAGCGCGTGGCATCGGTGGGATCAATTGCATAGCCAACAAATTGCGTTAGAGACAGTGCGTTATTGAGCGATTGCAAAGCCGCTCCGCCATTGGTTGTTTTAAAGAGTCCCCCATCGTTACCAAAATAGATCGTGTTCGAGTCGGTTGGTGAAAACGCAAGCGTCTGCTGATCTGAATGGGTGGTGGCTTGGTCGGGGGTGTAATCAGCAAACGTGGGCGCGGCAAAGTTACCCACGATGTTGTTGAAGTTAAGTCCGCCGTCGGTACTTCTGAAGATATCGCGCGATCCCACATAAATAGTGTTCGCATTAGTCGGACTGACCGCAATGTAAGTGTTGTAATCAAATTGCCCGCCATCGATATCGGTGCGAGTGCCCCGGTTACTCCACGTGCCACCGCCATCACTGCTTACTTCGACACGGAGCAGCAACTGCCCTCCGACTGTGTCTCTGCCGCCAGCGTAAACGTAAACCTTCTGCGCGTCGGCTGCGGTTACCGCAACCCGTACGTCACTGGTGCTGTTGGCGAATGGTGCGGTGTAAACCAGATTCCAGGTCTGGCCGCCATCCGTTGATCGATAGACACCCGGCGCCGTTCCGGCAGAGTCATGTCGAGTGACACCCATGTAGATCGTCTGCGGAGTACCAGGCTTTAGGGCCATGTTACGGAAGAGGCCGTTGAGCGTCTTGGTCCACGTGACGCCGCCATTCGTCGAGCGATAAAAGCCTCCCGCGACTGTTCCATTGGTTGTCGTGTTGATTCGGTTGTACTGGATTGCGTAAACCGTATTTGGATCGCCCGGATCCACCAGAACCTGGCGAATCACGCCAAAGGACGGCAACGTGGCATCGCTGATCTTCGCCCATGTTGCTCCGCCGTCTGTGGACTTCAAAACACCCGCGCCAAAGTAAGGCCGGTTGCTCGCATCACCGGCACCCGCATAAACAATCTGCGTGTTGCTCGCGGCAAATGCGATGGAGCCAATGGAAACGTCAGTCAAATTATCCGCTACAGGCGTAAAGCTCGTACCGCCGTTGGTCGAACGCCAAATTCCACCGGTCGGCCCTCCTACCAGGAGTAAGTTGGCGTTGTTTGGATCCACCGCAATCGTGCTGATGCGTCCACTAGTCGATCCCCATTGCGCCGCGAAAGCTGAAGCTGTAGAAATTGGACCAATCGATTGCCAGGTTAGTGCTTCAGTGGTTATTCCCTTAATAACGGGCCGAGCACTCCACGCGTCCTCACGCGCATTAATGGGAATGTTGTTGAAGGGATAAGCGCGTTGACGCCAAAACCAGTTCTCGCGTCCTTCAACATCTTCCTGAATAGGTTCTTTGTCGCGACGTGAGGCCGTCGAAGGAATTTGAGGTTTCTTGGCTTGCGTGGCTTTTGTTTTTTGAGTACCGCTCGGCTTTCGCGATTGCGCCAGCGCACCAAACGCGAGAATTGCTGCGGCCAAACAAGAAAGCAGAACGAAACAAACGCTGAAACGAAAGAATAATTTGCCTGTGCCGCGACGAAGCGGCGCGAAATATTTAGTGCTCATCAAAGGGATTCTCCAAGGACAGTGTTACGTGGAAGAAAAAATCCGAACCTTACGGGACGATTCGCATTAGGGACCAACTGAGACTGATACTAGCTAAAGCGAGTCGCATTTTAGAGACATCGGGGGATTAATGCAACTCTATTATTTGAAATTTTTGGAGTTGCAAATAATTGGCGTGGTCATCTTCCCAACTAGGGGCCGAATCGCTGGCGATACTCAATCGACGACAGAAACGCCTTCACCATCTCGGCATTGATGTAGTTGCCATTGAACTGATTCAGTTTGGTCAGCCAGAAATCGTAGCCCGTGTAATCCGTATCCTGTGGATCGTTTGGGTTGCGGCGCAGGTAACCAAAGTACTGCATCAGCACGAACGCGCGATTGAATTCAGAGTTGACCAGATCAGGATCTTCAGCGACCTGTCGCAACGCCTGAGCGCGAGCGGAAACATTGTTCGAGTCCGCGGCCCCGGCGAACAGATTGATGGCGGCGGTTCGTTCACTCGCCGACAGCACGCTACCGGCGTTCTCGTCCAACTTGGCGACAAAGGCTGTGGGCGTCATCGTCGTGGGAAAGGCGGTAGTAAATCGCGACGTCTGCACAAACTCCTGCGCGAATGCCTGCTTGTTACTTTCGAGCAACTGTTCCCAGCCTGGCTGCAAGACAATTACTCCCTGGCCGATTCGCTGGGTGCCGGTCGAAAACTCGCTGAGCCGAACTATCGGAACCGAGAGTTGGTGCGAGCCATTAAAAGTCGAAATTCCCGTGGCTTCGCCAAACGCAGTCTTGTACATCCGCTCGACCAAATAACCCGTCTGCTGGAATTCAATCGAAAGGAAGAACGAAGCAGAGACGTTAATCCGACGCACTTCCGTGCACGCTGCATTCGTGCCGCACGTGGTGATCTGACTGGTCCAGAAATCCCAGCCTGACTGATCCGGCTCGCGTCCGAGGAAATCCAGATAATGCTCGCGCACGAAAAACTGTTGTCCATCGATCGGATTATTCGCAACGCCAATGAAAGGATTGGGCTGCATGCCACGATAGATCGACAGGAACTGACTGGCTGGCGTAAAGACATAGCCAGTTTTTGAGGCTGTGAAAGTGTAGAGATTTCCGGCGACCAAACTATTGAACGTGTAGTATCCGTCCGTGTCTGTGACTGCGGTCTTTGTGTCTCCGCCGCCGTTCTTATCAATCCGGACGGAGACGCCTTGCAATCCTTTGGTCCCGTCGGTAACGCGCCCCTTGACGTCCACGATCGCCGGCGCTCCCGAAAAATTGGCTACTTGGTTCGCGCTCAGATTCGGGAAACTCACGGACGCAGGTGTGAAGCTCAACAGCGGTGTCGATGGCGTTACGGTGTAGTCCTTGTTTTTCGGCACACTTGTCCAAACGTAGTAGCCCTGATAGTCGGTCGACGTTGGCGACACAGTTGAACCCGGCAGCTCAACCGACACCCCGGGAATGCCCATCCCGTTAGCATCAATGATTCGGCCACTGATGCCATAGACCTGAGTCGCGGTGCGGGTGAAATTTGCGGTCTGATTCGCGCGCAGGTTATTGAAGGTGTAGGACTCGGGCGTGAAGGTCATTAGCCCGCCGAAAAAGCCCAGGCTCACAACATAGTTGCCGCCGGCGCTCAAGTTAGGAAAGCGAAAGCCGCCGTCAGCATCGGTAATGGCCATCGCGCCGGATGTGCCGGACAGAAATACTTGAAGGCTGACGATTCCGCGACCATCTGGATCAGCAAGCCTTCCCTGAATTGTGTACTTACTAAGTCCCCCTCCGTTTCGGTTGATCGAGTTAGCGATGTTCAGCTTGCCGAAACCCAACTGAGGGGCCCAGGCGCTGCCCGTAAAGACATCCTTGACTGCATACGTTGTCAGTAAATCTTTTGTTTGGCTTGCACCGAGGCCTCTGTTTGACTGGAGCAACAACGCCACCGCGCCTGTTGCGACGGGTGTTGCCATGCTCGTCCCCGCCAAACCCGTGTAATGCGTGCTGTCCGTGGGAGCATCTGAGCCGGCTCCGATGGAACCAAAGTTCGGATCAGTAACGTCCGCAGAACGCGCGGAGTAAAGATAGTATCCAGGCGCGGAGATCTCAGGTTTCTGTCTTCCATCCGCTGTCGGTCCTGGGCTGGTGAACGACGCTCCGGCTCCGATCGTCTGGGTTGCGGACCTTGTCACATACGCGCCGACAGTGATTGCTCCACGTGCTGTACCCGGTGAAGCAACCAGGTGGCTTAGATCCATGTACGTGCTGAAGTAAACACCTTCACCACCCGACCACGCATCGTAAGGTTGATTAGGCTGGCTGTCGGCATCCTGAAGTTGAATCTTCCACATGCCGTTCGGCGCGGCCGGGCTGAAGAGTACAAAGATGTCAGGTTGATCGTTTGATGGATCGGCGTCGCCCTTGTCGTCGTTAGCATTAAAGACTTCCAAGTACTGGTTCGAAGCTTGACCATTTGGTTGCGAAAAACCATTCGCATCGTAAGCCACGGGGCCGAGCGTTACTCCATCAGGACTGGTAATCGTCACACTGAAACGATCGGAACTTGCTTGATATAGATCCACAAACTGGGCTCCGCCATTAATGTTGAAATCGAGTGTTTGGCTGCCGCCCGCGGGAACGGTTGACCTCGCATGAATGCTTGAACCGCCGTCGTTTCCGGCAGCGACGCAAACAGCGCGGCCGGTTCCCCCGTTAACCAAAGCATCGATCGCCCTCTCATCGGGATTCGTACCGTCATGCGGACCAGCCTGACCGCCGAGACTTAGGTTGATAACGAATGGCTCGCCTAACTCAGCCGCCTTTTGCCGAACGAACTCAATGCCGTTGATGACGTCAGTCGTACTGAACTCATCATTCCCATCATTTTCGCGACTGGACTTAACGATTATCAGATCAGCTTCCGGAGCCATCCCTGCGTAAGTGCCTGGTGTTGGTGAAGCGAGGCCGTTGCCGGCGGCTGTGGCGGCAACGTGTGTTCCATGCCCGCTCTTGTCGCGCTGCTTTATTGAATCCTGGTTCTGGTCCGCCGGCTTGGCGATTTGCAAAGCGGAGTTGATTTCAGCCTGGGAGTACAAACGCCCAATGGGAGCCGATTGCCCGGGAAGCGAATAGTTCCAATTCGGATCGCTTGACTGTCCGCTATAGACAGTCATGTCGAGCAAGGCCTTGATGCGAGTTTGATGTCCAGAACTGCCGGGAACGGTGAAATCCAAATGACGAAAATCGATTCCGGTATCGATGATCCCGACGACTACGCCGCGGCCGGTTTGGGTCACGACACGCTGCGAGTTACTGTCGATGCCGATGGATTCTCGCGCGCGATCGTTTAGCGGATGTCGAATCCCGGCCGCGAATATTTTCGAAACAGAAGGCAAGGCTGCCAGCGCCGTCAAGCGATCGGCGTCAACCTCCAACGTTACCAGGTTGCCAATCTGGGCCTGCGTCGCAAATCCCGCGGCCTGCAATTCACGGGCTTCCGAATTCTGAAGAGCAACTGTGACTGAAATCCTCGCGGCGCCATCGGCAGTATCAACCGCAGCCATGCGCGAGATTTGCTCACCCTTCGATTTCTGACGATCAAATTTGCCCCGCGCGACCGCTTCTCGATCGGCAATTAGGGCTCGACGCACCTGCTTCAGCAGTTTGTCGGCCTTCTCGGCAAAAGCGACTTCAAGATCGGGCCGCTGGGCAATCGTTACTCGCGGGTGATACGCACCGAGCAAGAGCACGCAAGCGACCGCAGCAAGAATGAACTCCCGGAACGTGCGATGACGCACAATTCTCTGGCGGGCGCGGTTTGTCACAGATTTGTGAGGCCAAGAGGAACCGAACAATTTCCGAAAAATCTCCTTTGTGGAACGCCGGCTGATGCTCGGACAGCGTCGCGAAAATTCAATTTACCGCTGTCGAGATGGGAAGCCGATTGGTCGGGGAAAACCCAAGATAATACAAGTCGCGCGATTCACCAAAGGCGTCCCTGAGTGGCTCTATTCTAGAGTAATGGTGGGGGGCTGCGCTGTGATCAAAATCACAGTCCAAACCGCTGCCGATATTCAACCGACGAGAGAAACGCCTTCACCATCTCAGCATTGATGTAGTTGCCATTGAACTGATTCAGCTTGGTGAGCCAGAAATCGTAGCCGGTATAGTCACTATCAGGAGCGTCGTTGGGATTTCGGCGCAGGTACCCGAAATATTCCATCAACACGAACGCGCGATTGAATTCGAGGTTCGCAAAGTTCTGATTATCGACAATCGCCCGCAAGACCTGCGCCCGCGTTTTTGCATTGGTTGAGAGATCGGTCACGAGTTGATTGCGCTCGGCCGTGGTCAACGGATTTCCCGCGTTCGCATTCAATGTATCGACGAACTGCGCCGCGGTCATGGAACTCGGAAACGCCGTAGTGAATCGGTTGCGTTGCACAAACTCGTTCACAAACGCGTTCTTGTTGTCATCTAGTTTCTGTTGCCAGTTCCCTTGCCCAACGATCACGCCTTGATCGATCTCCTGCGAGTCCGGCAGAAACTCACTCAAGCGAATTATCGGCACGGCCAGTTGATGAGCGCCGCCGATCGTCGATGTGCCCGTCCCGTTTCCATAAGCCGCCTTGTAAGCGCGTTCGGCAAAGAAGCCTGTCTGCTGAAATTCAATCGACAGAAAGAATGATGCAGACACGTTGATGCGCCGCACCTCGATACACTGCGGATCGTTGCCACAAACTAAAATCTGATTGATCCAAAATTGGTACCCGCTCGCGTCGGGCTCGCGACCAAGAAAATCGATGTAGTGCTGATGCACAAAAAAGTCAGCCGCGTCGATCGGATTCGGACCTGCCGTGCTCTCGTTATCCGTGATTGTGATGGTCGCGATATTGGGCGAGCCGAGAAAGGCTCCGGTGGCATTCGTCAAATTGACGGTGAAGTTCTCGTTACCTTCAGCGTAAGCGTCATCGGTTAGTGGAATCGTAATCGTCTTGATTGATTCGCCCGGGGCGAAATTCAAAGTGCCAATCGTCCTCGTGTAGTCACAGCGAGAGGCGGCATTCCCATTATTTACGTTGCAATTGTTCGCGCCCGCATTGTCGTTCGTCGCGTAACTCACGCTCGCGGCGGTCGAGGTATCGCCGAGGCGATTCACGGTAACTGTCGCGCGGCCTGACGACTCGCTGAACATGTAGTTTGCCGCACTGAATTGCAGGCTGCTCGCCGACGCAGATGTGCCAAACTGTCCGCGAATCTCGCCATTCGGGAAGTTTGCGCTGTGCACGTTGATGTACAGCAATCCATTTTTGAGATTCGTAACGTCGGTAGGCGTCAACGAAATCAATACGTCGCTGAGATTTCCCGTCGGCAGCGGAAACAAAATCGGCGCAATCACGCCGGCCGCGCCCGGACCATGAATGTGCGCGTCTGTTTGCGCGCTCGTGAGTCCGCTGAAGTTCAACGATACCCGCGCAGTCTTTTCATCAGGACTCAACAACAGCGTCGCGGTTCCGCTTCCGGTCGAACTGTTCGGCGGCGTCTCTTGCGCGGCATTCAAATTCGCGACGAACAAGGTCGGCTGCTTGCCGGAAATTTCGTAAACCGCGCCGTTGGAATTCGAGACGATGAACAGGTCGCCGTTCGGCCCGGTTTCAACGTCAGTGGTAATGCCAAAGTCGCGACCGATTAGAAGCGACTCACTCTCCTTGATGTCGAACTTGTCATCGTTATCGGCGACTAGATCGTTCAAGCGCGAATCGGTAAAAGCAAAGTGCAAACGATCCGGCGTGAACCTAAATCGAAATAGAAATCCGCCCACGAGAAATGTGCGCGCAGCGCCGACGAACATGTCGCCTTCATATTGGGGGCCGAGGCCTCGGCCGTTGACAAATCCCAGCGGCGAAGCGGGGATCGCGTACTTCCAACTGAACTCCGGATCGTTGTAGTGCGCGCCAGGCAGCATGTAGAGCGCGGCCAGCGCGGCGGCCGGCGTATTCGCGATGTTCGTCGGCGGCCAACGCAATTGCTGAAGATCGCCGGCGCCGTAGGTCGTTTCGATCTGCTTGTACTGCGCCACGCGACTGTTCGGGCCCATCATCTGAATCCAGCCGTTATTCGATCCAGCGGTGACGCGATTCATCTCATCAAACGCGTCGTCACCGTTTTCCTGGTCCCAAAGATTTCCCGAATAAGGATCGAAGCCAAGACCGAATCCGTTGCGCACGCCGTAGGCGTAAAGCCTGCGAACGTTCGCCAACGATTCTGAAGGCAGCACCGAGACAACATTGGCAAACGGATTATCGCCGGGCGTGCCGCCGTCATCATTCAGACGCAGAATGAAACCAGTGAGATGATTGTTGTCCGGCTCCGGTCCGCCGAATTGGTCGTCGGCCACGACGGTGCCGGGACACGTCGCAGTCGGACCGCACGGAAGATTTTGCAGCAAGCCTCGGCGGCCGTTGTCTCCCATCAAAATGTAAAGCTTGCCATCCGGCCCGAAGCGCAGCACGCCACCGTTGTGGTTGCCGCGCAGTTGCTGGTTCGCGTCAGCCTGGTACGAGCGCAGATGAATCAAATTGCGATCAAAGGTCAGCGTCGATCCGTTCCAGATGTAGCGATCCACTCGGTTACCGAGCGTCGGCACTTCGGCTATGTTCGTGGAATCCACGCCGGTGCTGCTCTCGGTCCAGTAGAGATAGACATACCCGTTGAAAGCGAAATTCGGATGCAGCGCGATTCCCAAACCGCCGCGCTCAGACGCGCTGTTCACGGCGAGATCCAGCGCCGGCGTGCTTTGAATCACGCCGTTGGTAACGCGCTGAACTTTGCCGGTGTTCTTTTCGAAGATCAGAAAATCGTTGTTCCCAATGAAAGCCATACTCGTCGGCTGCGACAGTCCGTTGACGACGGTTTTCACTGACAGGTTTGGATCGGTCATCGATGGACCGCTCGCCGGCGAGTTAACCGTTGTCTGCAAAGAAACTGAGTTGTCGCTCGGGTCCGAGTCACTTTCGGTCGCAGTAACGCTCGCGCTGTTCGTCAAAGTTCCCGGCGCTTGCGGCACGACCAGAATGTTGATGACCGCGAACGCGTCCTTAGCCATTGAGCCCAACGTGCAAGTTACCGTTGTCGTACCTGAGCAACTGCCCTGCGTAGGAGTCGCCGAAACGAAATTGATTCCTGACGGAAGGTTGTCGGTCACGACTACGCTGGTCGCCGGCGATGGCCCGTTATTCGTCACCGTGATTCGATAAGTCAGATTCGCGCCGGTCACTCCGGGATTCGGCGAAGCCGTTTTTGTGATCGCCAGGTTCGCATTCGTCGGCCCCGAAACGATCAGTTGAGCCGACGTTGAATGCTGAAGATTGCCGCTCGTCGCCGTGATGCTCAGCGAATAAGTGCCCGGCGGAGTGTTGGCGCTGGTCGTGACCGTCAAGGTCGAAGACTTTGCCGAAGCATCGGTAATCGCAATCGACGTCGGACTAAAGTTGGCCGTCGTGTCGCCTGATTGTCCCGCAACCGCCAACGAAGTATTTCCGGTGAAGCCGCCAGCCGGTGTCGCAGTTACCGTGTAAGTCGTGCCACTGCCCGGATTCACCGTTCGCGACGCAGGCGAGATCGAGATTGAAAAGTCTGCGGCCGGAGTCGCGTCGGCGATCTTCGCCACGAACGCATCCTGGCTGCCCGCGTTGGTCGATTGTAACGGCACGCCGATTGGAAAATTCGTCGATGCTGTGTAACCGGTGATGTACGCATTCGACGAATCGACGGCAATTGGGTTTGTCGAAGTCACGGCCGCGGAAAAGTTTTCATTTGCAGTTCCGCCGAGATAAGTCGAATAAAGCGCAGCAGTGCCCGCTGGGTTCAGCTTCGCAACGAACGCGTCGAAGCCTCCGCCGTTATTCAATTGCAGAGGCGACGACGTGGGAAGATTCGTGGATGAAGTGAATCCAGTGATGTATGTTCCGGTTGCGTTTACGGCTACACCCAATCCCCGATCATCGCCGCTGCCGCCAAAATAAGTTGCGTAAACCTTTGTTCCGTCGCTGGCAATCTTTGCGAGAAACGCATCGAACGATCCGCCCGATGACGGCTGCACCGGATTCAAGACCGGAAAGTTGTTTGATGAAGTCTGTCCGACAACATACACGTTGCTGAAAGCCGAATCGGCCGCGATTCCGAAGGCCTTATCATCAGCAATTCCGCCGATGTAGGTTGAAAACAGAAGCGAAGCTGCACCGCTAGCGTTGGTGTCGATCTTCGCGACAAACGCATCGAAGCTTCCGCCTGAGAAAACTTGAAACGCATTCTGCGTGGGAAAGTCCGGCGAGGCGCTGTAACCCGCGATGTACGCGCGGCCGCTCGAGTCAACGACAACGCCGCTGCCGCGATCGGTTGCGCCGCCACCCAACAACGTCGAATACAGCGCGGCGCTGCCGGAGGGATTCAACTTCATCAAATACGCGTCGGTGTCGCCGGCGCGGAACGATTGAAACGCCGAAGCCGTCGTGGGAAATCCGCTGGAGCGCGTGCCGCCGGTGAGATAAGCGTTGCCGCTTGCATCGACGGCGATGCCTTCGGTCGAATCGTTGTCTTCGCCGCCGATGAAGCTTGAATAGACCAGCGCATTACCTGTCGGATTCAGCTTGAAAACGATTCCGTCGAAGTCTCCGCCGCGATAAGTCGGCGCGAGCGAGCCTGCCGTCGTCGGAAAATCTACGGAGGTATCGCCAACTCGTCCGACGACATACGCGTTGCCGCTCGCATCGATCGCGATCCCATCGGCTCGATCCAATCCGCTGCCGCCGATGTAAGTCGAATAAATAATGTTTGCGCCTGCGGAATCGATCTTCGTCACGAAGATATCGCTTAGACCTTTGTTCGTTGCAAAGGCCGGCGTGCGCGTCGGAAAGTTCGTCGAAGCGGTCGTGCCCGCAACATAAACATTGCCGCTCGCATCTATCGCGATGCTGCTGCCCGAGTCGTCGCCGCTGCCGCCGAGATAAGTCGAATAAACCAGCGTGGGATCGATCACTAAAGGCTGTCCGTGATCGTATTCAGCAACTTCGAATCCGACTTCGCGATTGGGCAGAAGCTGGTAGCTTCCCGCAATCGTGCGCCGCTGGCCGTTGATTGTTTGATGGACGATCGGCTTCCGTTGGATCAGCTCGACGCCTTTTGTCTTGAGAACCAGATCGCCCTTCGCGGAGATTCCCGGATGAACTCCGCGGTCAAAGGCTAAACGAATGGCGCTCGGATCGGCGCCTGGCGCAACTTCGAAGTCGTATTCAATTTGCTTTTGATTGCCGTAGAAACTCAGATCGATTCCCGGATACAGCTCGTCATAGACCACACGACGAAACGTCGGCACGTCGGTGTGCCATTTCGATCGATCGTTGCCGAGCAGGAAATTACGCCGCTCGGTAAGCTGATCCATGCCGGTGATTTTCGGCGAAGAATTCGCGCCGGCAAATCTGAACGTCACTAACGCACGAGCGAATTTCAATGCCGCTTCGTTTGCCGCAAGCAACATCTCCGCGCCGGATTCGCGCGCGAGAAACTTGACGTGAGAATCTGCCTGGCCTTGGTTCGCTTCAAACGCGATCGGAAGGTTCGCGAACGATGAGAGTGGAGTCGTCTTCACCCGTTGGGCGTTCTCCGCTGACTTTGCATGCGTGGCGGGCAAGGATGCCCGCGCTCCGCCCGCGCGCGTTCGATCCGCGATCCAAATCGATCCAAAGATCGCACAAACAATGAAGATAACCGGAGCGAGCGCTCCGATCTGAGAATTTCTTTCTTTACGTGGTTGCTTCATCGGTCCAGTCAAGTCACGCGTTCGGAAACCCAACCGTAAGGGAGGACGGCCTCGCGCAACTTGCCCTCCCTTACGGTCGGGCTTCTGCGACGAGCGTTATTCTAAAGCAAAAAAGGATCGAGCATGGTCGAACACTTGCGTAACTGTGTTCGACGACGCGCGATCCTTATCAAGTTGGTAATGCCCCAGCTCTCTCTCTCGGTTGCTAGCCCAGGAAACCTAAATTCTGTGTCGCGAACTTGCTCAGGTTCGGGAAGATTGTCGTCAATAGGTTCGCCGGTACGCCGTACCATTGCGCCAACGTCGCGCCATATTGATCGATCGACGTAGTCGGGATCCAACGTCCGCGGTTGCCACCGTCGTCGTCGTTACTGTTGAGCGCCAGCGTCGGATAAGTTCCGTAGAAAGTTCCGCCCAGAACTGCGCCACCCATGATGAACGCGTGACTGCCCCACGCGTGATCTGATCCTACCGTGCCTGAGCCGGAGCCGGAGGGCTGGAACGTGCGGCCAAAATCGGAAAGCGTAAACAGCGTCACATTGTTGCTGTTTCCCTGCGCCGCCATCTCGTCATAAAACGCGCGTGCTGCCTGGCTGAACTGTGTCAGCAGATTGCCCTGGCCGCCCGCCTGGTTTGGCTGTGTCGGATCAGCTGAGGTTTCATTCGTGTGCGTATCGAAGCCGCCCAGTGAGCAAAAGAAAATCTGCCGATGCAAACCGAGATTTCCTTTTGTGCTCAGATAAACCAGCTTCGCCACCTGTTTCAACTGATTGCCGATATTTGTGGCTGGAAAAGTAGCCGTCATCGTCGGGTCTGGTTGGTTCAGAATCTGGTCCGCGGTCAGGGCCTGATTGGTTGTATCGCTCTCGCCTTTGATCAAAGCGGCGCCTGTGTCGAAGCCGAGCAACTGTCGATAGCCACTTCCATTATTAAACGGAGTCGCGGAGGACGGCCCATTCCAGTTCAGATTCAGAACCGTCTGCAACGTGCCCGTACCAATTGCCAGTTGCCTAGTCGTTACTCCCGTTTCGAACAGATTTGTGCCTGCGACTGAAGTGCACATCGGAATTACTGTGGGGCCATTGAGCGCACCCGTGTTGTCAGCCACGCGCCCGCCCCAACCGGTCTGTCCCGTCGTCTTGCAGATCGAAGTCATCTGCTGATTGACCTGATCCGAATGCGAGAAAAGCTGATATGGCCGGAATGCGCCGTTGACGTTGCTCTGGTATTGAGCTTTGGTCGTGGGCTGCAAAAGCGATCCGTAGTTGCAAAGAACCGCGAGCTTGCCCTGGTTCCATGGACCAAGCAAACCGGGTGCTGCTGCGCCACCAGTTGCAACCTCAGGCGAAAGGTTTGGATGCAAACCAAACTGTCGGCCAATTGGTGGATTGATCGGAAGTAGTGCCGATTGCGGGATGCCCAATCCGGCGCCGGTGCCGGGATTCCCGGATATTCCTCTGACCGCAGTGTAACTGTTGTATTCGTTGTCGAGCGGCACGATCATGTTGTTGCAATCCGTGCCGCCGCTGAAGAACACACAGACCAGCGCTTTATAATCGGACGCGACCTCGGGTTGTTGCTGGACCATCGCGTTCACCAGCGACAACCGATCGAGGCTGTTCACTACCGCTGCCGCAGTCAGGCCGCACGCCGTGTCTCGCATGAAATCTCTTCGTGATCGTTTCATTTCGTTTACCTCTCCACCTGGAACTGCGACGAAGTCGCGACTAGATAAATTGCGGTGCGCGTGCGTCCCGCTGGATCGCTGCCGCTGATCGCCGTAATCGTGGTCACGATAGTGTTCTTCATCGCTTGCGACATCGTGCCATGCATCAAGTTCGTGTTCAGCATGTCAGCCAACGCCGATGGGGTTCCCGCCTGAGCCTGGTATGCAGAATAGTTTGTTTGCGTACCGCTCGGACGATTGGGCGCGCTCGCCGGGATACCGTTGCCGCTGTTGGCCAGGAACAAAGTGTTGACAAAGTTTGCTCGCTGATAAGTCGTCGATGTATCGAGAATGCCAAACTCAGGCGCAATCAGACTGGTTCCCGGCAGCCCGAAATCGGCCGGGAAATAACTGAAGACAGTCGGCGGATTAAAAATATCCTGGCCCAAAGGCGTGCTGAAACTTCCCGCGCCACTCACATTCGTAACCAAAACGTTATCGCTGGTCGCATTGAACCAACGCAGCATGTTCGTCATCAGTTGCACCGGCTCGCGCAAACGTCCGTAACTCGGATCGGTCTTGGCATCGCCGCGAGCTTCAGGGTCGAGCAGAATCTCGGTGACGATTGCTTTCATATCGCCGCGTACGCCCGAACCGTTGTTCGCAAACGTCGCCGCGCATCGGCCCACATAAGCAGGACTGGGATTGCTGGTCACCAGGTTGTGAATGAGCTGCGTGCAGACATATGGCCCGGTGTTCTGATGATTGAAAATGTTATCGATCGCTGCGTCCAGCTCGGCATTCTTGTAGGCAGCCATATTTGCCGCATTGTTCGTGCAATTCGAGCAGGCCGGCAGATTCAATCCGTTGAGTAGCGTCTTGGCACCGATATCAAAAGGACCATTTGCGCCGGTGTTATTGCTAAAAGCCATCGGCCGGATGTAATCAGGAACCGATTGCCCGCTGAATGTGTTCGTCGTCGTGTTCGCGATAACCCAGCCGGTGAAGACGCGAGCAAAATTTGTGATTTCGCTTTGACCATACGTCGGAATCCGGTTCCCGTTCGCATCGAGCACCGGCGTGCCGTCCTGATTCAACAAGTCCGTGCCAATCGAGAAAAGCTGCATCAACTCACGCGCGTAATTCTCGTTTGGCGCGACGCGTGAGTTACCAGCCATGTCGAGATAGCGGCCCATGCCGGGATTAAGCGTGATGTCTTTCAAGAGCGTGCGGAAGTTGCCGAGCGCATTACGATCGATCGTTTGCAGATACGGCGCGTACCAACTGGCTTCGTTATTGTTCATGTCGCGACCGGCGACAACAATGAATTTGTGCAGCGCCCATGCGACTCGTTGGCGCAATTGATCAGGCCGCGACAGCGCGCTGGTCATGAATTGCACATGCAGCGGATAAAGCGTGTAGTTGTCGCGCACACAAGTCGCATCGCACGGACTCGGCTGGTTCACCGGATACAACGTCGTCAGCGGATAGTTTGAAGATAATGGCGGATTGGGCGGAGACTGCGAATTGTCCACGAACGCGGGCGGCGTATTGAACTGCTCGTTCAGATAACTCTGAATTCCAACTGATCGCAGATGAGCGATATCAGCGTCCGTCGGTCCCCAAGTCGCTTGCTCTAAAAACCTGATTGCGTCTGATCCGGCAACCGCAGCGGGCGCTCCCGCCTGGGCTTGAAACTGGGCCAGGGTCAAAGGCGTCGCGGCTCCCGGTGGAGTGGCCGGCGCGGGATTCGGCGCGGAATCGTCCGCGGGTCCGCCGCCAATCGTGCCAATGCCGACGCGCACGCGATTGCTTCCCATGCCATGTAGATTCAGACGAAGCAGAACGTCGCCCAGATTGCTCGACATCAGATCATTCAGCCGCAGCACGACCATGTAAACTCCGGCGAAGTTTGGCACTGTGCCAACGTATTCGACTTTCAGCGGATAAATGTTATGGGAAGCATCTTCGGCATCGGCGGTCAATGCATTCACGCCCTCGCCCTGCAGGAAGTCGAGGTTCATGCAGAAGACAGTTATGCGTGTGCGCGGATCCGCGGGATAAAAGTTTGCAGCTCCGTTCAGCGTGAACGGCTCCGCGCGCATCGAGACCGACTCGAGCGCGACGGCGCGCGTCGAACTTGACGAGACGCTAAACAACGACGGCGCGAGGCTCGGCGACGCCTGCGCACATATACCAGCGAAGCTCGCAAACAAGATCGCCACGAAACATTTGCGCATCGCAAAGGCTCGGATTCTCATAGGTCGCTCTCTCTTCAAACCGAGTGAAATCGAAAGTGAGGCTGGAGCCAACTTAGAAAGCTTGGTGGAGGGGCCACCGGGCAACTACCCTGTGTTCACCCGAATATAGCACGCCGCACACGCGCCTGGTCAACAGATTTTTAGACGAACCATACGGAAACTTGGTCGAAGCTTTTTTTAACGACGGGGATTATCCCTGAATCCTCGCAACTCAGTTGATTTTCGAGGTTTGCCTGACAAATTCATAGAAACCCGCCGCGGCCCCCAGCACGATACCCGCCACCAACAGCCAGGGCTTGGTGCCCAGCCAGCGATCGAGCAGCCACCCGACGATCAACCCGGAAACGACTGAGGCGAACAACGAGAAGGCGGCCGCATACGCGAGGCCGGACTTACGATTGATCTCTTCTTTTTGGTTTTGATCCGCCAACCTACCACGATCCACGCGTCAGATAATTCTTCGGCGCTTCGAACAATAAGGCGCTCCGCGAGTGGCGCATCGAGTCGTGAATGAAGCAAACATGTGTGCACCAACAGGCTTTGCCGCCATCAATCGCATTCAGTTCAGCTTGCCGAGATTGCGCCGCCCACAGAGCCGCAAAGTCATAGTCGTAATCGCGCAAGCTTGCGAATTTTCCCCGCAGCTCGCATGCGCGCACGTCGCCGTTGTAGTCGATCACCGCGATGGTTTCTCCGGCGGTACAGGAAAATTGCCAAGCTTTTGATCGCGCAAAGTTTTCGTGCTGAGTGCGGTAGTGAGTGGTAATGGTTCCGACGTACGCGACGTTCTTGACGAAGCGCTTCGAAGCATCATCACCGGCAAACATTCGATCGCCGTAGCGCTTGGTCAATTTCGAGATATACGCGTAGAGCTTCGGCAGAGCCGCCACCGGAATGTCTTTGATTCCGTCTCCCACCGGAGTTTCGCCGCGAACGATGTTGAAGTAATGACCATCGAGCCGAAAGCTGTTCCACATGAACTCAGCGAGGCTTTCGATCTCCTGATAATTCTCCGCGCAAACAACCGTATTGACGTTCAATCGTAGTCGATCCTGGTATTTGTCTTTGAGCGGATAAAGCGCATCGATGCAGTCGAGGGTCTTCTCCCAATGTCCCGGCACGCCGCGAATGCGATCGTGAGTCTCGCCCTGGCCATCGAGCGCGATGTTCAGATAAAGATCGAGTGAGGGATGATCGCCGAGCGCACGATCGACGATTTCGAACACGCGAGATTTGACCAAGCCATTCGTCGGGATAATCAACCGACGCACCCCGTTGTTGCGCACGAAAAGATCGATTATCTGTGACGCATCGTGACGCAGAGTGGGCTCGCCGCCAGACAACCAGAGGTCAGTGATCGGCGGCATCGTACGCGAGACCTTTTCGATCTGATCGAAAGTCATGTCACCCGGACGATTCAACTCGGCGTGATAGAAACATGTTTGGCAGAAGGAATTACAGCGTGACGTGACGAAAAGGATGACGGTGCCGAGCCGCTTCTCGCGCTTGGTCGAGCGAACAAGTTGAACGAACTGATTTAGCTTCGATGTCATGCCGGCAGAGCCATGCTGCCTTTCGCGGCTCATCCTGACCTCTGATCTCTGGCCTCTGACTTCTGCTTTCGGATGATGACAGTTTCATTGGGTGATTTCAATTCATAGGTGATCCCGCGCCACCTGATGCGCCGCGAGAAAGCTGCAGCAACGCCGTTGTAGAGATAGAGCGCGGATGCAAGCGGCCAGAGCGTGAGGTGGGCAAGCGTCGATGTGGACGAAGTCGCCCGCGTATCGCTGACAAAGGCGGATACCGCGCGGAGTCGGAGATGAGATTTCATCGCGCCCATCGCAAATAGAATCAACAAAAGAATCAGCGGCGTCGCGACGGGAAGCTGAAGAAAAGCGCGGGTGACAAGCAGCGCGACCCCGCCAAAGAACGTGATGACGAAGATTACACTGCCGAAGAGCACCGCTTTCCAGAGATGCGCCGCGTAAGCGCGCGTGATCTTTAGCTGCCGGGTCGTGAATTCAATGAGGCTGCGCAAGCTGCAATCTTCAATCGACGGTGTGAGGCATTGCGGCACGAATTTAATTGCCAGCCCGGCCTCGCGCATCGCGCGAGTGACGGCAAAGTCATCCGAAACGGTGCCGCGCCAGTACTTCAACACCTCGCACTTTTCGAAGGTCGATCGGCGCAACGCCGTCGCGCCACCCCAGCAAAAATTCTTCTGCTCTTCAGCTTCAAGTGCCGAAGCGATCGCCGCATTCCAAACCGAGCGCAGGTGCGAGGCGAATCCTCCACGTGCCGGAACAAACCAGCGATAACCAGTTGCTGCACCGACGGTCTCGTCGCGCAAGGGCGCAACCAAACTCCGCAGCCAAGCACTCTGCGGTCGCGCGTCGGAATCGACAAAGACAAAGACTCTGCTGCTCGAGTGCGCGTGACCAGTAGCCACACTCAGGTTGTGAACTTTTTGTCCGCGGTTGCTTGCTGGGCCGGCGATCACCCTATGAATCGCAGGTACAGATAGTTCTGAAAACCCCGCGCGCGTCTCGGCAACAACGCGCCAAGCCGGATCGTTCTCGTCGTCGCTAACGAAGATGACTTCATAGGACGGGTAATCCAGCGAGACTACTGCCGCTATGTTTTCACGCAATCCTTCGTCGAGGCCACGCAATGGAAAGAAGATCGAAGCGAAAGGAGTGAATTCGTCCAGGGGTTTTGAAGATTCAGAACGCAGATAGCTTACGAAGCGAATTCCGCCTCGCAGTGAAAGTATTCCGAGGTAGATCGAAACTGCTGCGAAGAAATAGAAACCAACTAGCAGTGAACTCTGAATCACCGGGAAGAACGTGGAGCTGTCACTTGGCCCGGCGCGCCCGCAACTGTGGAAGGAATTAGTTTCTGCGCCAGCTGGATGAATGGTTGAGGGTAAATTCCAATGAAGAGAATACCGACGAGCGCCGCGACCATCGCGGTCCTCAGCGCCGGTGAAAGTGTCAGCGGTTGGTCATCAGCGACGCGATCGCCCAGGTACATCACGCGTATGAAGCGGATGTAATAATAAAATGACACGACTATGTTGATGACGGCCCAACCCGCGAGCCAGTAGTACCAGGTTTTATGTTCAGCATCGCCGCGATTGAGCAATCCCCAGAGCAGGAAATACTTGCCAATGAATCCGCCCGTGCCCGGCAAGCCACCGAGCGACAGCATGAACACCGCCATCATTGCCGCCATTCCTGGTGCTTTCTGCGCGAGGCCAGTCATGTCATCGACGTTGTCGCCAATGATGCCGCGCCGCCGCAGGCTGATGATCACGCCGAACGCGCCCATGTTCATGAAGACGTACACGAGGAGATAGATCACCAATCCGACGTTTCCGTATGTGTTGTTCGCGATCAGCGCGAGTAGCAAGTATCCCGCGTTTGAGATTGATGAATAGGCGAGCAGACGTTTCGAATTCTCTTGCGTAATCGCGGCCCAATTCCCAACGACGATCGTCAACGCAGCCACGATTCCCAACAGCGGCGCCCAATCTGCCTGCAACGGCCCGAGAGCGACGAAGAAGATGCGCGCGTAAAGAGCGAAGCTAGCGGCTTTCGATCCGGTTGAAAGAAACGCGGTGACGGAAGTCGGTGCCCCCTCATAAGCGTCCGGCGCCCACATGTGAAACGGCACGGCGGCAACTTTGAAGAATAGTCCCGCGGCCAGAGCGACCATGCCGATCAAAAACAGCGGCTTGAGATCGCTCCCGCCGGTCATGCCTCGACTGATCTCTTCGAGATTGGTCGAGCCGGTGATGCCATAAATGATCGACATTCCGTAGAGCAGAATGCCGGAAGAGAACGCGCCGAGCAGAAAGTACTTCATGCCCGCTTCGTTCGATCGACGCTCGCGCTTCGTGAAGGCGACCAAGACATAGAATGTCAACGCCATCAACTCGAGCGCGATGTAAAGCGAAATCAGATCGTAGCCGCAACCAAGGAACATCATGCCGACGGTCGCGAACAAAATCAGTGAGTAGTATTCGCCATGTTGCTCGCGCTCAACGTCGAGGTAACGGATTGAAATTGCGATCGCCAACGCCGCGGCAATCAGAAAGATGGCGCGGAACAGGAGAGCAAACCCGTCGATCCTCAGCATTCCGTAGAACCCATCGATCGGCGATAGCTTCTGCAGAGACGCAAAGCGGAACGTGCCGCCTAATTGAATGAATTGGGCGCCGAGTGAAACGAGCGCGAGGCCGATGCCTGCGAGAGAAAAATAAGCGGTCCACTTGCCGCGCTTGTAAGGCAGGATGACTTCCATCACCAGCGCGACGCAGGCAGCGACAGTGATGATGAGTTCAGGCGCGATCAGTTGCAGATCAGCGACGTTGAAGACTCCTGATTGAAATAGAAAGACCATTTTGAGTCGCTTCGCTCTTTCTCCTGGCTCTTTGCTCTTTGCCCTTGGCCCTTACGGCTGTGTCTTAATCTGCACCGGCGCGCTGGTCGTGGTGATCGTTGGCGCGCTCGTCGTTGCCGGAGGCGGCTGGCCTGGAATCGGATAGTTCGGACGAATCGCCCTCACCGCTGCGTTCACCGGCTTTTCGATGTAACGGAGAAATGGCCCCGGATAAATTCCGATCCAGAGCGACATGATCACCAGTGGCATCATGTAAACCCACTCGCGGCCACTCAAATCCAGCAGCGACTTGTTCTTTTCGTTTTCAATCTCGCCAAAGAACATCCGCTGATACAGCCACAGCATGTAGCCCGCGTTCAAAATAATTCCCAGTCCGGCCCAACCGGCCCAAACCGGATTTGCTTCGAACGCACCTCGCATGGCCAAAAATTCCGAAATGAAAACCGCCAGCAGCGGCAAGCCGATCGCCGTCATAGCCATCGCCAGAAAAACTGCGGCGTAACCGGGCATGACATGCGAAAGGCCGCCAAACTCGGAAACTTTGCGCGTGTGACGGCGCTCGTAAATGATGCCGACGAGCAGGAAGAGCGCGCCCGAATAGATACCGTGATTGATCATCTGCATCACCGCACCATTCAAACCGTTCGGGTTGAGCGCAAACAAACCGAGCATCACGATGCCCATTGACGAAACCGATGAATACGCAACGAGCTTCTTCACATCCCCGTCTTTCTTGACGACGAAATACATCGCTGCCAGCGCGCCATAGATGATCGAAATGATTGCCAGAAAGATCATGATGCTGCGCACGCCGAACTTGCCGAAGAAGACTTCATCCATCGAAGCCTTCGGAAACATTGGCAGATTGAAACGATAGAAACCGTACGTGCCGAGCTTCAGCAGGATGCCGGCAAGAATCACGGAACCGGCGGTCGGCGCCTCGACGTGTGCGTCGGGTAGCCACGTGTGAAACGGCCACATCGGCACCTTGATCGCGAACCCGAGCGCGAACGCAAAGAACAAAAGCACCTGCAATGTGCCCATCGGAATTACGGAACCGATTGCTTGCATGTAAACGATATTGAAGCTGCCGGTGCCGCTTTGTGTCGCAGCCTGCACGGTGCTATTGACCATCCGCAGGGCATTATCATTTCCCGCGAGCAAGCCGATCGTTGCCTGACTAACTTTGGTGGTAATCGCCAGGTCCTGCGTCAGGAAATACATCTTCAAGACGCCGAGCAACATCACCACGGATCCAACCAGCGTGTAGAGGAAGAACTTAATCGCCGCGTACAGACGGTTCTCGCCACCCCAAATGCCAATCAGGAAATACATCGGCACTAAGCTGACTTCGAAGAACAAGTAGAAAAGAAACAGATCCATCGATGAGAAAACGCCGAGCACCATTGTCTGCAGCAACAGCAGCAGAACGTAGTATTCCTTCTCACGTTTTTGAATGTACTTCCATGAGGACAACGCCGCGAGCACGCCGAGGAAAGTCGTTAGAATAATCAGCAGGACGGACACGCCGTCCGCACCCATCTGATAGCGGGCGCCGATCGCGGAAATCCATTGATGGTCTTCGAGGAACTGCATGCCGCCGGTGCCGCGGTCATAGCCAAACAACCAAAGCGAAATAACAAAGTCGAGGGCGAGCCACGCAGTCGCGAATTTCTTGATCAGGGCGTTCTGATCTTTCTTGAATGCGCCCAGAATCAGAATCGCGCCGACGACCGGCAGCCACGTGATGATGGAGAGAATGTTGTTTGTGAACACGTCAGTCCTCTTGTTCGTATCGGAAGCCCGACCGTAAGGGAGGGCATCTCTCGCTAAAAATAGCCCTCGCTCACGCTCGGGCTTCTGACACTAAAGACTCTTCACGAAATAGATGGCGACCGCGATTAACAATCCAATCACCATCACGAGCGCATAATTCTGAGTCAAACCAGTTTGCGCCGCGCGCACGATGGGTGACATCAGGCGCACCACAAAGTCGGCAATCGCGTTAACCAAACCATCAACCAGATACTTATCAGCGCCGCCGGTGATCTTGCTCGTCAAGCGCGTCAGCCAGGCCGAGCCATTCACGCCTCCATCGACCACTTTCGAATCGAATGCAAAGACGCCGCGCGCCAAATCCATCGTGCGTCGCGTAATCGCCCAGCCAAAAAATTCATCGATCCAATATTTGTTGTAGCTGGCTTCGTAAAGAGGTTTGAGCCGAGCCGCCCACACATCAGCGAGTTGCGGGCTCTTCACATAGAAGAGCAAGCCGAGCCCAATTCCGGCGCCAGCAACTAGCAGCGAGATGATGATAAAGACCCATTCGGTTGCAGTTTCGCTGCCGACTTTTGATTCGACTGCGTGCGCCAGGTTGAAGCCGGTGTGAGCCTTTGCCTCGCCATTTGTCGGACGCGCCTGAGATAAAAGTTGTTCACGTTCAGCTGTACTCGTGTTCGCGCCGAAAGGCCCCTCGTTACCGAGCAGCGGAGTCGCGTTTGGTGGAAACTTTCCTTCTTCAGCCTTACCGAACTGTCCCGTTTCCTTATTCCAAATAATCGGATCGAGCCAGTTGACGATATTCATCTTCCCGCCAACTTCTTTGCCGCCAGTGAACGCCGTGCTGATACCGACGAAGCCGCCAATCGTCGCGAGAATCGCCAGCACCACGAGCGGCACCCACATGGACTTTGGCGATTCGTGCGGAACGTGCGCGTCGTGATGCGACGTCGCGTGCTCTTTCTTTTGAGCGTGGCCTTCGTGTTCCATGCCATGCTCGTGCTTACGAAATCTTTCTTCGCCCCAGAAAGTCATCGCCACCAGGCGCGTCATATAAAACGCGGTGCACGTCGCGGCGATCGTTCCGATCAGCCAGACCAACCAACCGAGCGGAATGTGCGTCGTCGAGGCGGCGTTCCAAAGAATTTCGTCTTTCGACCAGAAGCCTGAAAACGGAATGATGCCGCAGATCGCCAACCAACCCGCGAGGAACGTCATGTAGGTGATCGGCATGTACTTCTTCAAGCCGCCCATCTTGCGCATGTCCTGCTCGTGATGCATGCCGTGAATCACGCTGCCCGAGCCGAGAAACATGAGCGCTTTGAAGAACGCGTGCGTCATCACGTGAAAGATGCCGATCACGAAAGCGCCGACGCCGCAAGCAAGAAACATGAAACCGAGCTGAGAGACGGTCGAGTAAGCGAGCACCTTCTTGATGTCGTTTTGGGTGATGCCGATCGTCGCGGCAAAGATCGCAGTGAATGCGCCAACCAACGCGACAACCAGCATCATCGTCTGCGAATGCTGAAAGATGACGTTCGTGCGCGTCAGCATGTACAACCCGGCCGTGACCATCGTCGCGGCATGAATCAGCGCGGACACAGGCGTCGGCCCGGCCATCGCATCAGGCAACCAAACGTGCAGTGGAAACTGTGCCGACTTACCGCACGCGCCAATCATCAAGCCCAGCGCAATCCACGACATCAGTCCCCAGTGGCCAAGTGTCTCGACGGGATAACCCGCAGCCTGTGAGACGACGTTCGTGTACTGCGCAGATCCAAAGGTGGCGATAACGCCGAAAATCGCCAGCATGAATCCAAAGTCGCCGACGCGATTCGTGATGAATGCTTTGCGTGAAGCATTCGCAGCTTCCTGCTTGTTGAAGTAGTAACCAATCAGCAGATATGAGCAGAGACCGACGCCTTCCCAACCGACGAACATCATCACGAAGTTCGAGCCCATCACGAGCACGAGCATCGAAAACATGAACAGACCCATGTAGGCGAAGAAGCGATAGAAGCCGGTCTCGCCGTGCATGTATCCAGTCGCGAAGACGAAGATGCACAGACCCACGCCAGTGACGATCAGCATGAAGATCGACGAGAGCGGATCGAGTTGACAGCTCCACTGGATGTTTAGCAACGATGCGGGGCCCGTGACAGAGCTAGCCGGTTGACCGTTGACCGCGATCGCTCTCGACGTATCGCCTTCACCTAGAGTCTGCTTGACCGCGCCCGCGGGAATCCAATTGAACGCCGTTTGAGTGGTGACGTAGGGGTTGGGCCACCGCGCTTCGCCGCCGAATCCGTACGAGTAAACGGCGGTGAGGCTAATTAGGAATGATAGCGCGACGGTTCCGACTGCGATGCCACCGATCAACTTTTCGGAAAAGCGAAACCAACGGCCGAAGATGCCGTTAATCGCCGCGCCGGCGAGTGGTAGCAGGGGAACTAGCCAGATGTATCGATACATAGGTTTCAGGAGACGGGAGTCGGGAGCTAGGGACAGAAAACCCCGGCCGCCAATCCTCGACGCCCCGGCTCCTGACTCCTGACTCCTGACTCCTGTTCTTTCACCATTTCATTAAATCAATCTCATCAACCCAGATCGTTTCGCGATTGCGATAAAGCGCGATCACGATGCCAAGGCCGATGGCCGCTTCGGCGGCGGCCACGACGATGATGAAAACTGTGAATATCTGCCCGGACATCACGTCGCCGCGTCCGGTGTCCTGCAAGTAACGCGAGAAGGCGATGAAGTTCAGGTTCGCCGCGTTCAGAATCAGCTCGATCGACATGAAGATGACGAGCAGATTGCGGCGCGTCAGCACGCCCGCGACGCCAATGATGAAAAGGATCGCAGCGATCACCAGGAACTTAGAGAGATCTGGATGCTTGATGCTCTCGAGCGCGGTCGAAGTGCGACTTGCTTCCTGAAACATCAGCGCTAGCGATGGTGATAACCAATTCATTGATCAACTAAGACTGCTTCATCTCATTCAACACTTCCGGATCGACATCGTCGGCCGCGACTTCCTGTTTCAAGGTCCGCGCCAGCATCACTGAGCCGATGATGGCGACGAGCAGCAAGATGCTCGCAATTTCAAACGGCAACGCGCCCGCTGTGTAAAGCGCTGTGCCCACAGTTTGCGTTTGGGATGACAGGCGGCTCACTCCCGTCGCGGCGGCTGGCATATTTGCTTGTTCTGCCGCACGTTTGGCGCTGGTTTGCTGCATTGCGGATTCATCACGTTTTTGCAGCGCTTGATAACCTTTCGGAATCGCGTAGATCACCAGGATGCCGGCGAGCAAAGCTAGAAAGACAAGCGCCGCGGTTACTTGAGCGGGCCGGTTGAAGATCGGCGCACGTCCTTCTTCTTCGGCACCGACGTTGACCAGCATGATGACGAACAGAAACAAGACCATCACGCCGCCCACGTAAACCAGAATCTGCACACCGGCGATGAATTCTGCGCCGAGCAAAATAAAGAGTGCCGCTACGGAAACGAGCGAAGAGATCAGGAACAACGCAGAATGCACCGCATTGCGCGCCATGACGGTTAACAACCCCGCCAGAATCGCAGCGATCGAGAAGATCCAGAAGAAAACGCTTTCCCAACCGGAAAGAATCATGAAGTGTATTTAACTGTCTCGCGTCCCTGTTCGAGCATCTCGCGATTCCACACAAAGCCTGCGCGCGAGTAAGTCGCCAACTCAAAGTCCTGCGTCAGCTCAAGACAGTAAGTAGGACAAGCTTCCTGACACAGCGCACAGAACATGCACCGCGAAGTATCAAAGATGAATTCGTCGAGAACCTTCTTGCGGCGCGGCTTGCCGGCGACGACGACTTCAACGTCCATGGGAATGACGTCGATGCAATCTTCCGGGCACGCCAGCGCGCACAAGTTGCACGCGATGCAGAGCGTGTCGTGCGTTTCGGGATCCATGTTCAGGCGCGGCGCGCCATGAAAGCGCGGCGCCACGTCGGCACGCACTTTGGGATACTGCTCGGTGTAGATTCCCTTCCCTGCAACTGAATCTTTGTCAGTGAGCGCGCCAATATTGAAGCCCAGCGTCACGGCCATGCCCTTGACAAGATCGACCATGAAGAAGCGCTTCAGCTTCTGTGCGAAGGTTGATTTGGGAACAGGAACTAATGGCATAAGAATAAGTTTGAAATTTTCAATTTCTAATTTTCCATTTTCAAAAACTAGCGAGACAGGCTGTCCGAATTGCCGTCCCTCATGGTCGGGCTTCTGACACCGTCTCGACCGGCGCAACTGCCGGCTTTCCTTTAGGCAAATCAACCAAACGAATCTGCCGGCGCTGCTTCTTCAAATTGAAATCGCGCGAGCGCCAATTAATTAAGGACAAGATTCCCGCCGTCAAGAACAGATTCGCGATGCCGATTCCAACGGTGATGATTTTGCCCGTCGGCGTTAATGCCAAGCCGCTGGAAATGGAAACTATTGTGTGCATTCCACGAACGCCATCAAGACCCTGCACCACGCCGATACCCAGCGCAGTCACGACGATGTTGATTAGCGCCGCCGGCAGCATCCACTTCCAACCCAAGTCCATCAACTGATCGTAACGGAAACGCGGCAACGTCCAGCGCAGCCAAAAGTATAAATAAAGGAGCAGTCCCGCCTTCGCCAAAAAGACTATCAGACTGATGACCACGTACGCGGTGTGATACCCGCGCGCTTCAGTGAAGCGATAAACAAACGGGAAATACCATCCGCCGAGATATAGCGTCGTCGCGACCGCAGTTACTACGACCATGGCCGCGTACTCAGCCATGAAGAAAAGCGACCAACGGAAACCGGAATACTCTGTATGAAATCCGGCGACGAGTTCCGATTCTGCTTCCGGCAGATCGAAAGGCGCGCGATTGTTTTCGGCGATGCCGCTGATCAGAAAAATAACGAAGCCGATCGGCTGGTAAAAGAAAAACCAAATTTTGTCCGAGGCCTGCGCGCCAACGACTCCCGACATCGACAACGTGCGTGCGAACATCAGAGCGCCGATAATTGCCAAACCCATCGAGACTTCGTAAGAAACCATCTGCGCGCTCGAACGAAGCGCGCCCAGCAGCGCGTACTTCGAATTTGATGACCAGCCGGCGAGAATCAACGCCAATACGCCGACGCTGGAAACCGCCAGCACGAACAGCACGCCAATGTTGACGTCGGTGATGACCGCCCAGTCAGGTCCAAACGGCACGACTGCCAAGGTGATGAATGCCGCGACAACGGCGATGTAAGGCGCGACGAAGAAGATCCAGCGGTCTGCATTCTCAGGAATGAAGTCTTCTTTCGTCAGCAGCTTCAATCCGTCGGCAATCGGTTGCAGCAAGCCCCACGGCCCGACACGCATCGGCCCCAGTCGCGCTTGCATGAACGCTGAGATTTTCCTTTCCAGGTAGGTTGCGTAAGCGACCCAGCCGGTCGTGATTACCACCACTAGGCCGACTTGAATTAAAGGCCAGATGACATAGTTCACCGTCTGCTCGCTGAAGAATTTCAGGAGCAGATTATCGATGATGGTTGGTGCTGCTAGTGCGAACATCTATCTATCAATCTCGCCCAACACGATATCCAACGTGCCAATGATAGCGACTACGTCTGCGACCAGGTGGCCGATGCACATTTGCTTTAACGCCTGCAGATTGATGAAACATGGCGGCCGCACGCGCACGCGCCAGGGTTGTTGGGTTCCGTCAGAAACCAGATAGCAACCAATCTCGCCCTTCGGTCCTTCGATTGAATGATAATAGTCGCCTACGGGCGGCTTAATCAGCTTCGGCACTTTTGCGTTCACGGGGCCGTCTGGCAAGTTCTCGATAGCTTGCTTGATGATGCGACGCGACTGGCGCATCTCTTCCATGCGCACGAGGTAGCGATCGTAAGTGTCGCCGTTTTCGCCGAGCGGCACTTCGAAATCCATGTCCGCGTACGCCGCGTAGGGTCGCGACTTGCGTATGTCCCAGGCCACGCCTGAGCCGCGCAACGCCGGACCGGACAAGCCAATCGCGATCGCGTCTTCGCCGGAGATGATGCCGATTCCAACAGTGCGACTCAACCAAATTCTATTCTCAGAAAGAACCGTTTCATATTCATCGAGTCGCTTCGGAAAATTATCGACGAAGCGTTGACAGTCCTCGACAAATCCATCGTAAGCATCGTTCGGCATGCCACCAACGCGCCACGCATGACACGTCAAACGCGCGCCGAACTGCCGCTCGAAAATCTTGAGGATCTCTTCGCGCTCGCGAAACGCCCACAGCAGAATCGTGACTGCGCCGATGTCCATCGCGTGCGTGCCAAGCCACAGCAAATGCGACGCGATGCGATTCAGCTCCGTCAGAATTGTCCTTATATAATGAGCTCGCTTCGGGACATCGAGCCCCATCATCTGCTCGACGGTCTCAACCCAGACCAAGCCGTTCGAGACGGCCGCGATGTAATCCAGCCGATCCCAATACGGCGCGATCATCGTGTACATGCGATTCTCGGCAATCTTCTCCATGCCGCGATGCAGGTAACCAACGTCGCAATCGAGATCGATCACTGTCTCGCCATCAAGCTTCAGGATCACGCGCAGCACGCCGTGCGTTGACGGGTGCTGCGGGCCCATGTTGAGCGTCATCTCTGGTGCGTCAAGCAGGGACTGTCGAGTTGTGGCGATTTCAACCTGGTGCATATTGGAGCGCGGATATCTTTGTCCGCATGGCGGGCACAAGAGCCCACGCTAAACTGTTAGTGTCTCTCGTTCGCCGTCCTCGCCATTCGGCAGGTAACAACCTGTCACGGCGTACGGCTCATTAACCAATCCGATCTCTTTGATTTCACCTTTATCTTTTTTGTCACGCAGTCCCAACATCAACGACTGCGTCGCGCTCGCTTTGTTCCAAACATTGCGCGGCGCATATTTTTCAGTCAGCACGAACCCCGCCGCCGTCGCCGCTTCCGGCGTGTCGAAAAGTTTGGCTCCGTAATGTGTGGCGATTTCTTTTGGTGACATCGTGCTCTTTCGAGATCAACCGCCGCTACCGCAGGCGGTTCTGACTGCTCACTTATCCTTCGGCATCACTTCTTTGCCCGCGCGAAACAGCTTGCGCACTTCGCGCTCTTGCGGCACGGACAAAATCTCTAAACCGTACGTGCGGCGCTGCTCGACCTGTTCGCGCTGCACATCGGTAAATTCCGGTAGATGTTCTTCGGTCCACCTGTTTTCGACGTATTCCAGCGGATAATCTTTGCGCAGCGGATGACCCTCCCAATCCGGCGGCAGTAGGATTCTTCGCAAGTTCGGATGATTTTGAAAGACCACGCCGAACAAATCGTAAACTTCACGCTCAAGCCAATCCGCCACGGGCCATACGCTGGTTACGCTCTCGACGCCTTCGCCGTTCGTATTGACCTTCAAACGCACGCGCTCGTTTTTTGAGATCGAATACAAGTTGTAAACAACTTCGAATGGCGCTTCGCGATTGTCAGGGTAATGAACACAGGTCAGATCGGAAAGATACTCAAACGGCGTCTGCGAATCCATCTTCAGCGCGTCGCAGACTTCAACAATGCGCGACCGCGCGATGCGAACCGACAACTGCCCGAGAAACTCCGACGCGTCGATCACGCTTTCGCCGAATTTCTGCTTGAGGCGCTTCACCAGCGGATGCTCTGAAGCATCGACAGGCTTCGGGCCTTCTTCCTTTTTCTTTACTGGAGGCTTTGGCGCTGCCGGAGCGGCTTGCTGCGCAGCTTCTTTCGCCGCGGCTACTCGAGCTTTGGCCGCTTCGACCTGCGCGTCTTTTTCTGCGTCCGCTGAAAGTGAAGAAGGTTGGTTAGCGCGCGCCTGATCCGGCGGCGCTGTAACAGGTGCGTCCGTCTGTGATCCCGACTCCGGGGGTTTTCCTTCGTCTGCCATAAAACTCAGCTACACTCTGAGTTACGACGCTACGGGCTTTGGCCGTTTGGCGGCCACGGGCGCGCGACTTCCGAAACGCTACGCTCACGTGTAATGCAATTTAAAACAGGTCGGACGAAGCTGACTTTTAGCACGCGATTTGTCGCATGTCAATTTAGCGACTCGCAAACAATCGTGCTTCGATCCGCGCCTTGACCGTGCTCGGTGCAGCCCGTATCATAACTATTTGATTGAGACGAAGATTTGACGACTATATAAGGTGACGAAGAAATGAAACCGGGAATCCATCCAGAGTACAAAGAAATCACGGTGACTTGTGCGTGCGGCGAAACGTTTAAGACGCGCTCAACTCGCAAAGACGATCTGCACGTGGAAATTTGTTCGGCGTGCCATCCGTTCTTTACGGGCAAGCAGAAGCTGGTCGATACGGCTGGTCGCGTCGATCGATTTAATAGGCGGTATGGCAAGAAGGCTGAATCCGAAGCCGCTGCCGCGAAATAAGCTGATGACGATCAAGCATTAGCAAATCAATTTTGAGAGATGCCGGCGTTGCGTACGCTGGTCGCCGGAAGTGCATCAAAGCTGAGGCGACCAGACTCAATCGCCGGCATTGTTGTAAGTAGCGGTTACAGTATTGATTCGTTTAGCGGCGGGACTTGTCCCGCTATCGCCGGACAAGTCCGGCGTCTAAACGAGGGCTGGATTGGAAACATGAGCACCAACGAAAGAGATCTAATTGTCGGCGGGCAGGCCGTTATTGAAGGCGTGATGATGCGCACGCCCAACGCTTACGCGATCGCGGTGCGCAAAGCCGACGGCACCATCGTGAATACTGCCGCGAAACTGCCAAAGTGGAGCGATAAGTTCCCGCTGCTGAAGTTGCCGATCTTGCGCGGCGGCGCAGTGCTGCTGCAATCGATGGGCTTGGGAATCAAAGCGCTGAACTATTCGGCGAGCGAGGCGTTTACGGAAGCTGAAGAGGCGGAAACCGCCGAAGTAAAAGTTTTAACGCCGGCTGTGATCGAAGGTGAAGGTGACTTTGCGGGAATCACTGGCGGCGTGCCCGGTCTGTTCCCTATTCCGAAGAAGAAACGATCTAAGGACGAATTGAAGAAAGGGACTACGGCAGCGGCGGCGAGTTCGATCGTCTTCGCTTTGATCTTCAATGTGCTGCTGTTCGTTGCGCTCCCGCTGTTGCTAACGAATGCGATTTTCGTCGGCGCCGGCTGGGCGAACACCCCGGCGGCGAGCGTCAGAGCTACGAGCGAGACGGCGCCGGCGGGGACGCCTGCGACCCGCCCGCAAGATGCTGGCGCTCCCGAAGATCCCTGGTACACGCGGACCTGGAATTCAATGCGCGCCTATCTGCATCCGGTGCGGCCGACGGTTGGGTTCAATTTGATCGACGGGCTGATCAGAATGAGTTTCTTCCTGATCATGATCGTAAGCTTTTCGTTCCTGAAGGACATTCGCCGCGTCTTTGAATATCACGGCGCGGAACACAAGACAGTGTTCACGTGGGAGAAAGGCTTAGACCTGACTGTCGCAAACGCGCGCCCGCAACCGCGGCAGCATCCTCGTTGCGGCACAAGCTTTCTGATGGTCGTAATGCTCGTTTCCATCATTCTTTTCTCGGTGATCAAGTTCGATTCGCTTTTATTCAATTTTCTGGTGCGCATCGTTTTGATTCCGGTAGTGGCGGGACTCTCTTATGAAATCATTCGCCTGTCAGCGAAGAAAGAAAGCGGCGCGTTCTTCAAATTAATCACTCGGCCTGGCGTCTGGTTGCAGAACGTCACGACGAAAGAGCCCGATGATTCACAATTGGAAGTCGCGCTTGAAGCCTTGAAAGAAAGTCTAAAGTTGGAGCCAAAGACCGGCGAACCGGAATTGGCGCCGTTATCGTAAGACAAAGATGCCCGCGATTGTCTGGACTGATTACGTTAAGTACCGTGCGGCACTAAGGGGATTCGATCTAAAGAAGTTGGGAAGAAATTCTTTTCCGCTCAAGCGAGAGATATTTTGACAATGAAACAAGACGCACCGTCGTCGTGGGGCGTCACGACAAGCAGTTGGTGATTATCCCATGCGACGTTGTGGGTGATGAGGTCATCCCGGCCACAATCCATGCCACAACCCGGCAACAAATTCGGTTTCGACTTCGAACTGGGAGATTTAGCTTATGAAGAAACCTCAAGTTCATTATTTCGAGAAGGAAGACATACTCCATTTGCTCATTGCAGACGGACCGGAAATCAGAAGTCTCGAATTATCACCTAATATCACGGTTGAGTTAGGCGCCGAGGACGAACTGATTGGGGTTGAGATTCTCAATGCGAGCGGGTTCTTACGAGACGCGGTGTTGGAATCGATTCAAGCACGTACGCTGAAAGTTCTCGAAGCCGAGGCTGCCTAATACGAGATCATGCTCGACAAACTTGCCCAAATTGAAACGCGTTACGAAGAGTTGACCAACGAACTCTCTTCGCCTGAGTTGTTGGCTGACCCGTCGGCTTATGGCAAAGCCGCCAAGCAACATCGCTCCCTCGGCGAGATTGTCGAAAAATATCGTTCGTACAAATCTCTGAGTGAACAACTCACCGGCGCACGTGACCTTGCCGCGAACTCTGAAGACGCAGATATGCGCGAGCTCGCGCAAATTGAAATCGAATCGCTGCAAGCCCAGCTCGAACAAACGGAACAAGACCTCAAACTACTGCTGATTCCGCAGGATCCAAACGACGAAAAGAACGTAATTCTCGAAATTCGCGCGGGCACCGGCGGCGACGAGGCAACTTTGTTCGCCGCCGAGATGCTGCGCATGTATGCGCGCTATGCCGAGCGACAACGTTGGAAGATGGAAATTCTCGACGTGTCTGAGTCCGGAATCGGCGGGATGAAAGAGGCGGTCGCGCTAATCGAAGGCGACAAAGTCTATTCAAGGCTCAAACATGAATCCGGCGTGCATCGCGTCCAGCGCGTCCCACAAACCGAAGCCAGCGGTCGCATTCACACTTCCGCAATCACGGTGGCGGTGCTTCCCGAAGCCGAAGAAGTTGACGTGAAGATCGATCCGAAAGACCTGCGCATCGACACGTTCTGTTCATCCGGTCCCGGCGGCCAATCGGTGAATACGACTTATTCGGCGGTGCGCATCACGCACTTGCCAACCAACACGGTCGTCTCGATGCAGGACGAAAAGTCGCAGATCAAGAATCGCGAGAAGGCCATGCGCGTGCTGCGTGCTCGTTTGCAGGAAATCGAAGAGCAGAAGCAACACGAAGCGATTGCCGGCGAGCGCCGCTCGATGGTTGGCAGCGGCGATCGCTCGGAAAAGATTCGCACTTATAACTTCAAGGAAAATCGCGTCACCGATCATCGAATCGGCCTCACGATTCATCAGTTGGATCAGGTGATGGATGGCTCGCTCGATGCGATCATCGACGCTCTCACCACACACTATCAGGCAGAGAAACTCAAAGAAGATTCCCTCACGCCTGTTCCCGCGTAAGACCGCACCCAACTCTTTCAAATCGATTGCATTTCCGTTGTTCGTGCGCTTGAGTTCCGCCTCAAGGTCTGCACTCAAGGATTCCTCAAGCCCACTTCCCTAGTCTGCTAAGCGTCGCAGTTTGAATGCATCGCTCGCCGATCGGATTGAGGAGGAACCGCTATGCAGCGTCATCGAGTTTCTTACGGCTTCGCTTTTTCCACGACAGCCAAAGTTATTGCTTTGCTTATTGTTGCGCTGTTTGTCGTTGCGCTGGCCAGTCTTTCTTCGCGAGATTCGAAGCGAACTTCGCGAGTCGCGACGCCTTCTAGCGCCGGCTTCGGAGCTGCGCAGTCGGAGTTAACCGCGTCGAAGGGCGATGCCTGGTCGGTGTGGAAGTCACGAAAAGGATCGAGTGTGGATCGTATCTTTGCGCCGGAGCCCGAAGAGACGCGCGAACGCGACGAACTCGAGCGTTTCATGCCGGTGCCGGGCGGCGAGTCTGACGATCTCGATCGTTTGGAAGCCGAATGGAACCACCGTCTCACTTATCCGACGGGAATTTTCAATCCCGCCTGGCTGCGGCTCGCGTTGGCGCAGGACAAATTGATCGCGGATGCGATACCGGCCGGATTGCCGTTGAAGCTTTCGACGCAAGCAACACAACAAGCGAGCGCCGCATCGTCGATGGCAACGAGCAGTTTCACCGCGCTCGGTCCGAAACCATTGCGCATGACTGGCTGCTCAGGTTGCTACAACTATTCGCTGACCTCAGGCCGCGTCAACGACATCGCGATCGATCCGGTGACGACGAACGTAGGCTATATCGCCACAGTCGGCGGCGGGGTGTGGAAAACGACGAACTGCTGTACTAGCGCAACCTCGTGGACGCCGACGACTGACGATCCACTGCTGGCGACGATCAGCATCGACACGATTACGATCGATCCGAACAATCACAACACCATTTACGCCGGCACAGGTGATCTGAATTATGGATCGTTCTCGATGGGCAGCCAGGGAATTTTGAAATCAACTGACGCAGGCGCGACCTGGACGCTGCTCGGCGCGGATGTTTTCGGCGCGGCGCTTCCCTCACCCGCCGGACAGTTTCCGCAGTATCAAGCGGTTGGCAAAGTGCGTGTCGATCCGCGCAACAGCAACAACGTCGTCGCGGGAACTAAATCCGGACTCTACTTCTCGTACGACGCGGGCAACTCGTGGACTGGGCCATGCTTGACGAACAACTACAGCACGATGCGGCAAGACATCACGGGCCTTGCGCTGAATGACGTCGGCGGAGCTACTCGGATCATAGCGTCGGTAGGCGTGCGCGGTTTCGCCACCACCGTCCAATACAACCTGAATCAGAATGGCGCGAACGGGATCTACCGAGGAACGATGCCGGCCAGCGGTTGTCCTGGCGACTTCACGCTGATAACGCGCAACGATAACGGTTGGACGAATCTGAATGCAGGCAGCGGTCTCGCTTATTCGAACGCGACGACCGGCAATCAAGTCGGTCGCGTGGATATCGCCGTCGCCCCGAGCAACCCAAATTACATTTACGCGCAAGTGCAATCGATCACGACTAACAGCAACAGCGGCTGCGGCGGCGTGGCGGGTTGCCAACTCGGCGCCTATCGCACGACGGATGGCGGCAACACGTGGACGCAGATTCCCGGATCGCCGGGCGCATCTTTGCTGAACTGCAGCGGCTCGCCTGGAGACTACCCGCAGAATTGGTATGACCAGGGCATCGCGGTCGATCCCAACAATCCCGACCGGGTGTTCTTCGACACTTATGAAATCTGGTTCTGGCAGAACGGCAATGCGTCCTGGAACGACACGACCTGCGGCTACAGCGGCAGCACACAAGTTGTCCACGTCGATCAGCATGCGCTCGCGTTCGTGCCGGGTTCATCATCGACACTACTCGCAGGAAACGATGGCGGCGTACATGGAACGAATAATGCCAACGCAGTCAGCGGCAGCTCAGATCCAACCTGGTTCAATATGGACAACGGTCTGAACACGATCGAGTTTTACTCCGGCGACATCAGCGCGAACTTTGCAACCTCCGCAACGCCTCAAGCCAACGGCGGTGCGCAAGACAACGGCTCGAGTTCGGTGCAATTCACCGGCTATCCCGCCGGTCCGGCGCAATGGCAGATGGGCAAAGGCGGCGACGGATTTTATGCGCGCATCGATCCGGTTGGCGGCCGTTTCTGGCAAGGCAACAACAGCGGTCACTTGAGTGTTTGCCTGAGCAATTGCACGGCGTCTGGCGCAACTTGGACAGATGTGGAAGGGCCGTGGAGCAATCCTGCATCTCCAGACACGCAATCATTCGTTCTTCCTTATGAAATCTACAAAGGCGTGCCGGGCGATCCGGCGAACGATTGTCCGGCGAGCGGCTGCAATCACTTGATCGTCGGCACCTATCGCGTTTGGGAGACGATGTCTAACGGCGCGGGTTGGTATCCAGTAAGTCTGAATCTAACGAAACAAACGCTCGGCAATCGTTCGTTCATCAATCAACTTGCATTTGCGCCAAAGGACCAGACGCATGCGATCGTCGGCACTAATGATGGCAACGTGCAGATCGGCGCGGGGCTTGGCGCGGGCGCAATTGGAGTCTGGACCGACGTAACTGGCGGCAACACGATTCTGCCGAACCGTCCGATTCTTGATGTGGTCTTCGATCCTACTTCGACCACAGCGCCCATTGCGTATGCAGCAGTCGGCGGCTTCAACGCGAACACGCCAACGACTCCCGGTCATGTTTTTCAAGTTACGTGCGCGACGGGATGCACGACGTTCACATGGACCGACAAGACCGGCAACCTGCCTGATATTCCCGTCGATTCAATCGCCGCAAATCCGAATTATCCAAAACAGGTTTACGCGGGAACAGATTGGGGTTTGTATTTCACGAACGACATCACCGCGGCCTCACCAGTTTGGTATCGATTCCAAAACGGTTTGCCGCATTCGATGATTTGGGACATGCAGATTGATCGCGGCGCGACGACGCTTTCGGTTTGGACGCGAGGACGCGGCGCATACGTGTGGCCGTTGCCCTCTGCCCCAGTCGATCCGAATCCTTCGCCGACGCCAACGCCCAGCGCGACTCCGACGCCGACGCCCACGCCGACTCCGGCACCGACTCCATATCCGCCAGTGTCAGGCGATGGAACTCAGGTGGTTCAAGGCACGTACGATCCAAACGTCTATCCGTGCGGCTCAGCGATTCATCAGTTCATCGTGCCGGCCGGTAAGTCCGCCATCACAGTCCAGATCAACGCGGCAGTTCCGGCGAATGATCTCAGCGTGACGTTGATTACACCCAGCGGCCAAGCGATCACCGAAGACACTGCTACTTGCTGCGAGGCACTGGTCTATCAGCCTTCGGGCGGCGTTGCAGCCGGAACATATAAGGTGCAAATCTGTCAGACGCCGAACACGCAAGGCGTCCCGCAGACCGCGCCGTTCAGTTACGTCGGCACCTTCACTTCAGTCGGCACCGGCAGTTCATCGCCATCGCCAACCCCGACTCCGTCACCCACGCCGGCGCCAACACCGGCAACGCTGACTGTGAGCGGTCCGCCCGTAACGTGGGGCGCTGGTCCGTTCCTGGTTGCGAACCCAACGGATCAAGTCGATGGCGTTCCGACTTGTGACGGGACGCTCCCGTGCAGCGACTTTTTGTTGGATGTGAACGTGCCAGCGGGCTATGACGATCAGCACTACGTGAAGGTGCAGGTCAACTGGACCAATCCTGCGGCGCAATTCGATCTGTTCGTTTACACGGTCAACGCAGACAATTCGATCGGAAAACTTCAGGCGGCGAACTTCTTCGCAGTCGATCCTGATGTAGTGACGATTTCGGCGGTATCCGGCAGATACTTGCTGCGCGTTTCGCCGACGATTCCGCAAGGCGACAGCTACACCGGTAAGGTCACGTTGGAAAATAAAGTCGGCGCCGCAGTTCAGGGCGGCATCAGCACGCCGACTTTCCAAAACTTCCAGCCGCCGGCAGGTATGGGAAACAGCGCCGGCGAACCTTCGATTGGCGTTGGTCTCGCGGGTCCGGGATATCCGCAAGGCCGCGCGATGTTCCAATCGAACACGTCAATGCTGCGCGTGACGTTCAACGATAACGTGTCGCCGGCGACAGCGCTTTGGGAAACTAAGAGCGCGCCGAACGCCGCGACCTCTCTCGATCCGATTCTATTTACTGATCGACAAACAGGGCGCACGTTAACATCGCAGTTGGCGGGGGCTTGCAGTCTCGCTGCCTACACTGACAACGCGTCTCCATTCAATGACGGCGATCAGTGGGTTCCCGGCCAGGGTTGCGGTGTTCCTGCTGGCGTCGATCACCAGACGTTCGGCGGCGGGCCTTTGCATGCACCGGTGCCGACCGCCGCGGGTTATCCAAACGGCGTGTACTACTGTTCGCAGTACGGAACGCAGGCCGCTTCGTGCGCATTGAGTCTCGACGGTGGTCTGACGTTCGGCCCGTCAATTCCAATCTTCACCGTCAGTTGCTTTGGCATTCACGGTCACGTGAAAGTCGCGCCCGACGGAACTGTTTACGTGCCTGATAGCGATTGTTCATCGGCAGGCGCCCAGACAATCGGAGACTTCCCGACCGCGACTGCGCGACAAGCCCTCGTCTTTTCGGAAGACAACGGCTTGACGTGGTCGCAACCGCAGTTGATTCCCGACAGCAATCCCGCGCCCGGCATCGTCGATCCTTCGATCGGAATTGGATCGAAGGGCACGATCTATTACGGCTATGCGAACAGCAACGGCGCGCCATCGATGGCGGTGGGGCACCTTGACAAGGTGAATCACAAAATCGTCTGGAGCCCGAGTCAGGACGTTGGCACGCCTTACGGGATCAAGAATGCAACGTTCCCGGCCGTCGTCGCCGGCGACGACGATCGCGCTGCCTTTGCATTCCTGGGCACGCCGACCGGTGGTTACTACCAAGATCAAACTCAACCGTCTTCTGGCGCAGGCTTTCAGGGAGTCTGGCATCTGTATGTCGCGATTACTTACAACGGCGGCCAGACGTGGACGACGATTGACGCGACCCCGAACGATCCAGTGCAACGCGGATCGATCTGCAACTCAGGCACGGTCATTTGCAGCCGCACGCCTAACGATCGCAACCTGCTCGATTTCATCGACGCGACGATCGATCGACAGGGACGCGTGCTGGTGGCTTATGCTGACGGCTGCACTTCGCCGACTTGCATCAACGCCGGGCCGACCGACTATCGAAAGAATGATTATGTTCGCAAGGCTTCAATTGCGCGCCTGACCACAGGCCGCGGGTTGTTAGCCGAGTTCGACGGATTGATCGGCACGCAGGATGTCACATCGATGGTCGGACTTCAGATGACGAATCCGAAATCCGGAGCGGGAGCCGCATCGTTCGATCTGGCTTTGAAGAACAACTCAACGCAGACGATCTTCACGCCGTTGACGCTGATGGTGTCGAACATTAGTTCAGCATCCGGTCGCGTGACCGTCGCGAATGCGAGCAACGGCAAAACTGGCGTAGGAGCGAGTTGGGATTACAGCGCGCTCGTCGGCAATGACAACATGTTCACCGGAGGCGAGACATCGTTGAGTCGCAATTTGAAATTCAACAACCCAAACAACGAACCATTCACAGTCACGTTCAGGGTTGTAGGTGCACTTGCGTCTGGCGGCACCAGCGGAGGCGGATCCAGCGGCGGGACATCTGGCAGTAGCAGCACAGCTTCAACTTCCGGAAGCAGCCCCACAGCGCCGCTAACGAACGCAGTACTTAGCGTGACTTACAATCCGCTGCTGAACACAGTGACATGGCAAGTGATGAAGCAGTGAGGCAGTTAGAACCATGAAGCTCAGCGCGGCGTCGCTTCACCGGCGCCGCCGCTTCGTAAACCGCCATCCCAACCAGGCTGCGATAACCAGAATCGAAGCGGAAACGATCCGCGCCGCGACTCCGTGCACTTCGATTGTCCCGCCGCGTCCGAACAAATAAAGATTTCCCGTAATCAAGCCGACGATCGCGCAGACAACGGTCACTAACAACCACAGCGCGAACATCGCGACGATGAAGCCGAGACATCCGTTGAAGATGCACGCTGTCGTTTTGTTCTTCGCTGGTGGCGGTGGGATCGCAGCTGCTTGTTCGCTGCCGGAAAGCTTCTGATGCAGTTCCGCCTGAATGCCGTCGAGCCAATGGCGAATCTGAATGCTGTAGTAGCCTCCAACATCAAACAACATGAAGCCGGTCGCTCCGGCGCGCTCAACCATCAGCTCAACGTCAACCTTTGTTCCGGTTCCGATCGATTGAACGCGCAGGTTTGCCACAGCCGTGTGCGCGAAACTCGATCCTTTTGCGGTGAACCCCTCAGCGGTTTCAGTCACGGCCCAACCGAGCGACTCGCCCATCTGCTTTCGCGCCGCAGCCAGTACTTCGGCGCGCGATGCGGCAAAGCTCCGCTCCTGAGAAAAGTGCTTGTATTTCAAATCCATAAGTGCCGGATATTAATCACCCAAGCTCCTATGTCAATCCATTTGTGATCAATGGCTGCCACCGCCCTCGCTGCTCACCGCGAACTGTGTTATGAGAAACTTAATTAATGGCCAACAATCGCACGGGAAAGAATATCGCCGACGAGATCGATGCCTTGTTCCAGCTTCCGCTAAGCGAGTTCATCGAAGCGCGGAAGACTCTCGCAGCGCGGTTGAAGAAGGACCGGCGCGCCGACGATGCCGATCGGGTGAAGGCTCTGCCGAAGCTGTCGATATCGGTCTGGGCAACGAATCAACTCTACTGGCGACATCGCACTCAATTCGATCAATTGCTGGCGGCGGGTCAGCAGTTTCGTCGGGCGCAGGCGGCGGGAAAGGTCGCGCAGTTGAATGAAGCACTCGCCGCGCGACGTGATGCGCTCAATGAACTTTCAGAACTGGCGGCGAAAGAACTTCGCGACGCAGGTCACAACCCCGGTTTGGATACGATGCGACGCATCGCCACCACGCTCGAAGCAATGTCCGCATACAACGTGCTTCCTGAAGATCAAACTGCCGGACGGCTAACCAAGGATCTCGATCCGCCGGGCTTCGAATCACTCGCGCCATTCATCCGTGCAGTTCCTACCACGGCCCGGATCGCGAAGCCGTCACCCGCTACTCAAACCAGGAAGCCATCAAGCCCCGCGCCCAAGACGAAGCAAGCTTCCGCGACAACTAACGAAGCGCGTCGCGACGAAGACGCACGTCAAACGAAACTCGCGGCGGCAAAAGCGTCGCTTCAGGAAGCGAGGAAATCGTTGGTAGCGGCTCGCACGAAAACTCACACGTTGGAAGTCGAGCAGAAGAAAGCCGAGCGTGAAGCGAAAGAGGCTGAGAAACGAAAGCGCGAAGCCGAAGCTGAATTCAAAGAAGCGGCAGCCCAGGCTACCGATGCCGCCATCCGCGCGCAAAACCTCGCGCGCGAAGCGGACCGGGCCACGAAGTCTTTGGATGATGCCGAGCGCGCCGTCGAACAAGCTTCGAGCGAACTCGAATCGCTGATGCGAACATCACGCGCGAAATAACCGACCAGCAACAGACTCTAGTTGACCACTGGCGGCTGCTCTTTCAATCCTTTCACCATCAACCAAATCGCCAGCGCTGCATAGGTAAACGCCAGCGGCACTCCCATAGCCATCGGCGCAGGACTGGGATACGGAATGAACTGCGGCAGGGTGATGCCGGTGATCTGCATCAGCGCAGTTAACATGGCCAGGCCCGCGAGCACCTTCGGCACAATCGCTGATCGCCAAAGCGTGGCGAACAGCACGAACATCCAGCTCACCATGACAAGCAGATGACTGTAGTGTGTCCACTTCCATGCTGAACGCACTGCCACGCCGACGATGTTGTAAACCGCGACATCCGCAGGGGCAGCTTTCAGATACTCCTGACCGAAAGTAAAGATTGTCATATAGCCCGCGATCTCCATGCACTGAAGCGCGAAGTTCGCCGCCGCCAGCGCAAGCACCCACATGCCCAGCTTATGCGCATGTGCGCGAAAGACCGGCCACGTGCTTACCGCGATCGCAATCGTAAGCGCGCCGCCAAGAAATAAGAGCATGACGGCGAGACGCACTTGAACTGGATTCACCAGCGCGCTAACGGCAAAACTTTTCGATGTCGCTAACGGCTGCAAAAGGATGTAAGGCGCCATGAGTCCGGTTATCAAATGAATCAAGAAGAGAACGCCGATGATGCGTCCGGTGGTTTTGGGGGATGGCATGTTGACCTCCTGAGTATCTATCGGCAATTACGCCAGTGGGCCGCGATTGGTTCGAGGGAAAGCGCCAATACCCGCTGCATTTGCCAATACCCGCTGCATTTAAGGTAACGGAGAGTATTGTCAGTTCGACTGGCGGCATCCTGGCGCATTACGAACGCGCGGCACAGTCCAAGTTGGAGAAGTCGAGGCTGGAGATTAGAAAGCAGGCGGCAGGAGGTATCAGCAGAATTTACAACTCTTAACACGAAAAGAGTAGACAGTAGCGAGGAGATGGTAGAGAGTAGGGCGCTAAACGCGATCGCTGGTAGTCAGAAAAGAGTGGGACTCCCCAGCGCCTACTTCTGATTCCGTTTCTATTCACCCAAAGGAGAACCACGATGACTCGAACTCGATCCTTTCTGCTTTTACTTTCCTTGATTGTCACCACGGCCATCGGCTTTAGTGGTTGCGCGACCGAGAGCACTAACAAGACCCCAAACACGGGAGCCAAAGAATCGACCGCCACCGGCAAGATTCCAATCACCACTTCTTCCGAAGAAGCGCGGAAGGAATTTATCCAGGGCCGCGATCTCAACGAGAAGTTGCTGGTTCAGGATTCGATCGCGCATTACGACAAGGCAATCTCGCTCGATCCGAACTTTGCCTACGCCGAGTTGAACCGCGCCGGCGTCAGTCCCACCGGCAAAGAATTCTTCGATCACTTGAAGAAAGCAGTGAGTCTCGCGGACAAAGCTTCGAATGGCGAGAAGCTGCTGATCCTCGGCACTGAGGCGGGCGCCAACGGTAATGCAGCGAAGCAGAAGGAATACCTCGATCAACTGGTCGCGGCATATCCGAACGACGAGCGCGCCAACTTTGCGCTGGGTGGTTACTACTTCGGGCAACAGGATTTTCCGCAAGCCATCACGTACTACAAGAAGGCGACGGAGATCGAGCCAAAGTTTTCTTCGGCGTTCAATCTGCTCGGCTATGCTTACCGGCAGAACGATGATTTCGCGAATGCCGAAACGGCCTTCAAGAAATACATCGATCTGATCCCGAACGATCCCAATCCTTATGACTCGTATGCGGAACTGCTTTTGAAGATGGGCAAGTTCGACGATTCGATCACGCAGTACCGCAAGGCGATCGCGATCGATAAGAATTTCATCAATGCGTATCAGGGCATTGGCATGGCGCTGCTGTACAAAGGCAACGCGTCTGAAGCTGCGGCGGAAATCAATAAGATCAACGACGTGGCGCGCAGCGACGCGGAACGACGCACCGCGCTGTTCGCGCTGACTGTCGTCGATGTTGACAGCGGTAAGTGGGACGCGGCGCTCGCCGATGTCGATAAGCAGTACGCTCTGGGCGAGAAGACGAACGATGTGCCGGGAATGACCGGGGATTTGCAGCTCAAGGGAAATATCCTGCTGGAGATGGGCAAGTACGACGATGCGAAGACGCAGTATGAAAAGGGTCTTAAGATGACGGACGACGCAAACTTCTCGCAGGAAATCAAAGACAACGCAAAGTTGTTTCAGCATTACAACCTGGCGCGCGTGGCGCTCGGGAAGAAAGACCTGGCCACGGCGAAGTCAGAAGCTCAAAGTTTCATGAGTGGCGTGAAGAACCCTGTGCAAACGAAGCAAGCGCATCAGCTCATGGGACTGATAGCGATCGAAGAAAAAGACTACGACAAAGCGATCAGCGAGCTGAAGCAGGCCAACCAGCAGAATCCTTACGATCTGTATCGCTTGTCTCAGGCGTATCAGGGCAAAGACGATGCAGCGAAGGCAAAGGAGTTTGCGCAGAAGGCCGCGAACTTCAATTCCCTGCCGGCAATTCAATATGCATTCGTGAGGACGAAAGCCGCGAAAGCGTAAGCAAGATTAACCGCAGACTAGCGCGGATAAACGCGGATAAGAATTCACCACAAAGACACAAAGCACACGAAGAAGACGACAAAGAATTAGAATGCCCGTGCTTAGTGTCTCTGTGGTTAATATCCGCGTTTATCTGCGCTCATCCGCGGCTAGCGCTCTCCACTTCTCTTCATCAACCCCACGTATCAGTAGCCAAAGGATCATCGCCACATAAACTAACAGACCATAGAGCGCGCTGATCCCGAACGCGGCGCGACCGAGTGGCGGATACAGGAAGAGCAGCCAACACAAACCGGCAATCATACCTAGTACTCCCAGCCAGCGCGGAAGGAAAGTTGACTTGAAAATCAGATAGCCGTTGAGCGTGCTGGAAAATCCGAAAAACGCCATCGCGGTCGCAGCACCGATATCATTTACCCTAAGCAGTACGAGCGCTAAGGACTGCACTTGTTCGATCGTGAAGCCGCGTAGCAGCGGTGACGCCCCACCCTCCGTTGGAAGCAGCACCCAAAGCGGCGCGATGTATAAAACACGCGCGAAAATCTTAACGATGCAACCGGCAAGCTCGATGAAAGCTCCGGCCAGCGCGATCGGTCTGCTCACAGGACGAAGTAGGACATACCAAAGCGCGGCGGTTGCAACCTGACTCGCCATCTCAATCAAGTAAACGGTGAAACCGAGCTGGAACAATCCCTTGTTGTTCAGAATGTTGTTCGCCGTCTTTGCGGCGTCACCAAAGTGAATCAATCTCTCGCTGACGAAGCCCTGAGCGAATATTCCGGCCAGGATAGTAAGGAGAAAGAGTGCGCCGATCGTACGCGCGAGGCGACGCGGTGAAGATTGCATAATCATATCCGCAGATTACGCCAATCGCGCAGAAATGGTTCACACAAAAGCGCGAAGCCGTACTGATGCGGAGTCGAATTCACCAATCGCACGGACAAACATGCAGACCCGAACGAACAAGCCGCGCGATCTCATCCCCACACTCAGCACCCACCCTTTCTTGCATTTTTCTTGCACTCCCCTGATTTCCCTTTCTCAAGTCTCTTCTCAAGGATCGCTCAAGTCTGACTCAAGCCTCTTTTCCTAAGCTGCACACGCTTCAATTCAATCTTTTTGCAGCACCTGAGGAGGTTCCGACAATGTTTAGAGTTCTCAGATACTTCGCCGCGACGGCGATTTTGGCGGCTTTGCTCGCGCTGCCTTTCCTAAAACCGACCGCGAGCATCTCTAACCAAGTTTCCGTAATCGTCGAATTGCGCGACGAACCCGCTGCCGTTTACAAAGCCCGCACCGAAAAAGCGGGTGGCACGGTTTCGCAGGAGCAACTCAAAGCCTATCGCGATGGGCTGACCGCGAAGCAGGCGGACTTCCTCAAAGCGCTATCAACCAAAGGCGTCACCGCCGCAGTCGTCACGCGCAACGTGAATAACTATGACGGCAGTCTCGCGGCCACGGTGCCTCTCCAATATTCGCTGGTTTACAACGGCATGGCGTTGATGGTCGAGCAATCGCAGATCGCGGCCATTCGCAGCATGCCGCAGGTCAAGAGTGTTCATTCAGACGAGATGCTGACGACGCAGCTCAACAACAGCGTCCCGTACATCGGCGCGCCGAAGCTCTACGGCAAAGACCCGAACGACATGACGCCATTCGCGACGATGCCCGATGGCAATGAAGGCCAGGGCGTGTACGTTGCGATCATCGACACGGGCGTCGATTGGACGCATCCGATGTTCGGTGGCGATCCGACGCCGCCGCGCCTCGCAGTGCTGCCCGCCGGATCGACTCAGAGCAAGACCAATCAGAAAGTCGTCTATTACCTGCCGCTGACTGACGTCGGTGTCGAAGATGGTTTCGGTCACGGAACGCACGTCGCTTCGACGGTCGCGGGTTATCTCGCGCAACCGCTCGATGGCAGCGCGAATCTGCACGGCGTCGCGCCACAAGCGAAGCTGATGTCTTACAAAGTCTGCTCCGACATTCGATCGACCGTGAGCCAGGTGCAGCCGATTGGCGGCTGTGATTCTTCGAACATCATCATGGCGATCGAAGATGCAGTCTCGCCGTTCACACTAAACAATCCGCTGTTGCCGAAGCCAGTCGCGGGCGTCATCAACATGAGCCTCGGTGGGGGTGGCGGCCCGGACAATCCGGATGCAGTCGCTTCGAGCAACGCCGCGCTGATGGGCACGGTGGTGGTGGCAGCTTCAGGAAACTCCGGACCGGGCGAAGGCACGACTGGATCGCCGGCTTCGGGTGTTCACGTGATTTCAGTTGGCGCGACAACGCATCCGGGCAGCGCGGGTTCAGTCTGGTCGAGTGACCTGCTGCAAGCCAGCGCGTTTCCCGCATCTCGCGTGGGCGCGGTCACGCCGGCAAGTTCATTCCCGACCGCAGCCAACAACACGCGACTGAGATTGTTTGCTGAATCCGGCAGCGCGGCAGTTCCCGCCACCGGCTTGGCCCAACGATATGTCTTCGTGAACGCCACCGGCACGTGGCCGGCCAGCGTCTCCGGACGAATCGCTCTGGTCAAAGATGCTTTGGGCGCAAGCAATTTTGACGTTGCGCTACAAGCGGCCAATGCAGGCGCCGTCGCGATGATCATTTCGGACAGCCGCGGCGCAGTTAACGGCATTAAGACGATCATCCCGGCCGCCACAATTTCCCCGGAAGACTTCAAGATTCTTTCCGACGCTCTGTCATCCACGGACGACAACAGCGTCGATCCGCCGAACGGCGCGCTCTCCGAACTGCCCGTTCGCATGAACCCGACTTTCCAGGACACCTTCATGGGTGAGATGGCGGGATTCAGCTCGCGTGGCCCGGTCCAGGGATTGGGCCAGGTGAAGCCCGACATTTCAGCTCCGGGCGTACAGGTTTATGCAGCGTGTCCTCCAGGATCTCTGCTCGGCGCGCTGGCCGCAGTGGCGAATCCTCTGACACCCAATTACATCCGCATCGACGGTACGTCGATGGCGACACCGCACACCGCAGGCGCGGTCGCGCTGATCAAAGAAGCGCATCCCGATTGGTCGCCTGACGTGGTGCGCACGTCTCTCATCAACACGGCCACCAACATGCGCAGCCAGACCGGCAATACCAGTAAAGCCGATGGGCCGGACACTGCCGATTCGATCATCGCGCAAGGCGGCGGGCTGATCGATGTCTATCACGCCGTTTACGCGAAAGCTTTGATGGGCGTTGCTGGCGACGGAATTGACCAGCCGGGAATTCTCGGCAGCCACTCGTACGGCGAAGTTCCGGTCGTCAACAACCGCATCACGTCAACCCAGCCAATCACGGTGACCGTTCGCGACATCTCGGGCGAAGGCGGCACATACAACCTGAACGTCGCGAACAATCGCGACCTGCAACTCGCGGGCATTAGCGTTTCTACTTCACAGTCAAGCGTGAGCGTGCCCGCGAATGGCTCGGCGACTTTCACTGTCAACGCGACCTTCAACGGCGATCAGATTCGCGACGTCATGGCCGCGAAGACGGTCGGCACCTCGGTCATCTTCGAGAACATCGAGATGCAGTGGTACGTGACAGCGCAGCGCGCCGACGGCAAAGAGTCGCTGCGCATGCCGTTCTACTTCAAACCGGGACCGAGCCTGCCGGCGACGCCGATCATCGATACCAGGGTTCAAACCGCAACTGTTCCGGCGACGAGCGCAGGCACGAAGGTGATGAGCGGCGTCGATTACGTTGACGTGCCCATGGCCGTGCCGGCTTCGACGTACAAGCTCGATGTGAATGTTGAATGGTTCGAGCGTCCGACGGGCGGCCAGGAAGACATCGATTATCAGTTGCTCGATCCGGATGGCAACGTAATCGCGAGTTCCGGCAATGGCGCCGGCGCAAGTGAACACGTCAACCTGAGCATCACCCGCGGTGGGACTTACACGCATCGCCTGATCGGTTACACCAACGCCGCGACCGACGTCACGATCACCAGCACGTTGTCTGAAGGTCCGGCCGCGCCCGCAGCGCAGACGATCGCCGGTGACTTTGTCGATTCGCAAAGTCGTCACGTCGATTTCGATGGCAACGTCACGCTGAGCTGGACACCAGCCGGTGGCGAGCAGGGATTTGAAATCGAGCGGTCGAGCGCGTCGAATCCTGACTGGACGTTCGTGGCCGACGTCGATGGCAACACGACCAGCTATAACTTCACGAACCTGGCGAACGATACCTATTCGTTCCGCGTCCGTGGCATTCAACCTGGCCAAATCGGCAAGTACATCACCAACGCTGGAAACGCGGTAAGCGTGACCGTCGATGCCAGATCCAAGGTCGATATCACCAGCTTGATTAGCTATCCCATTTCCAACATCTCGTTGAGCGGCGGCGTGTGGCAGCAGGATGTCAACATCGTCAACAACTCAACCAACACTTACGTTCCGTTCGTTGACCTAAACGTCGTTGGCATTACTTCAGCGTCAGGCAACGTCAAAGTCATCAACGCGGACAACGGCGGCACAGGAAAAACCGCGAGCAACCCGGCGTACTTCGCTTTCTCGAACAAGCTCGGCTCGGATCAAATTTTCAGTCCGGGTGAGGCGACGGGAGCGCGCACGGTTCGTTTCCAGGACAGCGCCTCTGAACTCTTCTCGTGGGATGTTCAGGTCACGGCGTACGTCCAAACGGGCGGTGCGTCCAGTTCGAGTTCGCAATCATCGTCATCGAGCAGCAGCTCGTCGTCGAACTCGAGCAGCGGACTTCCAACCGGCAATTTGCCGCTGACCAAAATCACCGCGGTGATGCGCTTCACCGCTAACCCGTTAACCAAGACAGTCACTTCACAACTCGTCAGCGTGAAGTAACTCATCGCTGAGTGGGCCAGGCAGAGCAATCTGCCTGGCTTTCTCGTCATGCGCAAATACGAAGAACAGTAGTAACGAGATTATGTAAACCGCAGATATTTCGAGAAGGAGACCCGAGCCATGTCTAAGCCGGCCAACGCGAGCTTTGTTAACTACGCAGTGAGATTCAAGCTTGGTCTAATCGCGGCGCTTTGTTTGTCGATAAGCGCCGCCGCATTGCTTTTAGCGCCACATTCGAAAGCAATGCCGTTTACCTGGTTCGCATCTCGCGCGGTGATGACGCCCGCGACTGCGCCGGCGAGTGGAACTTTTTATTTCCACGGCGTAACGCAGGACGAAGCAAACAAGGCTCTGACGTTTGCTGACGCCACGAATCGCGGCACGGGGACGTGGAGCAGCACTGCGCCAACCGGCTCGACGGCGATTATTCAGAAGACCTCGCAGCGGGCGAATGCTGACTATGTCGGCAATCCCTTCTCAGCGTATTGGCGCAATTCGTTCACCGGCGCCATCAACGGCAACCTGCAATTGAATCTGTTCTGGAGCACGCCGAACGCCGAGACGACGCTGCTCGGCGAAGACGTTCAAGTAACCGTCTTTGGTGATCCGGAATACGTTTCCAGTCGCGTGCAAGCGCAACACATTATCGGCCGCGGAACGGTCTCGATCAGTGGCGTCGGGCCCACGCCGGTACTGATTCAAAGCACCATTCCGGTAAGCGGTTACGTCGCGAACGAATTGATGATTCAGATCGTGCCGGTCCATTCAGACACGGGCGCGGCGCTGCTGCTTCATTATGATTCGACCGATGCGCCATCGAGTTTTACTTTGACGGACGGCGGCAGTTCAACGCCGACTCCAACGCCAACGCCGAACACCACGCCCACACCAAACAGCACGCCGACTCCGCCCGTGTCGCCGGATACGCCCCAGTATGCGAACTACTATGCACCGGATGGAGTAGCTGACAGTTGGGGCGAACCGTCGATTGGCGCGAATTGGACCACCGGCAAGGTCATGTTCTTTGGCGGGCTCAGCAACTATGCGTTGCGCGTGAGCTTTGACGACAGTGTTTCGCCGGCGCGAGCCACCTTCGACCAGACTCCGCTCTTGTCGAACACCTTGCCGCGCGCGGTAGGCGGTGATCCGATCTTAGTCACTGATAAGGACACGGGCCGAACTTTCGTGTCTCAGCTTCAGGCTTTCACGCCGACTGCCACGATGGACATCACGGACAACGACGGCGTTAGTTACACGCCGTCTGCCGGCTTTGGCATCGGATCGGGAGTCGATCACCAGACGATCGGTGTCGGTCCATATCACTCGCCAGTTCCAACCGGCGCCGTTTACAAGAATGCGGTTTATTACTGTACGCAAGAAGGCGTAATTGAAAACAGCTCCGGCACTGGCGCCGCGAATTGCGCGCGCAGCGACGACGGCGGTCTGACGTTTGGCCCAGCAGTTCCGGTTTATGTATTCACCGCAGTGAATGGCTGTGCGCCGCTTCACGGTCACGCGAAAATTGCTCCGGATGGAACGGTCTATTTACCGAACCGTCAGTGCGGCAATGGCGCCGGCATGGTCGTTTCAGAAGACAACGGTGTCACCTGGCAGGTGCGCACCGTGCCGAATTCGACCGCCGGATCGAGCGACGCCTCGGTTGGCATTGCGACTGATGGAACTGTCTTCTTTGGTTATCAGGGAGCAGACGGTCACGCCCGCATCGCCGTCTCGCATGACAAAGGCGTGACCTGGTCCAATCACCAGGACGTCGGCGCGCAAGTTGGCGTCAACGACGCGATCTTCCCGGCGGTAGTAGCCGGCGACGGCGGGGTAAATACCGCGCGCGCCGCGTTTGCTTTCTATGGCACCTCGGGTTCTGGTGATCAGGATTCGCCCAGCTTCAGGGGCGACTGGTATCTCTACATCTCTTCAACCTTCGACGGCGGCCAAACCTGGACGACAGTCAACGCGACACCGAGCGATCCGATGCAGCGCGACGGTATTTGCACGCGTGGCTTCCAGGGTTGCGAGGTGCCGCGCAACCTTTTGGATTTCTTTGACGCGACGATTGATAAGGAAGGCCGCGTGCTCGTCGGCTATGAAGATGGTTGCATGGGAGCATGCGTCGCCGGCCCGCCAAATTCGAATACTGAGAAGGGCGTTATCGCGCGCCAAACTACCGGCAAGCGAATGTTCGCCGCTTACGATTCGAATCCGAATGCGACGCCAACACCGACACCAACTCCGGCAGGATGTTCCGCGCCACACGCAGGATCGTTGACGCCGACAAATGCTGCGCTGAATTACTGCGGCGGGCCATTCGCGGTTTCGAATCCTTCATCGCCTTTGGGCAGCACGCCGCCGGCCTGCGTTTCGGGCACGTGCGATCAGTACGCGTTGACGGTGAACATTCCGAACGGCGATCCGAACACGTACGACGTGACGGTCAGCATCGGCTGGAATAACAGCACCTCGCCGACCACGCAGCTCGGCAGTTCGACTGATTACGATCTCTACATCTATCAGCCCGACGAAGTAACCGGAACGAAGACTACGCAAGGCGGCGGCAGCACCAATCCGGAAGTCGCTACTTTCGCGGCCACAGCCGGGAGCAAGACCTACACAATTTATGTGGTGCCTTACGACGTGCAACCTGACGTGCCGTTCACCGGTTCGATCAGACTGACACCACGCAGCACCGCTACGCCGACACCGACACCATCGGCCACACCAACTCCGACGCCGACGCCGGTAGTCAACGCAGGTCCGCGTTATTACACCTACGCGGCGCCGTCAGCGATTGGTGAAAATGCGGGCGAGCCTTCGATCGGATTCAATCCGAACTCGGGGCGCGCGATGTACATCGCGGGTCTGCAAACCTTGAAGGTCACCTTCCCGAAAGACATCGGCGCGCCGGGCTCGACGCCGGAAGCTGCGCCCGCCCAGTGGGACGATGTTTCTTACTTGCTGACTTCAAAGCGATCGGCTGATCCGATTCTCTTCACGGATCAGAGGACCGGGCGCACGTTTGTCTCGCAGTTGAATACCGTGACGCAGACTAATCCGGTGCTCATCGGTCTGAACAGCTTGATGGCGTATTCGGACACCGATGGCGCGAGCTGGACCCCAGCGCAACTCAACATCCCGGATGGCAGCAACGATCATCAGACGGTCGGCGCTGGTCCATATCCCGCGTCACTCTCAGCGCTGAGCAATGACGTCAACAAGGGATCGGCGATCTACTACTGCGGCCAAGCAGGCTACGTTCTCGCCGCTACCGGCACGGCCTACTGTTCGCGCAGTGATGATGGCGGGTTGAATTTCGGCAAATCGGTTCCTGTCTATCAGGACGTGGTGAATGGTTGCGCGCAATCAATTCACGGTCACGTGAAGGTCGCGCCCGACGGCACCGTCTATCTGCCGAACGCGCAGTGCAGCGGCAAGCAAGCCGTCGCGGTTTCGATCGATGCGGGAACGACATGGACGCTGCGAACGATTCCCGGAAGCTTAGTACCTTCGGGCATCCTCGATCCTTCGGTCGCGGTAAGCAAAGATCCGCCCGTCGCGCCCGCAACCTCGAACACCATGTACTTCGCGTACACGGGCCCAGTGCCGGGCGGCGTGCCGACCGATAATCACGTGTTTGTCGCAGTCACGAAAGATCGCGGTTTGACTTGGAGCACGCCGGTTGACGTAGGCGCCGGCGCAGGCATCAAGAACGCCGTGTTTGCTTCAGCCGTAGCGGGCGATTCGAATCGCGCCGCGGTGGCCTTCCTCGGCACCACGACTGGAGGCGATCACCAGGCCGCCAACTTCAAAGGAACCTGGTATGGCTTTGTCGCGCACACCTACGACGGCGGCCAAACCTGGACCGTAGTCAACGCGACACCGAATGGACCAGTGCAACGTGAGTCGTGCATCTGGAACGGCGGCGGAAACAATCCGTGCCGCAACCTGCTGGACTTCACAGATGCCACCGTGAACGAAAAAGGCCAGGTGCTGTTTGCTTACGCTGATGGTTGCATCGACGGTTGCGAAACCGGCGGCGCGAACACATTCAGCGCCAAGGCCAGCATCGCGCGACAGTCCGGCGGCCGTGGTGTCTATGCGCAGTTCGATCCATCTGAACCGGCAGCACCGCAACGCGCCTGGCTCACCGGCCGACGCGACGACATGGCCTCGTACTTAACCTGGATCGCGCCCGACAACGGCGGCACGCCAATCACTGCGTATCAAATCTATCGCGGCACTTCGCCGGGGAACGAAGTTCTGATCGGCCAGACGACCGGCGATGACTCGAACTACGTCGATCGCTCGGCCGATCCGAACGTCCAACCCTACACCTACAAGATCGTCGCGGTGAACGCGATGGGCTCGGGCAATGCGAGCAACATCGTCTCGCTCAATGTCGGGTCGCGGGTGGAATTCACTGGCTCATGCAGTTTGCCGGGTGTCACGGCCATCAACGATCCAGCCGGCGACGCCAGCGATGGTTTGGCTCAGCACGACATCACCGCGGTGAAGATGGCCGAGCTGAAAGACAACGACACCACGGGCGCGGCCAGCAAGCTTCAATTCACCATCAAGGTCGCGAATCTCTCGACGGTTCCGCCGGGATGGCGGTGGGCCGTGCGCTTTGGCGTGACTAAGAACGGCGCGCTGCAAACGCCGCCGACTGATGTCACCGGTGGTCCATCAGAGGATTATTTCGTTTCGATGGTCACTTCCGATGGCGCCGCGCCGACGTTTACCTGGGGCGTGACCAGCGTGCCGCAAAATGCCGCGCGTGTATTCACGACCAAAGGCACTCTGGATCCAGCGAGCAACGCAAACGCTGATGGAACGATCACGTTGGTTCTGCCGAAGTCCGTTATCAACAACCCGGGTCCCGGCGATGCGATCACCGGAATGCTCGGCAGCGTGCGCGCAACCGTGCCTTCGGCGCTACCGGGCACGGGTGGCACGAACGAAACGATTCCCGATAGCACCGGCGGCGGCAGTTACACGTTGCGTCCGGCGAACCTGTGCTTGCTGAACACAGCGCCCGTCGCGCATCTGACGGCGGATGTCGATCACGGTGACTTGCCGCTGACAGTTCAATTTGATGGCAGTTCGTCGAACGATCCCGACTCGATCGACACGATTGCCAGCTACACGTTCAACTTCAATGATGGTGGCGATGATGTTACGCAGACTGCTCCGGTGATCGTTCACACGTTCACGCAAGCGGGTGAGTACGACGTGAAGCTCGTGGTCACCGACTCGCGCGGCAAAGTGAGTTCGAACACCGCGCACTTCATCGTCGAGGCCGACGGAGGAGAACCAACTCCGACGCCAACCCCGACACCAACGGCTACGCCCACGCCAACGCCGACACCAACGCCAACACCGACTCCGACGCCAACACCAACGCCGACACCAACGCCGACACCGACGCCAACTCCGACGCCGGGACCGCCGCCACCGGCGGCCACGTTCGGGCACAACACGCTGGCTGATTTCTCAGCAGTGGGTGGTGAGCCATTCATCCGCGTCGATAAGCAGGACAACGTGTACGTGTCATCGCCATTCGGCCTCAGCACGACGGTGAGTCTGCTATGGAAGTCATCCGATCACGGACGCACGTTCATTCCGCTCGGCACCCCCATTGTGCGCGACGCAATCACCGGCCCCGGTGGCGGCGACACGCACATGGACTTTGACGAAAGGAACCGGCTGTATTACTCGGATCTGTCGGCGGCTTGCACGACGGTGGCTGTTTCTGACGACAACGGGAATACGTTCCCGCTCGATCGGAACAATCCGCTGGTTTGCATGGGCCAAGCTGAGAATCTGGAAGGCGCTGAAGACGATCGCCAATGGGTCGCAGCTTTCGGAGACGGCATTGCCTATTCAACCGTACGCAATCTCGCGGTCGCGTTGGGCAGTGGTGACTTCCATATCTCGAAGACTGTCGATGCCGGCAAGACCTGGCACTCGCAGATCCTCGGCAACATCGGCAGCCAGTCGGGTCCGCTACAAGTCGATAAGACAAAACGCACGGTCAACGTAAACGGAACACCGACCGATGCGATTCTGCTCTATCAAATCCATTACTCGGGCAGCACGCTCAAGCTATACCGCATTACCGACACGACGTTCGCAACGAGCGGAACGCCGCAATACACCGTCAAGGATCTAACAATTCCGACGCCCGGCAGCAGCAGCGTCTCGACGGTGTTCCCAGTGCTGTCAATCGACAAGGCCGGGAACCTGTACGTGGTTTGGTCTGACGGCGCGAAGGTCAGTATGGCCGCGTCGGCCGATCGCGGCGAGCACTGGACCGCGCCAGCTCAAGTCAATCCGGCAGACATGACCGGCATGAACATCATGCCGTGGATCGTTGCCGGTGATCCCGGACGCGTGGACATCATTTGGTATCACACGTTCGGCGCCAACAACGCACAGGCGCGTTGGGACATTCACATGGCCCAAACTCTCGATGCGTTGAGCGGCAATCCGGCCTTCACTGTCAACAAGGTCAACGAGAACACGATTCACACCGGCGAGATTTGCCTGAATGGATTGAACTGCGACATCAGTACGCTTCAGGGCGTGCCGCGTGATCGCAGCTTTGCTGAGTTCCCGTCAATCGATATCGATTCAACGGGCGCCGCGTTCATCACCTACAACGACAGCACTAACCAGTTGCCGGCGCCGTACGTGATGGTTGCGCGACAAACCGGCGGCGCGAGCTTGTTTACATCCGTCGGATCGCTGACGCCAAACGGCGGCACCGTGACGATAGCTTCACCGAACGCAGGCGACACGATCAGAACGACTTCGATGACGCTGAGCGGCACGCAGACGCTCACGCCGAAGAACTTCGATCGTGACGACGCAGCCGACGCGAAGTTCCCGGATCACGGAGCTGTCATCGGCAGCAACATTCCGGCTCTCGATCTGAAATCCGTTTCGCTCAGCGACGATGCAACTTCGGTGACCGTCACAATGCAGGTTGCTGATCTAACGACCACCGCGTTGGCATCAGCGCCTGCGTTGTCTGGCGGTGATGGCGTGCTCTATCTGACGCAGATGCACTCAGGCAACAACGTGTACTGGGTCGGCGCGGAAGTTCGCGGCGGAGTTGCGCGCTTCCTGACAGGCACGCTGGGCTCGATCAACTCGAGCACGTCCAAGAAGTACATCACTTACAACCCGGACCTGGTGAACTCGACTTCCGTCCAGGGCTCAATCAACGCCACTGCGCCGGGAACGATCACGATGAAGATTCCAAAATCGTTGCTGGGTAATCCAGCCAACGGCACGGTCTTCACAAGCGTGACCGGCTACACGATGACCGAACGTGGACCATTGGCTCCATCGGGCGGCTCCACTGCACCGAATCCGACGAGCTTGCCGATCCAAGTCGATGCGGCCGGCGCGTTGACTTACACGATTGGCGATGGCGCGCCGCAGTTCAACGGCGTAGTCGAAGTCTCGATCGACGATCCGAACTTCACAGCTCCGTTGACCGCTAACGTGGGCGATCCAGTTAATGCCAACACGTGGTCACTGCAGTTGAGCGGGTCGCAACTCGTGCCCGGCGGGCACACGGCTTACGTGCGGCAGCGAATCAACGGACTCGCTCCGTCGGCCGTTGTATCCGTGTCGTTCACAATCTCTTCAACGATCGAACAATCGGTGACATCGATGGTGAGTCTGGCGACCTCGAACGCGCGTTCATCGCTCGGCGTCAGCCAGTACGACATGACGATTAAGAACACTTCGTCCGCGACGATTTACGCGCCGATGCGAATTGAAGTTGCGAGTATCACTTCCGCCAGCGGACGCGTGACCGTGGCCAATGCTGACAGTGGTGGAACCGGCGTGGGTGCTCGATGGGACTACAGCACGAAGCTCGGCGCTGACAACGCGCTCACTTCGAATGAAGTGTCACTGCCGCGCACGCTCAAGTTCAACAATCCGAACAACGAAGCGTTCACGGTGAACTTCAACGTCATCGGCAACATCAATCGCGCTGCGGCCGGAGGCTCATCCAGCAGCAGTTCATCCGGCGGAGGCGGCAGTGGCGGAAGTTCATCAGGTGGAACTAGTCCGACGGCTGTGCTCTACAGCCTGGTCTATAACCCGCTGCTGAATTCGATTACTTCGCAGCTAATCAAACCTTAATTCGGGAGGAGAAGATGAATTTCAAACGCAATCGTATCGTTGTTGTCGGACTGATCGCCCTGGCGATGCTCGCCGCGGTAATGTTGCCGCTCCGCAAATCGCGCGGCGCGGGCGCGCCGAAGGTCGATTTGTCGAAAGGCGGCGCACCCAACATCGACGTGAACGCGACCGCCGCGGCCGTGCGCAAGATTACATCCGCGCAAACAGCCGCGCTCAATCAATTCAAATCGAATTACTCGAACGCGACGGTGCGTTGGAATTCGTTCGCCGGCTCGCCCGACGTGATGATGGGATTTCACACGGGCGCCTCGTCAGACACGCCTGAGAATGCCGCGCGAACCTTCATCGCGGCTAACTCGACTTTATTCGGCGCTGATCCGACATCATTGAAGTTGGTCGATCAGAAAGAAGCGTTCGGCGGCTACATCGTTAAGTTTCAGCAGAACATCGGCGGCGCGAACGTCGTCAACGGCGGCTTGGGCTTCGTCATGACTGCGAACAAAGAGATTCGGATGGTCATGGGTTCGACCTTCCGCGACGTCAGCGTCGCGACTGCACCATCGCTGAGCGCAGACGCGGCGGCTGCGGCAGCGCAAGCCGCGCTGGCGAAGTACGCAGTGTCGCGACCATCAGGAACTGATCAGTACGTGACGCCGGCGCTCGATGCTTTGCAGGCGGAAATCGCGCCGGCTCTGCGCGCACCCAGGCTGAACATCTTTCCGACAGCTGACGGTTACAAGTTAGCTTGGAACGTCATCACCTTTTCGCGCAATCCATTCGGCGTTTACATTACCCAAGTTGATGCCAACACCGGCACGATTCTTTATCGCGAAAACAAAGTGCTGGCGCAAACGCCGACGCTTCCCTACACGGCCGACATCTATCCGAATCATCCGGTAATGGCGAATCCTGACACGGGCGAGTTGAAGCTCGACGCAAACGGCCAACCCGAAGGTCTGCTGCGCGTCAGCCTGCGCAACTACAACGAAGGCACGAATGCGACGGGCGTGATGGGAACGATGACTGGCCCGCATGCGTTGGTGAAGAACGTGCTCGCGATTCAACAACCCTTCGCTCAAGCCGCGCAAGGCACGTGGCATTTCCGTCAGAACAATGCGCCGCTCGAAGCGCAGCCAAACGAAGCCGATGACCTGGCTGAACCGGCTGAGCACATCGACGACGCGAACATTTTTTTCTTCGTTAACTATCTGCTCGAATACATCACCGACATTCATCGTCGCGATGACTCGGTGCACAACCGCATCGGCCAGGGCGATTTCCCGGACCAATTTCCGAATAGCGATCGTCCGTTGGTGGCGCTACCGCACATGCCCAGCCAGGGACCAGAGGATGCAAGCGACGCGAACGCGATCGTGCTTTCTACGCTCGGATTCGATAACGCTTTTTCGTTGCCGCTGAGCGAGGATGTCGATACGCCGGCGGGTCCGCAAAAGGTAATCGTGAATCCGACGGTTTATGGTCACGGTTATCTCTTCAACGACCTCGGCAAAGACGGCGCGGTCGTCTATCACGAAGGCACGCACTCGATCTCGACGCCGATTGCCGGCTTGGAGGGCGCGGAAGGCAGTCCGCTGAACGAAGCCCAAGCGGACCTTTGGGCCTACACGATCACCGATGCGGAAGCGATCGGCGAGTACGTGGTCCAGGGCGCCAGAGTTCGTGACTGGGTCCGCAATTGTCAGATCTTCGCCGCCGATACTGGTTGCGATCCAAATCGTCTCGCGTTCATTCGCTCGGTACACAGTTCGCTGAAGTATTCGCAACTCGGCACCCGCGGCGGCAATGAATTTGAAGAGCATCGCGATGGTGAAATTTATGTCACGACGATGTGGGACTTGCGGAACTTGATGAAGGCCGCCGAGCCGCAGCTTCGCTATACCCGCCCGGCATTCCTCGATGGACAACCGACACGACAGATTTCGCAGGGCCAGGAAACGTGGGAACGTCTGCATCTCGGCTCGATCTATTTGCTTGGCCTGACGGCGCCGGACACGTTCGTGAAGTTCCGCGATGCGGTGATCGAAGCGGATCGAATCCTCTATTCAACCGATCCATCGAATCTGGATGCGCCCGGTCAGCATGAAGCCTTGATTTGGCAAGTGTTCGCATCGCACGAGATGGGCATCAACGCCGATCAGCTCGTCGGCGGACGTCAGACAATTTCGACACGCGTGCCGCAATTCGCTGCGGACCAAGCGCACCTCGGCGCGCCGCAGGGCGTCAGCGTTGCGCCCGCTTCTGCAAATTCGCTCCGCGTCTCGTGGCAACCGGTTTCCGGCGCGCTCGCCTACGAAGTTTTCAAACGAAAAGTCGGCACGGCCGGTCATCGTCAATTCGCCGGCGCACCGTGGCACACCTACTTCGACGGCGATCCTTCAACGAACGGCTGGAGTCACGTCGCGTACGTGCTCGATCCAACGACCAATTATGAAGACAAAGGTTTCACAGCGGAGTTCTTCGGCCCAGCCGGTCTGAGCAACCTGACGAATAACGGATCGAATGAAATGCTCGATACTGAATACGCCGTGCGAGCCGTCTCGATCAACTCGAATCGGCAGGCCGGTGTTTCAGATTTGAGCGCAGGCACAGCCGTTAACAGCCAGCTTCAGGATGTGACGTCGTCATTCACGGTGACGATCGCGAATCCATCGATGGCTGGTGGCGTGTTCGAAGTCGATCAGATCCTGAAGAACAACGGAATTTCGTCGCCTGACGGAATCGCCTACTCGCCAATCATGCTGAGGATCGTGGCTATTTCTGATCCGACAGTGAAGGTTATCAACGCCGACAATGGTGGCGACGGCCAGTCGAATCCGGCGTCGTTCATCTACAACCAGACGATCGGCAGCGGTGCGACATCAGCGCCGCGTCATGTGAAGTTCAGCGATCCGTATTCACGGCTCTTCACGATCACGGCGACGATTAGCGCGCGCGTGCGCACGGCGCCGGTTCCGGTGAGCGGTAGTCAACCCGGCGACGGGGCTGGCACCGGTTTGCCGCCTACCGATGTGCGGTTCAGTTCGCAGACCGAAACGCTTTCGGGCATTGTGCTCGCGCCCAGCGCAGGCAACGAACTCGTCAACGGCGTCGATTACGTGGACATTCCATTTGTCGCGAAGCCGAACTCATTCGGCGTCGATGGCACGATGGACACGTTCCCGGTTTCGGCCGGCGCGCTACCCGATCTCGATCTTTCATTACTCGACGATCAGGATCACGTGTTGTCTTCGTCAGGCAACCTTGGGCCGCATGAATTTGTCAGTGGCGCGATGACGCCTGGCAAGACTTATCGCTATCGCGTGACTGGATTCGCGAACACACCGACGCAGGTCAACATCGTCAGCAAACAGTACTTCCCGGCCGGTATGGCGCCGAGCGGCTCGTCAGGCGGCAGTTCATCCGCGCTGCCGACAGTCAATGGTGTGTTTGCGCTGAAGACACTTTCACTGACATTCAATCCGCTCACGAAAACTGTGAGCTTGAAGTAACCCGACGGTCGAGAGTTGCAGCCGACATCAAACGCATCTCTCGCCCCACTTGAAAGCCTCTCCGAGCCTGAGACCCTCGGAGAGGCCATTTTTTCTTCCCGACTTCAATGCGCGATGTCTTGCGATTTGCTTTTCATCGCATGATAATTCGGAAGTCCAATTCCCTCGACTGACTTCTCAAGTTTTTCTCAACCCCTACCCCCGATAATCGGTAGCAAATACAAACCCCGATCGCTCTCCCCAACTTTTCAGCTGTTTATGCCGGGAGAATTTTATCGTCACGTCGGAGGCACTCATGAGCAAACGAATTAATCACACCATCTGGTTCATCTGCTTTTCTATCGGGCTTGCAATTCTGGTTTCGGTCGCCACCTTGTTTCGTATCCGTGCAGCATCGCCTGCGTCGGGATCGATCGCGCCGACTCTCGGCGCCAGCACAAGTTGGACCGGTGATTCGTTGGCTACTGGCGCAACCGGCGGCGAAAGCCAGTGCATCGACAGCGGTCCGGCAAAGAATTGCGACAGCTTTGCGCTGACTGTCTCCGGCAATCCGAGCGATTGGAACGGCAAGTTGATCCAAGTGAAGGCTGCGTGGCAACTGGGAACGCACGATTACGATCTCTACGTTCACAAAGGCGATCTCACGGGGCCAGTCGCCGCGTCGGGAACGAATGGTGGTCAGCCTGGCACGAGTGAAACCGCTTATCTCGATCCGGCCAACGGAGGAACTGGTCTGTACACGGTGCATGTTGCTTATGCCGTCGTCGCGCCCGGACAGGACATCTATCAAGGCACAGCGACGGTAGTTCCCGGATTGACGCCCGCGTTATCAGGCCCCTTTGCGCCGCCTCGATTTCAGAATCACTATCCGCAGACCAGCCTAATCACCGCCGGCAAAGGCATCGATGCGGGCGAGCCTTCGATCGGAGTGGACTGGAAGACCGGCAAGACGATGTACATCTCGGATCTGACTACGTTTCGCGTGACGTTTGACGACTCATGCCCGGCGAACGCGCAAAGCTCGACGTGGGAAGACAAGAGTGCGCCGAACAACGCTACCAGTCTCGATCCGATCCTGTTTACCGATCACGGTTATGACACCGCCGCACCGGTGGTTGGCAGAACTTTCGCTTCGGAACTGAGCGGGCAAGACAGTTTGACCGCCTTCACTGACGACGACGGCGATAACTGGACGCCGAGCCAGGGTGGCGGCATTCCATCCGGAGTCGATCATCAAACGATTGGCGCTGGACCATTTCATGCACCGCTGGTTGGCGTCGCTTATCCGAACGCGGTCTATTACTGCTCACAGGATCTCGCCACCGCATTCTGCGCGCGCAGCGACAACGGCGGAGCTACGTTCGGTGCGGGCGTTCCGATCTACAGCACCAACACGAGCTGCGTGGGTATTCACGGTCACGTGAAAGTCGGCCCGGATGGCACCGTCTATGTGCCGAATCGCAGTTGCGACAACCTGACGACGGTCGTCGTCTCGCAAGACAATGGAAACACTTGGACCGTCAGGAACATTCCCGGCAGTAACACCTCGAGCAGTGATCCGGCCGTAGCCGTAGGTCGCGGTGACAAAGTTCCCGGCGGCCGCCTTTACGCAGCCTTCGGCAGTGGCGACAGCATCGCCGGTGTCTCGGTTTCCGACGATCACGGACAAACATGGAAGAACAGCTACGACGTTGGTTCGCTCGCGGGCATTCACGCAGTGGCCTTCCCGACCATCGTTGCGGGCGATGATGATCGCGCGGCTTATGCTTTCCTTGGATCGACGACTTCAGGGGCACCAGACGACCGTGCATTTCCGGGATTGTGGCACCTCTACGTCGCGATAACTCTGGATGGTGGAGCGCATTGGCAAATTTCCGACGCCACGCCGAACGATCCGGTGCAGCGCAATGGCATTCACCTCGGCGGAGGTTCACCACCGCATCGAAATCTGCTCGACTTCATCGGCATCGATATCGATCGACAAGGAAGAATTCTCGTCGGGTATGCGGACGGTTGCACCGGCCCCGCATGTGTGCAGGGACAAGCGTCAGCCACCGGCAACTCGTATACAGAAGTTGCGGCGATCGCGCGTGAGTCCGGTGGACCGCGTTTGTTCGCGGCCAACGATCCAAGCGCCAGCCCGACAGTTCCTGGCGCTCCTTATCTGACTGTCGGCCGCGACGGCGCAGCCGCTACTTTGACCTGGTCTGAAGCCGACAACGGCGGATCGGCCATCACTAATTACAGCGTCTTTCGTGGGACCGCCAGCGGCAGTCTTGCTTTCCTGGCCAGCACGGGAACGACGCCGAGCTTCACCGACAACACAGCAATCGCCGGCACGACTTATTTCTATCGAGTCACGGCGACGAACGTCGTCGGCACTTCTTGCAGCAGTAATGAAGTGCAGTCCAAACCTGTTGGCGAATCGACGTGTCTGGGGTTGCAAGTCGCCATTGACCCCACCGGCGATCAGAAATCGGCGCCGGCGAATTCAGACCTCGACATCACCGAGGTGCGGGTCGCCGACAACGTCATTGGCGGTAAGGAAAAACTTTCCTTCAAACTTAAGGTCAGCAGTCTGGCCACCTTACAGCCCAATCGACAGTGGCGCGTCCTCTGGAACTATCCGATTCTTCCCGACCCGACGACGCCTTTCACCGGCTCATACTACGTGGGCATGAACACCGACGGCTCAAGCGCCGTTTCGTTTGAGTATGGGACCGTGACGACGGTCGAAGCGGTGCCGGCGAATACTTCAAAGCCAAACATGATTGGAGCTGCGGATGCTGAATCCAGTTTCGATCAAGCAACGGGAACGATCACGATTGTGGTTTCTGCGAGTAAAATTGGCTCGCCGAAAATCGGAGACATCGTTGGCTCGCTCATAGGACGAACCTTTGCTGGGAACGGCACGCAAACTTTGCTTTCGAGTTCCGCGACCGACACGACGAGTTCCACAGGAGCGCAGGATCCTTACACCGGCAAGAGTTATCGGCTGGTCGGTAACGCGGCGTGCGCGGCGGCAACTCCAACGCCCACTCCGACGCCAACTCCAACGCCCACTCCGACGCCAACACCCACGCCCACTCCGACGCCAACACCCACGCCTACTCCGACGCCAACGCCGGTGGCGACGTTTCAATTCAACTCGACCACGTACGCGGTGCAGGAAGCCGTCACAGCGGTGAACGTCACCGTAATCCGAGCGGGCGTGACGAATACGACAGCATCCGTTGACGTTACCAGTGCTGACGCTACGGCAAAACAGAAGGGCGATTACACCTACGTCATCGCGCATTTGGTCTTTGCGCCGAACGAGACGCAGAAGACCTTCCAGGTGCTGATCAACGACGACGGTTACGCAGAAGGAACTGAGTCGGCCACTTTGCTGTTGCAGAATCCAACCAATGGCACGTTGGGCTCGCCCAATGCCGCGACCTTGCAGATCATCGACAACACACCAGAGACGGCGAGTAATCCGATCGACATCTCGCGGACTTTCGTGGGTGAGCACTATCACGATTTTCTGTATCGGCAGGCTGATTTGTCGGGCGAAGATTTTTGGACCAACCAGATCGAGCAGTGCGGAGCGAATGCGCAGTGCCGTCAGGTCAAACGTGTCGATGTTTCGACCAGTTTCTTCCTGTCGATCGAATTCAAAGAAACAGGTTACTTTCTGATCCGCGCGCACAAGGCTGCGTTCGGCAACAACAAGTCCGTCCCGCGTTATCCAGTCTTTCTGCGAGATCAACGCGAGATTGCCGACGGCGTGATCGTGGGCCAGGGCGATTGGCAGACTCAACTGAACACGAACAAGCAGAACTACCTGATCGATTTCGTGACGCGTTCAGAATTCACTTCGAAGCCTTCGTTCGCCCCGGGCGTTTCGGCCGCGACTTACGTCGATGCATTGTTTGCGAACTCTGGCGCTACTCCGACGACGGCGGAACGCAACGCGGCCATCACCGCGTACGGCAGCGGCGACACGGCGGGACGCGCGGCAGCCTTGAAGAGCGTGATCGAAAGTGGATCCGTCTATAACAAGATCTACAACGACGCATTCGTGCTAATGCAGTACTTCGGTTACCTGCGGCGTAATCCCGATGATGCGCCCGATAACAACTTCAGCGGCTACGATTTCTGGCTGACGAAACTCAATTCATTCAGCCAGGTCGGCGAAGACATGCGCAACGATTCGCAAGCTTATGAACGCTCGAAACGGGCCGAGATGGTGCGCGCCTTCATTGAATCAGCCGAGTACCGCGAACGCTTTTATGGACGTTCGACCGGCAACCAATTCGCGCCGCCGGATGAAGGAGCGATGACGCGATTCGTGAAAGGAGTTGTGCGCTTCGCTTTCTTCGGCGATGTTGGGTAAGTAGGTGTCAGAAGCCCGACCGTCAGGGAGGGCAAGTCTGTTTGAGCGCTTCTTTTCTGTAAGAGAAGCCTCCTTGCGAACTTGCCCTGCCTGACGGTCGGGCTTCTGACACGCTTCACCTTTTTCGCATTTCCCTTTACCCTCACCGCATGCCGCGTGTCGCAGTCATTCCTCAACCAAATGCTCCAGTCGAAATCCGTGAAGTTGAGGAGCCGCAACTCGAAGCAGACTCGGCGCTGCTCGAAGTTGAACTCTCAGAAGTTTGTGGTACCGACGTCTATCTGCAACAAGGAAGACTTCAAGGAGTTCCCTATCCGCTCGTGCCCGGTCACGTTTCGGTTGGACGCTTGAGCAAAATTCGCGGCAGTGTGCGCGACATTCATGGCGATGAATTTTGTGAGGGGGATCGCGCCACGTTTCTCGATGTGCATCGCACATGCAATGCCTGCTGGTACTGCCTGGTAGCGAAAGCCACGACCCGCTGTCCGCAGCGCAAGGTTTACGGCATCACGTACGGACTCGATGACGGCTTGTGCGGCGGATGGGCGGAACAGATTTATCTGAAGCCGGGCACGCGAATCATTCGGCTCGATGCCGATGCGGAAGTCTTCATGGCCGGCGGTTGCGCTCTGCCGACGGCGCTGCATGCAGTTGAGCGTGGCGATATCCAGATTGGCGATACGGTTTTGGTTTTGGGATCGGGCCCGGTGGGAATCAACGCAATCATTCTCGCGCTGATGCGCGGCGCGCTGCGCGTGCTCTGCATTGGCGCACCGGAACACCGTTTGGATGTCGCGCGTGAAGTTGGCGCATCTGACGCACTTAACTTCGAAACGCACGATGAAGCTCGGCGACATGACTGGGTTCTGGAAAGAACGAACGGACGCGGCGTCGATGTGACGATCGAAGCGACGGGCGCGCCTAACGCGGTTGTGGACGCGATGCGCTTCACGCGGGATGCCGGCCGCGTCGTCATCGTCGGGCAATACACCGACCACGGAGACACTTCATTCAATCCGCATCTCGATCTGAATCGGAAACATTTGGATGTGCGCGGTTGCTGGGGTTCAGACTTTTCGCATTTCTATCGTGGGGTGCAGATTGTTTCTGATGCGATTAAATCAAAACCCTGGGCGTCTTTAAGATCGAAACTCTCGCGCTATCGATTAGATCAAGCGAATGAGGCGCTGGCGGACGTTAAGGAAGGTCGAGTGTTGAAGGCGTTGATTGAGCCGAAGGCGCACACCACAACCGCGTAGCGGCGAAATATTTGTAGAATCTGCTCGTATTGTTCATCAACTCGGACAGGGAGAAATGGTGAACATTTCTCCCTGTCCGAGTGGTATTTAGAGAATATTTCTGAACTACAAATATTTCGTGCCTAACGGCCTTCAAACCGAGTTAAAGGCGACACTTTTATCCTACTGCCCACCCGCGATCACATTCCCGATGTTCTTATCGCGCAGCATGCGATTGAAGGCGCCGACGTCGGTGCTCACAACCGCATCCAGTCGTTTGCGTAAGTCAGCCAACTGCGACTCGAACATCGCCTGCACTTCCTTCTCCTGCGTGTTCGGCGGGTAATCACCGCCAGCCACGTCGCCAGCGAGATAAGTCAGCTTGCCGATCAGCTTCGTCGGATAGCGCGTGGTGTCCTGACCCTGCCCGCTGAACTTCCGCTGGATCAGATTGTCTTCGATGTCGGTGAGTTTCTTTTCCAGATCGTCGGCGGCGGTCTTAACCGACGCGTCGCGAACAAATTGCCGGATGTCGTTAAGTTGTGCGCGAATCATTTCGATTTGGTTCGTCATGTCGGCCGCGGCTTCCAAATCTTTTCGCAGCGCCATCAGCATCGCCGTCTGCGCTTGCACGTCGGCTTCGCTGCCACCTGCATTCGGATCGATCATGACCTTCAGCGGCTGGGTGCCGACGTCCTGACCATCGACCGACAACTTCACCGTGTAAGTTCCCGGCGGCATGAGGATGTTCATGCGGCCACCTTCCGGGGCAGGCCGCCAGCCTTCAGCGTTCAGGCGAATCTCGGGCGCATACAGCGGCGAGGTGCGCAGCCGAATCTCTTTCGACTGTTCGTTGCGCAGGTTCCACCAAACACGATTCAGTCCGGCGTTGCCGGTGCCGCGAATCGTCTGAACTGTGTTGCCCTGAGCGTCGAGAATCTTGACCGAGACGTTTCGCGATTGCGACTTCAGGTAGTAATTAATATCCGCACCGGGCGGCGGATTCTGTCCGGCGGTGGGATCATCGGACGACGCATACGGCACGGTGATACCACGCAGACGGTAAGTCTGATGCACCGGGAAGAGATGCGCGTTGGCACTCATCACTTCCGCCGTCATCTGCTGAATCGGCGTGATGTCGTCGAGAATCCAGAAGCCGCGACCGTAGGTTGAAATCACCAGATCGTTGAAGTTCTCCTGCACCGTAATCCAATAAACCGGCGCGTGCGGCAGGTTCATTTGCAGCGCCTGCCAATTCGCGCCATCGTCGTACGAAACATAAATTCCATTTTCCGTTCCGACATACAGCAGACCTGCTCGCGTTGGATCTTCGCGCACGCAGTGCGCGTAACTCAGCATCGATTTGGGAATGCCGTTGACGATCAGCTTCCAGGTCTTACCGTAATCGGTCGTCTTGTAAATCCACGGATCACGATTGTTGACCTGATGGCCGTCCACCGTGATGTACGCAGTTCCAGCGTTGTAGCGCGAGGCTTCGATGTTGCTCACCGTTCCCCACGGCAGCATGTTCGGAATGTTCTTCGTGACGTTCGTCCAGTTCTTGCCGCCATCGCGGGTGATTTGCACCAGACCATCGTTGGTGCCGGCCCAAATCGTGCCCGCTTCTTTCGGCGATTCAGCGATAGCAAAGACCACGCCCGCGTATTCAACGCCGATGTTGTCGCCTGTCAAACCGCCTGAGAATCCCATTCGAGTCTTGTCATTCAAAGTCAGATCGGGACTGATGATCTGCCAACTATTGCCGCCGTCAGTCGTCTGATGAACGAATTGGCTGCCGACGTAAACCTTGTTGTGATCGTGCGGCGAGATCGTCAAGGGCATCGTCCAGACGAAACGATATTTCAGTTTGTCAGCAGTCTCGCCGCTGATGTTGTCGGGCCACACTTCGACGTTGCGCGCCTGGCCCGTCTTGATGTTATAGACCTCGACGATGCCGCCGACGCTGCCTGAGCCGGACGCGCTCGACCAGATGATGTTGTTGTCCACCGGATCGGGAGTTGACCAACCGCTCTCGCCGCCGGCGACATTGATCCACGCGCTGCGCGGAATGCCGCCACCTCCAAAACCACCACCGCCACCGGTACGGCTCGGGCCGCGATACGACGGGCCATCCTGCCGGTTGCCGTAAACGTAGTAAGGAATCTGATTGTCGGTAGTGACGTGATAAAGCTGGCCGTTAGGTAGTTGAATCCGCTGCCAGCTTCTCCCGTGTGTCACTGAAATGCTGACGCCGGCGTCGTTGGCGATTGCCATGCGGCTGGAGTTGGTTGGATCAATCCAGATGTCGTGATTGTCGCCGCCCGGGCTCGCAGCAAAGCCTCCGCCTCCGCCGCCACCTCCGGGACCGCCGAGACTGCGCATGGTCACGCCGCCGTCGTATGAAACGTTGTAAGGATTCGTCAGGAAGTGAACTTCGTTTTCGTTGTCGGGTGAGACTTCAACGCGAAAATAATAATGCGTGCGGCCGCCCATGCTGCGATCGTAACTAACGAGTTGCCAGTTCTCGCCACCATCGTCTGACCGCCAAAGTTTGCCGCGATCAGTCTCCTGGCCTTTCATGGGAACGCCGTCACCGGTTTCGATCAGCGCATAGATGCGATTCGGATTGCTGCGCGAGATCGCCAACGCCCACTTGCCCGTCATCCTCGTCGGCAAACCGTGCCCGGTGATCTTTTTCCACGTTGCGCCTTCGTCACGCGAAACGTAGAGGCCGCTGCCGGGCCCGCCGCTCTCTCTTCCCCAAGTATGAATCTCAAGCGGCCACATGCCGGCAAACAGCGTGCGCGGGTTATTCGGATCCATCACCAGATCCGAACATCCAGAGTTCTCGTCAGTAAACAGCACGCGCTCCCAATGCGCGCCGCCATCGGTCGTGCGATAAACGCCGCGTTCCTGCTGTGGTCCATACGCATGGCCCAGCGCGCAGGCCATCACGATGTCCGGATTCTTTGGATCAATGACGAGATGACCTATGCGGCCGGTTTTCTCCAAGCCCATCAACTTCCACGTCTTGCCCGCGTCCGTCGATTTATAGATTCCCTGACCGACTGAAATGTGACTGCGAATCCATGCTTCGCCGGTGCCGGCCCAAACGATGTTCGGATCGGAAGCAGCAACCGCCAGCGATCCAATCGACGATACGGGTTGTGCGTCAAAAATCGGCTCCCAATGAATGCCGCCGTCGATCGTTTTGAAGATGCCGCCGGACGCTGAGCCCGTGTAATAAATGAACGGCTGGCCCGGCACGCCGACGATCGAAGTCACGCGATTGCCGACCGGCCCGATGTATCGCCAGCGCAGTGCGTCGGTGTTTACGTTTTGAGAAACGGCCTGGGAAACAATAAAGGCTGAGCAGGTGATGACTAGCGCGATTCGTAGAAGCTTGGACATTGGACTCCTCCTCTGGACGGTCACATCGGGGTGGGCACTGGTTTTAGTTGGTTTCGCCGAAGGAATTCGCTCGGCGGAGATGCTTCTATCGAGAAACGCTGCCAAAGTCAATAAGAATTCTGCCAGTCGTATCTCCCTCTCCCGATGTTAGAAGGGCATTTGAAATTCTGCACGCGTTGCAGCGTTCCGGCGCGAGCGCTAATCTAATAATCGAAGTTGAGGAAACAGACATGGCTGAAAGCAGCAAAAAGGCTCTCATCGTAGTCGATGTGCAGAATGACTTTTGTCCGGGCGGGTCGTTGGCCGTATCAAATGGCGATGAAGTCGTCGCGCCGCTGAATAAACTGATCAAGGAGTTTCTCGATCGCGGTGAGCCGGTTTACAAGACGCGCGATTGGCATCCGCCGCAAACGAAACATTTTCAGATTTACGGCGGCGTGTGGCCAGTGCATTGTGTGCAAGGAACGCGCGGCGCGGAGTTTCATCCCGATCTGAATGACGATCCCCGCGTCACGATCATTTCTAAAGGAATCGATGAAAGTGCCGATGGTTATTCGGGATTTGATGGGACGAATCTCGCTTCGCTGCTGCGCGAAGAAGGCGTCGGGGAGGTTTGGGTTGGCGGACTCGCGACTGATTATTGCGTGAAGCACACCGTGCTCGACGCTTTGAAAGAGGGATTTGAAGTGAGTGCCCTCGCCGATGCGATGCGCGCAGTGAACCTCAATCCAGAGGACGGCGCGAAGGCGGTCGAAGAGATGCGCGAAACCGGCGCTGAAATCGTGGGTGACGCCGCCAAAGCAGCGGGGAGAGGATAGCTGCTCACGGCTCACACGCGGCTGCTTGCCTTCACCGGCATCGGTGTTTGCAGTCTTCCTTCGCTTCCTTGGCTCGCCGCTCGCAAATCTTCCGTTCAGTCTTAAAAGGAATTAACCGGCAAGCGTCTTTCTTAACTTTGTAAACGTCCGCACAATGATCCGTGCAGCGATTGCCTGCTTCGGAAGTTGAACTTGCACCCACCAACATCACGCTTGCCACTACGACAGAAAGACTCACCACCTTGATGATCTTCACAGCTTTCATGTTCTTCTCTCCTTCGAATTGATTTCGGTTGGCGAAGCGAGTTTCACTTCGCCTTAACCTAAAAGCGGGAAGAGCTGATGGGGAACGCCCTTAGAATACAACCGACAACCCGATCCGATGCAAGTACGCAAACCGATGGTTGTCCCAAACGATTTTGGGCCAAACGCGGGCCAGGCGTATGATGCTTCGACAAATGGGCACGCTGAACTTCGATCGCTATCACGCGGCCATGGGCGACGCGTCGTACAAGGATGTGACGTCCGTCCACGGCAAGCCGCTGAGCGAGATGATCGCGACGTTTTATGTGACGCAGCGCAAGCTGCCGTTCGCGCCCGTGTTGGGCCACGAACGTTTGATTCGTTTGCTGGTTGACAGCCAGCTTGATCGGCCGCGTTTGCGTTTTCTCGAACAGGATCGCGGCGGCCTGCAACGATTCGCGAAAGCCATCGAAGACATTCAATTCGCGGGCGCCATCCGTGCCGTGCGGCCCGGCACGATCATGTTTCCGCAGCAGCCGATCGCCGACATCACCGGCAAGTTCGGGCTCACCCAAGCTCAGGAGATTAAATTCGAGCACGCCTTCGATCTGCCGATGACCACCGCCAGCACGGCGATGCAATTTCGCATGGCCGCCGGCGATCGCTGGCTCTCTGATTTTTCTTTGCGGCGCAACGGCGACATCGAGCGCGCCGTGGACATCGCGACCTACGCGTTCATCGGCGGGTTCAACGACACTTCAAACATGGAAGCCGCGCATCGTCTGGATATTCCCGCGGTCGGCACGATTGCGCACTACTGGCAGCAGGCCTACCTGGAATATTTGACGGAGCCGGAGATTGAGCCGCGCACCGGCCAGCCAAAGCACTTCGAGCAAGTCGCCTTCGAACGATGGCTCGACGCGAACCCCAACGGCACGACGCTACTGCTCGATACGATCGACGTTTACCTGGGCGCAGTGCATGCCGCGATGGCCGCGACTTCGAATGACGCGCGGCGCAAGGCGTTCAAAGGTTTCCGCGTTGACTCTGGTGATTTAGCGGAACTCGGCAAGTGGTGTCTGGAATTCTTTGAAGCGAATGGTTTACATGGATTGCGGCCGAACCTCACCGGCGATCTCGATGTCGAAAAGTTGAAGCGAATCGTCAAAGAGTTTCCCGAGGCCGCCGGCTTCGGCATCGGCACCAAACTTTCGAGCGAAGTGAAGAACGTCGCCGGCGTGATCTTCAAGGCTTCCGTGATCGACGGACGACCAACTTTGAAAGCTTCGAACTCGCTCGACAAAACGACGTTGCCCGGAACTTTGCAGGTGTTCCGCGGCATCGATGCGCAGGGAAATTATCTGGCGGACGTCACTGGGCTGGACGATGAAAACGTAGAAATTCCCGACGCGGTGATCGTTGAGCGATTGTTGCAACCTTTCTGGGAGAACGGGCAGCACAATCCCATCCCATCAATCGAAAAACAGAAAGCGTTTGTCGCCGATCAGATGCAGCGCTTCCCCGATCTTCATAATTACGCAAGGCGTTTGAGCGATCGATTGGCAAAGTTGCGCGACGATCTCACCGCGCAAATGCGCGCCGACAATTCCGGCTGGGAAAAAATTTTGAATTTGCCGGAAGAAGTTCCGGAAGAACTCATCCAAAGCGAGTGATCTTCTTTCGTCGGATTACCAAACAGCCGCTAGAGTTTGTAGCCGCCTTACTTTGTCTGGCCGCGTTCTCGTGGCCGCTAAGTAACCTTGCATCCGGCGCGCCCCAACAAGACTTTCCAGAACCTCCGAACGATCTCACCAAGATTTACTACATATCCAGCGGCACTGCAGTCCCCCTACCATTTGAAGCGGGACAGTTTGCTTTTGATGTTTTTCGCCCGGCGGTAAAAGACAAAGTCGCGCGCTTGACCGTGACGGGATCGAAAGCAAGCTTGATTTTGACGAACAGTGACGTGCGTTTCTTGGTCTTCGTGGCTGATCGAATGGATCCGCCGCCTCATCAACTGGCGAGGCTGACCAGTAGTAAATCACAGCGGTCCCTCAAGATATCGCTGCTCAAAGGGAGAAAGGGTTACGCGCCATTTGCCGAAGACAATATTCAGATCGAACGGCGCATCTTGAAACGACTCCGCGTGAGTGCCGGTCCAAATAGAATTCTCTTTGTAAATTATATGGAGCTGCGCCCGCTCCGGCCGCTCCCTCCCGGCGAGTACGCGATCGTCGGCGATTCGCTTGCCGACATCGCAACGTTTCGCATCAAATAATAAATTAATCGTCGGTGTGCAACGCGGGGACGGGCTTGTTGTCGGCTTCGGTTGCTGGCTCACCTCGCCGTGTGGGAGCGATTTTGCGAAAGCCGCCGGTCACCGGCGCGGTAATTCTTCCCGTCGCGCGCGCCACGCGTTTCCATTTCGCGGTTGCGCGCATGTCATCCAGCAATGAATAAACCACGGGCGTCGCGATCAGCGTGAGCAACAGCGACAGCGACTGTCCGCCGATAACGACGATGGCGATCGAACGCCGTTCCTCCGCACCCGGACCAGTACCAAGTGCCAGCGGCGCCATGCCGGCCACCAGCGCCAGCGTCGTCATCAGAATCGGGCGCAGCCGATCGCGATTGCCCTGAACGATCGCAGCGTCGCGTTCCATGCCAAGCGTCCGCAAATTGTTCATGTGATCGATCTGCAAGATCGCGTTCTTCTTCACCACACCAAACAGCACCAGGATTCCCAGCGCTGAGTAAAGATTCAGTGTGTCACCGAGCAGCCAAAGCGATAGCAACGCAAAAGGCACGGACAAAGGCAGGCTAAGGAGGATCGTCAACGGGTGAATCGTGCTCTCGAACTGCGACGCCAGGATCATGTACATGAAGATGATCGAAAGCAGGAACGCCCAGAGGAATTCCACGAAAGTTCTTTCAAGTTCGCGGCCACGGCCGGCCACGATCGTCGAATACGCCGCCGGCAAATTCATCTGTGCCACCGCAGTGCGTAGCGCATCCAACCGATCCGCCAGCGCGTAACCCGGCGCTACTCCGGCGCGCACGGACGCCTGGCGCTGTCGATCCAATCGGTCGATGCGCGATGGGCTGATGCCTTCCTTGATCTCGACAAGGTTATCGACTCGCACCAGACCGGCGCGCGACGACGGCACGTAGAGACGAGAGATCGTGGCCGCGTCTTTGCGATCCTGGTCGCTCAAGCGAAGCTCAACGTCGTAGTCTTCATTCATCGACGGATCGCGAAAACGCGAAACGCGGTCGTCGCCGCCAACCATCAAACGCAACGCGGTGGAGATGTTAGAAGTATCCACGCCTAAATCCGCCGCGCGATCGCGATTGATGTTTACGCGTAATTCAGGCTTGTCCAATTTGAGCGTCGTATCAGAATCGACGATGCCGGGAATTTCGTTCTTCACGATCTTGTCGCGCAACGTGTCGGCGTACTTAGCGAGCTGTTGCAGATCGGGCCCACGGAAAACGAAATCGATGTCAAAATTGCCGCCGCCGATGTTGAATGACGGAGCGTTGCGTACGTTGCAGCGAAACGGCGCGTATTTTTGCAGACGGCGACGCACTTCCTGCATCACGTCGCGCTGGGTGTAATTGCCTTTGAACGCGTCGAGCGGATGGCCGGCGCGAATTGCATTCCAAAGTTTCGTCAAAGAGAAGACGCGCTCTTCATGTGGCGCGATGCGTACGTAAACCCCGGCATTGTTTACGGCGCCGAGAAATGAGCCGCCCGACGATGACAGGATCAAACGCACGCCCGGCGTCTGCATCAGGTCCTTTTCAATCGCCACCATCGCCGCATCCATAGCGTCGATGTTCGTGCCTTCGGGAGCGTTCACGTTGACGTCGAACTCAGCTTCGTCCACGTCGCTGGGAATGTATTCCTGTTTGACGACGCGATAGAGCGGAATGCTCGACAATGCGACTGCGATTGCCACAACCGCAACCGCAAGTCGATGCCGCATCGCCAAACGCAACAACCACGTGTACGAACGATCGATAAAAGCGTAGAAGCCCTTGCGTGAACCTGCCGAAGAAACCGTGTCGTGATGGCGAAGATCGTGACCGTGACTCGCCGACGCATCGGCGGTGCGCAGCAGACGCGCGCTCATCATCGGCGTCAGCGTGAATGAAACCAGCAGCGACACCAGCACAGCAACGGCTGCGGTAATTCCGAACTGAAACAAGAACCTACCCGAGATCGACGACATGAACGAGACGGGCAGAAAGATCACGACGAGCGAAAAGGTTGTCGCCATCACGGCAAGACCAATATCGGCCGTCGCTTCTTTGGCGGCGCGCATCGCGGTCATGCGCTTCTCTTCCACAAAACGGAAGATGTTCTCCAGGACAACAATGGCGTCGTCGATCACCACGCCGACCATCAAAACCAGCGCCAGCATCGTCACGCCGTTCAACGTGAAGTTCATCGCGCGCATCATGCCAAACGTCGAGATGACCGAACACGGAATGGCGACCGCCGCAATCAGCGTCGAACGCCACGAACGCATGAAAAGGAGCACGACGAGGCTGGCGAGAATGCTGCCCAGGATTAGGTGACGGGTGATCTCGTGCAGCGCGGCGCCGATGTACCGCTCCTGATCGCGAATCACGTCAAGCTTGATGTCGGCCGGAAGTTGCGCCTTGACGCGATCGAGCTGCTGCTTGACGTTGTGGATCACTTCGACGGTATTCGCGCCCGATTGCCGGCGAACTTCCAAAGTGACAGTCGGCGTTCCGTTGAGGCGCGCGATCGAACGCTGCTCTTTCGTTCCATCTTCGACGCGGCCGATGTCGCGAATTTTCACCGGCGCGCCGTTGATGTTCGCGACCACCAGTTCTTCCATGTCGCGCGGATCGGTGTAGCGGCCCAGCGTCCGCAAAACCAGTTCGCGTTTGCCGGTTTCGACGTTGCCGCCGGGGACGTCGGCGTTTTGCCTTTGCAAGGCATCGCGGACCTGAGTGATCGGAATCTTGTAAGCGGCCAGACGCTGCGAATCGATCCAAATATTAATCGCTCGATCCAGACCACCGACGACATCCACCTCGCCGACGCCGCCCGCGCGTTCAAGTTGCACCTTCACCACCTTGTCGGCGTATTCGGTCAACTCGCGAATCGAACGCTGGCCCGACAGCGCGATCGATATAACGGCGGTGCTGTCGTTGTTGAACTTGGCAATGACCGGCGGCTTGGCATCGGGCGGCAGATCGCGAGCCACTGAAGAAACTCGATCGCGCACATCCTGTGCAGCAGTGTCGATGTCACGATTCAGATTGAAAGTGGCAATCACGATCGAGGCGCCCTGCACGGACACCGAGCGCAGGTTGTCGATGCCATCGACGGTGTTAACGACTTCTTCAATTGGTTGCGAGACGAGCGTTTCGATCTCTTCGGGCGATGCGCCGGGTAGACTTGTACGAACGCTAACGGTGGGAAGATCCACCGAGGGAAACCGATCGACGCCGAGTTTGAAATAGCTCGCCGACCCGACCACGACCAGCGACAAGATAATCATCGCGGCGAAGACAGGTCGGCGGATACAAATTTCGGCTAATTTCTGCATAGCCTTTTACACCTCTGTGTCCTCTGTGGTGAACAAACGTAACCACAGAGGACACAGAGAAATCCAAAAATCCAAAGTCTAAAATTCAGTCACTGCCTGCCCTGACTGCAAATTCCCCGGATCGACAATGACGCTTTGCCCAACGTTAATGCCGGCTTTGATCTCGACCCAATCCGATCCGCGGCGGCCGAGCGTGACAGCTTTCTCCAAAGCCTTGCCGCCTTCGACGATGATCACTTTGTCGATGCCGGCGAAGGTGACAATCGCGTTCGTCGGAACCGTCACTGCGGTTGCAGTTTGATTCGTCACGATCTCCACTTTCACAAACGCGCCGGGGCGCAGGCGTCCGTTGTTGCGCACGTCAGCTTCGACAGACAGCATGCGATTTTGTTCGGTGATGGTCGGACTCAGGCGTTTGATGTAGCCGAGATACGAATCGGGATCGCCCTCGACGGTAACGCGCACGCTCTGACCATTCTTGATGTTGTGCGATTCGCGCTCAGGGACGTCCACGCGCAGACGCAGCGGATCGATGCGCACGATATCAACCACCGGAGCGCCGGCGGCGAGGTATTCACCGACGCTGGCTTTCTTTTCCTGCACGACGCCTTCCATCGGCGCGTACACGATCGTATCCGCAAGTTGCTGTTTCGCCAGCGCGAGTTCCGAACGCCGCTGCGCGAGCAATCCCTGACGATTACGAATCTCTTCGAGCGCATCCTGATAACGGCTCTGGGCGACTTTGTATTCCGAATCGACGCTGTCCCATTCCGCGCGCGGCGTAATTCCCTGCTGCACCAGCTTCTCGGCGCGATCGCGTTTCAACTTCGCGTCTTCCAAAACTGCCTTGGCCTGGCGCACAGTTCCGGTCTCTTCCGCGGTGACGCGATCGTCAGTTCCATCGGGCGACAATCCCAGCCGCGCGCGCGCCTGCGCCAGAGCCGCTTCAGCCTGCTGCACTCGCAATTTGTAATCCTGCTGTTCGAGCTGGGCGATGACCTGCCCCTTGTGAATGACGCTTCCGAGATCGATCGTGATCGTTTGCAAACGGCCCGGCACTTTCATGCTGATCGTGGTGTGATCGTAAGCCGCGAGATTGCCGTTAGCCACGACCGTTTCGCCGATCGGCATCTCCGCGACTTTGACGGTTTTCACCTGCCGAGGCTGCGATTTCGGATCGCCCGTGGCGGCCTTGCCGGACGCCGGATAATCGCTCTTACAAGCTGTAAGGCCGAGCGAAAAGATGGCGGAAAGACACAATAAAGCCAGGGATAATTGAGTTCGAGATCGTGGAAAAGCCATTTCGAATTTGGTGCCGGGCGAGGCGTAGTTTAGCACGCTGTTTGTTAATACGTCTTGGCGGGTCAGGAGGTTACGACTGGCAAAGTAGAGCAAGTTGTTAACTTGCGGTTGATTCGAACAAAGCAGGCGCAAGTTACCAACTTGCGCTACTTATCCACCGAAGCTTTTGCGAATCAGGTAAGACATCTTGATGAAGAAGGTGCGGCCGTTGCGGCGAAAGCCCGGCTCGAGTTGTCCGGTGAACGGATTGAAGCCATTGCGCGTGAGGTCATCGTTGTAGCCAAGGTAGAAGGCCGTGCCCGGATTCGGCGTGTAGCCGAGAAGAAACTGGGCGCGTGCGTTTGCAGACAAAGTGTCATAGTCGATGCGCACGCGCGCGAAGGTAAAGCGATTGAATTGATACGTCGATCGGAATGAATAGATGTCGTCCGTAAACGCCAGCAGGTGCGTGTCGTTGCGTTTGAGACGGTTCTTCGAGTAGTCCAGCGACATGGTCCACGCATTCGTGGGCTTATATTCACCACCGAGTTCCAGGCCGAATGCATCTCCCGGACCGGGATCGAGCAACGCATTCGGATCGACCAACGCTGCCGGACTCACGCGCGGAAACTTCGAGCCTGCGCCGAAGTCAAAATCGAAATCGTTGTGAGAATAATTTATGAAGTAGTTGAGCGAATACTTCTTGCTCGCGCGGGTGCCGCCGTGCGTGTAAACGCCCCATTGATTCGTGGACCGCTCAGGCCGGCCAAAGAATGCGCCACCGTGTGAAGCGGTACGCTTGAGCCCGAACTCTTCTTCGAAGATCCGCTCGTAGCCGACATTGGCGCCGAAGCCCATGTAAGTGTTGTGTTGGAAGTTCACGTGTCCATTGATTTCGTTGTAGTGGCTCGTGTCCAAACCTTGCCAATTGAAGCTGATCCCCATAGACGTATTGAAGTTCCACGAAATCAACCTCGCCTTTGGTTTTGGTTCTGAGCTGTAGCCCAGGTAGCCGCCGACGTTGTTGATGTTGGTGCGTCGCGTGAAGCCGACATCCGCGCGATAGTCGCGCGTTCTCCCCTGTCCATTCGCACCGTAGTAAAAATGGCGGCCGTCGCGGTTGTAACGCCAGTTGTACCCAAGACCGTTGCCGCTGCGATAGTAGCTGCGCGTTGCTGCCGGGCGAAAAGGATTCCCGGCCACCGGATCGTAGCCGGCGAAGCATCCGTCTGACGGTCCCGGTCGATGCGTATCCAAAGCAGGCTCAGAAAAACAGCGGCGTGACGTAGTCCCGAGCACCTGAAACGAAAAGATTTTTTGCTTACTGATTTGAATGCGCCCGTCGATGCCGCCGAGTTGGTTGTGCTTCTCGATAAAGTTATAGCTCGTCATCAGCAACCCGAGATACGATTGCTTGCCGATGTCGCGCTTCACCCGGAGTATTCCAATGTAAGCGTTCTTATCGAGGAATCGCTGAATGGTGGGCAACGCGGCTGCATCCTGCCGCTCTTCTTTCGTGAAGTTGCCGGGCGCATTATCACTCGCGATCAAAACGCCAAACGTGTTCTTCCCGCGCTTGCCGGAGAGCTTCACCGCCAGGTCCGGATCGACAATCGCCCGAGTGTGCACCGCCTGCAAAGGCGTGTTGAAGATGTCGATGCCTTCCAGAAAAAACGGCCGCTTCTCCTCAAAGAAGATCGGAAAGCGCTGGTTGGCCGTTACCACAGTTTGATCGGCTTCGACTTGCGCAAAGTCCGGATTCACGGCGAGATCCAGAGTGACTGTAGGCGTGAGGCTGTACTTCGCGGTAACGCCAACTTCAAACTTCAGGGGTTGATTCAACATCCGGCCCGGATCGAGGGCGCTTGGATTCGTCGCGAGTTGAGCTGCGGTCAGCGCGCTCACGCGCTTGCCCGTTTCCGATACCGTCACACTGGGAATAATTTCCAGCGTGCGCTCAGTCGAAATATTTTCCAGTCCGGTGATGTGCCCTTCCTGGCTGAGTTGCGACGAGATGTCGCGCGAGTTGGGCATCCATGAATCAATCTCGTCATTGAAACGATCGATATTGCGCCAGATATGAATGCCCCAAAGCTTTCCTTTGCCGGCTTCGTAGCGCAGAGATTTGAAAGGAATCGCAACTTCCAGCGTCCAGCCATCGCTTGCGATCATTCCTTTCGATTCCATCACGATATCGACGCTGAAGTCCTGTCCGGACCCCTCCGTCATAATGCCGTCCTGCTGAACCCCGAGCGGATTCCAACCGAGCACATACGCGCGGCGCTGATCGTTGAATGTGTCGAGAAACACACGCACGTTGTCTTCGCCAAAAACCTCATCGCGCTTGGCCACGGTAGCGCGAATCTTGTCCGGTTCGTCGAAGCAGTGAAACGCAAAGTAAAGAGTCCGCGCGTCATAACCCATCATTACTTCGGTCGGCTTTGAAGGCGTCGTGTTGTCGCCCGGATTCGTCTGATAGAAATCTTTTAGGACCGCGGCATGTTGCCAAACTTCATCATCGAGCTTGCCGTCGATCACCGGCGGCTTGTCGAACCGGGGGATGACGAGCGGTTTGGCCTTTTCCGGCGGGAGCACCACTGATCGTTTGGCGGCCGCGTCAGATTTTGACGTGTTCGTCGATTGCGCAGAGACGATGGTGCTTACCGCAATGCCAAGGCAGAGCAGCCCGGCGAGGATGGCTAGACGCTTGAGGATCATTAATTTTCTGAACTAACTCGATCGAGCGCGATTATGAAAATGAAAAAGCGAGGGCGCGTACAGAAACTTCCGACTCCCGACTCCCGACTCCCGACTCCCGTCTCCCGACTCCCGACTCCCGACTCCCGACTCCCGACTCCCGACTCCCGACTCCCGACTCCCGACTCCCGACTCCCGACTCCCGACTCCCGACTCCCGACTC